>Ga0247727_10000234_pt1 | contig 133294 bp, 133 predicted proteins | sample WisWelCaveWW1625_FD_202498 | JGI IMG/M metagenome (GOLD analysis project Ga0247727, IMG submission 202498) | Biofilm microbial communities from Wishing Well Cave, Virginia, United States - WW16-25 | ecosystem: Environmental > Aquatic > Deep subsurface > Groundwater > Cave microbial mat... | reverse complement strand
GGTTCTTGGCAGAGCCCGCACGCCAGCGGGGAGCGATCCAGGAGAGTGAAACACCTCCCCGTGACGTCCCGCTGAGCACAGATCGCAAGGGGCGCGCGCGGACGCGCGCATCGCTTTCGCGAGGAAGTGGTGCAAACTCTGAACTACCCCCGGCGCATCCCCGCGCGCCCCGCCTCCCGCCCGCGTTTTCAGTCGCGAAAACGCAACGCGATGACGCGCGTCTAAAGCAACGAGCTTTAAATGAGCCCGATCCAAGCTGTGGGTTGCATTTATGGTCCGACGCTTTGGCCTCAAGCAATTGCTGCAGCGAACGTCTCGGCATCGACGTTGCCGCCGCTCGCGACGACGGCGACCGTCAGGCCATTCACATCGAGATCGCCCTCCAGCAGTGCTGCCAGCGCGGCCGCGCCGGAAGGCTCAAGGACGAGCTTCAAGTGCCGGAAAGCGAACTTCATCGCGTGCAGCACCGCAGTATCTGAAACCGCGACCGCTCGTTCGAAGCGCTCGCGCGCGATGGCATGAGGGATTTCACCCATCTGCTCTGACAATAATCCATCGCAGATCGAACGAATGCCTGGCGCATTCCGCTCGATGCGCCCGGCTGCGAGCGTACGGGCGATGTCGTCGTGGCCTTCGGGTTCGACTGCTATGATGCGCGCATCGGGCAATGCCAGCGAAACGCCGGCGGCCAACCCGCCGCCGCTGGCGGGAACGAAGACAATGTCTGGGGAAATCTCCTCGCCGATCTCCAGGCCTGCCGTCGCCTGACCCGCGATCACCATCGGATCGTCGAACGGCCTGATGAGGCTGGCGCCGCGCTCAGCGGCAAGTCTTGCGCCAATCGCCTCGCGGCTCTCTCTCACCCGATCGTACGTGACCACTTCCGCACCGTTGGCGCGAGTCGTCTCGAGTTTGATCTTCGGCGCATCGGCCGGCATTACGATAGTGGCGGGAATCGCGAACAATTTCGCCGCTGTCGAAACGGCTATGGCGTGGTTGCCGGAAGAAAACGCAATCACGCCCTTGGCGCGCACGTCCTGGGCAAGCGCGGCGATAGCGTTGGTCGCGCCACGCATTTTGAAGGCGCCGCCGCGCTGCAGGCATTCGGCCTTAACGAACACGCGCGCACCCGCGGCCGCATCCAGCGCATCGTTGCGCACGAGCGGCGTGCGCACGGCGACGCCTTTGATGCGCTGAGCCGCTGCCCTCACGTCCTCGATGGTTGGTATCATGTCTTACGAACCTCTCGGCTTGGCGCGCCGGGTTGGGAGCGCATTTGTGGGATCGTCGGGCCAGGGATGTTTGGGATAGCGTCCGCGCATGTCGGCGCGCACGCTCGCATAAGACCCTCTCCAAAAACCAGGCAAGTCCTTTGTCGTTTGCACTGGCCTGTGTGCGGGCGACAGCAGGCGAAGCGCCAGCGGTACGCGCCCCGACGCGATTGCGGGATGCGCAGTCTCGCCGAACATTTCTTGCAAGCGGACATCAAGCGCTGGTCCGCCCTCGGCCTCGTAGTCGATCGCAAGCGAGGATCCCGCTGGCGTTTCGAACTGCGCTGGCGCTTCACGGTCGAGCCGCCGGCGCAAATCGTAGGACATCCCTTCGAGAAGCGCTCTTGCCACATCAACATCGCTCGGGCGCGCGACGTTCCCAAGCGCCGGCCCGAGCCACTGATCGAGAACCGAAGTGAGCGCCGTCTCGCTCCAATCGGGCCATGCATCGCCTTCCAATGCCCGCATGAACGCGACGCGGGCGCGGACTTGGCGCGCCCCTTCGCTCCAACTGAGCAGCGCAAGCCCCTGTTCGCGCACCGCATCGAGGAGCGCTTGTCGCAGCCCGTCGCCCGAGAGCCGCTCCAGAGGCGCTTCAGAAAGGATGAGCCGCCCCAACGCCCGCGTGCGCTTGCCCCGCACCGCACCGGTGCTTGGATCGACGCTGACCGCTTCCCGCGTTTCGATCTGGCTTGCGAACATGGCCTCGATCTCAGCGCGGGAGATCGGCGCGGCGAGCAAGATTTGGGAGCGCCCAGCGCTGCCGGCAATATCGGCGACCACAAGGAAAGCCTCACGCGCCAGCGGGCTTTCGGCGGCCACCGCGGCGGCGCGTCCATTGACCATAACGTATGCCTCACCACGACGTTTGGCGACGCGGTCGGGATAGGCAAGCGCAAGGATCGCTCCCGCAAGCTCTTCATCGAGCGCGCCGGGAGAGGCTCCCCCTTGCCGCGCTATGCGATCTGCCAAGGCGCGCGCGGCGTTGGCGCGCTGGCCGGGCTCGGCGGAAAACCGCTGCAGACGCGCACGCAGATCCGCATCACGCCCGCCGAGGCCTTGTTCGGTGAGCAGCACCGCGATGCGCGCTGCAAGCCTTCTCTCGCCCGCAGACGCAGCCAGCACCATGTGGGCCAGGCGCGGCGGCAAAGGCAGCCGCGAGATGGCGGAACCATGTTCGGTCAGACGCCCGTCTTCGGTCAGCGCGCCGAGCCGTCGCAAGAGCGCCCCCGCTTCATTCCAAGCGGGCTGAGGAGGAGGATCAAGCCATGCCAACACGCCCGGATCGCCTACACCCCAGGCGGCGAGGTCGAGCGCCAAGCCAGAGAGGTCCGCGTCAAGTATTTCCGGACGGTCAAACTCAGGCAACGCGCGCGTCTCGCTCTCGCCCCACAATCGCCAGCACACTCCGGGCGCAAGCCGTCCGGCGCGGCCAGCGCGTTGGGCTATCGACGCCTGACTCGCCCGCACCGTCTCCAGCCGCGTTAAGCCGAGCGCCGGCTCAAAGCGAGGCCGTCGCGTAAGACCGGCATCCACAACGATGCTCACGCCTTCGATGGTCAAACTCGTTTCAGCGATCGAGGTGGCCAGCACGAGCTTGCGCCGTCTGGACGGCGCTGGAGCAATGGCGGCATCCTGCTCTTGGGGGCTCAGGGCGCTGTAGAGGGGGCGAACATCCACGCTTTCGTCGCTTATCTCTGCGCGAAGGCGTTCGGCCGTGCGCTCGATCTCGCGGGCGCCGGGCAGGAACACAAGCGCGCTTCCCGTTTCACTCGCCATTGCGGTCTTCACCGCTGCGCTAACTTCCTGCTCCAACGGCGCACGAGGATCACGCGAGCGATGAACGAGGCGCACCGGGAACATGCGTCCATCGCTTACGATTACGGGCGCGTCACCGAGAAGCGCAGCGACCCGGGAAGCATCGAGCGTGGCCGACATCACCAATAGCTTTAGATCCGGTCGAAGCGCCCCTTGAGCATCGCGCGCCAATGCAAGCCCTAAATCTCCTTCAAGGCTGCGCTCGTGAAATTCGTCAAAGAGCACGGCTGTCACGCCCGCAAGTTCCGGATCATCGAGGATCATCCGCGTGAACACACCCTCGGTGACCACTTCGATGCGCGTCTTGGGGCCAACGCGCGAATCCAGGCGCACGCGATAGCCGACGGTTTCGCCCACGCGCTCGCCCATTTCGAACGCCATCCGCGCAGCGGCCGCGCGCGCCGCAATCCGACGCGGCGAAAGCAGTACGATCTTCCCGCTGTTGGCCCATTCCGCGCTGAGAAGGCCGGGCGGTACGCGCGTCGTTTTGCCTGCTCCCGGCGGCGCCACAAGGACCGCCTCGCCGCGCCGCGCCAAAGCGGCGCGAAGCTCGGGCAATATCTCATCGACAGGCAACATCGCCTGGAATTAACCGGTTAGCCGCGGTCTCGCCACATTGGCGTGGCCGATGACGCCAGCTATAGGCTCACCGCCCACAGGAGGGAGAGGGATATGGGGAAGCGGACCGTTGCCGCCCTCGTCGCAGTTCTGACGCTCGGCGTCGCAGCCGCCTCGTGCTCAAGCGGGCGCACCGCTGACACTCGGCGGGGCGTGAGCGGCGCCGCGGCGATCCCCTTGCGCGACGTCGGCCTCATTCGCCCAGAAATTCCACTCCTCCTCCGCAATCTCCAATACCCCTACTCGACGGCGACGCTCACCGACTGCACGGCCGTGGCGCGCGAAATCGGCGCGCTCGACGGCGTTCTCGGGCCCGAGAGCTATCAACCCGGCCCCAATCGTAACGCCTGGGATCGCAGTGGAGACTTCGTTGAGGAACAGACCATCGAAGCCGCGGAGAACACCGCTGAGGATCTTATTCCGTTTCGCTCGTGGGTGCGGCGTATTTCCGGAGCGAGCCGCGCCGAACGCGAGGCCCTGCGCGCAGTCGCGAACGGCCAGCAGCGGCGCACTTTCCTGCGTGGCTACGGCGCATCGCTCGGCTGCATCAACATGATCCCCCCGCCTCCGCCCGCCGCGCACCGGTCGCGCTCCAGCAATGACCGGCCGGTCGGGCGCAATTAGGGGCCTATCGCGAACGCTGCGCGGAGCACCGCAAAGCGGCTCTCTGTGATCGCAGTGCGAATGCGAGCCATCAGCGCCTGATAGTAGGCGACGTTGTGCCACGACAGCAGAACCTGTCCCAGTATCTCATTGGCTTTGAAGAGATGATGCAAATAAGCCTTTGAGTAGTCGCGGCTGGCTGGACATTCGCTTGTTTCATCGAGGGGCGTGAGATCCTCGGCGAAGCGCGCGTTGGTGATGTTGAGTGGCCCCACATCGGTCCAGGCTTGGCCATGGCGCCCCGAGCGCGTGGGCAGCACGCAGTCGAACATGTCGATCCCGCGTGCGACGCTCTCGACGATATCAGCCGGTTTGCCCACGCCCATCAGGTAGCGCGGCCGCTGCGGCGGCAGAAGCGGCGCTGTGATGTCCAGCGCGGCCAGCATTTCGGATTGTCCCTCGCCTACGGCGAGCCCGCCGATGGCGTACCCATCGAACCCCTCAGCAACCAGCGCCGACGCCGAGGCCCGCCGCAATTCCGCATCGACGCCGCCCTGCACGATCGCAAAAAGGTCCTGCCCTGTGCGAGTTCCGAACGCGCGCTTGCACCGTTCGGCCCAGCGCAGCGAAAGCTCCATCGCCTTGCGGACATCGGCGTGCGGCGCCGGCAGGGCGGGGCACTCGTCGAGCTGCATCACGATGTCTGCGCCGAGCTGATCGGCTTGCAACTCAATTGCTCGTTCTGGCGTCAGGCGATGTTCGCTGCCGTCGATATGACTGCGGAAGGTGACGCCGTCGGCGTCGAGCTTGCGCAGCTGCGCCAACGACATCACCTGATAGCCCCCGGAATCGGTGAGGATCGGCTTGTCCCAGCGCATAAAGCGGTGCAGCCCGCCGAGGCGCTGCAGCCGCTCCCCGCCTGGACGCAGCATCAAGTGATAGGTGTTGCCCAGAATGATGTCGGCGCCGGCTTGGGCGACTTGATCCATGGTCAGCGCCTTCACTGTGCCGGCTGTTCCCACTGGCATGAAGGCGGGCGTCCGGACGGCCCCGCGCGGAGTTTTCAATGCGCCCGCGCGCGCCGCGCCGTCAGTTGAATGGATTTCAAATGGAAACGCGCTCACCCGGGCCGCCATAACAGCGAAGCGTCGCCATAGGAATAGAAGCGGTACCCTTTCGCGACGGCATGGGTGTAGGCCGCCTTCATGCGCTCCAGGCCCGCGAACGCCGAGACCAGCATGAAAAGCGTCGAACGCGGCAGATGGAAATTGGTCCAGAGCCCATCGATGACCCGGAACCGATAGCCAGGAGTGATGAAGATGTCCGTCGTCCCCGTTTGAGCGCGCACGCGCCCAGCTTCGTCCGCCGCCGATTCAATGGATCGCAGCGCAGTTGTGCCGATAGCGATGACACGGTGCCCTTCGGCCTTAACTCGGTTGATAGCGTTCGCCGTTGCTTGGGGAACATCGCACCACTCCGCATGCATAACATGAGCCGTCGTGTCCTGCGCCTTAACTGGCAGGAACGTGCCGGCGCCGACATGCAGGGTCACGCTCGCGCGTTCTACTTGCGCCTGATCCAGGCGCGCGAAGAGGACATCCGTGAAATGCAACCCCGCCGTTGGCGCGGCGACCGCGCCATCCCTTGCGGCATAAATTGTCTGATAATCAGTGATATCCTCGGCGTCGGGGGCGCGCTTGCCCACAATGTAAGGCGGCAGCGGCGGCAAGCCGATATTTGCGATCGCGATATCCAGCTCCGCGCCCCCTCGATCAAAGCGAAGCGTCAACTCACCTTCTTCATTTTTTATTTCAATTCTGGCGAACAAATCATCCGCAAAGAAGAGACCATCGCCCTCCTTCAACCGCTTCCCCGGCCGCGCCAAGACGCGCCAGGTGTCGCCGCCCAACCGCTCGATCAGGTTCAACGAAACTCGCACGAGCGGTCCCAGTGGATCGCGGCTCGGGCGCACGCCTTTGAGCGCGGCGGGAATGACGCGCGTGTCGTTGAACACGAGCAAGTCGCCGGCGCTCAAAAGCAACGGCGCCTCGCCAACGGCGCGATCCTCCAACGCTCCATCGGCGCACACATGCAGGAGCCGCGCGCTGTCGCGCGGTCTTGCGGGGCGAAGCGCGATCAGTTCTTCGGGCAGCTCAAAATCGAACAAATCAACGCGCATCGGGCAGGAACCGGAGCAGCCGAAGCGAGCCCCTGAATGTCTGCGCACCGATCACGCCGCCAACAAGCGCCCCAGCCCAGAGCATCGAAAGCTGGCCCAACAATGGCGTGGCCCCCGTCGACCAACTGATCGGCGCCGCAAAGCCCATCAGCACACCAAGCGCCATGGGCAACCCGGCTAGCGCACCGAGCCCGCGATAAGACCAGCGTCCCGTTAGCCCAGCCGAACGGCAGAATACATCGCCTGCCACCAAGATCGCTGCACCGAGGAGAAGCCACCACCGCGCAAGGAAAAAGGCCGCGGGAAAAGTAAATTGCACGCCGACAATCACCAAGAATGGCAACACAAATGCATTCGCAATATCACCAGACAGCAAGCCATAAACGAACGTCCCCCCCAAGAGGGCGGATAAGAACGCAGCAATGACCGCGGACAGCAACGCCCCCGAATACTCCAAGAGACGCTTTGCAGACTGCATCACGCCGCCCGCATGCTCACGATCTTCCCGGGGCTGCGCGGGGGTTCGCCCTTGGGCAGGCGATCGACGTGCTCCATGCCCTCAACAACCTGTCCCCATACCGTGTATTGTTTGTCAAGAAAGCGGGCGTCGTCGAAGCAAATGAAGAATTGCGAATTGGCCGAGTTCGGATTGCTCGAACGCGCCATCGAGCAGATTCCGCGCACATGGGGTTCCGCCGAGAACTCAGCCTTCAAATTGGGCCGCGATGAGCCACCCATGCCGCTGCCGGTGGGATCGCCCCCTTGAGCCATGAAGCCGTCGATGACGCGATGGAACACGACCCCGTCATAGAAGCCTTCGTTCGCCAGACCTGAGATTTGAGCCACGTGGTCTGGCGCCAGATCCGGCCTGAGCCTTATCTTCACCTCACCCGTCTCAAGTGTCATCGTCAGGAAATAAAGGGAATTATCGACCACCAGCGTCTCTCTCTGTTCTCTTCGCGCGGCACCCGTGCTGGGATTTGAACATCACAGACCGAAAAATCGGCGCGCCGCTCACGGCGCGCGTCCTCGATCAAGTCGCGGAAGCGCGGACCATCGGTACGCAGCACATAGATCGGCGCGCGCTCGTTTTCGGGTAAGTCGGCGGCCACGCGCACGGCAAGCATGCGATCCGGATTGGGCGGAGGATTGCCGACGGCGATCGCCATCACCGCCTCCTGACCCCACACCACGCGCCCGAAAATCGAATACCGCTTGTCGAGCGCCGAGTTCGGCGCGCGCATGATGAAGAATTGGCTGTTGGCGGAATTGGGCTCGTTCGCCCGCGCCATCGAAACCACGCCGGTGCAATGAAGCGCATTGGCCGAAACGCGTCCGTCGCTGGTCACGGCCATCTGCGCATCGGGCTGGCTCTCGATCGGCAGCGCCTTGTAGAAGCCGAGACGCGCGCGTCCCTGAACCGCCGCTTCGACGAACGGCATGTCGGGCCCGCGACGGAACATGAATTCCTCGCGCAGGTCCGGCAGCGTGGACGCGCCTTCGCCCGTGCCCAAGGGATCCCCGGTCTGGGCCATGAAGTCTTGGACGACGCGATGGAACAAGAGCCCATCATAGAAGCCTGCGCGAGTAAGCGTTCGGACGCGCTCGACATGGCGGGGCGCGACCTCGGGATACATTTCCACAACGATGCGGCCATGGACCGTATCGATGTAAATCGTATTCTCAAGATCGACCTGGCGCCAATTGCGCGCATCTGGCGCCGATTGCGCCGACGCCGCATCAACAATCCCGAAAAACGCCAGCGCACACGCGGCCGCGGTCATAACTCCAACGAAGCGCATCAGGCACCCCCGAATTTCGCCTTCAGACGCTGTTCTACGTCGGGAGGCACGAAGTGTGCGACACATCCTTGCAGTCGCGCGATTTCCTTGACCAGCCGCGATGCCACGGCCTGATGGGTCGGATCGGCCATCAGAAACATTGTCTCGATCGCCGGGTTGAGTTTTTGGTTCATCCCAACCATCGCGAACTCGTACTCGAAATCGGCGACGGCCCGGAGGCCGCGCACAATGACCTGCGCCCCTACGCTCTCGGCGAATTTCATTAGCAATGTGTCAAAAGGGCGGACGACAATCTGCGCTTTTCCCGCCAATTTGGCGCAGGCCTGCTCAACCATCTCGACCCGCTCGGCCAAGCTGAATAGCGGCCCCTTGTCCTGGTTGACTGCCACGCCGATCACCAGGCGATCCACGAGCTTACAGGCGCGCGCAATGATATCCACATGACCGTTGGTAAGCGGATCGAAAGTGCCGGCATAAAGGCCAACGCGGGGTGTTTTCACTCTGCGCCCTCCTCGGGGACTTCGCCACCGAGCATCTCCAGCCGCTCCGCGGCCACCACGTGTTCGTCCTCGCCGACATTGATGAGGATGACGCCCTGCGTCGCCCGCCCGGCGATGCGGATCTCGGCGACGCCCGTGCGGATGAGCTGCCCCTTGTCCGTCACAAGCAGCAATTCCTCGTTGTCGCGAACCGGGAAGGAGGCGGTGATGCGCCCATCTCCGGTCAGCCGGTGGGCGATCAACCCTTTGCCCCCGCGTCCGGTGACCCGGTACTCGTAGGACGAAGCACGCTTGCCGAGCCCCGAGGACGTGACCGTCAGAATGAATTGTTCCTGCGTCTTGAGCCAAGCCAGGCGCTCGAATGGGACGTCGGCTTCCTCGCCGGTCTCTTCGCCGGCCTCTGGCTCGACCTCGGCGCCGTCGCGCGATTGGGCATCCCACCTGAAGTAGGCGCGCGCCTCGGCGGGAGTGACCTCCACGTGCTTCAGCACGCCCATTCCGATGACGCTGTCACCCTCCTCGATCTTGATGCCGCGATTTCCTGTCGATGTGCGGCCGGAGAACACGCGCACCTCCGGCACGGCAAAGCGTATGCACATGCCGGCGCGCGTCGTCAGCAGGATATCATCATCGTCCGCGCATATCTGCACATCGACGATGCCATCGCCCTCGTCTGGCTTCATGGCGATCTTGCCGTTGCGGTTCACCTGCACGAAATCGCTGAGCTTGTTGCGCCGCACATTGCCCGAACGCGTGGCGAACATCACGTCCAGCTTTTCCCAATCGCGCTCATCTTCCGGCAGCGCCATGACCGACGTGATGGTTTCTCCCTGCTCCAACGGCAGAAGGTTCACCAGCGCCCGTCCCCGGGCGCGCGGATCGCCCTGTGGAAGGCGCCACACCTTCATTTTGTAGGCCATGCCGGCTGAGGAGAAGAAGAGGATCGGCGCATGCGTGGAGGCCACAAAAACGCGCGTAACGAAATCCTCCTCCTTCATCTGCATGCCGGCGCGCCCGCGCCCGCCGCGGCGTTGCGTGCGATAGAGCGCCAAGGGCGTGCGTTTTACATACCCGCCATGCGTGACCGTGACGACCATGTCCTCGCGTGGAATGAGCGCCTCGTCGTCGATCTCGCCTTCGGACTCAGAAATAGGAGTGCGCCGTGAAACGCCAAAGGCTTGCTTCACCTCCGCCATTTCATCGCGAACCATGGCTAGGATGCGCTCGCGCGAGGCGAGGATGGCCAAAAGCTCTTTGATCTCATCGGCGATTTCGTTGGCGGCCTTGGCAATGTCGTCGCGTCCGAGTCCGGTCAGGCGCTGTAGGCGCAAGTCCAGAATCGCCTTGGCCTGTTCTTCCGAAAGCCTGATCGAACCACCTTCGATTACCTGCGTGCGTGGGTCGGCGATGAGCGCGATCAGCGGCAGCATATCTCCCGCCGGCCAGGCCCGTGAGAGCAGTGCGTCGCGGGCCTCGGCAGGATCGGCCGAATTGCGAATGACGCGGATGACCTCATCGATATTGGCGACCGCGATGGCGAGGCCGACGGTCTCGTGGCCGCGCCTGCGCGCCTTGGCCAAGCGGAACTTGGTGCGCCGCGTGACCACCTGCTCGCGAAAGCCTAGGAACGCCGTGAGCATCGCCCGCAGGCCCATTTGTTCGGGGCGGCCGTTGTTCAGCGCCAGCATGTTGACGCCAAACGAGGTTTGGAGCTGCGTGAAGCGATACAGCTGATTGATCACGACGTCGGCGACAACATCGCGCTTCACTTCAACGACAAGACGAATGCCCAGGCGATTGGATTCATCGCGGACCTCCGCGACGCCCTCGACGCGCTTTTCGCGAACCAACTCGCCTATGCGTTCGTACACGCTGGCTTTGTTCACCTGGTACGGGATTTCGTAGAAGACGATCGCTTCCCGGCCGCGGATCGTCTCCATCTTGTAGCGCGCGCGCGTCACTACCGAGCCGCGCCCCGTCGTCAGCGCCACGCGGGCGGCAGTTCGGCCCAGGATTTCGCACCCGGTCGGAAAATCCGGGCCCGGCACGATGTCGAGCAAATCGAGGTCCGAAATCTCGGGATTGTCGATAATCGCTGTCGCTGCGTCGATGACCTCGCCGAGATTGTGCGGGGGAATATTGGTCGCCATGCCAACAGCGATCCCGCCGGCGCCGTTCACAAGCAGGTTGGGATAGCGCGCGGGGAGCACCGTAGGCTCTTTCCGCGCGCCGTCGTAATTGTCTTGAAAATCGACTGTGTCTTCGTCGATGTCGGAGAGCAGGTGCGTCGCGGACTTCGCTAGCCGGCTTTCGGTGTAGCGCATTGCAGCAGGCGGATCGCCATCGATGGAGCCGAAATTGCCTTGTCCGTCGATGAGGGTAAGGCCCATCGAGAAGTCCTGCGCCATGCGCACGAGCGCCTCATAGATTGCGAGGTCTCCGTGCGGGTGATAGCGGCCCATCACTTCGCCGACCGTGTTGGCGGACTTGCGATAGCCTTTGTCCGAGGTGTTGCCCGCTTCGTCCATCGCATAGAGGATGCGCCGGTGCACGGGCTTGAGGCCGTCTCGCGCGTCGGGCAACGCGCGCGAGACGATCACGCTCATCGCGTAATCGAGATAAGAGCGTTTCAGCTCATCCTCGATCGTGATGAGCGAAACCCCTTTCGGTGTGGATGGCCCGCCATTTTCGGCGGGATCGGACGTGTCTGACACGGGATCGCCGGCTTGTTACTCTTGCGCTCTGGGAGCTGAAGCAGGCGGAGAATTTCTCGCCCTTGACTCGCCTTCAGGCTAGCATTTGCGACCATGCCCCGCAAACTAGGGAACCCACCTATGCGCTGCTTCGCCACTCTTGTTTTCGTTTGCATTTTGACGGCCTGCGCCAGCTCGCCAGATGCGCTCGTCTTTTCCACAATCCCGCAGCGTTCGGCGTGGATCGTCGCCCGTGACGGCAGCGCCGTCGGCCGAGCGCTTTTCACTGAGGCGCCAGCTGGCGTCTTGATTCGGCTTGAGTTTTCCGAGAGGGCCATGGCCCCGGGATGGCACGGCGTGCATGTCCACCAGATCGGCCAGTGCTCGGACTTCGCGCAGGGCTTCCAAGCTTCGGGTTCGCACGTCGGTCATGCCGGCACGCTCCAGCACGGGCTGCTTAATCCCGCCGGGCCCGAAGCGGGCGATTTGCCGAACCTCTTTGCTCCGACGTCGGGTCCCTTCGGCGCGGAGCTCTTTGCACCGAGACTCACACTGGCGGCAGTGCCGATCGGCGACCGCCTGCCGCTCTTGGACGCCGATGGCGCCGCGCTCGTGGTCCATGAAGCGCCGGACGACCAGACAAGCCAACCCATAGGCGGGGCCGGCGCGCGCATCGCCTGCGCCGCGCTGACGCCGCTGCCCTAGCAGTCTCCTTGTAACATTCGCGTTTAGGCGCGCCGCTCGGCCCAAGCCACCAGGGCAACACCCGCCATAGCTAGGCCCGCGCCTGTCAGGATGCGCGGCGTGATCTCGTCGCCAAGCACCAAGGCTGCTAGCGAAAACGAAACGATCGGTGTCAGCAGCATGTACGGCGTGGTTCGCGACACCTCGTACTTCTGCAGCAATTGAAACATGAAGGCATTGGCGACAATGCTCGAAACCAGCGCCCCGAACGCGACACACGCCCAAGCAAACCACGATGCTTCGCTAATGGCCGAGGCGTGTCCCGGCTCGAAAGCGAGGGAGGCTAACAGGAGTGTCGGGGCGCTGGCCAACGCGATCCAAGCTTGCATCGCCCATGCATCCATGGCGCCGCTCAATCGGCGCACGAGCACGGTTCCTAAAGCCATAGCAACAGGCAGCTGCTGCTACGAGCACGAGAGCGCCGATCTGCGTGAACACGACCGGATCGAACGTCATGCTCGCAACACCGGCAAAAGCGACGCCAACGCCCGCCCAGCGCAAGGCGCTCACGCGCTCGCCCAGAACCAGCCACCATCGGCGCGAGGTCGCGCGCAAGGCCCAAGCCGGCGTACTGGACGCCGAAATGAATCGGCCCCACACAGGCAAGCATCGCGAGAAATAGCCAAACGCTGCCGCGCGGCGGGGGCCTCAGCAGCCAAAACAGACAGGAAAATACGATGGAGAAGCGGGCGCCCGCTACAAACAGCGGCGGCAACTCCCGCAGCGCCAGCATCGCGGCAACGTTGTTGGCGCCCCAGATCAGCGGCACGGCAACGAGCTGAGCCAAATCGAGCGGCGCAAACGACCGCGTTTCGTGCGCCACTGCCCCCGCCTCTCGCCACACTACGCGCCGCGAATGCCAAACCAGCGCGCGCGATGGATATCTTCCAAATTATCCTCGTAGCCTGAGATATCCGGGTGCACGAGGTTTGTCGAATTGATGAACACGCTCATGCACATCGGCGCGTCGTTCAGCGCGAGCTGCTCAGCCTGCGTCATCAGCTGGCCGCGACGCTCTGCGTCGGGCTCGAAATCCGACATCTGCACCAAGCGGTCGTAGTCAGGGTTTGAGTACCCAGAATAATTCTGTGGGCCGGTCCGGGTCTCGAACAGGTAGAGGTAGTTCTTTGCGTCGTTGAAATCGGCCACCCACGCGCCGTCGCCGACGTCGAAATTCTTGGACCGTAGATTGTCGTAGTGGACCTGCGTCTCCACGCCGCGAAGCTCGACGCTTACCCATGGCGCGATGTTGCGCCAATCGTTCTGCACGACAACCGCCACCCTGGGATTGTCGCTGGTGTTGCGGTGCGAGTATTCAAAGCGCAGCGGGTTGTTGTGACCGAAGCCGGCGGCGCGCAGGAGGCGCTCCGCTTCGACACGACGTTCCGCCACTGGCCGGTCTGCCCAGGAATAGCGTGCGGTTCCTGCATAATTTGCGATTCCGGGCGGCACCAGAGAATAAGCCGGCAGCTCACCGGTTCGATAGATTTGCGAAGCGACGAACTCCCGGTCGTACGCCATTGCCAGCGCTTGGCGCACACGTGCGTCGTTAAAAGGCGGCCGGGTCATGTTGAAGGAAAAATAATTGCACGTGAGGTACGGCGCCACCCTTACATAGCCGGGCATCGTCCTTCGCAAATTCTCCACCTGGTTCGATGGAAATCGTGTCGACCATCCCGCCTCGCCGCTTTGCACTTTGCGCGCCGCAGCGTTCACGTCCGTCGTTGGGTAGAAGTAGAGATGCTCCAGCGTAACGTTCTCGGCGTCGTAGAACGACGGATTCTTCTCGAGGTGGATGATGTAGTTCGACCACCACTTCTTTAGCAGGTAAGGGCCGTTGACGGCGATATTCTCAGGATTCACCCAATCGTCGCCATACTGTTCAACACGATGCTTGGGCACAGGATAGGCGGTGTAGTGTTTCAGCAGCATCGGCAAATAGGGGGCGGGGTGCTTCAGGCGTATCTCAAGTGTGAGATCGTCGAGCGCGGCGACGCCCAACTGGCTCGGGCGCATCTCTCCGTTGTTGACTTCCTCGGCGTTCAGGATCGGAAACAACAGCGAAGCATAATCGGCAAGTGTAGCCGGATCGAGAATCCGGCGAAGGGCGAATTCGAAATCGTGTGCGTCGCACGCTTGCCCGTCTGACCAATTCGCCCTCTTCAGAAAGAAGGTCCAGGTCCGGCCGTCTTCACTTGTTTCCCAGCGTTCGGCCATGCCTGCGACAGGCTCGGATACTTCGTTCTCGGTTGTGAGCCCGATGAACATGTTGCCGATGACGTTGTTCTCCCAGGTGCCAGTGGCCTTGTGCGGGTCCAAGGAGAGCGGCTCGCCCTGATTGGCGATGTCGAGCGTACGGCGCGCCTTGTCGAAACCGATGATTCGCCCATTGGCGCACGCGCCTAGTGCCGCAGCGGCCATTCCGGCGCCGGCGATCACCGAGCGTCGATTCGTTCTGAGCGTCATCATCTTGCTCCATCGTGCCCGCTCGTCGTCGAGCTCCCCAACACTAACGCGTAACGCAGCCCAACGGGAGCCTCAACGCTCTTTCGGATCTAACGCATCTCGCAACCCGTCGCCCAGAAAGTTGAGCGCCAGCAGCGCAATGAGCATGGTCACGGACGGCGTGATCAGCATCCAAGGCGCTTGCAGCTGATCCTTGCCGCGCGCTAACAGGCTGCCCAGCGATGCGAGCGGTTCTTGTACGCCCAAGCCGATGAACGAAAGAAAGCTCTCCGCTAGAATGACGACGGGAATGTTCAACGTCGCAAACACCACAACCGGCCCCAACACGTTCGGCACAATGTGACGGAAAACGATTTGAACCTGGCGCGCCCCCGCCGCCTGCGCCGCCTCCACGAATTCCTTCCGTCGAAGCGCGATTGTCTGCCCCCGCACGATGCGCGACATCGTCAGCCACTCGACGGCGCCGATCGCCATGAAGATGAACACTAGATTGGTGACGGGATCGTCCGTCTGCACGACCGTCATCAACACGATGACAAAGAAAATAAAGGGAATGGCGTATAGCACATCGACAATGCGCATCATCGCCTCGTCGATCAAGCCGCCGAGAAACCCCGCCATCGCGCCCCACGTCACGCCGATGGTCAACGCCACCAATGTCGCGGCGAAGCCGACGAGAAGCGAGATGCGCAGCCCAAACAGAGTTCGCGCGACCATATCGCGCCCCTCTGTGTCGGTGCCGAGCACATGCCAGTTATCCAGCGTCGGCGCGACGCCCACGCTGTCGCGAAAGATCGCGTCGGTGGGATGGATCCACAACATCGGCCCGAACGCGGCCAGCAGAACCAAGACGGCGACGATGTAGAGGCTGACAACGGCCGCGGGGTTGCGCATCAACCGGCGGCGCGCATCGTCCCAGAGCGAACGTCCCTTGATGACTGCCGGCCTGGGCGCTTCGTCGAGAAGGGAATCGCTCATGCGCTTCGCGCCCTCGGATCGAGCACCCTATATATCAAGTCCGCGGCGAGATTTAAGAAAATGATGAGGAACGAATAGACGAGCACAACACCCATAACGAGCGTGTAGTCGCGTTGTGCGGCGGCCAGAACAAATTGCTTGCCGATGCCCGGCAGTTGAAACACCGTCTCGATCACGAACGAGCCCGTCATCACCGCGGCCAGCGCCGGACCTGCATAGGAGACGATCGGCAATAATGCGATCGGCAGCGCGTGGCGCAGGACAACTTGCGCTTCCGGCAATCCTTTCGCCCTCGCTGTGCGGATGGCGTTGGAACGCAACGCCTCAATCATGCTCGCGCGCATCAAGCGGGAGATGATGGCGATGAGGGGCAACGCCAATGTCAAGACTGGTAGAACGAGGTACCTCAGCCCAAACTCGTCACGATGGAGGCCGCTTGTCGGCAGCCATTGCAGCTGAACGCCGAAGACGAGCTGCGCCACCGGCCCCACTACGAGCGGGGGCAGACACACTCCCGCGATCGCCAACGCCATGACGGTGTAATCCTGCGCCCTGTTCTGCCGCAGCGCCGCCAACACGCCGAGCCCGCCGCCGACAAGCAGCGCCAACACCATCGCGCTCAGCCCCAAGATCGCGCTCGTTGGTGCTCCCTCGGCGAGGATCTCGGCGACCGTTTTGTCCTTGTAGACCATCGATGGGCCGAGATCGCCCCGCAATAGGCCGCCCAGGTACCGAGCGAGTTGCTCCCCAACTGGCAGGTCGAGGCCGAACTTGGCCTCCAGCCGCGCCTCAATGGCCTCCGGCAGTTGGCGTTCCTTGGTGAAAGGCCCGCCAGGGGCTGCATGCATCAGCAAGAATGCCGCAGCGATGATCGCAAACAGGGTTGGGATCGCGGTGATCAGGCGCCGAGCAGCTTGTGCGAGCATTCAAACGTCCTAGCGGCCTGCTTCGAGCGATGGAACCTTGCTTCCCGGGTAAGCCGTGTCAACTTGGCGCGGACATGGCCGAGTTGCGATGGGTAACCCCTGATTTTGCCGTTGCGGGCCAGCTGACCACCCGCGACCTGGCGCAGGTGGCCGCGGCCGGCTTCAAGGCGGTTATCAATAACCGCCCAGATGGAGAGGAGGCAGCCCAGGCCCTCGGCGCCCAGATCCAGGCCGCCGCCGCCGAGCACAACATTCGATACTGTGCGCTGCCCTTCCAAGGACCTCCCCCGCCGGCCACCGTCGCCGCTACCGCCGGGTTGCTTGAAGAACTCCCCCATCCTGTGCTGGCCTATTGCCGAACCGGCAGGCGCTCAATATTGGCCTGGGCTATGGCGCGGGCGCTCTCGGGAGCTCACTCGCCGGTCGAAGTCATCGCCATGGCGGCAAAGGCAGGGTACGACATATCGGGGGTGCGGGCGGCGCTGGATACGCTTTCACCAAGAAATTGACCTGCGGCTGGCGCGACAAGGAGCCACGCCGCCTTCATCAGCACGATTAGCGACAAGGCGAGCAGAACGGTGCGCACCCTATCCAATGCAAATAAGAAGATGGTGAAAGCGCTCGGCATCGGGCGCTGTGACGCAAAGCTTGGGCCGCGGAGAGTCTGAGTGGCGACCGACACTTCCCCGCGCGTATTCCAGACCTCCGGGCGCGTCTGGCTAAAGGATTTCGAGTTTGGGCTCACTGGGCTGACCGTGCGCAAGACCGGTGCGCGCGTGCCCTACTCGCCATCGATCATCGCTCAGGTCACAGCCTGGTTCCGATACTTCTTCGCCGCTCAAGGCATCGAGCCACAATCGCCGCCATTCACCATCGCCTTCACGCCAGAGCGGGCCCGGCCCTGGTATCTCATCTGGGCGGTTTCGCGGGCTGCCGGCGCCCGCTTCACCAAGGATGCGGCCCACGCCGATGTTGTGATGCACTTTGAAGACGCCACCTACAGCCTGAACTCCCCCCCTTCGCGCGTACGCCGCGACGCCAAGCTCATCAATTTCGGCTGCAGCGACGTTTCGAAGACACGCGTGGCCCAAGCCTGCGAACAAGCTTTCGGCAGTCCATTGGCGGTCGATCCCACGACCTATGTCGGCGCCGCCGTCGAAAAATCCGAGATCAACGCCGCTCATGACGGGCGCATTGTCCAGTGCCCCATCGTTCCAGTTGCGGGTAAAGTCTACCAGCGTGTCATCGACAATCGCGGCCTCGATCCCGACCTCGTCGACGACTTGCGAACGTGCACCATTGGCGGAGAGGCTGTTTGTGTCTTCATCAAGCGCCGGCCTGTAACCAAACGCTTCCTCAACACGAACACCGAGGTGCTGCTGCGAAAGCCGGACGACGTGTTTTCACCCGATGAACTAGCTCAAATCGCAGCGTTCACGCGCGACATCGGGCTCGATTGGGGCGGTGTGGACGTCTTGAGAAACAAGGCGGACGGGCGGCTTTTCATTGTGGATGCGAACAAGACCGACATGGGACCGCCGATCTCGCTGAACTTGCCTGATAAGCTTGCGGCCACTCGCATGTTAGCTACAGCATTCCGCAGATTCGTGCGAGGATCGGCCAACTGAACTGGTGGGGAATGGCGTACAACATCCCGTTCGTCCGCGACATGGACTTCGTCTATGGCGAACCGCAAAAGGTGAGCCCGCTGATCCGGCGTCTCGTCGCCAACAATCCTGGCCCATTCACCTTTAGGGGAACCGGCGTTTACATCGTCGGCAAAGGTGACGTAGCGATAATCGATCCAGGCCCCGCCTCCGAGAGCCACATCGAGGCCCTCTTGCGCGCCATCGAGGGGGAGCGGCTTACCCACATCTTCGTCACGCACCGCCACCAGGATCACAGCCCCGCCGCCCACCCGCTCGCGGAGCGGACTGGCGCAAAGGTTTACGCCTCGACCATCCCCGTCAAGCCCAGCGAATGTGACAGCATTCGCCTCGAGGCAGGCGACGATCTCGTGTTTGTCCCCGACATCGCGGTCGGCGGCGGCGAACGATTTTCGGGGCCAGGATGGACAATTGAAGTGGTGGCGACGCCAGGCCACACCTCCCATCACTTGGCGTATGCATTGCTCGAAGAGAACGCGCTCTTCACGGGCGATCACATCATGGGATGGTCGACTACAATTATCGGCCCGCCTGACGGCGACATGACTGAATACCTGAACAGCCTTGAGAAGGTGCGCGACCGCAATTTTACGACCTTGTGGCCCACGCACGGCCCCCCGGTGCGCGACGTGCGTCCGTTCGTCGACGCTTACCTGGCGCACCGTCTCGAACGCGAAGCGCAGGTCATTGCTCAGCTCGCAAGCGGCAAGCGGCTGATCAAGGACATGGTGGCGGAAATGTACGCCGACGTTGACAAGCGCTTGCATCCGGCCGCCTGCCACTCCGTGCTGGCCCACATCATCCGACTGGTGGAGCTCGGACGCGTCGGATGCGATGGGCCGCCTTGTGTGGACAACGAGTACTGGTTGCGGCGCGCGGCTTAACCCGCGCTCTCCGCCGCCTGCAGGCGTGCGCGCAACTCCAACAGGTAGGGCTGCATGCGCGCGGCGTTCGCGCCGAGGTCTGAACGCCCCACGCGGCTAACAGATCGCATATCGATCCTCGCGCCAGTGCCGTCGGGGCGCACACGTATGGCGATGTCATCAATGAAACCATACCAGAAGGTCTGGGCGGTAGCCTCGATTGCGCCTGCGCTCTCATCAACACGGCCTACGACCCATTCTTGTTCGCGCGCAAGCGCGAGCGCGGCGTCAAACGCGCGGGCTGGCGGCAGTCCCGTCGAGACGTGAGAAATGTCGGGGTAGGTTTGCCGCTGCAGCTCGATGAACAAATGATCGTCGCCAGTGCGCTTGGTGAGCAGGTCGAGACCGTTTGAGTTGGGTACGGCCGCGCGCGCGTCGACCACGACTTGCGAGAATGCTGGCGGATCGACCAGGTCGGTCGAAATATCGTGGATCGGAGGTACGCTTGCGGCCTGCTGGCGCACATAAAAAGCATAGCCCAAGCCGAGCGCGGGAATAAGGAAGGCAAGGAGCGCTGAAAGGACGCCGCGGCGAGGCGGCGTGAAGATCGCAAGCAGGAGACCAACAAAGGCAAGCGCGCCGACGCCGAGGATGAGCCTCGGTCCCCACACGAACGTCAACTGGCCAAAACCGATGGTCCAGTCGAACACATGATATTTCGTGCCAAACGCCGCGAAGAGAAAGTACGCCGGCAAGAGCAACGCCGCGACCAACGCAGCGCGCACCCATAGGTCGCGAAATCTATCCATGCTCCACCCCACCCGATTACGTTGCCGCGCCGCAAGCGGCTGTGTTATCTCACTCTGCAGCCTGCGAACTTGGCAAGCGGTAGTCCTTAAACGTTTCGCGCAGTGCGAGCTTGTTGATCTTGCCCGTAGCGCCCAGCGGAATTTTCTCCACCGTCACCACGTCGTCGGGCATCCACCACTTTGCGATCTTCCCTTCAAGGTACGATAGCAGTTGCGCCTTGCTCGGATTGGCGCCTGGCTTGGGCTCGATAATCAGGAGCGGGCGCTCGTCCCATTTCTGATGCGCCACTCCAATGACAGCCGCGCACGCCACGCCCTCACAGGCGATCGCAATATTCTCGATGTCTATGGAAGAAATCCACTCGCCGCCAGACTTGATCACGTCCTTGGCGCGATCCGTGATCTGCATGTAACCGAGGGAATCAAGGGTCGCCACATCGCCGGTGTCGAAGAAGCCATCGGCCTCGAGACACTCCCCTTTCGAATTGCGCGCGCCCGCGTTCTTGAAGTACGCACGCGCCACGGCGGGACCCTTGACCATCAGGCGCCCGAATGCCTTGCCATCGTGAGGCTTCTCGGCGCCGTCATCGTCTACAATCTTCATATCGACGGTGAAGGGCGCGCGCCCCTGCTTCAGCTTGGTTTTGATCTGCGTTTCATGGTCGGCGGCAAGCGTCTCAGGCAGCAATTTGCCGATTGTACCGATTGGGCTCATCTCGGTCATTCCCCAGGCGTGGATGACTTCAATGCCATAATCCTCCTCGAAGGCGCGCAAAACGGCTTCAGGCACAGCCGAGCCGCCTATGACTACCCGCTTCAGCGTGGTCAGCTTGGCGTTCGTTTCGCGAAGGTAGTTGAGAAGCATGAGCCACACTGTCGGCACCGCAGCGGTGGACGTGACCTTCTCGCTCTCCAGCAATTCGTAGACGCTCGCCCCATCCAGTTTGGCGCCTGGCATCACGAGCTTTGCCCCGCACATAGGCGCTACGAACGCGATCGCCCACGCGTTGGCGTGAAACATCGGCACCACGGGCAGCACTACATCGTTCGCGCTCGCGCCGAAGCAATCGGTCTGATTGGCGGCCATCGCATGTATCACGTTGGATCGGTGCGAATAGAGAACGCCCTTGGGGTCGCCCGTCGTGCCCGACGTATAGCACAGGCCGCACGCGGTGTTTTCGTCGAAACCACCCCATTGCGCCTGCTGTGCGTGGCCGCCGATGAAGTCTTCATAGGCGATGAGATTGGGGATGCTCGTCTGCGGCAGGTGCTCGCGGTCGGTCAGCACCACGTACGTCTTCACGGTCTTCAGCTGCGAAGCGATCTTTTCGACAGTCGGGATAAATGTCGTGTCGAAGAAGAGCGCCTTGTCCTCCGCGTGATTAGCAATCCAGGCGATCTGTTCTGGAAGCAAGCGCGGGTTCAGGGTGTGAACCACAGCACCCATGCCCATAGCGCCGTACCAAACCTCCATGTGCCGTTCGGTGTTCCAGGCAAGGGTCGCCACTCGATCGCCTACAGCAATGCCGCGCTCACGCATTGCATTGGTCGCCTGCTTGGCCCTACGCCAAATATTGCCATAGGTTGTGCGCGAGATCGGGCCTTCCAGGCTGCGGGTGACCACCTCCCGGCGCGGGAACCATGCGTTCGCGTGATCGAGGATCTTGTCGACCGTCAGCGGCCAATCCTGCATGAGCCCCAGCATCGTGCGTTTCTCCCTCAGTGCTCTTCTTCTTGGCGGGGATGTTAAGCGGGGCGCGTGGCGGAGTATAGACGCCTTACGGATAGAGGCGCGACTTGGCCCATGGCGCGTTGGGCGCCTCTCGCGCGAAAACGAGCCGATCGTGCAGCCGAAACGGCCGGTCACGCCAAAACTCGATACTGAGGGGAACAAGGCGATAGCCCCGCCAATGCGGGGGGCGCGGCACCTCGCCCAGGCCGAATTTAAGCGCGAATTCCCCGATCCGCTTTTCCAACGCCAACCGATCGGGCAGCGCGCGTGATTGTTCGCTCGCCCAAGCTCCAAGACGCGCGCCTCGATCGCGGCTCTGGAAGTAGGCGTCCGCCTCGGCGTCGCTTACGAACTCGACAACGCCGCGTGCGCGCACCTGGCGGCGCAGGCTCTTCCAATGAAAGCAAACGGCCGCCCGCGCATTCGCCTGTAACTGGCGGCCCTTGGCGCTTTCAGCGTTGGTGTAGAAGACGAAGCCTTGGGCGTCGAAGCCCTTCAACAACACCATGCGAACGTCTGGAAAGCCCGACCCGTCGGCTGTCGCCAGCGCCATGCCGTTAGGGTCGTTGGGCTCCTTTTCGCGCGCTTCCTTGAACCAGCGCCCGAACAGCTCCAAGGGCTCACTCTCAGCGAACAAAGCCGCATCGTCCGGTGGGGGCGGGCCGTCTGGATCGTATTGCGGCGAAGGCGGGATGAGGTCGTCGCCTGACACGGAATCATGCTCCCTTTCGGTTCAAGCTCGATATAAGCACTTGGGAACAGCCATGTCCCACAACAGCTTCGGCCACCTCTTCCGTGTCACGACCTGGGGCGAAAGCCATGGGCCAGCGTTGGGCTGTATCGTTGACGGCTGTCCGCCGGGATTGCCGCTCAGCGCCGCAGATGTCCAGTATTGGTTGAACCGGCGTCGGCCGGGATCGAGCCGTTTCGTTACGCAGCGGCGCGAGCCCGACGAAGTGAAGATCCTCTCTGGCGTTTTCGAGGACGACCGCACCGGCGGCCCGATCACCACCGGCGCGCCGATCTCGATGTTGATCGAGAACATCGACCAGCGCGGCAAGGACTACGACGACATCCGCGACCTCTACCGGCCTGGGCACGCCGATTATGTTTACGACGCCAAGTACGGCGTACGCGACTATCGCGGTGGGGGCCGTTCGTCGGCGCGCGAAACCGCGGCGCGGGTCGCGGCCGGCGCGGTGGCGCGGCGGATTTTGGGTGAGGATATCGCCATCCGCGCCGCCCTCGTCCAAATCGGCAAGATCGCTATTGATCGCGCGCGGTGGGATTGGGCCGAAGTGGAGAACAATCCGTTCTGGTCCCCCGATGCGGAGGCCGCCAAGCAGTGGGAGACATTGCTCGACGAGACGCGCAGAGATGGCAACTCGGTGGGCGCCATTCTGGAGGTTGAGGCCACAGGCGTTCCCGCTGGCTGGGGAGCGCCAGTTTACGGCAAGCTGGACGCGGAAATCGCTGGAGCGATGATGAGCATCAATGCGGTCAAGGGCGTGGAAATCGGGGCGGGGTTCGGCGCGGCGTCACTAACTGGGGTCGAGAACGCCGACGAGATGCGAGTCGGAAACGACGGCAAACCGCTTTTCCTGTCAAACATGGCGGGCGGCGTTCTCGGCGGCATTTCAACCGGCCAGCCAATTGTCGCGCGCGTCGCCATCAAGCCGACCTCCTCGATCCTCACGCCGCGCCGAACGATCGATCGCTTCAGTCGTGACGCGGAAATTTCCACGAAGGGGCGACACGACCCATGCGTCGGCATACGCGGCGCGCCGGTGGCCGAAGCAATGCTGGCTTGTGTGTTGGCCGACGCCAAGCTGCGCCATCGCGGGCAAACAGGGCGCTAACTCGGGGCAACGCATGCGAATGTTACTTGCCGCTTTCGTGCTGTTTGCGCTCGTGGCCTGCACACGCGGCGCGCCGGTCTACGACGTTGAGGAAAGATCGATCGCGCAATTGCAAACCGATCTCACGTCCGGCGCGGTTACAAGCGAGGGCCTTGTCGAGGCCTATCTCGCTCGCATCGCCGCCATCGACGACACCGGGCCCACGCTCAATTCAGTCATCGCCCTAAATCCGCGGGCGCTTGAACAAGCCCGCGCGCTCGATGCGGAGCGCGCCGCCGGGCGCGTGCGCGGGCCGCTACACGGCATTCCGGTCCTCCTGAAGGACAATATCGAAAGCATCGAAAACGCCACGACCGCTGGGTCGTTGGCGCTCGCCTACAACAACACGGCGCGCGACGCCCCGCTTGTCGCGAGGTTGCGTCAAGCGGGCGCGATCATCCTTGGCAAGACCAACCTTTCTGAGTGGGCGAATATCCGCTCCGCAGCCTCTACCAGCGGCTGGAGCGCTGTGGGCGGCCTCACGCGCAACCCCTATGCGCTCGACCGCAATCCGTGCGGATCGAGTTCAGGTTCTGGCGCCGCGGCAGCCGCGAGCTTGGCGGCGGTGACCATCGGGACCGAGACTGACGGGTCAATCGTATGTCCCTCCGCGATCAATGGACTGGTTGGCATCAAACCCACCGTCGGCCTTGTCTCGCGAACCTATGTCGTTCCGATCAGCCACACCCAGGACACCCCCGGCCCTATGGGCCGCACCGTCGCCGACGTTGCCGCCGTGCTGACAGTGATCGCTGGCGTCGATCCGGCCGACGCCGCCACGGCACAGGCCGATCGGCGCCGACAAGATTATTCCGCGGCGCTCGACGCCAACAGCCTGCAAGGCAAACGCATCGGCGTTCTACGCTTCATGGCAGGCTTCCATCGCGACACCGATCAGCGCTTCACCGAGGCATTGGAGCACTTGCGCGCAGCGGGCGCCGAACTGGTGGAGATTGAAGCACCGCCGACTCTTGGCGTCATAGACGCCGATGAACTCACTATCCTGCTCGCCGAACTCAAGTCCGATCTCAACGCCTACCTCGCGGCAACACCCCCGTCTGTCGCAACGCGCACGCTTGCCGACGTTATCGCGTTCAACGAAACCACTCCCGCCGAAACCATCCTGTTCGGTCAGGACCTATTCGAGCGCGCACAGGCCACGGACGGCATAGGAGACCCCGCCTACATCGCAGCACGCGCAAGAGCGCCGCGCCGGGCAGCTGAGACGTTGGAAAGACTGATGCGTGATAACCGCGTGGACGCGCTCGTGGCGCCAACGCTGGGCCCCGCCTGGGTCACCGACATCGTCAACGGCGATCATTTCGTCGGCGGCGGATCGAGCAGCCTGCCCGCCGTTGCCGGCTATCCACACGTCACTGTGCCCATGGGCTTGGCCGGCGGATTGCCAGTGGGGCTATCGTTCATCGGCGAAGCCTGGTCGGAGGCCAAGCTCTTGTCCTTCGCCTACGCTTACGAACAACGCGCGCATGCGCGCACGCCTCCGCGCTACGCGCGCCATTTGGAAGAGGACGAACCGTTTAGCGCAGCGCTCAGGCCTGCCTCCGCTCCCCGTTAGGCTGGTTTCGCGCTGGCCGCGATGTGGGCGGCAATGAGTTCGGCGACCTCCGGCTGATCGAAGTACGTGGTGTGGATCAGGCTGTCCCAGGTCATCGCATCGGTGGCGAGATTGGTCAGCGGCGAGTTGGTGTCAGCGCCCACGGTGAAGAGCGACCAGCGGTACTTGTCGATTAGCTTGTCCGCCGCGGCCCCTGCCGCGGCCTGCATGCGCTGGGCGACTTCGCCGTCAAGCTTGCGGCCCTCTGTCTGGTGCGTGTGCGATTCCGTCGAAACGTTGCAGATCACCTGATCTCCGTCGCGTCCCATCGCGATGCCGCGCATGAGGCCTGACACCCACCCGTTGATCGGGCCTCGCGCGCCCAATTCCGCCGCCCCGCCAACGAGATAGCGGTAGATGAGATAAACGATGACGAACGCAGCTGGTGCGACGACTAATCCAGAAGCAACAGTCACGACCACGTCGCCAATCCGGCCCACCGAGGCCGTATCGTCGACACCGTACACATCGGCGATGCCGAACATGTACAACAGGGGAAGCCCAATTGCGACAATCAGGACCGCCAACACGCCCCAGGAGACCGCCGAGGCGTGCGAACCGCGAAACAGGGCGCCGCGCGGAATCGCTTCGATCGGCACGTCCTCGATGCGGCGCAGGAAGCTGATCGCTTCGTCATTGTCGTGCCAAATTGCAAAGACCGATCGCGTCGACTGTTGCGGCCCTTGCGGGCGCATGATGCGTCGTCCGCCGCGTTGGGACATTGACAGCATGAATAAGAGGCAGCCCACACAGAACGCAACGATCGCGATGTCCAGCATGCTCGGCGGCGAATTGCTGTTCAGTTGCAATGCAAGGGCGATGATGGGAAACACGATAACGCTGCCCCACGTCAGGACGAGGAATGCAATCCCTGCGATTCGCTGCAGAAATCCCGTGCGAATGTTTAGGAATGGCGTGCCGACGGTGGTGAGGCTGTCGAACGGCTCCTTTCGGCCGCGCTTCAAGCCCCAGCGCATGTGAACCGCCGCCTCGTTGGCGACATTGCCGCCGTGGCTATGGCCTATGACGTGCACGCTGTCATACCGTCCGGCTCGGTTCTTGAGTTCGCGCGCGAGCTTTTCGGCGCCCTTTTCGCGTTCGGCCGCGCTGTTGGCGCCCGACCACAGCACGGGCACGATTTCCGCATCGAGGCGCTCGCCCTTTAGCCGTTGCCGCAGCCTTTCAGTGAATGCCGAGCCCCGTTGAAACCACTTCGGGCCCTCCGGGCCTTCGGCCGTGTCCCCCGTGCCATGAACGGTCACAATTGCGATTTTCCGATCTCGCGCCATTTTTCGATCCCCCAAGATCGCAACTAGCTAAGCAAGTTTCCAAGCCCGCTGGCAACCGCCGACATTGCCGGCACTCGCCGAATGGGGGTAAGATCGATTGCAGCGCCTCGCCCGCGCTAGCCCGAGGGCAGTCGAATGAACGCAAGTGCGGTGATCAGAAGCGCCGCGGAGGGCTTTGGCAGAGGCGCAACGCGCCTTGCCCGACGGCTCGTGCGTAGAGCCTTGCGCCGCATAGCGGGGTTGCCGGGCTGGCTAGCGGCGACGGTCCAGGCGATCCGAAGCGATCCGAACGCACGTGAACGGGCATCGGCGGCCGCCGCTTTTGCGCTCATTTTTTCGTTTGGACTGGCGAGCCTGGATTACCTCATCACAGGCGGGCCTGACTGGAATCCAGGCGCGATCGCCGCACCATTGAACCAGCCCATCGTGGCGCCGCTCACGCCGGCGCCAACCGTGGCCGTAGAGCCCCCTCCGACACTTCCGATGATCGAACTCGCGGCCTACGAGAGCATCGGGCCGATCGAGGAATTGCTTGGCGGGCCAGAGCCGGCGCCGGCGGTCTTAACAGCGGCCGCGTTGCATGAAGGCGAAACCGACGATCGGTCGGCCGCAGCGTTCGCCAAGCCCGCCAACGCCATGATGCTCGCTGCTAACGCAGCGCCTGACGGAATGACGACAACCAAATGGACTGCCGCGCCATAGTCGGCCAGAGCAAAACCGTCGGGCCTTACATGCGACTCACGGCTTGGATCAGGCTCAGCGAAATCTAAAGTCCGTTGCTTTAGGCCGTCGAGCGGCTCGCCTTCAAGTCGCGCTTATAGCGCTTCCAGTTCTCGACATAGTGCGCCGCAGAAAAGCGGATGATCTGCCTTTGCGCTTCCACCAGCTTCCGTGCAAAGCGCGCCGGCGTCCCCGTGATCAGGGCGCCCTCCTCAAACGTCTTTCCCTCCGTCACCAAAGCATGGGCGCCAACGAGGCAATAACTGGGGATCGCTGCATGATTGAGCACCGTTGCTTTGATGCCAATGAGTGAATTGTCGCCGATTTTGCAGCCGTGCAGCATGACTTGGTGGCCAATTGTAACGCCCCGCCCGATCGTCAGCGGCGCGCCCATATCTGTGTGCAGCACCGAGCCGTCCTGAACGTTTGAGTCCTCGCCAACCACGATCGGCTCGTTGTCGCCACGCAGCACAGCGCCAAACCAAACCGAGGCGTTTTTCTTCAGGACGACCTTGCCGATCAGCACCGCCGTCGGCGCCACCCAAAAGGCGCTCTCGTCCTCAACTTCAAGGTCAGCGTCGGCAAGGGCGTAGATCGGCATCGGGCGGGCTCCCATCAAGAAATATTTGCGACTTGTTCCGGGTCCTCAACGCGTCGTTAACCCGTTGAGCGTCTCATGAGAACCGTCGGATCGGAACTCCGGTCCGCCCGTCTCCGGGGCGCAAGCCCGATGTGGGGGAGAGCGTGGGCCAAAAGCGCAGGACTAGCGCCACCAGCCAACCGCCATTCGGCGAACGCTTTGACGACTCCTCCACCGCCGACATCTTCTTCGATCCGCCCGCCGCCAGCAGAAGCTGCGCGGCGTTTTTGCACTTCCGCAAGGAGACCTCGATGGCGAAGCGCACCGCAAAGCGCAGGCACGCACAAGGCGTGCTCAATGTTCAAGAGTTCCAGCGCGAGGAGCGCCGCCAACGTAATCTTCAGGTCCTGGATGGGGGCTGGCAGCCAACCAATGATGGGTTCCGCGATCAGAGCTTCGTCAAGCATGTCCGACCCAAGTCCAAAGGCCAGATCGCGCTCATGGAGGCGATCGACACCCATTCGCTGGTCCTGGCGTTGGGCCCGGCGGGCACCGGCAAGACCTATCTCGCCATCGCCAAGGCGGTGGAAGCCCTCGAATCCGGCAAGGTAGGACGCATCGTCCTGTCTCGGCCGGCAGTGGAGGCAGGCGAGTCGCTCGGCTTTCTGCCTGGGGCCATGGAGGACAAGCTCGCCCCCTATCTGCGCCCGCTCTACGACGCGCTGACCGATCGGTTGTCAGCCAAGCGCCTCAAAGCGCTGATAGCCGAAGGGCTCATCGAGATCGCACCAGTCGGCTTCATGCGCGGGCGCACCTTGAACAACGCTTTTGTAGTCATCGACGAAGCGCAGAACTGCACGTACGGCCAAATCAAGATGCTCCTGACGCGCCTTGGCTGGCATTCCACGATGGTCGTTACAGGCGATCCGGCGCAGACCGACTTATTGCCCGATCTTTCGGGTTTGCACAGCGTGGCCGACAGGCTTGAGGCAGTCGACAACATTGCCGTCGTTCGGCTCACCGATTCAGACATCGTGCGCCACCCCCTGGTGGCGAGCATGCTGAGTGTCTTGTAGCTGCTCCCGCGCGGTTCCTCGGCCCGCGCTTTGACTTGTGTTGGATTCAACGAACTGAACTGGCCCCGGCGCTCGCGCGCCGGGGTTCTTGTTTGGCCTTGGCCTGTTTCACTCGTCTTCCAGGTCGAAGCCGAGAATGATGGCGGTAAGAAAATAACCAGCGTCGTCATCGGCCGAGATCGTGCCAATGAATTCGTCGCCGACGTACACTTCCGCAGAATCCGTCTTGCGCGGTCGCGGGCGGACTACGACGCCAGCAGCGTGCAGTTTCTGTTTCAGCACCCCCTCTACCCGCTTACGCTCTCCCTCGTCGATCGGCGCTCCTTGTTTCGAGCCGGCAGCGCGCGGAATTAGCAGGCTCACGCAATAGCTGAGCTCGCCGTCCTCTTCGTCCTTCGTGACTTCGGCAACAGCGCCGCCGTCGACCAGCACACTGCCCTCTTCAGGACCGTTGGGGACGACCGACACAGTCGGCGAGCCCAACAGTTTGCTCAGGTAAGCGCCAAGTCGCGCGCATTCATTCTGATTCACGGGGCTCTCTCCGCTGAGGTCTCGAAGCAGTCGTACCTCGCCGCGCCGACGTCAAGCCTCAGTCGAAGTCCCAATGCGTGGCTTCATGCCTGAGATGGCGCCCGGTAAAATACGCGGCCAAGCCGATAGCGCCGAATACGCCCATGACAGTGAGATAATCATACATCCCGTCATCGATCGCGCTCATCAGCGTGAACGGTGTGTAAAGGGCGATGAAACCCAAAGCCACGCCAACTGCCGCACCGGTCTTGATCAGCACATCGCCGAAGAAATAGTTGCGGTCGATCTCCGCGCGCGGACGCCGCTCGGGCCTGCGTTGCGTTGTTTTCGATCCTGATGTCTTGCGCCTTGCCATAACGCGAGACTAGCGGGATTCGCCCGCCTCAAAGTACGCGCATTCACCGTTTCGGCGGCGGAACGCCGGGCCGCGCCGGCAGCTCAAGCTCGTAAGAAATCACAGCGCTGCGCGCCTCTGAGCGCACCTCCTCGCTGCAATTGCTGCGCGCGAAAGCTTCCGCCAGCTGGCGCGCGCGCTCGAGATTGCCCCCCCATCCTTGCTGGGTGTCGTAGAGCCCGGCAAAGCCTGTCCAGGGCATCATGGTTTGGCCGAGCGTCTCACTCTCGAAAATGCGCTTGAAAGTCGGTTGAAAGAACCCAAGGCGAGCGGCGAGCGTGCCGGTGTCTGCGCCATTCAGTTCGTTGAGGAAGTCCGCCCAGGCTTGATTGGCTTGGCGGCACATCTCGATCAGGCGCGTGTCCCCCCGGCCCAGACGCTCCAACAATTCGTGCATGACTTACCTCAAACCCACCACTTTCGTGGTTTGGTAGCGAAACCCGCGGCTTTTTCCAGCGCCGCTGACACGGCAAAGACGCTTTCTTCATCGAGCGCCTTGCCAATCACCTGAAGCCCAAGCGGCAAGCCGTTGGCGTCCACCGCAGCTGGCAGTGCGAGCCCAGGAAGGCCCGCGAGATTGGCAGTCACGGTGAAAATATCGTTCAGGTACATTTGCACCGGATCGCCTGAGCGCTCGCCCAGGGCAAACGCGGCCGAGGGCGTGGCGGGCGTCAAGATCGCGTCCACGCCCTGGAAGGCGAGGCGGAAATCCTCGGCGATGCGCGCGCGGACTTTTTGGGCGCGCAGGTAGTAAGCATCATAGTAGCCCGCGCTCAGCACGTAAGTGCCGATGAGAATGCGCCGCTGCACCTCCGCGCCGAAGCCCGAAGCTCGCGTATTCTCGTACGTGGCGTTCAAATCGCTTCCCGCGACGCGCGCCCCGTAGCGCATGCCGTCATAGCGGGCGAGATTGGAAGAAGCCTCCGCAGGCGCGACGATATAGTAGCACGGCAGCGCGTATTTCGTGTGCTTCAGCGTGATCGGTTTGATCTTGGCGCCGGCGTCCTTCGCCCACGCGATGCCCTGGCGCCAGAGCGCTTCGATCTCCGGCGGCATTCCATCAACGCGATACTCTTCCGGCACGCCGATGGTCATGCCCCTGATCGAACGACCGCACGCGGCGCGAAAATCAGGCGTCTTGACCGGAAGCGAAGTGGAATCCTTCGGATCGTGCCCGGCCATGGAATTGAGCATGATCGCGGCGTCTTCGACGGACTTCGCAATGGGCCCGGCCTGATCGAGAGAAGATGCGAACGCAACGATGCCCCATCTCGAGCAACGGCCATATGTCGGTTTGATCCCGACCGTTCCCGTAAAAGCCGCCGGTTGACGGATGGAGCCGCCCGTATCGGTTGCTGTTGCGCCTAAGCATAAATCCGCCGCAACGGCCGCCGCCGAACCGCCGGACGACCCCCCAGGCGTGAGCTTGGCGTCTTCGTTCCCGCGCCGCCACGGGCTCACAACCGGGCCGAAGCACGAGGTTTCATTGGACGAGCCCATCGCAAATTCGTCCATGTTGAGCTTGCCCAACATCAACGCGCCGTCGCGGAAGAGATTGGCTGTCACCGTGCTTTCGTAGGTCGGCGTGAACTCCCCGAGCACGCCCGATCCGGCGGTCGTGCGCACGCCTTCGGTGCAGAACAAGTCCTTGATGCCGAGGGGGGCGCCTTCAAGCGGTCCCGCCTTGCCTTTAGAGCGGCGTCCATCGCTTGCCTTCGCCGCCGCTCGCGCCCTCTCGGCGGTGACAACGACATAGGCGTTCAGGTGAGGATTTGCCTGGTCGATGGCGCCGAGAAAGGCATCGGTGAGTTCGGCGCTGGAGAATTGCTTCTTCTCCATTCCGTCGAGCGCCGCAGCCAAGGTAAGGGAGGTGAGGTCAGTCATTTGATTGCGTACTCAAGCACAAACCTCCACCGTCATTCCGGACGTGCGGAGCGCGATCCGGAACCCAGGGGCCACTGGCACTTGGTTTGCCCCTGGGTTCCGGGTTCACCTTCGGCGCCCCGGAATGACGGTGGAGGAGAAGTCGCTAATGTTTGCAGCGATTTCGCATAAAAAGTCGTCCACGCGCTTGGCGGATAATCCAGCACCGGCCCGCACACCTCAAACGCGCCACGCTCATACACGCGCCTCGCCGCATCAAAGTTCGAACCCGTTTCGAGCACGACGCGGGTAAACCCCTCGTCGCGCGCCAATTGCTCGATGCGCGCCAGGATCGCCCAGCCGACGCCGCTCCCCCGCGCTTCGTCCTTCACGTACATGCGCTTGACTTCGCCGATGCCGCCAGCGTGGCGCCGCAGCGCACCCATGCCGAGCGCCGCGCCTTGCTCGTCCCTTGCAACGAACAAAGTCGTATCCGGCTGCGCCATCTGCTCGACCGTCATGTGGTGACGATACTCCGCCGGCGTCAGCCCGTACGTGAACTCGTTCAACGCATGTACAAGCGCCCGCACGTCGTCCTGCAATGGCGTTTCGATTGAGATGGAGATGCTCACTCCACCACCTTCGGCACCACGAAGAAGCCGTCCTCGGCCTTCGGCGCGTTCTTAAGAACCCGATCGGGATCGTCGCCATCGGTGACGACGTCTTCTCGCATCAACAGCGAAGCGCCTTCGACAGCGCTCGTCATCGGCTCGACGCCCTCGATATCCACTTCGTTCAATTGCTCGATCCAAGCCATGATGCCGTTGAGCTCAGCGACCATCGGCGCCACGCGCCCTTCGGGCAAAGCGAGCCGCGCGAGCTTGGCCACCTTTCGAACAGTCTTTTCATCAATTGACATCGCGGGTGGGCTACCAGCGCTCTGGCTCTGGTTCAAGCCGCACTGACCGCCTGAGTCGACGCCAGCTGGCGCAGACGTTGCCTGGCTAAAGCGTCGGACCTCAAGTGCGACCCACGGGTTGGATCGGGCTCATTGTCGCATTTGAGGTCCGAAGACGCTTTGGATTCAGAAGTTTCTAACGCAACATTGGGCTTTGAATTCGCTCCGCGCCCGCCATCGAACCGAGGCGAATTCAAGTCCGTTGCTTTAGGGCGTCGGCAGTCCATAAAGCGGCCCCTTGGCCCTCCTTGATCTCCCCGATTTTGCGGCTGCCATGCCACAGCGCGGCGCCATCCTTGGCCTCGATCCCGGCGAAAAGCGGATCGGAGTGGCGGTGAGCGATACGAGCCGCCTGATCGCGTCCTCGCTCGACACTGTGGAGCGCACGAAATTCGCCGCCGACGCAGCGGCGATTTTGAAGCTCTATGACAGCCGTCAGTGCATAGCGCTGGTGGTTGGCTTGCCGCTCAACATGGACGGCTCGTCGGGGCCAGCAGCGCAATCGGCGCGCGCCTTCGCTCGCAACCTGCTTGCGCTGCGCGATGCGCCGCTCCTTCTGTGGGATGAGCGCCTTTCGACCTCCGCCGTCACGCGCACCCTGATAGAAGCTGATACATCGCGTCGGCGGCGCGGCCAAGTCGTCGACAAGATGGCCGCCGCCTACATGCTGCAAGGGGCGCTGGACGCCATGCAGGAGCGCGCGGCCCATGGGTGATGTCTACGCCGCGTTGGCGCCGGTCTTCATCCTGATCGCGCTGGGGTGGCTCGCGCGCAACCGCCGCATCGCCACGCCCGAGGCGTTCGGCGTCGTCAATCGCTTCGGCTACTTCATCCTCTACCCCGCATTCCTGTTCACGATCGTCACCGGTGCGGACTTTTCCAATCGCGACGCAGGCCCGTTCGTGATTGGCGTGCTCTCGGGCTTTGCCGTGATGATGTTCCTGGCGCTCGCGATGCGGCTGGTTTTTCGGACGGATGGGCCCGCCTTCACGAGCGTCTTCCAGGGTGCATTGCGCTGGAACGGATTTCCGCTCCTTGCCGCGGCGGCCGCATTGTACGGAGAAGTGGGCGTAGAACTGATTGGCATCGTGTTCGGTCCGCTCGTTTTCATGACCAACATCGTGTGCGTTCTGGTGCTCACCAATTGGGGCGCGACGCGCGCCGCGAATTGGCGTGCGGTTCTCGATCAGATACTGGCAAACCCTCTGATCCTGTCGTGTGGAGCTGGCCTCATCGCCCAGGCGATCGGCGTGAGGGAGTTCGGCCCTGTCAGCGAAGCGTTGCGCCTGCTTGGCCAGGCCGCCATGCCCGTGGCGCTCGTGACGGTTGGTGCGGGTCTCGACTTCGGCGCCTTGCGCGCCGATAGCGCCAAGGTCGCGGCGTCCACTGCGCTAAAGCTCCTCGTCGCGCCCGCCGTCCTGTGGTTCGCCACAATCTCGCTTGGCGTGAGCCCGCTGGCCGCTGCCGTCGCTGCTGGCATAGGCGCCACACCCACCGCCGCGGCGGGCTACACGCTCGCGCGTGAGATGGGCGGCGATGCGCGCCTAATGGCGGCGATCATCACCGCCACAACGATCGTCTCCTTTGTCACTATGCCGATCGCGATTTCGCTTGCGTTGCGTTGAGTTATTTCCCGAACGGCTCAACCGGCTCGCTTGGACCCACCACCAGGGTCGGATCCTCCTCGAAGGCGGGATCGTTAGTGGGATCGACAAAGTAGGCCTTCTCCCGAGCGCTAGGCTCGATCGGCGCATGCGGGCGCGTTTCTAATGCTTGCGCCTTGGCGGCGCCGAGCCCGGCGACAACCGCCGCCAGGGCTAGCCCGACGGGACGCAGTGCGGTTTCAACATCATGTCTGGGGTGCGACTTGGTCATCACGACTTCCCTTGCTTCAGCCTCCAAACCCGCCCTTGAACCACCATGGAACAAACCCAGTACAATACCGAGTCCAGGGCGGCAATGGGGCTGAAACAAAATTGTCCGTCATGTCTCCGTCACGCTTGCGGCGGTTCGGACACAAGGCTTAACAAGCGTTCATGGCTCAGCGACCGACAGGCGCGAAGAAAAGCGAACCGCGCATGAGCCCAGTCCGTTTCCGACATAAGCACCTGTTGTCGATCGCCGACCTTGATCGTTTCGAAGTCGAAAATTTACTGGATCGCGCACTTACCTTCGCTCCGCTCCTGGAGCGCAAGGTCAAGAAGCTCGACACTTTGCGCGGGCGCACCTTGATCAACCTCTTCTTCGAGAACTCGACGCGCACTCAATCGTCTTTCGAACTCGCCGGCAAGCGCATGGGCGCCGATGTCGTCAACATGTCGGTGAGGTCTTCAAGCGTCGCCAAGGGCGAGACGCTGGTTGACACCGCCGCCACACTAAATGCGATGCGGCCTGACCTGCTCGTTGTGCGTCACGGTTCGTCAGGTGCGACCGAGCTGCTGGCGCGCAAAGTCGACTGCGCAGTGATCAACGCGGGCGACGGTAAGCACGAGCATCCTACGCAAGCCCTGCTCGACGCCTTCACGATCCGCGACCGCCTCGGCGCCATCGAGGGCCTCACCGTCGCGATCTGCGGCGACGTGATGCATTCGCGTGTCGCGCGATCGAACGTCACGCTGCTCAACATGCTGGGCGCGCGCGTCCGGCTCATCGGGCCGCCAACGCTCATGCCGGCGGGCGCTGCGCGCTGGGGCGCGGATGTCTTTCATGACATGCGAGCCGGATTGAAAGACGTCGATGTCGTCATGATGCTGCGCGTGCAGCGCGAACGGATGGCCGGCGGGTTCTTCCCCTCCGCGCGCGAGTTCTTCTGGTTCTACGGTCTCGACGAAGACAAGCTTCGCCTCGCCAAGCCCGGCGCGTTGGTGATGCACCCTGGGCCGATGAACCGCGGCGTCGAGATCGAGTCGAGCGTCGCCGACAACCCCATCGTCTCGCTCATCGAGACTCAGGTTCGCATGGGCGTCGCGGTGCGCATGGCTGTGTTGGAGGCGCTCGCCGAATCCGGCGCCCGAGAGGACAACCGCTGATGTGGATGTTTCTCCTGTGGTGGTGTGTAGATGATCACCTGGCGGCAGCGCTCGACGCACCCGGCCTCGGGCGCCTGCCTATCTGGGTTCCGTTCATCATCGCAATTGCGTTCTCGACGACGCTCAGCGTGGCGATGAAGGGCAAATGATGCGCCCCACGCTCATCCGCAACGCCCGCCTGATCGACCCTGCGAAAAGCAAGGTCGAAGAGGGCTCTATTCTGTTCGCAAACACCATCCTCGACGTCGGCGCCATTGAGGGCGAACCCGACGGGGCTGAGATAATCGACGCCGACGGCGCCCACGTCGCGCCGGGCCTTATCGACATGCGTGTCGTCATCGGCGAGCCGGGCGCTGAGCACAAGGAGACGTTCAAGTCCGCGGGCCGTGCTGCGGCCGCCGGCGGGGTGACCACGCTGGTGATGATGCCGAATACAGCCCCCGTGATAGACGACCAGAGCCTCGTGGACTTTGTGCTCAGGCGCGCGCCGGATCGCGCAGGCGGCGTTCACATCCTGCCAGCGGCCGCGCTCACAAAGGGTCTGGAAGGCCTGCTGATGACCGAGATCGGCCTTTTGGCCGATGCGGGCGCGGTGATGTTCACCAACGGGGACGCACCGATTGTGGACACACGCGTGCTGCGGCGCGCCCTCTCATATGCGACAGCCTTTGGCGTGCTCGTGGCACACCGGCCGGAAGATCCTTTTCTCGCCGAGGGCGGCGTGATGCATGAGGGTGAACTGGCGGCGCGCCTCGGGCTACCAGGCATTCCCGCCGCCGCCGAAGCCATCATGGCCGAACGCGACCTTACACTCGCCGAACTCACGGGCGGCCGCGTGATGCTCGACATGATATCGGCTGCCCAGACCTTGCCAGCGTTGAAACGGGCCAAGGGGCGCGGCGTGAAAGCTGTTGCGAGCGTCAACGTACACCACCTCGTGCTCAACGAGAACGACGTCGACGGCTATCGCACCTTCGCCAAGCTTTCCCCACCGCTCAGGGCGGAAGATGATCGCGCTGCGCTGGTCGAGGCGCTGCGCGTGGGGCTCATCGATGTGATCGTTTCCGGCCACGACCCGCGCCAAGCAGAAGACAAGCGCCTGCCGTTCGAGGAGGCGGCGTTCGGAGCGGTCGGCCTAGAGACGCTTCTTCCCGGCGCGCTAACGCTGCATCACAAAGGCGATGTCGCGCTCAATGCGCTCATCCGGGCGATGACGCTGAGGCCGGCCGAAATCCTGAAACTGCCGCAGGGCCGCCTCGCCAAAGGCGCCCCAGGGGATATCGTCATGTTTGATCTTGGCGCACCGTTCCGGCTTGATTCCGACGCGCTCAAATCAAAGTCGAACAACTCGCCGTTCGATGAAAAACTCATGCAAGGCGTCGTACAACGAACATTTATTGGCGGCAAAACGGTGTTTCCAACCTGAGGAGCAAGTCCATGCGCGCGCTCGCCCTAGCGATGCTTCTTGTGCTCTCCGCCTGTGCTTCGACGCCGCCAGTCGGTCCCGGCGACCCCGGACCCCGCGGCGCGCCACCGCCTATCCCGATCGACGGCCCCATCGCCTATCGTTGCAGCGATGGCACTCAGCTCATGGTCGACGTTGAGGGCTCAAGCGCCCGCGTGGCGATCGTCGGGGGCCCCTCGATGGTGCTGCCGAGCGCGGGCGATAGCTACTTCTCCAACGGTCGCTACGGCTTTCGTGGAGGCGGCGACAGCGCGCAATGGGAAGTCGGCCGTTCGGCGCCGGTGAGCTGCCGAGGCAGCTAAAGCCGCGGATTTGAGATTGGTCCGCAACGAAAAAGGCCCGGCTCAACGCCGGGCCTTGGATTTTCAACCCAAATTCCGGGCCCTAGCTGTTCGCGCCGGTGATGGCGGAGTAGCGGTCGTCGTTGCTGGGCTCACCGAACACCGAAGCGCCGCCGCCAAACGCGGAGTTCGCGGGACGTGACACGATCTGGGGCGAAGCCGGCGTGCCGGGGCCAGCTTGGGAAAGCGGATCCTGAAGATAGCGGCACTGGCCCTCGAAGACCGCACCCATCTCAACCGAGAGCGATTGATGGACGATATCGCCCAGAACGTGGGCATTGCGCGCGAGCATGACCTTGCGCGCGCGCACCGAGCCTTCGACACGCCCATGGACGGTGACGCTTTCGGAAACCACGTCGCCCTTGACCATGCCGGTGTCGCCAACGGTCAACGCTCCGCCGCGGACATTGCCCTCAATCTCTCCGTCAACCTGGAGTTCGGCGCCATCAGCGTCGATAGTCCCGGTAATCTTCACGCCGTTTGCGATGATGGAAGCGATTCCGGAGCGACCGGACTGACGACGCGGGGGGATCGGCTCGGGCAGCGCAGGCATGTTCGAATCCGCCGGTCTACCCTTGTTCGTGAACATGCCGTCCTGCCCTCAAGAAATTGATTGGATCTACCGCCCGACCGCGGAACCACACTTCGTAGTGCAGGTGTGTGGCCGTACTGCGGCCGGTTGAACCCATCGAGCCGATGCGCTGCCCGATTGCAACCTGATCGCCCTCTTCTACCTGGATATCACGCAAATGCCCGTAGCGAGTCTTAAAACCGTGGCCGTGATCGATCTCGACCGTATAGCCGTAGCCCGAACGGGTTCCGGCGAAAGAAACTACGCCCGGGGAAGTCGCCACCACGGGTGCGCGTGCAAACGCCGCAAGATCGAGCCCCGAATGGAAAGCCGGACGCCCGGTGAAAGGATCAATCCGCTGGCCGTAGCCCGAGGTTTCACGGTAATCGACCGCAACCGGGGGGGCGAGTGGGGTCGAACCCGCGATATCGCCGAGGCGGCGGGATTCTGTGACGCGCGCGGCGACCTGGGCGACGCGCTCGGCAAATTGTGGGTTTAGGCCGCTGTCGCGCAGATACGCTACGAAATCCTGTGGCACCAACGGACCGCCGGCGGCGGCGTCGGATTCAGCGCCCGTCAACGAGGCCATCGAAACGCCTGTCAGGCGCAACACGCCGCGCACCTGCTCGCCGTCTTCGACGACTTGGTCTTCAAGTTCAGAAAGGGTCTGCTCTTGGTCAGCCTCCAGCCGCTCCGTCCGGGCTCGGAAGCCCACTGTCGTGACCTGGTAAGGCTCGGACGATAACGCACGGGATTGACGCGGGTCAGCTTCGTCGATCGACGCCGCCATGATGATGCGGGCGCCGTCGCGCTCGATGGGGCGGCTGGCGGCAAGCTGCAACTCGGTTCCGCCCGCATACTCCAGAAGCGAACGGAGGACTTCATGGCGGCTTTCGAAATCGGCTGTCGCGCGGTCGAACTGGCGGGTTCGCTCTTCAAGCAAAGCCTGGGAGGCTGCCGCCTGGGCGCGGGATTCATTCAGCCAACGGTCGTATTTTGCGCGTTCGCGCTCGATTTCGGCGTTGCTGGCGGTCGCCTGGGGACCCTCGAGCACGGTATTGGCGGTTGCGTAAACGCACCAGCCGGCCAATCCCACGGCGCTCAGCGCAAGCAGGGCCTGCTTGCTGGGCGATAAGGAAACATACCGTACGGTTCCCCCACTACGGTGATAAATCTGACGTTCCGGGAACATGCGATCGAAAAACGCTCGCGCCCGCGATCCGAACTGGCTCATGGCCCGACCACCGCCCGCTAACCCTAAAAACAAATGCCCGTTAGCCCCGCCAGCTATGATCCAACCTGAAACGCCCGCGAAATGCAACAGGGGCTCACTGCCGTTTACAGGAATTTCAGGGTCCTTAACGACGGCTAAGCGAAAAACGCGCCAAACCGTATCGGATAACGACAAAATGGACCTTTGTTCTTAAGCCGGCGTCAATGCGGCTAGCACTTCATCCACATGTCCCTTCACCTTTACCTGGCGCCAGACGCGTTCGACCCGCCCATTTGCATCGATCAGGAAGGTCGCGCGCTCGACCCCCATATAGCGCCGCCCGTAGAGCATCTTCTCCACCCAGACCCCATAAAGCCCGCAAACTGCCCCATCTTCGTCAGAAGCGAGCGTCACCGAGAGCCTGTGCTTGGCGACGAATTTGTCGTGTTTGGCGACGCCGTCGCGGGAGACGCCAATGACGGCGGCTCTGCGCGCGGCGAATTGCTTCGTCTTTTCAGTGAAGTTTAGGGCTTCGGTGGTACACCCTGGCGTGTCGTCCTTTGGGTAAAAATAAAGAACGACACGCTTGCCCTTGAGGCTTGCCAGGCTGACGCGCCCGCCCCCGGCGGTCGGCAGATCAAACGGGGGCGCAGGGTCGCCGGGTTTGAGCGCTTTAGGCATGGAGAGGCTCCGGACCGTTGGGTTCAGGATCGCCAGGGGCGCCTTTTGCCGTCGCGCCGCTGGAAACGTGCTTTGCGTCAAATCCAAGCTTCGCGCTAGAGATTTGCGAGGGGCGTCGGAGATATGGCGATGATACGCCGCTCGACGCTAATTGCGGTCGAGATCGCGCTCGGACTGATCGCCGGCATGGCGATCGGTTTGGGCGTCGCGTGGTGGCGTCTGTCGCAGGGGCCGATCGAACTCGGCTTCATCCGCCAGCACGTCCAAGCCGAACTGAGCGCAGCTCGCGGAAACCGTCCCGTGGGCATCGAGCGGGTAGAGCTGGCGTTGAGCCCCCGCGGTAATGCGCTGGAAATGCGCGCGGTCGGGGTCACGGTGGAGGACGGGCGCGGCGGCGTGCTCTCGCGCTCGCAAGAAGCGCGCATCGAGCTGGGTGTGGCGTCTCTGCTTATGGGGCGCATTTCCCTTGTTCGCGCGGAATTCTCAGGAGGCGCGCTCACATTTACGCGCAAGCGCGATGGGGCCGTGCATGTCGCTCTCGGGCCCGAGGGCGCGCCGCCCGATTTCATCCTTCCGCCGCCCCCTCCAAATGAAACGCTTGAGGCGCGCGTCGCGCGTTTGTTGGATGGGCTGGAAGCCGCGTTCAGGCCGGTTGGTCCGGGCGGGGGGTTGCGCGGATTGAGCGTGCGTGACGCCGACCTTGCAATCGTCGATGAAGTAAGCGGGGGCCGTTGGACCGGCGACGCCGCCAGCCTCCAGCTTGCCCGCCAAGGCGAAACGCTGGCCCTCGTGGCGGACGTAAGTCTCGAAGCTGCGGAGGGCCTGGCCCCGGCGACTCTGCGCATCACCACCGACACGCGGTTCCAATCCGCAATCGTTGAGTTCGGCGCTGAGGACGTTCGTCCCCGCGCTCTTTTCTCACCAGCAGCGCTTGGGCCGTTTGCGGGCCTTGATGCACCGGTGACAGCGAATGTGTCCATCGGCCTCGATCGCCGCACCGGCGTCAACCGCTTCGAGGGCGAAGCCTCATTTGGGCGCGGCGTCGCAGACATGGCGGGCGGGCGCTTCAGCCTCGATGGCGGCCGCATCCATGGCCGCTACGACATCGCCACCGACGAACTCATCATTGATGAACTGGCGTTCGCCGGCGATCGTACGCGCGTCAATGGCGAAGCGCGGCTGCACGATGTTTCCACGATTTTCCGAGCTGGGCCTGATCAAGGCGCGGCCTTCAACATCGCCCTGCCGTCACTGCGCCTGGACGTGCCGGGCACGTTTGCCGAGCCGATCGCGCTCGCGAACGTTCAGGCTTCCGGCGCTATCGACTCTGCGGCGCGCACGATCCGATTCGACCAACTTCACACTGAGATTGGCGAGGCTGCATTCGATGCCACCGGCCGGCTTTATTGGGCGGAATCCGGGAGCGATCGCCGCCTGCGGCCGGGCGTGAATCTTCAGGGACGCATGACAGGCGCGCTCAATGCCCGCACGGCAATTCACATGTGGCCGATCGGACTGGGCGAAGGCGCGCGCGCCTTCCTTGCCCGCGCCATCGAGGGCGGGCGGATCACCGACGCGATCGCCCAGCTTGACATTCGACCCGCTGATCTCGCGCTCGAAGCGCTGCCGGACCGCGCAATGGACGTGCGCTTCAACGTGACGGCGGGACAACTGCGCTTCCTCTCGACCATGTCGCCCGTGACCGACGCCCGCGGCTCGGCTGTGCTGCGCGGCAATCGCTTCGACATGTCCTTCCCGGAATCGCGCATCAACAACCTCGTCGTCACCAATGCGCGCCTGGAACTGCCGCGCCTGAAGCCCAAGGGCGCTATGATGACAATCTCGGGCCACGCCGAGGGCGATGCGCGCCACATGCTCGAGCTGATCTATCAGGAGCCGCTTGGACTGAGTGACCGCCTGCCCGTTGACGCCGCAAGCGCTACTGGGCGCGGCTCGGTCAACTTGCGCTTGCAGCGGCCGATGCTGCGCGAGGTTCCGTTCGAGCAATGGCGCTTCGACATCGATGGGGCTATACGCGATTTTGCGGGAACGATGACGGCGCGCCGCGTCGCGCTTTCAAACGGCCAATTGCGGGTGCGCGGCGACCAGAGGGCAGTTACGGTTGCCGGGCCCATCCGCGCCGGAACGTCCGACATCGAAAACGTCCGCTGGACCGAACACGTTCAGCGCCGCGGACCGAGTTCCTCTGAGTACGAGATTTCTGGTGATTTCGACGCCGACGACCTTGAGCGCTTGGGCTATCCGATCGCACAGTACGCAGAAGGCCGCATCGGTGTGACGGTCACCGGCCAAGGCCGCGGTTTTGATGTCAACGACGCGCGCGTCGATCTCGATCTTACGAACGCGGCCATCGACGCTCCCCGCTCGTTCTGGACCAAGCGCGCCGGCCAGTCGGCATCCGCCCACTTCAATGTCGAGCGCCAACGTGACGGCGGTCTCGCGTTCAACGCCATCGATGCTCGCGGCGCGGGTTTGACAGCACAGGGCCGGGTGCGCCTTGCGCGCGACAACCATATCGCCGAGGCAGAGATCACCAGGTTTGCCATCGAAGGGCGCTCCGACGCGCGCATCACTGCATCGCGTGCAGCCGATGGCGGGCTTGATGTTCAGGTGCGCGGGGCCCTTTTCGACGCAGCCCCCTTCATGAACCCTGAGCCGGCCCCACCAGCCGACGCGGCGGCGCCCCCCACGCCACCCGCCGCGCTGCGCGCCGATGTGGTCGTGGACCGGCTCAAGATGCGCGGCGGCGCCACGCTGGCCGATGCACGGGTCAATCTGACCACCCAGCGCGGCGCGCTCGCAACGCTCACCGTTGAAGGTCAGACACCAGGCGCGGGCCAATTCTCACTCGGCCTCGGGCCGCGCCCGTCGCGACCGGACGGCCGCATCGTCTTCAGTTCGCCAGATGCAGGTTTTGCAGTGCGCGCGCTGACGGGGGCGGAAAACGTTGTCGGCGGGGTTGCGAGCGCTGAGGGCGACTGGCGCACTGGCCCGCCGTCCACCGCGCGCTTCGACGTTCGCATGCGCGACTTCCAAGTGGTGCGGCTGCCGGCGATGGCGCGCCTGCTTTCCTCTGCCGGCTCGCTCACCGGCCTGGTTGATATGCTCAACGGCGACGGCATAGGCTTTTCCAATCTCGAAGCGCAGATGACTTACGCCGATAACCGGCTCGCCTTCGCCGATGGCAGCATGCGCGGACCTTCCCTTGGCCTCACGGCTTCAGGCGCCTACGACATCCGGCGCGACAATCTCGATATCGACGGCGTCGTTGCGCCATCGCCGGTGCTCAATCTGTCGATGCTCGGCCAGGTTCCGGTGATCGGCGATCTGCTCGTGTCGCGCCGCGGCGAAGGCGTCTTTGGCATGACCTACTCGATCAATGGGCGCGCAGGCGAACCGCGCGTGGGGGTTAACCCGGTTTCAGCGCTGACGCCTGGAATATTGCGGCGCATTTTCGAGCCGGCGCCGCAACGCGATCCTGCCGGCGCGCACTCGCTGGACGCACCGCCCGAGGACGCGCCGGAGGCCGCGCTGGACCCGGAGGTGCAAGGAGCCAGCGAGGCCGCAGCGCTCGCCCAGGCGCCTGCGCCGTAGCGAATTTACTCGATATCCGCCACTTGCTTCTCGCCAGCACCGCTTACCCGTGCAGCTAGCGAGGCGGCCATGAATTGATCGAGGTCGCCGTCGAGCACTCCCTGGGTATCGGAAGTCTCGACGCCCGTGCGCAGGTCCTTCACCATCTGGTAGGGCTGCAGGACGTAAGAGCGAATTTGCCGACCCCAACCGATTTCGGATTTTGAGTCTTCCAGCCTTTGAGATTCGGCCTCGCGCTTTTGCAGCTCGGCCTCATAGAGCCGCGCACGCAACATGCTCCAGGCCGAAGCACGGTTCTTGTGCTGGCTGCGCTCCGATTGGCACGCAACCACGATGCCGGTCGGCATGTGCGTCAGGCGCACAGCGGAATCGGTCTTGTTCACGTGCTGCCCGCCCGCGCCGGATGAACGATAGGTGTCGGTGCGCACGTCCTTCTCGTTGATCTCGATCTCGATTGTTTCGTCGATCTTCGGGTAAACCCACACGCTGGCGAACGAAGTGTGGCGGCGCGCGTTAGAGTCATAGGGGCTGATGCGCACCAGCCGGTGCACGCCAGCTTCAGTCTTCAGCCACCCATAAGCGTTTTCGCCTTGAACAAGCAGCGTCGCCGACTTGATCCCCGCGGTGTCGCCATCCTGGTATTCGAGCTCCTCGACACGATAGCCGTGCGCACTGGCCCATCGCGCGTACATGCGCATAAGCATCTGCGCCCAGTCCTGGCTTTCGGTGCCGCCCGCGCCAGAGTTGAACTCTATGTAGGCATCGTTGCCATCGGCCTCGCCCGAGAGCAGCGCTTCCAGCTCCGCCTTCGCGGCGCGCTCCTGCACTCGTGCGAGCGTTGCATGCGCCTCATCCACAAGCGATGCATCGCCTTCAGCCTCCGCCATTTCGGCAAGCTCAATGGTGTCGCGAAGGTCTCGCTCGAGCGACGTGATCGCGCTCATGCTGGCGTCAAGCTTGTTGCGCTCGCGCATGAGCTTCTGCGCTCGTTCGGGGTCGTTCCAGAAATCTGGCTGTTCGGAGAGCGCGCTCAGTTCGTCGAGCCGGACCTGGGCGTGATCCCAGTCAAAGACGCCTCCGCAAGAGGGCGGCCGCGGATCGGATTTGTTCGGCAAGTTGGGCGATATCGGCGCGCATTTTGAATGGTCCTGGGAGGAAATCTGGATTGTGGGCTAAATAGGATATTGGGCGGCCAACGCAACCTGAACCGCCGCCGCTGGCTGGACCTCGGCAGTCCGCGCGTCAGTACAACCCGCTCAAATCTTCCTGCTGTTGCTGTTCGCTGCGCGAGCGCAAGCCATCCCCTTCCGTGGGAGCGTAGATCCCGCTGAGTCCCGAAAGCGCGCGCGGGTCGATCGGATCGGTGCCGCCAAAAACAAAGGGTGACGAGGACACATCCCGCGTCGGCTCAGTGTCTGGACGAAAGGCTTCGAGGATAGTCTGGGTCGTCGATGGGCCAGGCAACAGCCCGGTTTGGTAGTCGACGCGAACGAGGCGTACGCCCGCTGGGATTCGGAAAGGCGCGGCCGAAACATCGCGCAAAGCCTCGCGCATGAAGTCGCGGAAGATCGGAGCGGCGATGCGCCCGCCGGTTTCGCCTTCGCCCATGTCGCGCGGCTGGTCAAACCCCGCCCAGACGCCAACCACCAGGTCCGGCGAGAAGCCTATGAACCAGGCGTCCTTGTAGTCGTTGGTCGTGCCAGTCTTGCCAGCGAGCGGCATGCCGAGGGCGTTCACAACACTCGCCGTGCCGCGCTGCACCACGCCCTCGGCCATCGACACGATCTGATAGGCGGTGACAGGGTCGATCACTTGCCGCCGCACGTCGGGCAAGGTCGGCGGCGCCTGCCGCCGCCACTCGACGGAGCATTCGGCGCACTCCCGCTGGTCGCGGCGGAAAACCGTACGGCCGCTGCGGTCCTGTATGCGGTCCACAAGCACCGGCTGAACCCAGCGCCCGCCGTTGACGAACATGCCGTAGGCTGTCGTCAATCGTATCAGCGAAGTTTCACCAGCCCCCAACGCGAGCGCAAACACCGCTTGGGTGTCATCGCCATAGACGCCCAAGCGCTGTCCGTACTGCAGCACGCGCTCAGGGCCCATTTCGTAGGCGACGCGTGCGGTCATTGCGTTGCGCGAGAACTCCAGGCCGCGCCGCAGCGTGGTTGGGCCATAATATTCGCGCGAGTAGTTTTCCGGCGACCAATTGGTGCCGTCGCCCGCTTCGATGGCGAGCGGTCCGTCATCGACCAGAGTCGACGGCGTAAGGCCGAACTCAAGCGCTGCTGCATAGACGATCGGCTTGAACGAAGATCCGGGCTGGCGCTCGGCCTGCGTCGCGCGGTTCAGTCCGCTCGCTTCGTTGAATGAATAGCCTCCCACCATAGCCAGTACGCGACCAGTATGGGGATCCATCGCCACCAGCGCGCCTTGGATTTCCGGCGTCTGTTTCAGCGTGTAGCGCCCGCTCGCGCGCTGCGCATAAACGATCGCACCCCGGCGCAGCGCGCGATCGCGGCGCGTGCGGGCACCCTGGGCCGCCCATTGAGCGTCGTCATCAACAAGCCGCCCGGTTTGGCCGTTCTCATCTGTCAGGGTGATGGCGCCGCCGCCGGTTCCGGTGACCATCGCCCGCACCCAGTTCGAAAGCTGCGGCGGGGCGGCGGCTTCGTGCAATTGCGCCTGCACATCGCCGGCCGCGTCGGCCGAGGCGATCGGTCCGCGCCACTCGTGACGGCGATCGTAGGATTCAAGCCCTGACCGCAGCGCGCGCGCGGCCGCCAGCTGGAGGCGCGTATCCAGCGTCGAGCGGATCGATAAACCCCCATCATAGAGCGCCTGCTCGCCGTATTGCTCTTGCACCTGACGGCGAATTTCCTCGACGAAATGCGAGGCGGCTATGAATTGATCGCCCGCGAGGCGGTCGTGCGTAACGAGATCCTCCGCGCGGGCCTCTGTTGCTTGTTCTTCCGTGATGTACCCGCGCTCGAGCATGCGCCCGATGACGTAGTTGCGCCGATTGAGCGCGCGCTCGCGCTGGCGCACCGGGTGATAATTCGCCGGCCCTTTCGGCAAGACGGCGAGGTAGGCAGCTTCAGCGACTGTCAGTTCCGAGAGCGGCTTGTCGAAATAGTTGAGCGCCGCCGCGGCCACGCCATAGGCGCGATTGCCGAGATAAATCTGGTTCAGGTAAAGCTCGAGTATACGGTCCTTGTCCAACGCGCGCTCGATGCGCTGGGCCATCAGGCCTTCGCGCGTCTTGGTGAAAACGGCGCAAAAGATGCCGCCGAGCCCACCCTCACATGCCGATGCCCGGCCGGTAAGCATGTTGCCGGCTACCTGCTGGGTGATGGTCGAGGCGCCCTCCAGTCGTCGCCCGCGCAGCACGTTGCCGACGTTCGACACCATCGCCCGCGCAAGGCCCGCATAGTCGATGCCGGAGTGCTCGAAGAAGTTCTGATCCTCGGTGGCGATGAAAGCGTTCTTTACGTGATCGGGAATTTGCTGGATCGGCACAAACACGCGCTGCTCGCGTGCGAACTCCGCCACTAACGCACCATCGCCCGCGTGCACGCGGCTCGTCACCGGGGGTTCGTAATCCTGCAACTCGTCGAGGCTCGGCAGGCCCTGGAACGCGGCGATCAGGAAAACGATGACGGCAAGCAGGCCCGCGCCGGCAGCGATCGCCAGGCCGACGAGAACTCGCCGCCACGGGAAGCCTTGGCCCGGCTCGCGGTAGTCGTTGTCCCATTTGTCGCCGCTGTATGTGTGTGTTCGCACCATGGCGCCCCGCTTCGCGCGCGTTTTTCGCAAAAACCCTTAGTTCCGGGCCTCTCCCCCCATTGCGGCGCGATTATGGCCGGTGAGGGAGGCTGACCTTCTCTTTTAGCGCAAGATTCGAGCCTGTTTTAGGCGCGTGCAGCGTAAAGCTGCGGCCCAGTAAAATAGGTGTCGACCGAACTCGCCATAGCTTCCGCCATTGATTGGCGCGCGCGCGGATCTGAAAGCCGGCGTTCGTCGGCGGGGTTAGAGAGAAACCCGGTCTCGATCAACACCGCCGGCACATCCGGCGCCAACAGCACGAAAAAGCCAGCGCTGCGATGGGTGTTGGTGAGCAACGGCGACACCTGCCCGAGCCTCGGAATGAGCGTTTCGGCAAAAAGAGCCGAGCGATTGCTGGTTTCCCGCTGGGCAAGATCGACCAGGATATCGGAGACAGCGCCCTGGCGAGGGGCTTCGCCCAGATCGATCTCCCAATTCTGCGCCGCCATCACAGTCTGGGCGCGGTTCGCGCCGCGTTCCGACAGCGTATAGACCGATGCCCCCTGGGCCTCAGCGCGGGTGTGGGAATCGGCGTGGATGGAGATGAAGAGGTCTGCGTTTTGGCCGCGTGCGAAACGGACCCGATCCTCCAGCGCCACGAACGTATCGGCATCGCGCGTGAGCGCCACGACATATCGCCCACGGGCCTCTAGCGCGGCGCGGAGTTGAAGCGCTGCGTCTAGGACGACGTCCTTTTCCCTGACCCCCGTCGTTCCGATGGCCCCGGGATCGCGTCCGCCGTGGCCGGCATCGATCACGATTGTGCGGCGCGGCGCATCGCGCCCCACGGTTTGGCGCGGCGGCGGCGTTGCCGAGGCGGGCGCAGCCGGCGCCAGATCGAAGCTAAGCGCAGGCGCCCGGCGCGTTCCCAATTCCTGGCGAACCAAGCTCGCGGGCTGGGCCAAATCTAGAACCAGGCGTGAAACGCCGTCTGGACGCGGCCCATAGCGGTAGCCGCGAACCAGCCCGGCTCCTGCGCCAGCGCCGCTCTCGCCGTGCGGCAGCGCCAGGTGACTATTTGCGATATCGACAACGAACCGGCGCGGCTCATCTAGGAAAAAAGTCCTGAAAACAGCGGGCCGCTCGAGCGCCACGCTTAGACGCACGCCCTGACCAATCGCCTCCACCGCAACAGCACGGATGGCCGCTGGAACATCTGCCCAGGCGCCGTTTGCCGTGACCGCCCCACCAAGAGCGGTCGCGCCGGCAAACATGAGGGAGCGGCGGGTGAGGTCCATGAGGGACTGGACGCTAGCTGAACGCGCTTGCTATCCAGTTGAAAAGAAGAGTGAATGCAGCACTAACCACAGCGCCGCCGCCAGACGGCGCTCCAAGGAGCTTCACCGCACCAATCGCTTCCTTTTCTCAACAAATTCATGCAATGGTTCGTCTATCGCCGGCAGCGAACCGGGTTCCAATCCCAAACGCCCGGCGCGCTCCCGCTTCGCGGACCGGCTCTGTGGGCAACGCCTCTCGAGGCGCGCCAGTGACAGGACCCAAAACGCGCTTTGCCCGCCGGAGCTTGCACCCGCGCCGCCTTCCGGCGGCGCTTACCGGAGTGACCCATGGTCCCGCACGCAATTAAAGGCAAAGCCGGCACATTCGCCCCGCTTGCCCTCGCGCGCGGTTGCCGTGCCCACCTCATGACATCGCGTCGCAACGCTGCTGCCAGCATGCCTCCCAATCAGAGCCATGCTCGCGCGCGCGCCGCCCACGGAGCCCGTCTCAATGGCCAAGAAAATGCTGATCGACGCCGCCCACCCGGAGGAAACCCGGGTTGCGGTGCTCGACGGAAACCGCGTTGAAGATTTCGATTTCGAGACCCAATCCAGGAAGCAACTCAGAGGCAATATCTATCTAGCCAAAGTGACGCGCGTTGAGCCGTCGCTGCAGGCCGCCTTCGTCGAGTATGGCGGCAACCGCCATGGCTTTCTCGCCTTCTCGGAAATCCACCCCGACTATTACGCTATCCCAACGGCCGATCAGGAGAAGATCAAGGCCGAACTCGCGGCCGCCGAGGCCGAAGCCGAAGGCGAGGAAGAAGACGAAGACGCGGTCGATGAGCGTCGCCGTCGCATCCTCACGCGTCGCTACAAGATCCAGGAAGTGATCCGCCGTCGGCAAATCATGCTGGTGCAGGTGGTCAAGGAAGAGCGCGGCAACAAGGGCGCAGCGCTGACGACATACCTCTCGCTAGCTGGACGCTATTGCGTGCTGATGCCCAACACCGGGCGCGGCGGAGGCATTTCACGCAAAATCACTCAAGCGAGTGACCGCAAGCGCCTGAAAAAGATCGCGCTGGACCTCGATGTCCCTCAAGGACAAGGCCTCATCATCCGCACCGCCGGCGCCAAACGCACCAAAACCGAGATCAAGCGTGACTATGAGTATCTTTCCCGCGCTTGGGAGACGATCCGCGACGACACTCTGAAATCGGTCGCGCCGGCGCTGATTTATGAGGAAAGCTCGCTGGTGAAGCGGGCGATCCGCGACCTTTACGACAAGGACGTCGATGAAATCCACGTCGACGGCGAGGAGGCCTACAAAGAGGCCAAGGACTTCGTGCGCATGCTGATGCCTTCCCACGCCAAACGCGTGCATTTGTGGAAGGACGCAACCCCGATCTTCGCCAAGCACGGCGTCGAACGGCAGCTGGATTCGATCTACTCGCCAATCGTGACGCTGAAATCGGGGGGCTATATTGTCATCAACCAGGCTGAGGCGCTGGTGGCGATCGACGTGAACTCCGGGCGCGCCACCCGCGAGCGCAACATCGAACAGACCGCGCTGAAGACCAACCTGGAAGCCGCCGACGAAGCAGCGCGGCAGATGCGCCTGCGCGACCTCGCGGGCCTGATCGTCATCGATTTCATCGACATGGAGGAAAACAAGAACGACCGCTCCGTCGAAAAACGGATGAAGGACAATCTCCGCTTCGACCGGGCGCGCGTGCAGATGGGCAAGATCTCAGGCTTCGGCTTGCTTGAGCTTTCGCGGCAGCGCCGCCGCACCGGCGTGCTCGAAGGCACCAGCCATGTCTGCGAGCACTGCCAGGGCGCTGGCCGGGTACGCTCCGTGGAGTCGGCGGCGCTGGCGCTGCTGCGCGCGCTTGATGAAGCCAGTGCGCGCCAGAAGGGCCGTACGATCGAGGCGCGCACCGCCACATCGGTGGCGCTCTACCTGCTGAACGAAAAGCGACAGGCGATCGGAGCTATCGAGGCCAATCGAAACGTCATTGTCCGCGTGAGCGCTGGCGAAGGCATGAACTCGGGCGATTTTGAAATCGGCATCGGCGAAGAGGCGGCGATCGAAGGAGAAGGCTACGAATCCGAAACGCCCGCCCCCGCCCCACCAAGCCGTAACGCCGCCGACGTCGAGGAACCCGTGGAGGACGAGCCCGATGTCGACGCCGAGGCAGACGAGCAGGAACCGGCCGTCACCGAGAGCGAAGCAGACGCAGAGCCCAAGCGCGGGCGCCGCCGTCGCGGTCGGCGCGGCGGGCGACGCCGGCGCGAAGATGGCGATAGCGGAGAAACAGTGGAAGCCGGTGCCGAAGAATCCGCCCCGCGCCCGGCAATTTCGCAAGAACCGCCTGAAGCGCGCGAGGATCGCGGCCGAGGCCGGCGCCGCCGGCGCGGTCGCGGACGCGGTCGCCGCGTCTACGAAGTGGATGGGGGCGAATGGCTCGATTTCGTGAGCGGCGATCTAAAGCGGTTGCAGCCCCGCCCCGACGTCACTACCGCCGAGGAGGAGCTGACGCGTGTTGAGGAGCTGGATTCCCAGCCGGAGGCAGAAGTCGTGGCGATGCCCGTTGCAGGCCGGACAGAGGCTCAGCCGCACCCCGAGCCGGCGACGGAATCCCTCGATTCCGCACCGGCAGAGGAAATCGAGGCCCGCACCTACGAACCTGATCAAGAGCGACGCGATCGGTTCTTCTCGCGGCTCTCGCGATGGGCGAAAAAGAATTGATGACCAACGGCTAGGTCGAACGGCCTTGCTAGCGCCGCAAACGCGCGCTTCAACGGCCCTTGGACAGAGCACGCTACATGAAGGAGCGGTCATGGCCGCGGCAGAGATTGGCGCGCTTCGTCGCGGCTTCGCGGGCGCGGCGCTAGCGTGTGGCGCTTTTCTCGCACTCAACGGAAATGGGCAGGCCTCGGCTCAAACGCTTATTCGCGACGCCGAGATCGAGCAGACGCTGCGCGTCTACTCAGACCCCTTGCTTGCCGCGGCTGATGTAGCGCCGTCCGATGTTCGCCTCTTCCTGATCCAAGACCCCTCGATCAATGCATTCGTTGCCGGGGGCCAGAACATCTTCGTGCACACTGGGCTCATTATGGAGGCCCGTACGCCGAACGAAATCATCGGCGTCCTAGCGCATGAGACCGGCCACATCGCCGGCGGACACTTGGCGCGCAATCGGGAGGCGATCAATCAATCCATGGGCGCAGCGCTAATTTCTATCGGACTTGGCGTACTGGCGATGGCCGCGGGCGCGCCCGACGCAGGCGCAGTGTTGATTGGCGGCGCCCAGGGTGTCGCCATGGGTAATTTCGTCCGCCACACCCAGGTTCAGGAATCGGCGGCGGACCAAGCCGCCACCGCCTACCTTGAAGCATCCCGCCAATCCGGCGTTGGCTTGATCACATTCTTCAACAGAGAGCTCCGGCCATACGAGTTTCGCACACGCCGCGTGCCGCCATGGATGATGACGCACCCCTTCTCGTCTGATCGCGTCGAATCGCTTCGCCAGCGCGTCACCGCTGGCGCCCATTACAGCGCGGTGGATACGGAAGACAATCTTCGCCGCTTCCGCTTCATGCAAGCCAAGTTGGTGGGGTTCATCTACAGCGAGGCGCAGACGTTATCACGCTATCCGACGAGCGACCGGTCTCAGCCAGCGCGCTACGCGCGCGCGGTCGCCTACTATCGCGTCTCGCAATTGGCGCGCGCGCGCGCCGAACTCGACAGCCTTATCGCCGAGGACCCCAGGAATCCTTATTTTCAGGAGCTCATGGGTCAGATCCTGTTCGAGAACGGGCGTTCTGCAGAGTCCATCCCTTACCATCGGCGCTCGATAGAGCTTGCGCCCGGCCAAGCGCTGCTGGAGATCAACTTAGCACGCGCGCTCAACGCCGCTGAAGCCCGCCAAGGCGTAGATGAGGCGATCAGCCTGCTCCAGCAAGCGATCGAACGGGAGCCTGACAACGCCTTCGCGTGGCGGGAGCTTGCCGTCTCGCGCGACCTCCAAGGTCAAGAGGCGCTCGCCGAACTGGCCTCCGCGGAGCAGAATTTCGCCATGGGCGATTACGCCGCGGCGCTGCATTTCGCCCAGCGCGCTCGGCAAGATCTGCCACGCAATACGCCTGATTACCAACGGGCCACGGATATCGTTACATTCGCCAGCGACGAACTGCAGGAGCGGGCGAACCAACAAGGCCGGCGCGGCTGAGCTTGCGGGCCTGCGCAAATGCAGCCATGTCTCACCCCAACGTTGCGGAGCGAAGTCCATGGCGCGTTTCCTTCTTGGCTTATTTTTTCTGCTGCTGTCGCCGACAGCCTCAGCTCAAAGCTTCAATGCGCAGGAGCAGGCCGAGATTCGCGCCGTCGTGCGCGACTATCTCGTGCGCAATCCAGACGTTCTGCGTGAAGCGCTCGACGCACTGGAGGCGCGCGCATCCTCCGAACGCTGGCGCGAGGTCAAGTCCGATCCGCGCGACTTTTCGATGGGACCCGCTGACGCGCCGATCGTGATCGTGGAGTTCTTCGACTATCGTTGCGCCTATTGCCATGCCGCGTTGGAATGGGTGTCCGACGTGGTCCGCACGCGCAACGACGTGCGCTTGGTGTTCAAGGAATTGCCGATCCTGAGCGACCAATCCATGGAAGCGGCGCGTGCCGCGGTAGCGGCCATGCCGCAAGGGCGCTACTGGGCCTTTCACCGCGCTCTGATGGTGTACCAGGGCGAACTCGACTCCCAGGCAATCGACCGGCTCGCCCGAGGCGCCGGCATCGACGTGGCTCGAATGCGCCGGGCCATGGAGAGCCCCGAGATTGCGACGCTTCTTCAAGATAATCGCGCCCGGGCCGTCGAGTACGACATCGACGGCACGCCCGGCTTCGTCATCAACGGCGAATTGGTTTCAGGCTTTGATCGTGAGCGGCTCGATGCGCGCTTGCGCGAGGTTGCGCGTGAGGCGCGCGAGCGGCGCGAGGCGCGGCGCTAAAGCCGCCCGGTCGCGGCCGCACCGATCAGGCGGATTTGACGAGCCAACAAAGGGGGGCGCCCATCGCCACGCTCCAGCGCGCGCAAATAGCCGGGCGCCAGCGCTACGTAACCGATCGCGGGAAACGCCGTGCTTGGCAACCCTAAAACGTCGGACCTCAAATTCGCTCTGCGCCCGCCATCGAACCGAGGCGAATTCAAAGTCCGTTGCTTTAGCGCCAGTTGCCGCGCTTCGGCGTGAGCACTGCGCGCACGCGCGATGATCTCGCTGTGCGGGCAATCTTGGCCAGCCAACATTGTCCGCCCCCGCGCGCGCCAATGCGGCTCGGCGCGCATCAACCCAGTCAGGCCCCAAGCCAAGGCGCCCGCACGCACGAAGTCCTCAACCGCGCCATCGCACGCGACATCGCACGCCTCCACTGCCAAGCGCATCACGGCGCCCGCTGTCGCCCCGACATAAACTTCCATCTGCTCGATTGAACCGAAGGGCGCTGATTGGAGGTCGGCGGCCCGTGCTTCGAAGAGCGCGGCAAAGCTCTCGGCTCGCCATGGCGCTCCGCGCGCCGCGGCGGCAAAGCCGGCGATGGCTGGATGTTCGCGTGGTGACGAAGCTCCGTCCAACGCTTGGCTGACCGCATCGCGCCACCACGCCAGCCGCACGGCGCCTACGCCCGGGTCGCTCACAAGCTCCCCAGTGCGGGCGATCTCATGATTGACGGCATAAAGCGCAACGAGCCGCGCCCGCACGGCGTGCGGCGCAAATCTGGACGCAAGCCAACGGTCCTCGTCGACGCGGCGAACGAGTTGGTCCAGCGCGCGATTGGGAATTACAGATTGGGGATTGGACGCCATTTGCGCCTAACCTAATCCCCGATCCCCTAAACCCAATCCCTAGAACAGCGTGCTGGCGCCCGTCATCGCCACCAGCATCGGCACTGAGAGAAACGTGTTCGTGCGCGAGAACAGCATCGCAGTCTTTCCAGCCGCCGCCTTAGCTTCAGCGGCCAGATTCGGGAATTTGTTGTCGATGTTCAGGGCGCGCTGCTGGTTTGGCCATATGATGAACCAGACGTTGAACCACATGATGATGGCCAGCCACATGCCGATGCCGATGAGGATGTGCTTGGACACAGCAAAGCTCGGATCGTCGGCCGCGCCAAGTGTCAGCGCCTGCAGGATGTATCCTTGGTTCCAAGCCAGCAAGAGCCCCGTGATGAGCGTGAGCATCGCCCCCCAACGGAACCAGTAGAGCGCTGCAGGCGCGATCACCTTGGCGATGGCAGGCCCGCGCGCTTCCTCAGGTATCTTGGGCATGTTGGGAATTTGCGTGAAGTTGAAATAATAGAGGTGCCCGACCCACATGATGCCCACGAGCACATGGCTCCAGCGCAGCACCGCTTCCCAATATTTATAGTCGCCGAACGCATACCCGGCCACGCCCATCGCGAAATAGATGAGAAACAAGACCGCGACCGCCAGCGATCCCCAGGCCACGTAGCGAATGTTGGACAAGAACCAAGCCATCAGAATTCCTCCAGCCCGGCGTCAGCGCGCCGCTTGCGGCGCCCCGCCGCGCGCATCGCCCTCGCGGCCGCGCTTGACGCCCCATAACAGGATCGCGGGCGCTGCCACATAAAGCGATGAATACGTGCCAACGATAATGCCGAAGATCATCGCGATCGCGAAGCCCCTCAGGGCCTCGCCGCCAAAATAAAGCAAGCCGACGAGGGCAAACAGCGCCGTGCAGCCGGTGATTATGGTGCGCGAGAGAGTCTCGTTCAGCGACAAATCCACCAATTGGCCTAGGGGCATTCGCTTGTACTTGCGCAGATTCTCGCGGAGCCGGTCAAACACGACCACTGTGTCGTTCATCGAATAGCCAATGATAGTCAAGAGCGCCGCGATGATCGTGAGATTGAACTCGAGCCTGAACACCGAAAACAGCCCAAGCGTCAAAATTACGTCGTGGAACAAGGCCATCACGCCGCCCAGACCGAACTGCCACTCGAAGCGGAACCAGATGTAGATCAGCATCAGTAGGATCGCGAGGCCGAGCGCGATCAGGCCGCCTGAGAACAACTCCTCCGACACCCGCCCGCTCACGACATCAACATTGATGATGTGCGCGCCCTCCACGAGGCTCGGCAGTTGTGCGCGCAATTCCTCCACGGTTTGCGAGCCCCCTTCGGTGCTCTCGAAATTTATGATGGCGCAAAACGGCGGCGCGTTGGAGGGGCGGCAGGTCGTGCCCTGCACTTCAACACTGCCCTCCTGCAGGCGGAGGCCCAGCGCACGCAAATCACCCAAATCCACCGGCTGCGGCGCTTCGATCAGGATCGATGTGCCGCCTCGAAAGTCGATGCCAAGGTCAAAACCGCGCTCCAACACCGCGCTGATGCGCGCAAGTGGACTGCCCTCGGCCTCCTGGAAAACGGCTACAGGATTCTCGCGAAATCCGCCGGTGAACATCGAGACAAGCGAGCCTGTGACCGCGGCAATCGAAAGGAACGCGGCAAAGCCTGCGAACTTCACGTAGGTGAAGTTCGTTTTCTTTGGAAGAATGCGGATCAAGGGCCACCAGGCCATTAGCGTGCTCCACGTAGGCGGGGGACAGAGGGGGTGGGTGGGCTAGCGGAGGTCAGGGTAGGTTGGAGCGCGGGCCTCCTGGCCCGCACAGCAGCGAACCACAACATGTCGATCCATGCGCGCCAGGAGGCGCGCGGTCCAACCTGGATCCGTACAGCCTCACTCCGCCCCCACGGGGTTCGTTGGCTCGTCCAACTCGAGCAAAACATCGACATCGCTTGCATCAAATCGGCAACTGCTTCGGGCGGCTCAAACGGAACCACCATGCGACCAGGATTTGCGTGACCAGCACGGCCGTGAACACCGACGTGACGACGCCGATCGAAAGCGTCCAGGCAAAGCCCCGCACCGGCCCCGCGCCGAACTGGAACAGGATGAGCGCGGCGAGAATGGTGGTTAGGTTTGCGTCCACGATGGTGATCATGGCGCGGTTGAAGCCCGCATCGATAGCGAGCGCGGGACCTCGGCCCGCCGCCGCCTCCTCTCGCATGCGTTCGTAAATCAGCACATTGGCGTCAACCGCCATGGCGATGGTGAGGATGAGTCCCGCGATGCCGGGCAGCGTCAGCGCCGCGCCGATGACTGACATGGACGCCACGATCAGGATGCCGTTCACGATCAGCGCCAGGCAGGCGAAGACGCCGAACGTGCCATAGGCCAGAAGCATGAACGCAACCGTGACGATCGCGGCGATGATCGAAGCCACCGTGCCCGATTCAATGGCGTCCTGCCCTAGGCTGGCGCTCACCGTGCGCTCGTCGATCACTGTCAGCGGCGCCGGCAAGGCGCCCGCGTTCAGCATCAACGCCAGCTCGCTGGCGGATGCTGCGGTGAAATTCCCGGTGATCTGGCCCGAGCCGCCGCAGATCGGCTCGTTGATGCGCGGGGCGGTCAGCACCTGGCCGTCCAGGAGGATGGCGAAGCGCTCGCCGGTGTGTTCGCGTGTGACCCGGCAGAAGATGCGCGACCCCTGGATGTCGAGCCGGAAGGTCAACACAAATTCGTTCGTCGTCGGATCGGTGGAGGGAGAGGCTCGCGTTAGGTGTTCCCCGGTCAGGCGCGGACGCCGTTCGACAACCTCCGTTTGTTGATCCATGCCAGGGTAAGACTCAGCGGTCATGATCCCGCCTGTCCGCCCCGCTTGAGCCACCATGTGGAAGGTCATCAACGCCGTTTGACCGATGCGGCTTTTCAGCTGCTGTGGATCGGTGACGCCCGGCGCCTGCACGACGATGCGCCGATCACCCTGGCGGACAATCGAAACTTCGCTGGTTCCTGTCGGATCGATGCGATCACGAATGACTTCGATCGATTGCTGCGCGGCTGTGCGGCTCAATTGCTGCAGGTGGGTTTCCGTGATGCGCGCTTCGATCAGGCCGTCCTCTCCTTCGGTAAACGTGAGGATATCGTCACCGCCGGTTGGCGAACGCGCGATCTCGCGCAAGGCTGCGCGCGCCCGCTCCATGTCCTCCACGTTGACCAGGCGCACGCGCGCCGCATCGCCGACAACGCCGCGTCCTGTCCGGCGGATCGCCGGCTCGGCGTTGCCGAGCGCTGCGCCCATCTGATCGGCGAAGTTTTCGAGTTGCTGCGTGCGCAGCGAATCGACGTCCACCTCCAGCAGCAATTGGGAGCCCCCGCGCAGATCGAGGCCGAGGTTCAAGGCCTCTCGCGGCATGAAGCTCGGCAGCGTGTTGCGCACGCTTTCCGGCACGAAGTTCGGCAGCGCGTATGCGATCCCTAGCAGGGTCACCACCGCCACGAGAATGATGCGCCAACGCGCGACCTGGAGCATCGCTCAGCTCGCCGAGGAATCGTTCGCGGCAGGCGCCGGATCGGACTTGGAGCGCACTTCCGCGATGGTGCCGCGCACGACCCGCACATCGACGTTCGGCGCGAGTTCGACACGCACTTCGTCATCGGCTACCGACTTCACCTTGCCAATGAGCCCGCCTGAGGTGACGACGACGTCGTTCTTCTTCAGCCCTGCGATCAATTCCATGTGCCGCTTGCGCGCCTGCTGCTGTGGGCGAATGAGCAAGAAATAGAACACCACGAAAACCAGCAGCAGCGGCAGAATCTGCATGAACACGCCGGTCGTTGGATCCCCCGCCGGGGCGGTCTGGGCGTAAGCGGAAGAGATGAGCATTGATCCTCGCAAGCGGCAGGCCGCGTTTCGGCCGCCTAGGCCTTAAGGGAAATTCGGCGAGGGGGCCCCCGCGAAGGCCGGGACTATATCGCCGGCCCCCGCCAATTCAATTGGCGCCCGTGCGCTGAACTGGCGCGGCGCCCGCCGATCTTCAGGTCAACGCGAAGCCGGCCTCGGCGCGATCGGGGTGGTGGCGCTTGGGATCACCGAAGGTCTGGTTTACGTCCACCACGGCGAGCGCCGGCACCGATACATTGTGTGGAACGACCGCCCCCGGCCCCAATCTCGCGCCTGCGCCTAAGAACGCATACGACCCGATCCGCACGGGGCGCACCAGCACGCGCGAGCCCCCGCCCTCGGTCTTTTGCCGCACGTGCGCGGACAACTCCACCTCGCGCGAAAAAACCACGCGGTTGCCGATGTCCATAAGATCGCGGTCGAGCACATCCATCCGCACCGCCCACTCCACGCCATAGCCCACGCGCGAGCCCCACATGCGCAGCCACATCGAGTAGAAACCGGGGATCACCCGCAAGAGCGCTTCCAGGTAGGGCAGCGCGTCGTAGAAAGCTTGAATGTGATGCGAGGCAAGCCAGGGACAAAAAACGCGCCCCTCGATGCCGAGCACGCCGTGCTTCAAGGGCGCCCAACGATAGAGGATGCGCAGCAGCATCGGCGGAAACAGGTAAATCGCGAAGACGACGAGTGACACGCTCCAGCCGTTCGGCCAAGCCGCGAACACGCCAAGCGCCGCAAACGAAGCGGCCGTCATGAACAGCGGAAAGTACGAGAACAGCCGGTCGGCCGCAGTCATCACGCGGCGTCGCTTTGCAGGGCCGTTGCGAACAACGCCTGCAATTCATCGGCGCCGCGCGCGGCGCGCAACTTCTCGCGCATGTCCGCACGGCGCAGCAAACGCGACACGCGCGCCAGCGCCTTCAAATGGTCGGCGCTCTTGTCGGGCGGAGAGACCAGCATGAACACGAGGTCGGCCGGGCGTGCATCAAGCGCGTCGAAATCGATTGGCGGTTCAAGCCGCGCGAACGCCCCTATGGGCTGGGTCACGCCGGCTACCGAAGCGTGGGGGATAGCTACACCATCGCCCATGCCGGTCCCGGCAAGGCGCTCGCGCATCAGCACGGCTTCGAACGCCGCGCGCGCGTTGACCCCGGACGCCTTGGCCAGCGCATCCGCCATCGCCTGCAGCGCTTGCCTGCGCGAAGTGGCCGAAAGTCGCGGGAGAATGGCGCCCGTGGCGATCAGATCGCTTAATCCGTTCATGCCTCCCCCCGTTCGCGACTGCCCTGCATAGGCGGCGCCAACGCGATGAGTTCAGCTTCCGTTGGCCGGTTGGGCAGGCGCCCGCTCGGGGTCAATCCAGCCGATGTTCCCATCCGTGCGACGGTAAACGACATTCAGGCCGCCATGGGCGGCGTTTCTGAACAGAAGCACCGGGCTTTCGGAAAGATCGAGCTGCATTACGGCTGTGGAGACGGTCATGGCGCGCACCGGGACGGTCGTCTCGGCGATCACCAGAGGGCCCGCATCCTTGTCCCCCGACGCGGCGACCGCGTCGTCCTCGCTGTCCTCGTTGTACGGTGCAAGGACATAGGCCACAGCGTTTCCGGCGGGAAGGGGCGATTTGCCGTTGAGATGGTGATTTCGCAAACGGCGCTTGTATCGGCGAACGCGCTTTTCGAGCTTGCCTATGGCGTCGCCGAAAGCGGAATGGGCGTCCCCCCCCTGCCCTTCAGCTTGCAGGGAAATGCCGGAGGCAAGATGCACAGTGCAATCGACCTCGACGCCTTGTCCGCCATTCTTGGCCACCGTAACGACAGCATCCGTCGCGCGGTTGAAGAATTTTTCTACGCTGTTCGTCAACTCTGTCTGAATTCGGGTTCTGAGCGCTTCGCCGACATCCATCTGCCGTCCGGCGACTTGTATGCGCATGTATGAGCTCCTCGATATGCGCGCCCCTGGGGCGCGGAGGTGTCTCGGCACACGGGGCTCCGCCCCCATGGAGCGCCTCCCGATGCCGTGAGTGAAGGGTATGCCTCGGGGGGCCACGGGTCAACGCACCGCCCGTCGCAAATGGCGCCCCACGGCGCGTTTCACCCTACCCGCGAGCAATGTCCCAAGCTTGAACGCGCTCGACGCCCCTATCTCGGGCAGCAGTATCCCGGATTTGAAGTTCGTCTATCAACTGGATCGGTCGGGGAGCGAGCTTAAACCCCCGCGTACCTGGGGGCAAAAGGGACACTAGAATCAACACGTCATAGTGTGGTTTGTGCCCGCGCGAGCGCGCGGGGTGAAATTCACTCTGCCGCCCGCCATCGAGATCGGGCGAATTTAAGATTCGCCACACCAGGGGAGCCCCATGACAGCAGACGAGGGCGCGACAGCAGCGGCTGGCGAATCACCACCGCGCCTTAGCGCGCTCGGCGGCGATCTCGCAGCCATTGTGATCTGCACGCTTGCCTGGGGTACAACCTGGTACGCCATTACGCTGCAGCTCGGCGTCGTCGATCCGGTTATTTCCATCGTTTACCGTTTCGCGTTGGCGGCAGCGCTCTTGTTCGCATGGTGCTTGGCGCGCGGGGAAACCCTCTCGCTTACACGCGCGCAACACAGCGCAACCTTCGGCGTCGGCCTTTTCACTTTCGCTATGGATTATGCCTTCGTGTATTGGGCCGAGGAGCGCGTAACGTCTGCTGTCGTCGCAGTCGTGTTTGCTGCGCTCGCCTTTTTCAACCTTCTCGCCTTCCGCATCGCGTTCAGTCAGCGTGCGTCGCTTTTAGCGTGGGGCGCGGCGGGCCTCGGCATCCTCGGTGTCGCCCTGTTGTCCTTGGAAGAAATCGCGAGCGCGCACATGGGCGCGCGTGCTTTCACCGGCATTGGCTTGACCCTTGCCGCCGTCGTGGGCGCAGCAATCGGCAATGTGTTCGCCCGGCGCGGAGAGATCGCGGGGGCAGGCGTTGCTGCGGCAACTGCCTGGGCGATGTTCTATGGTGCGGCCACGCTCGCCATTTTCGCGCTTGTCTCTGGCCGCGCCTGGACTTTCGAGCCCAGCTGGAGCTATGCGCTTTCGCTGCTTCATCTGGCGATCAACGGATCTGTGGTGGCGTTCCTGCTCTATTATGGGCTCGCGCGGCGGCGGGGATACGCCACGGCTTCCTACATCTCGGCGCTGACCCCGCCCGTGGCGATGCTGGTTTCCGCGGTGTTCGAGGCAAAGACGTGGGGGCTGGTCGCGATGTGCGGGGTGGCGCTCGTGCTGGCGGGCCAATGGCTCCTCTTGCGTGCAAAGCGCAATTAACGCGGCGTGGGGAGCAGCGGCGCGGGATCGAGCGCATCGCGCCCACGGCGAACTTGAAACAGTAGCCGCCCGCTAGAACCAACCTCTGCGATAGGCTCGCCCGCGCGCACGTGCTGACCCTCACGCACAAGGGCGCGCCGCGCATGGGCGTAGGCGGTGACGTAATTGTCGGGGTGTCGCACCAGCACCAATGTTCCATACGCCGACAGGTCGGCGCCGGCGTACACAATATCACCCTCGCCCGCCGCGCCGATCGACGCGCCTTCGCGCCCGGCGATTTCCATGCCGTCGAGGCGCGCGCCGTTCGCACGCGCGCCGAAACGCGAGAGAACCTCGCCGCGCAACGGCCACACAAAGCGCGCCCCCGCGGCGCTCAATGGGAGCTGCGCGCCGCCCGACGATGACGGGGCGGCTTCTACCGCACGCGCGATCGCCGGCAACACGAGCTGCGCACCCTCGCGCGCCTCATAGGGCGGCGTCATGCGGTTCAAGAGCGCGAGCGAACGCGGGTCGATATTGTAGCGCGCCGCAATGGCGCTGAAGCTCTCCCCCCGCGCGACGACGTGAAAACGCGGCGGGGGCAGCTCAATTTCGCTGCCGGGCGTCAATGCATAAGGCGGTTCAAGCCCGTTCTGTTCGATCAAGGCCAGCATCGGGATCTGATGCTTGGTGGCGATGTCGTAGAGCGATTCATTTGCGCCGACGCGGTGCGTGCGCGGCGTGCGGGCCGGATCGTAGGGATGCGCATCTTCGGGGCGCAGTGCGTACGCTGAAAGCGGCGCATCCGCGCCCTCCGGCGTTTGTGCGCTGGCGCAAACGACGACGCTCGCCCCTGCGCAGATCATGATTGCAGCAAAATGGCTCGCTCGCCCCATGACCCGGGAAGTTGCTGCAGAATCGCGCCCCGCGCATCCCCCATGGGCGGCCTAAAGCAACGGACTTTAAATTCGCCTCGTTTCGATGGCAGGCGCAGAACGAATTTAAAGTCCAACGTTGCTTTAGGAACTTCAGAATCTAAAGCGTCTTTGGACCTCAAATGCAACAATGAGCCCGATCCAAGCCGTGGGTCGCATTTGAGGTCCGACACTTTATTCCACTCCGCGTTCCAGCGATTGAAATTTGATCGGGCCTAGGTCGTCTATGATTCCGTTTCGATACCGCATCAGACGCTGCGTGTCGGGCGCCCCAACCGGCGCTATCAAAGTGCCGCCGGCCTTCAATTGATCGAGCAGCGCCAGCGGCAAATCAGAGGTCGCGCCGTTGACGATGATGCGGTCGTATGGCGCATCCTCCTCCCATCCGTCGAAACCGTCGGCAGCGTGTGCGAACACGTGCAGCAACCGCGCCTCGCCAAGGCGTCCACGTGCTTCGGCGGCAAGATCGCGCAAGCGTTCGAGCGTTACAACTTTGCGCGCCGTCGTTGCGAGTGCGGCGGCCTGAAAACCTGATCCCGTGCCAACTTCAAGCACACTTTCGTTGTCCATGACGGCGAGCGCGGCAAGCATGCGCCCGACCACGGATGGTTTTGTCATGATCTGAGAGCGCGCGAGGGGCAGCGCCATATCGTCCATCGCCAGGCCCGCCAGATGGGCCGGCGCGTAGTGCGCGCGAGGGGTGCGTTCAAGCGCGGCCAGCGCGCGTGCGTCAGTGACGCCGGCCTGACGCATCTCCAGCACGAAGCGCATCAGGCGTGCTGCATCGTCGGTGCTCAAGCCTAGCCTGCTTTCGGCGGCGCACCGCCCAGCACGCCTTTCAGGGCATGCATCGTTTCGCTGTGGGTGAGGTCGATGTGCAGAGGGGTTACGGAGATGCGCCCCTCATAGATGGCGCGCAAATCCGAGCCCTTGGGCGGATTGGAGAACTTGCCGCGAAAACCGAGCCAAAAATACGAGCCTCCGCGCGGATCCGTTCGCTTATCCGCGTAAACGATGTGCTGGTCGCGCCGGCCTTGAAAGGTGGTTTCGACTTCCGTGACTTCGTTCGGGGGCAGGTCGGGGAAGTTCACGTTGATCAGCACATCCTTGGGCCATCCGCGCTTCAGCAATTGGCCGACGACGCCTGGTCCGAACGTCTCCGCGGTCTCCCAGGGAATCGCCGCCTCCTCGCCGCGAAATCCGCGCGCTTGCGACAGTGCGATTGCAGGGATGCCCAATTGCATGCCTTGCATGGCGCCGGCGATCGTGCCCGAGAACGTCACGTCCTCGGCGATGTTCTGCCCACGATTGACGCCAGACAGCACCAGCTCCGGCGCCTCGCCTTCGATGAGGTGCTCGACGCCCAAGAGCACGCAGTCGGTAGGCGTGCCGGAAACGGCAAACCGCTTCGGGCCCGCTTGGCGCACCCGTATTGGCGCTGTCAGCGTCAGTGCGCGAGAGGCGCCAGATTGCTCGGTTTCAGGCGCAATCACCCACACATCGTCGCTGAATGTGTGCGCAATTTTTTCCAGCACAGCCAAGCCTGTGGCGTGGATGCCGTCGTCATTGGTGCAGAGAATGCGCATGGGCGAAGCGCTTAGCGCGAACGCCCATGCATGTCACTCCAGCCTTACTTCCAAGCGCCCAGAACGGCGCCCGCCGCCGCCGCTGTAATGAAACCGTGCGCTGCATCGACCATCAAAAGCTGGCCGTCCTCGGCGCTGTACACATAACCGTACAGGCGCTGTGCGAACAAAAAGAACAGCGCCATGAGCAGGCCCGTCATTGCGCCGGCCATCCAACCTGGCTGATTGCGCCACTTGATCACCAACGACATTCCAACAGCGATCAAGATCGGCATGATTACGCCCAATGGCATCTTCCATTGAGCCGCGTTGACCTCTTCCTCCGAAATGCCCGCCATGGCCATGTATTGCTCGGCTGGAATGGCCATACCATAGATTATGAATCCTATGCCGTAGATGACGAGCGCCGCGACGAAAATCGCGAGCACATTGTGACCCATCACGCGCATGTTTCTCTCCCTCGCTCAGGCGAACTAACGCCGCCCACGAACAAGAGACTAACAGAGTCCGGTGCTTGCGGTATCGGATTGTGATTCAATTCATAGGGCGAAAGGAGCCGCTCAACGGCAATCGATCGCCCAGATATCGTAGGTCGGATGATCGATCGCTGAAAGGCCCGGGCTCGATGCGAACAACCATCCGTGGAAGATTTCACGGCGCTCAGATTCCTCGCCCTCGCGCGCTGGGGGATGGTCGAACACATCGACATAGATGCGCACTTCCGGGGTCTCTTCTGGCGCGCTTTTCGAGCACGCGCGCGCGATCACTTCGAGCGAGCCAACGCGCGTTGGCCTGCCGATGGTCAGCGAATAGTCGCGTGCATGGCCTGTCACCTTGTCGAGACCCCGCACCACCGCGCGTTGCGCGTAGGCGGGACCGGCCGCCGCAAACGCCAGCAACAGAGCTCCAACAACAGCACGCTTCATCGGCCGCTTTCCTCATTCTGAGATTGGGCAAAGCTTGCAAAAACAGTCAGCAGATCGATCGAGCCTTGCGTGTTTGGAATCTCTCCCCCTGCCGGCAGCGGGTCGAGACCGGCGGGCTCGATTGCGACATAGGCGCCGCCGAGCAGTCCATCGGTTGCGATGCGCGCGGTGGAATTATCGAGTACGCGTACGTCGGGATCGATGGAGAGCGTGAGCTGCGCGAGATAGGTGGCGGGATCGAGCGCAACCGCGCGCACAACGCCAACCTTGACGCCCGAAACACGCACATCCGAACCGACGCCAACCCCGTCCACGCGTTGAAAGCGGGCGATAAGATCGTAGCCGCTGTGCGCGCCGGTTTGTCCCGATTGCGCCGCCGCGAACGCGAAGAATCCAACTGCGACAGCGGCGACGATCGCGCCAAGAATAGTCTCGCCCCAGTGCTCGTTCATACCCGATCACCGCCTTCAGGCGCCCAGGCCTCGTAATCGGCCGCCGCCTTTGCGCGCACGCCACCCTGCGCCAACGAACCCTTGGGCCGAAGGGCATGAACAGTGCCTGTGAGATTTGGCTGGTGCGGCTTTTCCCAGGTTTGGCGCTTGAGGGGCCGCACAGTTGGAGGATCATCGACCACGTAATGCATCCATGCGTGCCAATCGGGCGGCACGCGCGAGGCCTCCGCCAGCCCCTTGTAGATCACGTATCTGCGTTTGCGGCCCTCAAGACTGGGCCGCTTCTCTTCGTGATAGCGGTTGCCCTGCTCGTCTTCGCCCACGAAAACCCCGCGACGGCCGATATCGAACAAGGCGCCGAGCGTCGCCCCGTTCCACCACGTGAAAATGCGCTTGAGCATGGGCGGTATTTTGTCTCCCGGACGCCGGTATTGCGGCCCGATAGCTGAAAACGCGGCCAAATTAACGCGGCGAGCGCACTATGACCGATTGGCCTGCACTCCGTCCAGTGCAGGTCCGAAACCATATCTTGGGATAAGTCAGGGTCGTTGCATACTAGATATTGATCCGAGGCCCGTTTGAGGCGTACTTTCCTGCGGCGCCCAGGGAGGCTTGCATGGCCCAGGAAATCGACCCCGACACTCGCGCGGTTCCGCACGCGCCCGACGGCTGGAATGAGACCATGGCGCGCGGGGCGCTTGAGGCTGGCCTTGTTGTGTATGCCGGCGAAGGGTCCAGCATCGAGGCAGCGATCGAGCGAGTGGCTGCCAGCATTGGCATTTGGGCGCACGCGCCTGATTTGTCAGCGGCGGTCGCCGATTTGCTTTATTCGGGCAGGGTCGCGCTCGATCCTCCCTTAATCCGCGCCGCCTTGTCGGACGGGGTCGAAATCGCGGTTTCTGCTGCGCTGGTTGAATGGCCAACTGAGCGCCGCGCCGAGTTGCAGGCGATCGCGCGCGTTCAGACCCTGCTCGCGGCGGGCGTCCGAGTTGGCGTCTCTGGCGCGCCAAGCCTTGCCGCGCTCGACGCCCTCGACGCGGCCGCGCGCCTTGCACAACCCGGCGACCATGGCGGCGCTTCCATCCTCGTCCGCCCCACTGGCGAAGCCGCCGCAGACCTTCTCGCCGACGAGGCCGCGCGCAATCGCGCGAGTGCGGCGCTTGCCGCGGGCGCGCGCGCCATCGATGCAGCGCTCGCGGAACTGGCCATCGAAGCTGTGCGCAACGGGCTCGACACCGAAAACACAGCGGTGCGACGCAAGACGGCAGGCGCGCGCCTGGCTGGCGCGCCTGACGCAGATATTGTCGCCGCGCTCTCAGGAGGGGTTACACGCGGAGCCTATGCAGCTGCGCTGGACGCGAGCGCCGCGCCGATGCGCCGGCGCATCGCCATCGCGGCCCCCGAGGCCAGCGCACACGCTCTGACTTGCATGAGCGAGCACGCAATTGACCCAACCGGCGCGTTCAGCGCGCGGGGCGAAGACAGCGCTGTAGGCGCGAGCGTATCCCTTCCCCGGTTCCATGGCGCACACAACGCTTTTGACGTAGACGCGTTCGAACTTGCGGTGCGCACGCTTGCGCGCGTGCTCGATACCGCCCACGGCGCGCACAGCGCGTCCCCTCGCCGCCCGATCCTCATTCGCCTGGAAGGCCTCGCCGCGCTCTTGATGAAATCAGGCCTCGCCTACGACAGCGATGCAGCCCGTGCGCTCACGGCGACGATCGCTGCGCTCGCGCATGCGGCGGCGGTCTCCGAGAGCGCGATACTCGCCGAGCAAAGCGGCGTATTCCCCGACTGGACGCTTGCGAGGCGAGCGGAAGAGGCCGGCGTCAAGCGCGCACGCGATGGGGCCGCGAAACTGAAGGGTGAGATCGGCGAGCGCGCCAAGGCGATCTACGCCACGTTGCCGGCGCCAAGAAGCGGTGGTCTGCGCGCGTCGATCACCATCGCCTTCGCATCCGACGCGGCGAGCGCACGCCGCCTTGGCGCGCGCGCGATCGGCCTGTCGCCGCTGAGCGGGGTCGCGCATTTCGGCAACCGGAAGGACACCGCGTTCGGCCGCTTGCTGAGCGAAGATGCGCGCGCTGGATTGGCCGCGCTTGGTTATGACAGCGACGAGATCGCGGCGCTGGCGCTCCACGTGGAAGGCCGGCGCACGCTGAAGGGCGCGCCCGGCGTCAATCACGCACGCCTTGCTGAGTTGGGCCTGACCGAGCCAGCGCTCGAAGCTATCGAGGACGCCGCCCACGATGCGTTCAATCTGCGGGCCGCGGTGCATCCTTTGGTCATCGGCCCAGATTTCTGCGAGGAGGTGCTGAAGCTTCCCCCTGACGTTGCCGCCGGAAAGCGCGGCGACCTCCTCATGACGCTTGGATTCAGCGAAGACGAGATTGCCCAAGCCGAAGCGTTCTGCATGGGGGCAAAGGATTTCGGGCGCGCCGTTACATTGAGGGCATCCCACCGCGCGGTATTCGCCGGCGAGCGCGACATAGCGCCCGAGGCCCAGATTGCGATGGCAGCGGCGGTTGCCCCGTTCGCGCGCACATCGCTTGAAATCACGTTGTCGCACGAGCAGGCAAGCCGTCGTGCGGCGCTGCTTGAGGAAGCCCGCACCGCGGGCGTCGGGCTGATCAACATCCGGATGGAGGCGCCAACGATAACGCTCACACTGACGCCGCTTGAGGAAGACACACTCGCGCCAACACCAGCAGCTGCGCCAGCGGTGGCGGCCACGCCTCAACAGCCGTCCCAAGTTGAGCGCCGGCGCCTGCCCGAACGGCGCAAGGGCTACATCCAGAAATCCGTTGTCGGGGGGCATAAGGTTTATCTGCACACTGGCGAGTACGACGACGGCGCGCTCGGGGAAATCTTCATCGACCTGCACAAGGAAGGCGCGGCGTTCCGGTCGCTGATGAACAACTTCGCCATCTCAATCTCGATTGGCCTGCAATACGGCGTGCCCCTGGAGGAATTCGTCGACGCCTTCCTCTTCACGCGCTTCGAACCCGCCGGCGAGGTCCGCGGCAACGATACAATCCGCCACGCCACTTCGATCCTCGACTACATTTTCCGCGAATTGGCCGTGAGCTATCTGGGCCGCACAGATCTCGCCCAGGTCGATCCGTTCGACGTACGCGGCGATGGGCTGTCCAAGAAAGCGCAGGACGCCGAGAGCGCCGCGCGCCTCATCTCGCGCGGCTTTGCCAGGGGCGCAACGCCCGACAACCTCGTCCTGCTGCGACCCAAGCCCATGGTCGAAAACATTCGCGATCGCCGCGATGGCGCCGCCAAGGCGCCCACGCGCGCTGGACCGCGCTACCGCGCCGAGCCATGCACCGCGTGCGGACACTTTACCGTCGATGAGGCGGGTGTTTGCGCGGCCTGCGGCGCCAAGGGCGAAGCGAAGGGGAGGTAGTGCGGCGGTGGCGGTTACAGGAAGAAGTCGGCAGCCGTCAGCGTCGCTCCGCTCTGCACCGTGATTTGGAAATCCGCGACACCGTCGCCGGTCACGTCGCCAACAATTGTTGTGACGCCGCCGCTCTCTGTAATGCGTAACTGCCCCGCCACGCCCGAAAAGGCGCTTGCGCCGATGAAAGTGAACGCCTGATTTCCGCTCGCGTTCGTCCTCGCATCGATGGTTGTGAGATCAACATGATCAATTCCCTGCTGGAAATCCAAAATGATATCCGCATTGGCGCCGACCGCAGACTCCGACGTGGCATTGAAATCGAAGATGTCCGCGCCTATTCCGCCCGTGAGCGTGTCCTTGCCGGCGCCGCCGAACAAGAAATCATCGCCGGCCCCGCCGACAAGGATGTCACTTCCGCCGCCGCCGTTGATCTGGTCGGCGCCATCGCCGCCACTGTTGCCAAAGTGTTGAACGTTTCCGCCGAAACGCTGCCCGGCGGCGCCTTGCTTGTCGATCTTGGGATGGATTCGCTAATGGCGCTGGAGATTCAAGAGGCAGTTATGCTGAGCCGGGCAAAGAGGTCGATGTGCGCGACATTCTGAGCGCCGCCTCGGTAGACTGGCTGTCGTCAATTGTCACGGAGGAAGCTTAAGCATGCATGCGGGGAGCGGCGCTGTGCGGGCTTCAGCTAACGCGTACATTGGGCTGGAGCGGGTGCCATGAGCGATGACGAGAGCGTTCCACCGGACGCAATCGCCGTCATTGGCATGGGAGGCCGCTTCCCCGGCGCGCCCAACATCGCGGCGTTTCTAGCACTTCTAGAAGAAGGGCGAAGCGGACGCCACGAAGTGACCGACGAAGACGTTGCGCGTGAGGGTATCGCCACCGACGTCTTTGAGCGGCGAAATTACATTCGCTCCAGCTACCCGCTGCAAGACTTTGACCGTTTTGACGCGGGGTTCTTCGGCGTCACCCCAGAAGATGCCTCGCTTCTCGACCCGCAACAGCGCGTCTTCCTTGAAGTCGCCTGGCACGCGCTGGAGGACGCGGGCATTGATCTCGACCGCGCCGAGCGCACATCGGCGTCTTCGCCGGATCCAACATCAGCACCTATCTGCTGTTCAATTTGCTGCCACGCTTCAGCGCCGGTAAGCAGGCCGAAGCGCTTGAGATGCTGCTGGCGAACGACAAGGATTATGTCGCAACGCGGGTGTCCTACAAACTTGATTTCCGCGGGCCCGCCATGACTATCCAGACGGCCTGCTCGACCTCACTCGTCGCCGTTTGCCAAGCCGCGAGTTCGCTTCTCAACTATGAATGCGACACCGCGCTTGCGGGCGGCGTTGCCATACGGGCGCCTCACCGGGCCGGCTACATCTACGAGCCGGGCGGGGTCGCATCGTCGGAAGGTTTGTGCCGACCATTTGACCGGCGCGGTGAGGGGACGGTGTTCTCCAACGGCGCGGGCGTCGTGGTTCTTAAACGGTTGGCCGATGCGCTCGACGCCGGCGACCGGATCCATGCCGTCATCCGGGGCTTCGCCATCAACAACGATGGTGGCGGCAAAGCAGGCTTCACGGCGCCCAGCGTCGCGGGGCAGGTCGCCGTCATCAAAGCGGCTTTGGCCCTTGGTGGCGTCGATGCGGCAAGCATCGGATATATTGAAGCCCACGGTACAGGCACGCCGATAGGCGATCCCATTGAGATCGCGGCGCTGACGCAGGCGATGGGGACCGCTGGACGCACGGCGCCATGCTTGGTCGGCTCGGTCAAATCGAACGTCGGTCATTGCGATTCCGCGGCTGGCATCGCGGGCCTGATCAAGGCAATCCTATGCGTTTCACACGGGCGCGTGGTGCCGACGTTGAACTTCTCAGAGCCGAACCCGCGGCTTCGCATCGAGACGACGCCGTTCGAGATTTGCACTTCGCTCCGGACTTGGCCGGAAATACCGGGCCCAAGGCGTGCAGGCGTGAGCTCGTTTGGAATCGGGGGAACCAACGCTCATGTCGTTCTTGAGCAAGCGCCGAGCCCTGCGCAAGCGTGTGTGCAGCCTGGTATTTGGCGCACCCTTGTGTGCTCCACCAAGAGCCCGGCAACACTCGACGCGGCCGTGATCGCGATGGCCGATCAAGTGCGTGTAACGGAGGCCAAGTGCTTTGGACTGCGCGAGGGCTGAAGCCCGTGTGCAGCGGGCGCAGCTCTTCCTGGCGACCTCTCGGCACGGACGCGACGTCACTCGCTGGCGTTGATGTACAACTCGCCGCCGAGGCTGCCAGCAATATCGCGCTTGTGACGCGCGTCAGCGCGCTCATGCCGATACGCGTACATCCCTACATCGCCGTCTCCCACCTCATGTCGACACTAGGTGCACGACACTCAGCGTCAAGCGCCGTTTGTCGCACTTGTGCGCTGCGCCGTCTTCGATCGCACTTTGATCTGCCGCTGATGTCACACGCAAGTGCGCACTCACTCCCAATGATCCATGGACAACTTGGCCTTCGCCAAGTTCGCCAAGAGAGCTTCGATGCGCAGCGCGATCACGTCCAGTCGCGCTTGTGCGTCGGCCGCAATCTCGCGCGCCATGCCCCCTTCGGGCTCGTCACTAAGATTCGCGGCGGCCGCTGATACGCGTTCGGCTATGTAGTCGCTGGTCAGCGTCTGTTGAAGAAACGCGAGGTTGGCCTCCAACCAACCACGGTCGAAAATGCCGGCATCGGACTCAGTCAAATAAGGCCCGCCTCCGCCATCCTTGCACGTCCAAGGTTGGTAGATGGGGTTTTCGCCGCTGAAATAGACCAAGCCGCTCGCGTACTTGATCGCGCTGACACAGCGTCCCGGCGTGTCGAGCGACCACCATGTGCGCCAGATCTCAGGAATGATCGGCGCCACTATGCCCAACGTGTTGAAGCGCCCGATCCACGCGTTCCAGACAATTCCGGGCCGCACATAATCAAAGCCGCGATCGCGATCGGTACGATCGATAAAGCCATCGACGAAGAACGAAAGCAGGCGCTTACGCTCCGGCTCGGTCATCATCTTTGTCATGATGTCGCCGTGCAGCAGCGCGTAATGAAGTTCCGCGTCCCCTTGCGAGGCGCCTTCATGGCGCATCAACGTGTCGTACCAGAACTTCAGGCACGCTGGAAACAGATAGCGGAAGAGGTCGGGCTGCAGGTGGACGTAGGAGAGATCGTGGAGGTAAAACCATAGCGCCTTATCGGGCACGTCATCCCAATCACGGCGCGCGAGTTCTTGAAGTTGAACGTCGCCATAATCGAATTGCTTTTCCCAGACGGTCTTAGGTCTGGGTGCAGGGCCCAACACTCCAATCATTCTCTCCTTGGTGATGCGGGTCATTGGTCGCCTCTTTGCGTTCGACCTGAATGAGTGGGGTCATTTACTCCACGTTAAACCGAACCGGGATGCGAACTTGCATGCCCTGGGTGCTCCTCCCGTCTGGCAGGTGCGTCTGCATCAGGAACTCTTGCGAGAGATTCAACGCGGCCTCACCAAAGCGGTAGCCCGTCGGAACCTCTTCTGTAACACGGCAGCTCACCGCTCCATCACTCAGAATTGTGCAGGTCAGCTCGATGTAGCCGGAGACGCCCTTGTCCAACGCTTCAGAAGGCACGTGCATCGCTATTTCTCGCAGGCCAGGGGCGCGCCGCCATGGAGGCTCGCTCAACGTGCTGCTAAACACGTCCGCAGCCGCGGCGACGCTGAAATCCAGGACCTCCGCTTCGGCGCCCCCAACGCTCACCCTGAATTGGTAGTTGCCCGCCGCGACATGGGAGAACTGACAGTGGTAGCTCCCGTCCCCATAAAGGAGATACGACATGCAACGATCGACCTCCCGTTCACCCTGCATCAATCGAACCAGAATCCTAGCTCCATCAGCTCCTGCGTAGTCTGCGAAATAACCCACTGGTCCGGGCCGATCGTAGCGGCGCATGTCGACTGCCGGCCGCCCCATCTCCACAACGGAGGAGACCAACGACGCCGTGATTAGATTCGTGGCCGCAAGATCCGTGTCCGACTCGGACGCCAGGGGCGCATCGCGGCGTTCTTCATAGTCAGATGTTGCCCGTGCGGCGAACTCTGGCAGCGCCCTCACTCCAAGGGTCAGGAGCGCGAGATAAACAAATAAGCATGCCACCGCCGTGACGGGCTTGTTATTTTGAGTATCTCGCCAGCCTTGCCGCTCAGGTTTGCGAAACAAGAAAACAAGCGTGGCTATAGCTGTGACCGGCCAGAGAAGGGTCAACAAGGGCCAGAATGCGAAACAGGCGAGCGCCCACCGGACAGGAGACCGCGCCTCGTTTACACCCACACACATTCGCCAAGTGACGAACAGCGTAGCAATGGTCCACGCCACGCAAGCGATGCCCACCAGAGCAAAGGGCGACAGGTCACTCGGTGTAGGTTGCCCTGTCTGCCCGAGTCCCTCGAAGAAGCGCCACAAGAGGTAAGCGAGTGCTGCAGGCGGGATGATCGGATTCACAACAAAGAAGATGAAGCGCAGCGCATTGAGCGCCGCTGAGTGAACGCGGGCGCCGGCTGCCCAAGCTCTTTCCTCCGCAAGGCGCCTTTGTGCTTCGCGTCGAGCCTCTTCCTTGCGGCGTTCCACCGCAAGGGCTTCCTGTCTCGCAGCTTCGTCCTTCTTGCGTTGCTCCTCCTCCTTGGCGAGTCGATTCTTCTCGACGGTCTCTAGTTCCGACAGCTCCCGATTTCCGATCCGTTCTCCGATCATCTTGAACAAAGCGAGGAGTTGCAAGTCGCCCAAATCGGCCTGTCGCCACTGAACAAGGTCCGCACTCTGGAACGTCGCAAATCCAACGGGCGGACGGCACTGAGCGACCAAACAGCTGATGTACTTGTTCTCGGATTTCGCGAGATCGGCCTCTTCGACTACCCACTCCGACACATTCGCAGCGGGGCTCCAACATACAACGACTGCCTTTGCCGCGGCCAACTCCTTGCGAATTGTTGCAGGCCATTGGGCATTGAGTTCGAGAGACCTGTCCCACCAAATGCTGACCCCGTAGGCCTCCAGCGCACGAACCAAAGGTTCGACAACGCGGAGGTCCTCTTTGCTGTAGCTGACAAATACGTCGGCCATCGAAGCGCCTCCGCGCGCCTTACGCGATGGGGTTCGCCTTCAAGCGCGCGTACGCCTGCGCCATCTTCGTGTCGTATTGGTTGGCGGCGTATCCGGGGCCGTTGTATCGGCTGGCAAACCCGGTCCAATCCTTGCGCTGCAGCTCATCGACCAAGCCATTCGCGCGCACGAAGCCTTCGAACGCCTCCAGCTGATCGCGTTCAGAGCGCGCGACCTTTGCGACATATTGGTGCGCGTTCGGCAAGCCAAGATTGGTGTAGTTCTGCCCGAGCACCTGAAAGCGCCCATAACTTGCACTTTGCAGCGCCGCTTCCGGATCGAGTGCGTAGGCTTCGGCCAATTGCGCCCATCGCTCGTCCTGGGAACGCGGATAGCCCCCTGGCGTGCGGTTCGACACGCGGGGATGGGCCGCGTCGTAGCGTGAACTTGTCTTGCGCGAGAACAAGTGTCGTTCGAACAGAATGACGGGCCGACCGTCAGGTGCAAATCCGCCGAGGGGCCCTGACTCCACTTCGGCCACCGCGGCCACCGCCTCCCACTCGCAATTCAGCCTGGCGGCGATGGCTTCAAAGTCGGCCCGATTCAGTTGCGCGGCTTCTTGTTTGCGAAGGCTCGTCAAATAATCCGCGGACGGGCTCGGCAGGATCGGCGGAGGCGCCGCTGGCGGCGGCGACGCTGTTGGGGGAGACGCCGGTGCTCGCCGCGGCGGCGGTGGGGGCGGCGACGCAGGCGTGCTCGAGCGCGTCGTTCTGCGTCCGAAGACCACACCGAACAGGGCGTCGAGCACGCTCATGCCCGCCTCCTCGCCTCGCTTACGACGTTGGTGGCGCTTTCAGCCGGTTGTACGCATCAGCCATCCGCTCATCATACCGGTTCTGCGCGTAGCCGGGGCCGTTATAACCGCGCGCGAATCCAGCCCAATTTTTCGCCACGAGTTCGTCGGCAAGATTGTTCGTCCGCACGAATGCAACGAACGCGGCCAGTTGGCGCACTTGCGACTTCGACATGTCGGCGACGAAATCCTTGGCGTTTGGGAACCCGGAGGCGTTGTGGTTGAAGCCCATGATCTGGAACATGCCCCAACTCGCCGAGGCCACCGCCGCTTCTGGGTTGAGCGCGTAAGCCTCGCTCAATTGAGCCCAGCGTCCGTCCTGCGTGCGCGGATAAGGCCGTGCGCCCCAAGATCGGTACGAGATGTTGGGATGGCTGCCGTCGTATTGGCGATTTGTTCGCTGTGAGAAAATGTGGGGCTCATAGAGAATAGTCGGGCGGCCGGTGGCGCCAAACGCTGCCTTGCCGCCGACCTCCACTTCCGCCACCGCCTGGATCGCCTCGATTTCGCAGCCGAGTTGGGCTGCGGCGGCCTCAAAATCGGCGCGCGTGAGGTCAGCGGTCGATTCCGCAACCAATGAAGTGAGATAGGTGTCGCTCGATGGAGTTAATGAAGCGTACGCCGCCGCAAGTGCGGCCGCATAAGGCGCCGCGCCCTCCTCGCCCTCAAACGCATTGGCGAAAGCGGTCCAATCGCGGCGCTGCAACTCGTCGATAAGCTCCTTGCGCTGGGCGTATGCCTCGAAAGCGGCGAGCTGGCGCGTCTCCGATTGCGACATCTCTTGTACAAACGCATAGACGCTGCCGTAGCCGGCGTCCTCGTAGTAGCGGCCAGGCAATTGGAACACCCCCCAGCTCGCCGCACCCAGGGCCGCGTCGGGATCGAGAGTGTAGGCTTCCGCCAATTTGTTCCACCGCGTCGCCTGATTGCCGGTGAGGTAGGCGCGGTTCGTGGGCTGCGAGACACCCGGATTGGTCGCGTCGAAACGATGACCGGAAAGCTGACTGAACCAGAACGGCTCGAACGAAATGAGCGGGCGCCCGTCGGTGGAAAATCCCGGCCCCGCGCTTTCGACTTTCAACAATGCCTGCAGCACCTTCTCTTCGACCCCGTGACGTCTCCCGGCGGCGAGAACTTGGTCTGCAGTCAGCCGCGTCAAATCCTGTGCGCGCAGATTGGCGAGCGCAAAGCCCGCCGGCGGTCCGGGCTCGGCCGCTGCTGGTTCGTCAGGACGTGTGCCGGTGTCAGGCGGCGCCGGAGGTTCGGGCGGTGCGGTCGGAGGCGCCGCGGGCGGGGAAGCCGGTGCTGGCGCAGGCGGAGGCGCAGCGGGCGGGGCCGCTGGGGGCGAGGCCGGCGGGCGCGGGGGCGTGGCTGGCGGACGGGGGGGCGTAGCCGGCGGACGCGGCGATGAAGGGCGTGAACCACGGCGGCCAAACACAGCGCCGAACACGGAATCCCAGAAGCCCATGAAACTTCCCCTTTTTTCAGTTCGGCGATCTCTTGCGCCCCACGCGAGAACAGGCCGGCGCAAGTCCCCGCGCGCGACGGCCCTACCCAAGCGGGGTTCACCATAGCGGGCTCTGCCGGCAATGGGGAGCCCGCTCGCATGCCGGACTGGATCTGGCACCGGCGCCGGCGCCGCCAGAGGGACTCGAACCCTCGAGCCCCTGATATGCGTGGCGCGGATTGGCGTGCGCGCTGTACCCCGTCTGTACCCCGCGACAAGATTGATGGCGAGACCCCTACTCGGCAAACGAAACATCGACGCGCTTAAGTCGCGAGAGCAGCGCTATGACGTGTTCGACCACGATCTGCGGGGTTTCTTAATCCGGGTGCATCCCTCTGGGGTCAAGGTTTAACAGTCGTCGCCTTGCTTCTGATCGGCGCCGATCTCAGGGGTTCGCGGCTTACGGATCGGAGGGGGCGAATTCTGCGTTGGCGCGGTGGCAACGCGGCGGCAAGCCCGGTGTCGCTTCAAGCATGTCCCAATCGGCTTCGGTGGGCTCGGCAATGCTCAAGCCCTGCACCTCCACCCGCGATGCGCCATGCGCGCGCCCGCCGTAATCGATGGTGAGCACGACAAGCTGGCCGGTGTCTGGCATGCGCGCCAGCACGCTGAAACGGGGCACGTTCTGAGGACCATCAGGCTGCAGAAGCCGAAAGCGACAGCCAACATTGCGCATCGGCTTCAGCGTGCTAATCAGCACGCCGCGGTCGACCTGCGCGTTGACCTGCGGCTCATCGAACAAGGTGTGGGCAGCAGTGTTGATCACAACATTCTGCCGGAACAGGTTGTTCAGCATGATGCCGCGCTCGGCGGGGTTTTGATGCAAGAGCGCAGGCGCAGCCGACGACACAAGCCACTCGTCCACTACCTCTGGAGACGGAATTGGCGGCGGCGGCTCTCCCGCCTCGGGCAGGCGCAGATCGGTGTAGTTCCAGCGCCGATGCGAATTGCTGATGCATTCAGAGCGCTGGAATTGAAACAGCTGCTTGGTGCCCCCGCGCACGTATGCGGCCCACATGATCGCCTCGCGATCGGCCGCGGACAGGCTGAAATTGCCTAAGACTTGGCGGAGCTGGCGGCACGAATCTTCGAAGTCCGGCAACGTCGTGGACGGGCTTTGGAAACGCCGCAGCACGGCGGCGACAAGCTCTTCCTGATTGACATAGCGCTCGGCGCTGACATCAGGCGCAATCATCGCGCTCCAGATGCGCCCGCTTGCGGCGTCATCCCACATGCCGCGCGTGCCGTAGTCCGGATAGGCGCGGCCGCGGCCTTCGCCCGGCAGAACGTTGGTTGTGAACAAGGAGGGGCGACGCTCGAGGGTGAGAGTGAGATTGCCCAATTGCCGGGGTTCCACCGGGCGCCGGCTGCGTTGGCGCGGATCGAACTGAATACTGTACAGAAGCTGATTGGCGCCGTTCTCGTAGTTGAGATCGACCCAAGCCGTGCTTTCGCCGTTCACGTCATTCACTGACCGCAGCATGCCTTCGATGCCGCTGAGGCTCTGCATCAATGTTTCATTGCGCACTGCGCTCACGGCCCAGCCGTGGCCCCCGATACCGGCGGCGGTCTCCACGACCGGGCGCAGCGAGGCGACGAGTGAAGCGGGATTCTCATGGCTGAACCCCACTTTGACGCGCACGCGGATAGTCTGGTCCTGGCGGATCAGGACGCGCGGGCCGATGACACGATCGGCGAAGTCCTGCACCTCGTTGAACTTCACGCCATTGCGGTTCTCGAAGCTGTAGACAGCGAGCGGCACCAGCGCGAGCGGCACGCCCATATTGGCGCCGTCGGGACCAGCCACCTGCTGCAGGCCCGGTCCGCTCGCGCGCACCTCCAGCAGCACGACCGCGGAATTAATCTGCTGGTTGCCGACGCGCTGGCCCAAACGCTCGAGCCACGACCCACGCATGGCGTTCTGCGGAATGACCTGATTTAGATCGGCGGGCGGGCGAAAGCGCAGCCGAATTGCGCCGTAATCCTCTTCCGTGATCGACGGCAAATCGTTGCGAACCAGGCACATCTGGCCGAAATTGGTATTGAACGCCTCGCCGCTGCAGGTCGGCGTCTGCGCGATGCTCGACGGAACCAGAGCCAAAGCGCCGAGCGACGCCGTCGCCCCTAGGCGGGCGAACAACTTCATCATCATGGCGATCTCCCCCGGGGAAGTTAACAAGGCGAACCACCTACCGCAACCGCCGAGACGCGAGCCGTACTTTGTGTTCGGCGCCGTGAAGCTTGGGAGGAGAGGCCTGACCAGGCTTACAAACGAGGCGTGGGCTCACGCCTGAAATGGGCCATGCTCGTCCCTGCGCGAGCCGCGTATTCGCATTCTGCGTGGTTGGAAAGCCTAGCCAGCGCACCTATCGCCGTGCGTCCTCGCATGGTTGATGCCCAGCAAGCAGCTGGCTTTCTGGAACGGAGCCGGCGGGACAGGAAGCGCCATCGAGCGCCTGACGCTACGGGCCTACCAGCGGTCTAGTACAACTCGCCGCGAGCGGTCATTGCATGAAGTTGGAAAAGTATGTGCGCCTTCAATTGCCCGCCGCGGCAGGATGCGGTGTGTGAGGTCATGGCGCCAGGGTGACGAGAAGCTCGTCCAGTTGCTCGAACTGCTCGGGCATCCCACCTTCCATACCCTCGATAGCATCGTCGAGAGCTTCCTTCCTCATTCGTCCAGACGAGGTGCGCGTTCGGTGTTACCTCGATGTATCTGCCGAAGAATGTCATGGGCTGCTCAGAGGCAGCGTGGCCGAACTCAAGACGGTAGCCGCCCCCGACACGAACATCCATCTCGCAGGAAAGCAGGGACATGCCTGTCGACTTCGGCGCCCACCACCGCTTGAACAGTTCGGGCTTGGTCCACGCCTCGAACACGATGCGCGCCGGGGCGTCGAAGCTTCGCGTAACGACGAGCTCACGCTCGGACTTCCGTTCCACCGTCGTGCGGTTATTCATGGGCGTGGGCTCACCCTCTTTTCTTGCGTCCATCGACCTTCTCCTTCTGCTTCAATTCCTCGACAACCTTGTCTAACTCGTCGAAGCGTACGTCCCAGAGCTGGCGGTAGCTCTCGATCCACGCCGCCTCTTCCTCCAGCCGTCGCAGGCCCAGTTTGCAGGTCCGCACGCGCCCGACCTTCTTCGTGGTGACCAACCCCGCCCGCTCCAATGGCGCCGCCAGAGGGACTCGAACCCCCGACCCCCTGATTACAAATCAGGTGCTCTACCAGCTGAGCTATGGCGGCGTGGCCTCCTTTTGCCAGCGGCGGCGGCCAAGCGAAAGAGCGTTTGCGCGGCGCAAAGCCGCGCGGTGGCCCGCTTGCACGAAACCGGCGCACGAGGGAACTTCAGCGCCCAGTTCAAGAAGGTCCTTATATGCGCCGAGTCTTCTTTGCGTTCGCCCTCGCGCTGGCCGCGTGCGGCCCATCGCAGCAACCCAAGAGCGATGCGCCTGCCGCCACAACGGCGCCCGCGGCCGAGGACGCAGCCGCGCTGCAAGCGCGCGTTGCCGCATTGGCCCCACCCTACAACCAGGGGAGCTACGAGGCTGGCCGGCGCGTGTTCGCGCAGTGTCGCTCTTGCCACGCGATTGAAGCCGGCGCGCCCAATCGCGTTGGGCCCAACCTGCACGGCGTGTTCGGCCGTCAGGCGGGGCGCGCTGAAGGCTTTGCGTATTCGCCGGCGCTGCAAGAAGCGGACTTCGTGTGGGATGCCAGCCAACTCGACAATTGGCTTGCCAACCCAAGCACATTCCTGCCGGGCAATCGCATGGCGTTCGCCGGCGTGCGCAACGAAACTCAGCGGCGCGATCTCATCGCCTATCTGATGGTCGAAGCGCAGCCCGACGAATGACGCGCTAGTCGTCCAAACTCCCCCACACGCCCAGCACCAAAGCAGGCTCCAACTCTTCGCCGTCGATGCGGGCGCGCAGCCCGATCTGGATGCCGCGGCCGCTTTCACCAAAGCGAACGACAGAAAACTGCGCCCTTATGCTCTCTTCTCCGTCGCGAGCGGCATCGAAGAATATCTGTCCCATGGCGAGCCAATTCGCCCGCGGACGGTAACCGATTGCTAGATCGAGCCGCTCGCCGCCGCAGCCGCCTTCAAGCATGCGCGTTGCCGCCTCCAGGTTCACAAACCCACGCGCGCCGAGCGAGCGGCCGCCAAGCGCACGAAGCTCCACGCCACCCTCGCCGCATTCTAATGAAGGATGAGACACCCAAAGCGCGCCGGCTTGCGCGGCAACCACGGTGTTGTCCGCTTGCATGAGCACACGCTTCAAAGAGACCGTTGCCTCGCCGCGCCAGCCGTCAAACGTATCGTAGTTTTGCTCGACCCAAGGCGCGATAACGACAGCGGTGGCGCCATCGAGCGGCGCTTCCCAATAGGCAGAGCTTTCGTAATAACGCAGCTCGTTGCGCTCGCCGACAACGTTGGTCCAGATTTCCTGACCGCCTTGCGGCGCAACCCAGGCGCCGGCGGAAGCCGGCGCGGGGGCGATCGCGGCAAGAAAGCCTAGGAATCGTAGCCAGGCAGCGCCCGATCGAGTTTGCGCTTGAGGCCGGGCCAGGCAAGGCCCGAGACCATGCCCAGGCCCTTGCTTTGACCCCGCGTTTCTTGCTGCGCAGCCTCGGGCGCGATCAGCACGCATTCACGTCCCCCACTCAATGCGTTTACTTGCTGGGCGCAGGCCCGTTCAAGGAAGAAGATGCCCAAGAAGGCGTCGGCCGCTGTCGCGCCCACCGAAAGCGTGCCGTGGTTGCGCAATAACATGAGCTTTTTATCTCCGAGATCGCGCACAAGGCGCTCGCGTTCGTTGAGATTGAGCGCAAGGCCTTCGTACTCATGATAAGCGACGAGTGGCAGCACCAGCAGCGAATTCTGCGAAATCGGCAGCAACCCCTCCTTCTGCGCCGAAACGCCGACGCCCGCATCGGTGTGCAAATGCATGACGCAGAGCGCATCCTCCCGCGCTGCATGGATGGCGGAGTGGATCGTGAAGCCCGCCGGGTTGATGTAATAGGGCGTCGGCGCGACGATGTTGCCCTCGAGATCAACCTTCACCAGCGAAGACGCGGTGATCTCCTCGAAGAACATGCCGTAGGGGTTGATCAAGAAATGATGCTCCGGCCCCGGCACACGCATCGAGATGTGCGTGAAGATCATGTCGTCCCAGCCATGGAGCGCCACCAGGCGATAGAGCGCCGCGCAATCAACGCGCGCCTGCCATTCGTCCGCGCCCACGCGCCCCTTCAATGATGTCCCTACGTCATCGGCCATTCGGCGGCTCCTTCACGGGCCACCCTAGCGCCCGATGTACATAGGTTCAACGCACGCTTAACTCTTTCGGGGCGAGACGCAGACAGCGCCTGCCGTCTATGGTGCGATTTATGAAGCTCGCATTTTCCGCCAATGCACGGCCGGAAGCACAAGAGGCCTTGCGCCGGCTGCGGCATGCGTACGGCGAAGTCGGCGAGGGTGAGGCCGACGTCGTCGTGGCGCTTGGCGGCGACGGGCACATGCTCGACACGCTCCGGCGACGGCTCAAGGACAAGAAGCCCGTCTACGGCATGAACCGCGGCACGGTGGGCTTTCTCATGAACGAATATGCCGAGGATGGTTTGCCGGAGCGGCTAGGCAAAGCCAGCCGCGTGAAGATCCGCCCGCTGGTGGCGCGGGCGGAGACGCTGGACGGCAAAGCCATCACCGAACGGGCGTTCAACGAGGTTTCCTTGTGGCGCCAAACCGCGCAGTCGGCGCGGTTGCGGATTTTGGTCGACGGCGCCGAGCGCATGGCCGAACTGCTTTGCGACGGGGCGTTGGTCGCCACCCCGGCAGGCTCGACCGCCTACAACTTTTCGGCCCATGGCCCGATCTTGCCGATCCACTCACGACTGCTGGCGCTGACGCCAATCAGCGCCTTCCGTCCGCGCCGCTGGCGCGGCGCCCTCTTGCCCTACACCTCAAACGTGCGGTTTGAGGTGATCGAGCCTGAACGGCGGCGCGTCAGCGCTTCCGCTGACAACCTCGAAATACGGGATATCTCGGCCATCGACATCCGCGAAGACAGCGCCAGCGCACTCACCTTGCTCTTCGACCAGGGGCATGCGCTGGACGAGCGCGTCTTGCGCGAACAATTCAGCGTTTGATCAATCCGCAGCGACTTCAAGACTATATTCACACACATTGCGCAATTCTTGGCGCGCCATGAGCCAGCCCAAGGCCCAACTGATCGATCCGCGCGAACACGGTCAGCGCGCGCTCGAACTCAAGAGGCCCGTGTTCGACGCCGCCGCCGTCGCACGCGCCGAGGGGGCATTGGGCGCCTTGAGTGAAGCGTTCCCCGCCTGGCTTGAGAACGATATCGCAAAGATCCAAACCGCGCGGCTGGCTGCCGAGAGCGATTGCTGGTCGAACAGCGCCCTGGAAAGCCTGCACGTGGCCGCCCATGATCTCAAGGGGCTAGGCGCGACTTATGGTTATCCGATCGTTACTCAGATCGCCGCTTCGCTCTGCCGCCTGATCGAGACCAAGATCGGCAAGCAAGTCACCAGGCAAAACCCTGTGCTGGCGCGAGCGCATGTCGATGCGCTTCGCGCAGCGGTGCGTGCGGGCGTGCGCGACGAAACCCATGCCGCGGGGCGCCTGCTGCTGCGCGAATTGGAGTCGCAAGTCGCAAGTCTCGATATCGTTTAGCCATAACGCGATCTTCACCCTACTTATCCGGCCCAATTTTAACCGCGTGCGTGCGAAAAGACCGTAATCGCACGCATGAACGTCATTCCATTCCCCCGTCAGGCCGAGCCAGCTCCAGAGCCTCTCGCCTTCGCTATCGGCGCACGCGTGGATTTGCGCGTTGGAGCATTGGCGGCTGGGATCGTGCGCCCGCGCGGGGCGCTCGATGAAGCTTTCGGCTTTTCAAATCTCGCACGCCTCATACGCGGCGCCCGCATGGCCTGGCGCGAGCGCGGCGCCCACGCAGCGCTCATGCTGTCGATCCCGCGCGAGGCCCAACCATCGCTGGAAGCAGAACTCCTCCATGACGCAGCGATTGAGGCAGGGTGCACGCGCCCCAGTTTCGGTTTCGAGCTAGACGAGCGCGCACTCGTCCCCACAGGGGGCGGGCTGGCCGAAGATTTGCGCGCCCGCGGCTGGAGCGTGGCGTTGCGCGCCGACCCGGCCTGTCCCTTGCCGTTCGGGACGCGCGCGCGCGCTCTTTACGCCGAACTCGTGATCGACGCGCCCGACGCCCCCGATCCGTACCTGGCGCTCGATCAGGATCGCTCACCGCTTGGCCGGCGCCTGCTGGCCGCCAGGAACGCCGGGCTCGTGATCACAGCCTCTTGCGTACGAAGCGCCGCGCAGGCGCGCACCCTCGCCATGGCTGGGTTCGACCGCGGCGGCGGTCCATTCGCTGAAGCCGGCTTGCGTTAAATCGCGGCCGCGCGCGCGTCCTGAATTCCGGACACGTCGAGCTTTTCAAGGAGATAGTCGAGATCATCCTTCGGGATCGATTGGAATAGCGTCAGCGTGCGTTCGAGCATGCGCTTGCGGAAACCGACGCGATCTTGCACGCCCCCTTCGCGGTCAAGGCTGTGATAGACGTCGATCGACGCGCGAAATGACGGCAGCAAGCGGGGCGGCAATCCAGCGCGTTCGAACGCCGCCTTCAATCCCATCTGGCCGCCATCGTGGATCAAGAGCCACATGCGCTGATGGGGTATGCCTGCAAGCTCGGCCATGGCGTGTTCGACAAAATCCATGTGGCCGAGGCATAGCCCGCGCATTATCAAAGACGGCGTCAGCCTGCCGTTCAGATTGAGCTGCTGCACAAAACGCCCGACATCCTGCTGCAGAACCGCCTGCTCCACGATGTCGATCGTTGCGCGCTCGCGCGAGCCCATGGCAAGATCGATCGCGATTTGCGGCGGGAGTTCGTGATGGTTCACGAGATGGTCGAACAACTCGCCGCTCACCAATGTTACGAGCTTCTCCACAACATTTACTGGCAACGCATTGCGGTGCACCATCGCCGAAGTAACCAAAGACACGCCTGGGAAGCGGTCCAGCGCGGTTTCTAGGCCCTGCGCATCGAAGATGGCGTTGTCGTTGGCCAGCGCGCGCTCGATCGCTTCCGGGGTGGCGAAGGTGGAGATCGCGCCGGTAACCTGCACTGAAAGGGTCTCGCGGCTGGCGACCGCAACTTGCTTTGCCGGGGGCGAGGCGCGCAGGATTTGGATGAGATCGCTATCGGTGAACACTGGCGAATTGAGGATCACCGGCAATGCGACGGACTCAACGTCGCGCGCAAGTTTGTTGGCGATATCACGGGGAAGCTTGGGCGAGTTTTTCAGCGCAACCGCGAGCGAGCGGCGCACCAGCACTGCGGCGTCCTGCGCCATGAGCGACATAATCGCTTCGGCGTGCGCGCGCTCGTCAGCCGACAGCGCGGCTTCGTCTATGGAGCGGCAGATCTTGTGGGCGGCTTGCGCCCGATCCTCTTCGGTCGGCCCCTTGATCAGCGTGCGGATGTCGCTATCGGTGAGGCTGGCGCGCATGGTGACGATCGACATATGGCTTTGCGTCTCACGCTTTCGGGCGGCGACTCGGGCCGCCACACATTGGGCGCCAACTTGGCCGGGCGGAACTTAACGAAGCCTTGACTGAGCCATTGCGGGGAGGGAACGAGGCTTATGCTTGAGAGTCTTCGCATCGTCGAACACGCCACGTATATCGCCGCGCCAGGCGCTGGCGGCATCATGGCCGACTGGGGCGCGGACGTAATCAAGGTCGAGCCGCCCGGCGGTGATCCGATCCGGATGTTCTTCGCTTCCGTTGGTGTGGAGTCCGCTATCAATCCCGTATTCGACATGGATAACCGCGGCAAGCGCGGCATTGTGCTGGATACTGCACAGGAAGGCGGCCGCGAGGCGCTGTTGCGCTTGGTCGACCGCGCGGACGTTTTCATCACCAATGTGCGCCCAGGCGGCTTGAAGCGCGCCGGGCTCGATCACGAGGCGCTATTGCAGCGTTGCCCGCGCCTCATCTACGCGAGCGTTTCCGGCTATGGGCTGGACGGCGCCGACGCTGACCGCCCTGGCATGGATTCGGCCGCGTTCTGGGCGCGCTCGGGATTGGCGGCGATGTTCACGCCGAAGGGCGGCGAACCCATCGCGCTGCGCACCGCGTTCGGCGATCACGTTGCGTCCATGGCCACGGTTGCGGGTATTCTCGCGGCGCTGCACGAGCGCGCGACAATTGGCAAGGGCCGCTTGGTTGAGGCTTCGCTGCTGCGCGCCGCCCATTACGCCGGGAGCTCGGACTTCGCTCTACAGCATGCGATCGGACGCGTATCCTCCAACAAGCCGCGCAAGCTCGCGCCTCAACCGCTCATCAATTTCTTCCAGACCGGCGACGGACATTGGATCAGCCTGCTGACGCGCCAGGGCGAGAAGGACTGGCCGCGCCTCGCGCGCGCACTGGGGCTGGACGGCCTAGCCGACGACGCACGATTTTCCAAAGCCAGAGCGCGGCGCGACAACCGCGACGCGCTGATCGAAGTGCTCGACGCCGCGTTCGGCGCGCGCCCGCTCGGCGAGATCGCCACCGCCCTCGATCGCGAGGAGATGATCTGGTCGCCCGTGCTGACCGCGGGCGAAGCCGCGAGTGACCCACAGGCGATCGCAGCCGGTTGTGTCGTCCAAACCCCTATGCACGACGGGACCGCTATGAATGCGCCGGCGAGCCCGATCCGTTTTCCCGGCGCAAACGATGGACCCAAGGGTCCTTCCCCTCGCGCAGGCGAGCACACACGCGCAGTGCTCGGCGAGTTGGGCTATTCGAGTGCGGAGATCGATGCCCTGTATGCTGCTGGGGCGGCGGCTTGATCTCGCGATACCGTCATTCCGGGGCATGCGAAGCATGAACCCGGAACCCAGGGGATCGTTAGGCGCTTGCGCTTGTGGCCCCTGGGTCCCGGATCACGCTGCGCGTGTCCGGGATGACGCTCCTGATTATCGATTGGCCCTTATTTCCCGCTCATACGCGCGTAGGCGCCTAGCCCCAGAAGCGCATCATGCGCAGTCTCCTCTTCTCTGCTGCGCAACAGCGGCAACAGCGCCATCGCGAACAATGCTTGCGCCAATGCAGGCGACATGGAGCGATCGCCCGCCTTGTACTCGAGGCGTCCGCGCGCCGCGCCCATATTGACGTCGGCGTCGAGGCTCAGGCGATCAAGCAAGCCTTGCGCCGAACGCGGCGCGGCGCCTTCATAGAATAACCCGCGATTGGCGGCGGCTTCGCGTGGAAAAATAGCCGCCGCGTTCGGGGCGCCCCGCCCCGCCGCTTCGATCAGGCGCAACGCGCCGCCTGATCCCATCACATGAGCGGCGTAAAGCTCGCCCGCGCTCGGGTCGCGGCCCAACCGCGCGCGCAGCACCTCTGCATTCTCGCGCGCCAGTTCCCCTGCCATGCGCGCCGAAAGCTCCGGATCGGCGCGCAGCGACAAGATATCGCGCCGTGTCGCCGCGTCAGCGCCGATGCGCAATGCCGCAGCTTGAGCCTCCAGGCCGTGTGATGAGCCATGACGGCGCACCATGTCGAGCCATGTGCTCTCGATGAATTGAAACAGGCCGGTAGCGCTTGACGTGGCTGCGTGGGCATAGGGATTGAGCGCGCTTTCGCGCCGCGCCGTCTCCACCAGGAGCGAGAAATCGACCCCGGTTGCATCGGCCGCGCGGCGGATCGCGGCGCGGACGCCGTCCTGCACAACGGGCGCGATAGGATCGCTCATGATTTGGCAGTGCGCCGGTATGGTGAATCAAAAGTTATCGCATTGAATGCATCGCCGAAACGATCTCTATCTTACATCACGATGGACGTTGGATCGACCTTGGACAGAATGCGTTCGATCAGACGTCGAAGGCGCGTGCGAAAACATCAGGCAACTCGGGGTGTGTACCATTCGCCGCGCCCCACGCGCGCAGCCGCTCAACGAAATCTGCAAGATCCCTCGCAGCGACGTTTAGCGCATCACGCAGCGCTTCGTAGCTCACAGTCGCCGCTTGGGCATTAAATTCATCCAACCACACGATTGCGGTGTCGCCCGAGCAATCGATCCACGCCATCGGATCGTGTCCCATCCACGGCGATTGCCCGCCCTTCTTCGCAGCAAACCACTCGCGCCAGCTCTCCAGCCCACAGCAACAACCTGGCTCGACGACAAAGTCTCCCTCCCGGAACAGCAGGCCCCCACCGACCACGAAAATTTCCGCATCCACAATTGCAGCGCTCGTTTCCTGCAAGGTATCGCGCAAGCCGATCTCGCTGTTGTTGTAGCGCGCAATGCTGGCTACGACCCGTGCGACGTCTTTGTCCAGCGTTTCGCCTGAGAGAACGATCCACCGTTCCGAGCCTGTTGCGGGCGCCCAATCGACCCTTCGGTCGGGTAAGCAGTTCTCGATCACCGGCAGCAACTGCGCCATCAGTAGCTCTTAGGCAGCCCGAGGACACGTTCGGCGATGAAGTTCAAGATCATCTCGCGCGAGACCGGGGCAATTCGCGCGAGCATCGCTTCGCGGAAATAACGCTCGACGAAATACTCTTTCGCGTAGCCCATGCCGCCGTGTGTCAAGACAGACGCCTCGCAGGCGTGAAAACCGGCCTCGGCGCCGAGATATTTCGCGGCGTTGGCTTCCGCGCCGCACTCGCGGCCCGCGTCGTAAAGCGCGGCCGCCTTGAACGCGAGCAGGTTTGCCGCCTCCAAGTCGGCCCATGATCTTGCCAGGGGATGCTGAATGCCCTGATTTTGACCAATCGGCCGGCCGAACACCACGCGCTCCTTGGCGTATTGCGCTGCGCGCCGCAGCGCTGCGCGCCCAAGCCCGATGGCTTCCACGGCAAAGAGCACGCGCTCGGGATTGAGGCCGGTCAGCAATATCTTGAAGCCTGCGCCCTCCTCGCCGATCAGCTCGGCGTTGGAGACCTCCAGATCCTCGATGAAGAGCGTGTTGCACTCCACAGCCTTGCGGCCCATTTTCGGGATCGGCTGTGCTTCTATCTTTTTGCGATCGAAACCGGCGTAGAAGAGCGAAAGGCCGTCTGTCGGCTTCTTGCACTGATCCTTCGGCGTCGTGCGCGCGATGATCAGGATCTTGTTTGCGCGCTGGGCGTTCGTTGTCCAGATCTTGCGTCCGCGAATGCGATAGCCTGAATTGGTGCGTTCGGCCCGCGTTTCCAAACTCGATGTGTCAAGGCCGGAGTTCGGCTCTGTGACGGCGAAGCACGCCTTGTCGGTTCCATCCATCGCCGGCGGCAGGAATCGCTCTTGCTGTTCTTGCGTCCCAAACTTCACGATCGGCATCAGGCCGAAAATGTTGAGGTGAATGGCGCTAGCGCCGGAAAAGCCCGCGCCCGAGGTCGTCACCGTCTGCATCATCAGCGCGGCTTCCGTGAGCCCCAGGCCCGCCCCGCCCACGCTTTCCGGCATCGCCACGCCAAGCCAGCCGCCGGCGGCGATGTCGGCGACGAACTCTTCGGGAAACTTTCCGCTCTCGTCGCTGCGCAGCCAATAATGATCATCGTACTTGGCGCAGATTTTCTGGATCGCTTCCTGAATCGCAGCCTGGGCTTCGCTGAGTTCGATGCCGATAGTCATTTCTGTTCAAATCTTTCCGGCGACAGGGCCGCCCATTCGGGTGAAATTTCGCCGCCAGACACATACGCCGAGATGATCTCGGCGGTAATCGGCGCCATGAGCCATCCATTACGCGAATGGCCGGCCGCGACAAGCACGCCCTCGCCCGTTGGCCCAATCATTGGCCACCCATCGGGCGACATCGGCCTGATGCCTGCCCAGGCGTGGGCCGTAAGCTTGACCTCGCCTGGAAGCAACGCTTCGGCGGCGACGTGCAGCTCGGCGATGCGCGCCTTGTCGACGCGCCGGTCGTAGCGATCCAGCTCCATGGTCGAGCCGAGCACCGCGTCCTCACGCCTTTGAGCGACGTAGAAATTCGACGCACGCAGATTGGGGCCGAGGCGCTGCCGTAGGTCCACCGCAACGAGGTGTCCCTTGGCCGGGCGCACGTGCTTCAACGCGGGAGCGGCGAGGATGAGACTTTCCGTCGCCCACACGCCTGGCGCTAGGATGACGGCGTCGGCCTCATACGTGCGATCGTCATGGGTCGTGACGTGCGTTGCACTTGCGAGGCCCACGTCCCGTTGGAATTCCAGCGACACGCCGAGCGCGCGCGCCTGCATGGCCAGGCCTGTCAACACGCGCAGGGGATCGGCGACGCCCTCGTCTTCAAGGAACAGCGCGTGGTCCGCCTTGGCATGAAAGCCTGTGCTCCTGGCAAACTGGCCTGCGCTAAGCGGTGTTGCGGCGCGGCCGAGACGGTGTGCGCTCAAGCAATATTGATCTGCCGCATCGGCGTTCGCCGCCACGACCACCGCGCCGTCGAAGCGCACGCCGTCGGCCCATTCCGCGCCTTCTCGCCACGCGCGCCAGAGGTCATAAGAAGCAAGCGCCAATTGCTCATGGGCGTGTTCGCCCGCCTCGATCGGGGCAAGCATGCCAGCCGCCGCGGCCGATGCGATGGGGCCGTGCACATCAGGGTGCTCCACTTCCGCTTCGAGCACCGTCACTTGCGCGCCAGCCTTGGCCAAGCGCACTGCACAATGCAGGCCGACGACGCCCGCGCCCACAATCACAACACGCTTTTTCATGCCACGCGCATTTCCGGCGGCCGCGCGACGCGCTCGAACGATTGCGCGAGCGCCTCATGCAAGCGGCGGCGGAAGCTGCCGGCGCGCGGCAAAGGCGCGGGGCCGACGAGCTTTGCGGCCCCGCCCTGGGCCGGAATCCAGATCACCAAGCCGCCCTTTTCAAGCATCAGCGCCGCCACTTCGGACGTGCCGCCCGGTCCCTTCGGCGGCAGCCCGTTCCATACACATAACAACACGTCGGCCCTTTCAATCAGCGCGCGACCGACCGCCGCATAGGGCGCCGCGCCCCCGCCGCCAACCTTTGCCACGAGTTCGTTCGGCACTGGCAAGACCCGGCGCGACGCCCACAGCAGGCGTTGATAATGCTCCTTCGATGCTCGGTCGGGAAAATCCTCTTCGTACCGCTCCACCGAGAACGGCAGCGGGGTAATCAGGCGCCAGCCACGCGCTAGCGCGGCGTCGGCGGCATAGCGGTCAGCGCCTTCAGCGATTGCCGAGTGGAGCACGCATCTTGGCGCTTCCCCTGTCGCTGCACGCGCGGCCTCCGCGCATGCGTCAAGGGCGCGCGCGATGTCGGCTTTGATGCGCGAGCGTTCGCCAAGCGGCAATTGATTGAGCCGATGCCCGGTGACCGCCACAACCAAACTGCGCTTCTGGCTCACGGACGGCGCCATTCCGCGAGATCGAATTTCGGATCGGGATAGTCGGCGCCGACAAAGCTGCGTCCCACGCCGTGTCCGATCTCCAGCAGCAGTTCCATGTTATCCTTGCGGCCATTGTCGAGATGGTCGAGCGCCTCCAGTGCGTCGGCGTCGAGTTCACGCCCGATCGCGCGTTCGAGCGCCGTCATAGGCGGGGCGGGATCGCCGCGCTTCTTCGCTTTTGGCTTGGTCTCCAGCACCACGTCCATACGCTGATAGTCGAGCAGCGGCGCGCCGCTGATGCAAACACCGCGCATGTCGCCAATCTCGGAATTGATGCGCCAGGGGCGTTTGGGCTCGGAGAAGGCCTGCATCATCATGACGCCCTGAACTTGGGTGTCGTAGACCATCGCGCGCAGCGCATGCACGCCGCGCAGGCCCGGCGGCAACCCTTGGAACGCGCGCCCATCGACGCTTGGCCGGCGGGAGCCCGTGCCACACGACGTCATCATAAGGTTGTCGGCGCCTGTTTTCCAACCGAACCTATAGGAAGGCTCCACAGCCAGCATGAACAATTGCAGGCTCGGATTGTTGTTGGCGCCCACCGCGCCATCCACGAAATACCCCTTCTGGGTCGGGCGGCGTTTCTCGTCGAATTCGATGTCAATGACGATTTCGTCGAAGAATGTCGGCGCCGCCGCGCTCGCAAGCACCAAATCGACAAGCCGGTAGCGTTTGTTAGGGTAAACGCCGCTATCGCCGGGGGGATCATAATAGGCGCCGAGCGGATGATTGGTGACAACCCAGGCCGAGCCCGTGTCGATCCGCTTGGCGTGGATCGCTAGGCCGGCCTTCAAGTCCTCCGTGCCCAGCGTCTTTGTCGAGAGCACCGAATGCAAGGCGCGCCGCAGGTTTCTCGATTCGAATTTTGATTGCAGGAAGACGCCGTCGCCGGCCGTGCGGCCAAAAACCTCCGGCCCCAGGCGCATGTAGAGTTCAATGAGTTCACCGACGGTGAGGCCAAGGGCAAGGCCGGACGCGATAATGGCGCCCGTCGAAGTGCCGCCGATAAGATCGTAATAATCCGAGAGACGAAACTCAGCGCCGCCGGATGCTCGCCGCCTCATTTCGTCTTCCAAAACCCTGAGCATGCCAAGCGTAAGCACGCCCTTAACGCCCCCTCCGTCGAGCGCGAGGATGCGCTTGGCGCCCGTGTCCGGAGAGAGATGCTCGAACAGCGTTCTTGGCATGGATCCCCTAACGGCCTTTGTAGCCGGGCGGGCGGCTCAAAAGAAGGCCAAGGTGTGCGGATCACGCCCGAGGTGCACAGCCTTGAACTCAGCCGCGAGAAAAAGCCCTCCCGCGACATACACAGCCGCGCCGATTGCGCGGGCGCGCGCCAGGGCCAGGCTCCGCGCCTCAGCTACCGACTCCGCGATTGCGAGTTCCGCGCTGGGGTTCGCCGCAGAGGCGTAAGCAGCGATGGCCGGCGCTGGCGTTCCTTTATGTTGCGCGGCAGCGCAAATGATCGTTGGAAAGCTAGGCGCCAGCACCCCGATCAGCGCTTGGGCCTTTTTGTCGTGCGAGGCGCCGCATACCAGAACGCCCGAGGACCCGCCCCGCATCGCCTCGAATCCTTTCAGCGCCGCTCTGACGGCCTCCGGCGTGTGGCCTACATCTATGACAACGAGGGGGTTCGCGTTGATGACTTCGAGCCGGCCAGGCCAATGCGTCGCTGCAAAACCACGCGTCGCCATTTCATCGCTCAGCGAACTGCAAAGATCGCGCGCAAGCGCGAGCGCCAGCGCTGCGTTCTCGCGCTGGTGCTCGCCGCGCAGCGGCGCCTCGAAGGGCGGCGGACCGCCGGCATCCTGCCCGCCCGCCCCCGTCGGCTGGAAACCGGCGGTCCATTCGACACGCGCCCCACGCTCTGTGCAGTGCGCCTCCATGGCCAGGCGTTGCGGCGCGCAGCTCGCGCCGACAAAGACCCTCGCGCCCCGAGGCGCCGCATCGAGCTTGTCGCGTGCGATCTCCTCCAACGTATCGCCAAGCAGCTCTGTGTGTTCCAGATCGAGCGCTGTCATCGCAAGGCGATGCGCTTCGATGAGGCGCACCGGATCATGGCGCCCGCCTATGCCGGCCTCCCAAACCGTATACGCACACTTGCGCGCCGCGAACCAATCGGCCGCGATCAGAAACAAGAACTCGAAACCTCCAATCGCATTGGCGAGGCCCTCCATCTCGATCGCCGCGGCTACACGCCGCCAATGGCGGTCAAGTTCCTCATCGCCAATGTCCTCACCATCGATATTGAAGCGCTCATTGAGATCGAACAGGTGGGGCGATGTAAACAACCCGACGGCGCGCCCCGATTGACGCAGGAGGGACGCCGTCATCGCCGCGGTGGATCCCTTGCCATTGGAGCCCACGACGACAGCGCCGGTTTCGCCGAAGCGCGAAAGCTCAATCCCTAACCGCTTTGCAATCGCAGCGACGCGCGCGAGCCCCGGCCCATCGCCGAATTTCCGATAGGGAACGCGCCAGATCCTCATCGCAGTGCGGCGGCGAAGTTCGCGCGCCAGACTTCGTCGATCAAATCCCAACAATTGTGATCTTCCAGCGTCGCGATCATCGGGTTCGAGTTAACCTCGATGACCAGAAGCTCCGAGAGATCGCCATGATGCGAAACGTCAAACACATCGACGCCGGCGAGCTTGAGCCCGATCGCATCCGCAGCCTCCACGGCAAGACGCGTCAACGCCTCAGGCGCGCCTTCGCGCATCTCCTCGGCTCTTCCGCCAGCCGCACGATTGGCCGGGCCCTCCACCAAGATGCGTTCACCGAGTAAGGGCACTGCTTCAGCGCCAATCGGCGCCCCGCGCTCATCGCGCCCCTTCGCGGCATCCCGCCCGGCCAATTCGCCCAGGCTGCACGCACCGTCTCCCACAACTTCCGGCAGATACTTGCGATATGAAAACAACACGCGTCCGTTCAGCACGAGGGCGCGATATTCGCGTCCGCGCACATAGGGCTGGACAAGGATGGCGAAATGCTCGCGCGAGACGCGCCCCACATAGTCCGCGAAGGCGCCCGCGCTATCTATCATTTCCGCATAAAGGCCGTTCGAAGCGGAGATCGGTTTGCAGAAGATCGGGTAGCTGGCGCTTGCCGCGAACGCGAGCGCGTCCTCCGGCTCGCGTCCGGGCGAGCGCATCTCCGCCCACCGCTTGGTGACGAAGAACACCCGCCCCGGCACAACCGGCAGCCCCGCGCCCTTGAGCGTCTCGGCGCAGAACGCCTTGTCGCGCGCAATCGAGGCCGCGTTTGCGTCGTTCAATGCATAGGGCGAACCCGCGCCTGCTGCGAACACGGCGCGTCGTGCGCCGTCGCTCACTTCGAACAGGTACCCATCCCCCCCGTCGAGTGATCGGAACGCATAGCCGCACGCAGCCGCAGCGTGTGCGGCGTAGCGCGCATGGGCGCTTAGGAAAACCGGGGACGCGCTCGCGTCAGGCAAATGGTACCGCCTCCAGGGCTCGAACCAGGGACCTCTGGATCCACAATCCAGCGCTCTAACCAACTGAGCTAAGGCGGCACTTTGGGCCCGGTTTCGTCCGGGGCGCGGAAGCTAGCGCCGCGCCCGGACCGAAGCAAGGCGGCCTATCCGCGTTTCGCCCGCTTAGAGGAGGACTTTGCGCCCCCTCTCTTTGCACTCTGCCGCAGAGCCTCGTTCATACGCGTCTGCCAGCCCGCACCGCCAGAGCGAAACCTAGCGAGAATGTCCGCGTCGATTCTAAGCGTCACTTGCGTCTTAGCGATCTCTCCCGCTGGAGGTCGGCCGCGGCGCGCCGGGCGCATCCGGGCGATCAGCTCGGAACTGATGGGGGGGCTGTTCACAGCCTTCCAGTCTTCTACGCTAACACTCGCTGGCCTTCGCTTTTTCATAGTCTCTCCGTTCCCGAGGCGTTGCTCGCCGCAAGCTGATCACGCTCACAGCCTCGCTTCGCGGCGTGTAGATCAACGGCAAACAAGCTAGGCTTGATCGGCCCAAGCGCAAGCATTCGCACCTCGCCCTGGTCAAAGCGATCATCCTCGATTTCGATGGCCCGCGACCAATCGAAGTCCTCAACCAGATCGAACGATACGCCGTGCTTAGCGCGGTTCGCCCGCTCCTTGCTCCGAGCCCACTCGTAGCGAACCATTTATGTAGCTACATAAATACCCTTTGTCCAGCCCGTCAAACCGGCCCCCAGCCGCGCTGGTTGATGTAGGCGCGAATGCGCTCGATGCGATTGGCCGGATCGGGGTGGGTGGAGAGAAACTCTGGCGGGCGCGATCCCCCGCTTTGCGCCATGCGGCCCCAGAACGGGATCGCCTGGCGCGGCGCATAGCCAGCAGCATGCATGTAATTGAGGCCAAGGATGTCGGCCTCGGCTTCCTGCTCGCGCGAGAACGGCAAGCTCAGCCCCACCTGCGCGCCCAGGCCGAGCGCAGCCATCGCGGCGCGGCTCGATATCTGCGTGCCGGCGACTTGCAGCGCGGTTTGCGTGGCGACCTCGCGGCTGTAGCGCTCGGCCGCGTGGCGCCCTGTGACATGGCCAACCTCGTGGCCGAGTACGGTGGCCATGTAATCGTCGATGTCGCAAATCTCGAACAGCCCCCGATAGAAGCCGACCTTGTTGCCCGGCAGGACGAATGCATTCTTCTGCGGGCTATCGAAAAGCTGGAACTCCCAAGCCTGGTTGCCGCGCCCAGCGCCTGACGCCACGCGCATGCCCACGCGCTCCAAGCGCTGTTGTGCGGCGCGGTTGTTCCAAGCCGGCGTTTGTTGGCGCACCTGCGCCCACGCCTGCAATGCGGCCTGCGCCATTTGTTCATCGCTGACGAGGATGAACTGGCCACGCCCGGTTTCAGGATTGGTAGTGGTCTCACACGCTGGCAACGCCAGCGCGGCTGCACCGCCCGCAAATGCGCGCACGAGGCTGCGCCTGCTCCAACCCGCTGATTCTTGCGTGTTTGCGCTCCAGCCGTAGCAGATTTCACACATTGGTCGTCTCCGGATCAGAGGCCTGCGTCCCTGCGCGCAGTTAACACCCTCGGACGCGCCTGATCCACCCCGCCCGGCGGCGTGGACAGGGCCAGGCGGGGTCGCTATAGACCCCTCCTCCCGAACCGCCCCCCAGGGGCGGCCCTCGCGGCGCCTGGGTAGCTCAGTCGGTAGAGCAGCGGATTGAAAATCCGCGTGTCGCTGGTTCGATTCCGGCCCCAGGCACCAGAACCCCATTCGGGCACTTCCGCTAACGTCCAAAAGTATTTGGAAATCCGGCGTTTAACGTCCAGCGCCGTCCAGGGCCGTATGTTCACAGCGACGGTATTTGACGGCAAATTGACGGACACGCCGCGTGTGCGGAGGAAGCCTTGCCGTCAATTGTGACCGATGTCGTTGTTCGCAACGCAAAACCTCGTGGCGCCGCGTACAAATTGAGCGACGCGCACGGGCTTTACCTGCTTGTGTCGAAGAGCGGCGGGAAGAGTTGGCGCTTCGACTATCGTTTCGCCGATGTGCGCCGCACGCTCAGCATCGGACCTTATCCTCTGATCAGCTTGAGCGAAGCGCGCGACGCACGCGACAATGCGCGCAAGTTGCTTCGCGCCGGCATCGATCCCCTCAAACAGAAGCGCCTGGAGCAGATCGAAGTTGAACTGAAGCGCGGCACAACGTTCGCGCTGATTGCGGACGAGTTCATCGCGAAGATGGAGCGCGAGGGTCGAGCCGACGCGACGCTGACCAAAACCCGTTGGCTGATCGATTTCGCCCGCCCGCAGCTCGGCGCACGCCCGGTTGCCGAAATCACCGCACCCGAGGTGCTGGCCGTGCTTCGCAAAATCGAGGATCGGGGCCGCTACGAGACGGCCCGGCGCCTTAGAAGCGTGATCGGCTCTGTGTTTCGGTACGCCATCGCCACGGGACGCGCGTCCGTGGACCCGACCTATGCGCTCAAAGGCGCGCTCATCTCGCCACCCGTGGCGCACTATGCGGCGATCACCGATCCCGAGGCCGTCGGCGAGCTTCTTCGCGCGGTCGATGGCTATGGCGGCCATCCCGCGACCCATGGTGCACTCCGGCTTGCGCCGCATGTATTCACGCGCCCTGGCGAACTGCGCACCGCGGAATGGTCGGAGATCGATCTCGATCAAGCGATCTGGAGCATACCAGCAGCGAAGACGAAGATGCGCAAACCGCTGAAGGTGCCTCTGACAGTCCAGACGATCGCGATCTTCGCCGAAATGCACAAGCTCACCGGCGACGGCCGCTATGTTTTCCCGTCACTGCGCACCAGGGAGCGGCCGATGTCGGACAATTGCCTCAACAGCGCGCTCCGGCGCCTCGGGTACGACAACACCGAGATGACGGCGCACGGCTTCCGCGCCATGGCCTGTTCGCTCCTCAACGAAAGCGGGCGATGGCACGCAGACGCAATCGAGCGCCAGCTCGGGCACTGCGACTCCAACGAGGTGCGGCGCGCTTACGCGCGTGCGGAATACTGGGATGAACGCGTCGAGATGATGGCTTGGTGGTCCGATCGCCTCGATCAACTCCGGATCGCATCCTCGCGTCCGGACTCAAACGAGCCGTCTAGCCTTCAACGCGGTGTCGGGCGAGTTCCGGCGATGCTTCAGCGCGTACGCACAAGACGCCCTATGAAGCCCGCTGCTGCGGCTGTTCGCCCTCTTCACGTGAGGCGCAGGCGGAAACGCCGGACGGAAGCGTGAAAATATACATCGCAGTTATGGCGTGTCTGGCGCGCCATCGGTGACCTGTTCAATCGGCTTTCCAGGGGCCAGCTCCAGAACGCGACAGAGGTTGCGCAAAGCGTCGAGCGCCGCTCCGCGAGCATCTGGCTTTGGTGCGAGGCCTGGGCGCCAACGTTCCGCGTCGCAAAGTTAAATCAAACAGCGCGCTGCATTTATCTCTCGGCGAAACGCGATCGCCTCGGATCAAATCGAAGTGACGGACGGAGGCGTCACTCGAAGGCGCGCACTTTGCCTGCCGTCGCGGCTGTCAGCGCGGCCGGTTCAGCGTGAGCCAGAGCGCCGTGAGCACAAAGACCGCGATAATCGCGAACAGGGCGACACCTGAAGCCAGAAGGCCAAGGAACATGACCTCACTCATATCCGCAGGCGTGAATTCAACAGCAACACCCCCACTGGGCGTCGTCATACGCACGGTGCCGGCGCTGATCATCCAGCCCAGCGCGCCAGCGAAGATCATCGTTGTCAGCGCGAAGCCGCCGCGGACGAAGTCCGACACGGCGTGCGGCGGACGGAGCAGAATGACGAGCGCAAGGACTGTTCCAATCGCAACGACAACCCAGACCAGCGCATCCTTGAGCGACACCATGTGCTCGAAGATCCAACCCGCCGCACCCGCCGTCATGATGAGCACAACCAAAGCGCCGATGACGCCGGCCCAAATGCGCATCCATTTCAGCGGACGGTAGGGCGAAAGGGGCGAACCTTCACCACCATCAGCTTCGACGTTCCCCTGTTCCGAGCGCGTGAGCTGCGCGAACGGCCAGCGCCGGTCGGGGAGACCACTCCGCTTCGGCGGGAGTTTGTCCGGCCGCAAACTGGAAGTCCTATCGGGGACAATGACAGCGCGGCGTATCGGCTCAACGTCCTTTTCCTTTTCGTCAGTCATGTTAACTTTCTCTTGGACGCATCCGCATCAATGGCCCGCCCGGCCAAAAAAGCGTGCTAACGTCCTGCTCGCTGCCTTGAGCGTCTCTCCTGAAGACCCTCTCTCTAGCCACGGCGATTCAACCATCATCAGCCGCTGACATGGACCAATAGGCATGCCGCTCTGAATCGATTTTCAGTTATTGCCGCGCGATAGAATGATTGTGCTGCTGAATCCGCCTCAGCGCACATAGGTACGGCACGGCTGAAGCTCTTTGCGCTCTGCCGCGTCCGAAAGTACGCGCCAATCGTTAAGCCGGAAATCATAACCGCGCGCTTCGATAATTTCGCCCGCGTCGTCGAGAGCCGCACCCGCTGCGTCAATCTCTTCGGCGCCAAACTCCGCGCCAGACACATGAGGGGCGGTCAAATAGATCTCCGCCAGCAGCAGCAGCGCGTCCGCTTCATGGAGCGCGTATCGTTTTTCGCGCGCGAAGTAGACGACTCGCTTCGTGATCCTGGCCGCCTGCTCCGTAAGGCTGACGGCGCGTTCCGACTGCGGCACCTCGAGACCTGCGAGATGCCAGTGCATCCGCGCCCATTCTTCGACCCAGAGGAAATGCGCCATCGGATTGACCGTCTGATCCCACACCAAACGGCGGGCGCGCTTCAGATGGTCGAGCATGTCAACCCACCGATCGACATGGTCCCGCCGAAAGTCGAGCTCAGCGTGACTGAACCGGCTCCTGAGTGAAGCGTTGATATAAGTTGTCGCTCTTTCATTGAGCAGGCCTTCGCCGGGGGCTTTCAGTTCCAGTGTGTGCTGCAACGCAACGACCGCTTCACCGCGCTTCCACCCTTTGTCATGCAATACCGACTGCAGCCCACGTTTCCTGCGCACCGATTCAAGGCGCAGCTGCCGCACAGAGAACTCGAGGAGCGCCCGCCAAGTCGTTGCGCCGCACCAGAGAATATTTACACCTGGCGCCGCCACGAACAGCGCCTCGAGTTCCGGGCAGGTTGCCAGCGTTTGGTAATTTGAACACTGATCAAAACCCATCAATGCGTGACGGAATGTCGAGTAGGCCTTTTCCGGTTCACCGCGCAGATCGTGGATCTGAGCAAGGCGTCCTGTTGATCGACCAAAATGGCGCAGAAGTCTTTTTGTGCGCTCGATTCTCTGAGCGCCTCGCGGCGGCCACGATACGGCTTCCGACAGGAGCGCGCCATTGATGCGCTGCTGTAGCTGCTCCGCAAGGAGTTCGGCATACTCAAGCCAGCCCTTCCGCACGACCTGATCGATCTCGATCAAGCGCAACCGCGTGCTTTCCAGAAAGTCGCGTCGGGCAACACGCCGCAGCCCGGCCTGCACGAGATGCGCGCACAAGCCGAGCTGATGGGATCGCAAAGACGCAATCGCAGCTTTCTCATAAACGTCATCGAACAGCCCACGCTCGGGTTCGGCCTGGCCCTTCGGAGGTGCGAGCGATTCAAGTTGGGACGGCGCGGTCACCACCTCGTCGATCGGCGCAGGCGGCAGCAGACGACCGATGAAGAACCAGCGCAGATAAAGATCAAGCTTGAGGTGGTCGGCACCAAAGCGGCGCGAGAGGCTGTTGTCGGTTCCCTCTAGGCGCTTCGTAATTATCTCGAAGGCAAAGGCTAGCCGATCCTGCGGAAGGTCCTCACCAGCCTCGAAACGCTGGCGCGCGCCTTCGGCGTCAGGATCCGTTGGTTCAAAAACATCGCGGGCGGGATCCACCGAAGCCAGGAGATGGACGTAAGTCTGCACCACCAGCCGGAAACTCTCAGCCGCCACGTCCATCGCCGCCGAACCGGCACCGTCGGGCGCCATGGCGACATGACGGCGCCATGCCACGCGCGCGATCGCCCGGTGCGTCTGCCGCAGGTCCTCCTGGTCATTCACCCGGTGGCGCCAGTCATCGAGAATGATGTGGCGGATGTGATCGTGGAGATCAGTTCGCTGCGCCTCGCTGCGCCCGATGCGTACCGTTAGCGGCATCAGCCGCTTCAGATGAGCGTCGACCGCCGCTTCCGTCCAGCCGTTTGGGCCTGGATCAGGGTGGCGCCACTGCAAGATCTGCAGCAGCGAGCTTGTACGGCATCCATCCTCCGCGGCCGCGATCGTACGCAGAACCTGGAGGTAGCTGTCGCCTGCAGCGCGCAGGAAATATCTAAGCAGGTGTCTGATGCGCCCGGTGTCCAGACAGGTGCGCACCGCAATCTGCGCTTCTTCACTCTTGTCCTGGGCCAGGATCATGGCCCCAACGCGCAGCGCCAGCATGGGCGCGCGCTGACTGGTCCTACTTTCCAGTATTGGTTCGAGCAGCGCGCGGGCGTCGGAGTAAGGTGAATACTTCCACCGCTCCGCCACCCACGCCCTGGCGTCACGCTCAGGAATGCGAAACTCGAGCAATTGCCCGGTCTCTGCGGCCAGTCCGAGCAGCTCCGGCGGCGATGCCTGAGAAGCCACCAGAAGCCGGGTGTGAGGCGCAGCGCTGATGGCCTCCAGAAGCGCCGCAACATAGTTGTCTGCGCGTATGAATGCAGTCCCCGGCGTTGCGTCCGAGGCCGCGAGATCAAAATTATCGAGAACGAGAAACGCCGGTTGAGCGACAAGAATTTCCGTCAGCCGCTCAAGTTGCTCGCCAGCCGTAGTGGCGACGTGCGTGGTGCCGGAGAGCTTCTCCACGAGGCGGCCAGCCAGAAGGCCCATCGCAGGGAAACTGCGGCAGTCTATGTAGACAGGACGGCGGCGATCTCGGCGCCAGTGACCACCGAGCAGACACGACAGCAGAAGTGTCTTTCCCGTCGCGGGCGGCCCCACAAGGGTGGCGACAGCCGGCCCCTCGCCGGACTCCGCAAATGCACGCAACTCGTCCAGCGTTCGTGAAAACTCTGGCGGCGTGCGTCCATCCTCAGGACGCTCAATATCGGGATCGCACTCCCATTCGGCACCGTCACCAACAAGCCAGTTCTCAAGCTCAGCGATCGTTGCGGCCTTGTGGAAAAAGTACTCCCGGGTGGGTCGACGCCGCGGTCGCCCGCCATCAGCGAGCGGCAGCTTTGAAAAATGCTCCAGCAGGCTCCTGATGTGCTCGCCGCGGAAACCATATTGTCCCTGATTGAGCTGGCGATCGGAAAGATCTGTCGCAACTTTTATTTCGTCGATGACAAGCCCGAATACGTCCACCACAACGCGAAACCGGATGAAGTCCCCGAGACCCTTCGTCGGGTGGCGAAATCCCTTGGAGCAATATTTGTCGCGCGCTCGGACATCGGGTTCCACTTCGCCGTCTTCAGCGGCCTCAGCGCGGTCGCCATGCTCCGCCTGCCAAGCGTCGAACCTGGCAAGCAGATAGGCTGCCGAATTGGGCCTTCTTCCTGCGTTCATGCCTCCCCGCCCTTTTCCTGACACTACCTGCGCTCAACGTTCGCGTGCAAGGCGCAGATTGAGCCGGCAACTCGCCGGCGCGGTGCGCCATGCACGCAAAGGCGCCGCTAGCAAGGCGAGTTGTCGGCTGCTCATTCGCCACGCGCGTGTGCGGCCAATTCGTCGATGAATCCGGTGCCTGCGCGGTTATGGCGCCAATGCGATGTCGATAATTCTCTATCGTCGGCAGCGCCAGGATTGATCGTCCGCGGTCCCCCTCCTCCTGAAGATCCTGAACCCGACCACTCACTGGCGCGCGCGCTTGCTGAAAAGCGCAGCTGATAAGGCTCCGGCGGCTTTACCCCCGGCAGTCCGGAGAACCTTGAGGTTTGACGGTTTCGCGCCGGTGAGCGCGGGACCAGGCGCCCCTGCCTGTCAACTGATCGGCAGGGCGGCGCCTATTGGAGATCGTGACATGGAGCCAATGCACATGCCCTGCCCACACGGCGCACAAGCATTGGAGCAGAACATTTGCGCAAAGCAGCGTCTCTTCAAAGCCTTGCGGCTGGATGAAAGTGAGAATGCGGAGGTGCGGATCGCAAAACCATCGGCAGTGCGCATGATCTGCGAACTCTGTCCGGCGCAAGGGTGCGCCGGCCGGCCGGCGCCCACGCGGGAAGCTGTAGCGCTTTCCCTGGCCAGGATCGTTCAGACCGCGACCTGCGACGAGAACGGCGAAGAGGGACGCTGCCAGTGCGGCGGAGAGGCGCGGCACAAACCACTCGTCAAGGCGATGATCAATTGGACGCTCGCACCGCTGGAGACATTGGAAATCATTCGCCGTTCCGTCGGGCGTGATGAACTGCGCTGGCACGTTGAATCGGCCGCCGTCGACATTCTGGTCCTTGACCAACGACTGCACATCTACAGGGCCTATAATCCGACCTACAGCAACGCGGCGGACGAACAGTCCTCCTTCTTCGCATTTGCCGTCAAAGCCATTTACCGCCTCGCGCTCCGCAGAATGCGCCCGATGCTCCGCATCGCATCCAAAGTGAAGCCGGTGAAGCACCTCGAATACCTGCCGGAGCCTTCACCCTCAGTCGAACCGGAGGCATTGCTCAACTTGCGTGGACTGCGCCTCCTCTCGGCCCAGAAGCGTTTGCTGGCTCTATGCATCGAACAGCTGACAGGGCGAGGACGTCGCGCTTTTGAACCGCTCAGCGCCCTGCTGAGCGGCGATCGCGACCTAGTAACGACGCTGGATCGCATGCGTCGACCGACCTTCTACAAGGTCAACATGGGCAAGCTGGGCATCAGAGCAAAGTGCGAAAACGCAGCACGTTTTCGTAAGTGGCTCAACGCAGCACTTGCTTCCGCGGTGGCTCAAATTCCGCAAAGTGCCAAGGACGATCTCATTCGCCTCTGCGACGACCTCGTCCTTTACGCCAACAGCATTGAAGAGACCGGCGCCGACCGGCCCAAGTACGTCGCACAGCTCTTCTTCGTGTTCGAACCCGAAGAGGTCCTCACGCTGCTGCGGCCACAGGAGGGTATCTGACTCAGATGGAGAAGCACATGGACCCCGGAAATGCGAAGGCCCCCACCGGCGCCAACGAAAACGACGCCTGCCCGCACGAGCGCGTCGACAGCCGGACGAGCAGGAAGAAGTCAGACGCCGAAGCAATCCGCCACGCTCTGTCCTCGCCCTTCGACGACAGCGCAGACTTCGATCGCGTGCTCGACGCAATCGACAGCGGCTATCTCGACAAAATCCTCGCCGACGAGCCCGATCTTGAACTGAGCGCTGACTTCTTCGCTGAAGACGCTGACGACAGTTTTTTTGACGGGGCCGCCGTCGTGCTGCGGCCGCGTCCGCAAGACCGGTTTCAGGTCGTCGAGGACGGATTCTTTGCCGAACGCATCGATGGCGGCGCGCGCAACGAACACAACGAAGCGCGCTCAACGTTCATGGCGTTCCGCTGGCGCCTTGCGGGAAGCGATCATGTCATTTTTCCCGAAACCGTGCTGCGCGAAGCGATCCTGATCGTGACCGAAGGCGAAATCACCGTCACCGCTGAGGGGCATGCCCCCAAACACCTGACCGCGAACTCAGAAGCCTTCTGGATCTGCGCCGGTGACGTGACGCCCCCCCGGATGGGCGCTGTGCGCGCCTCTTCTGCAACGCCCACCGCGCGCGGCCTTCTGCTGATGTTCAGCGATCTTGGCGTTCCATTGCTCGACGACCGCTTCGCGCCGGCGCCGCGCCCTCCTGCCTCCGCGACGACAATCGTACGCACGCTCGCGCTCGCCGCTCCGCAGGACAGCAACCTGTGGGCCGGACTTGCATTGACGCCGATTGATCCAGGCGAACTGCGCTACCCGCACGCGGAGGCCATCAAACTTGGCAATATCGAGGTCTTCGAAACCGGCGAATGGCTGAGCGCGCGCGAAAACCGCAGCACAGATCAATCCCGCTTTCTGTTTCGCGCCGTCCGCCTACCCGCCTGCGGTGGCGAATACGATGTGAGCCTCGCCGCCCATCTGGGCGCAGAGGTCATCATTCCGGCGTTCGGCGACACCGTCTGCTATTTCGCCCGTATCGGGCGCGGCGATGAAGGGGCGCGTCGGCTCGGCGAAGACATTGCCGGCACCGACCAGATCGGAGGCATGCGTGCAACGATCCTCAGCGCGGGCGGACGACGCGAAGACGAAGGCGTGCTCGTCATAGATTCACACCGCGTTCTCCACGGCTTTCGCGCTGCCGGCGCCGATGCCGGGCTCCTGATGTTCGGCGTTTCGTCGGTGCAGCAGGAAAGCGGCTGGCTTGAGCACGCTGGCGAGGTTGAGCGCGCCGCGACCGCGCGCGCCTGATGAAGGAAGCATGAAGTGACGATCTCCAAATCTCTGCGTGCATCAATCCGCCGCGCGCTCGGATCGGGCGTCGTCGCGCGCGCGCGCATGGGCGTCGGTGGAAGCCACAGCACGGTTACGTCCACGCCCCTGCACGGGCTGGAGCCCATCAGCGCCGGCGATGGCCCCACCATCGCCGGCGCGCCGGACCTTCACCTCTATGCACACGTCGCTTACTGCGAGCACCTGTGCCAGTTCTGCGCTTACAGCCGGATGCTGGGCGGTGCAGTGCTGGACACGAGGCGCTACGTCGAAGCGCTGCTGCTTGAGATGGAGATGCGGCAGGTCCAGACGGCCGGCGCGCGTGTGCTCAGTGCCTATATTGGCGGCGGCACGCCGACAATTCTGAATCCCGTCCTGCTCGAGGCGCTGCTGAGTGGCGTCAACCGCTTTGCCGGCGGCGATATCGAACACTTCTGCGTGGAAACTAGCCCCGCCACGCTCGCTGCCGACGACGCGCGTGAGAAACTTGCGATTATGACGCGCGCCGGCGTCAATCGCATCAGCATGGGCGTGCAAAGCTTCGACAACGACCTGCTGCGTGACAGCCGCGGCCATGACCGGCGCACGGTGCTCCGTGCGGTGGAACGGGCGCTCAGCCTCGGTCTCACCGTCAACATCGACATGATGCAGGACCTGCCGCACCAGAGCGACCAGTCGCTCCTCAACGACCTCGCCTTTGTCGCTCAACTGCAACCCGATCAGGTTACCTGGTATGTGCTGCGCCCCGAACACGGCGCGCCGTGGCACAAGCGCATGGCGCGCGGCGCCCTGGAGGGCATGGTAGACGACGAAACCAGTGCGCAGCGACGCATCTTTATCAACCAGGAAATGCGCAAGCTGGGCTACGCCCAGCAGCCGGGTGGAAGATTCCTGCGCGACCACAACGCGATCGATGTCTTCAAGGCGGCGCGCAGCGAGTCCAGGCCGCACCTGCTGGGCTTTGGCGTGTCCGCGTATTCACACGGCTGGAACTGGATATTTCGCAACGTTGCCGGAAACCACATCAAGGCAGCGATCGCGCAATATATCGGGCGCATTGAGGCCGGCGGCGACGCTATCACTGAAGGTGCGCCGCTGACGCATGCCGAGCATCACGCGAGCGAACTCGTCAAGGCGAGCCGCACGTACATCGCGCCTGCGCACATCGCCTACATTTCAAGCCACGATGCGACGCTGTTCAAAGTCGTCGAGAGCCTGCAGGCGCTCGACCTCTATACACCAGACCGCCGCGGCGGCCTGCATCTGACCGAAATCGGCGCTGCGTTCGAGGAAGAACTGGCTTCGCTCTTCTACAGCCCCGCCATGCGCACACGCCTGGCGCAGGCCGGACAATACTGGCCCGCCGCACTCGCACCGCGAACCGCCGCGATGCTGGGGCTCACCGCACAGATTCTAGAGGGCACAGACGAAGGACATACAAAGGAAACCAGCCATGTCATTGAGCAGGCAGCTTGAGACCCCAGTGAACCCGAGCGACGGTCCGACGCCTGTCGTTCTCCGCGCGGCCGGCGCCGAAATCGAAACGCGCGACCTGCCGGAGCCGCGCCCGTTCCGCTCAGTAATTGGTCCGGGCGTTATCCTGGTCGCCACCGCCGTTGGGTCAGGCGAAATTCTGTTCTGGCCAGGGATTGTTTCGAGTTACGGGTTCCAGTTCTTCTGGCTCGCGATCGCGGCGGTCGCTGCCCAGTACGTTCTCAATACCGAGTTCGCCCGCTACACGCTCGCAACCGGCGAACCGGTGACACGAGGCTTCTCGCGCCTGTGGAGCGGCTTTTCGTGGTTTTTTCTCGCCGCAGCCATCCTGCCGTGGGTGTGGCCAGGCTGGGCCACGGGCGGAGCTGCAGCGCTTTCCTGGGTGTTTGGCGGCAATGTCGCCCACATCGCATCGGCCACCCTGGTCGCGATCGGACTGCTGCTGACCTCCGCGCGCGTTGTCTACCGCGCTGTCGAGATTACCCAGACAGTGCTGATCGGTGCCATTCTCGTTGTTGCCATCGGCGTTGCTCTACTGACGGTGCGCGAACCAACTCTGACCGCCGCGGCTTCAGGGCTGCTGGCCGCGCCGTTTCCGTTTCCGGCCGACCTCGCCACGACGACGCTTCTCTCGGCTATCGTCTTCTGCGGCGCCGGCGGCACGATCAATCTCGCGATTTCCCACTGGGTGCGCGACAAAGGACTTGGCATGGGCGTGTATGCCAAGCGCATCGTGAGCCCCTTCAGCGGCGAAAACATCGCCGTCGGCGCTCAAGGCTTCAGATTCGAACCTACACGCGAGAACAACCAGCGCTGGAGCGCCTGGTGGCGCCTCGTCAGACGCGAGCAACAGCTCACCTTCGTCGCCATCGGCACTGCATGCCTTCTGCTCTTCATGTTGATCGCTCACGCCGTGTCGAACGGATCAGGCGGCGGCGTCGATATGAACGCCGTGCGTGCCCAGGCCGAAAGGCTGGGATCGACGTTCGGACCGACGATGTTCACGGTCTTCGCTCTGATGGTTGCGGCAATCTTTATCAAGAGTTCGCTCGGCGTACTTGATCACGCAGCGCGGCTCGCCGCCAACATTCTCAAAACTTCAGTGGCGCTGTTCGCCAGATCCAAGGAACGGTGGAGTTCTGAGAGCGGGCTCTACTTCATCACCCTGTGGTGCATGATCGCCTTTGGCGTGTTCGTACTGCTGGGGCTCGAAGTCGCCGACCCACCCGCGCTGCTCATAATCGCCGGATCTCTGTCTGGTATCGTCATGTTCGTCTACTCGGTCCTGGCGATCGCTCTGAACGTTGCGATGAAGCGCCGTCTGAACGCTGAGGACGCCCGCTTTGCAGCGGCCAATCCATTCACGGTGAACTGGCCGCGATGGACAATGATGGCGGTGGCGGTCGCGCTCTATGGCGGATTGTCGATCGCAGTGATTATCGACGCGCTTAACAAGGCCCTCGGCTGAGTGTCCCCTGCGGGGAGGGCAGAATATCTTGTCACGACGGCCCTCCCGCGAAACGTGGCTTCTGCGTGTGACGAGTGCCTGCGCCACGGTGGCTCCAACGACAGAAAGAACCGATCCCTGGTCGAGCGCGAAGGAGTGCATGACAGGCTGACGTTATCACGCCATCAAACGATCTACCCAAAAACGCACCAATGATGCGGGCGTTTCGGCAATCCAGCGAGAGAAGGCAGAATGAAAAGGAATAACGAAGCAAAAGACGATGAGTGGAGAGCAAGATAGAATGCGCCGCAGTGCTGGATGCACAGCGGCTTGTCTGCACATCTTTTTTTCCACCTCGTCGCAGGTCGCGACGCCGCAAACTGCGGCAAGGTCAAAAAAGACCGCTGTGCGCTAACATAAAGGCGCACGTGATGGACGACGAAGACAAACTCGAAGGCGATATCAGCCGGCGCCGCGCGCCGCGCACGCCAGATTCCAAATCGATGTTTCGGCCACCGTCCGCCGCCAGCTCCAAGCGTGTCACCGACCGCGCTCGTGCGGCTTGGTTCAACCGAAGCCGGGGCGCGCCGAACGTGAAGCTCACACACGCCCGCCCTGCAGGGCAGCAGCGGGTGATCATCAAGTTGAAGCCAGTGGTCCATGGCGCCGTGGGCGGCGGCGGAGCCGGTTCGCTCATGCGTCATGCGCTATATGTCGAGCGCGACGGCGCGGGCCGGGAGGGCGATCCCGTCCAGGTGTTCGATCGCGACCTCGACCGCGCCGATGGCGCCGCCTTCGTCGAACGTTGCGAAGGCGACCGGCGCCATTTCCGGGTGATCATCTCGCCCGAGCACGGCGCCGCCATCGACGACCTCAAGGGCTATACCCGCGACCTGATGCGGACGGTGGAGTCGGACCTCGACACCCGCATCGACTGGATCGCAGCCGAACATCACGACACCGGCCACGCGCACGTCCACCTGCTTATGCGCGGCGTCCGCGCGGACGGGCGCGACCTGGTCATCCCGCGCTCTTATGTTTCCCACGGTTTCCGCGAGCGGGCCGAAGGCCTCGCCACCGAACTGCTTGGCCCGCGCCTCGAACCTGACCGCGCCGATCGCATGGTGAGACAGGAACGTCTCACCGAGCTTGACCGCGAGCTCGTCGCCCGCGCGCGCGGCCATGAGGTTGCCATGAGCGCGTTGCCCGACGATGGCGTGCGCGCCGCCCGCCTGGTGCAGCGGCTCAATCGGCTGGAAGAGCTGGGATTGGCCGAGCCCGCCCGCGCTGGCGTGTGGCGGCTCGACACGGAACTGGAGGAGAAGCTTATTCGCCTTGGCGATCGGCGCGACCGCGAGCGCGCGACCGCACGGCTTCTGGCGCAGGAGCAGCGCGGGCTTGAACCGGAGCGGACGCGCGACCTGGAAGCGGCGCATTCAAGCCAGCGCGTTACCGGACGCCTGGTTGGCTTTGAACGCTTAGGCGATGACGCGCGCGGACCGCAGCTCGTCGGCGTGGAAGGCATCGACGGCAGATTCTGGACCGCGCGCGTGGCCGGCCCCGAAGATCTGCGCGGCCTCGCCGGCGTCGAGCGCGGCGCCATCGTCGAGATCGAGCGCGCGACACCGGGCTTGAAGACCTCAGACCGCACCGTCTGGGAGATCGCGCAGGAAAACGATCTCACCTATTCGGCGGCTCTCCATAGGCAAGCGCGGCCCACCGATCGCGCAAACTACATCGAGATGCATGAGCGGCGGCTGGAAGCGCTCCGGCGTGACGGCGTCGTCAGCCGGGAGCGCGACGGCACGTTCTATCTGCCCCACGACTACCCTGCCCAAGTGGCGATGCGCGAGGAGCGGGGCGGACGCGAAAGCGCGCGCGTGACGCTGATCGATCCGCATGCGCTTGAACAACAAGTCGAATATAGCGGCCCGACCTGGCTCGACCGCGTCGCGGACGGACGCGAAGACAGAAGCCAAATGCGCGGCGAAGGCTTCGGCGCCGAAGTCAGCGACGCCTGGAAACAGCGGGAAACGACATTGGAGAAGCTTGGCCTCGGCGAGCGCGGCCGCGACAGTTTCCAAGCGGCGCCAGGATGGCGCGACGGCTTGACGTCGCTCGAACAGCAAGCGTTGCGAGACCGCATCGAGCGCGACACCGGGCGGGTCGCGCATTTCGCACGCGACGGCGAGCGCGTGCATGGCCTTTACACCGGGCGCATCCATCTCGCCGAACAGAGCTTCGCGCTGATCGAGCACGAACGCACTGCGACGCTTACGCCGTGGCGGCCGGCTATGGACCGCGCGCTCAATCAATTCGTCGCAGGCAAGGTCAACGGCATCAATTTCGATTTCAAGTACGGGCGCGGCGTCGAGAAAGAGATTACAAAGGCGCTCGGGCTCGACATCGGCGGACGCGGCTAAAGTTGCACGGTGTTTCCGGCTGTTGCCCCGCGTTGGATTTTCGAGCCAGTGCGGCGAACAACAAAGAACGTGATTGCGGCGAGGTGTCGCGACTTTCGCGCCATCAACGAATCCGATCTGACCCGCGTTTACGCGGCCCGCAGTACCGAGGTGGAGGCTGTCACCTCCTGTTTCCTTGCGTTGCCGTCGCGCGCGCGCCGCGCGCGAATTCGCACATTCAGGCGCCTATGTTGACGCTCGTGCGACTCGGTGCTCGCCTTCTTGCCTGGAAAGGCTCGGAATGGTGGAGCATGCAGGACGCACCTTTACTCGTTGTCGCGGATGATGACCGCCTCTATTCGCGCAAGGACGCCGCGCGCTATCTCACCGCTCTTGGACTGGAGACAGCGCCGCAGACGCTGGCGCGCAAATTCCACGAGGGCACAGGCCCGCTGTGCACGCACGTTGGCGATCGGGCGATGTACCGGAAAGCGCATCTCGACGAGTACTTCGCAGCGCAGCTTTCGGCGCCTCGCCGTTCCTCAAGCGAACCTAAGCGGCCAAGTGGCTTGCGATCCCCTCAATGAGCGTCGCTTCGGGGTTTCAGCTTTTCGACAGGAGCGGTCATTGGCCTATTGCTGGCGACCGGACTTCACGACGGGTGCACGCCACTCGATAGAATGCTATGGCTCGTTGTTGTCCTCCTCATAGTCGGGATAGTGGTCCTCAGGCGTATAGTAACTCGCTGCGTCATAGGTGGTGGTTTTCTTGTAAGCGTCGCCGAGGCCGCAAGCGCTCAATTGCGACAGTCCCGCGATCTTGAGGCCGCACGCCACGCATTCGAATTTGCTCGGAAGGTATTGCTGAACTTCAGTGATCTCATCTTCGTCGATAGATTTCTTCGGCGCACCGATCGCTTCGCCGAACAGCAAAGCGGATGAGGAACAGGCCGGACATTGGATCCGATGTCCGACATGCTTGGTAGCCCAACTCGTCGCTTGCAGCGCGGCTGCGCTCCGTTCGGCGTCTGTCTTCCCCTCCCAAACCTTTTTGTAAGCACTGATGTCGCCTTGAACGGCTTTCGCCGCAGCATCGACCGCCGCGCTCATCAACATTTCGGCCACGTCGGCTTCTTCTTCACCGACCAGCTCGGCCAATTTCCTATCTAAGGACTCCACGAGCACGGTCGCGGCGCGATAGAAAGCGGGCCGCCATGAAGAACTCTTGACCCCTTCAAACGGCGCGTCGCCGGAATGCAGCTCCGCATTTCGGTTGCCAATGTGGGCGATACAAAAGCGTTCCAACTCGGTGTTGAATTCCGGCAAAATGTCGCGCAAGCGCACAAGCACCTCGGTGATCGTAATCGACTTCGGCACGAATTTGGGCGCGGTCGGTTCGTGCCCGAGCGCATGATAAAGATTGTGCCAGCTCGTAGGGTCCGCGAGGAGAATTGGGCTGACTTTAGCCAGAGCTGAGCGCGCCAGTAGCTCTAGCGCAAGGCTCGACCAGAACGCAGCCCGCCAATCGGCATGCTCAAACTTGAGCATTTCCTCGGAATATCGCTGGGCCTTGGCGAAGAGCGCCGCGCTGTCCCATGCAATTGGCGTCGGCATCGGCTTTTTCTTCATCAGTGCAGTCCGGATAGGTATGCGCGCTCGATCAGACGGGTGCGCGCGGCGAGCGGAATCGGACCGCGACCGTGCAACATCCGCCAATTGTCCACGATCAAAGTATCACCAAGTGCCTGAAGTATCACGCTTTGGCGCGGCGCTTCCGCCAACGCGGCAGTTAAACTTGCGGCTGCCGATGCGCCAGCGTCTGAAGCAGGGCGGATGAAGGTGCGGTCCCAGCGCAACAACCATTCGCCGTTGTCCGCGCGTTGGCGCAATGCAAGCAATCTCAATTTGCCCTCGACCGGTCGCCGCGAGACCATCAGACCGCGAGCAAGAGAAACGGCGCTAACGCGCGAAATGAGAAACTCGCCGTCCACAAGAAGAGTCGGCACTGCCTCGGTGCCGACGATACAGCGCAATAGGAAGTATCGCGGCGGCAAAGGCCAGTGCGCCAAATCGGTGTGAAGCGGAAAGTCGTCTAAGCCATACTGCCCGCTATAGGTGTTGGGTGCCGCCTGCGCTTCTCTTCGTGGCCGGAGAGTTTGAATGACAGCGTGGCGGCCCGGCACAATGATCTCGCCGAGGCGTGTCGCAATGGCCTCAGTTGTCTCATCAGGTTCGAGCGCCGATAGGTGCACGAAGCCTTGGGCGCGCACGCGATCTGCGACAAGTTCGTTGAGTTCCGAAGTCATTACAGCAGCCTAGCATGGTCGCGGCGACCGTCCGGGCCTCAATGGGTTTTCTACCCCGACTTGACGCCGCTAACTTGCGAAGGGCTCTTAGCGCCAGCAACCACCTAGCGCTTTAGCCGCACGCCTGCGCCTCCGTCTTTATTGGACTTGGCTTCCAAGAAGATGACGCCGGCGCCTTCCAGCGCGCGGCGCACTGCCTCAACGTTGGCCTCGGTGCTTCCCGCGGGCCCACGGGTGCCTTCCATCCTGCGAATAGTCAGAACCGAGAGTTTTGTTTTTTCGGCCAGCTTCGCCTGGCTCCAATCCAGGAGCGCGCGCGCCGCCCTAAGCTGACTTGCTGTAAGTTCCATTTTCGCACTTATGTTCTATTTAGGTTGACGCCGACTCGGCCGCCTGTTAGCTTTTCGATCATTATAGATGAAAAGGGTTAGAAATGTCCCGACGACCGCCTCCGGCGGCGAATGCGAGCGCGCGCCGGGTCTCCCCAACGCGCCGCCTTGTCCTTGGCGCTGCTGCCACGCCACTACTGGCTGGAGGGGCGACCGACCCGGCCGCATCGGCCTGCGAGACATGGTTCGGACGGCACGTTGAGCACGAGCGCCTCGGCAAGCGCTGGCAGCAGGTCGAAACCCGGCTGTTCAAAGAGCACAACTGGCCGCGTCTCACGCGGGCGCAGCGCAAGCGCTTCCCCGAGAAGCACGAGATGGACGATCTCTACGATCGCATGGACGTCCTGCACGGCGAGAACGAAACACTGCTCGCCTCATTGCCCACGATTGTTGCGACAACGCACGCCGGCATTTGTGGCAAGCTCGCAGTCGCCGCGCTTGTTGTCTGCCCAGAGGATCACCCCGAAGCGCACGAGCTGATCGCGAGCGTCTTGCGCGACTATCGCGCCCTGCACGGCGCCTGAGTGATGGACTTGAGATCGCTTCTCGCATTCGCGCTTTGGCTCTCGCTCGCCGTCGTCGCACTGCGCGTGCTGTGGATTTGGCTGCTCGCGCTGGTGGTGCTCGGACCGCCAGGCTTCGTTGGTGTCGCCGCTGGCCATTTCGCCGGCATCTCGCTCGATAGCATAGCTGCGGGCATGGCGGTCGCTGTTGTGGTGGCGGGCGTCATGAGTGACCTGTCGCGCGGCGCCTTGCACCGACTGCGGGAAGCCCGCTGATGGCGCGATTGTCCCGCCGTAAGGTCGTCGCGGGCATGGGGTCCGTGCCGCTGCTGAGGCAAGCCAAACTGGCGAAGGCGGCGGAGGCCGATCCGGTCCTTCTCCTGTGCGCGCACTACGGCGATCTATTGCGCCGCCAGGACGCGCTGATGCGCCGCTGGGGCGACCGCGAAGCGTGGCTGGCCACGCACCGCGACTGGTTTTCGCTAAGCAAGGAAGCGCAGCGCGCGCTGCCGGAGGCGCAAGCGCTCTACACCATCGATGAGGAGTACGATCGCTGCGTGCGCGAGGGCGTCCGAGTGATGCGGCGGCTGCGCTCCGTGCCCGCGCTCACCGTTGAGGGCGCCGCTGCGAAGCTCAGCGTCGTCGCGGAGGCGATGGAGCCGGACGACTATCCAAGCGCGCACCGCGTCCTGTTGAGCGCGATCGCCGATCTGCGCGCGCTGACGCGCCGATCCGCGTGACATGCCGGAGTGGCGCGCGTCGGGGCGCTTGTGCGCCATGCGGCGCTCCGGGTATGGGCTGCACCTGGTGCTCCAATGCCGATATGTGGAGCTGTTCGGCAGGCGCCATCACGATCTCAGCTTCGCGCCATGCCTCTGCAGGGATCACGCGCTAAGCCTGCGGCTGGAGCGGGTGCTTCGCGTTCACGATGTCGTCGCGCTGAGCGGGCGCATACAGCGCTGCGAACGGCCGCTTCATTCCCTGGTCGCGCACGATTGGGATTTGATCGTGACGCGCGCGTCCGTGCCTCTGTTGCTCAATCGATTGCGCCGGCTTTGGCCGGCAGGTCCATGACGGGGTATTGACTACACAGCACCGGTGTCGTTCGCGGGAAACGGAAGATCGTCATTCGATGCAGGCCGAAGCGGTTCGCTCGACGATTGGCGCGGCGCGCCGCATTGCTGACGCAGGTATTCGATGAGGTCGCCTTCCTTGTACATGGCCCGGCTGCCGACCCGCATACACATCGGTCCCTTCTTCTCGCAGAAGAGCCGGGCGAGCGTTTGCGCGGAAATCCCAAGCCCGAGATTGGTGAGATAGGTCGCCGCTTCCTTCCTGGATAGCAGGCGATTGAGGCGATGAACGCCGTTACTGGCCATATCCAACTCCTTCTGAGTTATCCACAGGCATGCCCGAGACTCAGCGCCGGATGCGATCCGTCAATGGGCACGATCAGGCCTATTGACAGACATTCCGGAGCATGCCGCCAGCGGCGGAAACAGTGGGAAACGGTCCGGCAACAACGGGAAACAACGAAGTGCCACCGTGCTCGCGATCATCAAGGACAAGCGCGTGCCGCGCCGCGCTAACGCGCGTCCCTTGGCCCGCGCTGCGTGCGATGGCTGACGTGAAGGCGTCGGGCCGCGGGGGCGTCCCTACAAAAAAGTCGATGGCGCCTGCCGGCGGCATCGACCAGGGGGCTGGTGCAAATCGAGGCGAAGGCGGCTTGGCACTTTGATCGCAGCGTCGTTCCGCGCATCGCCGTGAACCAATCGTTGAGCGCCCATTGTCAGTGCGCCTCAGCTTGTTACAGTCAAGCGTGGAGCGCGATTTCATCGTCAGCGAAGTTCGAAGAACAGCGGCAGCCAATGGCGGCGCCGCTCTGGGCCGCCTACGTCTGGAAACGGAGACGGGGATCAAGGAGCATCACTGGCGCAAGTTTTGGGCGCGCTACAGCGATGTCGTGAAGGAAGCGGGGCTGGAGCCAAACACCAAGCCCGAACCCTGGACCGAGCCAGAGATATGTACCCTCATTGCCAAGCTCGCCCGCGAACTCGGTCACTTCCCCGTCCATGCCGATATTCGGGTGATGAAGAACAACGATCCCGACTTCCCCAACCATCGCGTCATTGATCGCAGGTTGGGGCAAAAGGCGGAGAAGATCACGAAGGTCGCGGCTTGGTGCCGTGCGAACCCCGGCTTTGAAGACGTGCTGGCGATGTGCGAGGCCGCCACCGTTGAGGCGCCGCCGGAGGCAGTGATAAAGCCCAGCACCGCCAACGACGGCCACGTCTATCTCATGAAATCTGGCAAATTCTATAAAATCGGCTTCAGCGTCCACGCGGGCGCGCGTGAAAGACAACTTGCGATTCAGCTGCCGGAGGTCACGTCAACTGTGCATGTCATCGTCACCGATGATCCGCCGGGAATAGAGGCGTATTGGCATCGCCGATTCGCCGCCAGGCGCAAGAACGGTGAGTGGTTTGATCTTTCTCGTGAAGATGTGGCCGCGTTCAAACGGCGGAAATTCATGTAACTGCAGATGGGGAGCTGCCGGATGTTTGGGTCAAACGGTTTTCAAAAAAAGGTTCTCGCGATCCTGAAGGACGAGTTCGAATATGAGCCAGATACTAGGGGCGTTCACAGAGACACGTTCAAGATGATGATAGATCGCACGAAGGCATTGAATGGCAACGAGTATGACGCCGCGACCATGTTCATGGTGCTTCAGATGAATACGCTGATGACTATGCCCCCCACCGGAATTCTCCCAACGAAGTCCTCCGACTTCATCGAGCGGCACATGGTCAACTGCAAGCGGTTGCTGCCTCACGCGTCACACGGCAAAGAGATAGGTCCGTCGCTGGAAGAAATGGAGCGGAGCGCCCTTGCACGCAGAGGATAGGCCGCTCGCTCAGCCGAGCAAGCACTGGGGCCTGCCTTTGCATGATGAGCACCTCAGTCGCTACTCCGTGTGAGGATCGCCACTAGTAGGGGACGCGCCGCTTCCATTTGTGCGCGCGCTCCAGTTTTTCCCGACCAACGGCCCTTCGGTTCCGGCCAAGTCACCTTCAGTGATTGGGCGACCGATCGCTGAGCTTCTAGAAAAGCGATTATTCGATCCCACTTCTCATCCGGTATTTTAGAGAGTTGAATCTTAGCGCTGAATGCTGAGCCAATCAGCGTAGCGATCACTCTGGCTTTGCGAATATCAAGCCATTTGCGGCGAAGGAGCTGATCCACAAACTCCTCGAAATACGGGAAGAATTTCTCTTGCATTGCCTCAACAGTCATCAGTCGGCGCGCCTGTTTAGCTATGGTGTCGTCGCGCTGGCATTGCGCGCAATAAACGTCGAGCGCCTCATCGATCGAATCCCCGTATTGAAGGCGAAGCATCGACATCGCTTCGCGATCCTTCAAGACAGCATCGAGATCGCTCACCTGCACCGTTGTGAGCGCCCATAGAAACATTTCCGAGGGGCGTTGGCCTTTAGCGGTCTCCTTTTCGCCCCACCAGAGCGCCCACGCCTTTAGTGCGTGGTCATTCTGCCAGGGATGGTCCAGAGCGAAATTTTCCCTGGCGCTTTTCATAAAGCGCTGACTTGATGGCCGCTCAAGATCGTAAATTCCCGCCAGTCGAACAAAGGCAACGGAGGGTGAATTCTGCCCATAGTACGCAAGTCGAATGTCCTGCGCGCTGAGGGGGGTGCCGCCCTGATTAATTCGCCGGAAAACCTCGAGCCGCATGTCCCCGAGGTTGTGAAGCTTAATTATTGGCAGGCGGTAGGACTCAAACGCGTCGCGGAAGGCATCTGGCAATTCATCGAACACGCGCCCGGCGTAATGGGCGCTGTTGGGCGAAATATAGGGCGCGTCGTCGCGGCTCACCAACCTCAGGGAGCCCTGTCTAAAATCGCGGAGTGTCGTCAACCGCTGCTGACCATCGACGACCTCATCTACTTTCCGACCATTCTCAATCAGCGGTTCGAAGAAAAACGCCGGGACCGCAAGATTATTTATGACGGTTTCTATGAACAGCGACTTGGTTTCATAACTCCACTGATTGCTGTCGCGCTGGTAGTCCGGCACGCGAATCTTCTCTCGATCAAGATCGTCGAGAACCACCCGCACGTTTGTTGACTCTACCGTCGTCGATTCCGCAACTAACGGGCTAACATTAGAAGCGTTGTCGGCCGCGACGAAGCGACTGACTAAGTCCTTTCGTTTTAGCGTCCGCGCGATCGACCGAATGAGGGACTCCCATTGCTCCTCAGTTTGCGAAAAAAACTCGATGTATTGGACGCCTTCGAACTCGATCGGCACGGCCAAAGACTCCAGTTCTTCGATCAAAACCGGCACCAACACTTTTCTTTTGAGGCCCACTCGGCACTCCCGGCAAAGCCAGGGCCGCGAAAACGCGTGCGCGCTCCAAACACCCACGATGGCGCCGGCGGTCTTGGCCTCCTCGTTGATGATCGAGTTGAACTCATCACCAGCCTCGATGCCGTCAACGTCAATAAAAACGCTGAGCCCCAGGCGCTCAAACTCGGATTTCAGAAGTTGTGCAACGCGGCGGTCCTCATGTTCTGCTGAACGAGCGTAAGATATGAAAATATCCGCCACGTATGCCTCCCGCATCGAACACCAAGCGTAGCCTACACGCCCGAAATTCGGCAACCTGAAGACGGAGTATTCCGGTCGACGGCCGGCGGGCGTTGGAGAGCCTAGGGCGCAATCAGCTGCAGCCGTCGGGATAGTCTCCTACCCTGTACTCCTGCATCACTTGTTCCCTGCAGGCCATCGCTTCGCCGAAATTCGCCCCGGTATATCCTTCTCCGGGGCGACAGCGTTCGGTGGCCGCCAACTCGGCTGCTCTCACTTGTTGTTCAAATGCCGCCCCGCAGCGAGCTATAACCGCGTGCCTACCAAGTTCGCGATGCACAACATTGATTTCGCCGAGGCCAAAATCGTAGAGTTCATCGCGCGAAAGATATCGCATTGTGTCCGATGGCGTGGACATCATGAGGTCAACGACAGACGCGCTCACGCCAAACTCCTGCAGATAGTTCTTCGCGTCTGTCTCAAATTCTACGCTCGAAGCACGCAGGTCCTGCGGTGTGTCGATCGTTGGGTCCTGTGTGAACATTCGATGCACACCGATGCGCCCCTCAACACCGCGTACTCTCGCCCCCGCGAGCACAAAAATGCATGCACTGAGGCATTGATCGCCCTCGCGGACGGCCGCCAAAACCATGCGCTCCCACAACACGCGGCCAACTATCATTGCGTCGGTGACAACGCCGCCGCCTGAGTTCAGATAGAGAAACATCACGTTCGGTGGATTCTCAGGCAGAGCATTCACAAACTCTATCGTCTCGCTGTCGATTGGGCCGCTGTAGGAAATGAAGAGGGTGCCCTCACACGCGTTCGCTGCGGCAGTGAGGTCGGTGTAGCCGCTTCCTCCTTGCCAGATCACGTCTCGCTCGCACCGCGCCTCAATTTCCTTGCCGCCTAAGACAACCCTGGTTGGGGTCGGACCCACGGCGTTGGGCGCGGTGCCATCGCAGGCAATTAAGGCCAGCGCGGCGGCGATGGCGCACAGGGCTTTCATTGGATCATCCTGCCCGTACTCGTTGCAATTCACCGACACCCCTCAAGGACGGTGCGGTGGTCCCGCGTCCGGCGACCCGACCACAGCCCGATTTAGACCGCATCCCACAAAATCGGTCCAGCCCGAGGCAGTTTTGCCTTCCAGGCTTCGATGTCTTCCTTCCGCCAAGCAACGGCTCGCCTGCCGATGCGGACCGGCGAGGGAAAGCGACCCTCGCTAATCGCCGCATAGATCGACGACCTGCACAGCGCTGTTTCTCGCATTACGTCCGGTAGCCGCATCAACATCTCAGCCTCGTTGACAGACCATCGTACTCGGCGAATGAACAATGGTCGCGCTCCCACGCGTTATCACGCGGTTCTATCGGCTTCCTTGTTCTTCCATTGCCGTTCAGGGAGGGTCGTCTGCGCCAATCAGCGCGGGTCTTTCGGCCGGAGACGGCAAATTGACGGTAGCCACCCGGCGAGCGTAAACAAATTCCTCGACTTATCGGGTCGTTAGCGGGTGCGTTCGATTCCGGCCCCAGCACCAGCACCCCGGGCGCAAGGAACTGTCCCCACTCATGCTGCGTGGGCCACGGGTGGCGAGAGCAACCCTACAAGAGACGAGGCTCTACTCTTCCCACCCCATGAACCGGTTGCATGTTGGCTCAGACAAGTCCGGCATCACTCAACATTTGCCTAGTGCGTTTCTTCTCATCCATGACGGCCCGCTCAAGCCTTCGATTTCGGGAAGCTCATCGCGGATGCCGGTCGCAAACATGCGCGTCGACCACGGGATCTCCGTTGACCGCGCCACCGACAATGGCGATGGATCGCAGATGCCTGATCTGGATCTCAGATGATTCAAACCGCCATCGTCGTCGAGTTGCTCGCCCGAGGCATAGCTATCGGCGCCTTCCTCGGGCTCGCGCTCGCGCTGACGCGCGGCGCATTGGGTCCAGCGCGCGTGTCCGGAGTGCTGTTCTGCCTAGCCGCGGCTGCGCACACGCTGACGCAATGGCCCGGCTCGGAATCCATTTTCGCTTTCGCCATAGCGCCGGTGTGGATGTTGTCCGTGATGGGAGCGGGCTTCTTCTGGGCGTTTGCGCGCGACCTGTTCGAGGACACGCCATTGGATTGGCGCCGCTTTGCGCCTGCGCTCGCGCTTTTGGTCGTCGGCATTGCTGCTATGACAGCGCCGGCGTGGATGACGTCGGGGATTTGGCTTTTGCACAACCTCATCGGTGCGGGGCTCGTCCTTCATGTTCTTGCGCTCATCTGGGCGGGTTGGCGCGGCGATTTGGTCGAACAGCGGCGCCGAATTCGCATCGCTGTGCTGTTAGCCGGCGCCGCCTATGAACTCGTGGTGACCTTGGTGCAGACGGGCGAACTCTTCGTCGGCTCGGCCGAGGCCCTGTCGCCGCTCGCGGCGGGCGCCTTAATGCTGATGGGTCTGACCTCGGTGTGGGCGTTCGGCCGCGTCGATCCCCAACTCTTCGCTGCGCCCGCGGCGTCGAGTGCTCCCGCACCTGAGTCTCCGCCGATCGCAGGCGCCGACGCGGTCGTAGCGGCCGAGCTTGAGCGGCTGATGCGGGTCGAGCGTCTCTATCGTGAAGAAGGTCTCACCATTGCCTCGCTGGCGCTCCGGCTGCGCGTTCCTGAGCACCGGCTTCGTCAGCTCATCAACCAAAAACTCGGACACCGTAATTTCAGCGCCTTCCTTAATCAGTGGCGTCTTGGGGACGTGAAGACCGCCCTAGGCGACACCACACAACGCGAGGTGCCGATTTCGACCATCGCGCTCGACGCGGGTTTTGCCTCGCTCGGGCCGTTCAACCGCGCCTTCAAGGCCGATACGGGCCTGACGCCCTCAGACTTCCGCGCCCGCGCGCTCGCCACCACACCGAGGGGCGCGGCAGGCGCGGCCAAGCCCGTCGCCTGATCGCAGGCGCCGTTTTTGAAATCGGCTAGCCTATTGTGAGCTCGGTTAGCCGCAGTTCGAGCGCGGCGAGCACGCGCGGCGCGTTTGGAGGAGCTTCCGAGCGCCGGAATTGATCCGGCGACTTCCTGGAGCCTCCCTATGTCTCGCCTTTTCAAAACCGTGTGCGTCGCCGCTCTGTTGTCCGTCGCGCCTTTGGCCTCCGTCGCTGCCGATCCCGTTCTTCCCGCATCCATCGCGGTGCGCTCCTCCGACCTCGACCTCGCCACTGTCGAGGGCGCCCAAACCATGCTCCGGCGAATTGAACGCGCGGCAGAACGCGTGTGCGGCCAATCCGTAGCGCAGCGATACCCCGCGACACGGCGCGCCTTTGAGACCTGCCGCCGGGCGACGATCGCAAGCGCGGTGGACGGCCTCAATGCTCCGCTGGTTGAGAGCCAACCCGCTTCGTCGGCCGCTCTGTGACACTGGCGGACCGCTAATCCGTGTGACCGCCTCCCAGCGGTTGCGGAGACTTGGAGGCGCGCGTCGCGCCTCTTTTTTTCCGTTAGCTTCGTCGAGCCGGCACAGGGCACGCTTTGGGCCGCCGAAGCCTGAAGAACACGACGATGCCCACGATGCTTAAGACGATCGCGGCAATCGCGGGCCGCTGGCAAGATCGACAGCGACGAGGCGATGGTCATTCGTACCCATGAAGAGCCGCGCGGAGCATGCGGCCTCGGGGGCCGCGCTGGCATCGCGCCAGTAGGCAACACCGCGGCAATTGAAATCGTTGCCGGCGTCTTGGCTCATGTCGATTGCGGGGTCGTAACGCCAGAGCTCGCGCCCTGTACCGGGATCGAGCGCGATCATGACATTGAACGGGGTGCAGAGCGCGAGCCGCCCCTCAGCGAGGATCGGCGTCGCCTGAAATTTCGAGTTCTCGAACGCCTCGCTCGGGGCGTTCGCGTGGCCGGTGCGATAAACCCAGGCCCGGGTTAGTCGGTTCACATTGGCCGGCGTGATCTCGCTGGCTTCGACAAAGCGGCGCCCGCCTTCGTCGCCGCCATGGTGCGACCAGTCCTGCGCCGAACCGGGGACGGCCAGGCCGACAACGAGCGCGCACAAGGCGGCGACAGCGAGCGGCCGAGCATAGCGATCGATCATTAGGCGCCTCCGAAATGAGCCGCCGTCCTACCAGAAGCGCCAGCGCACGGCTCGCCGCATTCCTCAATCAGGGCTCGCCGACGTCGCCGCTAAAGGAGTGGTTGGATTGTGTTTTTTTGGAATCGGCGCGCTGCTTTCGAATTCGGCTAGCCCGTTTTCAACAGCAGCGAGCGCCCGATCATGCCCTCGGTCAGGGTCGCCATCGCCGGGATGGTCCGGCGAAACTGGCGCGAACCCATCATGCCTGTCGAATTCGATCCCTGGCGCGAACTGATCAGAGTCTTCCCCATCATCGTGAGCCTTGAGGCGGGCCGCTATGTCATCACAGCGGGCCTCTTCAGCATCATCATCTGGGCGTTCTGGCGCGCCCACTACGCGGTGCGGAAGATCCAGACGCGTGTCGCCTCAGCAGCAGACTACCGCCGCGAAGTGTTCGCTTCGCTCCGCACCGCGCTCATCTTCTCGGTCACGGGCTTTGGCATGTACTACGGCCATTGGGCGGGGTGGCTGACCATCTACGAGGATTTCTCGGTCAAGGGGCCGCTCTATTTCGTGGCGACCCTGATCGCCATGATCGTTGCCCAGGACGCCTACTTCTACTGGACGCACCGGGCGATGCATCATCCCCGGCTCTTCAGAACGTTCCATTGGACACATCACAAGTCGAAGACGCCGACGCCGTGGACCGCCTACGCCTTCGATGTGCCCGAAGCGATTGTCATGGTCGCGTTCGTGCCGCTCTGGGCGGCGATCGTGCCGATGCACGACCTTGCCATCTTCACGTTCGTCACCTGGCAGATCATGCGCAACGTCATGGGCCACGCCGGCGTTGAACTCTATCCAGTCTCTGGAAAGCCGTCGCGCCTGTTCGGATGGTGGAACACGACCACGCATCATGACCTCCATCACCAGAACGGGCGCTCCAACTATGGTCTCTACTTCACGTGGTGGGACCGCTGGATGGGCACCGAACATCCAGACTACCAGGCCGAAGTCGCCGCCTTCGCGATTTGTCCACTGCGCCGAATGAAACCCGCACACGCGGGCGCAACGATTGCACATTAAAGCGGAAATGAAGGAGTGAGCATGCGTGTTTTTCGGACCTTAGCGTCCTACGTCGTTTGGCCAGGCCTGCTCGCAGCGTTCCTGCTCGCCTTCGCCGAGACCCAGCGTCGGGGGCTCAATCCCGGCTTGTCGCTGCTCACGCTAACCGTGCTTCATCTGGCGGTGATCGCGGGGCTCGAAGTGCTGATGCCGGCGCGGCGGGATTGGGATTGGCGCAAGGACGGCCAGGTCATCAATGACTTGATCCATGGGGCGTTGCTTGATGTCGGCGCCGGCTCGGCGGCGCCGGCCTTACGATCGCCATCGCCGGGGTAGCTGCATATCTTTCCACTGACCGGCCGTTGACGCTGTGGCCAAGTGACTGGCCACTCTGGGCGCAGCTCGGCGTCGCGATATTGCTCTTTGACTTCGTCGATTACTGGAAACACCGCGCTTTTCACCAATGGGCTTGGGCTTGGCCGATCCACGCGCTGCACCACAACCCACCCCAGATGCACGTGTTCAAGGCGGGAAGGCTTCATCTGCTGGAAGCCGCGATCCGCGCTGGCGTGACCTCGGCGCCGCTTGTAATTCTGGGCGCCCCGCCGGAGGTGTTTTTCTGGCTGGCTGCGCTCTTGAATGGGATGGGCGATCAAAATCACTGGAATGTCGAGTCACGCCTGCCGCGCTTCTTGGACGCGCTGATCTCGACGCCAAACGCGCACTGGCTTTATCATGCGCGCGACGCCTCCGCGGGCACGGCGAATTACGCCAGCTTCACGCTATTGTTCGACCATGTGTTTGGCACGTTTCGTCGCCAACCAGAGGGCCGTATCGAGGATGTCGGCATCGCTTTCGATCCTATCCCCAAGAACGTCGTCGGCCAGGTCCTGTCGCCCATCGCTTGGCCTTGGCTTTCTCATCAGGCGCGCCGCGTGAGCGCACCGGCTCAACCTATCGGAGATTCGCATGCTTAAGATCAGCGCTGTCATGGCCATCATCGCCGGCCTCACGATGGCAGGCGTCAAGTTCGCCCTGGCCGAGGCTCTGTGGTGGCCGTTTGCAGTCATCGAATATTTCGAGCAATTGTTGGCGCTCCTTCGAGACGCGTGGACTAACCGGAGGGCTTGAGCCGTCGTACGATGGCGACCAAGATGGCGCGACGGCGTTTGTGCTCTTCGGATCAGCTGAGGCAGGCGCGGGGGAAAGAAACTCATGAAGCTCGCACAGCTCGCGTCGTTCGTGTTGGTCCAGCATTCCCAGTGTCGCACACGCCATCTAATTCGCGCTCGCGCGTGCGGCTGCGTCGACTTCGTTCACGCGAGCTTGAATTTCACGCAAGCTGCGGTCGTTCAAATCGCCTGCATATGCAAATTGTCCAAAGGGCCCGCGGATCGAGAACGGCACGACAATGCCCCCGCGCGAGGAGCGCGGCGCCAAGCGCACGTCGAGCCTGCGCCCCGGAATATCAATGACGCCGATGCCGGGGATGCGCAGGTCGGGCGTGTTGAAGCTGAGATCGCGGCTCGCCAGCACGCCATCGGCGATCGCAAACGTGCCAGAAAAGCCATGGAACGCCGTGCGTGCTTCCGGCGCGATCAATTCGCCGCGCAGCGCGTTGCGGATCGTGCGCGAAACCCCGCCGAGATCGACACCGTGCAGCGCGCCCGACACGACCTCAATGTGGGTGCGCCCGTCGGCGCTCGCCGTCATCTCCTCTTGCGTCCGCCCTTGCGTGCGTAAGTTCAGTGTCAGCTCGGCTCGGCCCTCGATGCTGGAGAAATTGATCGCATCGGTGAGGAACGCGCGCGCATCGAGCCCATCGAACGCCAGGTCTTGTACGATGCGCGTTGCGGGCTGGCGCGCATCGATCTCGAAGCGTCCTCTCCCGGAGCCGCCATAGAGCGAAAGGTTGTGAAGCGTTGCGGCAAGGTAGCCGTCATTGAGGACGAGATTCAGCCGGCCGCTATCGATGCGCATGTGCTGGACAAGCACGGCGTGGGTGACCAATTCGAGGTCGGCGTTGAAAGCCTGAAGTCCTGAAAAATCGATGGGCGTTTCGCTGGGCGCGGCTTGCACATCCAGCGCTCGGGGCGCTGCTTCAACGGCCGCGATTTCCGCCGTCGGCGCAGGCGGAGCGTCGGCCGCGGGCGCCGCCGGCGCTTCCGCGGTCGCCGCGGCAGGCGCTTGGCCGGAAATGTAGGGATTCAGGTCGAAATCGAACAGTTCAAGCCGCCCGCTGAGATAGGGTTTGCTGCGAATTTCAGAGAGGATGAAATCGCCGCGCCCGCTGAGGCGATCCAAAGTGAAACTCGCATTGGAGAAATCGTAACGCCCCCCGCCGATAGCGATGCGCCCATCGACCTGGAAATTTTCCATGCCGACCCCGCCCTGAATCGGGGCTCCGCTCCATGCCGCGAGCTGGCGCAGGCTCGGCCCCGAGGCGTGCACTGCGCCCGCGATCTCGGCGGAGGCGGCGGTCGTTTGGCCATCGAAGGAGGCAATCAGCAGCTCGCTCTCGAGATCGAGCTTCAGCGGCGTGGATTGGCCGCTCAGCGCGGCGCCCGGCTGGCCTATCTCCATCTCCAATTCGATGATGCGGTCATTGTAGCGCAGCCGTCCCTCTGCGCGCATCGGCTCACCGAGACTGGTGATCGCGGTACGCAGATCGACATCGCCGATTTGCCAACCCGTCCCGCGGCGCGCGTCGAAATAGGTTACTTCCCCGTCGTCGATGCGCACCTCGTGCAGGCTCGTGCGTGACACATCGACAATGGGTTCGCTGGGGCGGGTTGGCGTGGTCGGCGGCGGCGCCTCGCGGGCCGGCGGCGTCAGCACCCAGTTCGGCGCCCCTTCCGCGTCCACCTCAAGCGCAATCCGTGGTTTCTGAAAAACGAGCTGGCTCACTACGACTTGGCGATCCAGGAGCGGGCGCAATTCGACCCCGACATGGATGTCCTCCGCCACAATGAAGGCTGGTGCGCGCCCGCCCACGACGTTGGCAAGCGTGGCCTCCGCGGCATGGAGGCCCAATACCGGCCAGTAGCTGACGCCGACGCTGCCCGCGATTGTGAGGTCGCGCCCCGTTGCGCCTTCCACGGCGCGCTCCACCTCGGCGCGCACATCCACCCGAGAGACAAGGTAGGCCAAGAGCCCGGCAGCGATCAAAGCGGCGGCCACCAGCCCGCCCACGATCAAGAGAACCCAGCGCAACCAGGCGTTCATGTCGGTGTCTCCCCACTTGGCGGGGCTAATCTAGCTGCTGGCGGGGCGCGCCGGAATAGCTATCTAGGGGCCCATGATGACCCAGCCCGTTCCCGTCACCGTGCTCACAGGCTTCCTGGGCGCGGGAAAGACGACGTTGCTCAATCGCATCCTCACTGAGCCCCATGGCAAGAAATACGCTGTCATCGTCAACGAGTTCGGCGAGATAGGCATAGATAACGACTTGATAGTCGACGCCGACGAAGAAGTATTCGAGATGAACAATGGCTGCGTTTGTTGCACGGTGCGTGGAGATTTGATCCGCATCATCGACGGCCTGATGAAACGCAAGGGGCGCTTCGACGCTATCCTGGTCGAAACCACTGGATTGGCAAAGCCAGCGCCAGTGGCGCAGACCTTCTTTGTCGATGCAGACGTGCGCGCCAAGACGAAGCTCGACGCGATCGTCACCGTCGCCGACGCCAAGCATCTGCCCCAGCAGCTCGAAACGTCGGAGGAAGCCGCCGAACAGATCGCCTTTGCAGACGTCATTCTGCTCAACAAGGTGGATTTGGTGTCGCCGTCTGACCTGGCCGCGCTGGAACGCCATATCCGCGCAGTCAACCCTGGCGCGCGGCTTCATCGGATGACGCGCGGAGATGTGCCGCTCGATCACATCCTGAACCTCGGCGCGTTCGATCTCGACCGCGTGACGGAGATCGATCCGCATTTCCTGCCCGATCACGATTGCGACGATTCCTGCGCGCATCACGATCACGATCACGATCACGCCAATCATCACCACGACCATGTCGCGGCGGCTGGCATCGCGAGCGTTTCGCTGTGGACTGAAAAGCTGGTCGATCCGAACAAGCTTCTGCCCTGGCTCAACCAGATCACACAGGAGCGAGGGCCCGATATTCTGCGCCTCAAAGGCATCTTCGCGTTTCCGGACGAGCCCAAGCGCTTTGTCGTGCAGGGCGTGCACATGATCCTGGAAGGCGATACCCAGCGCGATTGGCGCGAAGGCGAAGAGCGCCTGTCGCGCCTCGTTTTCATCGGCCGCAACCTCGACCGCACCGAACTAGAGAGCGCCTTCGCCGCGTGCGCCGCGTGAGCGGGGCGCCGGAGCCGCACCGCGCCTTTGCGCTCGGCGCCGTCGTCGCCACTGCGCACTGGATCGGGGCCGCCGCGTACTTCGCCCTTGGTGACGGCGCAGTGCAGAGAGTTACGACTGAAGGCGCGCCGACGCGCATCCCCGTCCATGATGGCGCCGTCCTTTGCGCTTGTGTTCACCCAGATGGACGCCGCCTCCTCACGGGAGGCGATGACGGCAGGCTATGTGCGCTCGGCGAAGGCGGCGTCGTCGAGACGCTGGCGCAGACAAGAGGCAAATGGATCGACCACATCGTCGCAAGCCCAACCTCTGGCGTAATTGTCGCCGCAGCCGGAAAGGAAGCGATCGTTTTCGCAAGCGGCGCAGAAAGCCATCGCTTCGCTTACCCATCATCGCTTGGCGGGTTGGCGCTCGACGCCAAGGGCCGCCGCCTCGCCGTCAGCCATTATGGCGGCGCGACATTGCGATATGCGCTTGCAGCCGACGACAAAGGCGTGGCCTTGCCGTGGGCGGGCTCGCATCTTGCGATCACGATTTCGCCAGACGCCGACTACGTGATCACCGCGATGCAGGAAAACGCGCTGCACGGCTGGCGTCTGCCTGAGAAGACTGACCTTCGCATGGGCGGCTATCCGGCAAAGACAAGAAGCTTTTCCTGGGACAAGCGCGGACGATGGCTGGCGACTTCCGGCGCTGAAAGCGCCATCGTCTGGCCGTTCGTCGGCAAGCTCGGCCCGCAAGGAAAACCGCCGCTGGAATTGGGTTCGCGCCAATCCGTGGTAACAGTTGTTGCGTTCCATCCCAATGAGGAATTGCTGGCGATCGGCTACGCGGACGGGGCCGCCGCGCTCGCGCGTTTCTCGGATCAGACCGCGCTCGAATTGCTCAATGTCGGAGAAGGCGCCGTCACTGCCCTCACATGGCGCGGCGATGGGCGCGCGCTGGCGATCGGCGATGAAGCAGGGCGCGGGTCGATTGTCGAGTTTTGAACGCGTGCTTCGTGAAGAAAATAGCGTCATCCCGGACGCGCGGAGAGCGATCAGGGACCTGTTTCTCTGCAAAGCATTGCCAGCTAATACGCCGCCCGCGCACTCTGCGCAGTCAACACCTGATCCATAACGCGCATGACGCCTGCGATTTCATCGACGATGCGCCGCGCGCGTGCTGGATCGACCAGCGGCTTGAAGAGATCACCAGGTTCAAACAGATTGCCGCCTTCCACCGCGATCAGCATGTCGCCGCCCTCGAAGGCGCAGCGCAGGCGCTTGCCGTGCAGGGCGCGCTCCAGCTCAAGCAAGCGCTCCATCATCACTGGATGCACGAGATACCTCGCTTCGACCTGATCGGTTCCCCACACTTCGAAAATGCGCTCGAATTTCGGATCGACGAGGCGCACGCGTTCGAGCTTCCGGCCATTACTGGACCCGCCGCCGAATGCGTTGAACACGCCGGCATCGCGGCGAACGATTGTGGTCCCCAGGAAATCCCGCGAAAAATGCAGTCGGATCAGCTGACCGCGGAACACTGTCACATGATGCGTGCGGCCTCGCCCGCTTGAGCGCCGCTGTTCAAGGTGGGCTTCGTAGAGCTGATAGCTCGATTTTCTGTGCTCGCCAGTGAAGCAATCCTCGAACTTGGAGCGCGTGTAACCTGGCACGAGATCCAATGAGCGCATGCGTTCGAAAGCAGGCGCCTGAAATCCGTCCATTTCGAAACTCGCGTTCATGGCTTGCGCAATTGCGCCGCAATATTCCTGCTTCAGCTTGCGGGACACCTGGGCCAGCGGCGCATACGCCCAGGCGCCGCCGCCAAGGACGCCAAGCGCTGCAATAGCCAAGGGAACCCGCCCATCGAACGCCAAAGTGACGCTGATCACGACAAGCAGGAGCGTCATCGCCAAAGCGATGAGACCACGCCGCTTGAACGCAGCGACAGCGGCAATGCGGCCCTCTTCATTGGAGGCAAAGCAAGGTTCGATGCTCTGTTTGTAGAGAAGCTGAAACGCCTCTTCGCTCAAGTTGGCGAAATCGGTCGCTTGCGGCGCCTCGTCAGCCACGGCCCACGCTCGCGAGTTGCCTCATGCCTTCCTCAACAGAAATTACGGGCCGATAATCGAGTTCGGCGCGCGCCTTATCGTCCTTGAGCACGGCCTCTCGCGACATGATCATGGCCCCAAAGCGTGTGAGCGGCGGCTCGCCCTTCAACGCGAACACACGCCAAACGCCTTCACACGCCGCACCAATGAAATCAGCGAGCCAGCCCGGAACCGACGCATCCGGCAGGATTAGCCCACGCGAGGCCGCAATGCCTGAAATCATCTCCCGCATGGTTCTGGCGCCATCGTCGAGGATGAAATACGCTTCCCCCGCGCGTCCCTTGGTCAGCGCCAGGTCGATCGCATGTGTCAGATTGTGAATGTGCGTTGTCGACGTGCGCGCGCGCCCTCCATCAACCCACATGAACCTGCCGGCCTTCGCCATCGCTTCGATCGTCGGCAACAAGGTTGTATCGCCTGGGCCCCAGATGAAACGCGGCCGCAAGATGATTGGCGTGAACTCACCCGACGCCGCATCGCGCACCAGCACTTCGGCGCGCGCCTTGGTCGAGGAATAGGGATAGGAGGAACTAAGCGCGAGCGGATAGGTCTCGTCCGCGCCGCGCAGGTGCTGACCGCGCCAAAGCACCGACTCGGTGCTGATATGAATGAAGCGTTTGACGCCCGCTTGGGCCGACGCCGCCAGCAACGCGCGCGAGCCCATGACGTTGAAACGAAACCAAGCATCGCGCGGCCCCCATTGTTCCACGAAAGCGGCGCAGTGCAGCACCGCCTCCGCCTCGCCGACATGGGCGCTCGTCACATTCTCCAGATCGCAGCGCACCGGCGCCGCGCCGAGCGCGAGGATAGCGACATCGGACTTTTCCGACCGCGACATCGCGCGGACAGAATGGCCCCCCGCCACGAATTTTCGCACCGCCGCCCCGCCCACAAACCCCGAAGCTCCGGTGACAAAAATGCGCATCAGGCCGCGCCATCGATCTGCGCCAGCGCAGCGGCCAGCTTGTCGCGCATTGCGGTTTCCTCTTGGTGACGTTCGCGCAGCTCTTCCACAACTTCATCGGGCGCCTTGCGCACGAACTCCACGTTGGCGAGCTTGGCGTTCATTTTTTTCAACTCGGCGTCTAGCTTGGCGATATCCTTCGCCAGTCGTGCAGCCTCTGCAGGAAGATCGACAACGCCTTCGAGCGGCAAGGCAATGGCGGCATCGTCAAGCACGAACGTCACTGAGCCCTTTGGGGCGGCGTTAGCGCTGGTCGAATACTCAAGCCGCGCCAACCGATCGATCAGCTCCTGGTAGCGTTCGAGCCGCGCCTCGGTGGCCGGATCGGCGCCGACAAGCAGCAGCGGGATCCTTGCCGCCGGCGGCACGTTCAGTTCCGAGCGCGTCGAGCGCGTCTCCGCGATAAGGCGCACCATCCAATCGATTTCAGTTTCCGCCTCCGCGTCGATGAGATCGGCGGAGAGTTTGGGCCAAGCTTCCGTGATCAGCATGCCTGAGCGTTTCTGCCCATACTCACCCGTGCGCGCCCATAATTCCTCCGTGATGAACGGCATGAACGGGTGCAGCATGATCAGGATCTGGTCGAGCGCCCACGCCGCGGTGCGCCGCGTTTCAGTTTTTGCACCTTCATCCTCGCCGTTGAGCAGCGGCTTGATGAATTCGAGATACCAGTCGCAATAGACGTTCCAGACGAATTTGTAGAGCACGCCCGCCGCTTCATTGAAGCGTCGGGCCTCCAATTCGCGCGTCACATCCAATACCGCCTTGGCGCACTCGCCGACGATCCAGCGGTTTACCGTCTGCCGCGGGCTGCGCGGATCGAATTGGTCCCACACCGCGCATTCGTTCATTTGCGCAAAGCGAGCGGCGTTCCAGAGCTTGGTGCCGAAATTGCGATAGCCCTCGATGCGTTGTTCGCTGAGCTTGATGTCGCGACCCTGCGCAGCCATCGCCGCAAGCGTAAAGCGAAGTGCGTCGGCGCCGTATTTTTCAACAAGGTCCAGGGGGTCCATGGTGTTGCCCTTGGATTTCGACATCTTCGCCCCGCTCGCATCGCGCACGAGCGCGTGGATATAGACTTCGCGAAACGGGACCTGCTTCATGAAATGCATGCCGAACATCATCATCCGCGCCACCCAGAAGAAGATGATGTCGTGGGCGGTGACGAGCGTCGATGTTGGATAGAAACGCTTCAGCTCCGGGGTTTTCTCCGGCCAGCCCAACGTTGAAAACGGCCATATCCCTGATGAGAACCAAGTGTCGAGCACGTCTTCGTCTTGGCGCAGAACAATTCCCCCTCCCCCTTGCGAGGAGGGGGCAGGGGGTGGGGGGCGATCAGGATTTGGCGCGACGGGGCCGCTTTTCGCGGCATAGTGTTTTTTCGCCGCCTTCAGCGCCTCTCCTTGGCTCTCCTCAACGAAGACATGACCGTCGGGCCCATACCACGCCGGAATGCGATGGCCCCACCAGAGCTGGCGCGACACGCACCACGGCTCGATGTTGCGCATCCATTGGTAATAGGTCTTGGTCCAGCTTTCGGGTACGAACTTGGTGCGTCCGTCTTCCACAGCTGCGATGGCGGCATTCGCCAATTCCGCGGCGTTGACATACCATTGATCGGTCAGCATCGGCTCGATGACGACATTCGAGCGATCGCCGAACGGCTGTTGTATCTTTTTATCCTCAACCTTCAGCAAGAGGCCCTGCGCCTCGATATCGGCGACGACCTGTTTGCGCGCTTCGAAGCGATCGAGACAGCGATATTTGGCCGGAACGTGCGCCACGTCGGCCATGCGGCCTTTCGCATCCATCAGCACGTAAAGGGGGATGTCGTGCGCGCGCGCGACTTTATAGTCGTTGAAATCATGCGCGCCGGTGATCTTCACCGCGCCCGAGCCGAATGTTGGATCGGGGTATTCGTCGGTGATGATGGGGATGTAACGCTCGGCCAGCGGCAACAGCACGCGTTTGCCCACAATCGGCGCATAGCGCGCGTCGCTCGGATGCACAGCGACTGCGCCATCGCCCAACATGGTCTCGGGGCGCGTGGTGGCGATGGCAATGTAGTCGCGCGTCTCCCACGCGGTGGGTTTGCCGCCCGCGTCATGAGCGATCGGAAATTCATAAGTCTCGCCGTTCTCAAGCGGATACTTGAAGTGCCAGAAATGGCCGTTTACTTCCCGGTTCTGCACTTCGAGATCGGAGATCGCGGTCTCGAAATGAGGGTCCCAGTTCACAAGGCGCTTGTCCTTGTAGATGAGCCCTTCCTTGTAGAGGGCCACAAACACTTTGAGCACCGCGGCAGAAAGGCCTTCATCCATCGTGAAACGCTCGCGCGACCAATCGCACGATGCGCCCAGGCGGCGCAGCTGCGTCATGATCATGCCGCCCGATTGTTCCTTCCACGCCCAGACGCGCTTTAGGAATTCTTCGCGGCCCAGCGAGCGGCGGTCCTCGTTGGTCCGGCTTGCCGCAAGCTGGCGCTCCACCACCATCTGGGTTGCGATGCCGGCGTGATCGGTGCCCGGCTGCCAAAGCACAGCCTTGCCCCGCAGGCGCTCGAACCGGGCCAACACGTCCTGCAGCGTGTTGTTGAGCGCGTGCCCGATGTGAAGCGAACCGGTAACGTTGGGCGGGGGAATGACGATGCAGAACGCCTCCGCGCCTGCCTCGGCCTTGGGCTTGAACGCGCCTGATTTTTCCCAAGCCTCGCTCCAGCGCGGCTCGACTTCCTTAGGGTTGAACGTGGTCTCGATCATGGTCGCGCGGCTATAGCAGGGCGAATCGCTTCGCGCGACTGGAAGCACGGTCGCCTCATCCTGCAGCATTGTGCGTTGAGCGCACGTCCTCCCCCGCTGCGGGGGAGGTGGCGCGAGCGGAGCTCGCGACGGAGGGGGCGGATGGGTTGCGCTGCCTCCCCCTCAGTCACGCTGACGCGTGACAGCAGCGTTGCGCGCTTC
>Ga0247727_10000233_pt1 | contig 133358 bp, 136 predicted proteins | sample WisWelCaveWW1625_FD_202498 | JGI IMG/M metagenome (GOLD analysis project Ga0247727, IMG submission 202498) | Biofilm microbial communities from Wishing Well Cave, Virginia, United States - WW16-25 | ecosystem: Environmental > Aquatic > Deep subsurface > Groundwater > Cave microbial mat... | reverse complement strand
CGCGCACGGCTCGCCGCCAAGTTCCTCGCCCTGGCAGCCGCGATCGCGCTCAACCACCGCCTCGGCCGCCCACCACGCAACCTCACCGCCTACTACGCCTAACCAACCCGTGGAACGACTCATCTAGCGGGACTTCTCGCAATCTCTGGCCATGGACGCCACCGGGTCGGATCGTCGCATGGCGCGCGTAGACTGCGGCGCGTGGCCCAGGGCGCTCCGACCACCTGGATCCTGACCGGCTCCACCGAGAACTTCGCCGCCACCCGCGAGCGCGGCTTCAGCGTGGTCGGGATGAAGGAACGCCGCCGCAATCAGGCGCTGGAGATGGAACCGGGCGACCGCATCGTCTTCTACCTGACGAAGGTCGGCGCGTTCGGCGGTTCGATCCGCCTGACGAGCGACATGTTCGAGGATCGCGACCCGATCTGGCCGGGCAAGCCGGGCGACCCCGACCCCTACCCGTGGCGCTTTCACTGTGAGCCCGAGATCGTGCTCGAGGAGGACGACTGGCTCCCGGCCGAGGACGTCAAGGGGCGCCTCGAGCATGTCCGCAAGTGGCCGCCCGAGCACTGGAAGCTCGCGTTCCAGGGCCAGCTGCGCACCGTCTGCGAGTCTGACGCCCAGCAGTTGCTCGATCACATGCAAACGGCGGCCGGCTCGCGCTCATGAGCCGTCCGGCGGCTCGCGAAGGGGCGCTCGGCGCCGGCGGCCGGCTGCGCGGCGCGTGGCGTGAGCTGTACGCCGAGCAGCAGCTCGCCGTGTTGGCAGCGCTCGGGCTCGTCGGATCGATGTTCCTGCCGTGGTACCAGCAGACCGGCTTCGCCGTCACACGCAGCGGCACCGACAAGGTTGAGGACTCACTGATCGCCTTCGAGTCCTGGGGCTTCGTCGAGGCCTCGATCCTGCTCGTCGCGCTCGGCGTGCTCGTGCTGCTGTTCGCGCGCGCCGAGCGCCGCGCGTTCCACCTCCCGTTCGGCGACGGCGCGGTGATCATGGGCGCCGGCGCATGGACGATGTTCCTTGTCTTCTACCGTCAGGTCGACAAGCCTGAAGGCAGCGAGAGCGGCGCGCTGAAGACGACCATCGGGGTCGACTGGGGAATCTTCGTCGCCTTCCTGCTCGGCGCGCTGCTCACGTATGCCGGCTGGCGGATCGCGCAGCGCCACCGCCCCGAGCCGATCGTCGACGGCGACGCGGCGCCCGCGCCGGTCCCGCCCGCCGAGCGCCTGACGCGCCCGGTCGGCCCGCCCGCCACGAGCGCCGCGCGTGTTCGGCGTCGCGCCGGGGAACGAGGCGGCGACGGGCAGTTCGAAGGTCAGATGAGCTTCGACGACCCGGACGGCCCGCCGGCCCCCTGAGCGCCGCACGCCGCGGACGCGGGGCTCAGCGCACCGCCAGCCAGGGCAGCGTCGCGGCGAGACCCGCGATCAGGATCCCAGCGAGGATGAACTCTCGCGAGCTCGTCATGTGGCCGTAGATCGCGACCAGGAAGCCGAGCACGAACACGACGAGAAACGGCACGATGTCCCCCTCCGCGCCGCCGCCCGTGACCTGTGCGAGGACCGTCGCGGCGATGTCGAACACCCGCGGTTCCTATCATTCGCAGCACATGTCCGCCTCCCCCGCCTCCCCCGCGGACGTCGCCCAGGGCCTGCGCGCCGCCGGCTACCTACCCGGCGACGCCACGGCACTCGTCGCCTACCTGGCCGCCAAGCTCGGCAAGCCGATCCTCGTCGAGGGGCCGGCCGGCGTCGGCAAGACGCAGCTCGCGAAGGCGCTGGCCGAGTCGTTCGGGCGCAACCTCGTTCGGCTCCAGTGCTACGAGGGTCTCGACGAGGCCAAGGCGCTCTACGAGTGGAACTACCGCAAGCAGCTGCTGCGGATCCAGGCCGAGGCTGAGGGCACGGGCTGGCAGGAGGTGCAGGACGACATCTTCGGCCAGGAGTTCCTGCTCGAGCGTCCGCTGATGACGGCGATCGCGAGCCCGGAACCGGTCGTGCTGCTGATCGACGAGATCGACAAGACCGATCAGGAGTTCGAGGCGATGCTGCTCGAGCTGCTCTCGGACTTCCAGATCACGATCCCCGAGATGGGACGGATCGAGGCCAAGACGATGCCGCTCGTGCTGTTGACATCCAACAACACGCGCGAGCTGACCGAGGCGCTCAAGCGCCGCTGCCTCTACCTCTGGCTCGACTACCCGGACATCGAGCACGAGCTCGAGATCGTGCGCCTGCACGCGCCCGCCCTGGACGAGCGCGTCGCGCGCCGCCTCGTCGAGGTGATCGCGATGGTCCGCGACCTCGACCTCAAGAAGCCGCCGTCGATCGCCGAGTCGATCGACTGGGCGCGAGCGCTGCTGCTGCTCGGCGCTCGCGACATCGACGCACAGACGTTCCGCGACACGATGTCGGTCATCGTCAAGCACCGCACCGACCTGGATGTCGTCACAGAGCGTGTCGGCGTGAAGCTCGGCCTTCCCGAGGACAGCCTCGGTGCCGCCTCCGCGGGCTAGCGGCTCCTCGCGCCGCGCCGCGATCTTCGGCGGCACGCAGCACGACGCCGTTCCCGACGGCCTCACCGCGCACATCCTCGAGTTCGCCGAGGAGCTTCGCGGCGAGGGCGTCGCCGTCGGCACCAGCGAGCTGCTGGATTCGTTCGCCGCCCTGCCGGAGATCGGCTGGACCGAGCCGATCGCGTTCCGCGAGGCGCTCGCCGCGACGCTCGCCAAGTCGCCCGACGACCGGCGCGTGTTCGACCTCGTCTTCGACCGCTTCTTCTTCCGCGCCGTCGAGCTCGCCGCGGTCCAGGAGGGTGTTCAGGAGCAGGGCGTCAGCGGCGGCATGGACGAGGCCGGCGACGAGCTGAACCTCGACACGCTGCGCATGCAGATCGCTCAGGCGATCGCGGATGGCAACGAGAACGCGCTGCGCGACCTCGCTCGCCTGGCGATCGCGGCTTTCGGCCAGCAGGGCGAGGGCTCCGGCGTGATCGGCGTCGACGTGCAGCGCATCCGCCGCCAGCTCGGGCTGCGCTCCGACGAGCAGCCGCAGCTGCCGGAGCACGACCCGCGCCGCGACGGGTTGCCGCGTGAGGGCATCCGCCGCTTCGAGCAGCTGCTGCGCCGGGAGCTCGAGCGCCGCCAGATAGAGCGCACCGAAGCGCTTCCGGCGGCCCGCCCGCTGAACGAGATCGACCGCGCGCTGCCTACCGGGCCGCTGCAGGACCTCGCAAGCGTGCATCGCGTCGTCGCCCAGCTCAAGCGCCGCCTCAAGACGCAGGGCAACGAGTCCAAGGGCCGAAAGCGCCACGCCCACGTCGACATGCGCCGCACGATGCGCGCCTCGCTCGAGACCGGCGGAGTGCCGGTCGTCCTGAAGTACCGCCCGGTACGCCCGCGGCGACCGGAGCTGTTCGTGCTCTGCGACGTGTCGACCTCGGTGACGAGCGCCTCGGTGTTCTTCCTGTCGGTGATGCACGCGATGCACGACTCGTTTCGCAAGATGCGCTCGTTCGTCTTCATCGAGCGCATCAGCGAGGTCACCGACGTCTTCCACAAGGAACGCGATTTCAAGGCCGTAAGCGAGGCGATCGGCAAGGACGCCGGCGTCGCCGACATCAGCGGCTACACCGACTACGGGCGCGTTTGGCGGGAGTTCCGCGAGCAGGTCGAGGACGAGCTGCACCCGCGCGCGACGGTCATCGTGCTCGGCGACGCGCGCACCAACGGCCGCGACGCCGCCGCCGACGTCTTCGCCCAGATCGCCGCCAAGGCCGGGCGCTGTTATTGGCTGAACCCCGAGCCCCGCCTGTACTGGAACTACGGCGACAGCGTGATCGCCTCCTACGAACAGTATTGCGAGGCCTTCGAGTGCTGGACCGCAGGTCACCTCGAGGACTTCGTCAAGGCGCTGACCGCGCCGGACGCTGCGCGGCGCTAGCGCGGACGGCGGGTTGCCGTGCGACCGTCAGCGCTTGAGCACGAGCTTTCGAGTTACCGACGGCGCGGCGCCGGAGGCGTCGGTGCAGACGAGGACCAGGTAGGCCGTTACAGACCTCGCGCGACGCAGCTTCGCGCGGTAGGTCTTGCTGAGCTTCAGCGTGGCAGCGAACGTTCCGCCCTCCGCGACGGTGTCCACCGCCCGCGCGATCCGCGTCTCCCGCTTGCCGATCTTGAGGCGCTTGGCCTCCGCGGCGCGCAGCACGAGCCCGACGGTCGCCGTGCAGGCGCCCGAGAAGGTGACGCGGAAGCCCAGGGCCTTGCCGGCAAGGAGCGCGCCGAGCTTGAGCGGCTTGGGCGCGCCGAGCGCAACGGAAAGGGCACTCGGAGCAGGCGTCGAGCCGGTGCCCGGACCAGGTACCGGTGCTGGTGCGCCGGCCGCGATGTCCCGCTGCTCGCAGTCGCCGAGCACGTCGAAGGTGTCGTTCGCGTCGGCGACGGCACTGTCGGCACCGAAATCGCAGGAGAGTGCGTCGATCTCGCCGTCGCGCGCCAGAAGAGAGTCGTTTCCGAAGCCGGTGAGCGAGGTGTATTCACCGTCGCCGAAGAGGCTGTCCATGCCCGGGCCGCCGGTGATCGTGTCGTCGCCGCCCGACCCGGTCAGCCGGTCGCGCCCATCGCCGCCGTCGATGGTGTCGTTCCCGCCGCGGCCGATGATGCTGTCGTCGCCCAGGCCGCCGCTGAGCGAGTCGTTCGACGCCGAGCCCCACATCGTGTCGTTCCCGGCTCCCAGGTCGACGGTGAGCTTCGGGAAGGTCGTGATTATCGCTTCGGGCCGGAAGGTGTCGTCACCGCCGCCGAGCGAGACGTTCGCCACCAGCCCCGGGCCGGCGTTCCCGCACTCCACGGTGTTCCCGGTGCCGGCATCGACGCAGCCCGGACCGAAGTTGATACCCCCAGGGTCCGAGTAGCGCAGCGGACCGCTGTCCCCGAGGCTCGGCTGATCGACGTAGTTCACCTCGTCGCCGCCGGCGATCGTGATCACGTTGCCCGATCGGGACACGGTCGTTACCGCCAGCGCCTGCGCGCTCAGGCCGAGCGTCGACCCAAGCACGAGTGCGAATCCGAGAGCTGCCCGCCTCATCGTTCCCTGCCTTCCGTTGGCTTGGCCGCGACCGTCGTTCCGTGGAGCACCATCATCGGCATGCCGTCCTCGGGGTTGCCGACCTTACAGCGCCGTCCGGCCGTGCAGCCCGCCCCTGCCTTTCATGAACACCGGGCGCGGACGGCTCCTGCTGTTGCGTCCATAGCGGGGTCTCCCCGTCTCGGGTCCGGACCGCGGGTAGCCTGCGGCGATGCACGACGACCCCCCGTATGTTCCGCGGCTTCCCGAGCATCCCCAGCTACGCGATCTCGCGGTGGCGCTCGAGAGCTTCGGCGCGACCGGGGAGATTCTGGACGCGAGCTTCCGCTGCGTGTTCTTCGCCAGCGAAGCGGCCAGGGCACTAGATCTGACCGCCGACGAGGCGAACGGCCTCTACGGGCTATCGGTGATCCGGCGCAACCTCGAGACCGGTCCCGACGTCATGAGGACGACGGAGGAGAGTGGGGCTGCGTGGTGGCACCGCCGCGTGCCGATCATGCGCCACTACCTGGAGCCCGGTGACCCGGACTTCGACGATGTCTTCGGCACGGTGAGGGATGCCGCCGCTCGGGTCGAACCGATCGACGTTCCGCCGCGGGCCTGGCACGACACCTTCTCGCATCCGACCGCTATGCGCTTCCGCCGAACGTATCTCGGCGACTCTAACCAGATCCAGGTGCGGATCAACGACGACGAGGGGCGCTTCATCGGCGTGCTGTGGCTGTGGCGGGGGATGTTGCGGGAGAGCTTGCTGGCTCGACTGAGCCGCGGCGACGAGCGGCTCTTCGAGCGGATGGAGCGCGTCAGCGAGCCGGGGCGGCGGCCCGCGGGCATCCTCTTCGCCGACCTCGAAGCCTCCGGCGTGCTCTCCCGGCGCCTCTCCTCGCGTGGCTACTTCGACCTGATCCGCGACCTCACGGACCTGATCGACTCCTCCGTCATCGCCCGTGACGGGATCGTCGGCAAACACGCCGGCGACGGTGGCTCGGCACTGTTCCTGGCGACCGACTTCGACGGCTCGGAGTCCGCCGCCGCGCGCGCCGCGATCGAAGCGGCCCGCGCGATTCGCGACGGCGCTGAGCAGCTCGGCCCCGATGACGTCTCGGTCAAGGTGAACATCGGGGTTCACTGGGGCGCGACGCTGATGGTCGGCCAGGTCGCCACCAGCGGCCGCCTCGAGGTCACCGCCCTCGGCGACCAGATGAACGAAGGCGCACGAATCGAAGCCGCCGCCAAGGACGGCGCGATCCTCGCCTCCAAGGACCTGATCGAACGACTCGACGAGAAGGACGCGCAGGCGACCGGCCTCGACCCCGACGCCATCGCCTACACCCCGCTCGGCGAACTCGACGGCGCCAGCGACAAGGCGATCCGCGACGCCGGAGCGATCCCCGTCACCGCGATCTAAGCCTGGATCCACCGTTTCTCGCGGCGGTTCCCCGCCGTGGATCGCGGCCCATCGCCGATCGGCGGCTTCCTCAGGGCGCCACCCTGAGAGTGCGCCACCGATCGACCCTGAACCGCGCCCACGTCAGGGAACCATCCACGATCATCGGTGGATCCAGGCTAAGGGACTGCGTCGACCGATGCGACGCGCCGATCACTCCGCCGCGTAGTCCTCAGAGCCGACGATGTGCAGGGAGACGTAGGGCTCGTCGCCGACGACCCAGCTGTCGTGTCCGGGTGGGACGTAGAAGAGCTGCCCCGGCTCCATCACGCGGTCCTCTCCCTCGCGCATCGCCGCCATCGCGCGACCGCTGAGCACGAGGCCGACGTGCTCGACCTCGCACCAATCCTCGCCGCTTGCCGCGCCGACGTGCTGACTCCATTTCCATCCCGGCTCGTAGGTCGCGCGGCCGAGTGTCATCGGACCGACGCGGTACAGCTCGAAGCGCCCTTTCTCGAACACTCGGGTCTCAAGGGGCTCGTCGAGAGGGATGAGTTGGAGGTCCATCACCCGATCCTACGTGCGCGCGCCTGAGCGGGCGCGCGTCGCATAGGCTGCGGCCACCATGATGCGCATCCGTCGGCTGATCGCCCTGAGCGTCCCACTCCTGATCGCCGCGGCCCTGGGAGGCTGCGGCGGCGATGACGACAGCTCGGGCGGCGGCCTTTCGAGAGACGCCCTGGAGAGCGACATCAGCCAGCGCCTCGCCCAGGCCACCGGCGGCACGGAACCCTCGGTCGCGTGCCCGTCCGACCTGCCTGCCAGCAAGGGCTCGACGATCCGCTGCCGCGTCCAGGTGGAGGGCACGTCGTACGGCGTGACCGTCACGGTCACGGGCACCGAGGGTGGCTCGGCGCAGTACGACCTGCAGGTCGACTCGCAGTAGCGCTCAGCGCCGCTCCCCGCGACACAGTCCCCAGATGCCGCGACCGCGCAGGCGCGCGTGCGCCTCTGCGACGCCGTAGGCGGCCTGGCGGCGGAAGGGCCCGTCGAACGCGACGGCGCGAGCCCAGCCCGCTTCGACGAGCGCGCGCCCGATGTCGCGGTTGCCGCCCGAGCCGTCAGTGGCATCGACGTAGGCCAGCCAGCGTCCGTAGCGGTCGGCGGCATCCTGGCTGGGGTCGCCGACGAGCACGACATCGCGCCCGCGCACGCCGCGCCCTTCTCCGCGCAATGCCAGCCGCAGCATCAGCGCGGTCGCCTGAGGACCGCCGCACTCGACGGGCGAGCCCGGGCGCTTTGTCTCAGGCGTGTCGATCCCGATCAGGCGGACCCTGCGCCGGCGCCCATCGCCCAGCCGGACGACGAGCGTGTCGCCGTCGACCACCCGATCAACGCGCGCGGGCGTGCTCGAGCCGGCGCCCGCTGCCGCGGCGCGCGGCGACGGCTCGCCAGCGGGCTGGCATGCGAGTAGGGCCGCCGCGGCAGCCGCGATCAGGAGTCCAAGGCGTCTCATCGATGTGATGCCCGCGCGCAGGCATCGCCATTGACGCAGCCGCGGCGGCTGGAATGCAGCGTGCGTTGCGCGCACCTCATATCGGCGACCGGCCTTCCTTACGACCAGCAGCCCGGGTAGCGTCCGCCGGGTCGCCTCAACCGAGACGCAGGATCGGGGCGCGGGACTGCACCGAGACAGGAGAGCGCAACGCCATGGGATTCATCACCCCCGCCCCACCGCCGGTCGACCTGGACGAGTGGAAGAAGCTGCCGCACCTCGAGCGGATCAAGCCGCTCGCGCAGGACTGGGCGATCAACGGGTTCGGAACCCCGAGCGCGGTCTACCTGCTGTACGTCGTCAAGCTTGTGATCTTCGTCCTCGGGGCGCTGCTCGTCATCTCGGCGTCGACACCGGGCATCGGCGGCCTCGGTGACCTGGGCGACTGGTGGACGCAGCCGATCGTCTTCCAGAAGGTCGTCGTCTGGACGCTGCTCTGGGAGATCGTCGGGCTCGGCTCGGGATCGATGGCCTTGACGTTCCGCTTCCTGCCACCGATCGGCGGGATCCTCTACTGGCTGCGTCCCGGAACGATCCGGCTACCGCCCTTCCCGGGCCGTGTGCCGTTGACCCGCGGCTCGACGCGGACCCTGGTCGACGTCGCGCTCTACGCGGGCGTCCTTGCGTCGGCCGGCTTCCTGCTCCTGTCCGACGGCGAGGCAGTCGCGGGAACTTTCGCCGGCCGGCTCGACCCGACCGCCGTCGCAGTCGTCGTCGGTTTTCTCGTGCTCCTCGGCCTGCGCGACAAGGTGTCCTACCTGTGCGCCCGCCCGGAGCTCTACGGGCTGCTGCTCGTGGTCTTCCTCTTCCCGATCGGGAACCTGATCGTCGCCGCACAGATCGTCCTGGTCTGCATCTGGTTCGGCGCGGCGGCGTCCAAGCTCAACAGGCACTTCCCGTACGTCGTGGCCGTGATGATCAGCAACACGCCGTGGAACCGCTCACGGGCGGCCAAGAGCCGTCTCTACCGCAACCACCCCGACGACATGCGGCCCTCCATGCACGCCGCGTTCGCGGCGCACCTCGGCACGGTCATGGAGTTCTCCCTGCCGTTGCTGCTGCTCGTCACCCACGGCGGCACGCTCGGCACGATCGCCGTGGTCGGCATGGTCGTCTTCCACATCCACATCACCTCGACGTTCCCGCTCGCCGTCCCGCTCGAGTGGAACCTCTTCATGATCTTCGGAACGCTGTTCCTCTTCGGCCATTACGGCGAAGAGCCGCTGTCGACGCTCGACGATCCCCTGCTGATCGCAATCGTCGCCGTGAGCGGCGTCCTGGTCCCGATCATCGGCAACCTGCGCCCGGACAAGGTGTCGTTCCTGCCGTCGATGCGCTACTACGCCGGCAATTGGGCCACGAGCCAGTGGCTGTTCCGCAAGGACGGCGAGGCCGAGGCGCAATTCGACAGCAAGCTCGTCAAGCCCGCGCCGCTGGTCGTGGACCAGCTGACCCGCCTCTACGATCGCGACTACGCGGAGTTCATCCTCGCCAAGGCCCTGGCTTTCCGGGCCATGCACTCCCACGGCCGCGCGCTCAACGGGCTACTTCCGCGGGCGGTTGACGACGTCGAGGCCTACCACGTCCGCGAGGGCGAGTTCCTGGCGGGCGTGGCCCTCGGATGGAACTTCGGCGAGGGCCACTTCCACCACGAGCAGCTGCTCGAGGCCGTCCAAGAGCGCTGCCAATTCAGCGACGGCGAGCTGCGCGTGGTCATGCTCGAGTCCCAGCCCGCCCACGTCCAGCGCCAGCACTACCGCATCTGGGACGCGGCGTCGGGCCTCATCGAGGAGGGCTACGTGCAGGTGGCCGACATGGTCCTCCGGCAACCGTGGCTCGACGACAGCGGAACGTTCCCGGTCGAGGTCATCGCAGGGGCGGGGCGGACACCCGCCGCCCCGGTCCAGACGTGAGCACGGCGATCGTCGTCGGTTCCGGCCCCAACGGGCTGTCTTGCGGCGCCGTGCTCGCGCGCGCGGGCATGAAGGTGACCGTGCTCGAGGCCGAGACGACGATCGGCGGGGGAACCCGTACGACCGAGCTGACGGTCCCCGGGCTGCTGCACGACCACTGCTCGGCCGTGCACCCGATGGCTGTCGGGTCCCCGGCGTTCGCGTCGCTGGACCTCGCCTCGTACGGACTGGAGTGGTGCTCGCCAGAGGTTGACCTCGCTCATCCGCTCGACGACGGAACCGCCGGCGTCATGCTGCGCTCGCTCGAGCAGACGGCGGCCGGCCTCGGAGCCGACGGGCGCGCGTGGAAGCGCCTCTTCGGGCCCTCGTCGGCGGCGTTCGCGGAGCTCAACGCGGACCTCGTCGGCCCCGTTCTGCACGTCCCCCGGCACCCGATTCGCCTCACGCGCTTCGGGCTCCCGGCGGCGGCTCCGGCGACGCTGACCGTCCGCCGCTTTCGCTCGCCGCAGGCGCGCGCGCTGTTCGGAGGGGTCGCGGCGCACGCTTTCAGCCCGCTGTCTCACGTGATGAGCTCAGCCGTCGGGATGGCGCTGATCTGCGCCGGGCACCACAACGGCTGGCCGGTCGCGCGCGGCGGCTCACGCTCCATCACCGACGCGCTCGCGGCGGTGATCGCGGCCCACGGTGGAACGATCGAGACGGGGCGCCGCGTGCGCAAGCTGTCGGAGCTGCCGGCGGCTGACGCGATCGTGCTCGACCTCGCGCCGTCGGGCGTCGTCGGCCTCGCCGGCGAGCGGCTGCCTGCCAGGGTGCGGCGTGCCTACCGGCGATACCGACACGGACCCGGCGCGTACAAGGTCGACCTCGCGGTCCAGCGAGGGATCCCCTGGACCAACGAGGCGTGTCGAAGGGCCGGGACGGTCCACGCGATCGGATCCTTCGAGGAGCTGGTGATCGCCGAGCGCGACATCAATCGCGGGCGGATGCCCGAACGCCCGCTCGTGCTGGTGGGCCAGCAATACCTCGCCGACCCGACGCGATCGGCCGGCGACGTCCACCCGGTCTGGGCGTACGCTCACGTTCCAGCTGGGTACGACGGCGACGCGACCGATGTCGTCCTGAGCCAGATCGAGCGATTCGCGCCCGGGCTGCGCGAGCGGATCGTCGATCAGGTGGCGCGGCCCACGACGGCCTTCCCGGCATACAACGCCAACTACGTCGGCGGAGACATCATCACCGGCGCGAACACCCCGCTGCAGATGATCGTTCGCCCCAGGGTCAGCCTCAGCCCCTACGAGACCGGCATCCCCGGCGTCTTCATCTGCTCTGCGGCGACGCCACCCGGAGCCGGCGTACACGGGATGAACGGCTACAACGCCGCTCAGGCGGTGCTACGGCAGCGCAGGCACACCGCCAGAGGGCTGACGACCGACTAGCATCCGCCCCGAACGTTCCACCGGGGAGCTGGCGGATGCCGGCTGAGATCGTGCCAAGTGTCCGGCGCGGACCCGTCGAACCTGTGGGGTAATGCCCGCGGAGGGAGTGATGAGGACGACAATGGCGCCGTCGCCGGCGTCTGTGACACGCGATCCGGCCGGCGTCCTGCTGAAGGGCGTCTGTTTCTCCTACCCCGCACAGCGTCGCCGGATGGCTCCGGTCGCCGCCATCGACGCTCTCTCGCTGACGATCGAGCCCGGCGAGTTCGTCGCGTTCGTCGGCCCCTCGGGATGCGGCAAGACAACGTTGCTGGAGCTGGTCTGCGGGCTGCTCGCGGCGACCGGCGGACAGCTGGAGAGCGACGACGCCGTGCTCATGCCCCAGCGCGACCAGCTGCTGCCATGGCTCGACGCGCTCGGCAACGCCGCGCTCGCACAGCGCATCCAGGGCGCGGGCCGCGAGCAGGCCCGCGCGAGCGCGCGACCGCTGATGCAACAGCTCGGCCTCGGCGGCTTCGAGCACGCGCGCCCGTACGAGCTCTCCGGCGGCATGCGCCAGCGCGTCGCCTTCCTGCGCACGCTGCTCTCAGGCAAGCCCGTGCTCTGCCTGGACGAGCCGTTCGGCGCCCTCGACGCGCTTACACGAGCGGAGATGCGCGACTGGCTGGTGACGGCTCTCGTCGCGCAGCCGCGGACCACGCTGCTCGTCACGCATGACGTCGAGGAGGCCTGCGTGCTCGCCGACCGCGTCGTCGTGCTGTCGCCGCGGCCGGCCCGCGTGCGCGCGGTGCTCGCGGTCGACGCACCGCGCCCGCGCCGCGCCACCGACCCGGTGGTCGTCGCGCTGCGCGAGCGCGCGCTGGAGGCGCTCGCCGCGTGATGCTCGTCCTTCCAGCACTGATCGTCGTCGGCCTGCTCGCGATCTGGGAGGCCTACGCGCGCAGCGGCGCCGTCGACGACTTCATCCTCCCCGCCCCGACGGAGGTCGTGCAGGCGCTGGTCGATGACGGCGCGCTGCTGTGGGACAACTTCTGGGTCACCGCCGGCGAGGTCGGGCTCGGCATCCTCGCCGCGTTGCTCGTCGGCGGGCTGCTGGCGATAGCGATCCACCTCTCCGCCGTGCTGCGGCGCGCGCTCTACCCGCTGCTCGTCGGCTCGCAGGCCGTGCCGATCGTGATCGTCGCGCCGCTGCTGGTCATCTGGTTCGGGTTCGGGATCGTCCCCAAGCTCGGGATCATTGCGCTCGTCTGCTTCTTCCCGGTCGTCGTCACGACGCTCGACGCGCTCGCCGCGGTCGACCCCGAGCAGCGCAAGCTGATGCGCACGCTCGACGCGACGCGCTGGCAGGAGTTCCGCTGGGTCGAGGCGCCCGCCGCACTTCCCGGAGCGCTCAGCGGCGCGAAGATCGCCGTCGCGGTCGCCGTGATCGGCGCCGTGTTCGCCGAGTACGCCGGCTCCAGCGAAGGTCTCGGGAACGTGATCCTGCAGGCGACGCCCCAGCTGGAAACCGCCCGCGCCTACGCCGCCGTGGCGCTGCTGGCGGCGTTCGCCGTCCTCCTCTTCTCCCTCCTGTCCCTGGCCGAGCGCCTGCTCGTGCCGTGGGCCCGTCGCGACACCGAATGGAGCACCCGCCGATGAACCGCCGCACCCTCCCCGCCCTCGCGATCGCCGTGTTGGCGAGCCTCGCGCTCGCCGCGTGCAGCGAGAAGCAGGAGAGCACCTCAGCGCCCGCGCAGCGCGACCTGACGCTCATCTTGGACTACCTGCCGAACCCCGATCACGTCGGGATCTACACCGCCCAGGCCCGCGGCGATTTCGCCAAGGCCGGGCTGAACGTGAAGATCGTGACGCCGTCGGACCCGGCCGCGCCGCTGAAGCTCGTGGCCGCCGGCCGAGCCGACCTGGCGATCTCCTACGAGCCGGAGATCCTGCTGGCGCGCGGCCACGGCGCCGACGTGCTGAGCGTCGCCGCGCTGGCGACGCGGCCGCTGACCTCGCTGATGAGCGTGCACGGCAAGCCCGTCTCACCGCAGAGCCTGAAGGGAAAGACGGTCGGCACCGCCGGAATCCCCTATCAGGACGCATATCTGGAGACGATCCTCCAGAACGCGGGCGTCGACCCCGACTCCGTCAAGAAGGTCAACGTCGGCTTCAACCTCATTCCGGCGATGCTGTCGGGCAAGGTCGACGCGACGCTCGGCGCGTTCTGGAACGTGGAGGGCGTCCAGCTTCAGCGTGAGCAGCGCCGGCCGCGGATCCTGCCGGTCGACCGCGTCGGCGTGCCGACCTATGACGAGCTGATCCTCGTCGCGCGGCGCGCGACCGTGCGTGAGGACGGAGCGCTGATCCGGCGCTTCATCCAGGCGCTGCAGCGCGGAACCGTCGCGGCACGGCGTGACCCGTCTGCGGGGGTCGACGCACTGCTCGCCGCCTCGCCGGATCTGAAGCGCGGCTTCACCGCCGCGAGCGTTCGCGCCACCCTGCCCGCGCTCTTCCCCGCGCAGAGCGGCCGGCCGTTCGGCTGGCAGGACCCCGCGTCCTGGCAGCGCTACATCGATTGGATGGTCGAGAACGGCCAGCTCGACCGGCCGATGGCCGCCGGTGCGGTGCTCACCAACGAGTTCCTGCCGGGCGAGGGCGTCGGCGAGGCGGACCAGACGCCATGACCGCGGGCGGGCTCGCGCGCAGCGAGCCCGCTCCCGCGCCGGCGCGCAGCGCGTGCGCGCCGGCGAGCCCGGCCCACTCGCCGTACGGGGCAAGCAGCTCGCGGACGTCGGCCTCGCCTGAGCGGGCGCCGGGGCGCCCGCTCAGGTGGCGGCCGGCCCACTTCAGGTAGGCGAGGTCGCCCGCGGGCACCTGGTCGTAGCGCCCCTGACCGTGCAGCGCCAGGACGTCGATCGTCCATTGCCCGATACCGGGGATCGCGCGCAGGCGCTTCCACGCGCGCTCGTGATCGCTCGCGCGCAGGTCCGCGCGGCCGCTCGCGACCTCGCGGGCGGCGCGGATCAGGGCCGTGGACCGTCCCGCGCTGAGGTCGAGCGACTGCAGCAGCGCCGGAGCGACGCCGGCCAGCCGCGCCGCGTCGGGAAGGTCGCGCAGCCCTGTTCGCTCGCAGCGCCGCCCGAGCCTGGCGACGATCCGCCGCTCGATGGCGACCGCGCGCGAGTACTCGATCAGCTGCTCGCAGACCGCCCACGCGAGCGCCTCGAAGGGATCCGGACGGCGCTGGATGCGCAGGTACGGGCGCGCCCGCAGCGAGCGCCCGACGAGCGGGTCGTCCCTGAAGGCGTCCCAGAACGGCCGCAGATCGTCATCGACGGCGAGCGCGAAGCGCATCCGCGTGATCGCCTCCTCGGCGGCCTCGCGCGGGTCAGCGGCGCCGCGACCACCATCCGTTCCCGCGATCGAGGCGCTCTCAGCCGAGACCGTGGCGGCGAAGCGGACGACGCCGTTACGAGGATGGACGCGCTGTGGGCCCTTGCGACGACCACCGGCGTCGTCAATCCAGCCCACCGCCCCAGGCTGTGAGACGCGCACCACCACTGGAACGCAACCGACGTGGATCAGGCGCTCCAGCGCGTCGCCGCGGCGGCGCGTCACGCCGTCCGATCCGGCCCGCGGAAGCTTGAACGGCCACGGCGGGCGAACCTCGCGGCGGACCTCGATCACCGCGGCCGCGGGCACCGTCACGGACGCTTGCTGAGCAGGTGCACGTCGATCAAGAACGAACGCGTCGCCTCGACGTCGAGAACGCTCGCGGCGGCGTTTCTTGCGCGGCGCGGGGCGCTCTGCGCGGCCGAACGCCGCGAGCGGCGCTGTGCGACGACGACGGCGGCCGCCGCGCCGGCGACGAACCCGGTGGCCGCGATCGCTGAGTGAGCGGCCACGACCTCGCGCGCTGAGCGGCGCTGGGGCAGCGGGCGCGCGTCGCCGACGACGATCACGCCGTCGACCTCCTCCACCGCATCCAGCTCGGCGCCGTTCTGCCCGCTCATCGAGGCAGAGGCTACCGAGGGAAGGCGACGACGCCGCGCCGGGTTGGAGCGCAGCCCCGGCGCGTCGACCTGACCGCCGGCCTGCTCACGCCGCGGCACGCTGCGGCTGCCAGATCTCTTGCCCGGCCGGGAACGCGGGCTCGGCGTCGGGCTCGAAGCGGCGCTCGTACATCCGATAGCGCTTGACTACCTCCCCGCCCATCGCCTCCATGCCGCGGTTCATCGCGCGGTTGGTCTCCAGGATCCAGCCCATCTCACCCCAGGTCACAGGCCCGACCTCGGCCTCGTCGAAATGCTCGATGTAGAGCTGCGCAGCGACGCCGGCGTGCTGGAATTCGGGCTTGACGCCGAGGAAGCCGACGCGGCAGCGATCGATCGTCCGGCGACGGCGCAGGAAGTGCCACCAGCCGGTGGGCAGGATCCGCCCGTTCATCTTCCGCAGCACCTGGTTGATGTCCGGAACCGTGATCGCGACGCCGGCTGTGGCACCGTCGCTCACGCGCTCGCAGACCATGAACCACTGCGGGTCGAAGACGAGGTGCAGCTCCTGCGCATAGGCCTTCAGGTCGGCCTTCGAGTAGGGGACGAAGCCCCAGTTGTTCGCCCAAGCCTCGTTGTAGATCTCCGCGAATCGGTCGAGGTCCCGGCGCAGCGAGCGCCGCGACATGTGGCGCAACCTGATCCCGTGCTCGGGCTCGCAGCGCTCGGCGAGCTCGAAGATCACTGGCAGGATCTTCGCCCGGTCGGAGATATCCAGCCGCCACATGAGCAGATCGATTGCCTTCTCCAGCCCAGCTCCCTCGCACAGCTCGCGGTAGTAGCGCGGGTGCCAGGGCTGGCGGATCATCGGTTCGAGGTCGAATCCCTCGATGACGACGCCGCTCTCATCGTTGATCGTGAAGTCCATCGGCCCGACCATGCGGTCGCACGAGCGCTCGCGCAGCCAGGCCTCAGCTGCCGCCAGCAGAGCGTCGAGGATCGCCTGGTCCTCCTCGAGCTCGAGGAACCCGAACATCCCCCAGCGGTTGCCCTGGTGCTCGTTGAAGGCGCGGTCGACCTGGGCGCTGATCCGGCCGACGACGCGATCCTCTCGCAGCGCGATGAAGAGCTGCGCCTCGCCGTGCTTGAAGAAGGCGTTGAAGCGCGGGCTCAGGAACAGAAGGCGCTCCACCCGCAGCGGGGGAACCCATTGCGGCGAGCTAGCATGCAGGCGGAACGGGAGGTCGACGAACCTGCGTAGGTCACGTCGCGATCTGACTGGCCGGACCTCCACGCTCACGGTGCCGGACCCTATATGAGGCCACCCGAAAACCCCCCGCGCACGTCTGGCGATGCCGGGAACACGCCTTCCGGCGTCTCCGGCTGACCTCAATGCCGGAGACCCGGATCGACGTCTTCGAGAAGGCCCGCACGCACGAGCGCCTTGAGCAGCTTCGGGCAGCGCGTGAGGCCGACGTCCTGCCGTACTTCCGGATGCTCGAGGGCCCCGCGCGCCCGGTCGTCGAGATGGAAGGTGCCGAGCGGATCATGCTCGGCTCCAACAACTACCTCGGACTGACCGCCGACGAGCGCGTCATCAACGGCGCACGCGACGCGCTCGACAAGTACGGAACAGGCCTCACGGGCTCACGACTGCTGAACGGCACGATCCCGCTCCACGTCGAGCTCGAGCACGAGCTGGCGGAGTGGATGGGCACAGAGGACGCGCTCGTTTTCACGACCGGCCATCAGGCCAACGTCGGCACGCTCGGGACGATTCTCGCGCCCGGCGACACGGTCGTGGCCGACAGCGGCGACCACGCCTCGATCCTCGACGGCTGCCTGCTCTCCCGCGCGAAGCTGCGCCCCTTCCGCCACAACCGGATCGACAGGCTCCAGCGAGCCCTGGAGCGCGCATCGGGCGACGGCGGCGGCTTGCTGGTCGTCGTCGACGGCGTGTTCTCGATGGAAGGCGACATCGCTCCGCTGTCCGAGATCGCCGAGCTCTGCGAGCGCTTCGGCGCGCGGCTGATGGTCGACGAGGCGCACGGCGCCGGCGTCCTCGGCGCGCGCGGAGCGGGAACGGCCGAGCTGCTCGGCGTCGAGGACCGCGTCGACCTGCGGATGGGCACGTTCTCCAAGTCGCTCGCGGCCTGCGGCGGCTTCGTCGCCGGCCCAGCTGACGTGATCGACTTCCTGCGCGTCCAGTCGAGGGCCTACCTGTTCACCGCATCGGCGGTGCCGGCGGCCGTGGGCGCGACGCTCGCCGCTCTGCGCGTCGTGCGCTCCGACGAGGGACCCGTGCTGCTGCGCTCGGTGCTCGACAACGCACGCGCGCTGCGCGACGGGCTCGAGTCGCTGGGTTTCGCCGTCGTCCAGCCGCAGCGGCTCCCGGCGGGGGCGCAGGCCGGCGCACCCGGCGTGATCGACGGCACCATCGTGACGCCGATCGTGCCGGTGCTCGTCGGCGACGACTGGAAGGCCGTGCTGCTTTGGCGCGCGCTCTACGACGCCGGCGTCTTCGTCAACACCGCTCTGCACCCGGCGGTCGCCCCCGGCGGCGCGATGCTTCGCACGAGCGTGATGGCGACGCACGACCGCGCCACGATCGACCGCGCGCTCGACGCGTTCGCCGCGGTCAAGACGTCCTTCGAGGCCGAGCACGGCCCGCTGCCGGGGCCCGGCGCGCACTGAGCGAGGTTCCGGCCGAGCGCCTCCGCGCGCGGCTTGTGCCATGACACCGTTCCTCTGACTGGCCGGTCAGAAGGCCTGAGGCGAAAATGCGCGCTCTGAGCGCAACTTCTGTCGAACCCGCCGTTGACGGCGCTCGCGGATCCTCTAGGTTGCGTATCGCACCGGGGAGGTGCGAGACAGGGGCAGTACGGAACGCAGGGAGCCGTTTTGGGGAAGGCTCCCGGTAAGGATCGAGCGCGCCCGCCGGACGGAGCCGAATCGTGCCCGCCCTCCCCGCCGGTCCAACCAAACACAGCGGTCGACTCGCGCAGGCAGCGCGAGCTGGCAGGGAGGTACGAAAGATGACGCAAGCAGCGAGGATGTCCTCTGCGCCGCAGCACCTGCGCGCACTGGAGCGGGCGAACGCCGTCAGGCTGGCGCGTGCCGAGCTCAAGCGCAGGGTCACCGCCGGGGACGTCAGCGCCGCCGAGGTGATCCTCGGCTCGCCGTGGGAGGCAGGTTCGATGACGGTCGCCGACCTTCTCGGCAGTCAGCGACGCTGGGGTCAGACGCGTTGCCGCACGTTCCTGCAGGCCGTCCCGATGTCCGAGAGCAAGACGATCGGCACCATGACGGACCGTCAGCGGTTGGCGATCGCCGACATGCTCGCGGGTCAGCCGGCGTCCCGGCGGGCGCCTCTCGACAACAACGCTCCCGTACTCGCCGCCGTCGGCGGCTGACAGCGTGGCCCGATCCGGGCGTCCGCAGGTGGCGGGCGTCCGGATCGGGCGCAGCGCGCTGCGCTCTCAGGGCGCCGTCGCGCAGATCTCGATGATGTGCCCGTCCGGGTCGCGCAGGTAGATCGACGACAAGCCGCCGCGCTCGTAGAGCTCGGTCGTCGGCACCTCGCGCGACTGGAGGTACTCGCGCCAAGCGCCGACCTCCTCAGCGCTGCCGACCGCCAGAGCGAGGTGATGCGTCGCGCCGGTGCCCTGCGCGCCCGCGCCCATCTGCGCGTACTCCAGGAAGGAGACGAGCCCTCCCGGGCTGCCCGCTGCATCCGCGCCGAACCAGTAGTGCCGCGCGCCCGGATCGTCGTCGTTGGTGCCCTCGCGCAGCAGGGCAAAGCCGAGCACGTCCCGGTAGAACGCCGTCGTGCGCTCCATGTCGGCGCTGATCAGGGTCGCGTGGTGCAGGCCGGTGATTCGCATCCGGCGTTGCGCAGCGGGAGCTTCGGGGGCCGCAGGTGGCTGTGGGTGCTCGGGGTTCACGAGCGGGAATGCAACACGATCGTCCGGCGGCGTGTCACGAGCGCCAGCTGAGCCCGCCCGAGCGACGCCTGAATATCTCCCGGAAGAGCTGCACCGCGAGCAGCAGGACTACGGCTCCGACGATCAGGACGACGCCCTTGGCCGGGCGCGCGATGATCACCAAGGGGAAGGTGACGAAGATCGCAGCGAGGCCCCCCAGGAGCGCCGAATGCGACCGATAGCCCGCCAGATGCTCACGCAGCGACAGCTCGAGCGTGGCGACCGTCACCGAGCCGAGCCCGACGGCCAGCAACGGCCCGCGCCCGGATGCGCTGCCGAGCAGCGCGAAGGCGAGCGCGACGAGGCCGAGCAGGATCAGGATCTCGGTCAGCGGGAACGGCGCCCAGGGCGGCTGCGGGGCGTCGTCCAGCCGCGCGCGGCGCGCGCTGGTGACCGGCAGGCGCGGCGGGGCGTCCAACGGCGCGCGGGCGCCCGTCCGCTTGCGACTACGACTCCCCATGTCAGGTGGCTAACGGGCAGCCGCTCGACAGCTTGACGTGCCACCAGCCCATCAGCATGCCGATCAGCCCAAGCCGCGGCTTCACGTGCCAGACGCCGCAGCCGCCCTCTCCGAGGTCGTCCTGGGCGACCCGCACGCGGCGGTGTTCGCCCGGCGCCAGCAGCATCCGCTCCAGGCGCACACGCGCGCGCTCCTGCTCGCGGCCGCGGGCCTCCAGCACTCGCGTGCCCGCCGCCAGGCGGCCGGCCAACGCATCGCGCACGATCTCGAGCTCACCGAGCTTCAGCAGACGCGGGCCGCGCGCGGATGGCACAGCGGTCTGGATCCCGCCGTATGGAAACGCCGCCGCGCTGACCGCCGACAGGCGCCGCTCGAGCCGCGCGACCTGGGCCCGCAGCGCCACGCGGGCGGCCTGCTCGTCGGCTCGCAGCCCGGCCGGACTGCGCTGGGCGGCGCGCGCCGACGCGCGGACACGATCAGCCTGCGGGCAGGTCGGACTGCTGTGCAACGTCGGCGGGGCTTCGAGCTGCTGCATCGCGCTTACTCCTGCTCGCCAGTCTACCCACCACTGCAACCCCGAGACGGGACCGATCACGCCCAGCCCGAGCGGCCCGGGACGCTCAGGCCGAAGGCGCAAGCGCTTCGCAGCACGTCCACAGCGCCTCCTCGACATGGATCGACGGGACGTGCGGGATCCTGACAGCGACGAGGGTCAGCCGCTCGGCTCGCCGATCGGGGAGCGCCTCGCTCGCGAGCTCCCCGAACAGCCCGGCCAGCGGGCGTCGCGCATCGGCGAGGACCAGCCTCCCCGGCTCGAGCTGCGGCGCAAGCTCGCCTTCGCCGAGGCGCTCGCCGCGCGCCGCCTCGCGCAGGCCGACGGGACCGTCTACAGCGGCCGCGTCGAAGGCCGACACGGGAACGCCGGTCTCGAGCAGCGCGAGCAACAGCGCGTCCGCGAGCCGGTTCCAGGAGCGATGCCCGCCTTCGACGAGTCGCTGGACTGCGGCCTCCTCGATCGGCGTGCGCGTGACGTCGGGATCAAGCCCGATGTGCCGGTAGAAGACGCGGTAGGCAGCGGGAACCGGCTCGCGCCGCAGCTCCACGGCGCGACGGCCGTTGAAGCGGCTGGCGAGATAGCCCAGGCGCTCCACCACGCCGGGGTCCGGCCGCGGCGGCGGCGCCGCGACGACGCACCCGCTGACCGCGAGCTCCGGGAACTCCTCTGCCAGCGGCCGTGAGACCCAGCCTTCGTCGAGCTCGAGCTCGCTCTGCATCGACCAAGCGTCTCACGCCGCGGAGCGTCTGTCGGCGTGGGCGGCTCTCAGCGCGCTGCGGCAGCTGCCGCAGCGCGAGCGAGGCGGTCCAGGCGAGCGCCCAATTCATGCTCCGCGAGCAGTCCCACGGAGCTGTCGCTCACCCTGCCACCGGGCAACACGAACGTGAGCAGCGGGCAGACTGCCACTCCGTACACGTTGGCGAGCCCGCCGTCGCGGTCGTGGACGACCGGGAAGCTCCAGCCCCTTGAGCGAACGAGGCGGCGCAGCTCGCCGCGATCGCCTCGCACGGCCACGGCGGCGCCCGCGATGCCGGAGCGGCTGCGCAGCGCCTGCTGCAGGTCGTCCAGCTGGTCGGTGCAGCGCCGCTCGCCAGGGGTGAAGAAGGCGATCACGGCCGGGCGCCCGCGCACCAAAGCACACGAGGTGAGCACTCTCCGATCGCGGATCCCGCATGCCGGGATGCGGCCCGCCACGCCCTGATCACGCTCACGCGCGAGATTGACGTCGCCCTCCAGGTCGGAGAGCACAAGCGGGGCGGCGAACGGCGGCAGCCGCTCGCCGACCGCAGGCCCGGTGGACGATCCGCCCTCCGTACGCAGCGCGTTGAGCCCCACGAGCACCAGCAGCAGGAAGCCGGCACAGACGAGCACGAGCCCCGGCAGGCGCGAACGCGCATCGCTTGTGCGCTGCTCGTCCGCGGGCACGCCCGGGAGCCAGGGTTCACGGTCCGGCGACGCGCGCTCGGCTCCCGACCCATCGCCGGGATCCTCGCCGAACCCGAGCGGTCCGCCGGACTCGCTCACGCGACCGGCGCGCGTTCGACTTGGGCCCCACCGCGTCGCCGCTGCCACGTCGGCAACCGCGCGAACGCGCCGCCCTCGGCCAGCACGAGCACCGCCGGCAGCACGATCATCACCCCGACGAGCGCGACGCTCAGGTCGATCACGGTCACCAGGCCGAAATCGCGCAGCATCGTGATGTCCGACACGATCAGCACGGCGAAGCCCGCAATCGCCGTCACGCCCGATGCGAGCACGGCTGCGCCGGTCGAGGCGTAGGTCCGCCGCAGAGCCTCGTGGACGTCGTGGCCGGCTTCGCGCTCACTGCGGTAGCGCTCACTCAACAGCACGCTGAACTCGGTCGAGATCGCGATCACGAGCGCTCCGAGCACGATCGACATCGGGTTCAGCGGAATACGAGAGACGAACAGGACGAGCGCCGACCACCCGGTCGCGAGAGCGATCGGGATCAGCGGCACGAGCGCCCGCGCGACGCTGCGCAGCGCCAGCAGCAGGACCAGCGCGACCGCGAGCAGGCCCGCGACGAGCGTCACGACGCGCCGCAGCGGCGAGGCGAGACGATCGTTCGCCTCCGCCGCGAGCACCGGCAGACCGGCGAGGCGCGCGGTCACGCCCGGTGGCGGATCGAGCTCACGCTGCATCGTCCGCAGCACCTCGGACTGCCGCTCGAGCGGCATCAGGCGAAGGCCGAACGACAGCGTCGCAGTGCGCCGGTCGGCTGAGATGACGGTCTGCGAGAAGTACGGTGGCACGGCGTCCAGGAGACCCTCGATCCGTTTCCGTGAGGAGAGCGACTCCTTGGTCGTGAAGAGGTCGGGGAGCGAGAAGGCCGGGCAGATCTCCGAGCGACCACAGCCCTTGCGCTCGGTATAGCGCAGCTCCCTCAGCACACGCTGCTGGTAGCGCGTCATCCAGCTGACGACAGCCGGGTCGGTGACCCTGCGGCCCTCGATCAGCACGTTGGCCTCGCCGCCGACGCCGCTGATCGCCTGCAGGTCACGCAGATCGCGCAGCGCCGGCAGATTCTGGGGCACGAGTCGCTGGATGTCGGACTCGACCTTGGTCTGGGTGTCCAGCGCCCACCCAGCGGCCGCCAGCGCCACGGCGATCGCGAGCACGCGCCCGGGCCGCGTGATCGAGGCGGTCAGCGCCCCCCGAGCGGCGCGCGGCGCTGCCCCGCGGACAGCGCCGACCGCCCGCAGCGCACCGACGATCTCGCCCGCGCCGTTCCAGGCGGCCGCTAGAGCCCCCGCCGCGCGGCCGGGGCGCTCCGCGCGGCTCTCACGGCGGCGCTCGTCCCACGCGTGCGCCGCGACGCCGAGCGTGAGCGCGCAGAGCAGAGCGAGCATGATCCCCACCACGAGCAGCACGCCGAAGCCGCGCACCATCGGCACCGGCGACAGCAGCAGCACCAGGAATCCGGCCGCCGTCGCCGCCGCGGCGACGGCGATCGTGGGCGCGCCGCGCTCGGCGACCCGCGCGACGCCATCGTGAACCGGCGGGCCCTCCTCCTGAACGCGCGACTGGAGCTGGATCGCGTAGTCGACGGCGAGCCCGATCAGGATCGGGATCACGGCGATCGACGCCATCGTCAGCGGAACCGACGCCAGGCTCATGATCCCGAACGTGAGCGCGCAAGCAGCCAGCGCGACGACCAGCGGCACCAGTCGCAGACGCGCGCGGAAGACGAGCAGCAGCGTCAGCGCCATCACGGCGACCGCGACCAGCAGCAGCACCACGATCGCCGACGAGAGCGATCCGGAGAGCTCCTCGATGAGGACCGGGGCACCCGTCACTCCGTAGGAGCCGGCGGTGAGCTTCCAGCGCGGCATCGCTACGGCCGCACGGATGTCGGCCAGCGCGGTGCGCCGAGCGGACTCGCTGAGATCGTCGCGCAGGCGAACCTGGATCAGCGCGCCGTCGGGGCCGGGGAAGATCGAGGCAAAGCGCGTCTTCGGCGTACCCGCGGGCTTTGTCGCGTCGAAGACGAGCCGGGCGACGAACGACGGGTTGTCGAGCCGCGGCGGCAGCGAATCGAGCCCCAGTCCGTAGCGCACGGCGAGCCTCAGCAGCTCGGTGACGAACTTCGCCTGCACGACCTGCTCAGCCTGCGAGCGGTAGCGGCGCGCGTCGGTGGCGGAGAAGCCGCGCCGGAGCGCGAGCTGCTCGGCGGCGCGGCCGGCCCTGCGCGAGTCCCGTGCCTGACGAGCGGTGAGCGCGGCGAGGCCGTCCGAGATCTGCGTCACGGACTCGTTGAGGAACGTCCCTGGCCCGAAGACGACGCGGACGGGCTTGGTGCGCGCGAGCCGCCCGCAAGGCCCCGCCGCCCCGCCCTGCGGCGTGATGCCGGCCGGCACGTTGCCCGCCAGGCAGCCCTCCAGCCCGAGCACCGCGTTGAGATCCGAGGTGAGTACCACGCGCGTGATCGACTCACGCACGACGACGTAGACGGCTTCGTCGCCGAAGCGCTGGTGCAGGCGCTCGGTCGCGGCCCACCCCGGCGTCGACGATCCGACGATGGTGTCGGTCTCCGCGCTGGGCTCGAGGCGCAGCGCCAGCAGCGCGCCGGCGACCGCGAGCACGAGCACGAGCCCGCCGACGGCGAGGGGCCGTGTCGAAGCCAGGCCCATCAGCCGGCCGAGCAGCCGCCTCAGCATCACGCGAACGGTAGCGCCGGGGCTGCCGAGTGCGCGCCGCACCGAATGCGTGCGGCGAGCGGCCGTGATGTCAACGCGCTACGGCGTTCCGAACTTGGACGCCGGCAACGAGGCGCCCGGCGAGAGCTGCGGATACAGGGACGTGCGTCCGCCGACCGTGTACGGCGCCTGCTGCTTGCAGCCCGGAGCCGGGACGTTGGCCGGGTTGTCGCCGAGGGCGAACTTGCGCAGGTTGGTGCGAATCTTCTCCGTGTACCAGGCCGTGTCGGGTACCGAGCCGACGGGCGCCAGGTCGGGTGACGGAGCGGTCGCGCTCGAGCAGTGCCGCGTCTCCAGCGACGGCAGGCCGTTCGCCAGGTCGGCGATCGCGCGCGGGAACATGTACGCGTTGGTGCGACTGGACTTGTGGCGGTTGGGCAGCGGTCCGAGGCTGAGCGGGTTCAGCGGGTTCGTCGTGCGCAGGTAGTGGAGTGATTCCTTGCCTGTCGCAGCCTGCGTCGCCGCGCTGATGTTCGCGAAGAACGACGTCAGCTCGCTGCGGTAGGCGCCGAGGTGCTGAAGCAGCGGATTGAGCTGCGTCAGCGGCGGGTCGAGCGCTCCGACGAACGGCGCGAAGTCGTCGAGGAACGCGCTCGCCGCGGGCAGGCCCTTGACCGAGGCGGTGATCGCGGGGTCGAGGTTGACGAGCAAGTCGCGCAGGTCGGGCGCGAGGTCCTCGAGCGCCTCGAACGTCGGCTGGAACTCACGCGCCACGGGCCGCAGCTGGTCGATCAGCGGATCGGTGTCCCGCGCGAACTTCGTCAGCCGGCGCAGAGTCGTGCGCGACTCGCGCTGGAAGGCCGGCAGCGCGACGAACGTCTGGGCGAGTTGCTCGTCACGCGCTGCGGTGGTCTCGAAGACGGTGTTGGAGTTCTGGATCAGCCCACGCAGCGCGTCTTGGCGCTCACTGAGCGCGCTGAACGTGACGCCGGTGTTGCGGATCAGGGCGCTGAACGAATCGGAGTCGTCGTTGAGGACGCGCAGCAGCTTCGTGGCCTCCTCGAAGAGTGGCGCGAACTCGGCGAACGCCTCGCCGATCTCACGGCCGCGGCCCGCACCGGCGATCGCGAGCTGCTGCTGCCAGGTCCTGAAGGAGTCACGCGTTCGCACGTCAAGCGAGCGGAGGATCTCGTCCAGCTCCACCGAGGGCTCGATGCCGGCCTCCGGCAGGACACCGCCGTCAGGGATGAAGGCACCGTTCTTGTCGCCGGCCGTCAGCTCCAGGTAGTTCTCGCCGAGCAGCGACTTCGAGCGCAGCCTCACGCGGACGTTCTTGCGCAGCGGCGCGTACCTGGGCTCGATCTCGAGCTCTACGACGGAACGGCTCGAGACGGCGTCCGCCTGGATCGACTTGACCTTGCCGACCGGTACGCCGGAGATGCGCACATCGGCCTGGACAGCGAGCTGACCGGCCTCCTTGAACGGCACGGTCACGCGGTAGCCCTTGGGCTTCAGCGGCGTCGCACCACCGAACGTGAGCCACAGGAACGTGAGCAGCCCGAAGCACGACAGCGCGAACAACACCATCGTGAGAATGCGAGCGATGCTTGGTGCCTGCTTCTGCATGCGCTAGCCCCCGGCCCCGGCCTTGGCGGCCTTTCGAGCGCGGGCCGCCGCGGCCCTCGCGGACGCGCCGGCGGCGACGGAGTCCTGCTTGCTGCAGACCTCCTCGAACCTCGGCGCGTTCAGCAGCTCGGAGAGCGTGCCGAGCAGCGGGTTCGCGGTCCCGATCACGGTGAAGACCTGCAGTGACGCGCAGCTGCCGTAGATGAGGCCACGCCGAACCGAGCCATTGGCGTCCTGCGAGCTGAAGATCGCCGCGCCGAGATGGTTTGCCCAACCGAGCCAGTAGAGGAAGCCCTCGTCCTTGCCCGCCGGGTTGTAGGCCAGCGTGTTGAACAGCTCGTTGAGCACGTCGAGTGAGCTCGTCAGGCCCGGAAGCGTCTCGGCGAGATCGTTCGCCGCGGGCCTGAGCGCCTTGACGGTAGGTGCGGCGATGGGAACGAAGGGACGCAGCTGGTCCTTGAAGACCGGCGTCGTGTCCTTGGCGAACGCCTGGTAGCCGCGCAGGGCCGGCGCCAGGCCGCGCGCGGTCGGGAGCAGCTCGCCGAGCGTGGGACCGAGCTCCTTGGCGAGCGTCTCGGACTTCTGCAGCGCCGAATTCGTCTTCTGGAGCGCGGCCGGGAGCAGCCTAAGCGTCTCGCGCAGGTTCTCCTGCTCATTGGCGAAGGAGCGGAAGACGCGGTTGGAGGAATCGACGAACTGCCCGAGCTGCGTGTCGGTGTCGCCGAGCGCCTCGGAGAGCAGCCGGAAGTTGCGGATCGAACGACGGATGTTCTTGTCGCGCTTGGACAGCTCGCCATTGATGCGCTTGAGGTAGCGGGCAGTCGGGTCGAAGCGCTTGAGCGTCGCCGCGAGCTCCGCGGCGTTCCCGTCCAGGCCCTCTCCGGCTCCGCCGACGAGCAGCTGCAGGTACTCGCGCGTGTCGACGTCGAGGCCGGCGAAGAACTCGTCGGGCTGGACGTTGGGCTGCGTCTGCGCCAGCGGCAACACGCCGCCCTCGGGAACCTCGCCCGCCCTCAGATTGCCCGGGTCGAGCTCGATCGTCATGTCGTTGAGCGCCGTCTTGGGGCGCAGCAGCGCGGTCGCGTCCCGGTAGATCGGCGTGTACTTCCTGCGCAGCTTGATCTGGACGATGGCCTTGCCATCGCGCAGCTTGACCGCGCCGATCTCGCCGATCGACACGCCCGCGACCTGCACGGTCTGCCCCTGGCCGGGAGTGATCGCCTGGGCAGTGGAGAACTCAGCCTCGTAGTTGACGAAGTCGGTGCCGACGACCGGCACCCACGCGGGCAGGTAGAAGCGCTGGTTGGAGAGGATGTAGCCACCGACGATCAGCGCGATGAGCGCGATCACGACGATCGCCGCGAAGTCCCAGATGTGCTTTCTGATCGCGCGCTTCATGAGGTCACTTGACGCCGTCCGACGGACCCGTCGGCGTCGCGCTGAAGTCGGGGATCTGCTGCTTGAAGCATGCCTCGTCGGGCTTGTAGACCGGCTTCTTCCTGGTCCATGCCGGACGCGAACCGAGCGGCCGGCCGAGCGAGTTGCCGAAGAGCTTGCCGTTGTCGCCCACGTTGCCGCCCGCGATGGTCACCGGGTTGGCGCCGCCGCCGCTCTGCGTGCGGATGAACGTGCCGTTGCCGTCGAAGTTCTGGCCCTCTCCGGCGAGCCCGACCATCGCGTACCAGAACTCCTTGTAGTTCGCCTTGCCCGTCGAGAAGTCGGCGCCCGTCGCAGCGTCCTTGTCGATGAGCACCTGATCGCCGGCGGGCAGGAACACGTCGCGCATGCACTTGGCGAAGAGGTCGCCCTCGGCCACCGCGTCGATACCGAGGTTGGTGGCCTTGGCCAGCGAGGCGGTTGCCGGGACGAGGTCGTCCAGCAGGCCGCCGAACTCGTCCTTGCCGACGAACGGGCGGACCTGCTCGATCCAGGGCGTGAGAGCGTCGATCGTCGGCTGCGTCTCGAGCACGCCCGGGATCAGCTCAAGCGAGAACGCGCGCAGGTTGGGCAGGCTGTCGTTGAGCGCACCGAGGCTCGAGTGGGCGTTCTCGATCGTCGGGCCGAGCTCACGGACCGCCGCGCGCACGTTCGCCTGTTCGGAGGCGATCGCCGCCATCGTCGTGTTGAAGTTCTCGACGAGCTCGCCGACCTGACGTTCGCGGTCACCGAGCTGTTCGCCGATCCCGGCGAGCCCGCGCACGAGCCCGGTCAGGTCATCGGGCTGCTCACCGAACAGGGCGTCCTGGACGATGGCGCTGTCGCGCAGCGCGTCCTCCCCGAGGCCCAGCGCGCTGTTGAGCGCCTGCGCCGCAGTCTTGCCCTTGGTCGATGCCGGCTGGTCGGCGTCCTGCTCCGGCGTCGGCTTGTCGCTCAGCGCGCCGCCGAGCTCCACGAGGGTGGTCTGGAGGCTCTTGCGCGTATCGCTCTGGAGTGCCGTCAGGATCTGATCGAGCTGCACCGGCGTGGCCGTCTGCGCGACGGGGATCGTGTCGCCGTCGGAGATCGTCGGAGTCGATGGCGTGCCCGGCTCGATGTCGATGAAGAAGTTGCCCTCGAGGAAGATGCGCGGGCGGATCTTGAGCCTGGCGTCCTTGTGGATCGGCAGGCCCTCCTCCTTGACCTCCATCGTCACGATGGCGTTGTTCGTGCCCTCCTGGCCTTCGATGGAGACCACTTTGCCGATGTTGACGCCGGCGATGCGGACCGGCGACTTGGGCGTCAGCGAGTTCGCGGACGGGAAGACGGCCTCGAAGCGGAAGCCGCGCGTGAAGGGCATGTCCTTCGAGAACCCGAACCACGAGACGACCAGCACGGCGAGGATGATGAACGCGCCCACCTTCACGGGGTCCGCGCCGGTGCGGTCCTTGCGCAGGACCCGCGGAGCGTCAGGGGCGTTCTTGCGTCGCAGGATCGCCATCAGGGCTTCGTGTCGTCGTGGAGGGTGGTCGCCTTCTGGCCCGGGACGTTGCCGATGACCACGCGACCCGGCAGGAAGTCCTCGTTGCCGGCCTCGCAGGTGCGCGGCTGGCCCGGAGCGGCGGTGAGCGGGTAGGGGTTGCTGTGCAGGTAGTTCGTCTTGTCGAACCCTGCCGCGGTCGGTCCGTTGGCGGGCGCTGACGAGGGGGCGCCCTCGTTGTTCGGAGCGGCGCTGATGCTGCCCGGAGAGGTGACGATCGAGAAGCGCAGGAGCTGGCCGTTGGTGCCGCCCTCGGTCAGGATGCTCGTCGCGTTGCGCAGCAGGATCCCGATGTAGTTGCAGACGGTCTGCGCGGGCGCCAGGTAGCTGATCGCCGGCTCGGCGATCTGCGCGGTCGAGGTGAGGTCCTTGACGCCGAGGCCGACGAGCGGATCGGTCGAGAACTTCTCGACGCTCTTGATCGTGTCGGCCACGCGGGCGTTGAACGCCGGCACGCGCTTGAGCGTCGGCGTGCCCTGCTCGGTCAACTCGGCCAGCACAGGAGCGGCGCCGGCGAGCGCGTCGATGCCGGGCTGCAGCTCCCTGAAGAAGGCCGCGTTGTTCGCGAAGAAGGGCCTCAGCTTGGGCAGCTCCGTGGCCGCCACCTTGAGTGTCTCGGGCCCTTCGGAGATCGACTCCTGGATGTAGGGCCGCGCGACGCCGGCGAGCGCGGTGAACGTCGTGTCGAGGCCGCGGAACACCGCGGCCTGCGTCTCGGCGACGGGCGCGACGGCGGCGGCGCTCTGTGCGAGGCCCTGGAAGAAGCCGCGCAGATCGGTGCCGTCGCTCGCCAGGTTGCGCATCACGGGCGTCAGCACGTCGAGGAAGGGCTCCAGCTCCTGGATCGCGAAGTTGATGTCCGCGCCGCGACCGGCGAACGCATCGCCGAAGGCCTGCAGGCTGCCCTGAGCGCCGCGCCGCGTCTCGTCGTCGAACATGTTGAAGAACTCGTCGATCTCGACCGGGACCGGATTTGCCTGGGACAGCGGGAGCGAGCCGCCGTTGGGCACGTCGGCGCCTCCGGTGCCGCGCGTGAGCTGCACGTACTTGAGCCCGAGCGCCGATCGCGGGCGGATGATCACGGTGGTGTCGGTCGCGATCGGCTTGACGATCTCTTCGAGCTTGAGGTCCAGGACGCCCGTGATGGTGCCGTCCTCGTGCGTGACCGGCGTGATCTTGTCGATGAAGCCGACGCGTGTGCCGCCGATGCGCACGTCGTTGCCATCGACGAGGCCGGCCGCGTTGGGAACCTCGACCTTGACGTCGTAGGTCGGGATGAACGGAAGTCCCGAGTTGGCGTTGTAGGCCAGGAAGACCGCAACGATCACGACGAGCGTCGTCGCCGCGCCGATCAGCACGGGGTTCGCTGCGAGGGAGGTGTTTCCGCGTCGCAGGTTCATTCGCCGAGCAGATAGTCGAGGAGGGACTGGACGGCGCGATCGTCCGGCGCGCCGGTCTTGGTGGCGGCGCCGCCCGGGTTGGAAGTGCCCTTGTCGCCGGGCAGCAGGGCAGCCGGCAGCCGGATCGGGGCAGACGCGCTCGTGGCCGAGCCGGCGCGGCGCGAGGAGACGGCCGAGGTACCGGATGCGCTCGGCGCCCGCTTGGCCGATGCGGCCTGGAGCGCCGGCTTCGTGACCGCTCCGCGCTCCTTGCTGAACTTCGCGGTGCAGCTCGGGTTGTTGACCTCGACGTACGTCTGGCAGGTGCCGAGCACGAGGCGCGCGCGCAGGTAGTGGCCGAACTCGTCGTAGCCGTTCATCGATCCCGCGAACAGGTATATGAAGTCGGCGAGGCGCTCGACGCCACCCTTCTCGCGCGCCGAGACGAGCAGATCGCCGAGGCTCTTGGTCAGCGGGACGGCGCTCTTGCCGAGTGTGCCGAGGTCCTCGATGAGCGGGAGCGACTTCTGGAGCGCCGGCCCGGCGACATCGGTCGTCTCGCCGAGCGACTCGAGCGCCGGCGTGGCCGCGGCCGTGAACTCGGGCGTCCCCGTGACCCATGTGTTCAGCGAGGGAGCGGCGCGGCCGAGATCCTCGACCACAGGGGTGAATGCCGCGGACATCTCACCGAGCGCGTCCATCGTCGGCCCAAGCTCTCGCAGGAACGCGGGGAAGCGACGCAGGTTCTCCTCGAAGTCAGCGCTGCGCTCGGCCGTCGCGGCTGCCGTCTCGCCGGAGGACTTGATGAAGCCCGCGACGCGTTCGCGATCGCGCGCCAGCGGGCGCAGGACCTGATCCCCGTTCTCGGCGAGCGCGACGAGCGTCTCGTTCTGCTCCGCGAGGATCGCCAGCACGTCGTCGAGCGCCTTGAGCGCCGGATCGGACTTCTTCAGCGCCGCCTGGAGCGCCGCGCCGTTGCCCGCGAAACCGGTGCCGAACTCGTTGAGAATGATGGTGAAGCGCTCCCGGTAGGGCAGGCGCATGATGTTGTTGATCAGGTCCAGATCGACCGACTTCGAGGTCTGGGTCGCGGGCAGCAGTCGCTGTCCCTTCGCGTCTCCGGTCTTGATCTCGACCAGCGGTGGCGGCAGCGTCCCGCCGGACGGGCGTGGCTGCGTCGGCACGCACTCGATGTACTTCTCACCGATCAGCGACTGCGGCCTGATCGTGCACGTCGCGTCGGCGCGCCAATCCTGGTAATTCTTGTCGTCGACGGCGAGGACCATCGCAGCCTTCTTGTCCGACGTCACGTCCAGCGAGTCGATCCTGCCGACCTTGACTCCGGCGATCTTCACGTCCATCCCGGGGATCGCGAAGCCGGCGTTGTCGAAGATCGCACGCACGCGGTAGACGCCGCTGTCGTCGCCGGCGCCGAGGCTGAAGAACGCCAGGGCCGACACGGACAAGAGGACCAGCGCGATGGCGAGCAGCCGCTTCACGGGCCGGGGGGTGCGATCCGCGGATCACAGTCGAGGTTGCCGCTGACGTCCCGGTACGGCGCGCTGCCGTCGCTGGGCGCCTGCGTTGCGGAGCCCGGGCAGCGTGCAATGAGCTGCTGGCCGGAGGTGAGCCCTGGGACGCCGCCGCCCGGCAGGCCCGCCTTGCGCTGGCTGTCCGGAACGGGCAGGTACTGGTTCGTCCCGGCGTCGTAGCTGAAGGCGTTGAAGGCCGGCGCGATTCGCGCGTAGTGCCCGTTGGCGTCGTAGTTCGCGGCGCCCTGGCCGAAGTCGCGCAGCCAGCCGACGAGCTCCGGCGTGTAAGGCCGGATGAAGCTTAGGACCGGGATCGACTTGTTGAGCGCCTGGATCGAGTTCTTGAACCCAGGGTCGGCCCGCCGCGCGAGCTCGGGCGCGTCGCTCATCAGGTCGGTGAAGTCGTTGCTCGCACCAGGCGTGCGGATCAGCCGCGCGAGCTCGGTGATCGTCGGATCGGCCTCGCGGAGCAGCGGTGCCAGCTCACGCAGGAACGGCGCGAGGTTCTTGGTCGCGGGCTTCGACGCCGCGACGAGATCGTCCAGGTCGTCCAGCGCCGCGCGCAGGTTGACGAACGTCGTGCTGCCGCGACGCAGGGTCTGGGGCAGCAGGTCGAGCGCCCGTGCCAGCGACTGGTTCTCGTCAGCGATCGCGCCCAGGCTCGTGTTCGCGTTGGCGACCAGATCGGTCAGCACCGGCCCTTTCTCGCCCAGCGCCGTCACGACCTTCGACGTGTTGCGAACCAGCCCCTTGAGCGCGTCCTGGTCTGCGGCGAGCCTCTGGACCAGCCCGCGCGTCGCCGACAGGGCCGGCGCGAAGTACTTCGCCGAGGCGTTGCCGTCCGCGCCGCGCCCGGCGTACCAATCGCCGAAGCCCTGGATCACCTTCGTGAGGCCGTCCCGGGTGGGTTCATCGAGCGTGTTGAAGAGCTGGTCGAGGTCGACGATCGACGTCGTCTCGTCTTGCGCGATGCGGGCGCCGTCGTCAAGCTCGGGCTCGCTGTCCGGACCGGGCGACAGCGCGATGTAGCGGTTCGCGACGCCGGAGAGCGACGCCCCACGAACGACCGCGGTGGTCCCCGCGTGCAGCGGGGCGTACGGCTCGCGGATCTCGACGGTGATCTGCGCGCGGTTGTCGTCGGTCAGCTCGATCTTCTTGACCGAGCCCACACGACGGCCACCGACCGCGACGCTGTTGTCGTCGACGAGCTGGCCCGCGGTCGCGAACTCCAGCTTGTACTGGTGGGCGCTGCCGCCGCCGAGCACAACGAGCGCGACCAGGACCGCGGCCGCCACGAGCATGCCGACGACCGCGACCCTACCCGCGTTCACGAACCGCTCCGATATGCCGCTCGGTGCCGCAGGGTCACTCCATGCCCAGCGGCCCCTGGGCCGCACCGGAGAGGAATTGGCACACGAAGGCGTTGTCGGAGTTGAACAGCTCCTCAGCGGGGCCCGCCTCGACGATCCGCCCGCGCCACAGCACCGCGATGAACTCAGCGACGCGGCGCGCGGTCATGATGTCGTGAGTGATCAGGCAGAACGCCGGCATGTGCTCGCGCTTGCCCTGACGCTCCTGCATGAGATCGGCGTGGATCTCCTGGATCAGCTCGCCGAGCAGCGCGGTGCGCACCGGATCGAGGCCCGAGTCGGGCTCGTCGAAGAGCACGATGTCCGGGTCGAGCACCAGCGCGCGAGCGAAGCCGGCGCGCTTGCGCATACCGCCCGACAGCTCGTTCGGCATCTTGTCATGGGCATCGCCGAGGCCGACCTCGTTCAGGCGACTGCTGACGATGTCCAAGACCTCCTCCTCGCCCTTGTCCGTGTGCTGGCGCAGCGGGAAGGCGACGTTGTCGAAGAGGTTCATCGAGCCGAACAGCGCGCCGTCCTGGAACAGCACGCCGAACTTCTTGCGCATGTCGAAGAGCTCTTGGTCGCGCATGTTCGGCACGGACTCGCCGTGGACGATGATGTCGCCCTCGTCGGGGTAGAGCAGCCCGACCATGTGCTTGATGCAGACCGACTTGCCGGTGCCCGACGGGCCGAGGATCATCGAGATCTTGCCCTCGGGCAGACCCATGTTGAGTCCGCGCAGGATCTTGTTGCGACCGAACGCCTTGTGGATGTCGATGAACTCGACTGCATCCGGAACGCCGGTCGGGCGGTTGATGCCCGTGTGCCAGCGATACTCGTCGTCCGGATCGCCCGGGGGCTCGCTGATCACAGGCGGCGCGCCGCCTGCGCCGGCGCCATAGAGCGGATTGGCCGCGCGCTCCGTGGGAGCCTCGCCCTCCGCGGGGGTTCCCGTGATCTCGTCGTCTCTCTCGTCGGCCATCGTCATCCTCCGATCGGCGCGCGCGGATTGGCGCCCCAGAACACCTGCGTGCCGAGCATCCCGATGAGGTGCACGAGCACGATGTTGAGAACCATCGACTTCGCGGTTGCCGTCCCCACGCCGACGGGCCCGCCGCTCGCGTTATATCCGTAGTAGCAGCCGACCAGCACGATCACCGTGGCCATCGCCATCGCCTTGATCGAGCTGAAGAGCAGATCGGGCGGGTTCTGGAACTGCCAGAAGATCAGCAGGTAGCCGCCCGGTGACGCGTCACCGATCTGGATCACTGCGGCCAGGTAGCTCGCGAAGAACCCGGCGCCGACGGCCGCCAGGTACACGAACGGCAGCACCATCCACGACCCGAGCAGCCTCGTTGCGCAGAGGAAGCGAAGCGAGTCGAAGCCCATGACCTCGAGCGCATCGATCTCGTCGGAGATCCGCATCGAGCCGAGCTCGGCGACGATGCCGGTGCCGACCTTGGCGGCCATCATGTAGCCGAACGCATATGGGACGAGCTCACGCAGGTCGCACCAGGCGGAGAACACTCCGGCATACGCGGGAGTGCCGACGGCGCGCGTGAAGTAGGCGCCCTCGATGCCGCACTGCAGCCCGATGATGAAGACCAGGCCCCAGATGACGATCGTCGACGAGACGATCAGGATGCCGGCCTGACGCAGCGCCTCACCGAAGAAGCGAAAGACCCGCAGCGAGAAGACCTCTGCGAGGATGCGCCCCGCGAACTTCGCGATCTCGCCGAACGACGCGAGCCATTCCTTGGGGATGCTGAGCCAGCCGGTGTCGTTCATCGCTCTTCCCCCCTACCGGATGACGTTGATCTCGGGGTGGGTCGCGAGCAACGTCTGCGTGAAGACGTAGTTGAACGAGAAGACGCCCAGGAAGGCGATCACAACGGCCTGGTTGACGGCTCGGCCGACACCCGCGGCGCCGCCGGAGGCGGTCATGCCCTTGTAGCAGCAGACGATCGCGATGATCGCGCCGAACATCAGGCATTTGAGTACCGACCCCCAAAGATCCGTCACCGAGGCGTTCGTGAAGAAGGTCGCCCAGAAGGGGCCGAGCGGGGCGTTGTAGACGAGCGTCGCGAGGACGCCGCCGAAGATCCCGAAGAGCAGCGCGTAGATGTCGAACAGGCCGGTGACGAGCATCAGCGCGAGGAACCGCGGCACGACGAGGTTCTTGATCGGGTCGACGCCGAGCACCTGCAACGCGTCGAGCTCCTCACGGATCTTGCGCGCGCCGAGGTCCGCGGTGATCGCCGTGCCGGCGACGCCGGCCAGCACGATCGCGGTCACGAACGGCGCGAACTCGCGGATCGACGCGAGCACGAAGAAGCCGCCGAGTCGGTCGAGCGCACCGAACAGCACGAGGAAGTTGGCAGCCTGCAGACCGGGAGCCCCGTAGCCGAAGGCGACCGTGGAGATCAGCAGAGGGAACCAGCAGAGACGCAGCGCGAAGAGGAACTGCGAGACGAACTCGCCGCCGTAGGGGTAAGGCGGGCGGATGGCGGAGACGATCGTCTTCCCCGTCAGGATCATCATGTCGCCGACTTCCTCGAACGCCCCTCTGGTGGGGGTGATCAACCGATCAGCGCCGCTGCGAACCATCTTCCCTCCTCCCGTGTCTCCCCGTTATACCCGCTCCCCCGAGCGGCCCAGCGTCCGGCACTCTACGCGAGCAAGCGGATCGCAGGCAACTCGTAACGGTCGTGTCGTCGCGACTGGCCTTGGTGCGCGATGTCCCACCCCGACCCGCGGTGTCGTCACGGCGCCGACGTGACATCGCCGAGCCCGCTCGACCCAAGTGCGGCGACGGAATGGCTCGCGGCGAGTCACCCCACCGAGCGCCGTGGCCTGTGGTAGCGTCGCGCGCCGTGAGGAGGAGCCCGACAGCCACGGTGAAGGGTCTCGCACGCGCCGCAGCGCTGACCAGCCTCGTCGCGCTCGCGTCAGGTTGTGGCGGAGGCGGCGAACCGCAGGACGCCAACGAGCCCTCCGGTGAGTTCCCGCTGGAGATCATCAGCACGAGCTTCCCGAAGTCCCAGGGACTCGGTCAGACGTCGTCGCTGCGGATCAAGGTCCGCAACCCAGGACCGCAGACGGCGCCCAGCGTGGCGATGACCATCGACGGCCTGGCGACGAAGATCGCCAACCCCGCCGCGGCTGATCCGTCGCGGCCGGTGTGGGTCCTCAACCAAGCGCCCCAGGGCGCCGACACCGCGCTCGTCGGCACCTGGGCGTTCGGGCCTCTCGCGGCCGGAGCGGAGCGGACTTTCACCTGGCAGGTGACGGCCACCCGCGCCGGAACCCACACGCTGCACTACCGCGTAGGCGCCGGCCTCGACGGCAAGGCCGTCGCGGTCGCGTCCGGCGGCGGCGGCGGCAAGCTCGACGGTGCAGTCACCGTCCGCGTCACGCGCCTCCCCCGCGACACCGTCGTGGACCGCGAGACCGGCGACGTCGTAGAGCGCTCCACGCGCGACGCGCGCTGAGGCGTTCTCGCGGCGGCGGGCGTCACCTGACGGCCGCGGACGTGCCTCCCGTGGGGTGGCGCGAAAAAGCGAACACCCGCCTCGCGGATCATCGCCACCCCCCGCCCGACGGGAAGCCCTGAGGCGCCGAAGCACTCCGCCTCAGCGGGGGAGTGACGGCGCGATGATCCTGTACGCCTTCAGCCCCAGCCCCAGTCGTTCGCGATCCTCCGACTGTGTCGGGTCGAGGCCGGTCAACTCCTTCACGCGCTCGAGCCGGTAGGCGACGGTGTGGCGGTGGGCGAAGATCGCGGCGGCGGTCGCGTTCATGTTGCAGTTGTGCTCGAGGTAGGCCTCGAGCGTGGCGGCCAGGTCCGTGCGGTACTGGTCGTCGTAGCGGACGATCGGGGCGACGGTGTCCTCGTAGAAAGAACGCACCTCCTGGGGGTCCGAGGCGAGCACGCGGAAGAGCAGCCGGTAGGTGCCGGTGCCGATGTCTCCCAGACCCTCGCCGGCTCCCTCGGAGCGGCGCAGCACGTCGAGCACGAGCTCGGCCTCCTGCATCGCCCGCGCGAGCTCGCCGGGGTCGGTGTAGAAGCTCGAGAGGCCGACCCTGCCGTGGCGCCCCAGCCGCTCGCCGAGCGCCCGGGCGCGCTCCAGCGTCAGCTCCGGAGCGTCGTCCGCGCCGCTGGCGGGCAGCAGTGCGTAGACGCGCCCCGGACCGCCGGCGAGTCCGCCGTCCATGTGTTGGGCGAGCGATCCGGGATGGTCGCCGGCGATCATCGCGACGATGTGGCGCGGGCGATCGTTCGTCAGCTCGGCGCAGAGGACGACGACGCCGCGCGTCAGATCGCAGCCGAGCCGGCCGGCGCGGCGCACGATCTCGCGCGCTTCGAGATCAGGACGCGCCCGCACCTCCTCCAGAAACGAGCCGCGCAGGTTCTCCTCGACCTCCTCGCGCGCCTCCTCGACGGCGACCTCGGTCAGCGCCGCGACCGCAGCGATGTAGAGGAACTCGCCGGCGTCGGGCCGCGGCTCGCCATCGCTCGCGAGCAGCGCCACTGAGCCGATCAGATCCTCCCCGGTGGTTATCGGAGCTTCCGCGAGGACGCTCGCCGGAACCTCTGCCGCGCGGCCTCGCACGCACTCGGCGACGTAAGCGCCCAGCTCGTCGAGCAGCGCCTCGTCACGCGGCGTGCCGGCGAGGGCGGCCACCGCGAGCCGCGGGATGACGATCGCCACAGGCGCGCCGACGGCGCCCGACGCGAGCGCGGCCACCTGCGCGAGACCGTCTCCGTGCAGCACGGCTTCGACCATCCGCAGGTGCACCTCGCGCAGTCGCACGACGAGCTCGGCGCCCGTCGCCTCCGTCGGGCGCGGGGCGGCGGGTTCTGACCTCGATCCCGCCGCCCCGAACACTGACGGCCGTCCTAGGAGCCGGCGCCCGTCGCGTCCGGATGGGCCTGGAGGACCTCCTCACCCGACTCACCGGTACGCACGCGATAGGCATCGTCGACGGGCAGCACGAACACCTTGCCGTCGCCGACGGCGCCGGTGCGGCCGTGCTTCAGGACCGTGTCCACGATCGTCTGCACGTCCTTGTCAGCGATGACGCACTCCAGCTTCACCTTCGGCCGCAGGTAGTTCGTCAGCACCGCACCGCGGTACGTCTCGACGATGCCCTTCTGGCGCCCCGAGCCCTTGACCTCGCTGATCGTCAGCGACGGGAACCCGAGGTCGAGCAGTTCCATGCGGATCGGCTCGAACGCCTCGTGGCGGATGAACGCCTCGATCTTCTTCACGCTGTGATCTCCTTCGTCGTGGCGACCAGGGACGGGTCGCGCGGCGACCCTAGATGGGGAGCCGCACCGTAACCGACGAGCTCAGGGGCGGGGATGAACTGCTCCGGGTACCCGTACATGCCGTGCTCGGAGATGTCCAGACCGGCCTCTTCCTCGTCGTCGGTGACACGCAGGCCGTAGGTCTTCTTGATGATCCAGAAGGTCGCGTAGCTCATCGCGAACACGAACGAGAAGGCGACGATCAGGCCGACCGCCTGGGCGATCAGCTGGCTGAACTGACCGGAGTACAGGAGCCCGCCGTCCGGATCGCCGAACGCGTTGTACTGCGCGAGGCGCGGCGAGGTGAACAGGCCGAGCGCAAGCGTGCCCCAGATGCCGCACAGGCCGTGCGCGGTCAGCGCGCCGACCGGGTCGTCGAGCCTCTTGTCGATCGCGTAGACGCCGAGCGGGACGATGATGCCGGCGATGCCGCCGATGATCGGCGCCGCCCAGAGCTCCACGTAGCCCGACCCAGCGGTGATCGCGACGAGCGCACCGATCGCGCCATTGCCGGCCATGCCGATGTCGATCGTGCCCGTCTTGATGCGTGCCACGGTGATCGCTCCCAGGACGCCCGCTGCCCCCGCGAGGTTCGTCACGATCAGCACCTCCGGGAAGCGGCCGTCGAGAGCGCCGAGCGTCGAGCCGGGGTTGAATCCGAACCAGCCGAGCCAGAGGATCAGCACACCGAGGCCGAACAGCGGCATGTTGTGGCCTGGGATCGCCCGCGGCTTCCCGTCTGGCGCGTACTTGCCCTTGCGCGGGCCGAGCAGCAGCAGCGCGGCGAGCGCACCCGCAGCACCGATCAGGTGGACGGCTGTCGAGCCGGCGAAGTCCTGCATGCCGACGATACCCGTGCCGAGCCAGTCGCCGTTCTGTAGGAAGCCGCCGCCGAACACCCAGTGGGCGCCGAGCGGGTAGATCACCGTCGAGAAGACGATCGCGTAGATGACGTAGACGCCGAACTTGATCCGCTCGAGCGTCGTACCCCAGACGATCGCCAGGGACACCGCGCAGAACACGAACTGGAAGAAGAACTTCGACTCGATGGTCGCGTCGGAGAAGCCCATCACCGGGAACGCGGCCTGCGGGTCGCCGAACTCCCTCAGGAAGAACCCGTCGCTTCCGGCGAACTCGCCGACCCCGAAGGCGAGCGCGAATCCGCAGACCCACCACCCGATTGCCGCGATCGAGAAGTTGGTGAGGATCTTCGCGACGATCGTGCCCGCGTTCTTGCCGCGTGAGAAGCCGATCTCGAGCAGCGCGAAGCCGGCCTGCATGAACATCACTAGGCATGCGGCGAAGATCACGTAGATCGAGTTGATCCCGACCGATTCGGGCAACACGCCGTTGCCGGCGGCTTCCAGCGAGTCAGCCATCGCGAGCGACGGCAACAACAGCAACGCCAGGAGCCCTATGCCTCCCGCACGGGCCCAGAACTTCCGTCTCATGTGTCCTCCTGTAGTACGAGGTATGGCCCGGCAGTCTGGGCGTCGGGTGTCCGAACGGCATTGGACGGGTGTCGAAAGATCTGCGAGCCGCTTTCGCCAGGTGGTCGATCACCCAGGCCTTTCGGACTCGCGCGCCAGACCGCCCGATCACGGCCCCCGACCGCGGGGCGAGCCGAGGGGCGGCGATCTTGGACATCGGGATAAGGTGCCCGGTCCAGCGCGCCCCTAGCCTCAGGGCCACACCCGGAGCGCTACCCGCGCGCGAGTCCCGCGCGCGCACGGCGCAGTGAAAGCCACGCAGGAGGAACTCGAGATCACGATGTCCAGCAGAACCCGTCAGCAGAACGTCAGCGCGGCCCAGTGGAGCGCCAACGGCGACGCGCTCGGCGCGCCCGACCTCACTCAGCCCGGCGTGGGGATCTACGGCGAGAACGTCTTCTCGTCCGCAGTCCAGAAGGCGCGCCTCCCGAAGGAGGTCTACCGCAAGCTCGCGAAGACGCTCGCCACAGGGGCGGCGCTCGACCCCTCGCTCGCCGACGCCGTCGCCAGGGCGATGCGCGAGTGGGCGATGGAGAAGGGCGCGACCCACTACACACACTGGTTCCAGCCGCTCACCGGCCTGACCGCCGAGAAGCACGACTCATTCTTCAGCCCGGTCGGCGACGGCACGGCGATCGCCGAGTTCTCGGGTAAGGAGCTGATCCAGGGCGAGCCGGACGCGTCGTCGTTCCCCACGGGCGGCATCCGCGCGACCTTCGAGGCGCGTGGATACACGGCATGGGACCCGACGTCGCCGGCCTTCATCCTCGAGAACCCGAACGGCAGCTTCCTCTGCATCCCGACCGCGTTCGTCTCATGGACGGGCGAGGCGCTGGACCAGAAGATCCCACTGCTGCGCTCGATGGACGCACTTTCCAAGGTCGCGCTGCGCGCGCTGAAGATGTTCGGCGACAAGTCCTCGGCGCGCGTCTTCACGACGATCGGCCCCGAGCAGGAGTACTTCCTGATCGACGAGCAGTACTTCTACGAGCGCCCCGATCTCTACACGACGGGCCGCACGCTCTACGGGGCCAAGCCGCCCAAGGGTCACGAGCTCGACGAGCACTACTTCGGATCGATCCCCGAGCGCGTACTCGCGTGCATGCTCGAAACCGAGCGTGAGCTGCAGCGCCTCGGCGTGCCGGTCAAGACCCGTCACAACGAGGTCGCGCCCGCGCAGTACGAGCTCGCGCCGATCTTCGAGAACTCGAACGTCGGCTCCGACCACCAGCAGCTGACGATGCAGGTGATGCAGAACGTGGCCCGCCGCTACGGTCTCGTATGCCTGCTGCACGAGAAGCCGTTCGCGGGCGTCAACGGCTCGGGCAAGCACAACAACTGGTCGATGGGCACGGACGCCGGTCACAACCTGCTCGACCCGGGTGACACTCCGGCGGAGAACCTTCAGTTCCTGTTCTTCTGCGCCGCTGTGGTCGCGGCCGTCGACGACCACCAGGAGCTGCTGCGCGCGACGGTCGCCAACGTCGGCCAGGACCATCGCCTCGGAGCCAACGAGGCGCCGCCGGCGATCATCTCGGTCTTCCTGGGGCAGGACCTCGACCAGGCGTTCGAGGCCCTCGCATCGGGAAAGGCCACAGACGCCGCCACGGGCAACTCCCTCGGCCTGGGCACGCCCGTCCTGCCGCCGCTGCCACTCCACGGCGGCGATCGCAACCGCACCTCGCCGGTCGCGTTCACCGGCAATAAGTTCGAGTTCAGGGCGATCGGCTCGAGCATGTCGCTCGGCATGGTCAACACGACGCTCAACACGATCGTCGCCGAGGCCATCGACGCGATGGTCGACAGGGTCGAGGAACTGCAGGGCAAGGGCAAGAAGCGCGACGTGGCCGTGCTGGAGACCGTCAAGGCGACGTGGAAGAAGCACAAGCGCGTCGTGTTCGGCGGCGACAACTACGCGGACGCCTGGCACAAGGAGGCCGAGAAGCGCGGCCTGGCGAACCTGCGCACGACGCCGGACGCGCTGCCGTGGCTGGTCGAGAAGAAGACGATCAGGCTCTTCGAGCGCTACGACGTGCTGAGCGAGCGTGAGCTCGAGTCTCGCTACGAGGTCTCGGTCGAGCAGTACACGACGAAGCTCAACATCGAGGCCGAGGTGGCCGCTTCGATCGCCCGGACGATGATCCTGCCCGCCGCAGTTCGCTACATCGGTCAGGTCAAGGCCGCGGGACTGGCCCCGCTCGCGACAGAGCTGAAGACCGCAACTGATGCGCTCATCAAGAACCTCAAGGCGCTCGAGAAGGTCAACGCATCGCATCCGTCCGCCGAGGGCCTGACGCACGCCAAGTACATGCGCGACAAGGTGATCCCGGCGATGGACGCGACGCGCGAGTCAGCCGACATCCTCGAGAAGCTCGTCGCGGACGATTTGTGGCCGCTTCCCAAGTACTCGGAGATGCTGTTCATCAAGTAGGCCTCGGACCTCGGGGCGCCCTCTCAGCGCCCTCATCACTCGTGACCGGCCCCGTCGCCCTCGTGGTGGCGGGGCCGGTGTCGTTCGCGGGCGGTCGCGTGACGCTTTCGCGACGCAGAGTGCGGTGCGCTGTGACACGAGACAAGCGACCCTCGGGCGGTGAAGCGGATTGACGACGACGGCAGTCGCCTTCTCGCACCACCGCGTTTCGACGCCCGCCTCGCTGACCTCGCCGCCTGCCAGCACGGCGTCGCTTCGATCGGCCAGATGCGCGACCTCGGCCTCGGCGCTCGGGGAATCCAGCACCGCGCCGCTCGCGGACGCCTGCACCGCAAGCATCGCGGCGTTTACGCGGTCGGGCATGCCCGGCTGTCCGCTGATGGGTCGCGGATGGCGGCGGTGTTGGCCTGCGGTGATGGCGCCGTGCTGAGCCATCACAGCGCCGCTGCCTTGTGGGGTCTACGACCGAGTTCGCGCATACGACCTGACGTGACCGTTCCCGCCCGTGGGGGCAATCGCGTGCCCGGGGTCACGCTGCACACGACGCGTGACCTCCCGCACGAGGATCGCACCGAGGTTCGCGGCATCCCGGTCACGACGGTCGCGCGCACGCTCGTCGACCTGGCCGACCTGCTCGACACCGACCGCCTGACGAGGGCCGTCAACGAGGCGGAGGTGCTACGGCTGCTCGACATGCGGGCGTTGACGGCAGCACTCGCCCGCGCCAACGGACGTCGCGGCGTCGGGCGGCTGCGCGTGGTGCTGGCCGAGCCGTCGCCAGGGTCGACCCGCAGCGAACTCGAGACGCGATTCGTCGCTCTGTGCCGCCGAGGAGGATTGGACCCGCCGCGGACCAACGCGCTCCTCGACCTCGACGGCCGGCAAGTCGAAGTGGACGCTCTGTGGACCCGCGAGCGACTGGTGGCCGAGCTCGACGGCGCGGCGTTCCACCAGACGCGCCGAGCCTTCCACCAGGACCGCCGGCGCGATGCCGGGCTCGCGGCCGCGGGTTATGTGGTCGTGAGGTTCACGTGGCAGAGCGTCACGCAGGAGGGCGACGGGGTCATACGCGAGCTTCGGCGAATCCTCGAGGCCAGGGGTGGCGCGAAATAGCGACCACCTGCGTCGCTGATCATCGCCACCCCCGTGACGGCGCGGCGTTCCGGCCGCCTGCGCCCTTGTCGGCTTGCAACCGGCGCGCGTCAGCCGCCGGCCAGCACCGCGACGACCGTGTCCAGGTCGTCTGAACGATCCTGTACGAGCTGCATGCCGACGGCGCGCAGCTCGGCGATCGTCGCCGGGCTTGCGTCGTCGAGCGCGATCCCGCGCGGGAGCTCGACCTGGAAGCGGTGGTAGCTGCCGTCGGGAAGCAGCTGCGCGGCCTGGAAGTCGACTGTGTCGGCGGCCCCGTCGAAGACGACGTCGAGGATCGGCTGCGCCCACTCGAGCCTCCCCCAGCCGCGCGCCTCGTCGTACGGGATCGGATCGGTCTTCGAACCCGTCCCAAGCGACACCACGAGAACGTCGTCGAGCCGGCCCATGCGAGCCACCTCGGCGAGAGCGCACATCGACGGGTTGGTCGCGAAGACCCCGCCGTCGACGAGCGTTCCGACACGGCCGCCGGCGACGCTCGACACGCGCGCCGGCTCGAAGTAGGTCGGCGCAGACGCCGTGGCGAGCACGGCGTCTGCCAGCCGGAAGTCCTGCGAAGGATCCGCCAGCGCACGCCAGGTGCGGAAGAAGACGGCACGGCGTTGCTCGAGGTCGTAGGCCGTGAGCACGACGTCCGTGAGCGTCTGCGAGAGCCGCGCGTCGCCCAGCTCGTCGTCGAGCGCCGAGCGCAGCCCGTCGCTGTCGTAGCGCTCGTCGAGCAGCCCGTCCGCGGAGACGATCCGCCGCAGCAACGAGCGATCGAACACGCGCGGTCCGAGGTGCTCGTAGTGCCGGACGACCTCGGCCGCCGTAGAACGCGGCCTGCCATCCCCGCCCGGCACCGTCAGCGCAGCCGCCAGGATCCCGCCGGTCGACGTACCGGCGATCAGGTCGAACAGCTCGGCGATCGGTCGCTCGGCGCGACGCTCCAGCTCGGCGAGGACGACGGCCGGGATCATGCCGCGGATCCCGCCGCCGTCGATCGCGAGGACGCGCACGATCGTCACCGTAACCGCATCTCAACCTTGACAGACTTGTGTGAAGGTTGGCCGGATCGGTGATACCGTTGCTCTCATGCGTGATTACCTGGCCGCTGTCCGCTCCGGCGTCGTCGTTTTCGACGGCGGCATGGGCGCGACGCTCGAGGAGTTCGAGCTGACGAGCGAGGACTACGGCGGGCTCGCCGGCAAGTGCCACGAGGCGCTCGTCCTGAACCGTCCGGACGTGATCGAGGGCGTCCACGCCTCGATGGTCGCGGCTGGGGCCGTCGTCGTCGAGACCGACACCTTCCAGGCCAGCCGCCTCAAGCTCGAGGAATGGGGCCTCGCCGACCACACGCTGGAGATCAACCGCAAGGCCGTCGAGATCGCGCGCCGCGCCGTCGGCGAGGAGCTCTTCGTCGCCGGATCGATCGGCCCCACGGGCCATCTCCCCGCCTCCGACGACCCGACGCTCGGCAAGATCCGCTTCCGCGAGCTGGTCACGATCTTCGAGGAGCAGGCGCGCGGACTGGTCGAGGGCGGCGCCGACCTGCTGATCATCGAGACGGCCCAGGACATCCTCGAGGTGAAGGCCGCGATCTTCGGCGCGAGAGAGGCATTCGCCGCGACAGGCCGCAGCGTGCCGATCCAGTGCTCGGTCTCACTGCTGCCCAACGGCGGCAAGATGCTGCTCGGGACCGACATCGACGCGGTCCTGACGACGCTCGAAGCCCTGAGGGTTGACGTGATCGGCCTCAACTGCTCCACCGGTCCCGACGACATGCGCGATGCGATCCGCTTCCTCGGCGAGCACTCCAGCGTCCCGATCCACTGCATCCCCAACGCCGGACTGCCGCTTCAGGGCCCCGACGGCGAGACGATCTTCCCCGAGAAGCCCGGGCCGCTTGCCGAGTCGCTCGGCGAGTTCGTCGAGCGTTACGGAGTGTCGATCGTCGGTGGCTGCTGCGGCACGACGCCGGCGCACATCGCCGCCATCGCCGAGCGCTGCGCGGGCCTGCCGATCGGTGAGCGTCCTTCTCCACGCGCCCCGCGCCTCAGCTCGATGATGACGGCGACGCCGCTGATCCAGGACCCGTCGCCGACGCTGGTCGGGGAGCGCGTCAACTCGCAGGGCTCGCGCAAGGCCAAGGAGATGCTGCTGGCCGACGACTACGACGGCATCGTCCAGATCGCCGAGGACCAGGTCGAGGGCGGCGCACATGTGCTCGACCTGTGCGTCGCGCTGACCGAGCGCACCGACGAGGACGAGCAGATGCGGATCGTCGCCAAGCGCGTCTCCTTCTCGCAACCCGCGCCGATCCAGATCGACTCGACCGAGCCCGACGTGATCGCGACGGCGCTCGACCAGACGCCCGGCCGCGCGATCGTCAACTCGATCAACCTCGAGGCCGGCCGCGACAAGGCCGACACGGTCGTGCCGCTCGCCGTCGCGCATGGCGCCGCGCTGATCGCGCTGACGATCGACGAGGTCGGGATGGCGAAGACGGCGCAGCGCAAGGTCGAGATCGCGCAGCGCATCACCGATCTGTGCGAGGAGCACGGGCTGGACCGCGAGCTGCTGATCTTCGACGCGCTGACCTTCACGCTGACGACCGGCGACGACGAGTGGAAGCCCTCGGCCGTCGAGACTATCGACGGCATCCGCCGCATCAAGGCGGAGATCCCCGGCGTCAAGACCTCGCTCGGCGTCTCGAACGTCAGCTTCGGCGTGTCGCCGCCGGCGCGGGCGGTCCTCAACTCGGTCTTCCTGCACCATTGCGTCGATGCCGGGCTCGACCTGGCGATGGTCAACCCGAACCACATCACGCCGTACGGGGAGATCAGCGAGCACGAGCGCCAGCTCGCCGACGACCTCGTCTTCAACCGCCGAGAGGACGCGCTGGAGCGCTTCATCGGGCACTTCGAGTCCAAGGGCGAGGAGGCCGACGGCGGGGGCACGGCCGACCCGACCGAGGGCATGGAGCCCGAGCAGGCGCTGCACTTCCACATCCTGCGCCGCAGGAAGGAAGGCGTCGAGGACTGGATCGATCGCAGCGTCGAGAAGATCGGCGCCGTCCCCACGCTCAACGACGTGCTGCTGCCGGCGATGAAGGAGGTCGGCGACAAGTTCGGCGCCGGCGAGCTGATCCTGCCGTTCGTGCTGCAGAGCGCCGAGGTGATGAAGCGCGCCGTCTCCCGGCTCGAGAACTACCTCGACCGCATCGAGGGCTACACGAAGGGCACCGTCGTGCTCGCGACGGTGTTCGGCGACGTGCACGACATCGGCAAGTCGCTCGTCAACACGATCCTCAGCAACAACGGCTACACGGTCGTCGACCTCGGCAAGCAGGTCCCGGTGCAGACGATCATCGACGCCGCGAAGGAGCACGACGCGACCGCGATCGGGCTCAGCGCGCTGCTCGTATCGACCTCAAAACAGATGCCGCTCTGCGTCCAGGAGCTGCACCAGCAGGGGCTCGAGTTCCCTGTGCTGATCGGCGGCGCGGCGATCAACCGCGCGTTCAGCCTGCGCGCGCTCTACCCGCTGGGCAAGGAAGACGACACGCAGTACGGGCACGGCGTCTTCTACTGCCAGGACGCGTTCGAGGGCCTCGCGGTGATGGACCAGCTCGTCGACGGCGATGCCCACGAGCAGCTCGTGGCGAAGGTCACCGGCGACGCGCGGGCCCTGCGTGAGAAGGGGCCCGAGCCCGTGGAGCTGCCGACCGACGACGACAGCGTGCGCTCCGCGGCACGGACCGACAACCCGGTTCCGCAGCCGCCGTTCTGGGGCGTGCGCGAGATCCCGGTCGACATGGACGAGCTGTACCACCACCTCGACACGCATGTGCTCTTCAAGCTGCACTGGGGCGGCAAGGGCGTAAAGGGCGAGGCCTGGCGCGAGCTGCTGCGCGAGGACTTCCAGCCGCGTCTGGAGCGCATGTGGCGTGACCAGGACTACCTGCGCCCGCGTGCGCTGCTCGGCTATTTCCCGTGCCACTCGCAGGGCAACGACATCGTCGTGCTCGACCCCGCCGATCGCGAGAGCGAGCTGACGCGCTTCACATGCCCGCGCCAGCCCGGGCACGAGCGCATCTGCCTGGCCGACTTCTACCGCCCGAAGGACGGTGGCGAGCTGGATGTCGTCGCGGTCACGAGCGTCACCTCCGGTTCCCTGGTGACCGAGCTGATGGCGCGCCTGGAGGCTGACGGCGAGTTCGCCGAGCAGCTGTTCGTGCATGGGATCGGCGTGCAGACGGCGGAGGGCCTGGCTGAATGGCTGCATTCCAAGATCCGCGAGGATCTCGGGATCGGGAGCACGCAGGGCCGGCGCTACTCCTGGGGCTACCCCGCCGTGCCCGACCAGAGCGAGCACCTAAAGGTCGAGAAGCTGCTCGACCTGGCGCAGATCGGCATGACCATCTCCCCCGGCTTCGCCCCCGAGCCCGAGCAGTCGACGCTCGCGATCGTCGCCCACCATCCCGACGCGAGCTACTTCGGCATGAAGTCCGGCCGCCTGCCGACCAACGACCGCCAGCGCGCCGACGAGGTCATCGCCGGCAGTGAGCGGGATCCGACGAGGCTGGCGGAGCTGACCGACGTCGACCCCGACGACGGCGCCGAGGTCGGGGCGGCGGTGAGCGCGTAGCCGGCGCCTACCGGCGGATCCAGGCGCCGCTCCCGGTAAGTTGCCGGACCGATGCCCACCCGCCGATCTCTTGCCGCCACCGCCGTTGCCGCGCTCGTCGCATCCGCCTGGCTGCCCGCGGGCGCGAGCGCGAGCTGCGCGCTGGTGCCGCTCACGGACCTCGTGAAGATCTCAGGCGTGGTTGCCACCGTCGAGTTCCTGCCCGGCCCATCTGGCGCCGACGGCTCGCTTCGGACTCCCGGCCGCGCTCGGGTGATCAGGTACGACCAGGGCCGCGGCCCAGAGGAGCTCGACGTCACGACGAGCCTCGGGTCGCCGGCCTTCGTCAGCGAAGGGATCAACCCCAAGGCCGGCGAGACGTGGCGCCTGTACGGGTCGCTCGCGCCGAACGGCTCGCTCGGGACGAGCCTGTGCTCCGGCTCGCTGCTCCTTCCGGCGCAGAGCGCGTCGGCTTCGATCACCGCCGCGGGTGCGACGCGCTCACTCGCATCGGCGACGATCGGGGGGCGCCCTCACAAGGGCGCGCTTGCCGTGGTCAAGCTCCCCAGGCGCGGCACCGTCACGCTGCGCGCGACCAGCCCGGCCAGTGACGCGGCGGCCGCTCAGGCGGTGACGGCTCGGCTGATCGAGCCCGGCCGCGCGGCTCGCGTGCTGCGCGTCGCATGGTCGGGTCGGTCGGCCACGCTCAGCGGCAAGCTGCCGAAGCTCACGCTCGGCAAGAAGGGGGCGACGCTGGTGATCATCACGCGCGAGCAGTCGTTCGCCGTCAAGCTGCGTCCAGCAGCCTGAGCTTCGCTTCGCGCGGCAGCGCTTTGATCCGCGCCTCTTCACGCATCGCTGCGCCTCGGTCAGCCATCGGCCACGACGCGGCGAGAGCGAGCGGGCGCCGGCTGCGCGTGTAGCGACTCGCGGTGCCTGCCCGGTGCGCGGCGAGGCGACGGTCGACGTCGACCGTCCAGCCGGTGTAGAGGCTGCCGTCGGCGCAGCGCAGAACGTAGACCCACGCATCGGTCGCCACGGCGGGAGCTTCGCCGGCGCCGCGGACGGCTACGCCTCGACGACGGCGGAGCCGCTGTCGATGGCGCGCGGCGCGGGCAGCGGCCGCAGGCGCACAGGCGTGGAATGCAGCGCGCGCAGCCGCACGTCGCGCCAGCTGAGGCCTTCCTTGAGCAGCGCCGGCATCCCCATCACCACGGCGGTCGCGATCTCGACGGCTTGGAGCACGATGCCGTAGCCCAGCGCGTCAGCGGTCGAGACGCCGTAGGCGCCCGTCAACACCGCGACGCACACGGCCTGGAAGACGCCGAGGTTCGACGGCGTCGCGGGCAACACGGCGGTCACGTTGACCGCCAACAGCACGGCCGCGGCGGCGCCGAGCCCGGCGCGGTTGTCGAGCCCGAGTGCGACGAGCAGCATGTAGCAGGCCAGGAACTGGAGCGCCCAGGCGCCGAGCTGGAAGAAGGCCGCCACCGCGCTGGCCCGCGGATCACGGAAGACGCGCAGCCCGGCACGCACGTCGTAAAGCGCTTTGCGCACAGGCCGCGAAAGCGCATGCACGCGCCTGAAGCGCTCTGTACCCCTCGCGTGGAGGATCACCGGCAGCGCGAGCACGATCAGCAGCAGCGCCATCGGCGCAATCGTCACCGCGGCGAGCGCGCCGTGGTGGTCGTCGAAGATCTTGACGTTCGAGAACGCGATCACGCCGAGGATCACGAGCGCGAGAACGTTCAGCAGCGTCTGCGAGACGAGCGTTCCGATGACCGTCGGCAGCGTTTCGCGCGGGCGCCCGGCACGGCGCGCGACGATCAGCGCGCGCGACGGCTCGCCCAGGCGCGCCGGCAGCGTCGCCGACATCAACACGCCGATCGACGTGCCCTGCATCGCGGCGAAGCGCGACAGCCGCGCCTCGGGCAGCGCGGCGCGAAGGATCGCGTGCCAGGAGATGGCTCGCAACACCATCGACAGGCACATCACGCCGAGCGCGGCGATCACCCAGGGCGGGCTCGAGCGAAGCAAGCTGGCGCCGATGCGGTCGACGCCGATGCGCTGCATCGCCAGCGCCGTCAGGACGACGCCGCCACCGGCCGCCATCGCCAGCCCGGCGCGCCGCGCGGCGGCCTTCACGCGGGCATGCCGCCGGCCCTCGGGGGGCGTCGGCTCCAGGCTCGCGAGGCGCATCGCCGGGATCTTCGGACGGCCGTCGGCGCTCGTCAGAGCCAGGCGCGACGCGGCTCGCTCACGCGCCCGGACCGGTCGTGTGCGCCGGCGAGCGGCCACCGCCTCCTCGTACACGCCCGCAACCTCGCGCGCGACGCGCGGCCAGGCGTAGCGATGCGCGTGCTCGGCGGCGGCGCGCGCCATCGCCTCGCGGCGCGCCGGGGACAGCGCGAGATCGCGCAGCGTCTCTGCCAGCGTCCTCGCGTCGCCATGAGGAACGAGCAGGCCGTCGACGCCGTGGCGAACCACGTCTCGATAGCCCGCGATGTCACTCGCGACCACGGGCGTCCCCTGGGCGAAGGCCTCGGTCAGGACCATGCCGAAGCTCTCACCGCCGAGCGACGGCGCGCAGAGGACGTCTGCCTCACGCAGTACGCGCGTCTTCTCCGCGTCGCCGACGCGGCCCAGCACGCGCACTCCGCGAGCGTCGAGCAGCAGCGGCTCGACCTCGTCGGGCACCGCGCCGACGATCGCCAGCTCAGCATCGACGTGCTCGCGCAGACCCTCGAACGCGCTCAGCAGAACAGGCAGGCCCTTGCGCTCAACGGCCTGGCCGACGAACGCGATCCGCAGGCGGCCGGAGACCGCGCGGACGGGCGCCGGAAGCTCATGCGGAACGGCGACGCCGTTGGGCACGATCACGTAGCGCCCGCCGTAGAAGCGGCGAGCTGTCCAGGCCGCGGCCTCGGACACGGCGATGCGGCCGTGCAGGCGCTGCATGCGGCGGGCCGCGCCCAGTGCGCGCGCCGCACCGTGCGGCACGGCATTCGTGGCGTAGGTGTGGAACGTCCCGACCAGCGCCGCGCCGCCGAAGTCAAGTGCGTCCCAGCCGACGGCCGGCGCCACCGGCTCATGCACGTTCACGACGTCGAAGTCACCGCGCGCGAGCTCTCGGCGCAGCGCGCTGACGGCGCTGGGGAATAAGCTGAGGTTGGACACGGCGCCGTTGGCCGGGATCCCGATCGTGCGGCCGATCGGGACGACGTGGGTGGGCAGCTCACGGGTCTGCGGAACGGCACCACGGTGCAACCGGGCGCTCGCGCGGTCCGGCGGGTCGAAGGGCGTCAGGACGCGTACGTGGTGCCCATCCGCCAAGAGCTGCGCGGACAGGGCCTCGATGTGGCGCGTCACGCCCCCCGGGTACGTCCACGAATAAGGCGACACCAGGGCGATGCGCATCGCCGCGGAATGCTAGCGGGCGCGGTGGCCGGGATCCGGGCGAGTGCTCTCAGAGTCCGCAAGATGCGGGAACGCGAGCCGCGGATCCCCGCGCACGTAGAGCACCGCGCACGCCGCCAGGAACGTCGCGAACAGCAGCAGCACCGGGCCCGAGTCGTTGAACAGCGCGCCGCCGACGCCGACGGCGACCGCGCCGCCGAGCGCCGCGACGCATCCCGCATCGACGTCGACCGGCGCAAGGATCCGCGTGCGGTAGCGCACGCCGACCGCGATCGCCAGCAGTGCGATCAGCGTGGCGGCCGGCATGAAGCCGCGGATCGCGGCGCGGCCCGCCAACTCGTAGCGGCGCGATAACACGTCCCAGAGCGCGCCCGAGTCGTCCGCGCGCAGCACCGTTCGCGTGAAGTGCGCGTCGCCGCCGGTCAGCAGGTCAATCGCCGCCAGCGCCCCGAGCGCCAGCACGGGGGTCACGAGCGCCAGCGCCAGCGCGCCCCGTGTCGGCCCGCCGGGAAGCATCAGCAACGCCGCGGTCGCTGCGCCCGCGGCGATCGTGATGACGCCGCCGACGTCGGCCCCCAGACGGCCCGCTCCGACCGCGATCGCCAGCCCGACGCCTCCCCCCGCGAACGCTGCGACGCCGGCGCGCGAGCGCCCGCGACCGAACATCAGCGCGCCCACGCCGATGATCATCAGCGCCGAAAGGGTCGCCTCGAGCTCGTTCCCGATCCCGTAGAAGCGCGACCCGAAGAGCGGATTGGGTCCCAGCAGCGACCGAATGATCAGCGGCGACCCGAACGCAAGGTCGACCACGTACGCCGCGACCCCTACGAGCGCCGGCAACGCCGGCCCGCGCGGCCACCGCACGAGCGCGTCGCTGACGCCCGCGAGCGTCAGCGACAGCACGGCGACGAGCAGCAGCTCGGCCGTACGGGAGGGATCGAGCGCAGCCGTGAGCAGGACGACCGCGGGAACCCACAGCACCGCCAGCGCGCCGACGCGCAGCGCCCAGCGCAGGCCGCGGCGATCCGCCACGAGCACCGCCGCGAGGAACACGACGAGCCACGCTCCGATCAGCGTCCAGAGCGCGGGGAGCCGGCGTGGCAGAACGACGCGCAGGCGGTCCGCGCGCGACTCCAGGGCGGCGGCGTCGCGACCGGCGACGAGCTCCATCGGCTGACCCTTGACGTGGTCCGCAACGGGCACGCCGAGCCACTTCAGCGCCGTCGGCAGCACATCGATGCCGGCGATGATCCCGTCCAGGTGCGTGGTGTCGGAGCTGAGCTGCCGCATCCCACCGAGCCCGAGCACGCCGACCGGGAGCAGCTGCGCTCCGCGTCGCTCAGGCGGGGTCTGCATGACGATCAGCAGCTCGGGGGCCTGGTGCGCCTTGATCAGCTCGTCGAGCTCGACATCGCCGCGAATGCCGGTCGGGAGCCCGGCGACGACCAGGCGGTGCGAGCGCAGGCGCTCACGCACGCGCAGCGCCACGCTGCGCGACGAGCCGATCGAGACGGCACGCAAACGGCCGGCGCGGTCGGCGGCGACGATCGCCTCGCGCTGGGTGCGCCCGCCGACGCCGACGTATGCCGCGCCACCCGGCACGGACCCGGCAAGCAGGCCCGGGACGATCCGGGCCGGCGCCGTGTCGACGCGCGCGACCTGCTCGAGCCACCCCTGGAACAGCCCCCCACCCCGCCCGTCACCTGTCAGGAGCAGATCCGGCGGGCGCTTGGGCTCGTAGGCCGAGAGCGACACGCGCGTTCCCTGCGCGATGTCGAGCAGGGCCTGGATCGGGTCGTACTGGCCCTGCGCAGCGCTGCTCATCCCGATCGACAGCTGCTCGCGAGCGGCAAGCCGGTCGAGGATCGGCCTGAAGGCAAGCGGCGGCTCGGCTGCGTCGTCCTCTGTCCCCGGCTGGTCGGGCAGCGGGAGGAACGCGATGACGACGCGCGGCTGTCCCGGCAGCGCGGCGCTCAGCGCGGTTGCCTGGCCCCCGCCCTGGGCGGCTGACCAGGCGGATGCGGAGAGCGTCGCGAGAAGCATTGCCGCGGCCAACGTGAAGCCCGCGGCGAGCGCGAGCGCACGAGCCGCGGTGCGGGACCGGGCGGGCATCGCCACTATTCTGACCTTTCGCGGCGACCCCGCACGCAAGCGAGCGGCCGCGCGCCGCGCTGACACCCCGCAGCTCATGGCCGACCGGCACTTCGTCAAGTACACGTTTCTCAAGGTGGACCCCGCGTGGCGGCGCCTCGACGACGAGCGCCGCGCCCAGGACAAGCGCGAGTTCCTCGCCGCTTGCGAGGACTTCGCGGAGGATCACCTGCTGCAGGCGTTCACGCTCGTCGGCATCCGCGGCGACAGCGATCTGATGCTCTCGATGGAGACCGAGAACCTCGACCGCATCCACGAGTTCCACGTCGTGCTCGCCCAGAGCGGCCTGATGAAGTGGTGCTCGCAGCCCTACTCGTTCCTCGGGATGCGCAAGGGCTCGGAGTACTCAGACGAGCAGCGCCTGATCGCGCGCCCGTTCCGGGGCAGGTACCTGTTCGTCTACCCGTTCGTCAAGCGGCGCGAGTGGTACGCGCTGGAGCCCGACGAGCGCTGGCGCGTGATGCAGGAGCACATCAAGGTCGGCAGGGAGTACCCGACCGTCGACAACCACACGACCTACTGCTTCGGCCTCGACGACCAGGAGTTCGTCGTGGCCTTCGACACCGACGACGCCGGCGCGTTCCTCGACCTCGTGCAACGCCTGCGCACGACCGAGTCCTCCGCCTGGACCGAACGCGACACCCCCAGCTTCACGTGCCTGCGCACGTCGACCGAGCGGGCGCTGAACGCGCTCGACGGCGCGCCGATCTCCGCAGCGGACGCCGCGCCGCTGTGAGCTTCGACCCGGAGCAGGCGCTGACGCACCTGCGCACGGCCGACCCGGTGCTGCGCGACCTGCTCTCACGCGATGGCGGCCCCTCGTTCGAGCGCGATCCCGAGCGCGAAGTCGGCGACCACTATGCGGCTCTCGTCCGCACGATCGTCGGGCAGCAGCTCTCGACCACCGTCGCTCGCGTCATCTGGGGCCGGCTGGTCGAACGCTTCGGCGGGCGCGCGCCGACCCCTCAGGAGGTCCTGGACGACGACCCCGAGGAGCTGCGCGCCGCGGCCGGCCTCTCACGCGCCAAGGTCGGCTTCCTGCGCTCGCTCGCCGAGCACGTCATCAGCGGCGAGCTCGATCTCGACCACGTCGCCACGCTCTCCGACGAGGAGCTGATCACTGAGCTCACCGCCGTGAAGGGGATCGGTGAGTGGTCGGCGCACATGTTCCTGATGTTCCAGCTCGAGCGCCCTGATGTGCTGGCGGCAGGCGACCTCGGGGTGCGACGGGGAGCGCAGCTCGCCTACGGGCTCGACGACCTGCCGTCGGCCTCCGAGCTGACCGCGATGGCCGAGCCCTGGAGGCCTTTCCGCAGCGCCGCGTGCCGTGTACTTTGGTGGTCGCTGGACAATCAGCCCGGATAGGGCGCGAAAATCGACCCCCACGTTGAGCGGCGAATGACCGACCCCCCGCACGTCGTATCAGTCCAGGTGGGCCGCGAGGCGGAGCTCCGCTGGCACGGCGCGGACATCGGCAGCGCGATCGTCAAGACGCCGGTCGACGGAGCGGTGGCCGTGAGCTTCGAGGGTCTGGCCGGCGACGAGCAGGCGGGACGGCCGATCCACGGCGGACCGGACAAGGCGCTCTGCTGCTATCCGACCGAGCACCGCGCGCGCTGGAAGCCGGTGCTCGGCAGGGAGCATCCGCCCGGCGGCTTCGGTGAGAACCTGGCGTTGGCGGGCCTCGTCGAGCGTGACGTGAGCATCGGGGACATCTTCGACGTCGGGACGGCGCGCGTCCAGGTCAGCCAGCCACGCGCCCCGTGCTTCAAGCTCGCGGCGCGCTGGGGAGTCAAGGACCTGCCAGCGATCATGGCCAGCGAGGGGATCAGCGGCTGGTACCTGCGAGTCGTGAGCGAGGGCGAGATCAGCGCCGGCGACGAGCTGCGGAAGGTCGAGCAGGGCAGCGAGGTGACCATCGCCGAGGTGATGCGCGTGACCTACGGGAGCGGGCGCGACGACGCCGCTGCGATCCGCCGCGTGCTCGACGTCGACGAGCTCGCGGAGGCCTGGTACGAGGCGCTGGTGCACCTCTCGCGGGGCCGCGGCATCGCGCTGAACGCTCAGCCCGCCGGCTGAAGCTCGAAGCGCAGCGTGAAGTAGTCGAGCATGTGCGGCAGCGGCCGCAGCGGGTCGAGTCCCTTGCCGTGCGGGGCGATCGTGCGCGTCGTGAGCAGCTCGGCCAGAACCGCCGAGCCGACGAGCAGGGCCAAGTTCACGCCCGGGCAGCCCTGCGGGCCGTGACTGAAGTGGTTGAAGCCCCAGTCCTGGCCCGCTTCGCCCTCCGTCCATTCCTCGGGCGCGAAGCGGTCGGCGTACCCGATCCGCTCGCGGTCGCGGTGATGGAAGGTGTTGACGATCAGGATCTGCGTTCCCGCCGGCACGACCGCGCCGCGCCAGCTCAGCTCGACGAGCGTCTCGCGGGAGAGCAGCGGCGTCGTCGGCCACAGGCGCATCGCCTCCTGCAGACAGGCGCGTGTGTAGGCCAGCGACGCGACGCCTTCGGCGCCCGCGAGTGCGCCCGCGTCGCCGGCGGCGGCCAGCTCGCGTTCCAGCTTCTCGCGCTGCGAGGGATGGCTGACGATCAGCGCCAGCGCGCGCAGCGCGTTCGCGCAGACGGTGTCCTGCATCGCGAACAGCCAGTGGGGAACCTGGCCGTCGGCGCGCGTGTCCGCGCCGCACGGCGTCTGCGCGAACAGACTCGTCAGGCCGCCGACCTCGCCGGCCGCCACGTATCCGTGGATGCGGTCCATCAACGGCTCGAGGCTCTCCGAGCGCTCCGAAGGCAGGCCGTTGGCCTCCGACATCAGGGTCGCGAGCAGATCGCTCAGCTCCTCGTCCTCGCGCGCGCCGTCGCCCAAGACGATGCGACGCACGATCCGCCGGAACGCGCGATGAAGGGCGTCGTAGCCGAGCCGGCCATCGTCATCGCGCTCGATCTCGTCGATCAGAGCAGCGACCTCCTCGCGGCACACAGCGACGAAGCCGTCGCCGAGCCGGTGAGCCGGCCTCGCGGTGTCGACGACCACCTCGGTGAACCTGCGCCGATCAGCCCACAGCTCCCCGCGTGAGAGCGTCAGCGCGTCGGGCTGGAAATGGCCCATCCCGCGCCGCTTGGCGGGCGGGTCCGATGCGAACTGCTCGGGCGAGCGCTCCAAGACGCGGCGCACGTCGTCGACCTCCAGCATCAGCAGGGCGCGGTCCTTCATCACGCGGATCCACACAGGACCCGGCCCGTGGTTGCGCCGCAGGCCGCTCATGAAGCGCACGGCGTGGCCATCGACGCCGGTGCGCGTCGCGACCTGTACGGGCGTGCGCCGCCGCCGGAACAGCCCCTGGACGGCGTTGGGAATGACGACGAGCTGGTTGAACTGGACGCTTTCGGCGAGCGACGCGCTCGGCAGCTCAGGTGCCATCTGCGATCAGGCGAGCTTGCGCCATGGGGCGAACGCGTTCTCGCAACCCTCCAGCGCCGGCGCCAGCTCGGGGTGGTGACGCAGCAGCACGTCGACCATCGAGCTGCCCTCGACCCAGGCGATGCCTTCCGGGGTGTACACGTCGGGGGTGTAGTCGTTGGTGAAGAAGCGGTCGCTCTTGAGCCGCCGCGAGGCCATCAGGATGAAGATCCGGAAGGCCGTGTCGCTGAAGCCGAAGCCCTTCGGCGGCTTTTCGGCGAGCAACCCGACCTGCAGGTCGACGGCGTCGATGTCGCCCTCGTAGACGTCGCGGATCTCCTTGACCCACTTCTTGTTCTCGGTGAGATCCTCGAACTTCTTGACCCGGCCGCGGCGCAGCTTGTCGCGGAAGTCGTTGTAACGCGGCACGCCGCGCTCGCGGTCTCGCAGGATGTCGATCGTCCCGATGTCGACGCGGTCGCCGTTTACGCGCGTCAGGTTCTGGAGCGCGCGCGGGTGGTTGTGGAGCGTGACCGCACCGGGGTTTGCGACGCCGAACGAGTAGAAGACGTCCGACCAGCCGTAGCGGTCCACGACATTACGGGTGACGCGGCCCTGGATGTTCGTGAACTCCTCCTCGGCGACCAGCGCGCCGGTCTTGTGGGAGCGCATCTCGTACTCGTCGGGGATCAGCGGGTGCAGCCGGTAGACGGCGGCGAACTCCTCGGTGATCGAGAACGGCGCGGCGTGGTGCTCCTGCTCGCCGCCGACCACGCCGAAGGCGCCCTCGAGGGCGTCGATGCGGGGAAGCAGCTTCTGCGCCCACTGCGGCAGCCCGCCGTACCAATTGGCGTTCATGCCGGTCTTCAGCGCCGGCGTGGCGAGGATGCCGGGAGTCCACTCGACGGTGTGGATCTTGGCCATCAGCGCAGAGTTGACGAGCCGCGCCGTGAGGAACAGCCGCTCGTCGCCCCAGGTCGGGTAGCAGCCCTTGAGGTAGTCGCAGATCGAGTTGTGCTCCTTGACGAAGAGCGTGTGCAGCATCGACAGGCCGAGCCAGTAGTTGTCGCTGAAGCCCGTCGCGTCGATGCCGTCGAGGGCGGGGTCCAGCTCGTTGGGGAGGCGATCGTTCTCGACGATCATCTTGCCGTCCTCGCCGGTGCGCAGGCGTCGGCACCTCTCCTCCGTGGAGCCGTAGATCTGCGAGCCGTCCCACCAGTGCGTGACCGTGTTGACGTAGGTCGGAGCGCCCGGGTCGTCGGGATCGCCGACGGTTGCCCGCACCTGCATCTTCTTGCCGCCCCATTTGTCACCCTTGGGCAGCGGCACGTCGATCATGTCGGTCGGCGACGGGTCGCCGTGGCTGAACCAGTCGTGGTTCTCGAACTGGATCCATGCCGCCGCAAGCACGTTGAGCGTCGTCGCGGGGATGAACTTCTCGCGGTTCAGGAGCTGCGTGCTCACAGTCCGCGGGTTGGGCGTCATCAGCTTCGGCATCGCCTCGGGGGTCGTCACGCCGAGCGGGTGGTTGCGCCCGAAGCGCACTCCCGCGCGACCCATGTCGGGATGCGCCGGGTCGTTCATCGCGCCGTCGTAGGTGCGATGCTTGGGGATCTCCTCGACTGCGACCGGCGCGCCGCCGTTGCCGCCATTGGGCTCGGGGTCGGTGGCGTAGAGGTTCATCGCGCGGAGGTCCTCGCGGAAAGCGCGCAGGTTCAGCAGCGCCAGCGGTCGAGGCAGCTCATGCCACGGAACCACCTTGTTGAGCTGCTCGAAGAAGATCGAGTTCGCCTTGACCAGCGGGTTCTGCATCTCGCTGCCCCCTCCACGGGATCGCTCGCCGTCACCTCAGCTCGGTGACGTCTGGCCGAGCCTACCGCGCCGGCTGGGGCGATCAAGCCCTCACGCCGAGGATCCTCTTCAGGATTCGCGCCCCGGATCGAGATGCCGCTCCCAGTAGTCCCACAGAACGGGCGCGTAGCGCTCCAGCGGAGGCACGGAGATGCCCGAACCGGCGAGTGCCTCAAGCGTGCCGGAGCAGTCGAAGCGAGCCTTGAAGTCGATGTACTCGAGCGCCTCGCCGGGGATCCCGAGACTCGGCAGCAGGCGCCCCCTCACGCCCGGGACGCGCAGCGCCAACGGCAGCGTCGCGGCGGGCAGGGCGGCCGTCATCCGGGGTGAGCCCGCGACTGTCGCAAATGCGTTCACGACGTCGATCGAGCTCTGCGGCTCCGGGCTGACGAGATGGAACGCGCGCCCGTCGAGCCCGGGCCGGTGGGCGATGTGATCCATCGCCGCCGCGACGTAGTCGACCGGGACGACGTTGGTGTCACCCAGGCGCGGCCCGAGCAGGGGCACCAGGTCCGGGAGCCGGGCGCCCATCTTCAGCGCGCGGAAGAAGTAGTAAGGGCCGTCGATCTTGTCCATCTCGCCCGTCTGCGAATGCCCGACGACGACGGCTGGGCGATAGACGCGCCACGCGCCGTCGCTCTCCGTCCGGGCGATCTTCTCGGACTCGAACTTCGTTCGGTGGTAGGGATGGTCGAGCGGCTGGCCCTCGTCGAACATCTCCTCGGTGAAGACGCCCTCGTAGAGGCCGGCGGCCGCGACCGAGGAGACGTGATGCAGACAGCCCGCGCGCAGCGCGTTGGCGAGCTCGACGGCGTGACGCGTGCCCTCGACGTTGGCGACGCGGTTGCGCTCCTCGTCGGCGGTCATGTCGTAGATCGCCGCGAGGTGGAAGAAGTGGTCGACACGGCCGGAGTGCTCGGCGATCCATTTCTGCGACACGCCGAGGCCCGGCGCCGCGAGGTCCCCTGTGACGGCCTTGATCCGGTCCGGCTGACCCCAGCCGCGGGCCAGTGCCTCGAGCTTCTTCTTGGAGCCCGACCTGACGAGGACGTGTATCTCGCCGTCGCGTTCCAGCAGCCGCTCGATCAGGAACCGTCCGATGAAGCCGGTCGCGCCCGTCACGAAATAGACCATCGCGTCTCCCCTCCGCTTGTGCGGCGAGCGATCGGCCCGCCGGGGCGAGAGTCTGCCCGGTCTGGCGAGGCGAGGCGAGTCTCGCGTTGCAGCGGGCCGTCGACCGCGTCAGGACGACGCGCCGACGGCGTGCCTCACGCAAACTCGGTCACCGAGTAGACGCGCTTGCCGATCAGGAACGCGGGAGCATCCGGGTCGGCGGTCGTGAACACGCCGTAGGGCAGGTGGTTCCCGAGGTCCAGGATCGCGACGACTTCGCCGCCGCCGAGCGGGTACAGCTGCCCGACCTCGATCGTGCAGTCCTGCCCTCCGAGGCGCAGCGCGAGCCGCTGGATACGGCTGGCGGTCGGCTTCGAGCCGGTCGAGCGGTGCGCACACGCGTGCAGCCGGTCGTACTCGCTCTCCTGCAGACGGGGCTCGATGCCCGGAAGGAAGAACGACGTGGCGGGCGCGAGATCAACGATTGAGGCGATCAGCACATGCTAGCCGGACGGCGTAATCCGGTCGGCTGCCACCGCCAGACTGCCATCCCGGGGCGGTAACGGCTACAGTCCACGGCACACGTCGAGCACAAGGCTCGACAACAAGCAGTGCACGCGTCCGCAGGTCGTTGCTCATAGGCACCCTCCGCGTTTCGCCAGCACAGGAGGCAGCACCAATGGCAACAGGAACCGTGAAGTGGTTCAGCGACGAGAAGGGCTTCGGCTTCATCACGCCCGACGAGGCCGGCAAGGACCTCTTCGTCCATCACCAGGCGATCGTCGGCGACGGCTACAAGTCGCTCGCCGAGGGCGCCAAGGTCTCGTACGACGCTGAGGCCGGGGACAAGGGTCCCAAGGCCGTCAACGTCACAGTGATCTAGAGAACCACCGAGTTCAGCAGGACGCGACGGCCCGCGAAAGCGGGCCGTTGTTCGTTCTGGGATGGCGGCGGCGTATCGGGGAGGGACCCGTTGCCCCTCCCCGATGATCATCGTGCTACCCCTCGGCTTGGAAGCACGTCTCGATCGAACCGAGGTGTTGCTGCGCGAGCGGACTGACGAGCGCGCGCCCGAAACCTGGGCTGGCCAACGCCGAGACCTCGTGCCCGACGAAGCCCGTGGTGAGCTGCGACGCTTCGTAGCTGGTGATCACCGCGACGCAGCTCGCCCGAGGACTCGCGGGCTGCTCTGCCGAGGCGGCTGTGCCTAACGCCGCGAGCATCGCGACCACGGTCGTGATCGTGAGCGTGACTCGCCGCATGTCAGGACCCCTTCGGATCGCCCGCGACGACGTCTCGCTCACGAACGATGCGGCCGTGCTCGAGCTCGAAGATCCCGTTGGCGACGACCTTGCGGCCACCGGGGAACTCGCAGGTGACGGTGGCGGCGGCGCGGTCCTGCCCAGCGATCGTGTTCTCGACGGTCGCGTTGACGCCCGCACTGGCGCAGTGCTCGAACATCCCCCTCAACACCTCCTTGCCGTGTCGCACGCGCGGGGAGCTCGGCGGGTTGTCGCGGTCGATCTGGACGAGCTCGACGTCGTCCGCGTAGAGGTCGAGGAGGGCTTCGATGTCCCACTGCTCGTACGCGCGTTTGAACGCGCCGAGATCGAAGTGTGTCGCGACTACGATCGGCCTTGAAGTGCGCTTGAAGTCAAGGCTTGGAGCCGGGCTTGTGGATGACTGGCCAGAACTGACCATCGGCGAAGTGGCACGGAAAGCCGGCGTCTCCTCGTCGATTCGCTACTACGAGTCGATCGGACTGCTTCCGGAGCCAGAGCGGCTGCATCGTCAGCGGCGCACAGACGTACTCGGCAAGCTGGCGTTCATCGGCGTCGCCCAGAGCGCCGGCTTCAAGCTCTGCGAGATCACAGACCTCATGCAGGGCATGGACGGCGGCGACGGTATGGCCAACCGCATGCGCGCGCTCTCGAGCCGAAAGCTCGAAGAGGTCGAGGCGCTGCTCGAGCGCACGAACGTCATGAGGGGCTGGCTCGAGGTCGCAAAGGAGTGCGGCTGCGAGACACGCGACGAGTGCGCCCTGTTCCCTGCTGCGGGCGAGGAGTCCGCCGATACCGACATCGCCCTCACGCTCGTTCACGTGAAGGGCGGAGACTGCCGCCGAGCGCCCGCGTAGGGCCGGTTCGCCGCTGCGGCGAAGCGCCCGCTACAACGCCGACTCGGCGTCGTCCGCGTCGTCCTTGACGCGGAACGAGGAGCCGCAGCCACAGGCCGCGGTGACGTTCGGGTTGCTGACCTGGAAGCCAGCGCCCTGGAGCGACTCGACGTAGTCGATCTGCGAGCCGTCGACGTAGGCGAGGCTCTGCGGTTCGACGAGCAGCTGGAGCCCGTGATCCTCGAAGACGATGTCGCCGTCGCGGCGCTCGTCGAACGCGAGCTGGTACTGGAAGCCCGAGCAGCCGCCGCCCTTCACCCCGACGCGCAGGCCGGACGTGGTGACGTCGGCGTCCTGTGAGGCGAGGAACTCGCGCACCTTCTGGGCGCCGAGCTCGGAGAAGGTGATGCCCTTGGCGTCTAGCGTTACCTGGATGCTCATTGCTTCACGAAGTATAGCGAGGGGCTACCCTGTCTTCCGATGCCCACCGCACTCGAACTGGAGCAGCGCATCGAGGCTGCGATACCCGGCGCCAGGGCCGAGGTCCAGACCGCTGACGAGGTGCATTTCAGCGCCCGCGTGGTCGCCGCTGAGTTCGCCGGGCTCAGCCGCATCCAGCAGCACCGCCTTGTCTACGGCGTCTTCGAGGACGGCGAGCTGGGCAGCGCGATCCATGCCCTGTCACTCAAGACGGAGACCCCATGAACGAGACCGAGAACACACTGCGCGAGACGATCGCCGGAGCGATCAAGGACCACGACGTGCTGCTGTTCATGAAGGGCACGCCGGAGCAGCCGCAGTGCGGCTTCTCGGCGCGCACGGTCGCCGCGCTGGAGTCGCTGGGAGCGCCGTTCGCGGCGATCGACGTGCTGCCCGACCCGCGGATCCGTCAGGAGCTGTCGGCGCTCTCGAACTGGCCGACCGTCCCGCAGCTGTTCGTGGGGGGCGAGCTCGTCGGCGGCTGTGACATCGTCACCGAGATGTTCGAGAGCGGCGAGCTCGCACACGCGCTCGGCCTCGACGCGGCGGCTGAGGCGCCGGGCGATGCGCCGGGCGGCGAGTTCGAGCAGGGCGCACCGCCGATCCAGATCGAGAACCGGCTCGCCTGAAGCTCAGAAGACGAACACGCGCCTCAGAAGACGAACACGCGCCAGCGCGCGCGGCCGGCGATTCGCAGCCGGTCGTCGCGGAATACGCGCCTTGAGCGCTGAGCGAACCGCTCCGCTCCGCCCGGAAGCTGCTCCGGGGCGCCGGCGCCCGGCGGCACGAACCGCGCGCTGACGCCGTCGTAGCGGTGCAGGTCCGAGATTCTCTCGGCGAGCGCCTTGACGCTCGAGGGTGGCGTGTCACCATCAGCGCCGCCCGGGCCGCCGGCGAACAGGCTCGACAGGTCGAGGTCGGCGCCGTCGTCGCCGGGCTGGGCGTCGGCCTCGCTGCCTTTCAGCAGGAGGTCTCGCTCACCCTGTGGCATGAAGCGCGGGACACGGACGCGGATCTTCCGGATGACGATCGGGCCTCCGGGCTTGCGGACCCGCGCTCGCAGGGTCAGCGTGGAGCCGCGGGCGACGACACGCGGGCCGGTGACCGACACGAGCGTGCCGAGCGCCAGACCGCGGCGCACGCGCATACCGATCTCGACGCCTTTGACTTCGAGCTTCGCCGCATCGAAGTCGTCGATCAGGACCGCCGCCGCACCGACGTCCGAGGCGAGCCGTCCCGCTGCGAGCGCCTCAGCATCACCGCCGCCCCCGACGTAGCGGTTGCAGAAGGCCAGCGGCTTGCGCCGCTGCTTGACGCTGATGCGTATGCACATGTCCGATGACTGGCGCACGGGTGAACCGCTCAGCACCTCCTGGAGCGCCTCGACGGCGGCGGGCGCGGCGAGCGCGCTGAGCGCCGAGTAGCCGACGGGAAAGCCGACGGCGCGCTCATCGACGAGCTGCGCGAGGATCGCCCGCAGCCGCCCCGCATCCTTGTCTCGAGCGGTGACGCGCAACGGATACCCAGCCGGCGCGGCGCCCAGCCGGCCGACGACGGCGCTGAGGCCGTCCTGACGCAGCGTGCCTATCGCGTCCATCGGCGCGGCCAGCTTGTAGGTCGCGGAATCGTCAGAGGCGACCGGGTTGTCGATCACGCCGAAGACATAGGCGGACTGGAGGAAGAGGTCGCGCCGGCCGGCGCCGTCGAGCGGATGACCGAGCGCCCAGACGGCGTCGCCGTCCACGTAGCTGACCGTCCCGATCGCTCCGGCGGTGATGTCGCCGGTCGCGTAGCCCATCGCGATGGCCGACCCCGGGACGAGCGGCGCCGGCGTCTGAGGGCTCGCCGCCTCGGCGCTGGGCGACAGGAACAGCGTGCGGCCCGCCCGGCGAGCGGCACGCTGGAGCACGCCGCCGAGGGCGGGGCTGAGACCACCGACGCTGATCGGGGTCGCCAGCGGGCGGGCTCGGCTGAGCAGCGCCGCGCCGTGCGCCGCTGACGCCGTCTGGCGCGGAGGATCGACCGGCTCGCCGAGCACGGCCTGGATCGGCGTCGCCAGCACGGTCTTGCCGCCGTAGGCGCCGATCGTCTCGGAGATCGCCCCGGCGATGCGCGCCGTCCCGTCGCTGCCCGGACAGATGACCGGCGATCCGGAGAAGCCCGCACCGACGCCCGTCGCGTCGATCGCGGCGCCGGAGACCGTGACGAGCAGGCGCGCGCGGCGCAGGTCGCGACCATCGCGGATCACGTCGTCGATGCGCGCGTCGAAGGTCGCCACCTCGGTGCCGCGGACGACGGACTTCGCGACGCACGCCATGCCGGGCCTGACCTGATCCAGCGGCATCGTCGGATCGCCTGCGGCATGGGCGGACGGCGCGATCAGCGCCGCAAGCACGAGAGTCGTCGGGACGGCGCAGCGCAGCATCCGGGCGCACCCTAGTTGGTTGATTTCGTGGCCGCGCGGCTGCGTCACGAACCGCGCGATCGAGACCCTGGCGCGGCGCCGGCGCGTAGCATCGGCGCCGATGACGCCTGGAACTCCACGAGCGGGCGCCGGGCTGCGCTGGGACGGGCGGCGCCTGAGTGTCCTGGACCAGCGGCTGCTGCCCGCTCGCGAGGCGTGGATCGACTTGACGGGAGCTACCGACACTGCCGCCGCGATCAGGTGCCTCAGCGTTCGCGGCGCGCCCCTGATCGGCATCGCCGCGGCGTACGGACTGGCAATGGAGGTGACCGCCACGCCCGACCTGGGTGCGCTCGAGCGAGGCTGGGAGGAGCTGCGCGGCGCGCGGCCCACGGCCGTGAACCTCGCGCGGGCGGTGGACCGCGTGAGGGCGGCCGCACTCACTGCCGGCCCAGATGCGATGGCGGCCGCGGCGAGATCCGAGGCCGAGGCGATCCACGCGCAGGAGGACGCCGCGAGCGCGGCGATCGCATCAGCGGGCGCGGAGCTGCTGAGGGAGGCCCGGCGCTTCCTCACCCACTGCAACAGCGGCGCCCTGGCCACCGGCGGAAGCGGAAGCGCGCTCGCGATCCCGCTCCACCTGCACGCCCGCGGGGCGCGCGTCGAGGTGCTCGCGTGCGAGGCCCGCCCGCTGTTGCAGGGAGCGCGGCTGACGATCTGGGAGCTGGCGCGCGCCGGCGTCCCGCACGCGCTGATCGTCGACGCCGCCGCCGCCGGGATGCTGCGTCGCGGGGAGGTCGACGCGGTCGTCGTCGGCTGCGACCGCGTGGCGGCGAACGGCGACGTGGCCAACAAGGTCGGCACGTACGCCTTGGCGCTCGCGGCTCGGGCGGCGGGAGTGCCCTTCGTCGTCGCGGGCCCGATCTCCACGATCGACCCGTCGATCGCGAGCGGTGAGGCGATCGAGATCGAGGAACGCGAACCCGACGAGGTCCGCATGGCCGGCGGCGCGCTCGTCACGCTTCCCGGCACACCGGTCCGCAACCCGGCCTTCGACGTGACGCCGGCCGAGCTGGTGACGGCCCTGGTGACCGAGCGCGGAGTCGCCCAGCCGCCGAGCACCGAGTCGATCGCGCGGCTGCTGGGCGCGACGGGCGGCGCGACCCCCGCAGGCTGGGCGCGGCTCGCCCCGCCGCGGGCGACGACTCGGAGCGCGACGCGATGAGGGTTGCGCTGTCGCTCTCGCCCGGCAAGGTGCGAATCGAGGAGCGGCCCGATCCGGTGGCCGGCCCGGGCGAGGTCGTGTGCCGCGTCGAGGCCTGCGGCGTGTGCGGCTCCGACGTGCTCGAGCCGTGGGTCGCGCGCAAGGTTCCCGTCGTCCTGGGGCACGAGATCGTCGCGCGCGTCGTCACGGCCGGCGAGGGCGTGCGGCACGTCGCGCCCGGGGACCGCGTCGTCGTGCACCACCACGCCCCGTGCGGGGAGTGCCGGCGCTGCCGCAGAGGGCACGAGACATTGTGCGAGGGCTTCCGGGCGACGGCACTCGACCCCGGCGGCTTCGCAGAGCTGGTGCGCGTCCCCGTCGACCTGGCGGCTGGGCTGCTGGCGATCGGCGATCTCGCGGCCGAGCGCGCGGTCTTCGTCGAGCCGCTGGCGTGCGTGCTGCGCGCATTCGACCGCGCCGGGCTGCAGGCCGGGGACAGCCTGCTCATCGTCGGCGCCGGCACGAGCGGGCTGCTCGCCGTCGGGGCAGCGCACGCGCGCGCGGTCGACGTCGTCTGGGTGCGCGAGCCGCGCCCAGGGCGGCTGGAGCGTGCGATCGCGCTGGGGGCTGAGCGGCACGGCAACGAACTGGTCGACGTCGTGCTCGTCTGCACGCCCTCGCCAGCGGCGATCGCTGAGGCGTTCGCGGCCGTCGCCCCCGGCGGCGTGCTCTGCCTCTACGCCCCGCCCTACCCCGAGCGGCCGCTTCAGCTGGACGGCCTCGCTCTCTACATGGGTGAGGTGGACGTGTGCGCGTCCTACTCGGCCGGACCCGGCGACATGCGCGCGGCGCTCGAGCTGATCGTGGCCGGACGGGTAGATCCGGCCGCGCTGGTGACCCACCGCCTGCCGCTCGCGGAGACCGCGGCGGCACTCGACCTGCAGCGCGGCGGCGAGGCGATCAAGGCACTCGTGCTGCCGGGGCTGTGATGCCGACGGCAGGCCGGCGAATCGTCTAGAGGTCTATCTCGGAATGTCGGGCCTGAAAGGCCGGGACGCCGGCGAGACGGGCCGCTAGCGCATCGCCGGTGGGACGTCCCGCAGGTCGCGCGGCGGCTCTGGACGCAGGCGCTGATAAGCGAACGCGGCACCCAGCAGGAGCACGCCGAGACCGAGGAACGAGAGGACGCGGGAGACGGCAGTCAGCGTCGCCAGGTCGTAGAGGAACACCTTCGCGATCACCACAGCGAGCAGCGCGAGAGCACCGAGCCGGACTTCGCGCAGATCGCGGCGCAGACCCGCGAGCAGCGACGCGACGCCGACCGCGGTCCACAGCGCGCTGAGGTCGAGCTGCGCCATCTCGTCGGTGCTGAGCCCCAGGGCAGGATCCTGACCCGAGGCGGGGACCCAGCCGACGACCGCGAGCGATGCGCCGTACAGGAGCGCGATCGCAGTGAAACCGAACCAGGCCACCCGCTCCTCGCGCTCATGAGCGATCTGACCCAGGCGGGCGGCGCCTGCGGCGATCAGCGCGAGCCCGGCGATCGCGGGCCCGAGGTCGGCCAGTCCCTCGACAAGTCCGCTGGGCGGCGCGATCGTGAGAAGCGCCGCCGCACCGGCCGCCGCGAGATGAGCTATCGCTGCGCGGCGCGCAAGATCGTCGTCGAGGCGGCGCGCAACCTCGGCGCAGCTGAGCGCCATGACCGACCATGCGGCGACGAGCGCGAGGCCCTCGAAGCTGACGAGCGTGGCGGCCGCGAGGATCGTGAGGCCACCGATGTCGAGCGCGACGCTCGCCTGTGCGTGTTCGCTGTTGACGAAGCGCGCCGAGACCATGCAGCCGGACGCCGCGACGACGAGTGCGATCACGGTCGCGCCGTTGTCGGCGCCGGGGTCGGCTGACAACGCCACCGCGGCCTGGATCGCAGCGAGAGCGATCTGCCCGCCGAGGCCGAGGATCGCGATCTGCTGGTTGCCACGCAAGGGCGCCGAGCGTGCGGGCGCCGCGCTATCCGCGCGGACGTCCTCGCGGTCGCCTGGCGTCGAGCGCCCAAGATGCCGGGCGAGAGCGGCGAAGCCGACTGCGGCGAGCGCCCAGACGGCCGTGCGCACCGGCGATCCCACGTGCGCGAGGGCGACCACGGCATCGGCCAATAGGAGGCCGATCGCGAGCGCGAGCACGCCGAGGTCACGGGTCAGTGGGCCGTGGCGAAGCGCCGCCGCGCCGCCCGCGGCGTGGACCGCAGCCAGGCCCGCCAGCCATATCACGCCCGGCGCCTGATTCGTCCAGGGGTCGGCCAGTGCGCCGAAGCCCGCCACCGCCAGCACCACGGCGTTGCAGGCGACGAGCAGCGCAGGGAGCGCGGCTACCTGCGGGCGACGCTCGCGAAGTCCCAGTCCGAGGGCGGCGACCGCGTTGGTCGCGCCGAAGATCGTCAGCACGCCGACGATCTGACCGGCCGCAGGCCCGTCGACGAGCCAGGCGAGCCACTGGCAAGCGGGTAGGCCCACGACGGCGACCATCAGCCAGTCCCAGTCCTGGCGCACGACGACGGCCGCGCCCGCGAGCGTCGCCACGAGAAGGAAGGCCAAGGTGCCGAGATCGGACGGAGCGCCCGCGAGGACGGGTGCGAGCAGCGCGCCGGTGATCCCGATCGCGCCGACGACCTCAGAGCGCCAGCGAACGGCCAGCGCAGCGGTGCCGCAGGCGACGAGCGCCGCCAGCGCCAGGCCGGCCGGGGCCGGGACGAGGTCGTAGACCCGCGTGGCGACGGTCACGGCGACGAAGAGCCCGGAGGCGCCCGCTGCGACGGCCGCGCGCGCGGCCTCGGTCCGGCCGCGGCGCTCGTGCAGCCAGACGCCCGCGGCGAGCAGTGCGCTCGAGACGCCCGCGCCGAAGATCGTGCGGGCCGTCGGCCCGATCCAGCCCTGGCTGATCCCGAGTGCGAACAGCATCACGAGACCCGCGAGCACCGATACCGCCCCCACCCAGGCGAGAACACGTCCGCCGAGTAGCTGCTCGAGGTCGATCTCCCTGCGGGCGCGTGCGCGTGGCCGCAGCGTGGCCGAAGGCACGGCGCCGGAGGGAACGTCGGGAATCGGCGCGGTGACCGGCTCGAAGCTCGTGGAGGTGCCCGGGTTGGGGTTCTCCGGCGCCGGGTCGAGCGGGCGCGGCGTCGCACGCGCAGCGGCCGCTGCGAGCAGCCGCTCCAGCGTCCCCTCCGGTCCGAGTCGGTCCTCGACGGAGCGCACACGCGCGGCGAGCTCCTCGAGACGCTGCTCGAGGGGCTGCGGGCTTGTGGTGGTGGGCATGTGCGTCTCCTCGGCTCTGGACCGTTGGTCGATGAGCCGGGTACACGAATTCCCGGAAGAGGTTTCACTTGTCGAACGCCGGTCAACAGGCGTTTCCGAGGCCGGCGCCCGGCCTCATGCCGACGCTCACGGCCGTGCTCGCGCGCTGCGCAGTGCTGCGGCCGGGCGGGCGATGCTCTGCCCACCCGGACCGCCCGGTCATGGACCGCCCGTTCGCTGCGTGTCCCAGGTCGGTGTCTGACTCGCCTGGGCTGGCGGTGACACTCCCGGCCCCCGAGTCGGTCCGCCGGCTGCTGCCGGCGCGGTACCCGGGTGGCGCTCGATGGCGCCTTGGCCAAGTGGGCGATCCGCCGTGCTGCGCAGGCTACTGCGCAGCGCACCGCACGTGGGGATCTTCTGGACGGACGCCCGTGACGGCGCGGCGTGGCAGTGCGGCCCGGGGTGGCGAGGACTGGCGACGCGGGTGGTCGCCTTTTCGCGCCACCCCCGTTGCCGCGGCCGCGCAGTGGCCGCGGTGCGGCGCGGCGGTCTTCAGGCCTGGTCGCCGATGCGCCAGCGCAGGTTCTCGACGATCCGGTGCGAGTCGCAGATCGCCTCGCCCTCGATCACCAGCAACGGCACAGCGCCTTGACCGCTCAGCCGCGCCACCTCGTCGCGGTCGCGGCGACGCCACGCGACGCGGACCTGCTCGAACTCGATCCCCTGCCTGAGCAGCTCGCGCGCCACGCGCCCGCACGGGCACAGCCGGTTGGTTGGCGTGCGGCAGCGGTGCAGCGTGGCTGTCACTGGCCGAACGTGGACGCCAGGCCGGAGGCTCGGCGAACGCCGAATCCCGCAACTCGCAATGCGAACGGCTGACGCGTTCCCGGCGGGCTGACGATCCCCGGCTCGCGCTCGCGGTACCAGGCGATCGTGTCGACGAGCGTGTCCTCGTGATGGGAGGGCTTCCAGCCCAGGTCGCGCTTGGCCTTGGTCGAGCGAAACGCCCACCACAGCGAGCCGGCGCGCACCTCGGCGACCGTGATCAGCGGCCGGCCGGGCAGACGCTCGGCAGCCGTCGCGAGCTGGAGGGCGATCGACAGCGGGAGCTTCACGGCGGGTGGCTCGACGCCGGTCAGGCGCGAGAGGTCCGCGAACAGGCGGTCCAGCGTGAAGTTGCGATTACCGAGGATGTAGCGCTCACCGGGCACGCCCTTCTCGTCGGCGAGCAGGTGGCCTCTGGCGACGTCGCTCACATCGACGACATTGAGAGCACCGTCCACGTATGCCGGGATCTGGCGGCGCATGAAGCGCCGCACGAGCACCGTCGATGATCGGTACACGTCACCGCGGCCGAGCACGTAGGCGGGGTTGACGATCACCACCGGCAGCCCACGCGCCGCGACGCGAAGGGCCTCGTTCTCGGCGACGTGCTTGCTGTTGACGTACGGCAGGCCGTGATGGCTGGAGCGGAAGACCTGGCGCTCATCGGCTGTCGTGCCGCGCCGGGCAGGTCCGATCGCCGCGACCGACGAGGTGTGGACCACGCGCTCCACGCCGGCCCGCAGCGCCTCCTCGAGCACGATCCGCGTGCCGTCGACGTTGACGCGGAACAGCGCGTCCGCGCCGGCGCGCAGCGACGTCAGCCCGGCGACGTGGAACACGCGCGTCACATCGCGCATCGCGCGGCGCACCGCTGGGCGGTCGAGCACGTCGCAGCGCACGGTCTCGATCCCGAGATCCTCGATCTGGTCGACGATCGATCCAGTGCGCACGGTCGCGCGCACGCGGTCGCCGCGCTCGACCAGCTGGCGCGTGACATGCGAGCCGACGAGGCCGGTCGCTCCGGTGACGAGCGTGACGCTCACCGGCCGCAGTCTCGCAGCACGCTCTACGCTCCGTCGTGATGCCCGTAGCCGTCGTCACCGACACAACCCACTACATGCCGCGCGAGACCGTCGCGGAGGCCGGCCTGCACGAGGTCAGTCTCTACGTCAACGACGGTGGGACGCTGGAGCGCGAATCGGCGATGCCGAACTTCGATCGCTTCTACGAGCGCCTGCGCTCACAGATCGAACTGCCAACGACATCCCAGCCGTCGATCGGCGACTTCCTGGAGGTCTACGAGCCGCTGATCCAAAGCGGTCACGACATCGTCTCCGTCCATATCTCCGGTGACGTGTCGGGCACGTGCGACTCCGCCCGGCAGGCAGCGGCCGAGATTGCCGGGAGAGGGACTCAGCGACGCGTCGAGATCGTCGATTCGCGCAGCGCGTGCGGCGGGCTGGGGCTGATCACCCTCGCGGCCGCTGCCGCCGCGCGCGGCGGGCAGACTCTCGAGCAGGTCGTGGCGCGGGCGACGGCGGCGACTGACCAGACGAAGATCTGGTTCGCCGTCGACACGCTCGAGTACCTGCGCCGCGGCGGGCGGATCGGCGCCGCTTCGGCCTGGCTCGGCGGCGCGCTGAAGATCAAGCCGATCCTGACGATCGAGGACGGCGTGCGGCCGATCGAGCGCGTGCGCACCGAGCGTCGCGCATTCGAGCGGATGGTCGACTACCTGCAAGCGCGCAAGGCGGACGGCGCGACGGCCTGGGTGGTGCAGCACATCCAGGCCCCCGAGACGGGCCAGCGCCTCGTCGATGCCGGCCGCGAGCTGTTCGGCACGGACCCGGTCTACTTCTCAGAGATCGGTCCTGTGATGGGCACGCACGCCGGCCCGGGACTGCTCGGCGTCTCGGGCATCGACCCCGCGCTGCTCAGCGAGCGCTGAGCGAACCGCGGCGGCGGCGGCTCTCAGCGTCGGCGGCGCCGGCGACCGCCGAACAAGGCTGCCATCCCGCCGCCCACGACGAAGCCCGCAAGGACGGCGCCCGCGATCACCTGCGGGCGGTGGCGATTGATCTGCGCACGCCAGTCGGCGACGGCGACGACCTCGCCGCGCAGCGACGTCAGCGATCGGGTGAGCTCGTTGCGGTTGGCCTCGATCGAAGCGCGGATCTGCTCAGGCGTACGGGTGCTCACTGGCGCTGATCCTCCGGCTTGGTGACGACCTCGCGAACCTGGTCCTTCATCAGCGTCGCCTCCTTGCTGATCGCATCCTGTGTCGCGCGCAGCTCGGCCATCGCCACCTCGGGCACCGGCGACTGCGCCTTCTTGAACGCCCTCGCGGCGACGAAGCCCGCGAGCGCGGCGATCAGGACGAGCAGGAACGCGACCAGGAAGAAGCCCCAGAAGAACGCCTCGTCGGGGAACAGCAGGTACCACGCGAGCCACGCGAGGCCGTGCAGGGTCAGAACCAGCGCCCCGGCCAGGAACACGCCGGCGGCGGCGCCGACCACGGCACCGCGGCCGAGCGTCTTGACCTTCTGGACGACCTCGAGCTTGGCGAGCTCGATCTCGTCGCGGACGAGCGCCTGGCTGCTCGCGGTGACGCGCTGGATCGCCTCGGCGATCGCGGTCTCCTGCGATGTCGGCGGCGGGCTGGGCGGCGCCATGTCAGTGGCCACGCGCGCGCCCCAGCAGCCTGGCGAGCAGCAGGCCACCGGCGAACGCCACGCCGACGACCAGCTCGGGCCGCGTCTCGGCGGGCGCCTTGTCAGCCGTGCTCGCGATCGGCGTGACCGGCGGCAGGAAGGCCGCCTGGTCGCCGGCAGGCGTGGCGGAGGGATCACCGGCGTGCGTGCTCATGACTCGAACCCCGGTGGATCCTCGCCGAACATGCGCCGCCAGGCGAAGGCGGACAGCCGGATCGCCGCGATGCTCGCGATCGACTCGATCCCGGCCACGAAGCCCATCCACATGAGGCGCTTTACGACATCGTTCTGCATTCGGCTGGACCCTACCTAACCGGCTGGCGATGGCCCGAGCGGGCCGTTGCGTCAGGCGTTGCTCTCCAGACCGCCGCAGATCGTCTCGACGACGAACGACTTCGCCTGGTCGACGTCCGCGGGCGCGCCGGGCAGCACGTCGAAGATCCAGCCCGTCAGCACCTGCTCGATCGCCCCGTAGAACGCCATCGCCGCGAACGTCGGCGTGACGGTGTCCTTGAACTCGCCGCGCCTCTGAGCCTTCTCCACGATGTTGGCGATCAGGCTGAACGCCTCGCTGATCTTCGCCAGGTGGCTGCGCCCGAACGAGTTCGCCGCGCGCGTGACCTCGACGATGATGACCTTCATCAGCTCCGGGTCGTGGCGGTAGGAGTCGACGATGAACGAAGCGATCACGTAGAGCTTGTCGCGCGCGGGGATGTCCTGGCGATCGACTTCGCGGATCGCCTCCAGCAGGATGTCCCAGCGCTCCAGGAAGAGCGTGTCGAGGACCTCGTCCTTGGAGCGGAAGTAGTGGTAGACGAGCCCGTAGGCGACGCCCGCCTCGTCAGCGATGTCCGAGACGCGGCAGGTGTGGAAGCCCTGGCGCGCGAACACGCGGACCGCGGCGTCGAGGATCAGCCGCCGCTTCTCGGCCGCCTGCTGCGCGTTGCGCGTGGCCATCAACGCGCGGCCTCCGCATGCAGGCGAGCGTAGGCCGCCGGACGCCGCCCGGCGAGCGCAGGCAGGCGCGCACGGATCTCGTCCTGCGCGGCGATGTCGATGTCGGCGGTGATCACTGTCTGCGTGTCGGGGGCCTGCGCGAGCACCAGCCCCCATGGATCGATGATCATCGAGCGCCCGCCGGACCGAAGCCCCGGAGCGTGCTCGCCGATCTGGTTGGCGGCGATCACGAAGCACTGGTTCTCGATCGCTCTGGCTCGCAGCAAGATCTCCCAGTGATCGCGCGTCGTGGGCACCGTGAACGCGGCGGGGACGGTGAGGATGCGGGCGCCCTCGATCGCCAGCACTCGGTAGAGCTCGGGAAAGCGCACGTCGTAGCAGACGCTGAGACCGAGCTTGGTCCCGTCGGCGGCGGCCGAGAGCACGGGCTCGTCGCCGGGCTCCTCGTGGTCGGACTCGCGGTAGACGGTGCCCTCGACCTCGACGTCGAAGAGGTGGACCTTGCGATAGGTCGCGCGGATCTCGCCATCGGGGCCGACGTGGACGGACGTGTTGCGCAGCTTGGGCTCACCGGGGACGAGCTCCGCGACCGAGCCGGCGACGAGGTCGACGGCGAGCTCACGCGCGGCGCCGCGCGCCCAGCTGATGGCCTCGCCGTCGAGTGGCTGGGCGCCCGCGCGCAGATCCTCGCCGCGGCCGAGCACGCTCCACTTCTCCGGCAGCACGATGAGCCGCGCGCCTTGCGTTGCCGCCTCGCGGACGAGCCTGTCCGCCGTCTCGAGGTTGCGAGCGGTGTCGGGCGTTGCTGTGAGCTGGACGGCGGCTGCGCGCAGGGTTCTCGAGGCTCCTCGCGAGATTGACTCGCCAGTCAATCTCGATGGGCGACACAATAACGGCCGTGTCGATCGAACTGCCCTACCGCGGCGACGGCTCCGGCCGGCCTGCCGGGCTTCCACTCCCGCCGGCGCGCATGCGTCTCTTGCGCGACGGCCGCCCGTTGAAGCGCTGGCGCTACTGCGGCGTCTACGGCGAGGACCTGATGCTCTGCGCGGCGAGCGTGCGGATCGGCGGCATTCCGCAGGCGTTCTGGGCCGTCGTCGACCGCGCGAGCGGCGAGCTGTCGGGGCGCACGGCGTTCACGCGCGGGCTGGTCACGGTGGACGACGAGCGACTGTCGGTGCGGGGTCGCGGGGTCGAGATCGACCTCGCGCTGTCCGCGGCCGGCGATCCGGTGGAGGTCGTCAGCGAGCACGGCGCCTCGTACATCTGGACGCGCAAGTCGCCGGTGAGAGCGCGCGGCCGGGTGACGCTCGCGGGCCGCTCGTTCGAGCTGGACGCAGCGGGGCTGATCGACGCCACGGCCGGATACCACGCGCGCGAGACCGCGTGGCAATGGTCGGCCGGCGTCGGCACGGCGAGCGACGGACGGGCGGTGTGCTGGAACCTCGTGACGGGCGTCCACGATGCGCCGTCGTCCAGCGAGCGCACGGTATGGGTCGACGGAGCGCCGCGCGAGGTCGGCCCGGTGGTCTTCCGGCCCGAGCTCTCCGGTGTGCGTTTCGCCGAGGACAGAGCCGAGATCGTCTTTGCGAAGGAGGCCGAGCGCGCCCGCCACGACGACCTGAAGGTCTTCATGAGCGACTACGCGCAGCCGTTCGGCACGTTCTCCGGGACGTTGCCCGGCGGGGTCGTCGTTGAGCGCGGGTTTGGGGTGATGGAGCGGCACAACGTGCGGTGGTGAGCGTGCCGGAAGTCGTCATGGACGCCCGCCGCGAGCGCTCCCGGCAGCCCGTCAGCCGGGCTTCCGCGTGCGGCCAACTTCGATCTTCAGCCAGTTCTCCGCCGACATGCCGAATAGGCGCTCCTCCAGGGCCCGAAGCTGGGAGCACCGCACGCCGTCACCCGACCGAACCGCGAGCCGAAAGCTCTTGGAGATCTCAACCGCTAGATGCCGCTTTCGCTCATGGCGGACTCGCTCCCGCGCGATGCGTTCGCGCTCGTCGTGCGCACGGCGCGTCGTCTCAAGGAAGGCGAGCTCTGCACGCCGCGCGTCCTCGCGCGCCCGTGCGGTTCGCTCCGCCTCGCTCGTGCTCTCGATCCAGTGGCGTAACTCAACGTGGGCATTCTCCAGCGAAACCCGGTCGTTCCACATGTCACGAGTGCCCTCGAGTTGATGGATGTCATCGTGGCACTGCTTGCACACGACGAGCAGGTCCTCGAGCGCTTCCTGACCCAACCGCGCGTAGGTGGAATGATGGACGTACAGCTGGAAGCTGTCCCCGTCCCGCCGACATACTTCGCACGAGCGTGACCCGATCAACCGCTCGCGGCGCAAGCTCCTCCAGTGGTCGCTGCGCAGATACTCGGCGTAGTCCGAATAGCCGAGTTCACGGAGGCGTTCCCAGAACTCCTTGTTGCGTTGGCTCATTGGCGGAGCGCTGTTCCGAGCGACAAATGGTTACGTTCATCGAGCCAAGTAGCGGCTCGCTCGCCACGACGAGTCGTCGGGCGTTCGGACATGCCGTCGGGCCTCGTGTCTCCGCGGTTCGTGGACATCTACCCGATGTCCACCGACCCGTCTTCCCGAATCGTCCAGTGCGGGTTGTGGGCGACCTCCCACGGGTGGCCGTCGGGGTCGACGAAGACTCCCGAGTAGCCGCCCCAGAAGGTCGCGGCGCCGGGACGCCCGATGCTCGCACCGGCGCGCTCGGCGTCGGCGAGCAAGGCGTCGACCTCGTCCGGTGAGCGGACGTTGTGGGCCAGCGTCACGCCGCCCCAGCCGCCGCCGTCGGTGACCGCGCTGTCGGCAGCCAGGTCGCCCCGGCCCCACAGCGCGAGAATCATCCCGCCGGCCTGGAAGAAAGCGACGCCCTGCGCTTCGCTGTCGTTCGAGCAGGTCCATCCGAGCGCCTCGTAGAACCCGCGTGCGCGGCGCACGTCGGCGACGCCGAGCGTCACGAGGCTCACTCGCTGCTCCATCACTCCCCCAACCATGCCAGGACCGCCAGCACGCGCCGGTGGTCGCCCTCGCTGGGCGGCAGCCCGAGCTTGCCGAAGATGTTCGAGATGTGCTTCTCGACGGCGCCCTCGGTGACGACGAGGCCGGCGGCGATCGCGTTGTTGGAGCGGCCCTCGGCCATCAGCGAGAGCACGTCGCGCTCACGCGGGGTCAGCTCCTCCAGGCGCGCCGGTCCGCGGCCGGCGACGAGCTGGGCTACGACCTCGGGGTCCATCGCGGTGCCGCCCGCCGCCACGCGGCGCACCGCGTCGACGAACTCGGCGGGGTCGGCGACGCGATCCTTGAGCAGGTAGCCGACGCCGCCGCTGCCATCGGCCAGCAGCTCCTTGGCGAAGACGCGCTCGACGTACTGGGAGAGCACGAGTACGGGCAAACCGGGCACACGCCGGCGCGCTTCGAGCGCGGCGCGGATGCCCTCGTCGCGAAACGACGGCGGCAGGCGCACGTCGACGACGGCCACGTCGGGGCGCTGCCCCTCGATCGCCTCGATCAGCGCCTCCCCGTCCTCGACCGCGGCGACGACCTCGCAGCCGTTGTCCTCCAGCAGCCGGCTGATGCCGTCGCGCAGCAGCGCAAGATCCTCAGCGATGACTACGCGCATGGCAACTCGGCGCGCAGGATCGTAGGACCGCCGGACGGGCTGGAGATCAGCAGCGTCCCGTCGAGTGCCTCGACGCGCTTGCGCAGCCCCGTGAGGCCGCCGCCGCCGGCGTCGGCGCCGCCCCCGCCGTCGTCGCGTACCTCGACCTCGAGCCGGTTCCCGCGGCGCTCGACGCGAACCGCCGCGCTCGATGCCGCGGCGTGCTTGGCGATGTTGGCCAGCGCCTCGGCGGTGACGAAGTAGGCCGCCGTATCGATCGCCGCCGACAGACGCCCGGAGACGCGGTACTCGACCGTCGCAGGCACTCCGGCGCGCGCCGTCAGCGAGGTGATCGCCTCCTGGAGTCCGCGTTCGCTGAGCAGCGCCGGCCGGATCCCGCGTGCCAGGTCGCGCAGCTCGGCGAGCGCGCGCTGCGTCTCCTCACGGGCCTCGCGCACGAGCTCCGCCGCCTCTGCTCCTTCGCCCGCCGCGAGCTTCTGCTCGGCACGGCCGAGATCCATCGCCACGGCGACGATCCGCGCCTGCGCGCCGTCGTGCAGGTCTCGCTCGATCCGCTCCAGCTCCAGGCGCGCCGCGTCGACCGCCCCGGCGCGCGTCTCTTCGAGGTGCTCGACGCGCTCCTCGAGATCGCGCTTTCCGGGTCCCAGCAGGGCGGAGGCCATGGCGGCACTGACGCGCGCGGCCCCGTGGACGAGCACGATCGAGATCGGCAGCAGCACGAGCCCTGCGGCGAAACCGCCGCCGGCCGCGACCCAGCCGTCCAGGTCGACGTGACCGATCCCGATGTCGACTCCGGTGAGGTCGATGCCGATCGAGCTGTCTTCGACCAGCCACCACCACGCGGGGGCCGTCAGCAGCGCGAGCGTCGTGCTCCATGCCGTCACGACGATCGTGAAGCCTGCGGTGCCGGTGAGCAGGCTGAGCAGCGAGTAGCCGAGGTCCTTCCAGGTCTGGCGGTCGACCGCGATCGCTCGCAGGCGCTCCCAGATGACGCGCAGCTCGCGCCAGTCGTCGCGCCGCAGCGGCAGTCTCGCCTTATAGACGGCCGGCACCGGCTGGCCGAGAACCAGCCCCGAGCGCTTTCGCTCGATGTTCGCGAGGCCGCGCGTCGCGAAGACTGTGAGCACAGCCAGCGGGATCCCGATGAACGTGATGAGCGTGCCGATCGCCGTGCTCCAGCCGGTCGTGACGAGCGTGAACATCGCGATCCCCGTCGGCAGGCCGAGCAGCAGGTAGAGCGACTCGTGCGCGAGCGTGCGCACCCAGCCGCTCCGGCGCCGCTGCTCGCGGTGAGCGGCCCAGACGCTCGTCGTCTCCGTCGTCGGAGCATCCTGCTCGATCGTCGTCGTTTCCACGCTGACGATGTTGACGGTCCGGGTAACGGGACGCCATCCCGCCGCCCGGCGTCTTGGTGGTGGGGTTCGCCCTACCACCCATCCGCATGCAGCAACCCACCTCTGCGCTCTGCGGTGGGTTTCTGCACGCAGTCGCAACGCGATCGCCGGCAACCGTGTTCTCGGTTGGCTCGCCTAGCGCTCGCTGCTGGGCGCAGGACTCTGCGACGCTGCGAGTACGCGGCCTGCCAGCCAGGCGAGCACGCTCAGCGCGGCGACGAATCCGCCCATGACGTAAGAGATGCCATGCATGTCGTAGTTGGGCGGCTCGTCAGAAGTCAGCCAAGCTGCCACGACGATGCAGCCCGCAGGCCACACGAGGATCGACCACCAGGGACGGACGAGCCATCCCGTCAGGAAGCTGAGCACCACGAAAAGCAACCAGAGCGACAAAACCTCCATGCTCGCCCTTTCGGCCGATTGACGCCTGGCCGTTACCCTCGCCCGCGCTGGCGCTCGAGCTCGGCGCGCAGCAGCTTGGAGTGCATGGCTCCGATCAGCTCGCGAAGGGGGGCGCTGCCGGCGCTGATGATCTCGGCGGCGCGCTGCGCGCTCACCTCGCCCGTGAGGCGGTCGAGTAGCGTGCGGACCTCGTCCTCGACCAGCGGCGTCAGGGCATCCTTGTAGCGCAGCGTGTCGAAGACGGTGAAGCCGAGCGCCTCGTCGTAGCCGCTCTCGCGAAAGCGCGCTATCGCCTCGATGACGCGCACGTCCTCGCTGTCGTAGCCGCTCTCGTCGGGCGTGAGCACGCCGAGCTCGGCGAGCCGGTCGACGACGTTCGCGGGCACCGGATAGCGGGCGGCGACCTCCGCGGCCGGCATCCGCGCGCCCGGCGCCAGCTCGAGCGCGCGGTCGAGGATCGCGTCGCGCTGCTCGACGAGCGCCGCGGCCTGCTCGGGGCCGCGCTCCATGACCTCGCGGATCAGGCGCAGCGGCATGAAGCGCTCCTCCTGCAGGCGCTTGATCAGCCGCACGCGCTCGACGAAGTCGGGCGGGTAGTAGGCCATGTTGCGTGAGGTGCGGACGACCTCGCTGCCATCGCCCAGCAGCCCCTCGCGCAGGTAGTGCTTGATCGTGCCCGCGCTGACGCCCGAGCGCTCGGCGAGCTCGCGCATGCGCAGCAGCTCGGCGGCCGGCGCGCTCACGAGAGGAACGACCCCGTCGCTCCGACGGCCAGCCCGGCCACAGCGCCGGCGTCCTTGAGCGCGGCGATGTCCTGCGCCGAGTAGCCGGCCTTGAGCAGCACCTCGTCGGTGTGCTCACCGAGCCCCGGCCCGGGCAGCCGGTTGGAGTCACCCGGCGTGCGTGAGAGCTTGACCGGGATGCCGAGCAGCCGCACGGGCTTCTCAGCCCCCGGCTGGTCGAGCTCGATGACCATTTGGCGCGCGCGCACGAGCTCCTGGTCGAGCGCTTCGTCCATCTCCAGCACGGGCTCCAGGCAGCAGTCGTGCTCGGCGGCGAAGGCCTCCCATTCGGCGCGCGTGCGCGAGGCGAAGACCGCTTCGGTCTCGCGGTGCGCGTCGCCACCCGGCGCGTCGAACTGGCGCTCGATCAGGTCCTCTCGCCCGACGCCGAGACACCAGTTGCGCCAGAACTTCGGCTCCAGCGCGCCGAGCGTGACGTGGCCGTCCGAGCAGGCGTAGGGCCGGTAGCAGATGACGCTCCCGGCCAGGACCTGCGTGCCGCGCCGCGGCACCTCGCCGTCGCAGAGGTACGCGCCCGCGACCATCGCCAGCCACGACAGCGCGCCGTCGGCCATCGAGATATCGACGAGCTGGCCCTCGCCGGAGCGCTCGCTCTCGCGTAGCGCGGCGAGGATCCCGAACGCCGCCATCAGCGCGCCGCCGCCGACGTCGGCGATCTGCCCGGCGGCCTGGACGGGCGGACCATCGGCCTCGCCGGTCAGCCCGAGCAGCCCGATCCGCCCGAGGTAGTTCATGTCGTGGCCCGAGCGGCCCTGCATCGGGCCGTCCTGGCCGTAGCCCGTGATCGCGCAGTAGACGATCCCCGGGTTCACCGCCTTCATCGCCTCGTAGCCGACGCCGAGGCGGTCGAGCACGCCGGGGCGGAAGGACTCGAGCACGACGTCGGCATCGCGCACCAGCCGCAGCAGCACATCGCGCCCGGCCTCGTCCTTGAGGTTGATCCGGACGGAGGTCTTGTTGCGGTTCAGCGCCAGGAACAGAGCGCCCTTGGAACTGTCCTCCACGCCGTCGTGGTAGGGCGGCGCCCAGCGCACGTAGTCGCCCATCCCGAGATCCTCGACCTTGACGACCTGCGCCCCGAAGTCTGCGAGCAGCAGCGAGCAGAACCCGCCCGGCAGCAGCCGTGAGAGGTCTAGGACACGGACTCCTTCGAGCGGCAGTGACATCTAGGCCGCCGCGCGCGAGGGCAGGCCGAGCAGTGCGCGCGCCTGCGCCACGGTCGCGGGTTGCCTGCCGGCGTTGACGACCATCTCGCGAGCCTTGGCGACGAGGTCGCCGTTGGAGCGCGCCATCTCGCCGTCCGGCAGGTAGAAGTTGTCCTCCAGCCCGACGCGGATCGAACCGCCGAGCGCGAGCGCCGCGCTGATCAGCGTCCACTGCCTGCGCGAGATCCCGATCACGGCCCAGTGGCTGCCGGCCGGGATGTTGTCCACCATCGCCGCGAGGTTGCGGGCCGTCGGCGGGATGCCGCCGACGACGCCCATCACGCAGTCGACGTGAAGCGGCGGATGCAGCACGCCCATATGCACCAGCGGCTCGAGGCTGCCGATGTGGCCGATGTCGAAGCACTCGTGCTCGGGCTTGATGCCGAGCTCGTTCATCGCGCTGAGCAGCTCGATGATCTCGCTGAACGGGTTGACGAAGACGGTGTCGAAGACGAACTCCTTGCGTGAGCGCGAGTACTTGGCGTAGTTGAGCGAGCCCATGTTGAGGGCGGCCACATCGGGTCGCAGCTCATGCAGATAGGCCAGTCGCTTCTCGACGCTGATGCCGATCGCGCCCGTCGAGTAGTTGATGATCACATCGCCTGCCTCGCCGCGGATCGCCTCGGTGATCGCGCGGAAGTCCTCGATCTCGAACGACGGCGTCCCGTCCGGGCGGCGCGCGTGGATGTGGATCATCACGGCGCCCTCGTCGACGATCCGCCGCGCCTCGGCGCCGTACTCCTGCGGCGTGTACGGGATCGCCGGGCACTGGTCGCGGTTGGCGATCGCGCCGGAGATCGCGCAGGTGATGATTGCGGGGTCGTCGAGGCTCATGAGTGAGGACCGGGGTTGAGTGGTAAGTGTCACTTCTCACTTCCCACTCTGCCCGATCGCGCGGACGCTTGCAAGGCGGGGCGCGTCGACCGCTCGCCGTCCCGCCGCCCCGCCGGCGTGCGATCAGCCGCGGGCGCTGCCGGCCAGGCGTGCGACACGCTCAGCGACGGCCGGCGCCTGGTCCTCCTGCAGGAAGTGCTTCGCCGGCACCGTCTCGAGGCGGTCCAGACCGGCGGCCCGCCGCGCGATCTCGCCATGGACCCCTGCCTTCAGCGCCGGGTCGTCGGCGCCCCAGAGGACCTGAACGGGGTAGCGGTCGCCGCCCACGACGGACATGTAGAGGTCACGCTTCTCACGCGTTCGCTCGAAGCCGCGCATCATCCGCAGGAAGGCCCGCCCGCCATCCTCGCGCTTCAGGAGGTCGACGTAGGCGTCGATCTCGTGCCGCGGGACGGCCGACATGTCCTTGATCCCCTGCAGGCGCATGAGCGTGCGGAACGACAGCTTGGTGAGCGTCCGCAGATAGACCTCCCCCACGCCCCTGCGGGCGAACGGCTCCATCGACCATGGTCGCTTGAACGTGTCCACTTCGATCAGCGTGTTGAGGACGGTCAGCGACGCGACGCGCTCCGGCAACGCGGCCGCGAGCTCGAAGCCGACCGGACCTCCGATGTCGTGCACGACGAGGTGAAAGCGGCCGAGACTCAGCGCATCCACAGCCGCTGCGCAGAAGCGGCCCAGGCCAGTCCAGCTGTAGTCGAATCCGGCGGGGCGCGCGGCGAGTCCGAGGCCGGGGAGGTCGAAGGCGACGCCGCGCATGCCGCGCCGCGCCAGCTCGTCCAGGACCTTGCGATACAGGAACGCCGATGCGGGAACGCCGTGGATGCAGAGCACCGGCTCACCCTCTCCGCGCTCGGCGACGAAGCTCGTGACGCCGCCGGCCTCGAACGGGCGCCCGCTGTCGCGCCAGCGGTCGACGACCGCCGCGCTGCTTTCGAGGCCGGCGAAGTCAGGGCTCGCGCTCATGACGACCGATGCTCCCAGATCGATGGCTACGGAGCTCCATCCGCGCCTGCTCCAGCGGCGTGCGTAGTGTCCCGTTCATGACCCACCCCAGCGACTTCACCCAGATCTCATACGAGGTCGCGAACAACGTCGCGACGATCACGCTCGACCGTCCAGACAAGCTCAACGCTTTCACCGGCACGATGATGCTCGAGCTGCTTGCCGCGCTGGATCTGTCAGACGCCGATGACGACGTGCGCGTCGTGGTCTTCACCGGAAGCGGGCGCGGCTTCTGCGCGGGCGCCGACCTCTCCGGTGGCGGCGAGACGTTCGACCCCGGCGCGCAGAAGGACGAGGCGGCGCGGCTCGGGCTTGGCGGCGAGATCCACCGCGACGGCGGCGGGCTGGTGACGCTGCGCATCTTCCGCTCGCTCAAGCCGGTCATCGGCGCGATCAACGGGGCGGCGGTGGGCGTCGGAGCGACGATGACGCTGCCGATGGACATCCGGATGGCCTCGGACGGCGCGCGCTTCGGCTTCGTGTTCACGCGCCGCGGCATCGTTCCCGAGGCCGCGTCGAGCTGGTTCCTCCCGCGGCTGGTGGGCATCAGCCGTGCGATGGAGTGGTGCGCCACCGGGCGCCTGTTCGGCGCCGCCGAGGCACTCGACGGCGGGCTCGTGCGCAGCGTCCATCCGCCGGACGAGCTGCTGCCCGCCGCCTACGAGCTGGCCGCCGAGATCGTGCAGAACACCTCCCCCGTCTCAGTCGCGCTGGCGCGCCAGATGCTCTGGCGGATGCTCGGCGCCGACGACCCGATGGAGGCGCACAAGATCGACTCGCCGGCGATCGCCTCACGCGGGGCCTCGGCCGACGCGATGGAGGGCGTGATGTCGTTCCTGGAGAAGCGCCCGGCGAAGTTCCAGCTCAAGGTCAGCTCAGACATGCCGGACTTCTACCCGTGGTGGCAGGAGCGGGGGTTCGAGTAGGAGCATGAGCGATCGGGCGTCTCGGGGCGCTTGGGATGCGGAGGCGGTTCGGGCTGCCGCCGAGCGCACGCTGGCGACGGGCACGGCGCGGCTGGACACGTTCGCGTCGTTCGATGGCCCGACTCCCGGCGACGGCGACTTCAAGGGCGAGGGCGTGGCTGACTTCAGCCGACGCCGCGCGCGGTTCGCCCAGGCTTCGTCACGGAGAACGTCCTGGTCGAAAAACGGCAGCAATATCCGGGGAAGCGCCGCGGTCTCGCACTCATGGAGGCCCTGTCGGAGCCTTTCGACACCTTCTGCGACGGCGCGACCAGGTACGTGCTGGTCACGATGCATGACGAGGGCTGGAAGCGCACCGGCAACGGCGCCAGCTGGGAGCCGCGCGCTACCTCGGATCCGACGTGGCGGCTCTGCGCCCTGCTCGGCGCCAATGACGACGTCGTTCCCGCCGCGGATGGGACGATCCGCGGCGTCGAGACCATCGGGGTCGCGCTGACGGTCAACCTGGAGGCGGCGAGCACTCGCGTGCCCGGCGGAATCGTGATCGACAGGGCACGCAGCTGGATCGGACGACGCCGCGAAGGCAGGACGTGGTGGCTGCGCATTCCCGCGCTTGCCTGGATCGATGCCGATGGCTACGTGCGACGCGTGAGCGTCGCACACCTCGCGCATTCGGCGAAGCCGAGAGCGCCAACGTCGTGGTTCGGCACGGACTTCTGGGACTTCGGCCAGGCACCGTCAGTTGAGCTTCCGGTGCTTGGATCGACGGAGCGCGACATTCCGGGCGGGATGTTCTGACGTCGTGCCGCTCCTCGCGCGATGATGTGGCTGTGTCTGAGTCCGAACAGCACAGCGGTCCCGCGGATGAGACGCGCGACCTCGACGCAGCGAATCGGGTGCGCCGCGACCGCGCCGCGGCGCTGACACCGGGCGAGCGCATCGAGCGCGCATCCGAGCTGATCAAGCAGGCGCAGAAGCTGGCTCCTGCCGACCGGCCGCCGTCGCGATGACCCGTCTCGACGTCGAGCGCCTGCTCGGCGCTCTCGATGACGCGGGCGTGAAGTACGTGCTCATCGGCGGCCTCGCCGTCGTCGCGCACGCCGTCATTCGCACGACGGAGGACGTCGACCTCGTTCCGGCTCCAGACGCCGACAACCTCGCGGCGCTCGGCAACGCGCTGACCGCGATCGACGCCCGGCTGACGCGCGACCAGCAACGAACGATCGACCCTGAGCTGCGGCTGGAACTCGCACGCGGCAAGAGCATCAGCTTGACCACGACGTTCGGCGAGGTCGACATCGTGCAGCGCCTGCCCGGCGTTCCGAGCTACGTCGACCTCGAAGGCCGTGCTCTCCGCGTCGAGGCGATGGGGCTCACCCTGCTCGTGGCTTCGCGCGATGACCTGATCGCGATGAAACGAGCTCGCGGCTCGGCGCAGGATCTCGCCGACATCGAGGCGCTCGAGGCTTCGGGCGAGTCCTGAACTCAGCTCAGACCGGCACGACGCCGTGCCGTTTCCACGGGCGCTCGACGCGCTTGCCTTCGGACATCTCGAGCGCGCGGCAGATCGTCGGGCGTGTCTCGCGGGGGTCGATGACGTCGTCGATCATGCCGTTCTTGGCGGCGATGTAGACGTCGATGATGCCGCGATAGGCCTCGATCAGCTCCTGCTTCTTGGCGACCGGGTCGTCGGCCTCCTCGACCTGCTTGCGCATCACGATCTCAACCGCGCCCTCGGCGCCCATCACGCTGATCTCCGCGCTCGGCCAGGCGACGATCAGGTCGGGCTCGTAGGCGCGGCCGTTCATCACGTAGTAGCCGGCGCCGTAGGCCTTGCGGACCACGACGGTGACCTTGGGGACGGTCGCGTTGGAGACCGCGTAGAGCATCTTCGCGCCGTGGCGGATGATTCCCGCCTGCTCGACCTTGCTGCCGACCATGAAGCCCGGGACGTCCATCAGGAAGACGAGCGGGATCCCGAACGCGTTGCAGAGGTTGACGAAGCGCGCGGCCTTGTCGGCCGAGTCGTTGTCGAGGATCCCGCCGAGCTGGCGCGGCTGGTTGGCGACGATCCCCGCGGGCCGGCCGCCGAAGCGCGCGAAGCAGGTGATGATCGTCTTCGCCCACTGCGGCTTCATGTCGAAGTACTCGCCGTCGTCGACGATCCGCGAGATCACCTCGTACATGTCGTAGGGCTTGCGGCCCGACTCCGGCAGCACGTCGAGCAGCTCCTCGTCGCCGCGGTCGATGGGGTCGGCGCACTCGCGCCGCGGCGGCGGCTGCTCGCAGTTGGAGGGGAAGAACGAGAGGTACTGGCGGATTCGCTCGATGCACTCCTCGTCGCTGGCCACCTCGAGGTCGCCGACACCCGACTTGCGGCAGTGCACGCGCGAGCCGCCGAGCTCCTCCTGCGTGACCTCCTCGCCGACGGCGGCGCGCACCAGGTGCGGTCCCGCGAGCGCCATCGACCCGCGGCCCTTGACCATCGGCACGAAGTCCGCCAGGCCGGGGATGTAGGCGGTGCCCGCCGCGCACGGGCCCATCAGCGCCGCGACCTGCGGGATCACGCCGCTCATCACCACCTCTTCGCGGAAAAGGAAGCCCGAGCCCGCGAACAGCGAGCCGACCGCCTCCTGGATGCGCGCGCCGGCGGAGTCCAGCAGCCAGATGAACGGGATCCGCTTGGTCAGCGCGAGGTCACGCAGGCGAGCGACCTTGGTCTCGCCCGTCATCCCCATCGAGCCGGCCATCACGGTGAAGTCGTAGGCGCAGACCGCGACGAGGCGGCCGTCGACCTTGCCGTAGCCGGTGATGACGCCGTCGGCCGGCGCGTCCCTGCCCTCGAGGCCGCGCACCGAGTGGTGGATGCCGGCATGGATCCCCAGCTCGGTGAACGTGCCTTCGTCGATCAGCAGCGCGATCCGCTCACGCGCGGTCAGCTTGTCGCGCTCGTGCTGGGCGGCGATCTTGGCCTCACCTCCGCCGAGCCGCGCCAGCGCTCGGCGCTCGTGCAGCTCCTCGACGAGCGGGCGAAGGATGCTGGGCGCGGTCGCGCCGTTGTCCGGAGGCGTCATGCGCTGGAACGTACTACTGGCGCGCGGCGCCGCCGCGCGTCGCGCGCCTTGCGAGCAGCGCGCGGTCCTCGAACGTCCCGCGCTCCACCCCAGGAGGGGGCTTCAGGGACGTTCGGCGGGATGGCCGCGCGGGACCGGCGCATTCACTCGCGGCCCAGCAGCGCCGCGACGGCCGGGGCCACGACCTGCGCGCCCGCCGCGGTCGGGCAGCCCGTGACCTCGATGCCGATCACGGTCGCCGCGGAGGCGACGTCTCGCAGCAGACTCGCGAGCCCCTCGGCGCTGGAACCACCCGGCACCGGGTAGGCCATTCCGGGCATCACCGACGGATCGAGCACGTCGACGTCGAGGTGCACGAAGACCTCGCGCCCGGCGAGCGCGTCGGCGAGCCTGCTCGGGCGGTCGATCAGCGATACGTGGTGCGTCTCGAGCAGCTCGCGCTCACCTGGGTCGATGTCGCGCACGCCGGACATCACCACGCGAGCCGGATCGAGCTTGGGGCCGTCGAAGCCCGTGTCCCAGACGCCGCAGGCGCCCGCCAGGCACATCCCGCCCAGGAACTTCGACGGCGACGTCTCGGGCGAGTTGAAGTCGGCATGCGCGTCGAGCCAGAGCACGAACGCGTCGGGCCGGTCGCGCGCCAGCACGGGAAGCGTGGTCACGCAGATCGAGCACGCCCCGGCGCAGAGCACCGGCAGGCGCCGCTCGTGGAACGCGTCCGAGAGCTGGCCGCCGGCCTCCAGAAGGCAGCCGCGCGAGTCGCGCAGATCCTCGTCGTAGGTGCTGTCGAGCGACTCACCGGGCGAGCCGACCAGACGTGCGGTCACTCCGAGCTGCTGCGCGATCGCCTCCGCCACCGCCTGCGCGCCCTCAGCGCGAAACCCCTCGCGGTCCGACGTCCGGCAGAGCAGCGCGACGACGGAGGGTGTCAGCGTCCCTTCCATTGCGGCTCCCGCTTCTCGAAGAAGGCGGCGACGCCCTCTTGGATGTCCTCTGTCGAGAAGGCGAGCGTCAGATGCGAGCGCAGGAAGTCGAGCGCGTCCATCAGCGCCAGATCCTGCTGGCGCCACATCGCGTCCTTCCCGAGCTTCATCAGCACGGGCGACTTGCTCGCCAGCCGCGTGGCCCAGTCGGCAACGGCGGCGTCGAACTCCTCCGCCGCGACGACGCGGTTGACGATCCCCAGGCGCTGGGCCTCCTGCGCGTCGATGCGCTCCCCGAGGAGCAGCAGCTCGCTGGCCTTCTTGCGCGGCACGTTGCGGTAGATCAGCGCCATGATCATGAACGGGAAGACGCCGACGTTGATCTCCGGCGTGCCGAACGTCGCGGTGTCCTTGGCGATCACCAGGTCGCAGGCCAGCGCGAGGCCGAGCGCCCCCGCGAGCACGTGGCCGCCGGCCGCGCAGAGCGAGGGCTTGCCGAGCGTTCCGATCAGCTCGAACAGCCGCGGGAAGCGCTCGATCGCCTCGTGTTTGTGGACGAGCGGCACGTCGGCCGCAAAGCCCGAGAGGTTGCCGCCGGCTGAGAAGACGGTCTCGTGCGTACTCGCGAGCACCACCGCGCGAACGACGTCGTCATCGCGAGCGCGTTCGAGCGCGGCGATCAGAGCGTCGAGCACCTCGTCGGAGAGCGCGTTGCGCGTCTGCGGCTGATCGAGCGCAATCGTGGCGACGCCGGCGTCGAGGCTGTAGAGAACCGGGGTGTCTGACATGGAGCAACACCCTACGCGGCGATGACGCGGGAGGCGCTGCGGCAAGTGAGAAGTGCCACTGTTCACTTTGGGGCGGTTCTCCGGTACGGTCCTGGTCCCCCGCGTCAACCCCAGGAGCGCCGCCGTGTCCACCACCGAGTCTTCGGTCCTGAAGCCCGACCACACCGCCAAGCGCAAGCACTTCATCTTCACCGATGAGCACGAGCAGCTGCGTGACTCGATCACCGCCTTCGTCCAGAAGGAGTTCGCGCCGCACGCCGACGAGTGGGAAGAGACGACGTTCCCCAGCTCGATCTTCCCGCGAATGGGCGAACTCGGCTTCCTGGGCCTCGACAAGCCCGAGGAGTACGGCGGCCAGGGTGGTGACTACTTCTCTGCGATCGTCCTCGCCGAGTCGATGACGCACGCCAACTGCGGTGGACTGGCGATGGGAGTTGCGGTTCACACCGACATGGCGATGCCCCCGATCCTGGCCTTCGGGACCGAGGAGCAGAAGCAGGAGTGGGTCGTTCCATCGATCGCCGGAACGAAGATCCTCTGCCTCGGGATCACCGAGCCCGACGCGGGATCGGACGTCGCGGGGATCAAGACCCGCGCGGTGCGGGACGGCAACGAGTACGTCATCAACGGCTCCAAGACGTACATCACCAACGGCCACCGTGCCGACGCGATCGTGCTCGTGACGAAGACCGACCCCGATGCCGGCTACGACGGCTTTACGTTGTTCCTCGTGCCGATGGACGCGCCGGGCGTGATCCGCGAGCAGAAGCTGCAGAAGATGGGGATGCACGCCAGCGACACCGCGCTGCTCGCCTTCCAGGACGTCCGCGTGCCGGACACCGCAGTCCTCGGCGAGGTCGGCAAGGGCTTCTACCACATCATGTGGGAGCTCCAGGGTGAGCGCATGATCGGCGCTGCGGGCGCCGTCGCGGCTGCACAGCAGTGCATGGATCGCACGCTCCAGTACGCCTTCGAGCGGACCGCCTTCGGCAAGCCGATCGCCAAGTTCCAGGTGACGCGCCACAAGTTCGCCGAGATGGCGACGAAGATCGAGGCCGCGCGCCAGATGGTCTACATGACCGCGTGGCGGATCCACAACGGCGAGTACCCCGTGCGCGAGATCTCGATGGCCAAGCTCTACTCCTCGCGGATCGCCGTCGAGGTCGCCGACGAGTGCATCCAGATCCACGGCGGCGCCGGCTACATGAAGGAGTACAACGTCGAGCGCGTCTGGCGCGACCTGCGCCTGAACCGGATCGGCGCCGGCACCGACGAGATCATGCTCGAGGTGATCGGCCGCTCCTACGGGTTGTAGCGGTCGGCTGGTTCTACGCGGGCGCGGGGGGCGGCTTGCGTCGCGCGCGCCGTGCGGCGTGAGTCAGGCGGCGCTGCCGCGCGGGACTATCCACTCGACGTGCTGGCCGGTGATCTCCGCGATGCGGTCGAAGTCCGCGTCGTAGTGGAGCAACGTCAGACCGTGCAGCTCGGCGACGGCGGCGATCACGAGGTCGGCGATCGGGACTGAGCGGTGCGCGCCGGACTCGGCGAGGCGCTGCTGGACTTCGAGCGCGCGCGTGAAGACCGGTTGTTCCAGCGGCAGGCGCTCGTAGAGCAGGTCGCGCTCAGCGCGCAGCCCGTCAAAATCAGCCGGGTTACGCGCGCTGCGTAGCAACTCGACGTCGAGGACAGTGCAGGTCGCGAGCAGCCCGGAGTTCAGCAGCGGCTCGACGCGCGCCCGCACCGCGACCTGCCCGCACCGCGACTCGGCGCTCGTATCGATGATGTGGGTGGCTACTGCGGCCCGCGCCACGCTGTCTCCCGGTCATCAAGTAACGGGCCGATCTCGGCCATCCGGTCGAGGTGGCGCTTGACCAGCGCCTCGCGCCGCACCTTGAGGAACGCGGCGTCGACCGTGTCCTTGATGCCCTTCGTGCCGAGGATCGCGCGCACCTCTGCGAGCACCTCCTCGTCGATCTCCAGCGTCGTCTTGCGCACAGCCATCTGTATACCTCGCGATCAAGCACTTCGATATACGACGATTGCATCATCATCCATACGAATCTGCAACATCTATCCATATCGCAGCGGCGGCATAGGATCGCCGGGTCCGCGACACGGGAGCCACACATGGCCGAGCAGGCCGACTTCGCACAAACGATCACGGCCGCCTATGCGGCTCAGGGCGCAGCGATCAGCCTGGGCCGCGGCGTCCGCGCCGGCGCCGTCCACCAGGACGCGATCGTGCAGGTGCCGCTTTCGATGATGACCCGCCACGGGCTCGTCGCGGGAGCGACGGGCACGGGCAAGACGAAGACGCTCCAAGGCATCACCGAGCAGCTGTCGGCCGCGGGCGTGCCCGTCTTCGTCGCAGACGTCAAAGGCGACCTCTCCGGCCTGCTGAACCCTGGCGACCCGGCGGGTCCGGCAGGCAAGCGCAACGCCGATCTCGGCATCCCCTATGAGCCCACCGGCTTCCCGGTCGAGCTGCTGTCGATCGGCGGGCTCGGCCCCGGCGTGCCGATCCGCGCAACGGTCTCCGACTTCGGGCCGCAGCTGCTGTCGAAGGTGCTCGGCAGCAACGAGACGCAGGAGTCGAGCCTGACGCTCGTCTTCCACTACGCCGACCAGAAGGGCCTGCCGCTGCTGGACCTCAGCGACCTGCGCGCGCTGCTCACGTTCCTGGACTCCGACGACGGCAAGGCCGAGCTGGAGGGAATCGGCGGGCTCTCGCAGGCGACGGTCGGCGTGCTGCTGCGTGACCTGGTCGGACTGGAGACGGGCGGCGGCAACGAGTTCTTCGGCGAGCCGCAGTGGGACATCACTGACTTCCTGCGCACGACTGCCGACGGGCGCGGCGTCATCAGCTGCCTGGAGCTCGCCGCCGTGCAGGACAAGCCGAAGCTGTTCTCGACGGTGCTGATGTGGCTCGTAGCAGAGCTGTTCGAGACGCTGCCCGAGGAGGGCGACGTCGACAAACCAAAACTCGTCTTCTTCTTCGATGAGGCGCACCTACTGTTCAACGGCGCCAGCAAGGCGTTCCTCGAGTCGGTCACGCAGACCGTGCGACTGATCCGCTCCAAGGGCGTCGGCATCTTCTTCGTCACGCAGACGCCCAAGGACGTGCCGAGTGACGTCCTCGGCCAACTCGGCAACCGCGTCCAACACGCCCTGCGCGCGTTCACCCCCGACGACCAGAAGGCGCTGAGCGCGACCGTCAAGACGTTCCCGAAGTCGGCCTTCTACGACCTCGAGGAGCTGCTCACGCAGATGGGCATCGGCGAGGCGGCGGTGACGATTCTCGACGAGCGCGGCGTGCCGACGCCCGTCGTTCACGCCAAGCTGCCCGGCCCGCGATCGCGCATGGACCCGGCCGACGACATCGACGGCGCAGCGAAGGCGTCGCCGCTGTTCGCGAAGTACGGGACGCGCACCGACGCGCAGAGCGCTCGCGAGCTGATCGCGGTGCGTATGGAGCAGGCCGCGGCATCCGACGCTGCGGCGCAGCAGGCCGTGGCCGACGCGAAGGCCGCCGAGCAGGCCGCGCGCAGCGCACCCAAGCCCGCCCCTGCGCCGCGCGCACCACAGGACATGTCCCCCGGCGGCATCGGCGACTTCCTCGGGAGCCGTCAGGGCAAGCAGCTCCAGAAGGAGATCGTGCGCGGGGTGTTCGGGATGCTGAAGAAGCGGCTGTGAGGGGCCCTAACCAGCCTCCAGCTCCTCTACAGACGCAGCGGAGCGGGCATACGCGACGCGTCCCTCTCGCAGGCGCACCATGAGCATCAGCGGCACGTCGTACGGCTGACCCCCGACCGGCGTCCCGCGCGAGGTCCCGAACGCCGCCGCGCCGCCGGCCACGGCGCGCACGCTCTCCACCTCGACCTCTACGTGCTCGAACAGCGCCGCCAGATCCTCGAAGTAGGCGCGGACCCCTTCGTGACCGCGGTAGGGCTCCTCGCGCCCGGCGAGCACCATGATGATCTTCGGCCAGTACTCGACGTCCTCGGTCACGAGGTCGAGCGCCGTATCCAAGTCGCGCGCGCTGAACGCGGCGAACAGCGCTCGAATGACATCCCCGTCGTCCTTCACCTCCACGGACGCTAACGACTTGTCGGCGTCGCCGGGATGCCGGGCCCGCTTCGCGACGCACGCGGGCGCAGCGGTCAGCGAGGATGTGCGTGTGACACGGACATTCTCGAAGGGCATCCCCGCGGTCACCGACGAGCGCACGGCGCTGCCTCCCTTGGAGGCTGAGCACGAGGAGCTGCGCGACTCGATCCGGCGCTTCGTCGACGCCGAGCTGAGCCCGCACGCCGACGAGTGGGAGCGCGCCAAGTGGTTCCCCAGCGAGCTGTTCCCGCGGATGGGCGAGCTCGGGTTCCTGGGCCTCAAGTACCCAGAGTCCTACGGCGGCCAGGGCGGCGGATACCTGCACGACGCCGTTCTCGTCGAGGAGCTGGCGCGCTGCGGGTCGGGCGGGACCGCGGCCGGCCTCGGAGCGCACATCTCGATAGCGACGCCGCCCGTCTGGAAGTTCGGCACCGAGGACCAGAAGGAGCGCTACCTGGCGCCTGCGATCAGCGGCGAGAAGATCGCCGCGCTCGCGATCACCGAACCGGACGCGGGCTCGGACGTGGCGGGGCTGCGTACGACGGCGACCGCGGTCGACGGCGGCTGGACGCTGAACGGCTCGAAGATGTTCATCACCAACGGTGTGCGCGCCGACTGGGTGGTGACTGCCGCCAAGACGACGCCCGAGGGCGGGCACGGCGGGATCTCGTTCTTCATCGTCGACACCGCTCAGCCCGGGTACGGGGCGAGCGCGATCGACAAGCTCGGCTGGCATGCGTCCGACACGGCGCTGATCGCGCTCAACGACGTCTTCGTACCCCAGGAGAACCTGCTCGGTGAGCTCCATGCCGGCTTCAAGCTGATCATGGCCAACTTCCAATGGGAGCGGCTCGTGATGGCGCTCGGCTCGGTCGCCGGAATGAAGGTCTGCCTGGACATGACGCTGCGCTACGCCGGCGAGCGGGTCGCCTTCGGCAAGCCGATCGGCTCACACCAGGTGATCCGCCACAAGCTCGCCGAGATCGCCACGACGATCGAGGCCGGCCGCGCCCTGACCTACCACGCGCTGCGCCTGTTCGTCGAAGGGCACGACGCTGTCCGCGAGGTCACGATGGCCAAGCTCGCCACCCAGCGCGCCGCCTTCGACGTCGCCGACGAGTGCCTTCAGATCCACGGCGGCGCCGGCTACATGGTCGAGTACGGGATCGAACGCGCCGCCCGCGACGCGCGCCTGGGCCCGATCGGCGGCGGCACCGACGAGATCATGAAGGAGATCCTCGGTCGGTCGATGGGGCTGTAGGAGCGCGGTCGCGGCCGGCGGGCCGTGAGCCGGCGCGGTTCGCCGCCGGAGGACCGACGGGCCGCGTTGTCGAAAGACTCGGGGTGAACGAGATGCCTCGCCACCACGGTTTCGCAGTCGTGCTCGTGCTGGTGCTCGTCTCGGCGGCGCTCCAGGTCGCTGCGCCCGATGCCGACTGGTCGCAGCTGGCGACGATCGTGCTCGGCGCGGCGATTCTGTCGGCGTCCGTCTGGGCCGCGCGGGCCGAGCACCTGCTGGTGCGCGCCGCCGTCATCGCGACGATCGCTGCAGCGCTGATCTCGGTCGTGGTGGTCCTCGTGCGCGGCGACGTTCCGAAGGCGGCCGCCGCGCTCGTCAGCGGCATCCTCATCGCGTTCGCGCCGGCGGTGATCGCCAAGGGGCTCGTTCGCGACGTCAACGCCCAGGGGAGGGTGACGCTGCGCACGCTCTCGGGCGTGCTCGCGATCTACCTCCTGATCGGGATGCTGTTCTCCTTCCTGCACGGCGCCGTGGCGGGGTTCGAGAACGGCCTCTACTTCGCCGGCGACCCGGCTGCCACGCGGTCCGATTTCCTCTACTTCAGCTACGTCACGCTCTCCACGGTGGGCTACGGCGACCTGGTGCCGGTCAGCGACGTGGGCAGGATGCTTGCGATCACCGAATCGCTGATCGGCCAGATCTATCTGGTCACGGTGGTGGCGCTGATCGTGGCGAACCTGCGGCCACGCGCCGCGTCGGACGGGCCGGCGATCTCGTAGGCCTCGTGCCCGAGGCGGGCCCAAACGGGCTCGGACCGTCGTCAACCGCGACCGATCCCTTTCGACGACGCCAGGCGGCGCGTACGAGGGCTCGGACGTTCAATGCGTGCGACCGATCCCTTTTGTGCGCACAGCAGGCCCGCGCTACGGGCGTGACTGGATCGCGCGCGCCGCACGCCGGAGCACTCGAACGTCCCGCTCTACCCCTTGGGGTGTGCACTGCGGGACGTTCACTTCGCGGGGCGGGCCGTAGGGCGACGGCAGGGTTACGCTTCGGTTGATGCAGCCACGGCCCGAAATCGACGTCGCGGACGCCAATCGCCGACTGGCAGAGGCGGCCGCATCCGCGCGCTGACACCGATGGGCCTCGTCGACTTCATCCCTGAAGGCGACTCGCCGCTCACTTTCGACGACACGCGAACCTCCGCGCGTCCGGACGAACTGCACGACGTCTTGGTCTGGACGGCCGATCTCGCGCACCTCGTCGCGCTGAAGCGGCTGGCTGATCGCCCGCGCGATCGAGACGACCTCGAACGCCTCGGTGACGCCTACGGAGAGCTCCCTGAGATCGGCGACCAGTAACGCCGTGGAGCCGGCCCCCGATCGCCCCAACGTCGAGCTGCGGCGCGACGCCTCGGGCGACCCGATCGTCGTGCTCGGCTTCCCCTACGACGCCGCGCTGGTCTCGGCCGTGCGCAACATTCCGCATCGCCGCTTCGACTGGGACACGCGCGAGTGGTCCGCGCCGGCCGACGACTGGTCCGGCGTTCACGTACGCGAGGTGCTCGACCGCTTCCCGTGGCTGATCGCGAGCGACGAGGTCGAGGAGTGGCTCGGCGGCATCGAGCGCCGCTGGGTCGGGCGCGTCTCGACGGTGCGCCACGACGGCCGCGGTTGGTGGGCGCTGACGACCCGCGTCGGAACGGTCCCCGGCGAGCTGCTGGAGGGCTCGGTCGAGCATCGGGGACGCACGCTGGTGCCGCTCACGCAGCGTGCCGCCGCGGCGCTGGGTGAGCTGCGCTCCGCCCGTTTCGATGCCGGCGCCGCCCGCTGCCTGACGGCCGTCGAGACCAGCAGCCCGACGCCGCCCGCCCGGCTCGCGCTGAACGAGCGCGTCGACGGCGACCACCTCGAGCTCGAGGTGCTGTGGGACCCCGAGATCGGCACCGCATTCGAGCGCCTGCCCGCCGCACAGGAAGGGCGCCGCCTGCCGCTCGACCCGTGGATCATCGACCAGCTCGACGCCTTCGTCGCGCTCCACGACGTCGAGGTCCGCGGCGGCGCGGCGCGCGCGGTGGCCGCCCTGCGCATCGAGCACGAGGAGGCGGCCGCGGCGATCCGCCGCTCACGCGCAACCGACGCGGAGCCGATCCCCGCCGTCGCCGCGCTGCTGGGCGGTGAGCTGCAGCCGTTTCAGTGGGCGGGCGTGCGCTACGCGCTCGACGCGCGGCGTACCTTCCTCGCCGACGAGCAGGGCCTGGGCAAGACCGTGGAGGCGCTGGCGGCGCTCGAGGCAGCCGATGCCTATCCCGCGATCGTCGTCTGCCCGGCCTCGCTGAAGCTCAACTGGGAGCGCGAGACGGGGCACTGGCTACCGCACCGCTCGGTGGCCGTGGTGAACGGGCGTTCGGCGGTACCGCCGCGCGGTGAGATCACGATCCTCAACTACGAGATCGTCGCCGCGCACGCCGTGGAGCTCGCCAGGCTGCGGCCGCAGGCGATCGTCATCGACGAGTCGCACTACTGCAAGAACCCGCGCGCCAAGCGCACCCAGGCCGTCCGGCGGCTGGCCGGCACGATCCCGCCGGAGGGCCTCAGGCTCGCGCTCACCGGCACGCCGGTCCTCAACCACGCGGAGGAGCTGATCGCCCAGCTGCGCGTGATCGGGCGCCTCGAGGACTTCGGATCGGGCGCGCGCTTCGCGCGGAGCTTCGGGTCGGCGCAGCACGGGGTGTCCGAAGAGCGCCTGCACTGGCACCTGCGCAGGAGCTGCTTCGTGCGGCGCCTGAAGAGCGAGGTGCTGCCGCAGCTGCCGGCCAAGCGTCAGGTCGTCGTGCCGGTCGCGCTCGACAACGAGCGCGAGTACCGGCTCGCCGAGAAGGACGTGATCGAGTGGCTGCGCACACAGCCGCTCGACCTCTCCGAGCTGAACGCCAAGATCGCCGCTGCGCTGCGCGCGCAGCGCCTGGCGCAGCTCGGGACGCTCCAGCGCCTCGCGGCCCGCGGCAAGCTGCACGCGGCGCTCACCTGGATTCACGACTTCCTCGCCTCGGGTGAGGCGCTCGTCGTGTTCGCGCGGCACGTCGAGGTGCAGGAGGCGGTGCTTGAGCGCTTCCCCGACGCGCTGCATCTGCTGGGCCGCGACAGCGCTGAGCGACGCGAAGCCGCGATCGAGACCTTCCAATCGGCGGACGGCCCGCAGCTGATCGTCTGCGCCACGCGCGTCGCCGCGCAGGGCATCACCCTGACGCGCGCCTCGAACGTCGCATTCCTGGAGCTCGAATGGACGCCGGCCATGCACGATCAGGCCGAGGACCGCTGCCACCGGATAGGCCAGCGCGACGCCGTGACCGCGTGGTACCTGCTCGCCGCGGACACGATCGACGAGACGATGGCCGAGCTGATCCAGAGCAAGCGTCGGACCGTCGCCGCGGTGACCGACGGGCACCGGATCGAGAGCGACGGGCTCGTCGCCGAGGTGGTGCGGGCGCTGCGCGACGGCGAGGCCTTCCGGCATCTGCGGCCAGTCGCGTAGTCCGCCCACGGTCAAGTCCCCACCGCCCGCGCCGATGAGGAGGCATGGACGTGAGCCCACGCTCGGCCGTCGCCGTGCTCGTCATCGTGGGCGCGGTCGTGTTCGGCCTGTTCCAGCGCGCGCAGTCCGCTGCGCTCGGTGGAGCGCCACCCGACGGCGCGCGCTACCGGCTCGACGGTGGCGGCGGGACGGGGACGCTCGAGCTGACGAGCGAGCTGCGTGACGGGACGTTCACGTTTTCCCCCCAAGTCGTGCCCGCCGACCGTGAGCTGATCCTCGCGGCCGTCGCGTCGTCGCGGCCCCAGGCGCGCCGGCTCGTCGGACTGATCGACGGCCTCGTCGACATCAGCGTCGGGGCGGCCGGCGCCGGCGCGGCAGGTAGGACGATGATCGGCGGGCACCGCTACCCGATGATCCTCGACCTGGCCGGGACCTGGCGGCGCGGCACGCAGCGAGCGGTCAACAGGCTCGTGCTGCACGAGCTCGCCCACGTCATCGACGATGCGCTGCTGACCGACGCCGTCGTGCGGCCGCTGGTCGACGCCGTCCCTGCCGGATGGGGCTGCGATCAGGGCAACAGCGGCGCCTGCGCTCCGCCCGAGGAGCGCTTCGCCGAGAGCTTCGCGAAGTGGGCGACCGGCGACATCGGCGTCGCCGTGTACCTCGGCTACGCGGTCCCGCCTCCTGCGCCCTCGCTGGAGTCGTGGGGCCGGGCGCTCGCCTCCTGGAACGGCTGACCGCCCGCTCGCAGCCCGGCAGCGGGCAGCGGGCACTGCGGCCGCGCGGTCGTGGAATCAACCATCTAGGATCGCCGCCTTCAGCAGGCAACGAGTTCCAAGGAGACGGAATGGGAGTCCTCGACGGGAAGGTCGCGATCGTCAGCGGCTCGGCGCGCGGCATCGGACGCGCGACGGCTGAGATCCTCAGCGAGCACGGCGCGAGCGTCGTGATCAACGACCTCGACGCCGACGCCGCCCAGCAGACGGCGAGCGAGATCGCCGGCGACACCGCGGTGTTCGGGGGCGACCTGACCCTGGGCGACGCCCCTGACAAGCTCGTGCAGACCGCGATCGACAGCTTCGGACGGCTCGACATCATCGTCAACAACGCGGGCTACACGCTCGACGCGCCGGTCCACAAGATGAGCGACGACTGGTGGCAGCGGATGCTCGACATCCACGTCACGGTCCCGTTCAAGATCGTCCGCGCCGCGGCGCCTCACCTGCGCGAGCCGGCCAAGGCGGAGAAGGCCGAGGGCCGCGAGGTCTTCCGCAAGATCGTCAACGTCTCCTCCACCTCGGGCACGATGGGCAACGCCGGCCAGGCCAACTACGCGGCCGGCAAGTCCGCCGTCGTCGGCCTGACGAAGACGCTCGCCAAGGAATGGGGCCAGTTCAAGGTCAACTGCAACGCCGTCGCCTTCGGCTACATCGAGACGCGCCTGACGGCCTCCAAGGACGATGCGAATGTCATGGAGGTGGGCGGCGAGAAGGTCCAGCTCGGCATCCCCGACCAGCTGCGCGGCATGGCATCGATGCTGATCCCGCTGGGCCGGCCCGGCACTCCGCAGGAGGCCGCAGGGGGCGTCTTCTTCCTCTGCTCGCCGTGGAGCGACTACGTGCACGGGCAGGTGCTGAACGTCACCGGCGGCCAGTTCACGGGGATGACGACGTAAGGCGCAAGCTTGGCGGCCGGGCGTGCACAAAGGGGCTCGGACCAGCGTCGGCCTCAACCGATCCCTTTTGACGACGCCAGGCGGCACGTACGAGGGATCGGACGTCGACATCGGCCGGCCGATCCCTCTTATGCACGCGGCCGGGCCGCGAGGCGGGGGCCGCCCAGAAGCGACAATCGACCACCTCACAGGAGACGACCGCAAGCCATGACCTCGCCCCCGTTCACGATCACGCCGGTCGCCGAGCAGGACCTCACGGACCTGCTGCCGCTGCTGCGGGGCTACTGCGACTTCTACGAGGTCGCCCCGAGCGACGACGCGCTGCTCGCGGTCAGCCGCGCGCTGATCGCCGACCCCGCTCGCGAGGGCGTCCAGATGATCGGGCGCGACGATGCCGGCCGCGCGCTCGGCTTCGCGACGATCTACTGGACCTGGCAGACGCTCGACGCCGGTCGCATCGGCGTGATGAACGACCTGTTCGTCCATCCCGACGCCCGCGGCCGCGGACTCGCGGAAGCGCTGATCGAGACCTGCGCGCAGCGCACGAGCCAGCACGGTGGAAAGGCGCTCGTCTGGGAGACCGCGCTCGACAACACGCGTGCGCAGGCGGTCTACGAGCGCGTGGGCGGGCAGTCGAGCCGCTGGCTGTCCTACGCGCTGGCGATCGAGCCGCGCGGCTGAGCACCCGCGGCCTTCCGCGATCTCGCGGCGCCCGCCACCTCCAGCTCCACGCGCATCGCCGCCGCCAAGGCCCCGCCGAGCGCGTGGTCCTCACCGTCGATGCTGACCATCACCGGGCCGCCGAACGGCTGGCGCCCGCGGACCTCGACGTCGGCGCCGAGCGCGATGCCCTGCTCGGCGAGGTAGCGCAGCATCTCCCGGTCGGAGTCGGAGACGCGTACGAAGCGCCCGCGGTCGCCGGCGCTCAGCGCGTCGAGGCTTTGCGTGCTGACGGCGTCGATCTCCAGCGCCGCCGAGGGGATCGGGTCGCCGTGCGGGTCGTGCGTCGGATCGCCGAGCTTCTCGGCGATCAGCCGCTCCAGATCGGGGCTGATGACATGCTCGAGCGCCTCGGCCTCGTCGTGGACGAGATCCCACGCCATCCCGAGCTCATCAGCGAGGAACAGCTCGAGCAGCCGGTGGTGGCGCAGCACCTCGAGCGCGAGCCGCTCGCCGGACTGCGTCAGCGCGACGCCCTTGTACGGGAGGTGGTCGACGAGGCCCAGCTCGGTGAGCCGCTTGACCATCCCAGACGCCGATGCCGGCGTCACGCCGAGCCGCACTGCGATGTCACCGCTCTGCACGGGCTCGCCGCCACAGCGTGACTGCAGCGAGTAGATCGCCTTCGCGTAGTCCTCGACCGCCTCCGTCGAGCCGGTGTGCGACGTGCGGTGCGGACCTGCTGCCATCAGACCGACACCAGCAGGCCGGTGAGGAACATCAGCGCGATGCCGGCGATCATCCCCGCGACCGCGAGCGGGTGCAGCAGCCGGCCCTGCTCGTCGCGCAGCGTCGGCGCGAGCTGGACGATCACCTGCGTGATCGCCCCCGCGCCGAGCCCGAACAGGAACGCCGCGAGCGACGCGTTGAAAGCCAGCGCGCCGATCCAGGCGCCGAGGATCGCGGGCGCGCCGGCGATCAGGCCGTATCCGGCGAGCCGAGCGAGCGACGGCGGGCTCTGGGCGACCGGCGCGACGATCGCGAGGCCCTCTGTCGTGTTGTGCAGCGCGAAGCCGACGACGAGGAACGCGCCGAGCGCGAGCGCGCCGGTCGCGAACGACGTGCCGATCGCGAGGCCCTCGCCGAGGTTGTGCAGGCCGATGCCGATCGCCACCAGCAGCGCGAGCGACGCGCCGGCTCCCGCGCCCGCGACACCCGCGACACCCGAAGCGTGGTGCGCGGCGGCGCGCCGCGCCGCACGCCGGTCGTCGAGCCACGCGCCGACGCCGCTCAGCGCCAGGTATGCGGTCAGCGCGCCGATCGCCACCAGCGCGGTGCCGCCGAACGCCTGCGCCCCCCCGCCCGCGAGGTCGAGCCCCTCGAGCGTGGCGTCGATCGCCAGGAAGGCCAGCAGCCCGACCGTCAGCGCCATGATCGCGCGCAGCCAGGCGGGCGGGATGCGCCGCACCCACGGCAGCCACAGCATCCCGAGCAGGACCGGAATCACGCCGACGTACAGCCCGAGCAGCGCCATCAGCGCGAAGAAGCTCAGGTCGGCCGCCGGCGTCTCGGCGGCGGCGCCGATCTCATGCGCGATCGTGCCGCCGCTGGAGGTCAGCAGCACGACCTCGTAGGCCTCGCCCTCGACCCACGGCTGCTGCACGCTGACTTTTGCGCTGCGCAGTCGCTCGATCGGCTGCTCCGCGCCGCTGAGCGCGACGAACGCGTCGTTAACCGTCGCCTGGGCGATCGACACGGGATCGGGGCCGTCGTTGCGCACGGTGAGCTCGATCACGCCGGGGCGCAGCACCGTGCGCTCGACCGCCAGCTCCTCGACCGGCACGCCGTTGCGCTCACCAAGGCCCGGGCCACCGAGCGCTGCGAAGAGGCCGACCGCAGCGGCGATCAGCAGCAGCGGGACGAGCCCGAGGACCCACACGGGCGCGCCGCTTCGCGGCAGATCCTGAGTCGCGCCGCGCGCCTCCATCAGCCCTTGGCCTCGAAGAAGCCCTGCCAGCCGAGCTCGGTGAACTCCGACTGGTGGGCGTGGAACATGAACTTGCCGGCCTGCGGGAAGCGCCACTCGAGGATCCCACGCTGCCCCTGACAGAGCATCACCGTGTCGGTGTAATCGGACGGCTCGCGCGCGGTTCCCGTCGGGAAGTAGTGGAAGAGGTTCCCGTGCAGGTGGTAGGAGTTGATGAGGTCGTACTCGAGCACGTTCACGAGGTACAGCCGCAGCAGCTCATCGCGCTTGACCTGGATCGGGCGGTCCATGTAGGCGAAGCCGATCGTGTTGGCGGCGTAGACCTCGTTGGAACGATCGAAGTTCGTGTCGAACCCGTTCAGCACCATCACCATCTCGTCGGCGTCCTCGCGCCCGTCCCTGGGGTCGACGATGAACGTCCCGTAGAGGCCCTTGGCGATGTGCTCGGCGAGTGGCCGGGTGTGGCAGTGGTAGAGGTGCAGGCCGGCGGGCTGGGCGTCGAACTCGTAGACGGTGCGCCCGCCGGGCGGGATCTGCCCGGCGCCGAGGCCGGGCACTCCGTCCATCTCGGCCGGATGGATTCCGTGGAAGTGGATCGTGTGCGGATGCGCCGAGCCGTTGACGAACGTGATCCGCAGCTTGTCGCCCTCGCGGCAGCGCAGCGTCGGGCCGGGGATGCGCCCGTTGTAGGTCCAGGCGGCGAACTTGACGCCGGGCGCGACCTCGATCTCCTTGTCACGCGCGACGAGCATCCACTCGCGCAGCACGCGCCCGCTCGGCAGGCGCCGCGTCGTGCCCCAGTCGAAGTCGCGCAGGATCTGGTGAGGGTCGAAGCCGTTCGCGGCGTGGTCGATCTCGCCGCCGCGGAAGTTCGCGTGGCCTTCGGGGTGGACGCCGGGGCGGGGCGTGACGCCGGCGGCGTGGCCCGCTCCGGGGCCTGAAGTCGCGGCGAGCGCGTCCTCACTCCAGGGATGCGGATGCGGGACGCTCTCGTGTAGAGCGACCGCCCCGGCACCGAGGATCGGCAGGGATCCAGCAAGCAGCTTGCGGCGGGTTACGTCAGGCATCCACCTCAGATTATGGCATACCGAACTCTTTGCTGCTCCATGCCTCATTCTTGTCTCGTATCGTGGTCCGGATGACGGGCGCCCGGGCAGACGAGCACGCGAGGCACGACCACGCAGCCGGCGGTCGTCATTCGCACGGGATCTCTGCGGCGAGTGACGCGCGCTGGCTGACGATCGCGCTGCTCGTGAACGTCGCGTTCATGGTCGTCGAAGTCGTCGCGGGACTGCTGGCCAACTCGCTCGCGCTGCTCTCCGACGCCGGCCACATGCTCACCGACGCGGGCGCCATCGGGCTCGCGCTCGTGGCGCTGCGGCTCGCGCAGCGTCCGGCACGCGGCGCCTACACATTCGGCCTCGGTCGCGCGGAGATACTCAGCGCTCAGGTCAGCGGAGTCAGCTTGCTCGTACTCGCCGGCCTGATCGCGATCCCGGCGGTCCGGCGGATCGCCGACCCGCCGGACGTCGACGGCGCGTTCGTGCTCGTAACCGGTCTGATCGGCGCCGGCGTCAACGGCGTCGCCGCGTGGGCACTTTCACGCGCGAACCGCAGCAGCCTCAACGTGCGCGGAGCATTCCTGCACAACCTCGCGGACATGGCTTCGTCGATCGCGGCGGCGCTTGCCGGCCTCGCGATGCTCACGCTCGGCTTCGACGCAGCGGACGGGATCGCCGCGCTCGCCGTGGCCGCGCTCATGCTCTACGGCGGATGGGGCCTGGTGCGCGACTCCTCGCGTGTGCTGCTGGAGGGTGCCCCGCGCGGCGCCGACCCGGACGAGGTCGGCCGCGCGATGGCCGCGGCGCCGGGCGTCGTGGAGGTGCACGACCTGCACGTCTGGGAGGTCACCTCGGGCTTCGCCGCGCTCGCAGCACACGTCCTCGTACGACCAGACGACGACTGCCACGCCCGCCGGCGCGAGCTGACCGCGCTGCTTCGCGAGCGCTTCGGCATCGAGCACGCGACGCTACAGGTCGACCACCAGCGCGACGAGCGCAGCGGCCTGCTGGCGATCGAGCGGCGGGCTCCCCGCGCACCGGGCAGCTGAGGGCGACTGCCGGTTTCCGCCGTCGTGCGGGACGATCGCGAGAACGCCACGCCACGGGGCAGCTGATGACGATCGCCGCGCATGGCCGCACGACCCCGGGCTCGCCCACGCGTTCGCTCACGCGTAAGTTGACGAGGTCGACAGCCTCGAGGTCGAGCTGCTCGCCGCGTACCGCATGCAGACCGGCCGCATGGCTCGGATCGTCCACCGCTACCGGCTGCGCGCCGCGGACGCCGACCAGACGGCGACGATGCTCGTCACGCATCTCGTCGCGCTCGCCGACGGGCGGATCGCGCTCGTCGACGAACTCTGCAGCGGCATCATGCCGCAGGCGGCGAGCTGCTGAGCCCGGCCGCCCCGAGGTCGAGCACGCAGCCTGAGAAGTAGTCCCCGGCCGGCGACGCGAGATAGGCGACGCACTGCGCCAGCGCCTCGTCCGACGTGATGTCGCGTGGGCGCACGGCGACGACGCGGATCCCGAGCCGCGCCCACTCCACGCCGGTCGTCCGCGCGAGGTTCTCGAACGCGGCGCCGGCGGCCGCAGCGTCCGGGCCATCGCAGGGACGCGGCGCGACGAGCACGACCTTGCCGAAGCCGGCGGGCGCGAGGTGCGCGTTGACGACGGCGCGGGTGGCAGTCCATGCGCCCTCGACGGCTGCGCGCAGGCCATCGGTCGGATTGCTCGCGGTTTCGGCGGCGCCCGGCTCGCTCGCCGCGCCGGCGGCGCTCGCCGCGCGCATCGCGGCACCTGCGTCGCAGACCAGAACCGTCGCGCGGTCGAGCGCCTGCGCAGCCGCAGTCACGGCGTCGTCATCCAACGGGTCCATTTCGAGGTGGCGCACGTCGGCACCGAGGTCGCGGAGCACGCTCGCGATGCAGGACTGCCCCCTTTCCTCGGCGTGCGCGGTGGCCACGCCAGTGCCGGACAGCACGACGTCCAGGCCGGCGAGCAGCTCAGGCCGCAGCACTCGAAGCTCGCGTTCCATCGGGGCGCAACCCTAGCCGCGGGCGCCGGACTGGGCAGCGAAGGGGTGGCGAGGATTCGCGACGCGGGTGCTCGCCAAAACGCGCCACCCCCCGCCAGTGCGTCCTCCCCAGGCGCTGTTCGAGGCACGCCACGAGGGGAACCCGCAACATTCGGGTCCGCCGGGTGCTTCACTCATCGATGGTGTTCCTCGCCCCCCGCACGCTCGCGGCGACGTTGCTCGTCGCGCTGGCCTTCCTCGCCCTGCCCGCGCTCGCTCAGGCGCGATCGGTGCTCGTGGCCGTTGGGACGCCGGGCATCGCGCTCGTCGACCAGACGTCGGGGCGCGTGGGCGCGCCGATCGGCGTCGGCGGACCGGCGGTCGCGGTGGCCACCGCGCCGGACGGCACGCGCGGATACGCGGCGGCGGGCGGGCGGGTCGCGACGATCGACCTCGCGCGGCGCATCGTCACCGGCTACACGCCGCTCAGCGGCGGCCTGATGGCGCTGGCCGTGAGCCCCAACGGCTCGCGGTTGCTCGCCGGGCGCCGCGGCGCCGTCGACGTGCTCGCGACCGACCCTCTGCCGGCGCGGCTGGTGACGATCGCGCTCGGCGCCGACGCCGAACCGCGATCGATCGCGATCGCTCCGGACGGCTCGCGGGCGCTCGTCCTGCACGACAGCGGGCGTGTTGCGATCCTCGACCTCATCGCCCAGCGCGTCATGCGGCGACCTAGGCTGACGGGCGCAACGGCCGTGGCGATCAGCTCGAGCGGCGCCGGATGGGTTCTGACGCGCACGCGTGCTGGGGGGCGGCTCGTTCGCCTGGACCTCTTCACGGGCCGTCCGCAGCGCACGATTTCGCTTGGCCGTTCGATCGGCGGCGGCCTGGCCCTGACGCCCAACGGCCGCTCTGCGATCGCCGGCGCGAGCGGCCCCGAAGCGGTCGCCGCGGTCGCCGACCTCGTGGCCGGGCGGCTTGCGGCGCGCGTCCGCGTCGGCGCCGGGCCGGGTGCGGTGGCGGTCTCCGCGGACGGGACCCGCCTCTACGTCGCCGACCGTGCCGCCGGCACGCTCTCGGTGCTCAGCGCGCTCAGCTTCCGCCGCCTGCGCTCCGTGTCCCTTCCGCCGGGCAGCCGACCCGCAGCAGTCGCCACCCAGGGCGGCGTCGCCACGCAGCGCGGAACCGAAGGTCCCGACTCGCTGCTCGGCACCCGCGGACAGGACCTGCTCGAGGGCCTCGGCGGCGACGATCGGCTGCGCGGCAACCGGCTCGCCGACCAGCTGTTCGGCGGCGCCGGAAACGACGACCTCAACGGCGGCACCGACAACGACCTGCTCGACGGCGGCGAGGGCGCCGACCGGCTCGCCGGCGAGCAGGGCGACGATCGCCTGATCGGCGGAGCGGGCAACGACGCCGCGTTCGGCGGCACGGGCAACGACGACCTCGACGGCGGCGAGGACAGCGACTACCTCGACGGCGGCGACGGCGACGACACGATCCACGGCGGCCCCGGCGATGACCACATCAACGAGTCGAGCCTGGGCAACGACAGGCTGCTCGACGGGGGCCCGGGCAACGACACGATCAACGGCGGACGCGGGTCGGACAAGATCGACGGGGGCGAGGGGGCCGACACGCTGATCGGCTTCTCGGGCGGCGAGGTCATCGACGGCGGACCCGGGGACGACGCGATCGACGGCGGCGGCGCAGGCGACGCGCTGTACGGGCGCGAGGGCAACGATGCGATCCGCGGAGACGTCGGGCGCGACACGATCTCCGGCTCCTACGGCGATGACGATCTCGACGGCGGATCCGGCGCCGACCGCATCACCGGCTCCTACGGCGCCGATCAGATCACCGGCGGCCCCGGCGAGGACGACATCCTGGCCGGCACCGGCAACGACGAGGTGCGCGTGGCCGACGGCGACCGCGATGTCGTCGACTGCGGGCCCGGGCGAGACACCGTGTACGTCGAGAACGACGCCCCCCAACGTGACGCGCTGACGAGCTGCGAAACCGTCATCGAGATCGCGGCGGAGGCCGGGAACGACACGCCGGCGACGACCAACGTGATACCCGGAACGCCCGGGGACGACGTGCTTCTGGGGACGGCGGGCGCCGACTCTCTGTTCGGCGCCGACGGCAACGACGAGCTGTTCGGCAACGAGGGCGAGGACTACGTCGACGGCGAGAACGGCCTCGACACGCTGCACGGGGGTCCCGGCAACGACGAGATGCACGGGCGCAACGACGACGACACCGTGCTCGGCAACGAGGGCGACGACCGCATCTATGGCGAGCGCGGCCGCGACCTGCTCGACGGCGGCCCCGGCAACGACCAGCTCTACGGCAACCTCGACGACGACGTGATCCAGGGTGGCGAGGGCGACGACCGCGTGCAGGTCGTGGCGGGCGGCTTCGACAGGGTCGCGTGCGGCCCCGGCAACGACCTCGTCTACGCCGACGCGACCGACGAGGTCGCGGCGGACTGCGAGATGGTGCTGCGCTGAGCAGCGGGCAGCCGGCCTGGCCGCGGGCGTCGGCTCGCCGACCCGCCGGGCAGCTGGCGCCGATCGGACATGATGATCTTCGGCATCCCACCTCAGGACGTGACAGGCGCCGCGAGCTTCGGCTGGCGGCTGTTCGCAGCACGCAACGCGTGCATCACTGCACTGGGCTGCGCGGGAACACGACCGCTCGCGACGCCTTCCTTCCGCGGCAGCCAGCGGATCAGGTCGTCTTCTGGCGTGCCTTCCGCTCGCGCTCGGTCCCGCACCGGGCGCCGGTCATGGCGGCTGCGACGTCCGGCGTCATCGTCGCGCTCGACGTACGTCGCCGGCTCGAGGGCTGACCCCGCGGTGTGCCGCCTCCCCGGCTGCCCGCGACCACGCTCAGCGCGACCGCGCAGCTCGACGCTCGCGCCGCAGCTCGGCGAGTTTGTCACTGCATGCGTGACAAACTCGCATCGCTGGGACGCACGCGCCGCTCCCGTGGCGGCGCTCAGCGCCGCGCGGCGCGGCGTTCGCGACGCAGCGCCGTGGGCCCGGGCTCTTCCAGCTTCGCGTAGAGCGCCTTGATCTCGTCGAAGATCTGGTCCGCCGCCGCCTGCTGCTGGGCGCGCGTCGGGTCGGCGACGACCTCGAAGCGCAGCGCGTCCCCGTAGAGCACGGTGACCTTCGGGAACTGCAGGCGCCGCCAGTTGCGCACGCGCTGCGAGCCGGTGATGGCGGCGGGGACGACCATCGCCCCGCTCTCCAGCGCGACGCGCCCGATCCCCGCCTTCGCGCTCTCGGCGAGCTTGCCGGTGCGCGAGCGCCCGCCCTCGCAGTACATGCAGATCGTGCCGTCGCGATCGAGGATCGACTGTACGACCTCGAACGACTGGTCGTCGCGGTAGCCACGGCGCACAGGGAAGACGCCGCCCCGCTTCATCACCCATGCGAACAAGCCCTTGTAGAGCTGGGACTTGCCCATGAACTGGACCTTGCGCCGCGTCGCCGCGCCGAGGAAGAAGTGGTCGAGGTTGGAGAAGTGGTTCGGCGCGAAGACCACCGGCCCGCTCGTCGGCACCTTCTGCGAGTCGATGCACGTGGCGCGGAAGAAGATCCACGAGTAGAGCGACGTCGTCGATCTGACGACCTCGTACATCCAGTCGGGCTTGTGCGTCAGCGGCCAGTCGTAGTAGCGCTGAAGCTCCGAAAGCGGGCGCGGGTCCCTGTAGACCTGCTCCTTGATCTGGACGAGGCTCGCGTCCTCCCCCTGCTGTTCCGGCACTTCGGTCATCGGTTGTGAGAACCCTACGACTCCTGCGCCCAGCCGCGAGCTCGCTCCAGCGCGCGCGCCCAGTCGGCGAGCAGCCCCTCACGCTCGTCGGCGCCCATCCGCGGCTCGTAACGCGCGCGCTCGCGCCACAGCTCCGTGACGCGGCCCTGCGTCCATACACCGGCGCCGACGCCCGCCAGGAGGGCGGCGCCGAGCGCAGTCGTCTCGGCGATCTGCGGGACGACGACGGGCACGCCGAGCACGTCGGCCTGGAACTGCATCAGCCAGGCGTTCGCGGTCGCGCCGCCGTCCGCCTTGAGCGTTGTGAGCGGCTGCGCCGAGGCCGCCTCGACGGCGCGCACCGCGTCGACCGTCTGGTAGGCGATCGCCTCCAGCGCGGCCCGCGCGAGGTGCGCCCGTCCGACGCCCCGCGTCAGGCCGACGATCGTCCCGCGCGCGTACGGATCCCAGTGCGGCGAGCCGAGCCCGGTCAGCGCCGGCACGAAGTAGACGCCGTCGTTGCCGTCGAGCGAGGCCGCGAGAGCCTCCGTCTGCGAGGCCTGCTCGATGATCCCGAGCCCGTCGCGCAGCCACTGGACCGCCGCGCCGGTCACGAAGATCGAGGCCTCGAGCGCGAAGATCGTGCGCCGGCCGATCGACCACGCGACCGTGGCAAGCAGGCCGGGCGGCGGCACGGGCGGCTCCTCGCCTGTGTTGACGAGCACGAACGAGCCCGTGCCGTAGGTGTTCTTGCCCTCACCCGGATCGAGGCAGGCCTGCCCGTAGAGCGCGGACTGCTGGTCGCCCGCGATCCCGGCGAGCGGCGTCCCCCCGTGACCGGGGAGCGCGTCGTCGCGCAGACGCCCGAACTCGCCGATCGAAGGCCGGATCTCCGGCAACGCGCGGATCGGGACGCCGAACAGATCGCACAGCTCGTCCGACCAGCCGCCCGCGCGCAGGTCGTAGAGCAGCGTCCGCGAGGCGTTCGACGGGTCCGTGACGTGCTCACCCGTGAGCTTGAAGGCCAGCCACGCGTCGATCGTCCCCAGCAGCGCGCGGCCGTCTCGCGCGCGTTCTGAGAGACCGTCGACGTTCTCCAGCAGCCAGGCCATCTTGGTCGCCGAGAAGTACGCGTCGAGCACGAGCCCGGTGCGCTCGCGCACGAGCGGCTCGCAGTCCTGCTCGCGCAGCTCGTCGCAGCGCGCGGCGGTGCGCCTGTCCTGCCAGACGAGGGCGTGGTGCAGCGGCCGGCCCGTCGCGGGATCCCAGGCGCAGACGGTCTCGCGCTGGTTCGTGATCCCGACCGCGAGCAGGTCGCCGGGCCGCACGCCGGCGTCGTCGAGCGCCTCGAGCGCGACGGCGCGCGTGACGTCCCAGATCTCCGCGGCGTCGTGCTCCACCCAGCCGGGCCGGGGAAAGTGCTGGCCGAACTCGCGGTAGGCGCGCCCCACCAGGTCGGCATCCGCGTCGAAGACCAGGCAGGTCGTGCCGGTCGTCCCCTGGTCGATGGCGAGGATCATCCGGACTGGAGCCTATGTCGTGGATGGGACCTCACCCTGGACTGGGAACCACTGCTCTGGACCAACGGGCGAATCGCCGTGGCGCAGCCGAGACAGCCCGGGCGGCCGGCAGGGGCCACCCGGTCTCGGCGTTCCGACGCTCAGCGACGGCGTGGCAGGCGACGCGACGCGTAGACGAGCGTGAAGTCGCGCAGCTGGCGGAAGCGATGTACGAAGCCGCCGAGCGTCCGGCCTGTGGCACGGTGCTCGAGATCCACCTCGACTTCGACCAGCCGGTACCCGGCGCGCGCGGCGTCGACGGTCATCCCGATCTCCATGCCGAAGCGCGGCGCGAACGGGGTCACCGTCTGAAGCACGTCGGCGCGCATCGCGCGCTGGCCGGAGATCGGCGCGCGCATGTCGAGGCCCGTCAAGTTCCTGATCGCCCAATGCGCGAAGCCCACCGCGACGCCGAAACCGCCGCCGACCCTGCGTGCGAAGACCGCGACGGCGAGATCGGCCTCGCCGCGCTCGACGGCATCGAGCAGCGGCCGCAGGCGGGCGGCGCTGAGCCCCAGATCCGCGTCGCAGAGCAGCACGAGCTCAGGGTCTCCGGCGAGCGCGACCTGCGCCGCCATCGACGCCGCGCCGCCCTTCCCTGTGCGGCGAGGCAGGCGGACGACCTCGGCGCCCGCGCGCTGCGCCGCGCCGGCCGTGTCGTCCGGCGAACCGTCGTCCGCGACGATCACGCGCGCGCCCGGGAAGGCCTCGCGGACCGCCGCGACGCTGGCGCCGACCCTGTCCTCCTCCCCGTACGCAGCGATGACGACGGCGAGGCGGGAGGCGTCCATTGCGGGGGTTATCGTGCCAGACCGTTCACCCACCCCCGCTTATGGAGGAGATCGAGTGCCGGATATCGAGGCCCACATCACGGGCACGGTGTGGAAGATCGAGTGTGAGGTCGGCGACACGATCGCCGAGGGCGACACCGTCGCGATCCTGGAGTCGATGAAGATGGAGATGCCCGTCGAGGCCGAGGACGAGGGCGTCGTCAAGGAGATCCTCTGCGAAGAGGGTCAGGCGGTGAACGAGGGCGACACGCTGGTCGTTCTGGAGTAGGCGCGCTCGCTACGCCCGATCGGTCAACCGGCGCTCGCTGCCGCGGCGCGTCCGGCGATGCGTCCGGAGAACAGGCAGCCACCCAGGAACGTCCCTTCGAGCGCGCGGTACCCGTGTACGCCGCCACCGCCGAAGCCCGCAACCTCGCCTGCGGCGTAGAGGCCGGGCAGCGGCTCGCCGGAGGCCTGCAGGACGCGGCTGGAGAGATCGGTCTGCAGGCCACCGAGGGACTTGCGCGTGAGGATGTTGAGGCGCACGGCGATCAGCGGCCCGGCCTTTGGATCCAGGATGCGATGCGGGGCGGCGACGCGAGTGATCCTGTCGGCGAGGTATCTGCGCGCGCCGTGGATCGCGGTCACCTGGAGATCCTTCGTGTACGGGTTTGCGATCTCGCGGTCGCGGGCGACGATCTCCCGTTCGACGGCGGCGAAGTCGAGCAGCCCCTCGCCGGTCAGGTCGTTCATGCCGCGCACGAGTGCGCCCAGGTCGCGCTCGACGACGAAGTCCGCGCCGTGGCGCTTGAAGGCCTCGACGGGCTCCGGGGCGCCCGAGCCGACACGCGCGGCGATGACCTGGCGGATGCTCTTGTTCGTCAGGTCGGGGTTCTGCTCGGAGCCCGAGAGCGCGAACTCACGCTCGATCATCTTCTGCGTCAGGACGAACCATGTGTAGTCGTGGCCCGTGCCCATGATGTGCTCCAGCGTGCCGAGCGTGTCGAAGCCGGGGAACAGCGGCACGGGCAGGCGCTTGCCGGTGGCATCGAGCCACAGCGGTGATGGCCCGGGCAGGATCCGGATGCCGTGACGGGTCCAGATCGGATCCCAGTTCTCGATCCCCTCGGTGTAGTGCCACATCCGGTCGGGATTGATGATGTTCGCGCCCGCAGTCTCGCTGATCGCGAGCATCCGCCCGTCGACGTGGTCGGGTACGCCGCAGAGCATCCGCGTCGGCGGCTCGCCGAGGCGCTTGGGCCAGCTCGCGCGTACGAGGTCGTGGTTGGCGCCGATGCCGCCGGAGGACACGATCACGGCCTGCGCCTTCAGCTGGAAGTCGCCGACGCTCTCGCGCGAGCTGGCCTGCCCGCGGACGGCCGCGCTGGGCTCGAGGATCCGGCCGGCGACCCCGTCGACGACCCCGCCCGTGACCGTCAGCTCGTCGACCCGGTGACGGAATCGCAGGTCGACCAGCCCGCGTCGCTGCGCTTCGCGCACACGCCGCACGAACGGCTCGAGGATCCCCGGCCCGGTCCCCCATGTGACGTGGAAGCGCGGGACCGAGTTGCCGTGGCCGGTCGCCAGGTAGCCGCCGCGCTCTGCCCAGCCGACGTTGGGGACGAAGCGCACGCCCTGTGCATGCAGCCACGAGCGCTTCTCGCCGGCCGCGAAGTCGACGTACGCCTGCGCCCAGCGGCGCGGCCATTCGTCCTCCGGCCGGTCGAATCCGGCGGTCCCCAGCCAGTCCTGCCAGGCGAGCTCACGCGAATCGCGGATCCGCATCCGTCGCTGCTCCGGGCTGTCGACCAGGAACATGCCGCCGAAGGACCAGAACGCCTGACCGCCGAGCGAAGCCTCAGGCTCCTGGTCGACGAGGATCACGCGCCGCCCGGCGTCGGCGAGCTCAGCGCTCGCGACGAGCCCGGCGAGTCCCCCTCCGACGACGATCGCGTCCGCCTCGGTGCTGCCCGCTCCCTGGTTCATGGCGCAAGCATGTGCGATCGCCGCGCGTCGTGCTCCACGGCTGCGCGCCGCTGCTAGACGTCGTCGTCGTCCAGCCCGGGAAGCGCCAGGCGAGGCAACGTCCCGCCGTGGCGAGCCTCGAGCTCCTCGAGATCGAGCCTGTCGCGCGAGCGTCCCGCCAGTCGCTTGAACGCGACGAGGCTCGCGAGGCCGCACACGCGGATCGCGACGTCATCCAGGCGCGCTTCGATCGCTTCGGCATCGACGCTCTCGAAGTCGAGCGGCGGCGCACCCCCGCGCAGCAGATCCACGAGACCGGCGTTGCTCTCGACGCGCAGGTGCTCACCGTCTGAGACATCGGCCAGGGCAACGGCGACGCCATCACGCCGCCGGGCTTCGAGCCGTGCGAGCGCCGCCAGAACGCGCGCGTCGTTCTCGTCGTCGTCGGGGATCAGAAGGTCGACGTCCTCCGTCGCTCGCACGTACTGATGGGCGATCACCGCAAAGCCCCCGATGACCACGTATCGCGCCCGCTCGGAGCTGAACGCCGCCGCCACGCGCGGCAGGTCCGGTCCAGCGATCAAGACGCGGTGCTCTGGTCGCGGAACGCCTCTTTCAGCCGCACCGCGAACGTGCTCAGCGCCACGCCGCGCGCGAGCCGTTCGCTGACGCTGAGGTCGGCGGCTCGCTCGCGATCCTCTCGGTCCTGCACCTCGCCGATGGCGCGCAGCGAATCGCGCCATTCATAGCTGTTGGGCGGCGTCCTCACCGGCCGATCGTAGCTCCGGGTCGCACGTCGCACCAGTGCGCGCAAGCGCGGGACCGGGACGCGTTTGCACTAGCGTTCGGCGCCGATGCCCGGACGACTGATCATCGACGAGCCCGCCGACGGCGTCGTGCGCATCGCGATCTCGAATCCCGACAAGCGCGGCGCGCTCGATCACGCGATCCTCGACGGGCTGGCCGAGACCGCCGCGAATGCGACGGCACGCTGCCTGCTGCTGACCGGCGACGGTCCGTACTTCAGCTCCGGCTACGACATCGGCGACATTCCCGACGACGTCTTCGCGGTCGAGGCCGAGAAGCTCGTCGCGCACCCCTTCACGAGCGCGCTCGAGGCGCTCGACGCGACCGATGTGCCGACGGTCTGCGCGATCAACGGACCCGCGATCGGGGGCGGGCTCGAGCTGGCGCTGGCCTGCGACCTGCGCGTCGCCGCGAAGGGCACCGAGTTCGGGATGCCTCCCGCCAAGCTCGGCCTCGTCTACTCCCACACCGGCCTGCGACGCTTCATCGACGCGATCGGCGCCCCGCGCACGCGTGAGCTGTTCCTCGTCGGCCGGCGGATCGCGCCGGAGACGGCGCGCGACTGGGGGCTCGTGAACGAGGTCGTCGCGGCTGAGGATCTGGGGTCTGCGGCGCTCAGCTGGGCGGGCGAGCTCGCCGGCAACGCGCCGCTCAGCGTGCGCGGCAACAAGCGCGTCATCCGCGAGCTGCTGCGCGCCGAGGGCGCGCTCGACGCGGACGTCGAGCGAGAGCTGGTCGCGCTGCGCGAGGCGTGCTTCGCATCGCAGGACATGCGCGAAGGTGTGCGCGCATTCGGTGAGAAGCGGGCCGCGCGCTGGCAGGGCCGTTGAAGCTCGTCACCTGGAACGTCAACTCGCTGCGGGCGCGGATGCCGCGCGTGATCGAGCTGCTCGACAAGCACGAGCCGGACGTGCTGCTGCTCCAGGAGACCAAGGTCGCGCCCGACCAGTTCCCCGACGATGAGCTGCAAGCCGCCGGCTACGAGTCCTGCCACCACAGCCGCGGGCAATGGGCGGGCGTCGCGGTGCTGGTGCGCGAGGGGCTGGGGCTGCACGAGGTGCGCGCCGGCCTGCCGGGCGAGATCCGCGCCGAGGAGGCGCGCTGGATCGAGGCCGAGGTGCCGGGGCTCGGGCTGCGCGTCGCCAGCGTCTACGTCGTCAACGGCCGCGAGGTCGGCAGCGAGACGTTCGCCGAGAAGCTGCACTTCCTGGAGATGGTTGCCGCGCGCGCCGGGGAGCTGGCGGGAACGCCGCTGGTCATCGGCGGTGACTTCAACGTCGCGCCGCTTGATGTGGACGTCTACGACCCGGAGGGATTCCACGCCTCCGGATCGACGCACGTCACCGCCGACGAGCGGCGGCGGGTGGAGGAGATCCTTGGGGGCGGCTCGCTGGTGGACGCCTACAGGGTCGCGCACCCAGACGAGCCGCAGTTCACCTGGTGGGACTACCGCCAGGGCCACTTCCATCGAGGCATGGGCCTGCGCATCGACCTGCTGCTCGTCGCGCGCGAGCTCGCCGGCCGCGTGCGCTCGTGCGGCATCGACCGCGACCTGCGCAAGGGCCCGAAGCCCAGCGACCACGCGCCGCTGCTGGTGGAGCTGGGCCGGTAGTGAGCTTGTTCCGAGCGGCCCGAGCGCCGCGCCGCCCGCGCGGCGAGCCCGGCACCTGAGTCCGCCAACGGTCCTGCCCGAGTGTCGCGGTACGACACCTATCCAGGACGGTTCACGCGGTGGAAGCTCGACAGCCGCCGTCGGCGGTGCAAGTGTCGGCGGCGCAACCCTCACGAGGAGGCGCCGATGAGCGCGCAGGACACCGATACCGACACCGAGCGCTGGTTCACGGACGAGCAGCTCGCCGCGATGGCACAGCCGACGATGGACCGCGCGCTCGCCGCGCTCGAGGCGGGCGACGTCGACGCCGCCCGCGCGGCCTGCGAGGCGATGCGACACGAGTGGGGCATTCTCCACGACCTGATGGCCGAGGGCATGCTCGGCCTGATCACCTTCATCCAGGACCGCCTCGGCGACGAGGGCGTCGCGGCGGCCTGGGAGGAGTCGATGGAGCGCGGCTGGCGGCGCCACGTCGACGCGATCACACAGATCCCGCGGCGGCGCGTCGTCGAGCTGCTGGCGGCGACCTGGCGAGCGCATTCGATCTCCGGTACGGGCGAGGATCCGGCCTCGTTCACGATCACCGAGGACGAGGAGAAGGTCACTTTCCACCTGCACCCCTGCGGATCGGGGGCGCGGCTCGTGCGCCGCGGGCTCTATGAGCGTGAGGGCTACGGGCGCACGCGCGCCGCGCACGGCTGGTCGTTCGAGCGAGACGAGATGCCGCTCTACTGCACGCACTGCGCGTTCATGAACGAGTCGCTGCCGCTCAAGTGGTCGGGCTACGCGCTGTACCCGCTCGACCCGCCGCAGGACTACTCGAGCGACCCCTGCCGCTGGTACTGGTACAAGGACCCGGACGCGATCCCGGAGCGATTCGCGCGGCGCTACGGCCCTCCCGAGCGGGTCGGCGACGGGCCCGCGACACCTTCGTCGACGACGGCCGGGGAGGCCCGAGACGCCCCGCACTCGACCAACGGCGGAACGACCGCGGAGACGGCGTGAGCGCCCGGCGCGCGCTCGTCACAGGCGGGGTGCGGGGCATCGGCGCGAGCATCGCCGAGCGCCTGCGCAGCGACGGACTCGATGTCGCCACGCTCGACGTTCTCGACGGCGCGACCCACCAGGTCGACCTCGCCGACACCGCACCGCTGCCGGACCTCGGCGACATCGAGGTGCTCGTCGCCTGCGCGGCGATCACGACGACGATCGCGCCGGCGCACCGCATGACCGACGAGCAGTGGGCGCGCGACATCGCCGTCAACCTCACCGGCGCCTACCGCGTCGTGCGCGCCTGCCTTGCAGGCATGCGCGAGCGCGGCTTCGGGCGCATCGCCGTCGTCTCGAGCCTCGCTGCCACGCAAGGCCTCCCCGGCCAGGTCGCATACGCGGCGTCGAAGGCCGGGCTGCTCGGCATGGTCAAGACCGTCGCCGCCGAGAACGTGGGCCACGGAATCACGGCCAACGCAGTCCTCCCCGGCCTGATCGAGACCCAGATGGTGCGCGCGATGCCCGCCAAGGTCCTGGACAGGATGCTCGCGACGATGCCCTCCGGCCGCTTCGGACGACCCGACGAGGTCGCCGATCTGGTCGCCTTCCTGGTTTCAGACGGCGCCGGCTACGTCACCGGTCAGGACATCGTGATCGCCGGTGGGATGGGGCTGAACACCAGGTCGCTGACGCGGGAGCGGTGAAGACGCAAAGCTGTTACACCGCTGGACGGCACAGCAGCAATGCACTAAGCTGGCTCCATGGGTCGCGCGCCAGAGACCACTCGAACGTTCGTCGGTCTGCAGAGTCGCGGGCTGATCGCGATCCCCGCTGACGTGCGTAAGCGCCACGGCCTCGACGAGCCCGGAGCGCAGGTCGAGATAGTCGAAAGGGTCGACGGCGTTCTGGAGCTCCACCCGCATGTGCCTGTGCGATCCGACCAGACGTGGTTCTGGACCGATCGCTGGCAGCGGATGGAGCGTGACGCGGACTCCGACATCGCGACTGGACGCACGGTCCTCACCGGCGGTCCCGACGAGTTCCTCGCCGAGCTCGACAGCTAGCAGACGCGGTGAAGTTCGAGCGCACGGAGCGCTTCAAGCGCGACTACCGTCGCCTTCCCGCGAAGCACAAGCGCGAGTTCAAGGAGGCGGTCGCCGCCTTCCACTCCGGCGCGGAGCGCGCGGCGGACGGCCAGTCGAGTCCGTGGGACAACTCGCTGCGCGTCAAGCGCGTCGAGGGCGCCCCAGGCGTATGGGAGATGACTTGGAGCTGGAGCGGCCCAGACGGCCGCGCAACCTGGGAATGGATCGAGGTCGGCGGTCAACCGGCAGTGCGCTGGCGACGCATCGGCACGCACGCGGTGTTCCGCGACCCGTGAGTCGCGGCCACCTCAGAGGAAGCACTTCCCCTCGCCCCTGTACGTCGGCACCTCGTCGACGATCCGGTCGCCTTCGATCAGGTGCAGTGCGTTGAAGCGCTCGCACAGCTCGCCGGCCTTGGCGTGGCGCAGGTAGACGTGGTCGCCGACCTTCAGCGCCTCAGCGCCTGGACCGACAAGCGGCGTCTGCGCCTCGCCGGCGCCCTCCAGCGGGTCGAGGCGCAGGCCACTCGGAGCGACCGGAACGGGCTGCCGGTCGGCGCGCGTCGCGCCCGACGCGACGTAGCCGCCGCCGAGCGCCGTCGCGACGTCGGGCGCGGGCTTGCGCACGATGGGCAGCGCGAAGCCCGCCGCCGGGGTGAGCTGGAGCGAGCGGTAGTACTGGAACAGCATCGGCGCGTAGAACCCTGAGCCGGCGGCGACCTCGGTGACCACCGCTTCGGCGACGGTCGACTCGATGCTCCCCGTCCCTCCGCCGTTTACGAACTCGAGCTCGGCGACCTCGCGCACGGCGGCGACCATCTCGGCTCTGCGCGCCGCGACGTCGGGCGTCGACAGGCGCTTCATCACGCGGATCCCGATGTTCTCCAGGCGCCGCCCCGGAACGCGGTCCGCCACGCCCGCTATCTGACCCTCGTAGGCCATCACGCCAACCAGCTTCAGCGCGGGCCGCCGCGCGATCTCGCTCGCGAACGCCCGCGCCTCCGCGGCGCCGTGCAGCGGCGAGCGCTTGGAGCCGATCGCCACGCGCCCGCCCAGGCGCCGGTACCCGACGTCAAGGTCGATGCAGACGCGCACCGGCAGGCCGCCCGGCGCCACGCAGCGCACGATCACGTCAAGCTGCGCCGTCGAGTCGACCATCACGACCGGCCCGTCCCCGCTCTCGACCGCGGCAAGCTCCCGGAGCGCCGCGAGCCCCGTCCACGGGTAAGCGACGACGAGGTCACGGAAGCCCTCACGCCAGAGCCACAGCGCCTCGGGGAGCGTCAGGTTCAGCAGCCCGCGAAAACCCGGATCGCGATCCAGGATGCGACGAAGCAGCGGCCGGCAGCGTACGGACTTGCTCGCGACGCGGATCGGCTTGCCGCCCGCCCGGCCGAGCATGTCGGCGCCGTTGGACCACAGCGCGTCGAGATCGACGAACGCGAACGGCGGCTCGAGGGCCTCGAAGATCGACTCGTAGCGCTCGTACACGATGCCGGCGCACGATAACCCGCCCGAAAGGCGCCCCCCAATCCGGGCAGCGCGGAGACGGCGCCGTCCGGCCTCGCTGGCAGGCTCCCCCCGGTTACAGGACGACCCGGAGGAACCGCCGCCAACATGCCCCCGCTCATCACTCCCGAGGAAGCGCTCAAGCTCGGTGCACTGACCGATCCTCAGGACATCGAGGCGCTCGTCGACCAAGCGTGGCAGGCGCGCGTCGAGCGTTTCGGCGACAGCACCGACATGTGCTCGCTCGTCAACGCCAAGTCCGGCGGCTGCGCCGAGGACTGCGGATTCTGCGCCCAGTCGCGCTTCGCCGAGGCAGAGACGCCGATGCACGCGATGATGGAGCCTGAGCAGATCCTGGAGCACGCGCGCGCCGCGGAGGCCGCGGGCGCGCACCGATTCTGCATGGTCACGCAGGGCCAAGGACTGTCGAAGCGTGACTTCGAGAACTTCCTCGAGGGTGTGCGGCTGGTCGCGAGCGAGACGAACCTCAAGCGCTGCGCGTCGATCGGGCACATGAGCCCCGCACGCGCCGAAGCGCTCAAGGAGGCCGGCGTCCAGCGCGTTCACCACAACGTCGAGACGGCCGAGTCCTACTACGACGAGGTCTCCTCGACGGTCAGGTACGAGGGCCGGATCCGCACGATCCAGGCGGTGCGCGAGGCGGGCCTGGAGACCTGCGTCGGCGGCATCCTGAACCTCGGCGAGACGCCCGAGCAGCGGGTCGAGATGGCCTTCGAGCTGGCGGCGCTCGACCCCACGAGCGTGCCGATCAACCTGCTGATCCCCAAGGCCGGGACGAAGTTCGGCGACCGCGAGATCCTCGATCCTTGGGAGGCCGTCAAGTGGGTCGCGATCTTCCGCCTCGTCCTTCCCGACGCGCTGTTCCGCCTCTGCGGCGGGCGCGTGGAGAACCTCGCCGAGCTGCAACCGCTGGCGATCAAGGCCGGCGTCAACGGCGTGATGATGGGCAACTTCCTGACGACGCTCGGCAACACGCCGGCGCAGGACCGCGCGATGTTCGAGGAGGCGGGGCTGAACATCACCCGCCAGCCCGACAACGGAGCCAACCCGCGCCCGGACAACCGCTCGGGCCACCTCGACGGCCAGACCCCCGACGTCGTCGAGGAGTTCCTCGACGACTACACCCCGAGCGGCGACATCGACCTGACCGTGCGGCTCTGGGATCCGTCCTCCCAGCTGCGCTTCCGGGCGCGTGAGAAGAGCACTCCGCCGCGGCCCGACGGCGCGCCGAACCGATGGCCGGAGGCGCCGCTGCCCGCCGGCGGACCGGTCTGACCGTGGAGGACGTCCACGAACGCCTCGAGGAGCTGCGCGAGCTCGGCCTGTACCGCCGCATGCGCATGGTCAGCGGGCCGCAGGGCCCGCGCGTGGTGCTCGACGGCAAGCCGGTCCTGCTGCTCTGCTCCAACAACTACCTCGGCCTCGCCGACCACCCGCGCGTGCGTGAGGCGGCAGCCGACGCGGCGATGCGCTGGGGCGTCGGCGCCGGGGCATCGCGCCTCGTGTCGGGAACGATGCGCGTGCATCGCAAGCTCGAGGAGCGTCTGGCGGAGTTCAAGCACGCGGGCACCGCGCTGCTCTACGGCTCCGGCTACCTGGCGAACATCGGCGTCATCAGCGCGCTCGCGGGCAAGGGCGAGGTCGTCTTCTCCGATGAGCTCAACCACGCCTCGATCATCGACGGCTGCCGGCTCTCACGCGCGGAGACGTTCGTCTACCGCCACAACGACATGGACCACCTCGCGTGGGCGCTGGAGCGCGCGTCGGGTCGCGGCGCGCTGATTGCGACGGACTCGGTCTTCTCGATGGACGGGGACGTCGCGCCGCTGACCGAGCTCGTCGAGCTCGCGCGGCGCCACAGGGTGCGGCTGGTCGTCGATGAGGCACACGGCGTCGGCTGCCTTGGGCCCGGTGGGCGCGGAGCCATCCACGAGGCGGGGCTCGAGCGCGAGGTCGACGTCGTCGTCGGCACGCTGGGCAAGGCTCTGGGCTCCTACGGCGCTTACGTGACCTGCGACGCCGACCTCGCGCGCTTCCTCGTCAACCGCTCACGCCCCTTCATCTTCTCGACGGCGCCCCCACCGCCCGCCGTCGCCGGCGCCCTGGCGGCGCTCGAGCTGCTGTGCGAGGAGCCGCGCCGCGTCGAGCGCCTGGAGCACAACGGCGCCACGCTGCGCGACGAGCTGGCGCGCGAGGGCTTCGACGTCAGTGCCTCGACAACGCAGATCGTCCCGCTCGTGATCGGCGACGCAGGTCAGGCGATGGAGATCTGCGAGCGTGCGATCGAGCAGGGCGTCTTCGCGCAGGCGATCCGACCCCCGACGGTCGCCGAGGGCACGTCGCGGCTGCGCTTGGCGGTGATGGCCACGCACACCAAGGAAGAGCTGCGCGAAGCGGCGCGGGTGTTCGGACGCGCAGCGCTGCAGGCCGGCTTCCGGCCCGGCGCCGGTGAGCCGGTCGCCGCGGCACGCGAGACGGCCAGGCCGCGCTCGGCGCGCCAGCGCGCTGCGGCCTGATGCGCGGCGCCTTCGTCACCGGCACCGACACCGGCGTCGGCAAGACGGTGGTCGCCTCCTGCATCGCGGCCGCGCTGCGTGCGCGCGGACTGCGCGTCGCCGCCGTCAAACCGGTCGTCACGGGCCTCGACGACCCCGATCCCGGCCGGCCCGCCGACCACGAGCTGCTCGCCGCCGCGGCCGGCGTCGCGCCGTCGTCGGTGACCACCCGGACGTTCGGCCCGCCGCTCTCCCCGCACCTCGCGGCAGAGCTGGCGGACGCCCCGCTCAACCCCGACGAGCTGCTCACCGCCGCGCGCGAGAGCGCGGCCGGCGCCGACGTCGTGATCGCCGAGGGCGCGGGCGGCCTGATGGTGCCGCTCGTCGCTGGCGACGAGCCCTACCTGATCCGCGACTACGCGCTTGACCTCGGCCTGCCGCTGATCATCGCCGCACGGCCAGGGCTCGGCACGATCAACCACACGCTGCTGACGATCGAGGCAGGGCGCGCCCACGGCCTGCGCGTGCTCGGCGTGGTGCTCACGCCTTGGCCCGACGAGCGATCGGTGATGCAGCTCTCCAACCGCACGACGATTGCCAGTCTCGGAGGCGTCGCGGTCGACGTCCTGCCCCAGGTCGGGCTGGCGCCGGACGCGCTCGCCGCCGCCGGCGCGACCCTCATGGTCACGGAGCTGCTGACGCCCGCTCCCGCCACGACCTGACGCAAGCGCATCACCGGCGCGAAGATCTGACAGGTCGCGCCCGCGACCTGTCGTCAGCCCAGCAGCGGCTCGAGCCCCGGCGACGCGAGCCCGGGGCTGAACTCGACGAGCACCTCGTACTCGGCGCAGCCGTTCACGACGTACGGGTCCTCGGCGAAGAACGTTGCGACGTCGCCCGGCGCGACGCCGGACAGCAGGATCACGCCCCCGGCGGGCGGGTTCTGCCGGCCCGCGGCGAGCACGCGACGGGCCTCCACATGTCCCGAGATCCACGCAAGGTGGTCGGCGCGGACGCTGTCGACCTCGCCCAGCGGGCGGGTGTAGCGGCTTGCAACGACGAGCATGCGCGAAGTCTATGAACCGAGCCCGCGTCGGCCTCGCGAGCACTCGCTCGAAGCGGGCCGCGCAGCCCGCGCCGTCCGCCCCCGCGCCTACCGTGAAGCCATGACCGTTCGCAGCACGCAGGAGCTCCGCGACCTCGACCGCCGGCACCTCTGGCACCCCTTCACCCAGCAGCTCGGATGGGAACAGGAGGACGCCCCGGTGATCGACCGCGCTGAGGGCTGCACGCTCTGGGACACCGACGGCAACCGCTACATCGACGGCGTCTCATCGCTCTGGTGCACGGTCCACGGGCATCGCCATCCGCGGATCGACGCGGCCGTTCGAGAGCAGCTCGACCGCGTCGCGCACACGACGATGCTCGGACTCACGCACGCGCCCGCCATCGAGCTCGCCGAGCGCCTCGTGGAGCTCGCACCTGACGGGCTGTCGCGCGTCTTCTACTCCGACAACGGCTCGACGGCCAACGAGGTCGCGCTGAAGATGGCCTACCAGTGGCACCACCAGCGCGGCGAGTGGTGGCGCTCCGGGTTCATCTGCCTGAGCAACAGCTACCACGGCGACACCATCGGCTCAGTGTCGGTCGGCGGGATCGAGCTGTTCCACTCGATGTACCGCCCGTTGCTGTTTGAGACCTGGCAGGCCGAGCCGGGCGACCCCGACCACCTGGCAGCGCTACTGACCGAGCACGGCGAGCGCGTCGCCGCGGTGATCGTCGAGCCGCTGGTCCAGGGCGCGGCGGGGATCCTCGTCCAACCGGAGGGCTACCTGCGTGAGGTCCGCCGCCTCTGCGACGAGCACGGCGTGTTCATGATCTGCGACGAGGTGGCGACCGGGTTTGGGCGCACAGGGACGATGTTCGCCTGCGAGCACGAGGACGTAAGCCCTGACTTCTTGTGCCTGGCGAAGGGGCTGACGGGCGGCTACATGCCGCTCGCGGCGACGCTGACAAGCGAACGCGTCTACGAGGGATTCCTCGCCGCGTTCGAGGAGCTGCGCACCTTCTTCCACGGCCACACCTACACCGGCAACCCGCTCGCCTGCGCGGCCGCGCTCGCGTCTCTCGACGTCTTCGAGGAGGAGCGCACGCTGCAGGCGCTGCAACCGAAGATCGCGCTGCTCGCCGACCTACTCGCCGAGCACGTCGAGCCCCAGCCCGCGGTGCGCGATATCAGGCAGCGTGGCTTCATGGTCGGCATCGAGCTCTCAGGCTTCGATCTCGCCGAACGCATGGGTCACCAGGTGACGCTGCTCGCGCGTGAACACGGCGCGATCATCCGCCCGCTCGGCGACACCGTCGTGCTGATGCCGCCGCTGTCGATCTCACCCGCCGAGCTGACCGCGCTCGTGACGATCACCGCCGGCGCGATCGCCAAAGCGACCGCTCGGGTCCCCGCGTCGGCAGCCTGAGTGGCGCTCGACGCGCGCGACACACACGCATACCGTGCTCGACCAGCGTCGTCCGACCTCAAGCCGTCCTGGGCGAGAGATCGTGGATGCCTGGGGACGACCGCGGCGGAGCGTTAGTGCGAATAGCACGGTGCGACGCCGCGGGTGGCCTCAGGCGCCACGAGATCCGTCCAGGACTAGTCGGTGTACTCGGTGAAGTCTTTTTTTCGCGCGCCGCAAACCGGGCAGAACCATGTCGCGGGGATGTCCTCGAAAGCCGTCCCGGGCGGGATGCCGCCGTCGGGGTCGCCGTCGGCGGGGTCGTAGATGAAGCCGCAGGACTCGCAGATCCAGCGCGTCGTCGTCTCGGTATCGGTCATCGCGCGCACGAGGGTAGCGCAACCCATGCCGCGAGTCGACAGGGTGTCAAGCTGCCGCGCGGCCCGCTGGTAGGTTGCTGGCGGTGAAGTTCGATCGTCCACCGGCCGGCGAGCCGCTGAACACGACCGGGGAGCATGTCCCGGTGCGCCAGGCCGCATCGGTGATCGTGCTGCGCGGCGGGAGTGAGACGCTCGAGTTGTTGCTCGTCCAGCGAACGCCGAAGGCGCGCTTCATGGGCGGCGTCTGGGTCTTCCCCGGCGGGGCCGTCGACGCCCACGAGGGCGAGGGCGACAGCTCGCACCGGCTGGCGGCGGTCCGCGAGCTCGCCGAGGAGGCGGGGATCGACGACGTCGATCCTGCAGCGCTGATCAAGTTCTCGCAGTGGATCACTCCGCGCCAAGTCGCGATCCGCTTCGACACGCACTTCTTCCTCACTCCCCTGCCCGAAGGTCAGGAGCCGGCGATCGACGGCGACGAATGCGTCGACCTCGGCTGGTTCAGCCCGCAGGGCGCTCTCGACGCCCATGCGCGCGAGGATCTCGCACTCGTCTTCCCCACGATCAAGCACCTAGAGCAGCTCGCCCCGTTCGTGAGCGCGGACGAGCTTCTGGCGTACGCGAGGGGCCGCGACGTTGAGCCGGTGGAGCCACGCGTCGTGATGGAGGGCGAAGTGGCGCGCGTGCTGCTGCCGGGTGAGCCGGGCTACGACGACCGGGAGGAGTTCGACCCGGCCGACCCCAGGTCTTGACAGCCACCGGCCGGCGAGCGATGGTCGCGGGACGATGACCGCGACCCTGCCGGCCCACATCCGCGACGTCTTCGACCGCTTCATCACCACCGAGTACGTGACGATCGACGGCCGCGGCCAGCCGATCGCCTGGCCGGTCACGCCGTATCACCACCCTGAGAGTGGCTGCGTCGACGTCTCGACCGGCCTGGGCTATCCGAAGAAGGCGATCGATGCCGAGCGCAACCCGCGCGTGGCGCTGCTGTTCTCCGACCCCACCGGCAGCGGGATCGACGACTCCCCGATGGTCCTCGTCCAGGGCACGGCTCAGGTCGACGACGCGGATCTGGACGCCAACCGCGTGCGCTACGAGCGCGAGTCAGCAGCCAAGCTTCCGGTCGCGACAGCGTCGCTGCCACCGGACTTCGTTCGGCGGCGCCTGATGGCCTGGTACTTCCTGCGCCTCTACATCCATGTACGGCCCGAGCGCGTCTACGTCTGGCCGGAGGGCGACGCGGGCGCCGAGCCGGAGCTGCTCGACGCGCATCTGGAGGAGGTCCGGTCCGGGCACAACGAGGAGCCGGAGTCCGGGCATGCCTCGCCGGACGGCGGCGGTTCCATCTGGGATCGCAGGCTCGACGCGCTCGGCGGTGCTGACAACGCCACCGCCGTGCTCGCCGTCGTCGGGCCGGATGGGTTCCCGTTCGCGGTGCGCGCCCCCGTGAGCGCGGACCGCGGCGCCCGCGTCGTCAACATCGACGCGGACCCGGTCGGCGTTCCGCTCGACGCCGGGCTCGCCTGCCTCGTCGTGCATCGCCACTCCCCCGACTTCAGCTGGCAGACCAACTTCCAGGTTCGCGGTGACCTCGTCCAGCGCGACGGCCGCTGGACGCTCGCGCCGCACAAGCTCGTCGGCGGCTTCGAGCTGCCGCCCGGCTCAGCGTTCTCGCGCCTGCGGCTCAACGCGAAGAAGGTCAACCGCTACCGCAAGACGGCCAAGGCCGAGCTCACGCGGCGCGGCGCGGGTCGCTAGCCGCGGGCCTCGAGCGCGCTGCGACCACGACCTGACGCAAATGGACCTCCCAGGTCCAGATTCGTCAGCTCGTCATGCCGCGAGGTCGATCAGGCGCCGGCGTCGGCCGCCGACGACACGTCATCTCCGGGCGCGTCGGCAGCGGGCGCGTCAGCAGCCGATTCCTCAGCAGCGGGCGCCTCAGCGGCAGGTTCCTCAGCGGCAGGTTCCTCAGCGGCAGGTTCCTCAGCAGCGGGCGCCTCAGCGGCAGGTTCCTCAGCGGCAGGTTCCTCAGCGGCCGGCGCCTCAGCAGCGGGCGCCTCAGCGGCAGGTTCCTCAGCGGCAGGTTCCTCAGCAGCCGGCGCCTCCGCAGCAGCGTCCTCGGCTGCCGCCTCCGCAGCAGCAGCTTCCTCGACCACGGCGGCGGCCTGCGCACCCGCGGAAGCTGTGTCCCCGCCGCCGGCCAGCCCTTCGAGCTGCGCCTGGTAACGCGGCGCGACGAGCGCGATCGCGTCGATCAGCAGCAGGATCTTGGCGACCGGTCCGCGCGCGCGGATCTGGCCCTTGCTCAGCGCGGTCATCGCGCTCAGCTCACCAAGCCAGACGCGGTGGCCGGTCACGGCATCCATCACGAGCACGACATCGGGGCGCTGGTGAGTCTTGCCCGTCACGACCGCGCGGTCCTCGCCGGCCGTGAGCTGCATCGTGATCGTCGCTTCAGGGCGCTTGAACTGCTGCTGCACGACGGCATCGATCCGCTGCAGGCGCGGACCGATCTCGTCGTCGGCGACGACGCCCTCGAACAGCGTGCCGAGCAGGGCGTACACCTGCTGGTCGTTTTGGATCTGCGCCACTGAGTCCCTTTGATCCGTCGGCTCCGGCGGCGCAGCATATGGCCTGCTGCGCCGATCCGTCGTAGCCGCCCTCGTGCCGGCGTCAGCCCTCGCGGCGCAGCAGAAGCGCGATCCCCTGACCGCCGCCGATGCACAGGGTCACGAGCCCGAGCTCCTGGCCCGAGCGCTCCATCTCCGCCAGGCACTTCGCAGTGATGAGCGAGCCGGTCGCGCCGATCGGATGACCGAGCGCGATCGCGCCGCCGTTGGGGTTCGTGCGCTCGGGATCGAGGCCGAGATCCTTCATCACTGCCAGCGCCTGTGCGGCGAACGCCTCGTTCAGCTCGATCACTCCGATGTCGTCCAGCGAAACGCCCGTGCGGTCGAGCACCTTGCGGACGGCCGGCACGGGACCGATGCCCATGATCGAGGGATCGACGCCGCACGCGGCGTAGCCGAGAATCCGCGCGCGCACCGGCGCGCCGACCTGCGCGGCGTGATCCGCGTCCATCAGCACCAGCGCGGCGCCCGCATCGTTCATGCCCGACGCGTTGCCGGCCGTGACGGTGCCGCCCTCACGCTTGAAGATCGTCGGCAGCTTCGCCATCGCGGCCGCGTCGACGTCGGGGCGGATGTGCTCGTCGCGCGTGAAGTCGACGGTCTCACGCTTCACGCGCACCGGCACCGGAACGACCTCCGCATCGAAGAGACCCGCGTCCTGAGCGACCTTCGCGCGGCGGTGGGACTCGACCGCGAAAGCGTCCTGCTCCTCACGCGTGATGCCCATCTGCTCGGCGAGGTTCTCCGCGGTGACGCCCATCAGGACGCTCTGGAAGGGATCGGTCAGGCCGCCCATGACGGGATCGACCAGCTTCGCCTCGCCCATCCGCGCGCCCCAGCGCGCGTCGGGCATCCAGTAGGGCCCGCGGCTCATCGACTCGGCCCCGCCGGCGAGCGCCACGCGCGCGTCACCGGTCTGGATCGCCTGCGCCGCCGAGATGATCGACTGGACCCCGGTGCCGCACAGGCGGTTGACCGTGTAGGCGGGCGTCTCCTTCGGCACGCCGGCCTTCATCCCGACCACGCGCGCCATGTACATGTCCTCGGGCGCCGTGTGGATGACGTTGCCGAAGACGACGTGCTCGATCGCGTCGGGCTCGATCCGCGCGCGCTCGATCGCGGCGCGCGCGGCGATCGCGCCGAGCTCGGTCGGCGGAATGTCCTTCAGCGACTTTCCGTATGAGCCGACGGCGGTGCGCGCGGCGGAGGAGATGACGACGTTGGTCACGGTGTTCAGCCTCGGTATCTGGGATTGGCCAGCCCGGAAGGGTAGGGACCGATACCTTCTCGGCGCTGTCCCGTTACCGGTCATGACACGGTCACGAACCCTTTCCGTCGCGTTCCTTGCTGTACTTGTCGCGCCTGCCGCGGTCGCTTCAGCCGCGCCCGACGACGGGCTGCGCGTCCGCGCGATCTTCTCCGGCGGGCGTGCCGACGATCTCGCCGTCGGCGAGCCGCTCTCGATCTCTTACTCCCGTGGGAAGGCTCGCGCCGCGCGCATCTGCTGGACACCCACGCCGATCGAGTCACCAACCTGTGCCTCCCCGAGCGCGTACCGCGCCGCGTCACGAGCCGGCGTTCAGCACCTGCGCATCACGCTCAGCGACGGCATGACCGTCGCCGCCAGCTTCCGGGTTTGCCACCGCCTCCACCCGACTCCCGGGTAACTCCGGTCGCCCCGCCCTGCCGATGCGCGTCACGTGCGAGACGCGGTTGTTTCGCAACCATCGCAGCGGCCGGCTGCTCGATGAGGGCAGCCCGCTCGCCGCAGGCAGCCATGTCGCCGCCTACTACCGCGTGCCCGGCCACCGCAGCATCGTCCAGGTGTGGTCCTACTCGTCGCGCCAAGCCGGCTTCGGCCACAGCTCGTGCCTGAAGCCGGCCCGGTCCCGTACGCGCATCGGGTAGCGCACTTGGGAGGCGCTGGTGGCCGCAGCGGCGCTCGCGGCGCCGCGAGATGCTGCGAGATGTAACTCGCCCGCTTGATACGTTGCGAAGGACCCCTCGCAAGGAGAGACAGCCGTGGCTACCGCGACCAAGAAGCTCGAGAACTTCATCGCCGGAAAGAGCGCACCGACGAGCGGAGACGGCTCGCATCAGGTTCACAACGCGGCGACCGGAGAGGTCATCGCCGAGATGGGCATCTCCGGCTCCTCCGACGTCGACGCAGCCGTCGAGGCGGCGAGCAGGGCGTTCGTGGAATGGAAGGAGGCCACGCCATCGGAGCGCAGCCTCGCGCTGCTGCGAATCGCCGACGAACTCGAAGAGCGCGGCGAGGAGCTCGCGCGGATCGAGTCCGAGAACACGGGCAAGCCGCTCGCGCTGACGATCAGCGAGGAGATCCCGCCGGGCGTCGACCAGATCCGCTTCTTCGCCGCCGCCGCGCGGATGCTCGAAGGCCGCGCGAGCGCCGAGTACATGGCCGGGCACACCTCGTCGATCCGCCGCGAGCCGATCGGCGTATGCGGGCAGATCACGCCCTGGAACTACCCCTTCATGATGGCGATCTGGAAGTTCGCCCCCGCGCTCGCGGCGGGCAACACCGTCATCTTGAAGCCGTCCGAGAACACACCGATGTCGACGCTCTGGCTTGCGGAGATGATGCAGAAGCACCTGCCTGAGGGTGCCTTCAACGTCGTGCTCGGCAAGGGCGACGTCGGCGAGCGGCTCGTGCGCCACGATGACGTCTCGATGGTCTCGATCACCGGCTCCGTGCGAGCCGGCAAGGCGGTGGCGGCCGCGGCCGCCCAGACGCTCAAGCGTGTGCATCTGGAGCTCGGCGGCAAGGCACCGGTGATCGTGTTCGACGACGCCGACGTAGAGGCGGCGGCTGAGGGCATCGCCGGCGCCGGCTACTTCAACGCCGGCCAGGACTGCACCGCCGCGACGCGCGTGCTCGCCGGCCCGGGCGTCCACGACTCGTTCGTGCGGGCGCTGACCGAGCAGGCCAAGGCCACGGTCTACGGCGACCCGCTCGACGACAACACCTACATGGGCCCCGTGATCAGCACGGCGCAGCGTGAGCGCGTGCAGGGCTTCATCGAGCGCGCACCCGGCCACGCGAACGTCACGACCGGCGGCAGCGCGCCTGAGAATGGCGGCGGCTACTGGTTCGAGCCGACAGTCGTCGATGGCCTGCGCCAGGACGACGAGATGATTCAGAACGAGATCTTCGGACCGGTCATCACCGTCCAGCAGTTCGACGACGAGGCGCAGGCCCTGGCCTGGGCCAACGGCGTCAAGTACGGACTGGCGTCGTCGGTGTGGACGAAGGACCACGGCCGCGCGATGCGGATGGCCAAGGGCCTGGACTTCGGCTGCGTGTGGATCAACACGCACATCCCGATCGTCTCCGAGATGCCGCACGGCGGCTTCAAGGAGTCCGGCTACGGCAAGGATCTGTCGATGTACGGCTTCGACGACTACACGCGCATCAAGCATGTGATGAGCAACATCGAGGGGTAGGCGGCGCTCAGGTGAGCGCGGGCTCGCGGACTGCGGGCATCTCGCTCCATTCGCGACCGTCGAGCACGCGACCGCCGGCCTTCGACGTCCTGCCACCCCACTGCTTGAAGAAGAACGCACCTCCTCGCCGAGGCAGCGGTCGCGAAGCTCGCGTACCCAGTCGGGGTCGCACCGGCGGTGCTTGGAGCCGGACTCGCCACCGGTGATCAGCCAACCGATGCCGCCAAGATCGAGACCTTCGAGAGGGCCGAGCAATGGCTCGGCGCTGATGAACCGGACCGCCGCCGGAACCTGACGCAGGAGGTCAGCACGCTTCACGAACCTGCGGTTCTCGATCGTGACCCCCATCCACACGTTCGGGGGCCAAGGCAGGTCGTCCGCCATGGCCACGAGCCGGTGCGGACGCTTCGTGAGGATCTGGAACGTGTGCTGCTCGGCGCGCACCATCGTTGGGAACACCTGCGCGGTGGGGTTGTGTAGAACTCCGGTTGGGTGATCGATGAGTTTGCGATCGGGGAGCGCTACCGGGCGCTGGCGGGTGAGCTTGATGAGCGCCGGCGTCGGTTGTGGGCCGGTGCGGAAGCGCTATCGCACGGTCGTGGTGGGCAGGCGGCGGTGATTCGCGCGACGGGTCTGGCGCCCGGGACGGTCGCCAGTGGGATGCGTGACGTCCAGGCCGGTGAGAGGTTGGAGGCCGGCCGGGTGCGCAGGCCGGGTGGTGGTCGCCGGCCGCTGACCGAGACCGATCCGACGTTGCTCGCCGATCTCGAGGCGCTCGTCGCCGATGAGGCTCGCGGCGATCCGGAGTCTCCGCTTCTGTGGACCGCCAAGAGCGTGCGCACGCTGGCCGGGGCGCTGCGCGAGCAGGGCCACAGGATCAGCCACGAGACGGTCGCTCAGCGGCTGCGGGCACTGGGCTACAGCCTGCAGGCCAACCGCAAGACCAAGGAGGGATCAGAGCATCCCGACCGCGACGCCCAGTTCCGTCACATCAACGCCACCGTCGCTGGGGCGCTCAGAGCGGGTGAGCCGGTGATCAGCGTGGACACCAAGAAGAAGGAGCTCGTCGGCGACTTCAAGAACGTCGGCCGCGAGTGGCGCCCCAAAGGGGAGCCCGTGCAGGTCCGCTGCCACGACTTCAAGGACAAGCAGCTGGGCAAAGTCAACCCCTACGGCGTCTATGACCTCGCCACCGACGAGGGCTGGGTCAGCGTCGGGATCGACGCCGACACCGCCAGCTTCGCGGTCAACGCGATCCGCGCCTGGTGGTCGCACCTGGGCAAGGTGCGTTACGCCGACGCCAAGACGTTGACGATCACCGCCGACTGCGGCGGCAGCAACGGCTACCGCACCCGGCTGTGGAAGACCGAGCTGCAAGCCCTGGCCGACGCGACCGGACTGCAAGTCCGGGTCTGTCACTTCCCGCCCGGGACCAGCAAGTGGAACAAGATCGAGCACCGCCTGTTCAGCTACATCGCCCGCAACTGGCGCGGCCAGCCGCTGACCTCCAGGCAGGTGGTCATCTCGCTGATCGCCGCCACCAGGAACCCGAGCCCGCCTCTGCTGCCGGAGCCCGTTGGGCGTCGAGCGACGCGAACGTGAAGTCGTCCCAGTCCTTGCTCGGCACGGGGTCGCCGGCTGCCGTCGCGCGAATCAGCCTGCACAGTGCGTCCCGGAGGTGCTGGCTAACTCTCTCGACGTACTCGGCCAGCGTGGCGTCCGTTCCGTCGCGCCAACGCAGGGCAGGGATCTCGCCGCCGTGGGCCAGCTTGCTTCGCGCGTTGTAAGCGCGCTTCATCACGAAGGCGATTTCGCGCGCCGACTCATCACGGGTCTGGAGAAACAGGCCAGCGCGGAGCGAGAGCTTGTGGGCGCTCTCGGTGCTCTCTCGTGGAAGGAAGATCGCTTCAGCCGCGATCATCAGGTCGATGATCTGATCTTCCGCGCGAGAGCGCTCACCGGCGAGGCCGAACCGTCGGATAGCGGTGGTGAGCGCCTTGTACGCCCCAACCTTCTCGCCGCGTATCTCGTTCCACAGCGATGACACTCGCTGGTGGTCCGCAGCGTCGAGTCGATACTGCTCGAACATGGTGTGACCGGGCGTCGCGGAGGGAATGAACTGACCGCCGCGGCCTCGCAGGTAACCCTCACGGACGGCGACTAGTGCTTTGTCCGGTAGTTTCGTTGCATATCGAGGAGTGTCCTGCAGTCGACGCGAATCCCGACTCGATCGTGGTGTCGAGTCTGGAGGCGATGATGGCGTTCGTGGCGGTGGGCATCGA
>Ga0247727_10000232_pt1 | contig 133784 bp, 128 predicted proteins | sample WisWelCaveWW1625_FD_202498 | JGI IMG/M metagenome (GOLD analysis project Ga0247727, IMG submission 202498) | Biofilm microbial communities from Wishing Well Cave, Virginia, United States - WW16-25 | ecosystem: Environmental > Aquatic > Deep subsurface > Groundwater > Cave microbial mat... | reverse complement strand
GACCGACGCAAGGAGCCGCGGGTCGATGTTGCCGCCGCTGAGCACGACGCCGACCTCCCGGCCCGCGAGCCGGTCGGGGTGCTCGAGCAGGGCGGCGATGCCCGCCGCGCCCGCGCCCTCCACCACCACCTTCTCGATCTCCAGCAGCAGGTTCATGGCCTCCTCGACCTTCGTGTCGGGCACGGTGACGATCTCGTCGACCAGCTCCTGCACGATCCGTGTGGTGATGGCGCCTGCCACCGGCACGGCGATCCCCTCGGCGATCGTCGGCCCGTCCATCTCGAGGTCCTGGCCCGTCGTGGCGGCGAGCATCGACGGCCAGCGGTCGCTCTGCACGCCGATGATCGTCATGGCCGGTCGGCGAGCGCGCGCGACCACGGCCATGCCGGAGAGCAGCCCGCCACCGCCGGTCGGCACCAGCAGCGCATCGAGCTCTGGGTGATCGTCGAGCAGCTCGAGCGCAACGGTACCCTGGCCAGCGATGACGGCCGGGTCGTCGTACGGGTGCACGAAGGTGCGCCCCTCGTCGGCCAGTCGCTGCGCCTCCCCGGTGGCCTCGCCGAGGTCGGCGCCGTGGAGGATCACCGTGGCGCCGAGCACCTCGGTGCGCTGCACCTTCACGAAGGGCGTGTGGGCGGGCATCACGATGGTGGCCTCGATCCCGAGGCGGGTGGCGTGCCGGGCCACGGCCTGGGCGTGGTTGCCGGCCGACATGGCCACCACGCCGCAGCGCCGCTCGTCCTCCGTCAGGGTGAGCAGCTTGTTCAGCGCGCCGCGCTCCTTGAAGGCGGCCGTGAACTGAAGGTTCTCGAACTTCAGGACGACCCCGGTGCCGAGCACGGCCGACAACGTGTGCGACCGGGCGCTCGGCGTGCGCTCGACGGCGCCCGTGATGCGCCCGGCCGCTGCCAGCACGTCGTCGAGGCTGACGTCGAGGGTCATGGCCTCCACCCTGTCACGACCCGCGCGTCGGTGTGCTCGGCGAGCGCTGGGACCGCTCCCGTGCCCGGCCCCTGTGGCACGAGCACCGCGCCGTCGACCGGGAGGCAGGGGTCGGCCAGGTCCCGGTGGTAGCGGCCGCGCGGATCGAGGTCGGGTGGGAGGGCGACCTCGGGGAGGGCTGCGACCGCGAGGTTGGCGGCGCGCCCGAGGCCCGTCTCCAGCATCCCGCCCACCCAGATCGGGATGCCGAGCTCAGCGCATCGGTCGTGCACGTCGCGGGCCGCGATCCAGCCACCGACCCGAGCGGGCTTCAGGCACACGACCTCGCAGGCGCCGACGGCGATCGCGGTCTCGACCGCGTCGAGCGACGTGAGCGGCTCGTCGAGGCAGATGGGCGTGTCGAGCCGGGCGGCGAGGCGCGCGTGGCCGAGCAGATCCGTGGGCGCCAGCGGCTGCTCGAGGCAGGCGAGCCCGAGCCCGTCGAGCCGGTCGAGCTCGCGGTCGGCCTCCTCGAAGGAGCCGTTGGCGTCGGCCTGTAGCAGCACGGCGGGACCGACGTGAGCGCGCAGCGCCTCGACGTGACCGGCGGCCCGGCCAGGGGCGATCTTCACGCGGAGGCGAGCTGCCCCCGCTGCGAGTGCCTCGTCGGCCTCTGCGAGCAGGTCGTCGATGTCGTCGTGCAGGCCGAGCGCCGCCCCCGGGTGCACGCTCGTGGCGGTCGCCCCGAGCCAGTGGCCGAGCGACAGGCCAGCCGCTCGGAGCTGGGCGTCGAGCACGGCCAGCTCGAGCGCGGCGCGCGTCATCGGGTGCCCCCGGACGGTGTCGAGGTGCGGCCCGAGGGCGATCGCATCGCCCATCGGTCCGGCTCCCGCCCGCGGCAGCAGGTGGTCGCGCAGCACCACGATGGCGGCCTCGGTGAACTCCGGTGCGTAGGTCGGCTCCGGTTCGACGACGCACTCGGCCCAGCCGTCAGCCTCGGCGGAGCGCACGTGCACGAGCAGCACCTCACGATGCGTCCGCTCCCCGGCGGCGCTGCGGAGGGGGGTGGAGAGCCGCATCGGCACGACCACGAGGTCGACGGCCTCGACGCGCACAGGAGGGAGCGGCTCGAGCGCAGGCACGGTCCCATCGTGGCACCGGAGACGACCTCCCACGGTCCAGGTGGCGGGGTGGGGCGGTACCCTGCTCGTCGTGTCGGATCTCTCCACGCGCAGCCACGGCGTGCTCAAGGCAAACGATCCGTGCTGGTGCGGAAGCGGCAAGAAGTTCAAGCGCTGCCACAAGGCCGCCAACGCGAACATCCGCCCCGGGCGGGTGAGCCCGCTCCGCGAGGTGCCCCCGGAGATCGACCGTCCCACGTACGCGGCGACCGGCACCCCGACGCGCCGGCCCGAGAACCCGGTGCAGCGAGCCGACGTGATCGAGCGGATGCGCGTGGCCGGTCGGGCTGCCGCGGAGGTTCTGGCGCTCACCGGTGCCGCTGTCCGTCCGGGCATCACCACCGACGAGCTGGACGCCATCTGCCACCAGGCGTGCATCGACCGCGGCGGCTATCCGAGCCCGCTCAACTACAACGGCTTCCCCAAGTCGTTGTGCACGTCGGTGAACGAGGTCATCTGCCACGGCATCCCGGACGATCGCGCGCTGGTCGACGGCGACATCTGCAACCTCGACGTCACGATCTACCTCGACGGCGTCCACGGCGACACGAACGCCACGTTCCTCGTGGGGGATGTGGATGATGAGAGCCGCCGGCTGGTCGAGGTCACCCGCGAGTGCCTCGAGCGCGCCATCGCGGTGGTCCACCCTGGCCAGCTGTTCAACGAGATCGGTCGCGCCATTCAGAGCCACGCCGAGGCCAACGGCTTCGGCGTCGTGCGCAGCTTCGTCGGTCACGGCATCGGCGAGCAGTTCCACACCGACCTGCACGTGCCGCACTACTACGAGCCACGGCTGAGCCGCGTGATCGCGGAGCGGATGACCTTCACGATCGAGCCGATGATCACCGTCGGCGCGTGGGAGCACGACCTGTGGGACGACGGCTGGACCGCCGTCACCGTTGACCGTCGTCGCACCGCCCAGTTCGAGCACACGCTGGTCGTCACCGCCGCAGGTTGCGATGTCCTGACGAGGCTCTGATGGCGTCTGCGGTCGATCTCGTTCGCTATGCGGACGAGATCGACCAGAGGCGTTGGAGCGCGGGCGCCAGGTCGCCGCGCGGCTCGACGGCGACGTCGCCCAGTCCCAGGAACCGCGCGAGGTCCTCGAGGCGATCGCGGAGTGCGGGCAGCACCCGGTCGTGGTCCAGCGACGGTTCGGCGTGGGCGGCGCGCACCCGCAGCGTGCCGGTCTGGCGATCGGCCTTGAGGTCGAGCTTCGCCACGAGCTCGCCGTCGTGGAGGAACGGCAGCACGTAGTACCCATGCACGCGCTGGGCCGCGGGCACGTAGATCTCGATCCGGTAGCGGAACCCGAACAGCGCCTCGACGCGGTCGCGCTCCCACACCAGCGAGTCGAAGGGCGACAGCAGCGCCGACCCGCGCACCCACCGTGGGAGCGTCGCGTCGGGGTGCAGGTAGGCCGGCTGGCGCCAGCCCTCGACCTCGACGCGCCGGAGGACACCGTCGTCGGCGAGCTCGGCCAGGAGCCGCCGGCTGGTGACGATGTTGAGTCGGTGGTAGTCGCCGAGGCACCGTGCCGTGCCCACTCCGTGGCTGCGCGCGGCGAGGACCAGGAGCGCCTTCATCGCATCATCGTCAGCGGGGATCGGTGCCTCCCGAACGCGCACCGGTAGCACGTGGTCGAGCGTCACGTAGTGGCGACCGAACGTCGCGGGGTTGCGCACCGCCGACACCTTGCCGCGCCAGAACAGCCACTCGACGGCCTTCTTGGCGTCGCTCCAGTTCCACATGTTCCCGGGGGCGGCCTTGCCTCGCTTGATCGCGTCGCCGAGGTGCTCGAGCTCGGCGAGGGTGACGGGACCGCGTGTGCGAACGGCCTCCAGGAGCTGGTCGAGCAGCTGAGGGCGCCGCTTCGCCACGTTGATCATCCCGCCCCACGCGTGGTCGCCGTCCATGCGCCAGCGCAGCAGGGGGTAGAGCTCGACGGGCAGCAGCGACGCCTCGTGGCCCCAGTACTCGAACACCTCGCCGCTGCCCCACAGCCAGCGGGCCAGCGCGTCGCGGTCGTACGGCCCCAGCCGAGCGAGGAACGGCAGCTCGTGGGACCGCGTGAGCACGTTCACGGAGTCGATCTGCACGAGGCCCACCCGGTTGACGACGCGCCGGAAGTGCCTCCGATCGACCCGTCCGGTCGGGCACGGGTCACTGAAGCCCTGTGCGTGGAGAGCGATGCGGCGGGCTTCGTCGCGGCGGAGGACGTCAGACGTCAGTGGCATGACAACAGCAGAGTAGGTTCCGCGGTCGGGAACCCGATCGCCACACGTCCTGAGGAGGACCACGATGCGCGTCGTCGTCGACTACGACCTCTGTGAGAGCAACGCCCTCTGCATGGCCGCCGCCCCCGAGGTGTTCGAGGTGCGTGACGACGACTTCCTCTACGTGCTGCAGGACGAGCCGTCCGAGGACCTGCGGGACAAGGTGGAGGAGGCGGCTCGCCGCTGCCCGAAGCAAGCCATCACGATCGAGGGCTGACGCAACCCGGTGGGCCTCGACAACATCGTCATCGTCGGGGCCTCCCTCGCCGGCCTGCGGGCGGCCGAGGAGCTGCGCACCCTCGGGCACGCCGGCCGGATCACCCTCGTGGGGGACGAGCCGCACCGCCCCTACGACCGGCCGCCGCTCTCGAAGCAGGTCCTCGCCGGCATGAAGCCGCCCGAGTCGACGGCCCTCATGGTGGCAGGCGGCTCGATCGACGACCTCGACCTCGACTGGCGCCTCGGCGAGTCGGCCACCGGTCTCGACCTCGGGGCGCGGTCGGTCCTCCTCGCTGGAGGGGAGCAGCTGCCCTACGACGGCCTCGTGATCGCGACGGGAGCCTCCCCCAAGCGCCTGCCGGGCACCGATCACCTCGACGGGGTGCACACGCTGCGCACGCTCGACGACTGTGCCGCCATCAGGTCGGCGCTCGTGGCCTCGCCGGGCCGGGTCGCGGTCGTCGGCGCCGGGTTCATCGGGGCGGAGGTGGCCGCCACCTGCCGGGGACTCGGCATCGCGGTCAGCATGATCGAGGCCTTGCCCGTGCCGCTGGAGCGCGGGCTCGGGCCTGCGATGGGCGCCGTGGTCGCCGACCTCCACCGTGACCACGGGGTCGACGTCCGGCTCGGGGTGGGCGTCGTGCTCATCGAAGGCGGCGACCGTGTCGAACAGATCCGGCTGACCGATGGCACGGTCCTCGACGTCGACCTCGTCGTGATCGGGATCGGAGTAGGACCGAACACGGATTGGCTCGAGGGCTCGGGGCTCACGATCGACAACGGCGTGCTGTGCGATGCCACGTGCGCCGCCGCGCCCGGCGTCGTGGCCGCTGGCGACGTGGCTCGCTGGCCGAACCACCGCTTCGGCGAGGTCATGCGGGTCGAGCACTGGGACAACGCCATCGCCATGGGCACGCACGCGGCCCGCACGCTCGTCGCCGGCCCAGCCGCGGCCGAGCCCTACGAGCCCGTCCCGTGGTTCTGGTCCGACCAGTACGACCGCAAGATCCAGCTGGCCGGGCGCGCCGGTCCCGACGACACCGTCGCGGTCGTCTCGGGCAGCACCGACGACCGGCGGTTCGTGGCCTTCTACGGCCGGGCGGGCCGCCTGGTGGGCGTCCTCGGGATGAGCCAGCCGGCCAAGGTCATGCGGTGGCGCTCCCTCGTCGAGCAGGCCACGACCTGGGACGCTGCGCTCGCAGCCGCCGCGCAGGAGGCCGAGGCGTGACGGCTGGTGCGTTCCTCCTGCTCGCGTTCGCGCTGGTGGTCGCCTGCGGCGACTGGGTGGCCGTGCACCAGGGGACGAAGGGCCTCGAGTACGTCTGCAAGCCCTTGACGATGGTGCTGCTGGTGGGTGTGACGCTGGCCCTCGATCCCGCAGAGCCGGCGGTGAGAGCCTGGTTCGTCGCCGCGCTGCTCCTCAGCCTCGCGGGCGACGTGTTCCTCATGCTTCCGCGCGACCTGTTCGTGTTCGGCTTGGGCGCGTTCCTCTTCGGCCACATCGCGTACATCGTCGGGATGCACGTCGACGGGGTCGACGGACACCGCTTCCTCGTCGGGATCGTGATCGTGATGGCCATCGTCGCGGTGATCGGCTCCGCCATCCTCCGAGGCGTGCGCGCCGGGCCGCATCCGAAGGTGGCGGGGCCGGTCGTCGCCTACATGTTCGTGATCTCCGCCATGGTGGCGAGCGCCATTGGCGTCGGTCACGTGGCCGGCATCGCGGGCGCCGCGCTCTTCTACGTGAGCGATGCGCTCATCGCGTGGAACCGCTTCCTGCGCGAGACGAGCCACGCTCGCGTCGCGATCATGGTCACGTACCACCTGGCCCAGGTGGGCCTGATCCTCAGCCTCGTCTGATGAGACCTCAGACCCGGTCGGTCTTGCGCAGCCGTCGCAGCGCGAACTACGCCGGCGGCTCTGGCAGGCATCGGCACGATCGTGGCCCTCATCGTTCCGTACGTTCTCGGGATCCTGGCCGCCTGGGTGGGCCTGTTCGTGCTCTGGTTCGCGCTCGGCATCCCGCTCGGTCCCGGTTCGCCCGTCGGCACCTGAGCCGAGGCGCCCGCCCAACGCGAGCGGGGCACCTTACCTGGAGTACGTTCTTGCCTGATCTGGGTCGTGCCCGGCGCTGTGCCGGGCCCTGGATCCTCAGTGGAGATCGGGTGATCGCATGGTGAGGCTCGCGCTCGGCACGCTCGTCCAGCTCATCGCGAACGCGGTGGGGCTCGTCGTGGCCGCCAACGTGCTCGACGACATGGCGTTGGACGCGGACGGCTTCATCGTCGCGGTGCTCTTGTTCACGCTCGTGAACGTGCTCGTGCTGCCGCTGATCCAGAAGAACGCGCTCAAGCAGAGCAGCGCGCTCATGGGCAGCACCGCCCTCGTGGCGGCGCTGGTCTCGCTGATCGTCACCGTGGTGGTCACCGACGGGCTCCGGATCGACGGGCTGACCACCTGGGTCGTCGCGACCGTCATCGTCTGGGCGGCCGCGCTGATCGCCACCCTGCTGCTGCCTGTGCTCGTGTTCAAGAGGCTCCGTGAGAACAACGCGAGGCGATAGCGTCACCTCGCTCTCACCAAAGAACGATTCCCCTGACCCGCCCGTTACCCCATGGAGGCTGTGACACCGTGCTTGCCTACGACTATCCGCTGATCGGGATCTTCCTCACGACCCTCTTCTTCTTCCTCTGGGTCGTGTGGCTGGTCCTGCTGTTCCGGACCATCACGGACATCTTCCGCAGCGAGGACCTCGGCGGCGTCGCCAAGGCCGTGTGGCTGCTCTTCGTCATCGTGCTCCCGTACCTCGGCGTGTTCGCCTACATCATCTCCCGCGGCGACAAGATGACCGAGCGCGACATCGCCCGCATGCGCGCCCAGGAGGAGGGCATGGCGAGCTACGTGCGCAGCGTGGCCGGCGACGGCGGTGGGGTCGCCAGCGAGCTCTCGCGGCTGGCTGACCTGAAGGAGCGCGGCGTGATCAGCGACGCCGAGTTCGCGCAGCAGAAGGCCAAGCTCCTCGGCTGAGCCGGTCCGGCGGTGGGTCAGGGGAAGTCCTGATCCACCGCCCGTCGGTGGTGCGGGGCCGGCGCGCCGCTACGTGGTCGCGGCGCGGGCGCGGAGGCCGACGCTGACCCGCATGCGCTCGAGGTGCTGCTGCAGTGTCTGCTTGGCCTGCGGGACCGGGTGCTCGGCGGTGAAGGCCTCGATGTCCGCGGCCAGCGTGGGGTCCGTGACGGAGCGGATGCCCGACAGCATGCGGACGATGCTGTTCGATGGGAAGCGTTCGTTCATCTCGTCCCAGCGCTCGTGCACGAGCTTCCACGCGAGCGGGCCGTTGTCGCGGTTGGCGATGCACGAGCCGATCAGGAACGGCGCGTTCTGCGTGCGGACCGCCGTGGTCATGGCCAGCTCGAGCACTCGGGCCATCTGAGCTGGATCGCGGACCTCGGCCAGCGCGTAGAGGAAGCGGAGCTCCTCCTGTGGGGTGTCGCCGTCCTGGAACTTGGCGACGATCGTGTCGACCTCCGCCGGCCCCGCCATCGCCGCCGTGGCGCGCACGACCGCCGCGGCGACGTTGGCCTCCACGCTCGTGGAGTCCGCGCAATAGCGCTCGAAGAGCTCGGCCACGCGGGCCCGAGCGTCAGGGTCGGCGCCGAGGTTCGCCAGCGCCCCGATGAGCGCTCCGCGCAGCTCGCGGTCGCGGTCGGTGTCGTCGGCGCGCTCCTCCCAGCCGAGCCGCTGCAAGGCTGGGGTGACGAGCGCGCGGACCCGCGCCTGGAGCGCGGCACGCTCGTCTCCGTCGACGAGGCGGTCGATCTGGTCCAGGCCGGCCAGCAGGCGCCGCCACACGGAGACGTCCGTCTCGCTGCTGAAGCCGTCGGAGAGGGTGAGGAAGTCAGCCGTGGTGGCCGTCCCGGCGAGGACGGATGCCCACGTGTCGTCGACGAGGCCATAGCGCTCGACGTCGGACAGCACGACCTGGGCCTGGGCGACGAGCGCCTCCCGGAGCGGCGCAGACGTGCGCACCCGGTAGAAGCCGTGGCCCTCGGCGTTGGCCACCACCCAGGCCACCGGCTCCGGGAGCTCGATGTCCTGCTCGTCGTCCTCGAGGAGGGCGGTGGTGGACACGATCTCTCCCGAGGCCAGGGCGTAGCGGAGCTGCAGCGGGATGGCCCACCGCGTGGCGTCGAGCTCGTCGCGGAGGTACTGGAACCGCTCCTGGCTCAGGTGCAGCACCTGGCCGCCGTCGCGCGCCTCGACCGTTACGATCGGGAACCCGCCCTGGAAGATCCACGAGTCCATGATCCGGCGGACGGGCTCGCCGGTCGCCTCCTCGATGGCGTCCCAGAGGTCGGTGGTCTCGGTGTTGCCGTACTGGTGGTTGGCCATGTACTTCCGGATGCCTGAGCGGAACTCGTCCTCCCCGAGGTACTGCTCGAGCATCCGCACGACCGCGGCGCCCTTCTCGTAGGTGAGGACGTCGAACATCCCCTCGGCGTCGGCCGGCGACACGACCGGGTACTCGATGGGGCGGGTCGTCTGCAGGGCATCCGTGTCGAAGGCCGTGGACCGGGCCAGGCCGAAGCTGACCCAGCGCTCCCACTCGGGACGGAACGCGTCGGTGACCTTCAGCTCCATGAAGGTGGCGAACGCCTCGTTCAGCCAGATCCCGTTCCACCACTTCATCGTCACGAGGTCGCCGAACCACATGTGGGCGAGCTCGTGCGCGATCACGTCGACGACGTTCTGCAGCTCGCCCTGCGTGGCCTGCTCCGGATCGGCGAGGAGCAGCGTCTCGCGGAACGTGACGCAGCCGAGGTTCTCCATCGCCCCGAACGCGAAGTCGGGGATGGCGACGAGGTCCATCGAGTCGCCGGGGTAGGGGAGGTCGAAGTAGTCGGCGAGGTAGGTGAGCGAGAAGTCGGCCACCTCGAGCCCGAAGCTGGTGAGGTGCAGCTTGCCCGGGGGGCACAGGAGCCGCAGCGGGGTGCCCGCGACGTCGACTGGCTCGGTGACCTCGAGCGGTCCCGCGATGAACGCGACCAGGTAGGTCGACATCGTCATCGTCTCGGCGAAGCGGACACGGCGACTGCCGTCGAGGACCTCGTCGGCCACGATGGCGGCGTTGGACACCGCGTAGAGGTCGTCGTCGAGGTGCAGGGTGATGGCGAATCGGGCCTTGAAGTCCGGTTCGTCCCAGCACGGGAAGGCCCGACGGGCGTCGGTGGCCTCGAACTGGGTGGTGGCGATGACCCGCTCTACGCCCTCGTCGTCGACGAAGGTCGAGCGGTAGAAGCCCCGCAGCTTGTCGTTGAGCAGGCCTCGGAACCGGAGCGAGACCACGGCCTCGCCGGCGGGGATGGGCTCGGCCAGCCCGAGGGTGGCCCGCTCCGTCTCCTCGTCCAGGGAGACGGTGGCCTCGTGGCGCGCCGTACCGACGGTGACCCAGGCCTCGTCGATCTCGAGCTCGACAGCGTTCAGGACGACCTGGTCGGTGGGTTCGGCGACCTCGACGTCGATGTCGACGTGCCCCGAGAACGTGGCCGAAGCGAGGTCGGGGGCGAGGGTGAGGGCGTAGCGCCGGGGCAGGACCGTGCGCGGGAGACGATGGGGGTTGGCCACGGAGCGAGGCTACTGGGGCCCCCGGCCTGCCCGTGGGCTGGCGGGTTCCTGCTCAAGTTGGACGGGGCGGTGTGCCGATCAGCACGGGTCGGCCGGGTCACCGGTCGGCACGGGAGGTGTCGATCCGTGTGGACCCCACCGACCCGGGCGAGGGTGCCCGGGCACGGAGACAAGCGGGCGCCTAGACCACGCGGGGAGCCAGTGGCGCGACCGGCCCGTTCAAGGAGAGGCCCACGATCGTGGGCCCCGAGCTGGACGGGAGCTACCCAACCATGCGAATCCACCACGTCCTGCGTGGTGGCCTCATCTTCCTGGGAACGGGGATCGGAGCCATGAGCCTCACCGCGTCTGTCGGCATCGGCACCCCACCCGCGCTCGCAGCTGCTGCTGCGGGTCGCACGGTGGCGTCCGATGTCGGCGGAAACGCCGGGGTTCAGGCTGCTCCCATCCCTGCTGCGCCGCCGGCCACGCCGGTCGTCGTGGCGTCCTGGGAAGCTGAGGTCGCGACGGTGTCAGAGCCAGTACCCGACCGTCCCGTCGTCCAGGCGGGCCCTGGACCGGCCGTGCCTGTCGAGGGGGCGATCACTCTCATCGATCCACTCGTGATCGAACGGTGATCGCCTGACGAGACGGACGCGGGCCGGCTCGACACCCCCGATCCGGCGGTCGCCCTGTTCGACTGGGGCGGCCGCCGCCGGGGGCAGCCCTGGGTGGCGGGGCCTGTAGCCTCCGACGCCGTGACCGACGCCGTGCAGCAGTCCGACGAGCTCGACGTCGTGGGGATCGGCAACGCCCTCGTCGACGTGCTCACTCACGAGGCCGACGCCTTCGTCGAGGCGAACGACCTCGAGCGGGGGGCGATGACGCTGATCGACATGGATCGGGCCGAGTCCCTCTACGCCGCGATGGGGCAGGGGATCGAGGCGTCCGGAGGGTCGGCGGCGAACACGATCGCCGGCATCGCGGGCTTCGGTGGCCGCGCCGCCTACATCGGGCGGGTCCGCGACGACCAGCTCGGCACCGTCTTCGCGCACGACCTCCGCTCGATCGGAGTCACGTTCCGGTGCGCGCCGGCCACCGACGGCCCACCGACGGGGCGCTGCCTCATCGTGGTCACCCCCGACGCCCAGCGCACCATGAGCACCTACCTCGGGGCCTCGGAGCTCCTCGGTGCGGACGATGTCGACGGCGACCTCATCGCGGCCGCCCAGGTCACCTACCTCGAGGGCTACCTGTTCGATCGGCCCGAGGCCCAGGAGGCGTACTGGAAGGCGAGTCGGATGGCGCACGAGGCGGGGCGACGCGTCGGCCTCACGCTCTCGGACACCTTCTGCGTGGAGCGTCACAAGCAGGCGTGGCGATTGCTCGTCACCGACCAGGTGGACGTGCTGTTCGCGAACGAGAGCGAGGCGCTCGCGCTGTACGACGTCTCGACGCTCGACGACGTGGTCGCCCACGTGCGGGCCGACGTGGAGATCGCCGCCATCACGCGTGGCGCCCGCGGCTCGCTGGTCGTGCACGGCGACGAGCTCATCGAGATCGCAGCGCGTCCCGTGCCGTCGGTGGTCGACACGACGGGTGCGGGCGACCTGTACGCCGCTGGGTTCCTGTTCGGGTTGACCAACGGCCGGGCGCTCGATGCGTGCGGTCGCCTCGGTTCGATGGCGGCCTCCGCCGTCCTGGGTCACACCGGCGCGCGCCCGAGCACCTCGCTCGCGCAGGCGGCCCGCGCGCTGGCGCTGTGACCGTCGCCGCTGGCGGGCCGGCTGTACGGCCCGCGCTCCCACATGGGCACTGAGGCCTGGGGGCTCGTCGCCGAGGCCGCGGCAGCGATCGGTGCGCGCACGGGCGTGGCCGAGCACGGCGTCCTGGTGGTGCTCGGGTCGGGCTGGTCACCGGCAGCCGACCGGTTGGGTCGCACCACCGCGGAGGTGGCGCTCAGCGAGCTCCCCGGGTTCTCCGACGTCGCCGTGGCAGGGCACGCCGGCGTGTTGCGAGCCGTGGAGGCCCCCGGCGGTCGCCGGGTCCTTGTCCTGCTCGGGCGGGTCCACGCCTACGAAGGCCACGAGCCCGACGCGGTCGTGCACGGCGTGCGCAGCGCGATGCGGGCCGGATGCCGCACGGTGGTGCTCACGAACGCGGCGGGCGGCCTGCGGCCGGGGATGCACGTCGGCCAGCCCGTCCTGATCAACGACCACCTCAACCTGACCGGCCGCTCACCCCTCACTGGCCCACCGGCTCCGGCGGCGCTCGGTCTCCCACGCTTCGTCGACCTCAGCGACGCCTACTCGAGCCGGCTGCGCGCGCTGGCCCGGTCCGTCGATCGCACGTTGGCGGAAGGGGTGTACGCGGGCCTCGGTGGCCCCCAGTACGAGACCCCTGCCGAGATCAGGATGCTCCAGACGCTCGGTGCCGACCTCGTGGGGATGAGCACCGTCCATGAGGTGATCGCGGCGCGCCATCTCGGGGCGGAGGTGCTGGGTATCTCGCTCGTGACCAACCTCGCCGCGGGCCTGGGTCAGGGCCCGCTCGACCACGCCGAGGCGCTCGAGGTCGGCCGTGCCGCCGCCGGAGCGATGGGTGACCTGCTGGCAGAGGTCGTCGCCCGCCTGTGAGCCCGCCATCTGCCTCTGACGGTGCGCTCCGCGACCGGGCCCGCGCCTGGCGGGACGAGGATCCTGATCCGGCCACGCGGGCCGAGGTCGAGGCCCTGCTCGAGTCAGGAGACCTCGGCGGGCTGCGGGAACGGTTCGACCACCGGTTGCAGTTCGGCACCGCAGGCCTGCGAGGTGCGCGGGGCGCCGGACCGAACCGCATGAACCGCGCGCTCGTGCGGCGCGCGACCGCGGGCGTGGCGGCGTGGTTGCACCAGCAGGCCCTCGTCGGGCCGGTGGTCGTGGGGCGCGACGCGCGGCACGGCAGCGCCGAGTTCGCCGCCGACACCGCCGCCGTGCTCGCGGGCGCCGGCTTCCCGGTGCGCGTGCTGCCCCGCCCGCTCCCGACCCCGGTCACCGCCTTCGCGACGCTCCACGAGGGCGCCATCGCCGGGATCATGATCACGGCGAGCCACAACCCCTCACAGGACAACGGGTACAAGCTCTACCTCGGGGACGGTGGCCAGATCGTCGCGCCCGTCGACGGCGAGATCTCGGCCTGCATCGACGCCGTGGGTCCGGTCGATGGCATCGCGATGGCCACGGACGGGATCGTCGTGCTCGACGATGACGTGCTCGACGCGTATGTCGCCGGCGCGCGCCGGCTGCTGGTCGCCCGTGGTCCCCGGGACCTCGTCATCGTGTACACGGCGATGCACGGGGTCGGCGCGGAGACGGTGCGCCGAGCGTTCGCCGCCACCGGCTTCGCGTCCCCGCACGAGGTCGCCGCCCAGATCGAGCCCGACCCGGACTTCCCGACCGTGGCCTTCCCGAACCCGGAGGAGCCGGGCGCCCTCGACCTGTCCCTCGCCCTCGCGGCGGAGGTCGGCGCGGACCTCGTGCTCGCCAACGACCCCGACGCCGACCGGCTCGCGGTGGCGGTGCCCGATCCGTCAGCCGACGGGGCCTGGCGGGCGCTCACGGGTGACGAGCTGGGCACGCTCCTCGCCGATCACCTCGTGCGCCGCGGCGGGCGCACGGCGAACGACCTCCTCGCCACCACGGTGGTGTCCTCTCGGCTGCTCTCGAAGGTGGCCGCGGCTGCGGGTGTGGCCTATGGCGAGGCCCTCACCGGCTTCAAGTGGGTGGTGCGTACGCCACGGGAGGGCCAGCACTTCCTCTTCGGCTACGAGGAGGCCCTGGGCTACTGCGTCGGGGACCTCGTGCGCGACAAGGACGGCATCACCGCGGCGCTGGTCACGGCCGAGCTCGCCGCCGACCTCAAGGCGGAAGGCCGGACGCTCCTCGATCGGCTCGAGGAGGTCTTCCGCACCCACGGCGCCCACGTCACTCGCCAGCGGTCGATCCGGCTGAGCGGGAGCGGGTGGCTCGCCCAGGTGACCGCAGCGATGGCATCGGTGCGGGCCGCGCCGCCGACGGAGATCGCGGGGCGAGCCGTCACCGACGTCGAGGACCTCGCGACAGGCGGACGACTCCCCCCGAGCGACGTGCTCATCTGGACCCTCGATGGCGCGCGGCTCGTGGTCCGTCCGAGCGGGACGGAGCCGAAGCTCAAGATCTACGCCGAGGCGGTCGTCCCCGTGACGGACGACGTCGGATCAGCCCGCGCCGCCGCGCGCGCCGTCGTCGACGAGGTCCTCGCCGCAGCCGGCGACCTGCTTGCCGTGCACGGTGTGTGAGGAACCTCCGCCGCTCGTGCTCTAGCCCTCGAGCGGCGCAGACCCGAAGTCGGCCTCCAGCGCCGCGAGGAGGCGCGCGTGCTGCAACCGGGTGATCGCGGTGCCGACGCGCCGGATGCACCAGACGACCATCGCGACGAGACCGAGGGCGAGCCCGATGACCGACCCGAGCACGGCGGTCACGGTGATGTCGTCGAACCACTCGATCGTGCCAGCAGGGACGGTGGTCACGTAGCGATCGAGGCGCGCGACCCATGCCAACGCCGCCGCGACGAGGGCGACGCCGACGAGCACCCACGTGTAGGCGAACACCGTGCGGGCCCCGACGGCGGGCGGCACCGGACCTGGCTGCGGGTCGGCCCGCGGGGGCGTGGTCGGCAGGCGTCGCACGGACCGCGTCCGGAGCGCGATCCCCGCCACCTGGAGGGCGGCGAGGGAGGGGACAGGGTCGCGGTCGGGTCCGCACTCCGGGCATCCGTCCGCGTCGGCAGGGATGTCGAAGCCACATCGCCTGCACAGCTCGATCACAGTTGCCACGCTCGGGCCTCCGCCGAGGGGTTCGCATTGCTCGCCTCGTCGCACGATAGCCCGGCGGGCGGACCCAGCGGGGGACGCGGCGCGGGCCCCTAGCCCTCCTCGTCGGCCGGCAGGAAGTCGAGCTTCAGGTCGCCCAGGCGGACGAGGGTCGACGCGATCCACCCGCCCATGGCGGAGAAGTGGTCGTCGAGGATCGACCCGTCGGCGAGCGTGGCCTCGTCGAGCTCGTAGCTGCCCTCGTAGCTCACCTCGAGAGCCCAGTCCTCGGCCTCGAGGTCGTTGTTGAAGGCGATCTCCACGCTCGGGGCGGAGCGCTCCAGGCGCTCGGCCCCGATGGGCGGGCTCGTCTCTGGGAGCACGGCGAGCACGGGCTTCACGTCGGGCATCGACGCGAGGCGCTGGATCCGCATCACGATCTCGATCTCGATGCGCGGGGCCTCGTCGGTGGGTTCGCCGATGTACCAGGACCGATAGGCCGTCTGCGCCCAGGTGGGCCAGTCGAAGGTGATGTCGGCCTGCACCCGGGGCGGCAGGCCCTCGCCGGGCAGGCCGTACGACGTCTCCCACGTCGTGTCCCCGAGCAGGACGTCCACCTGGAACCGCTCCTCGAACGCCTGCCGCTCGAGGAGCGCCTTCTCGAAGGTGTCGCGCAAGGCACCGATGGCGTCGGTGAACACATGGTCCAACATGGGAGCCTGACGCTACCCGGGTGGGCTCAGAGCTCGAGCGGAAAGGCAAAGCCTTCCCACTCGGCGATGAGGCGCCGACCTGCGGCCGGCACTGAGAGCCTTCCTTCCGCGCAAGCTCTAGGCGGAGCGCTCCGCCGCGAGGCCCTCCGCGACGGCGGCGCAGATCTCCAGCGTGGCGTCCACGAACGCCTGGATCAGTGCCGACGGGCGACGGTCGGCGTGCCACGACACCGTGATGGTGCGGGGCGGGACCGGGGGGTCGATCTCGAGGATGACCGTCGTCGGGTCGTCGAGGTCGATCGTGAGCATCGGCGCCAGCGACACCCCGAGGCCCGCGGCCACGCAGCCCTGGATCGTGGAGTTGTCGTCGGACTCGAACACGAAGTTGGGCTCGCGGTCCCCGAAGGCGAGCAGCGCCTGGCCGCAGCACGAGGGGTTGCGGTTCCCGACGAGGGGATGGGTGGCGACCTCGTCGATGCTCACCCGATGACGGCCCTGCCACTCCGGGGTGTTCGGAGCGAGCAGCACGAACGGGTCGTCGAGCACCCGCCGCGTCACGAAGGGGCCATCGGGCTCGAGCTGGGCCGAGAACGCGATGTCGAGGTCCTGGCGCTCGACCATGGCGAGGAGCTCGTCGGCATCATGGGCCTCGTGGAGGACGATCTGCACCTCTGGGCGCTCGACGGCGAACCGCGTCAGGAGGCCCGGGAGGATCTGCGTGCCGACGCTCTGCATCAGCCCCACCCGCAGTCTGCCCCGGTTGCCGATTGTGACGGCGTCGACGTCGGCTTCGGCGATCCGCAGGGTGGCGAGCACCGCCAGGGCGTGCTCGAGGAGCACCTCGCCGGCCGCGGTGAGGCGCACCGGCTTGGGCCCGCCGGGCCGGTCGAAGACCGCCGTGCCGATGGCGCGCTCCAGCGATGCGATCTGCTGGCTCACCGCCGACTGCGTGTACCCGAGTGCGTCGGCGGCCTTGCCGAAGGTGCCGGACTCGGCGACCCCGACGAGCGCCTGCAGGTGGCGGACCTCGATCTCCATGGCACCCCGAGTATATCAGCAATGCTGATGTAATGGGCGAGAGATAACCGCTTTTGCTACTGATCAGGGTGAGGCACACTGGGTCCATGACCCTCTCCGACTGCCCCATCTGCGGCCGCCGCGAGCTCCGTGGCGAGCGGTCGCTCCGCGCCTTCCCCACGCCCCGTGGCGATGTGCTGTCCGTCTCGTGCCGCCGGTGCGGCTCGGTGCTCAGCGCCGGGACGAGCCGCGTCCTGCGCGCGGCGAGCCAGCTCCCGATCTGAGCGCTCGCGTCCTACGCGGGCTCTGGTGACATCAGCGCGATCGCGACCGACATCCCGAGGTCGCGGTGGCGCAGGGTGGCGATGCGCCGCCCGTCCTGGACGGCGTCCTTGATGGATCCCAGGTGCTCCCCGAGCTCCAGCGCGGCGTCGTCGAGGTCTGAGACCGTGACCGCCAACCCGAAGAAGCCGGGGTCGCCGTCGCCGCTGGCCTCCCGCTGGCCGACCAGCTCGAGGATCACCTCGCCGAGGCGGAAGAAGACCTGCCGCATCGGCGCCCCATAGCTCTCGGTGTCGCGTTCGCCACGTGGCTCGACGTCCAGCTCGGCGAGCGCGGCTGTCGTCCGCGCGAGGTCGGGCGACAGCAGCACGACGTGGTCGATGTGGGTGGCGCCGTTGGGATGGGCGGCGGGCGCAGCCGGCGGGGCCTGCGACGCGGTGGTCGGCAAGCCGTCCAGCACACCGTCGGCCAGGCGGGCGGGTGGCGCGCCGCGCAGCGACCAGCCGAGGATGCGCTTGCCGCCGTCACGACCGACGAGTCGCACGCGCACGGATCCGATGCGGCAGGTGCCGTCGTCGTCGACCGCGAAGCCGGCCGCCTGCCAGGCCGCCGAGGGGTCGCCCACCAGGATCTCGTCGATCGTCACTCCCATGGGCACACCGTAGGGTGAGGCCGTGGTCGACGTCGTGGTGGTGGGCTCCGGCCCGAACGGGCTGGCCGCCGCGATCACCTGTGCGGCCGCGGGTCGCTCGGTGCTCGTCCTGGAGGGCGCCGACACGATCGGTGGCGGCGCGCGGAGCGCCGCGCTCACGCTGCCGGGCTTCGTGCACGACGTGTGCTCGGCGGTCCACCCGCTGGCCGCGGTGTCGCCGTTCTTCCGGACGGCCGACCTGGCCCGGCACGGTCTCGAGCTGGTGCAGCCGGACATCGCGCTCGTGCACCCGCTCGACGGCGGCCGGGCGGGCGTGCTGCACCAGTCGATCGACGCCACCGTCGATGGGCTGGGCGCCGACGGCACCGCGTGGCGACGCCACGTGGGCTGGGTCGCCCGGCGCTGGCCTGCGCTCGCTCCGGCCGTGCTCGGACCGCTGGTGCGCGTGCCTCGCCACCCGCTGACGATGGCCGGCTTCGGGCTGCGGGGCGCCCTCCCGGCGACGATCGCCGGTCGGGCCTTCGACACGGATGAGGCCCGCGGGCTCTTCGCCGGGGCCGCTGCCCATTCGTTCCTGCCGCTGTCGCGCCCGTTCACCTCGGCGATGGGCCTCATGCTCCTGGCGTCCGGTCACGTGGCGGGCTGGCCGAGCGCGCGGGGCGGCTCCCAGGCGATCGCCGACGCGATGGCCAAGCGCCTCGCGGAGCTCGGTGGTTCCATCGAGACGGGTCGGATGGTGCACTCGCTCGATGACATCCCCGACTCGACGGCGGTGCTCTTCGACGTCACCCCCCGGCAGCTCCTGCGGATCTGCGGCGACGCGCTGCCCGACCGGTACCAGCGTCGGCTGGGCGCCTTCCGCTACGGCCCCGGGGTGTTCAAGATCGACTACGCCCTCTCGGAGCCGGTTCCCTGGACGAACCCAGACGCACGGCGGGCGGGGTGCCTGCACCTCGGCGGGACGCTCGAGGAGGTGGCGGCCGGCGAAGCTGCCGTCGCCGCCGGGCGCCACGCCGCGAGCCCCTTCGTGCTGGTCGCCCAGCCGAGCCTCTTCGACCCCGACCGCGCCCCTGCGGGCCAGCACACGCTCTGGACCTACTGCCACGTGCCGGCTCGCTCGACGCTCGACATGACGGACGCCATAGAGGCGCAGCTCGAGCGGTTCGCGCCCGGCTTCCGCGACGTGGTCCTCGCCCGGCACACCGCCGACAGCAGCTGGTACGAGGCCTACGACCCGAACCTCATCGGCGGCGACATCGCGGGTGGCTCCCACGGCGGGCTCCAGCTCCTGCTGCGGCCCCGCCCCGGCCTGCCTCCCTACGCGACGCCCAACCCCCGCCTCTTCCTCTGCTCCGCGTCCACGCCCCCGGGTGGCGGGGTCCACGGCATGTGCGGGCACCACGCCGCGCAGGCCGCGCTGGCGGGCCCCCTGCGCTGACCCGCGCCCACGGTCAGATGGCAAGCTGCCAGGCGAGGAACGCGAGCACGTCGGCCCGCTCCTCGACCTGCTTGGTGGCGGTCTTGCCCTGCCCGTGGCCGGCGGCCGTCTCCACCCGCAGCAGGATCGGGTGGGTGTCGCCGCAGGCCGTCGCGGCCTGGAGCCGGGCGGCCAGCTTGCGGGCGTGGCACGGGTCGACGCGGCTGTCCTCCTCACCCGTCGTCACGAGCGTGGCCGGGTAGCACGTGCCGTCGACGACCTGGTGGTACGGCGAGTAGGCGTGCAGCCACGCGAGCTCCTCGGGCACATCGGGATCGCCGTACTCCGGGATCCAGAGGCGCGCGATGAGGAACCGGGGGAAGCGCACCATGTCCGTGAGGGGCACGTCGCACACGACGGCGGCGCAGAGGTCCGGACGCCGAACCATGCAGGCGGCCACGAGCAGGCCGCCGTTCGACCCGCCCCGGATGGCGAGGCGCTCTCGCGAGGTGCGCCCCTCGGCGACGAGCCAGTCGGCGGCGGCCTCGAAGTCGGCGAAGACCTGTGGCTTGTTGGCTCGCATGCCGGCCTGGTGCCACGACTCGCCCTCCTCCCCACCCCCGCGCAGCCCGGGGATGGCCACCTGGCCGCCGAGCTCGCACCACGCGGTGATGAACGGGCTCCAGGCCGGGGACTCCGTGATGTTGAACCCGCCGTACCCCGTGAGCAGCGTGGGTGTGCCGGGACCGATCGCGGTGCTCGCCGCGTGCACGAGCAGCATCGGCACGGCGGTGCCATCCGTCGAGTGGTAGCGAACCTGGGCGACGGCCGTGACCGCGAGGGAGGGACAGGGAAGGCGCGTGAGCTCGACCGGCGCTGCGTCCGGCCGCCACGCCGTGACCGTGTCCGGTCGGGCGAACGAGGTGTGACCGACCGCGACGACGCCCGGCGCGCTCGGGTGGCTCGCCAGGCCGCTGACGGCCGCCAGCCCGCCGGTGAGCTCGGTGACGTCCGCCAGGTGGGTGCCGTCGGGCGCGTGGTGGTGCAGGGAGGAGATGCCAGCGCGAGTGCGGAGGACGAGCATGTGCGGGCCCGTGACCGCGAAGGCGGTGAGGACGTCGTCGCCCTCTGCGACGAGGTCGTGGAGCCGGAGGCGCGGGTCGACGACCGGGCGCTCGGTGGCCGCGTCGCTCCGCGTGGGGTGACCGTCCAGCGGCGACGACACGAGCCGGCCGCGTGGCGCGCCGAGCGTGGTCGCGCCGACGAGGCGTCTTCGGTCCGCGTCGACCCGCAGCCAGGTCGTGGCCTCGATCCCCTCGACGACGGTCGTCCACGAGCCCGCGGAGCGGTCGAGCAGGTGGACGTCCGTCTGGCTCCATCCGCGCTCGACGTGGACGAGGAGCCAACGGCCGTCAGGCGACAGCGTGACCTCCGGCCACGCCTCCTTGTCGGGCAGGGCGGTGAAGCACGGCGCGTCGTCGGCCGGCGCGTCGCCGAGGCGGTGCCACCACACGGTGCGGTGGTAGCCGGCCTCGTCGGTGCCGACCTCGGCCGGATCGGGATACCGCGTGTAGGCGAACCCGGTGGCGTCCGGCAGCCACGCGACCGAGGCGGCGCGGGTGTGCGGGAGCGCGTCGAGCAGGAGGTCGCCCGAGGCGACGGCGAGGACGCGCAGGGTCGACCGCTCGTCGCCGCCGATGGACGTGCCGAAGGCGACGAGGCTGCCGTCGGGGGAGGGCTCGTACCAGTCGATCGCCGAGGTCACGGCCCCGCTCGCGTCAGCGGGGTCGATCAGCACGCGACCGGGCCCGTCGACCGCTTCGACCACGGGCCGGACGACGAGCGCGGCGCGGTCACGATCGCCCCAGCGATCGATCGTGAACAGCTGGTCGCCACGGATCGAAGGCGAGGTCGCGGTGCCCGCCTCGGTGAGCTCAGCGAGGCGGGAGCGGAACCGCCCCCGGGCCGGGATGGCGTCGAGGGCGGCGCGGGTGCGCTGGTTCTGGGCGGTCGTCCAGGTGCGGAGCTCGGCGGTGGATCCGTCCTCGAGCCAACGGTAGGGATCGGCGACCTCGATGCCGTGGAGGGTCTCGACGAGGTCGTCGACCCTGGTGGCTGCGGGTGCCGGGACCGCGATCAGGGTCGTGCGCTACGAGTTGCGGCCGCGGTTGGGCTTCCGGCCGTGGTTGGCCTTCTTCTTGCGGGCCCGGTGGGTGGCCTTCTTGGTGCGCTTCGACATAGGGGGTCCACGCTACCGGGCGGCGGCGCGTCGGCTCCAGTCGGTGCGGTCAGCCGGCGAGCTCCTCCGGGGTGAGGGCTCGGAGGATGCAGAACTCGTTCCCGTCCGGGTCGGCGAGGACCACCCAGGTGACGTCGTCGCCCTGTCCGATGTCGACGCGCGTCGCCCCCATGGCCTCGGCTCGTGCCACCTCGGCGCCCTGGTCCTCGGGCCGCAGGTCGATGTGGAGGCGGACCTTCGCCGCCTTCGGCTCGGGCACCTTCACGAAGAGGATGTCCGGCGCCACTCCGTCTTCGGGGCTGTCGACCGGCGGTTCGAGCACCAGCTCGTCGGCCTCCTCGAACGTGACCCGCCAGCCCAGCAGCTCCGCCCACCAGTGACCGATCGGTCCGGGGTCGGTGGAGTCGATGCAGATGCACTGCCAGCGGAGTCCCATGCCTCGTTGTCTACCCGCGATTCCCGGAACTCGATGCGTGGTGTCAGGCCCCCGTCGGTAGCGTCGCCCCGATGGGCACCGGCTGGGACGATCTGGAGCTCTCGGGCGGTGCCGGGCGGTATCGCACCGCTGTGTCCCGCTGCTGGGAGCTGGCGGTCGTGCCGCAAGGAGGAATCCTTGCGGCCATGGCGGTGCGCGCGATGGAGCGCGAGCTGAACGACCCGACGCAGACGCTGCGCACCCTGACCGCGATGTTCGCCGGCCAGGTTGCGTGCGGCCCAGTGGAGATCGAGGTGCGGCTCCTGCGCCGCGGGCGCTCGATGTCGCAGCTCACGGCGACCGTCACGAACCCGGACGCGGAGGCGGGGCTCACCGCCATCGCCGCCTTCGGCGCGCCGCGGCGGGGCTTCGACTTCACGGAGCTGGTCTTCCCCGACGTTCCTGGTCCCGAGGGCATCCGGAGCTTCCGCGACCCGGTCCCCGAAGGCGTGTCCTTCGAGTTCGACCGTCCACCGATGCCGTTCTGGGAGGAGATCATCGAGAGCCGGCCCGTCATCGGACGGCCACCCTGGGAGGAGTTCGTCGACGGACCCGCCGAGGCCGCCTTCTGGTACCGGCTCGACGACCCGCCGCTGCGGTCGGACGGCTCGCTGGACCCGGCGGGACCCATCGTCATGTGCGACACCATGCCGAGCTCCGTCGGCCAGAAGCTCGGGCCCGACTCCGGTCAGTGGTTCGCCCCGAGCGTCGACTACACGCTCCACCTGTTCCGGCCGGCGACGCCCGGCTGGCTCCTCGCCCATCACAAGGCCCGCCACGCCGGCGACGGCTACGCCAGCGTCGAGCTCGCCCTCTGGGACCCGTCGCCAGCCGCCGGCCCTGCCCTGGTCGCCTACGGCACCCAGGTCATGCTCTTCACGTTCCCCCGCTGAGATCCCAACGTCGTCAGGAGGCGGTCCAGGCGAGCAGCGCGTCGGCGGAGAGGGCGTTGACGATGCGGGCGGGTTCGATGCCGAGCTTGGCGGCCTTGTCGCAGCCGTAGGCCTGCCACTCGAGCTGACCGGGAGCGTGGGCGTCGGTGTCGATGGACACCTTGCAGTCCCAGTCGAGGGCGAGGGCCAGGAGCTCCTCCGGCGGGTCCTGGCGCTCGGGCCGGCAGTTGATCTCCACCGCCGTGTCGAACCGTGCGCACGCGGCGAACACGAGGTCGGCGTCGAACTGGCTCTGCGGCCGTCCGGTGCCCACCACCTTGCGGCCGGTGCAGTGCCCGAGGATGTCGACGTGAGGGTTGGCCACGGCGAGCACCATGCGACGCGTCATCTCCTGCTTCGCCATCCGGAGCTTCGAGTGCACGCTGGCGACGACGACGTCGAGGCGCTCGAGCAGGTCGAGGTCCTGGTCGAGCGAGCCATCCTCGAGGATGTCCACCTCCATGCCGGTGAGAATGCGGAACGGCGCCAGCTCCTCGTTGACCGCCTCGATCTCGTCGAGCTGCTCGAGCAGGCGCGCTCGGTTGAGCCCGTGCGCGATGGTCAGGCGCGGGGAGTGGTCGGTGATCACCAGGTACTCATGCCCCAGCGCGACCGCCGTGCGGGCCATCTCGGTGACCGACGCACCACCGTCGCTCCAGGTGGTGTGGCTGTGGCAGTCGCCCTTCAGGGCCGCGCGGAGCTCCGCACCCTCGCCGACGTCGATCGCCGTCTCCGCCTCCAGGGCGGCGAGGTGCTCGTCGATCCCGCCGTCGAGCGCGAGCGCGATCACGTGGCCCGTCGACTTGCCGATGCCAGGCACGTCCAGCAGCTCGCCCGCCCGGTGCAGGCGGGCCACCTCCTCGTCGCCGAGGTCGCGGACGATGTCCCGCACCTTCGCGTACGCAGCGACGCGTCGCCCCTCGGCGAGGTCGCGGTCGAGCAGGTAGACGACGCGGTCGAGGGCATCCGCCGGGCTCGCGGTCATCATCGCTTCGCGAGTGCACTCACCGCGGTCACGCTATCTGCCAGGCCCGCGTGCAGCCTGCGACACCTACCGCCCGTAGAGGGAGCCCAGTGTCGCAAGTTCGCGTGGTGGCTGGGCGGACCCGTACCCTGCTCGGCCATGGAGCGGTTCGGGTTCGTCGGTCTCCCCAACGCGGGCAAGTCGTCGCTCTACAACGCCCTTGCGGGGGGTGGCGCGCTCGCCGCCCCCTACGCCTTCGCCACCACGGACCCGAACGTCGGCATGGCCCGGGTGCCGGACCACCGCCTCGACGCGCTCGCCGAGATGAGCAAGAGCAAGAACGTGGTGCCGGCGACCGTGCAGTTCGTCGACATCGGCGGCCTCGTGGCGGGGGCCAGCAAGGGCGAGGGCCTCGGCAACAAGTTCCTCAGCCACATCCGCGAGGTCGACGCCATCGTCTTCGTGCTGCGTGCCTTCGCCGACGACGACGTCCCCGGGCCGTCGGACCCCCTCGAGCACCTTGCCGTCGTCGAGCTGGAGCTCACCTACGCCGACCTCGAGACCGTCGAGAGCCAGATCGAGAAGCGCCGCAAGGCCGCCAAGGGCGACAAGTCGCTGCTCGACGAGGTCGCGGCCCTTGACAAGGCGAAGTCGGTGCTCGAGGCCGGCACACCGATCTACCGATCCGACCTGAAGCCCGACGACCGGACGCTGCTCAACGGGTACTTCCTGCTCACGAACCGGCCGGTGCTCGCGCTGGTCAACATGGCCGAGGACCAGCTCGACATGGTCGATGAGGTGGTCGCACCCGTCGAGGCGGAGCTGGCCGGACGCGCGGAGGTGATCGGCATGTGCGTGCAGCTCGAGGCGGAGGCCGCCCTTCTCGACGCCGGCGAGCGGGCTGAGATGCTCGAGGGACTGGGCCTCGGCGAAGGCGCCCTCCCGCGGTTCCTGCACGCCGCCCACAAGCTGCTGGGCCTGCGCACGTTCCTCACGACGGGGGAGAAGGAGTCGCGGGCGTGGACGTTCCGCGCCGGGTCCAAGGCCCCGCAGTGCGCGGGCGTGATCCACACCGACTTCGAGCGCGGGTTCATCCGGGCCGAGGTGATCCACTGGGACGACCTCCTCGAGCTCGGCTCGTGGAACAAGGCCAAGGACGTCGGCAAGCTCCGCGTCGAGGGCAAGGACTACGTCGTCCAGGACGGTGACGTGATGGAGATCCGCTTCAACGTGTAGCCGCCGTAGCCTCGTCTCATGGGCTGGCTTCTTCGGGAGGGAGAGGTGCTGGCTTCCCTGGAGGTGGCCCGGACGCGCCCGGACCGGCGACGGGGGTTGCTGGGGCGCGACTCGGTCGACGGGGCCCTGCTGCTCACGCCGGCTCGCTCGGTGCACACGATCGGGATGCGGTTCCCGATCGACGTGGCCTGGCTCGACGACGACCTCATCGTGCTGCGCACGACGTGCATGCCTCGGAACCGAGTGAGCCGGCCCGTGCTCCGGGCTCGTTCCGTCCTGGAGGCCGAGGCCGGCAGCTTCGCCCGTTGGGGACTCGTCGTCGACGACCACCTCGACCTCGGGGACTGACCGTGCCACTCGTGCTCGTGGGCACCCCGATCGGGAACCTGAGCGACCTCTCGCCGCGCGCCGTCGAGGCGCTCGCCGGGGCGGATGCCATCTGCTGCGAGGACACGCGACGAACCGGCCGGCTCCTCCAGCACGCCGGGGTCGAGCGGCGTCCCCTGGTCGTGGTGAACGACCACACCGAGGTCGCGGCCATCGCCGGCGTACTGGAGCGGTTGGCGCGGGGCGAGCGGGTGGCCGTGGTCAGCGATGCGGGCATGCCGGGCATCTCCGATCCCGGCGAGCGGCTGGTGCGCGCCGCGGTCGACGCCGGGCACCTGGTCGAGGTCGTGCCCGGCCCGTCCGCGGCGGTCACGGCGCTCGTCGCGAGCGGCCTGGCGGCTGGTCGCTACGCGTTCGAGGGGTTCCTGCCTCGCAAGGGCTCCGGCCGGTCGGCTCGATTGCTCGAGGTGGCCGGCGAACGGCGCACGACCGTGCTCTACGAGGCACCGCACCGCCTGGCCCGAACGCTGGCCGACCTCGCCGCGGCGTGCGGACCGGACCGACGCGTGGCGGTGGCCCGCGAGCTGACGAAGCTCCACGAGGAGATGTGGCGCGGGTCCCTGAGCGGCGCCTGCGCCTGGGTGGCGGAGCGCGAACCGCGTGGCGAGGTGGCGATCGTGCTGGAGGGGGCCCCGGCGCCGCTCCCGGCGGGCGATGCTGACGTCGAGGCGGCGGTGCAGGCGCGCCTCGAGGCGGGCGACTCCCCGCGTGACGCGGCGGCCACCGTGGCGGCCGCCCTCGGCGTGCCCAGGCGGCGTGCCTACGAGGTGGCTGTTCGGCGGCGTGGCTGACCCTCGGCACCGGTGGTGGCGAGGGCCGGTCAACCCTTGCCGGCGCGGATCTCCTCGTCGATCCGTCGGAGCAGCACGCGCGCGAGGTGGTCGGCACCCCCCGTGCTGAGGTGGACGCCATCCCGCTGCCGGAGGTCGACGAGGTCGCCCGCTTCGTTCGGCTTCCGGTCGACGTAGTGGCCGTCCGCGTCGCCGACGATCGGGCGCGTGTCGAGGTACGTGACCCACGGCCGCGTGGCCGCGGCCTCCCGATAGATGTCGTTCATCACCTCGGCTCGTCTGTCGAAGCCGCTGTCTCGCATCGGCGGCAGACCGATCCAGTAGACGATTCGGTCATCGGCACGCAGGATGTCCATCACCGCGCCGACCCGTCGTGCGTACTCGGTCCGCCAGCCCGGATCGCTCGGTCCGGGGTAGGTCGCGCCGTCGGGCGCCACGATGCCCTGGGAGTCGTTCCCCCCGAACATGATGAACGCGACCTCGGGGCGGTGGGCGGTCATGTCCTCGGCGAGCGCCGCAGGCCAGTCGTAGAAGTCGGGACGGGTGAGGCCCGTCGCGTTCTCGTAGTGGAGCGCCGTCTCGAACAGCGGGCTCGCGCCGGCGATGTCGAGGAACGCATCACCAGCGTCGCGCAAGATCGAGTCACCCGCGATGAGCACGCGCAGCGGCTGCTCCGCGGTCGGGACCCTCAGGACGGGGCGCTCGATCGTGGCGGGAGCCGTCGTGGTGACGTCGCCCGCCACCGGCACCACGGCGCCGCCTTCGTCCTCGTTGCCCGCCATCCAGTCACCGAGGTCGCGCAGCCGCGTGAGCTGGGTGAGGTGGCCGATGTCCTGCACGGGGTGCCAGATCGCAAGCGATCGGTCGCGGCTAGACCCGAGGGGCTTGCGGTCGGCCCGATCGACCAAGGCGTCGGCGTTCACCAGCGCCGCGAGCGCGAGTGCCACGAGCATCGTCACGAGCACCCGGCCCGCCGACTGCTCGCCACGCCGCGAGCCCGCACGCCGCCGCGCTCGACGGGCCGGCGGGTCGGGGGCTCGAGGGCGGAGGTCGGTGGTGGCCATCAGAACCTGAAGTAGATGAAGGGAGCGACGCCGTCCGGACCGAGGACATCGATGACCGTGAGCGCGCCGACGAGCACCGCGACCTGTACGCGGGGGCCGAGGGTCGTGAAGCGCGCCTGGCCGCGCGCGACCACGCTCGGGGGGACGAGCTGGCTCGCCAGCATGAGACCGATCGTGACCACGAGGAGGGTCGTCACGAGATCACTGGGCTGCGTGCCCCCGATGATGCCGCCGATGATGTCGAAGGCCGTGCCGACCGAGTCGGCGCGGAAGAAGATCCAGGCCAGGCAGACGACGTGGAACGTGAGCAGCCACTGGAGCATCACCAGGAGGAGCGGAGGCAGGACCGGCTCTCGCGCGGGCGCGTGCCACCGTTCCTTCACGTACCGCTCCCCGGCCAGGAACCCGCCGTGGATCGCTCCCCACACCACGAAGGTGACGGCGGCGCCGTGCCACAACCCGCCGATGACCATCGTCAGCACGAGGTTGCGATACATCCGCCTCTCGCCGTACCGGTTGCCGCCGAGCGGGACGTACAGGTAGTCGCGGAGCCAGCGGGACAGCGTCATGTGCCAGCGGCGCCAGAAGTCCTGCAGGGACAGCGCGCGGTACGGCGAGTCGAAGTTCTGCGGGAAGCGGATCCCGAGCAGCAGCGCACAGCCGATCGCGATGTCCGTGTAGCCGGAGAAGTCCGCGTAGATCTGGACCGCGTACGCGTAGACGCCCACGAGCAGGTCGAGGGGCCCGTGCGCCGCCGGCGCGCCGAACACGGGATCCACGATGGCGGTCGCGAGGTAGCTCGAGACGACCACCTTCTTGAACAGCCCGAAGCCGATGAGTCGGAACGCCTCCCCAGAGGGGATGCGACGCGGGTCGGCGGGGGCGCGCATCTGCGGCGCGAGCTCGCTGGCCCGCACGATGGGTCCGGCGACCAGATGGGGGAAGAACGACATGTAGAGCGCCAGCTCGTCGAGTCGCAGCGGTTGGAGCCGGCCGCGACCTATGTCGATGACGTAGCTGATGGCATGGAACGTGAAGAAGGAGATCCCGACGGGCAGCGCGATCTCGAGCACGGGTGGGCTGAGATCGAGTCCCACGGTTCGGGCGGCGGCCGCCACGCTGTCGACGAAGAACCCGTAGTACTTGAACCACCCCAGGACGGCCAGGTCGACCACGACCGCGGTGCGCACGAGGTTCGTGGACGTGGGGGTGCGGTCGCCCTCCGGCGTGAGCGCGCGGCGGATAAGCACCCCGAAGATCCAGCTCGTCACGATGGACCCCGCGAGCAGCAGGACGAACCGGGCATCGATGTACCCGTAGAACACGAAGCTCAGGCCCGTCATGACCCAGAGCCACAAGCGATAGGTGGGGCGCAGCAGCCAGCTGACGGTGAAGGCGACGAGGAAGAAGACGGCGAAGGCGACGGTGGGGAAGAGCACCCCGACCCCGCTACCCCGTCAGGTGTCGGGCGGCCAGCTCCGGGGCGACGATGTTGATCATCACACCGGTGCCCTGTTCGAACCCGGCGAGGCTGGTGAGGCGGGGCACGATGTGGACGTGCCAGTGGAAGGGGCCCTCGTGATGGTGCGGCGCGGTGTGGAAGACCAGGTTGTAGGCCGCATCGCCGACGCGGGATCGCAGCAGCCGCAGGGAGTCTCGAATGGCGCGACCAACCGCGACGACATCCGGTGGTGAGGTGTTCTCGAGGTGCACCTCGTGGGTGCGGGGGAGCACCAGCATCTCGTAGGGTGCGCCGCTCCAGAACGGGCACACCACCACTGCGCGGTCGTCGTCGATGACGATGCGGTGTCCCACCTGGAGCTCGGCCTCGGTCATGGTGCAGAGCAGGCAGGACTCGCCGAACCGACGGAACCCGGCTTCCTCCTCGGCGATCTCACCGGGCACGAACGGGATGCCGAGCAGCTGGCCATGCGGGTGCTCCAGCGACGCGCCGGCCTCGCGGCCCGCGTTGACGATCGCCTGCGTGTAGCGGACGGTCGACCGGCGGGCGTGGTCCTCCATGCGGTCGCGGATCGCGGCCATGGCCAGCCCGGCGTGCTTGTCGTCGAGGTCGGCCCAGCTGCCCGCGTGCTCTGGGCTGAAGACGAGCACCTCGTGCACGCCGCTCGCCGACGCCTGCGTGTAGACGGGGCCGAGGTTCTGGACGCGGAGTGGCTCGTTGCCCTCGAAGGCAGGGAAGAGGTTCGGCACCACCCGCACGAGCCACGTGCCGCTCGGGCCGTAGGTCTCGAGCGCCGGCGGCGTGGCCTCCTCGTTGCCCGGGCAGAACGGGCACTTGCGACCGGGGTCCGACTCGACCGGCAGCTGCCGGGAGACGAGCTCGCCCGGTCGCGCCGCGCGCTCGACGGCGACCGTGACCCAGCGCCCCGTCAGCGGGTTCAGGCGGAGCTGACTCATGGAGCAGCTGAGCTGGGGAATCGCACGGCTCGGACGTTACCGCGGCGGTACGCGGACACGTGGACGCCGGTGTCTGGTCCGAACGGCCGACCGTCCCAGCCGCCGTGCCGCCACGTGAGCTCGAGCCCCGCCACCGCGGCCATCGCGTCGAGCTGGACCAGGTCCGCGTAGCGAAGGTGCCACGGCCGAAGTCGGATGCCGGCCTCGGTGATGTGGATGTGCTGGCCCGTGATCGTCTGCTGGACCGCGTCGTGCCGGCTGACGGCGAGCACGACCTCGTCGGCCGCGATCACCCGTGGCGTGACCGCAACGCCGCTCGGGACATCGCGCGCGTCGGCTGGCACGAAGGCCTCGAGCACGAACACACCCTCAGGCGCGAGCAGGGCGGCGACGCGCGCGAGGCACCGCTGCTGTGCATCCGCCGAGCTGAGGTTGAAGAACGTGTTGAACGCGGCGAACACGACCGCGAAGGGGGGCACCGCGCCCAGCTCGAGATCGGCCATGTCACCCTGGACCAGCGTTAGCGCCTCGCTGCCCGGCTTGGCGCGCAGGCGGTCGAGCATCGCCCGCGACGCGTCGATCCCGTGGACCTCGAGCCCGCGCGCGGCAAGGGGCAGGGCCAGTCGGCCGGACCCGATCCCCAGCTCGAGCACGGCGCCTCCGCCGACCTCGTCGACGAGGTCGGCCAGCCGGGCCGTGCAGGCCGCCACGTCCGTGACGTCGGCGTACCAGTCGTCGTACACGTCGGCGAACCGGTCCCCGTAGGTGCTCGCCTCGTAGCCCTCCACCTGCCCAGTGTGGCGGGTGGAGCGCCCCGCGCTCGTCTGGGCCAGTAGAACGGGGGCGTGGACTGGGCCGCCCCTGATGCACCCGCTGCCGGCGGCGCCCCATCGACGCGGCGCGAGCGCTGGGTCGGGCCGACCGATCCCGTCCTGCTGGCCTCGGGCTTCCCCCGCCTCGCGCCGATGACCGCCTCCGACATCCTCGATGGCGGCTTCGCGATCCTCAAGCGGGCACCGGCGACGGTCATCGGTCTCACGGCGGCCTTCGTCGTGCCCGTGCAGGCGCTCGGTGCATGGTTCAACCGGGGCACCAGCGGCCTCGACCTCGGCGCGGCGTTCGCCCAGAGCGACACGTCGTTCCAGATCGACACCAGCGTGGCGAGCGGCAGCGCGACCCTCGTGCTCCAGATCGGGCCGATGATCGCGCTCGTCTTCGTGGCGGCCGGGCTCGCGAAGCTCGTCTCGGCATGGCACGTCGGTCACGACCTCACGCTCCGGCAGCTCCTGCGGGGCAGCGTGACGAGCGCCGGGCCGCTGCTCGTGGCGTGGCTCTTCGTCCACCTGCTCGAGCTGGGGTCGGTGATCGGGTTCGGCATCCTCCCGCTCGCCGTGATGACCTGGTTCCTGGTCACCGCTCCCGTGATCGGTGCGGAGCGGCTCGGGCCGATCCAGGCGATGCGTCGCTCGGCGCGCCTGGTGCACCGTCGGTTCTGGATGGTCCTCGGCGTGGCGCTGCTCAGCGGGCTGGTCGAGTGGCTGTTCGAGACGGCGATCGGCCTGCTCCCGTCGCTGCTGTCGCTCCTTCTCGGCACTGACGGGATCGCATGGGTGCTCCCCGCCGCCGTCGGCATCCTCACGCAGCTGATCACCACGCCCGTCGTCGCTGGCATCACGGTGCTGATCTACCTCGACCTGCGCGTGCGGACCGAGGCCCTGGACCTCGAGCTCGAGGCCATCGAGGCGTTCCCCGCGGCGGCCTGATGGGGCTCCCGCCGTCGGAGCAGGACCCCACCGCCGTGCGCGACCTCGCCGACCGGATCCTGGCCCAGCCGCGCTACGACCGCCCGCCCGAGTCGATCTCCGAGCGGGTGATGAGCTGGATCGGCGATCAGCTGGCCAAGGTGCTCGGGAGCCTCGTCGGCGGCGGCGGTGGCACGGTGCTCGCCTGGATCATCCTGGTGGCCGCCCTCGGCGCGGTCGGCTACCTCCTCGTCCGGCACGGCCGGGTCGCTCTCCCCGGCACCGCCACCGAGGACGGACCCGCGGTGATGGTGGAGCTGACCCGGTCGGCCGCCGAGTGGCGCCGGGAGGCGGATCGCCTCGAGGCGGACGGTCGCTGGGCCGAGGGGCTCCGGTGCCGTCATCGAGCGCTGATCGCCGACCTCGTGCGTCGCGGGATCATCCCGGAGCAGGCGGGGCGCACGGCGGGGGAGTACGTGCGGGACGTCGCGACGGGCCTCCCGACGGCCGCCGCTCCCTTGGCGGCTGCCACCGAGCTGTTCGAGGCGGCCTGGTACGGCGGTGCCACGACTGGCGCGGCCGAAGCGGCCCGGTTCGAGGCGCTCGACGCCAGCGTGCTGGCGGTTCGGCACTAAGTGGTGCCCGTGTCGCGGGGGGCCGTGGTGGCGGGGTGCGTCGCCGTCGGGCTGCTCGCCGTGGCGCTGCTCGGGGGCGCTCCCAACGACGGACCCCCGCTCGACCCGCGCTCGGACGCCCCGCTCGGTACGAGCGCCCTCGTGGCGCTCCTCGAGGGACTCGGCGCCGACGTCGAGCTCTCCGTCGGCCTGCCGGACACGGGAGACGACGTGGCGCTGCTCCTGTCCGACCGCCTCGACGAGGAGCAGACGGGCGAGGTGCAGGCGTGGGTGCGCAGCGGCGGCACGCTCGTCGTCACGGACCCGGGATCATCGCTCGTGCCGGCGAGCTCCCTCCCGTCGGCCCCGGTCGATCCCGAGGTGCTCGACCGCGGGATCTGCACGGTCCCCGCGTTCGACGGGGTGGAGAGGGTCGACGGTGGCGCGGCCACCCGCTACGACACCGGGTTCAGCCAGGCATCCTGCGTCGGCACCCGGGACTTCGCCTTCGTGGTGCTCTCCGCCGAGGGGGAGGGCGACCTCGTCGCCGTCGGTGGCGCCGCCTTCGCCACCAACGAGCGGCTGGGCGAGGAGGACAACGCCGTCCTGGCGGCCGGCTTGCTCGCGCCTCGCTCGGGCATGCGGGTGCGCTTCGTCGACGCGCCTCTCCCTGCCGGGGGCGGGGACAAGACCCTGTCGGACCTCGTGTCCGATGGTGTGCGGCGCGCCGGCCTGCAGCTCGGCCTGGCCTTCGTCGTGTACGCGCTCTGGCGCGCGATCCGTCTCGGGCACCCGGTTCGTGAGCCGCAGCCGGTCGAGATCGCCGGCTCGGAGCTGGTTGCGGCGGCCGGCCGGCTCCTCGAGCGCGGCCGCGCGCCGGGCGAGGCGGCGGAGGTGCTCCGCGAGGGGTTGCGGCGCGGGCTGCGAGCTCGCCTCGGAATCCCCTCCGACGTCCCGCCCGAGACCTTGGCCCGGGTGGTCGCCGAGCGCTCGGCCGTCGATCTGCACGAGGCGCAGGCCGCCATCGGCGATCATGCCGTCACCAGCGACGACGAGCTCGTGGCCGTCGCCCGAGCCGTCGCCGCCGTCCAGCAGGAGGTCCTCCATTGACGCAGACCAGCTCCGCGGACCCGCGGGCGGCCGTGCTGGCCGTGCGGGAGGAGGTGGGCAAGGTCGTCGTGGGCCAGGAGGGGACGCTCTCGGGGCTCGTCACCGCCCTGCTCGTGAACGGCCACGTGCTGCTGGAGGGCGTGCCGGGTGTCGCCAAGACGCTCCTCGCCAAGGCGCTGGCGTCCTCACTCGACCTCGGCTTCGCCCGGGTGCAGTTCACGCCCGACCTGATGCCGGCGGACGTGATCGGCCAGGTCATCTTCAGCCAGGGCCAGGCGGCCGGATCCGCCGGAGAGTTCCGGTTCCGCGAGGGTCCGGTGTTCACGAACCTGCTGCTGGCCGACGAGATCAACCGCACGCCGCCGAAGACCCAGTCGGCACTGCTCGAGGCCATGGAGGAGCGGCAGGTCACGATCGAGGGCCAGGCTCGTCTGCTGCCGGATCCCTTCATCGTCGTGGCCACGCAGAACCCCATCGAGTACGAGGGCACCTATCCGTTGCCGGAGGCCCAGCTCGATCGGTTCCTCCTCAAGCTGCACGTCGGGTACCCATCCGCCGAGCAGGAGCAGGAGGTGCTGCGGCGCCATGACGAGGGGCTCGATCCGCACGACGTGGCGTCGGTCGTGCGGCCCGTCGCGAGCGCCGCCGATCTCGCCGCTGCCCGCGTGCTCGTCGACGCGGTGCGCGTCGAGGCCCCGGTCCTGGCCTACATCGTGAGCCTGGCGCAGGCCACGCGCGACTCCGCGTCGCTCTCGCTCGGTGTGTCGCCTCGCGGATCGGCGATGCTCCTCCACGCGGCGAAGGCGTGGGCGTGGCTCAGCGGCCGTGAGTTCGTCACGCCTGACGAGGTGAAGGCGATCGCGAAGCCCGCGCTGCGGCACCGCGTGCAGCTGCGGCCGGAGCTCGAGCTGGAGGGCGCCACGGTCGACGGCGTCCTCGACGGCCTGCTCGCCACCGTCCCGGTGCCGCGGTGATCGATCCGTTGCCGTGAGGCCAGTCCTCACCCGTCGCGCCGCGCTCGTGGCAGCGGGGCTGGCCCTCGTGGTGCTCGCGATCCCGGCCGACGGGCTGCTCTGGGTGCTCGGCGTGGTCAACCTCGGCCTCCTGGCGGTCGTGCTCGTCGACGTCGCGCTGGCCGTCGACCCCACACGGCTCGAGATCACGCGCACCGTGCCCCCCGTCCTGGTCCTGCGCTCGACCGGCGACCTGACGTGGGCCGTGCGCAACCCGGGCGACCACACGGTGCGGGTCGCCCTCGCCGATGACCTGGCCCCGTCACTGCGTGCCTCCAGCCGGCGGCTCCGCGGCGCCGTCCCGGCCGGAGCCACGCTCCGGAGCACCGTCACGCTCCGCCCGAGCCGTCGGGGCCGCTTCGAGATCCGCTCGCTTGTCGTGCGCGTCGAGGGTCCGCTCGGGGTGGGTGCGCGGCAGCGTCGACTCGACCGGCCAGACCTCCTGCGGGTCCACCCTGCCTTCCCGAGCCGGGAGGAGGCCGAGCTGCGCATCAACAAGGCGCGCATCCTTGAGGTGGGGCTCCGGTCGGCGAAAGGCCGCGGTGGCGGCACCGAGTTCGACCAGCTTCGTGAGTACGGCGTCGACGACGAGGTGCGCCGGATCGACTGGGCCGCCACCGCGCGCGCGGGCAAGGCGATGGTCCGCACCTACCGAGCTGAGCGAAACCAGAACGTGCTCCTGCTCCTCGACAACGGTCGCGTGATGGCCGGCCAGGTGGCCGACGTGCCGCGCGTTGAGCACGCCATGGACGCGCTCATGTGCCTTACGACCGTTGCCACCCGGCTGGGCGACCGCTGTGGCCTCGTCGCGTTCGACCGCTCCGTTCGGGTGGTGCTCCCCGCCAGAGCGGGACGCGATCAGCTCGGGCGCGTCTCCGAGGCCATGTTCGACCTCGAGCCCGCGCTCGCGGAGAGCGACTACCGAGGCGCCTTCAGCCAGGTGCTCGCCCGCTTCAGGCGCCGAGCGCTCATCGTGCTGTTCACCGACCTCGTCGAGCAAGCCGTGGGGGAGTCGCTCCTGCCCGCAATGCCTCTGCTCGTGCGCCATCACATCGTCCTGATCGCGGCCGTGCGCGATCCGGACATCGTGCGCTGGGCCACGCAACCGGCGCACGGGTCCGGCGGGGCGTACCGCTCGGCGGCCGCCACGATGGCCCTCGCCGAGCGCGACCGGGCCGCGGCACGCCTCCGCGGCATGGGCGCCGTCGTCATCGACGCCCCGCCCGACCTGCTCGCGCCCCGCCTCGCCGACGCCTACCTCGAGCTCAAGGCCCGCGGCGACCTGTAGTCGTCGTCGCTCGCCTTCGGCGAGCTCCTCCGGGCTGGGCGGTGCGCCCTGCGGGCGCGCTGACTGCTGGCCGCTCAGGACACGGCGGAGCCGGTCCTTCCCGGGTGGGGTGCTCCGGCGGAGCCTCTGCCCCCCACACCCCCCGCCGCCAACCCCCGAACGTCACCTGACGCCGCACTAGGCCCGGGCGGCGGCGTGGTCCCTGGCTCGTTGCTTCTCTAGGCGCTCGTGCTCGCCGAAGGCACCCGTGTAGCCCTCGCTCGCGGCCCGGCGGCCGAGCAGCAGGACGTACGACCAGAAGGCGGCGAAGACGGCCACCCCGATGCCGATCCGCATCGACGTGTGGAGGCCGCTGGGGGTAACGAACCCCTCGATCGTGCCCGCGACCACGAAGGCGAGGATCAGCCCGAGCGCGATGACGGCCGACCGGCGACCCTGCTCCGCGAGCGCCTCGCTGCGCGTCCGGTCTCCTGGGTCGATGATGGCCCACCCGATCGCGAGCCCGGCCCCGCCCGCCACGACGATCGCGGACAGCTCGAGGAGGCCGTGCGGCAGGATCAGCCCGTAGAACTTCGACTGCTGGCCGACGGCCGCGAAGAGCCCGGCGGCCTGGCCCAGGTTGGCGCCGTTGGTCACCAGGATGAAGGCGGTGCCGACGCAGAGGAAGATGCCCGACGCGAACGCCAGGAAGCTCACCTGGATGTTGTTGACGGTCACCGCCGTCGCGAACTCGCTGGCCGGCGCCGAGGAGTAGTACGCCTCGAAGTCGTCCTGGACGTAGGCCTCTCGAAGCGCCTCGGGCGACGCCGCCTCCAGGGCCGCGTCCGACCCGGCCAGCCACGCGCCCATCAGCACAGCCGGCACGAACAGGAGGAGGGCGGACACCAGGACGAACCGTCGTGCGTGCCACACCGCGGCGGGGAAGCTCGTGGTGAAGAAGCGCACCATCCCGGCGAGCGATCGAGATCGGGTGCCGTACAGGACGCCGCCCGCCGTGGCGACGAGACCCGTCAGGCGCGCCACGAGCGCCGGGTCCGCCTTCTGCGTCCGGGCGTGCGAGAGGTGGGCGGACGCCCGCTGGTAGAGCTGCACCAGCTCCTCGACGTCGGCGGGCCGCAGCCTGGCGCGGGGGGCACCCGCAGCCGCGGTGAGCTGCTCGAGCCGTTGCCAGCCCGCCTGGTTGCTGGTGATGAAGCGGTCGACGTCCACGGGAGGGGCGGCCACGCCGCGTGAGGTGGCCGCCAGTACCGTAGCCATCGGATGGCCACCCACCCCCGCGGCATCGTCACGCCCGAGGCCGTCGTGCTCGACTTCGAGACGGCGGGCATCGCGTCGCGCGGGCTCGGTCGACTCCTCGACACGCTCATCCAGGGCGCGCTCCTGTTCGCTCTCCTGCTGCTCGTGGGGTTCGCCGTCCACGGTTCGCTGGGCATCGTCACGGTGACCGTCGGCATCGCGGCCATCGTGATCGGGTACCCGATCCTCTGCGAGACGCTGATGCGCGGTCGATCGCCGGGCAAGGCCGCCCTCGGGCTCCGCGTCGTCACCGTCGAGGGCGCACCCGTGGCGCCGCGCCACGCCTTCATCCGCTCCACCGTCGGGATCGTCGACTTCTTCGTCCCGCCAGGTGGTCTGTTCGCCGTCGTCACCTCCCTCTTGTCACCCACGAGCCAGCGCCTGGGCGATCTCGTGGCCGGCACGATCGTGCTGCGCGAGCGCAGCGCGTCCGCGCCCGCCATGGCCATCTGGTTCAGCCCGCCCGCCGGGCTCGCCGGGTACGCGGAGAGCCTCGACGTCACGGTGGTGACCGACGCCCAGCTCGCGGTGGTCCGGTCGTTCCTGCTCCGCGTGGAGGATCTCGTCCCCGAGGCGCGGTCGGCGATGGCGCTGCGCCTGGCGACGCCAATCGCGACGGCCATGCACCACCGAGCGCCGCCCGGCGTGTACCCGGAGCTGTTCCTCCTGTGCGTCGTGGCGGCCCACCAGCGTCGCGCCCACGCGCCCGCCCCGCCCCCGCCGCCTCTACCGCCCCCGCCGCCCCCCGCGCCACCGGAGCGCCCGCTGGTGGCGCCGGCCGCCGATGACCCTGGGCGCTACGCCCCACCCAGCTGATGGATCGCGCCTGGCACTACCTCGACCACGCCGCCAGCTCACCGCTGCGCGCCGAGGCGCTGGCGGCGATGCTGCCCGCACTGCGCGACGGCGTCGGCAACCCGTCCGGGGCCCACGCCCTCGCCCGGCGGGCGCGGTCGGCGCTCGACGGTGCTCGGGAGCGGCTCGCCGAGGTGGTCGGCTGCGCGCCGGGGGAGGTCGTCTTCACGAGCGGGGGAACCGAGGCCGACAACCTCGCGGTCCGTGGGGTGCTCGGTACGCGGCCGGGCACGGCGGTCTGCAGCGCGATCGAGCACCACGCAGTCTTGAATCCCGTGCTGGCCGCCGGCGGGCGCGTCGTGCCCGTCGATCGGCGCGGGCTCGTCGACCTCGACGCGCTGGCGGCATCCCTCGACGAGGACGTGGCGCTCGTGTCGGTGATGCTCGTGAACAACGAGGTCGGCACCATCCAGTCCCTCGCGGCGATCGCCGAGGTCGTTCGCCTCCGCGCCCCCCGAGCGGTGCTCCACACGGATGCCGCGCAGGCTCTCTGCTGGGTCGACGTCCGGGAGGCGACCGCGGCGGCCGACCTCGTCACGCTCGCGTCGCACAAGTGCGGCGGTCCGGTCGGCACCGGGGCGCTCGTGGTCCGGCGAGACGTCGCCATCGAAGCGCAGCTGCTCGGCGGTGGGCAGGAGCGTGAGCGTCGCAGCGGCACCCAGGACGTCGCCGGTGCGCTTGGCTTCGCCGCCGCCGCACAGGCCGCGGCGCACCAGCGGCCGTCGCTGGTCGCCCGCGCGGCCCGTTGGCGAGAAGCGCTCGTCGACGCGGTCGCCCGGGGCGTCCCGGGCTCGATCGAGAGCGCGGTCGCGCCGGATCAGGGTCGCGACCACCTCGTGAGCGGCATCGTGAACCTGTGCCTCCCAGCCGTCGACAGCGAGGCCTTGCTCTACGTCCTCGAGCACGAGCACGCCGTCCTCGCCAGCGCGGCGTCGAGCTGTGCGAGCGGGGCCCAGGAACCGTCGCACGTGCTCGTCGCCCTCGGGATCGACAGAGCCCTGGCCGCCGGATCCCTGCGCGTGTCGTTCGGGTGGTCGACGTCCGACGACGACGTCGATGCGGCCCGGTTCGAGGTGCCGGTTGCCGCTCGTCGGCTGCAGGCACACGCGCGTGACGGAGCCCCGGCATGAGCGACCGCGTCCTCGTCGCGATGTCCGGCGGGGTCGACTCGTCGGTGGCGGCCGCGCTGCTCGTGGGGGCTGGCCACGAGGTGGTGGGTGCCACGATGAAGCTCTGGGGCGGCCCGTCCGACTCGGGCTGCTGCTCGGTGGCCGACGTCGACGACGCCCGGTCGGTGGCCCGCCGTCTCGACATCGAGCACCACGTGTTCAACTTCGGCGACGACTTCGATGAGCACGTCGTCGCGCCGTACGTCGCGGACCACGCGGCCGGCCACACGCCGAACCCGTGCATCGAGTGCAACCGTCACCTCAAGTTCGACCGGCTGCTCCGCAGGGCGGACGCGCTCGGGTTCGAGTGGGTGGCCACGGGCCACCACGCGCGCATCGTGGAGCACGCCGATGGCACGCACCGCGTCGCGCGCGGGGCCGACCGCGCCAAGGACCAGTCGTACGTGGTGCACGTCCTCACCCGCGATGTGATGCGTCGTGTGCGCTTCCCGGTCGGGCACCTCACCAAGGACGATGTGCGCGCCGAGGCGGCGCGGCTCGGCCTGACCACTGCGACCAAGCCGGACAGCCAGGATGTCTGCTTCATCACAGCCACTCGTGGGCGCGCCGCGTTCCTCGGCGACCGGATCACGACGCGGCCCGGGCGGGTCGTCGACGGCACCGGCGCGACGGTGGGCGAGGTGCCGGCCGTCGAGCTCGTGACGCTCGGGCAGCGCCGCGGTCTCGGGTCGCCGGGCGGTGGTCACCCCTGGTACGTCATCGACGTGGACGTGACGACGGCGACGGTCACCGTGGGCTCGGCGGCCGACCTCCGCGTGGGCGCTGCGCTGCTCGACGGTCTGACGTGGGTCGGGTCACCCGAGCGCGGACCGCTGACCGCGCAGGTGAGCGCGCACGGCGACCCGCGCCCGTGCCACGTCGAGGGGGCCACGGTCGTCTTCGACGAGCCCTCTCGGCGCGTCGCGCCCGGCCAGAGCGTGGTGCTCTACGACGGCGACCTCGTGGTGGGCGGCGGCACCGCGGCGGCGTAGCGCCCCACTACCCGATCGGGATGCGGTGGCCGGCGGCGGCGGCGAGCACCGCACCCGGGCGGGTGGGGGTGAACAGCAACCGATCCACCGACTCGACCTGCACGGTCTTGTCAGCACGGCGCGGGGAGACGACGGCGGGCTCGGTGAGCTCGAGCTGCAGCACCAAACCGACGGCCTGTCGGGTCAGGTCCATCGCCAGGTCGACCGCGTCCGCGGGCGCCGGCCCGAGGCGGCGGATCGTGCCGCGGGGGAACAGGACCGCCTCGACCAGGGCCTGCTCGTCGTGGAGCACGAGGCCGGCCGGAACCAGCACGACCCAGCGCCGGGCCATCCCGTGGAGGGCACGCGCGGCCGCGGCGGAGAGGGGGAGCCCCGCGGCGAGGACCACCACCCCGGCGGCCCACTGCCGGGCCGCGAGCAACAAGGGCCCGGCGACGGGCCCCGCCACCGCCGCCATCCAGGCGAGCGGCACCGGGCCGAGCACGAGCGGCGTCGGCACGCGCAACGGGAGCCGGACCTCGTCGCCGTACGCCGACCCGTTGACGAACGTCTGACCGGTGAGGGGCGAGAAGGCCGCCACGACGACGAGCGCGGCCCCGACGACGGCGGCCGCGTCCGTGAGGTCCGGGTCGCCCGCCAGCGCAGCCCAGTTCGCGGCGGCGAGAGCGGCGGGCGCGGCGATGCGCAGCGCGGTGAGGCTCACCGTGCGGGGGAGGAGCACCGCGATGAGCACGGCGACCCAGGTCCCCCAGGCGAGGACGGCGGCCGTGCGCGCCACGGCGAGGCTGTGCTCGCCCAGGGCGTCGCCGAGGGCGGCTCCCATCAGGAGCGGCAGCAGCGCCCACGCGGCGCGCGCGGGCCAGGGACCGTGGAGGACGTGCATGGGCACGCTGAGATTTGCCCACGCGCCTCACCGGTGGCCATTCTCGGGATGACCAGACCAGGGGGAAGCGTGGCTTCGGAGCACGAGCGTCGATGAAGGTCCTCGACCTTCAGCACGGGGTGGCCAGCTCGATCGGCAGCCTGCCGCACACGGATCCACGCGCCGCGGCCACGTTCATCCTCGAGCGCCAGCCCCGGCTCCCGGCGGCGCCATCGCTGCCCAGCCGGTCGGGCATGGAGCGGATGATCGCCCAGGCCGCGTGGGGCATCGCCGGGGTGCAGGTGCTGCCCGACGGCTCATTGGCCCTCGACGACCCGCTGCTCGATCCCCGCGCACCGCTCACGACGGCTGGCATCGACGGCGAGCCCTTCGTCGGCCTGCGCGCCTTCCTCGGCGCAGTCGCGGGTCGCCGCGCGCCGATCAAGCTGCAGCTCACCGGTCCCGTGACCCTGGGCATCGCGCTGCTGAACCTCGGCGTACCCGCCCGGAGTGCGTTCTCCGTGGCGGGCTCGGCCGTGCGGGCCCGAGCCCGCACGCTCGTAGCGGCCGCGCAGGAGACGGCGCCGATGGCGCCGCTCGTCGTCTTCCTCGACGAGCCCGGCCTGACGGCAGCCATGCACCCAGGCTTCCCCCTCGATCCCAACCGCACCATCGACCTCGTCTCGAGCGCGCTGGCCACCATCGAGCCGCATGCCGTCACCGGCCTGCACTGCTGCGGCCCGGCCGACTGGCGCGTGGTGCTCCAGGCAGGCCCCCAGCTCCTGTCGCTGCCCCTCGACGCGGGCGCGGTGGAGCACGCGGGCGCGCTCGGCGCGTTCCTCGAGCGAGGCGGGCGCGTGGCCTGGGGTGCGGTGCCCACCACCGGACCGCTCGGCTCCACGCCAGAGCGCCTGTGGCAGCACCTCTCGGCGGAGTGGTGTGCCCTCACCGAGGCCGGCTGCGATCCGGTGCTGCTCCGCGAGCAGGCGCTGGTCACGCCGGTCTGCGGGCTCGCGCTGCACACCGAGGACCAGGCCGACCTGGTCCTCGGCCTCGCGAACCAGGTCGCGCGGCGGCTCCAGACGCAGACGCTCGGCATGCGGCTCACCGTCGGCGCGTAGCCGCTCGCGGCTCGGAGGCGATCTCAGCGCCACGCCCGGTCGGTACGATCGGCGCCCATGCCGGCTGACCGCTCCATGGCCGCCGCCCGCGCTCGGCACGACGAGCTGAGCCGGGCCATCCGTGACGCCCGCTACCGCTACTACGTCCTGTCCGACCTCGCGATGCCGGACGCGGCGTTCGACGCACTCCTCCAGGAGCTCGAAGCCCTCGAGGCGCGCGTGCCGGAGCTCCGCACGTCCGACTCGCCGACCCAGCAGGTGGGCGCGCCGCTCGACGAGGCGTTCCCGCCCTTCGAGCACCTCGAGGCGATGCTCTCCCTCGACAACGTCTTCAGCGAGGACGACCTCCGGTCCTGGTCGGACCGCGTCGCGCGAGGCCTGCCGGCCGGCACCGTCGTCCGCTGGGCGTGCGAGCTCAAGATCGACGGCACGGCGATCAGCTGCGTCTACCGCCACGGAGTGCTCGCGAGCGGAGCCACGCGGGGAACCGGCACGGTGGGGGAGACGGTGACCCAGCAGCTCCTGACGCTCGACGACGTGCCCTACCGGCTGGCCGACGAGCACCCCCCGGACGTGATCGAGATCCGAGGCGAGGTGTACTACCCCGTCGAGCGCTTCAACCAGATGAACGAGGAGCGAATCGAGCGCGGCGAGCCCGCCTTCATGAACCCGCGGAACGCGGCGTCCGGCGCGCTGCGGCAGAAGGACCCGAGCAAGGTCCGTGAGCGGCCACTTGCGATGTGGGTCCACGGTCTCGGGCACTTGGAGGGTCGCTCGTTCGCGACCTACTCGGAGTTCCTCGACTGGGCCAGGGGTGCCGGGCTCCCCGTACCTGCCGCGTCCACCGTCGTCGGGAACATCGACGAGGTGTGGCGCCTCATCCTCGACTTCACCGAGCGCCGGCACTCGTTCGGCTTCGAGGTCGACGGCGTGGTCATCAAGGTCGACGACATGGACCAGCGGCATATCCTCGGCGCAACGGCCAAGGCGCCGCGCTGGGCGATCGCCTACAAGATGCCGCCGGTCGAGCAGCAGACGGTCCTGCGCGCCATCGAGGTGAACGTCGGCCGCACCGGGAAGGCCACGCCGTTCGCCGTCCTCGAGCCCGTCGCCGTCGCGGGCGTGACGATCACCAACGCCACGCTGCACAACGAGATCCAGGTCCTCGTCAAGGACGTGCGCGTGGGCGACACGGTCATCGTCCGCCGCGCCGGCGATGTCATCCCCGAGGTCGTCGGCAGCGTGAAGGGTCGGCGACCGGCCGGCGCCCGACCGTGGCGCATGCCGGCCACCTGTCCGGCGTGCGCCCAACCGCTCGTCCGCCAGGAGGGGGAGGGCCACCACTTCTGCGAGAACGTCGACTGCCCGAGCCGGATCGAGGCCTCCCTGATCCACCTCGCGTCCAGGGGTGCCCTCGACATCGAGGGGTTGGGCGAGAAGACCGTCCGCCAGCTCCGCGACCTCGGTTGGCTGGACGACCTCGCCGACGTGTTCCGGCTCGAGGCGCACCGCGCGGAGCTGCTCGAGCTCAAGGGGTGGAAGGAGCGGAGCGTCGACAAGCTGGTCGACGGCGTCCGGACGGGCGCGCAGCGCCCCCTCGAGCGGCTCCTGGTCGCGCTGAACATCCGCCACGTCGGTCCCACCGTGGCGAAGGATCTCGCCCGCCACCTCCGCTCGCTCGACGGCATCCAGGCTGCGTCTGCCGACCAGATCGCGGCCATCGCGGGCATCGGTCCGACGATCGCGGCGGCCGTGCGGGCGTGGTTCGACACCCCTCGCAACGCCGAGCTCGTGCACGATCTGGGGCGCCTCGGCGTCCGCACCGACACCGATCTCCCGGAGCCAGCGGCGGTGGACGCCCTGCCACTCGCGGGTCTGACGTTCGTCGTCACCGGCACCCTCGAGGCGTTCACGCGCGACGACGTGAAGGCGCAGCTGGAGGCGCTCGGCGCCAAGGTGAGCGGGAGCGTTTCTGCGAAGACCACCGCGCTGATCGCAGGCGCCGAGGCCGGTTCCAAGCTGGAGAAGGCGCAGGAGAAGGGCGTGCCCGTGCTGACGGAGGGCTCGCTCGAGCAGCTGCTCGGCGGCGCGGGGCTGACCGAGGTGCTCGCCGGCCCGGCCTGATCCGACGTCAGGTCAGAGCGCCTCGAAGCACCACGAGAACGACTGGTCGCCGCCGCCCCCGCGCCCCACGGCCGACCTCCACACGACCGCAAGGACGCAGTTGGGACCCGCGTTGAGCTGCTCGACGACCTTGCCGTCGCCCGGCGTGAAGAACACCTGGTTCTGCTCGGGCACGACGCGCAGCTCGTCCGCAGGGATCTCCACGCCGTTCACCACGAGCGTCCCCTCGTACCCGGGGGCGAGGTCGATGCCGAGCTCTGCCTGGCGGATGACCGAGTCGCCCTCGCTCGGGACAAGCCGTTCCACGACATCCGGCCGGCCGGAGACGGTCACCGGGTCCTTGTCGCCGGTGTCCGTGGCCCGCACGCCGAGGTAGAGGGCGGCGACGGCGACCGTGACCATCGCCGCGATCAGGAGGCGGAAGCGGGCGTCGGCGTCGACCATGCTGGCCAGTCTGACCCGTGACGCCCCGCTGGGGTGCACCGGGCCGAGGGGACCACCGGATACCCTCGCTCCGTGGTCATGTCCCGCATGGCGGACCAGATCGGTCGCGTCCTGAGCGGGCGGTATCGGCTCATCGCCCCCGTCGGAACCGGCGCGTCGGCCCAGGTGTTCCTGGCCGACGACGTGCGCCTGCGCCGTCGGGTGGCGGTGAAGGTCCTGCACGCTGCGCTCGCCGACGACGACGCGTTCCTGCGGCGCTTCCGCGCCGAGGCTCAGGCCGCCGCGGCCCTCAACCATCCGAACATCGTCGCCGTGTACGACTGGGGCCACGATGATGGCGCGCCGTACATCGTCACCGAGTACCTCGGCGGCGGCAGCCTGCGGGCGGTCCTCGACCAGGGGGTTCGTCTGACGCTGTCGCAGGCCCTGCTCGTCGGCCTCGAGACGACGCGGGCCCTCGACTACGCGCACCGTCGGGGATTCGTGCACCGCGACGTCAAGCCCGCCAACCTGCTTTTCGGGGACGAAGGCCGCCTGCGGGTCGCCGACTTCGGGCTGGCTCGCGCGCTCGCCGAGGCAGCGTGGACCGAGCCGCAGGGAGCGGTGCTCGGCACGGCGCGCTACGCCTCCCCCGAACAGGCGCAGGGGCAGCCCGTGGACGGCAAGGCCGACGTCTACTCGCTCGGTCTAGTGCTCATCGAGGCCGTCACCGGCCAGGTGCCGTTCTCGGCCGACACCACGATCGCCACGCTGATGGCCCGTGTCGGCAAGGCCGTCGAGGTGCCCGATGCGCTCGGACCCCTGCAGAAGCCGCTCGCACGCGTCGGGCTCCCCGACCCGGTCGACCGCCCGGACGCCGGCGAGCTCTCCATCGCCCTGATGGCCAGCGCGGAGGACCTGCCGCGCCCGGCCCCGCTGCCGCTCGCGACAGCCTCGCCGATCGTCGACCTCACGGCCGCCGACTCAGACGCCACGATGCTGGGCGCGGCGATGGGGGGAACCCGGCTGGCCGAGGCGGGCGAGGTGACGGTGGTCGACGGCGCGCCCGTCGCAGCGCACTCGCCGCCGCCCGAGTACCTGGACGACGACCTCGCCGTCGGCAGCGACGGAGACGGCGGCCGGGGTCGCCGCTGGCCGTGGGTGATCGTCGCGGCGATCCTGGCCGCACTGGTCGGCACCGGGGCGGCGTTCGCGTGGAACGAGGTGCGGACCCCCAGCTACGAGGTCCCGACCCTCGTCGGGGATACGGAGGCGAAGGCACGCGAGGCCGTGGCCGACTACGGCTTCGAGATCGAGGTCCGCGACACGAGGCAGGACGGCAGCACGCCCGGACAGGTGCTCGACACCGACCCCAAGGCGGGCGAGCAGCTCGACGAGGGCGGCACGCTCGTGCTGTTCGTCTCCCTCGGGAACACGCCGGCGCCCGTGCCCACGAACGCCGACCTCGCCGGCAAGACTCTCGATGAGGCCATCGAGCTCCTCGCCGACGCGGGCCGCTTCACCCCGGATGTGACCGAGGTCGAGTCCGAGGAGGTCGCCGCGGGGCGTGTCATCTCCCTCGGGCCGGACGTGCCGGCCGAGCTCCCCAAGGGCGATCCCGTGCCGATCATCGTGTCGAAGGGCCCCGCCCCCCGGCCGATCCCCGGCGGCCTCGAGGGCAAGACGTTCGACGAGGCGGTGACGGCGCTCGAGGCAGTGCAGCTGAAGGCCAAGAAGGTCGAGGAGTTCAGCGACGACGTCGAGGCCGGGAAGATCATCGAGCTCCGCCCCGCCTCCGGCAGCGCCCCGCGCGACAGCGAGGTGGAGGTCGTCGTGTCCAAGGGCCCGGACCTCGTGGCGGTGCCCGCGGTCGACGGCAAGACGCTCGACCAGGCGGTGCAGGCCCTCGAGGCAGCAGGCTTCGTCGTCGGCGACGCGTTCGGCCCCGCCAACGGCGACCCGTTCCTCACCGACCCCGCAGCGGGCACGAAGGTCCGCCGCGGCGCGACCGTCGACATCTACCTCCGCAGGTAGCCCCAAGTACAGTGCGCCGACGCGGCCAGACCGGCACGCGACGCCGCAGGAGAAGAGGGCAGCGTGGGGTCACTCGAGGGTCGGGTCGCCGTCGTCACTGGCGCAGGCCGAGGGCTCGGCCGTGAGCACGCGCAGCTCTTCGCGGCCGAAGGGGCCAAGGTGGTCGTCAACGACCTCGGCGAGGTGGCCGAGGAGACTGTCGCGGAGATCCGCGACGCCGGCGGTACGGCCATCGCGTCGAACCACGACATCACCGACTGGGACGGCGGCCGCCAGCTCATCGACGCGGCCGTGAGCGAGTTCGGCGGCCTCGACGTCCTCGTCAACAACGCGGGGATCCTGCGCGATCGCATGCTCGTGTCGATGTCCGAGGCCGAGTGGGACGACGTCGTCGATGTGCACCTGAAGGGTCACTTCGTCCCGACCCGGTTCGCGGCCGCGCACTGGCGCGAGCGGGTCAAGGCAGGCGAGACCGTCAACGCCTCCATCATCCACACGTCCTCGACCTCGGGCCTGCTCGGCAACCCCGGGCAGACCAACTACGGCGCCGCCAAGGCGGGCATCGGATCCTTCAGCATCATCTGTGCGCAAGAGCTGGCGCGCTACGGCGTGCGCTCCAACTGCATCGCGCCAGCCGCTCGGACCCGGCTCACGGAGGCCACGCCGGGGTTGGGTGAGGTGGTGGCTGCACCCAGCGAGGGCTTCGACGTGTGGGATCCGGCGAACGTCTCTCCGCTCGTCGCATACCTCGCCACCGCGGGGTGTGACATCACCGGCCGCACCTTCTTCGTGCAGGGCGGCACGGTGCGCCTGATGGAGCCGTGGAGGATGGGCGAGCGCCTCGAGCGCGACCACCGCTGGTCCATCGACGACCTCGCGGAACAGCTCCCAGGGATCCTCGGCTAGCGGTTCGAGAACCGCCGGCGAGCGCCGAGGACCTGCCGAACCTCGGGTGTACGATCGGCCTTGAGACACGTGCCCGGCTCGCTGGGGCGGCGTGCTGGACGTGGCGTTCCCCAGCCGCCGCGATGAGGCCGCCGCCCCAGCCGGTCGGGCACGAACGGCCCCGTCAGTCGGAGGTGATCTCCTTGATCTTGGCGGCGATCTCGGCCTGGGCCGGATCCGGCGTGCCCGACTGCATGGCCATCATCTTCGTCATGTCGCCCTGGACCTTGATCTTGCCGGCCATGAACGCCTGCATCCCCGCCTGCGGGTTGCCGTCGACGAGGATCGCCTTGGCGGTCACGTAGTCGAGCGTGACGGTGAGGTCTGGGTTCTCGAGGTGCCCCATGTCCATCTGCATCTCGCCACCTGAGGTGTCCATGTGGGCCTCGATGGTGCCGTCGCCGAACGGGACCTCGGTGATGATCTGGTTCATCCGCACCGCGTGGGCGGGCGGAGCCGTCTCGCCGGCGTGCGCCTCGCGGATCTTCTTGGCCTCGTCGAGCCACTCGTCGGACAGGAACGGGTACTGCGCCACGGCGGCGGACCTCCACGATCGGGTTTGGGGCGGGCGCACCCTATCCCCGATTGCAGTGCGCGTGCAGGTAGTCGCGGTCAGGCCGGAGCGGCCGCTCGGGCCCCACGCAGGGCGTCCGCGATCGCCTGCTCGTCGGCTGCCACCGAGTGCACGACGTAGCGCGCCACGAAGGCTCCGAGCTCGTCGAGCGGCACCGAGATCCGCCCGGTCCGGTGGAAGTGGGAGAAGTGTCCGACCGAGCCCACGACGCCCAGCGCCATCAAGGTCGGGTCCTCCTCGCGGATCGTGCCGTCGGCCTGGCCGGCCTTGATGATCCGCACCATGTCGCGGATGTGCTGCTGCGTGCCCTGGCGCAGCACGTCCGTGAAGTTGCGTCCCTCGACCTCCAGGAGCGAGAAGAAGTGGGCGTGCTCGGCCATGAAGTGCACGGAGACGTCAGTGCCGCGGTAGAGGTTCACCAGCGGCGGGGCTTCGGGGTCGAGGGCCTTGCCCTGCTCACGACGCAGGTTGAGGCGGATGCTGCCGGCGAGCTCCTCGAACAGCGCTTCCTTGTTCTCGAAGTACCAGTAGAAGAGCCCCTTGGCGACGCCGGCCGCGCGCACGATGTCGATCACCCGGGTCTCGGCGTATCCGCGCTCCGCGAACAGCTCGGCGGCACGGTCCAGCAGCTGCTGCTTGCGCTCGATGCCCTGGGCGGTGAGCCGCCGATCCGGTTCCATCGCGGAAGAGCGTGCCTGACTCTTGACCCGCGGGTCAATGCCCGGCTCCCTGGTACCTTCGCCCGGCATGGCAGCGTCCACCCGGCCCGAGCGCATCGCGGACCGCGAGCGGAACCCCAAGTGGAAGAACCCGCCGCTGCTCATCGACATGTCGATCTGCATCAACTGCGACACCTGCATCCGTCACTGCCCGCCGCAGTTCGGCGCCATCTTCAACCACGGGATGGACGTCATCATCATCCCGGAGCTCTGCTCGGGCTGCGACAAGTGTCTCGACCCGTGCCCGGTCGACTGCATCTACCCCGACCCCGACTGGACCCCGTCCGGTGACGACTGGTGGCAGGAGCAGGCAACCGACGACCCGTATCGGTAGTAGTCGTCGTCGCTCGCCTGCGGCGAGCTCCGCCGAGCTTGCGGCGAGCGGCCTGCGGCCGCGCTGACTGCTCGTCGCTCGGGGGCGGCGGAGCCGCCCCTCGCCTGGTGGGGGCTCCGGCGGAGCCTCTGCCCCCACGCCCCCGCCGTACCCCCTGCCGTACCCCCCGCCGCACCGCTGGCCCTCCTGAGCAAGGGCCCGGCGGAGCCTCTGCCCCCACGCCCCCGCCGTGCCCCCACCCCGTCCGCCGCCTCCGCACCGTCCCGACGGCCCGGTAGCGTCTCGGCATGCTGCGCACGCCTGCTGACGACGTCCATCCGATCCTGCCTGGTTGCGAGTCGTGGTCGTCGCCGGGCGGCGGGCCGCACGGCGCCCTCGTGCTGCACGGCTTCACCGGGAGCCCGGTGTCGATGCGACCGTTGTCGGAGGCGCTCGCGGAGGCCGGCTTCGCGGTCGAGCTGCCCCGGCTCCCCGGCCACGGCACAGACACGGCGGACATGGTCGAGACCGGATGGGACGACTGGCTCACCGAGGCCGAGCGTGCCCTGGCGCTGGTCCAGGCGCGCACCCCCGGAGGTCGCGTCATGGCCGTCGGGCTCTCGATGGGTGGCGCGCTCACGGCAGCGCTGGCCGAAGGTCATCCGGAGCTGGCCGGCATCGTGCTGATCAACGCACCGGTGTCCGCGCCCGCCGAGCTGGCGGCGGCGATGGAGGAGATGCTGGCGGGAGGCATGGAGGTCATGGACTCCGTCGGTGGCGACATCGCCGACCCCGACGCCGATGAGGTCTCCTACGACGAGACACCGCTGCGGCCCCTGCTCACGATGGTGGTGGCCGGCGAGGACGTGCGGACCCGGCTGCCCGAGATCCGGATCCCGACGCTGATCATCACCAGCCGTCAGGACCACGTCGTGAACCCTGAGGACTCCGACGTCCTGGCGGCCGAGATCGGCGGACCGGTGGAGCGGATCTGGCTCGAGAAGAGCTTCCACGTGGCCACCCTGGACTACGACCGCGCCGAGGTCGAGTCCGCCACCGTCGCGTTCGCGACGCGCGTCACCGGAGGCTGACGCCCCGCCCAGTCGCATTCGGGACCGGGAGGGCCGGTGTGCCCGGCGCCCCCTCGTGACCTCGCCGCGATCACGCCGATCGTGGAGGCACGATTGCGTGACCAGGTCCGGGTCAGCGGCGAGGTCGGTGTGGGCACGCACCTCGAGGTGAGCGGGACGGTCGGCGTGTTCCACAACCGTCTGGTGATGCTGAACCCCAGCTACCAGCTCCTGTCGCGCGACTCGTAGGTGACCAGGACGAAAGCGCTCGAGCGGCCCGGGGATCGCCCGAGCACCCCGAGAACCGCGAGCCTCAGCCTTCGATGATGTTGTGGATCTGCGAGATCTGCGGCTCGCCGGGATCAGCTCCGAGCTCGGCCATGATCGGCACCAGCGTCGCCCCGAAGGCTTCGAAGGACTCCTGGGAGTCCCAGATGTCGAACACCTGGATCTTGCCGTCCGTCTCGAGAGCGACGTGATAGCGCCTTCCGGCCGGCGCTCCGGCACCAGCCGCATCGAGCCGGCCGATCGCGTCGTCGTACTGCGCCGGCGTGAACGAGCTGGGCGTGAAGTACATGCCTAGCGCCATGTGTACGGTCCCCCTCCACCTGCCGCCCGACGGCGGTTCGGACGGATCCTAACGGGCTACTGCAGCGGCCGCGCTGGTGCGTCCCACCTCTGCATCGTGGCGGTGAACCGCTTGCTCAGCTTGGCCATCGGTCCTCCTGATCGCGTCTCATGACCCACCGACGAGCGGGCGGGCGCCGACTCATTGTCGTGCACCGGCTTCGTCGACCGCTTTCACCGCTCGCTCACCTCACCGCGCTAGGAAGGCCAGGTGCGCATCCTCATGACCAACGACGACGGTGTCGATGCCGTCGGGCTCCACGTCCTGGCCCGCCGGCTGGTCGACCTCGGCGACGTGGTCGTCGCCGCTCCGGACCGTGAGTACTCCGGCGCGGGCGCGGCGCTGGGCACGTTGCACCTCATCCGGCCGGAGGTCCGCCGGGTGGAGCTCGACGGGGTGCCCGAGGCGTGGTCGGTGACGGGCCCACCGGCGTTGTGCGTGATGTTCGCCCGCCTCGGTGTGTTCGGCGGGCCGTTCGACCTCGTCGTGTCGGGGATCAACCCGGGCGCCAACTCCGGTCGGGCGATCTACCACTCGGGCACGGTCGGCGCGGCCCTCACGGCGCGCAACGGCGGGGTGTCCGGGCTCGCGGTCAGCCAGGCTGTCGACGACTACGGCGTCGAGGGCCAGGGTTGGGACGAGATGCTCGCCGATCAGCGCTGGGACACGGCCGCCGAGGTCGGTGCTTGCGTCGCACGCGCGATGCTCGACCACCTGCCCGACGACCCGATCGTCCTGAACGTGAACGTCCCGAACTGCCCGATCGGCGCCGTGGCGGGATGGCGCCGCACGCAGGTGGCGCTGCTGCCGCCACGCACGCTCGCGTCCGCTGAGCTCATCCCGAAGCGAGGGCACGACGACGCCTACGACGTCCACATGGACTGGGGTGATCCCATCGAGTTGCCGGGTGACACCGACAGCGGCGCCGTCGAGGCCGGCTATATCGCGGTCACGGCGCTGAGCCGCATGCTGGACGACCCGGACGTCGACCTCGTCCGCGTCGCCGCGGCGCTCGACGACGTCGTCCCCTAGACGACCTCGGACACCGGCGCCGCGAACTGCGAGCTGTAGAGGCCGAAGTAGGGACCGTCGCGGGAGAGCAGCTCGTCGTGCGTGCCCAGCTCCACGATCCGGCCCTCCTCCATGACGAGGATCACGTCGGCGCCGCGGATCGTCGACAGGCGGTGGGCGATGACGAAGCTGGTGCGGTCGACGCGCAGCGCGTTCATGGCTTCCTGGATCAAGACCTCGGTCCGCGTGTCCACGGAGCTGGTGGCCTCGTCGAGGATGAGGATCGCGGGCTGCGACAGGAACGCCCGGGCGATCGTCAGCAGCTGCTTCTGCCCGGCACTGATGTTGTCGCCCTCCTCGTCGATGACGGTGTCGTAGCCGTCCGGGAGGTGGTGGACGAAGCGGTCGACGTAGGTGGCCCGGGCGGCGGCGAGGATCTCGTCCTCGGTGGCGTCGGGTCGGCCGTAGGCGATGTTGTCCCGGATCGTGCCTCCGAACAGCCAGGTGTCCTGGAGCACCATGCCGAGGTGTTCGCGGAGCCGGCGGCGAGGGATCAGGGCGATGTCGCGGCCGTCGAGCGTGATCCGGCCCCCGTCGAGCTCGTAGAACCGCATGATGAGGTTCACCAGCGTCGTCTTCCCGGCGCCGGTCGGTCCGACGATGGCGATCGTCTGTCCCGGCTCCGCGACCAGCGAGAGGTGCTCGATGAGGGGGCGCCTCAGGTCGTAGGAGAACGACACGTCCTCGAAGGCCACCCGTCCCTGCACCGGCGGGAGCGGTTCGCTGTCGACGGGATCGGGCGACTGCTCCTCCTCGTCGAGCAGCTCGAGCACCCGCTCGAGCGACGCGATGCCTGACTGGAACACGTTCATCATCGACGCGAGCTGCGTCAGCGGCATCGAGAACGTGCGCGAGTACTGGATGAAGGCCTGCACGTCACCGACGGAGATGGCACCGGAAGCCACGCGGAGACCGCCGACCACCGCGACGAGGACGTACTGCACGTTGCCGAGGAACATGGTGAGCGGCTGCATGAGGCTCGACATGAACTGGGCGCCGAACGAGGCCTCGTAGAGCGTGTCGTTGGTGGTGCCGAACCGCTCCTCGACCTCCTTCTGCCGTCCGAAGGCCTTTACGATCGCGTGGCCGGTGAACGCCTCCTCGATCTGCGCGTTCAGCGCGCCGGTGCTGCCCCACTGGGTGAGGAAGCGGGGCCGGGCCCTGGCGGCGACCTTGCGCATCCCGTACACGGAGAGCGGCACCGTGGTCAGAGCGACCACCGCGAGGAGCGGCGAGATGGTGAACATCATCACGGCCACGCCGAGCAGCAGGAGCACCGAGGTGAGCATCTGGCTGAGCGTCTGCTGGAGGCTCTGGGCCAGGTTGTCGAGGTCGTTGGTGACGCGGCTGAGCAGGTCGCCGCGGGCCTGCTGGTCGATGTGGCGGAGCGGCAGAGCGTGGATCTTCGCCTCGGCCTGGGCACGGAGGCGCCGCATGAGACGTTGCACGGCGCCCGCGATGATCCACGCGGTCATCACCGACAGCGCCGCGGACGTGGCGTACAGCCCGACCGCCTCGAGCAGAACCTGGTGGAGGCGCCCGTAGTCGATCCCCGAGGGGCTGCGAATGCCTTGGATGATGACGTCGGTGCCGCGTCCGAGCACGCGCGGCCCGAGCACGTTGAGGGTGGCGCTCGTGATCGCGGTGAGGGCCACCAGGGCGAGGATCGGCCGTTCCGGGCGGAGGAGGTGGCCAAGTCGCCGCACGGCGAGCCCGAACTGCGCCGACCGCTCGGTCGGCATGCCGGCGGAGTTCCAACGGCCGGCGGCGCGGGTGTCGGGCGCGGTGAGGTCGACCTTCGGGGCGTCGTCGTCAGTGCGCTCGTCGGTCACGGTCATGCGGCGCTCCGCTCGCCGATCTGGGACTGCACGATCTCCGCGTAGGTGGGACAGCTCGCGAGGAGGTCCTCGTGCGTGCCGCGGCCGACGAGGCGACCGTCCTCCAGCACGAGGATGTCGTCGGCCGTGGCGATGGTCGACACGCGCTGGGCGACGATGACGACGGCGGCGTCAGCGGTGTAGGGCTTCAGGGCGGCGCGGAGCTTGGCGTCGGTGGTCAGGTCGAGCGCCGAGAACGAGTCGTCGAACACGTAGATGGAGGGCCGCCGCACCAGCGCCCGCGCGATCGACAGCCGCTGGCGCTGCCCGCCGGAGACGTTCGTGCCGCCCTGCTCGATGCGCGCCTCGAGCCCACCGGGCATCGCACGGACGAAGTCGGCGGCCTGGGCGACCTCGAGGGCCTCCCACATCTCGTCCTCCGTGGCGTCGGGCTTGCCGAACTGGAGGTTGCTCGCCACGCTCCCGGAGAACAGGTAGGGCCGCTGAGGCACGAACCCGATGCAGTCCCAGAGTCGCGCGGGCTCGAGGTCGCGCACGTCGACGCCATCGACGAGCACCGTCCCGGCGGTCGCGTCGAACAGGCGCGGCACCAGGCCGACGAGGGTGGTCTTGCCCGCCCCCGTGCTACCGACGATCGCGGTGGTGTGGCCGGCGGCGGTGGTGAACGTGATGTCGCTCAGCACCGGCTCCTCGGCCCCGGGGTAGTGGAACCCGACGCCCTGCATCTCGAGCGTCCCGTGGCGGGGCACGTTCCGCACCGGCTGAGCCGACGGCGCCACCGACGACTCGGTCTCCAGCACCTCCTGGATGCGACCGCCCGACACGGATGCCCGCGGCACCATGGAGATCGTGAACGTCGCCATGACCACCGACATGAGGATCTGCACGAGGTAGCTGAGGTAGGCGATGAGCGAGCCGACCTGGAGGTCGCCGTTGCCCACCCGGTTCGCGCCGACCCACAGCACGCCGACGCTCGAGGCATTGATGAGCAGGTTGACGACCGGGAACATCGAGGACATCAGCCGGCCGCCGCGCAGCGCCGTGGCGGTGAGGTCGGCGTTCGCCTCCGAGAACCGCTGCGTCTCCTCCGGCTCGCGGACGAAGGCCCGCACGACCCGGATGCCGGTGATCTGCTCGCGCAGCACCCGGTTGATGCGGTCGATGTGGTCCTGCATCTTCCGGAAGGCCGGGACCATCTGGCTCACGATCACCCCAAGGACGATGGCGGCCACGGGCATGCTGACCAGCAGAACGACCGACAGGCCGACGTCCTGGCGCAGTGCCATCACTACGCCGACGACGATCGTGATCGGAGCCGCGATCGCCATCGTGCACGCCATCACGACGAGCATCTGCACCTGCTGGACGTCGTTCGTGATGCGGGTGATGAGGGAGGGGGCGCCGAAGGCGCCGACCTCGCGGGCGGAGAAGTCCGTGACGCGGTGGAACAGCGTCGCCCGCAGGTCGCGACCGAAGCTCATCGCCACCTGTGCGCCGACGCGGACCGCCGCCACGGCGAAGATCACCTGGATCACGGCGAACCCGAGCATGAGGGCGCCGCGCGAGCGGATGAACGCGGTGTCGCCCACCAGCACGCCCTTGTCGACGATGTCGGCGTTGAGGGCGGGCAGAGTGAGGGCCGCGGCGGCCTGCACGGCGTGGAGCACGACGAGGGTCAGGAGCAACGGCTTGTACGGCCGTAGGTGCGTGCGCAGCAGCCGGATCAGCACGACGGCCTGTCGCACACCCCATGCAGGAACAGCGCGGCGATCTCCTTCGGCGGCATCGGCTTCTCGGTCATCATCGGATGGCTCGTGGAGAGCGCCAGCGCCCGGAGGTAGCGCCCGGCGGCGACCGGGTCGATGGCGATGGCGTCCCGATGCGCCCGGAAGATGGCGACCAGAGCGGGGCTGTCGGTCATCGGGCGCCGCACCCGGTCGTGGAAGCGCGGGCCCACGCTGGACATGAGGCGCCACACTTCGATGGTGCGGCGCTGCAGGATCGCGATGGCCTGGATCAGCACCCGCTCGAGCGGTGCTGACACGTCGAGCTCGCCGAGAGCCTCCTCCACTGGCGCCGGATCGACGGCCGAGTCGATCACCGCCGTGATCACCTCGTCCTTGTCGGCGAAGACCCGGAAGATCGTGCCCTCGGCGATCCCGGCCGCCTCGGCGATCTCCCGCGTCGTCACCATCTCGGCGTGCTCGAGCAGGAGCGGCAACGTGGCGCGGATGATCGCCGAACGCCGCTCGTCCGGGGGCAGGGCGCTCGCCCGCTTGCGCTCGATGACCTTCACCATCCGGCCGAGGGTATCTGAGTGAGCACTCACTCACACAAGTCGACCGGCAGGTCGACTGGCGACGACTTTGCGGGCAGCGCCTCGTCGGAGCGACAACGATGTGCCCACCACGGTCTGAAGGAGCGTCCCCATGAGCATCCGAGAGAACGTCCCCCACGGTGCCCCCTGCTGGGTCGATCTGATGTCATCCGACGTCGAGCGGAGCAAGGCGTTCTACGGCGCCCTGTTCGGCTGGGTCGCCGACGAGCCGAACCCTGAGTTCGGCGGCTACACGAACTTCCGCAAGGACGGCGAACAGGTCGCCGGGCTCATGACGGCGCAAGAGGGGGGCATGCCCGACGCGTGGTCGGTGTACCTCGCCGTCGCGGATGCGGAGCAGACCGTCGAGGTGGCCAAGGCGAACGGCGCGCAGGTCTTCGTGGAGGCGATGGCCGTGGGAACGCTGGGCACCATGGCCGTCCTCGCCGACCCGGGCGGCGCGGCCATCGGCATGTGGCAGCCCGGCGAGCACCGGGGTGGCCTGGTCGGCACCGGTGGCGCCCCGTGTCACTTCGAGCTGCACACCCGCGACTACGACAAGGCGGTCGCCTTCTACCGGGACGTGTTCGGCTGGGATCCGGAGACCGTGAGCGACGCGCCCGAGTTCCGCTACTCGGTCCTGAACGTGGCCGACGGTGAGAACGCCGGGATCATGGACGCCGCCGCCTTCCTCCCCGACGGCGTGCCGGCGCACTGGTCGATCTACTTCGCAGTCGACGACGTGGACCGGGTGCTCGCCAAGGTCGGCGAGCTCGGTGGCTCGACGATCCTCCCTGGCGAGGCCACGCCGTACGGCGTGCTCGCCACGGCGGTGGACGCGACCGGCGCCGTCTTCAAGCTCCGCGCCCCTACCACCGACGAACGCTGACCAACCGACCTGCGAGCGAAGGGCCCTGTTCCTGCGGCACCTCACACACGAGTTGCAGTCGCCCCCGCCCTGGTGGTCCCGTCCGGCGTTCTGGACGGCACGGATAGGTGACTTGTGGCCCTGGGCTGATACTGAGTACTCTGTGATCGGTGTTCGTGACGGCGCAAACGCAGGAGTACATCGATCTCAGCCGGGAGGTCGGCGATGCGATGGGCTCGCTCGGCCTCGACGTGCGCGAGGTCGACGGCATCCTGACCGTCGACGGCGCCCGGGTGGCGCTCAACCTCGTGGCGCGTGCCCACCCCACGCCGGCGGACCTGCGCCAGCTCGTGGAGTCCGCGACCGGCCACCTGCCGGCGGTCGTGGTGGCCGATCGCATCAGCGAGCCGGGTCGCGACGAGCTCCGCCGGGCGGGCTGGGGCTGGCTCGACCGGCGCGGCCACGTCCGCGTCTGGACCCCGGGCGTGCGGATCGAGTCGCCGGTGCTCCAGGCGCCGGGCCTGACGCGCCCTCGTATCGAGAACCCCTGGACGACCGTCGGCCTCGAGGTCGCGCTCGCCGCGCTCATCTCGCCGGGTGAGCAGGTCACCGCGCGTCGTCTCGCCCCTCGGATCGGCCGCAGCGTGGGCGCGACCCACGAGATCATCGCTCGCTTCGCGGAGGCCGGGCTGGTCGGGCCGATCACCAAGCAGCCACTCCTCCCCGAGCTGTTCTGGGAGGCCGCCTCGCACTGGCCCGACGACGGTTGGCAGCCGCTCCCCGTCGGGCTGGACGAGCTCGCCGCCGCCGTCGGGGCGGACATCCTCGTGCGCGTGGACGAGCGGGCCGCCACCCTGGGCGGGGCCCGGATCCCCGCGGTGGGCGACCTGCCGGCCCGCTGCTACGTCCCCACCGCGGGCGCCCTCCGGCGCGCGGTCCGTCTGGTCGATCGAGCGCGCCCCACCCGCTGCTGGGTGCGGCGTGCTGCGGTGAGCTGGCTGCCGGAGAACCTCGAGCACCCGCCGGACGGCGCGCACCCGTGGCGCGTGGCCCATCCCATGGTGTGCGCGCTGCGCCTCGCTCGTGACCCCGCACGCGGCAAGGAGATCGTCGACGCCTGGGGCATCGTGCCCGGTGGTGGCGAGTGACCGTCGTCCTGTCGGGGCGGCGGGACGGCAGCACCCACCGCGAGGTCACGATGCTCGCCTCGCTCCCGCCGGAGCTGCGGTTGATCGGCGGCCTGGCGGTCATGTGCCGCGTCGGCACGCCGCACCGGACCACCGTCGACGTCGACGCCGTAGCGCGCGACCTCCCGCGGGTCCACGCCGCCATCGCCCGGCTAGCCGTCATCTCGTCGGGTGGCGGCCAGTACCGGTTCGCGGGTGACCTCGACCTCGACGTGATCGACATCGCCGCCATGACCACCGATGAGCTGATAGCGGAGCTGACGGCCGGCGCGCACCCGATGACCGACCTCGAGCTGAACGTCGTGGCCCACTGCTGGGCGCACGACTCGGCGACGACGCTCGACATCACGGCTGTCGACGACGAGACCGGCGGGGTGCTGGCGCGTGCCGACGAGCGCTTCGTCGCGTCGGCCGAGGGCATCGTGGCGATGAAGGTCACGACGGTGCCGCTGCGCGCATCGTCACGCCCGGAGAAGAAGGCGTCCGACCTCTACGACCTGGCCCGTGTCCTGGTGGACGGCGGGATGGAACGGGGCGCGCTGCGGGCGCTTCCCGATGCGCTCGCTCAGGTGGTGGCCAGCCGTCTCGTGGCCTGGTTCGTGGACGACACCGGTCGCGACCGGACCTACCGGGTGGTGCGGCGGTTCGACGAGCCCCGCCTCGACCTCGACGCGGTGGCCGACGCGGCGCGTGATCTCACGACCTGACCTCAGCGGTTCGCCGCGGCAGCGCGGTTCAGAAGAGGCGATGGGACGCGAGGTCGGCACCCTCGCGGAGGGCCCGCAGCTTCTCCCACACGAGGGACGGCGCGACGTCGCCGATGCCGGCGGAGGTGTCGAAGCCGCAGTCCGTGCCGGCGATGACGCGGGTGGGATCGCCAACGGCCTCCACGACGCGCAGCAGGCGATCGGCCACGACCTCCGGGTGCTCGACGTAGTTGCTGGTGGTGTCGATCACGCCGGCCACGAGCGTCAGGTGCTCGGGTAGGGGGCGACGCTCGAAGCACCGGACCTCGTGGGCGTGGCGCGCGTTCGCCATCGAGATCACCAGGGCGCCGACGCGGGCCTCGTAGAGCAACGGCTGGATCTCGTCGAGCGCGACGTCGTGGGTGTGCGGGCCCTCGTAGTTGCCCCAGCACACGTGGAGTCGCACCGCGGCCGGGTCGATGCCTTCGAGTGCCGTGTTGATCGTCCCGACCACGAGCTCCACCCACTCGAGGAACTCGCTCAGCGGTCGCTCGGCGAAGAGCGTGTGCCGCTCGAGGGCCAGATCGGGCGCGTCGATCTGCAGGAGCAGGCCGCGCTCGACGATGGCGAGGTACTCGGTGCGGAGCGCCTCTCCCACGGCGCGTACGTAGTCCGCCCGAGACGCGTAGTGGCGGTTCTCCATCGCGGAGACGACGATGCCGGGTGAGCACGCTGTCATGAACGTCTGCGCGAACGGCGCGTCGGCCACGAGGGCACACTCGGCGTCGAGCTCGCTCGTGTCACGGTACGTGACCTCGCCGATCGCGGCTGGCGCCGACATGAGGCTCACCTTGATCCGCTGGAAGCGGGGGAGGGCCAGCTCGAGGAAGTCCGGGTGCTCGAGCAGGTCCCGCATCAGCGGTCGATGGCTCGTGCCCCCGAACCCGGTCATGCGGTGCTGGACGTAGGTGACGAAGCTCTCCCTCGCCTGCTCACCGTCGTTGCCGATGTCGATGCCTGCGTCGACCTGCGCGGCGATGACGGCGGCCGTGGCGGCCTCGACGGCCTGGCGGAGCTCGTCCGGGTCGACCTCCTCCCCGCGACTCCGGTGACCGTGCAGCTCGGCGAGGGCCGCGGGCCGGGGCAGGCTGCCTGCGTGCGTGGTCAGGATCCGGGACTCGCTGGTGAGCATCCGCCGAGTCTGGCCGCGCTCCCGGCGAACCGCTCGGCGGTCGGAACTACGGTCCGTCCATGACCGATGTGCGCCCCGCCACGCTCGACGACGTCGATCAGCTCGCCCGCATCGCGGCCGCTGGCTTCTACGACGATCCGGTGCTCAGCTGGATCTTCCGCGATGATGAGCGGCGCCTCGACCAGGTCGCGTTCTTGATGGCCGGCCTCGCCCGCGACATGCTCCCGGACCGGGGCACGATCCACTTGGCTGGCGACGTGTGCGCCGCCTTCTGGCGCGATCCGACCTTCGTGCATGGTCGCTCGGCGGCCGATCGGGTGGGGGACGCCGCCGGCGACGCGCCCGAGGAGCAGCCGATGCCGTTCGCGCCCGACGAGCTCGAGCGCCTGGGGATCCTCGGCGAGGCGATGATGACCAACCACCCCCACGAGTCGCACTGGTACCTCAACGTCGTCAGCACGATCCCCGAGCGTCAGGGCCAGGGCCTCGGCACCGCGGTGATGCAGCCGGTGCTCGAGCGCTGCGACGCCGAGGGCGCCCGCGCCTACCTCGAGTCGAGCAACCCGAGGAACCTCACCCTCTACCGCCGCAACGGCTTCGTGGACGCGGGCGAGATCCCCCTCCCGGATGGACCCAGCCTCGTCATGATGTGGCGCGAGCCGCGATAGCCCGTCGCCAGGCGATCACCTGGGCGTCGGCCTCGGCCCGGCGGTCATCTCGACGACGGGGATGGCCGCGGCCATCCAGGCCTCGTAGGTGCGCGTCTGGTCCCATAGGTCGAGGTATAGGGCGGCGTCGTCGCCCACCGGTCGCTGGAGGGGCGTGGCGGGGTCGTTGGCCGCGTCGACGATGGCGTCGGCGACCACCGCGGCGTCGGCGCCCCCGCTCACGCTGCTGTTCATGAAGGCGGACCACCACGAGGCGTCGGTCTCGTAGGCGGACCCGGCGATCCCGTCGTCCGTGGCCTCGCTGTTGGTCGTGATCTCGGTGGCGAAGAAGCCCGGCGCGACGCAGACCACGCGGACGCCGAACGGCGCCACCTCCGTGGCGAGCGCTTCGCTGAGCGCGCCCAGCGCGTGCTTCGAGGCCGCGTACATGCCGGTGTAGAGGGCTCCGGGGATGAGGCCGCTGAGCGAGGTGACGTTGACGATCACGCCAGTGCGGCGCTCGCGCATCGAGGGCAGGACCGCGCGGGTGGTCCGCACGGCACCCCAGAAGTTCGTGTCCATGAGCGCCTGGGCGGCGTCGAGGGGGATCGTCTCCACCGGGCCGCCGTAGCCGACCCCGGCGTTGTTCACCAGCACGTCGATCGGCCCATGGCGCTCCACGACGGCCGCGATGCCAGCGCTCACAGAGGCGTCGTCCGTGACGTCGAGCGCCTCGAGGTCGACGGCGACGCCCTCGTCGGCCGCCCGCTTGCGCAGGGGATCGGCCTTGGCGAGGTTGCGCATCGTGGCGCACACGGTGTCGCCCTGCCGGGCGAACCCCAACGCCGCCTCGAGCCCGAACCCGCTGCTGCACCCGGTGATCAGCACCACTGCCATGGCATCCCCCATCCCGACGAGCGCGACCCTTGCGGTTGCCGTAGCGGAGGCTACAGATGGATCTGCCGGTGTGCGCCGAGCCGCGCGGAACAGGTTTCGGGGACCTCGTTCCCGCACCTCTACGATGGCCCGCCTATGGCATCGCTGTCGCGTGACGAGGTGGCCCACGTCGCCAAGCTGGCCCGGTTGCGGCTGACGGACGAGCAGATCGACACCTTCACGCCGCAGCTCGCGGCGATCCTCGATCACGCCGCCGACGTGGAGGCCCTCGATCTCGCCGACGTGCCGCCGACGTCGCACCCGTACCCGCTCAAGAACGTGTGGCGCTCCGACGTGCGGCGCGATGCCGGCATCCGCGACGCCGTGCTCGCCGAGGCACCCGACACCGAGCAAGGCATGTTCCGCGTGCCGCCCGTGCTGGGGGAGGCACCGTGACCGCGCTCGAGATCGCGGCGGCCGTTCGAGCCGGTGCGCGGAGCGCGAGGTCGGTGGTCGAGGAGCACCTCGCCGCCATCGACGGGCGCGAGGCCGACCTCCACGCGTTCAACCTCGTCACGCGCGACGAGGCGCTGGCCGCGGCCGACGCCGTCGACGCGCGGGTCGCGGCGGGGGAGGACCCCGGCCCGCTCACGGGCGTGCCGATCGCACTGAAGGACAACCTCTGCACGACCGGGATCCCCACCACCTGCTCGTCGAAGATCCTCGACGGCTGGAAGCCACCGTACGACGCCACGGTCGTCCGGCGGCTGGCCGCAGCCGGCGCCGTCACGATGGGCAAGACGAACCTCGACGAGTTCGCCATGGGGTCATCCACAGAGAACTCGGCGTTCGGGCCCTCGAAGAACCCTCACGACCTCGCCCGTGTCCCCGGTGGCTCCTCCGGCGGTAGCGCGGTGGCGGTGGCGGCGGGGTTCGCGGCCTTGGCCCTCGGGTCCGACACGGGAGGCTCGATCCGCCAGCCGGCCGCCCTCTGCGGAGTCGTCGGCATGAAACCCACTTACGGGCGCGTCAGCCGCTACGGGCTGGTGGCGTTCGCGTCCAGCCTCGACCAGATCGGGCCCTTCGCCGCGACGGTCGCGGATGCGGCGGTGCTCTACGAGGTGATCGCCGGTCACGACCCGGCCGACTCGACGTCGATCCCCGAGCCCGTGCCGTCCGTCCTCGAGCACCTGTCGGACGGCGTGGACGGGCTGCGCGTGGGCGTGGTGAAGGAGCTGCTCGACATCGAGGGCATCGCTCCTGACGTCGCTGCCCGCGCCCAGGCCGCCGCCGAGGCGCTGGAGGCGGCTGGCGCCAAGGTCGAGGAGGTGTCGGTGCCGGCGGTGATCTACGGCCTGTCCGCCTACTACCTGATCGCCCCCGCCGAGGCGTCGAGCAACCTCGCTCGCTACGACGGGGTGCGCTTCGGCTTGCGCGTCGACGCACCGACCACCGGCGAGATGTACGACCGCACCCGCACGGCCGGCTTTGGGGCCGAGGTCGAGCGCCGCATCATGCTCGGCACCTACGCGCTGTCGGCCGGCTACTACGACGCCTACTACGGCAAGGCCCAGAAGGTCCGCACGCTGATCATCCGCGACTTCCAGGCCGCCTACGAGCGGTTCGACGTGCTGCTGTCCCCGACGTCGCCCACGACCGCCTTCGAGCTCGGCGCCAAGGCCGACCCCCTGGCGATGTACCTCAACGACGTCTGCACGATCCCATCCAACCTGGCCGGCCACCCCGCGGTGTCCGTGCCCTTCGGCGTGGGCGACGACGGCCTCCCCGTCGGGATCCAGGTGATGGCCGACGCCCTCGACGAGGTCACGATGTTCCGCGTGGCCGCCGCGCTCGAAGGAGCGATGGCATGACCCTCGCCGACGGCTGGGAGATGGTGATCGGGCTCGAGGTGCACTGCGAGCTGGCCACCGAGACGAAGCTGTTCTGCTCCTGCCCGAACAGCTTCGGCGACGAGCCCAACGTGAACACCTGCCCTACCTGCCTCGGCCTGCCGGGCTCGCTGCCGGTGCTGAACGAGGTCGCCGTGGAGATGGCGATGCGCCTCGGCCGGGCCCTCGCCTGCGACGTGGAGGGATCGGTGTTCGCGCGGAAGAACTACTTCTACCCGGACCAGCCGAAGGACTACCAGATCTCCCAGTACGACCTACCGACCAACGAGCACGGCGTCCTCGAGCTGCCATCCGGTCTCCGTGTCGGGGTCACCCGCGCCCACATCGAGGAGGACACCGGCAAGCTCACCCACGTCGGCGGCGGGGGTCGCATCCACGATGCTGACCACAGCCTCGTCGACTACAACCGCTCCGGGGTGCCGCTCGTCGAGATCGTGTCCGAGGCCGACATGCGCACGAGCGACCAGGCCAGGGAGTACGCCAGCGAGCTGCGGGCGATCCTCCTCGCCACCGGTGTGAGCGACGCCAAGATGGAGGAGGGCTCCATGCGCGTCGACGCCAACGTCTCCGTCAACCGCACCGGCGAGCCGTGGGGCACCCGCTGCGAGATCAAGAACCTCAACTCGCTGCGGTCGCTCGGCCGGGCCATCGACCACGAGGCGCTCCGCCAGATCGACCTGCTGCTGGCGGGCGAGTCGGTCCGTCAGGAGACCCGTCACTGGGACGAGGCAGCCGGTCGCACCGGAACGCTCCGCGTGAAGGAGGACGCCGACGACTACCGCTACTTCCCGGAGCCTGACCTCGTGCCGCTCGAGCCGACGGCGGAGGACATCGCCCGCATCGACGCCGCCCTGCCCGTGCTGCCCGCCGCCCGGCGTACTGCGCTGGCCGCCGCGGCCGGCCTGGGCGGGACCGGCGGTGCGGTCGCCATCGCCGTCGACCGAGGGCTCGACGCCCTCGCCGTGGCCGCCATCGAAGCTGGCGCGGATGCGGGCCGGGTGCTCACCCACATCGAGCACAACCTGGCCGTCGACGGCGCGCAGTCGCTGTCGGCCGACCACCTCGCCACGCTCGTGAAGATGGAGACGGGCGGCGAGCTCACCGCCACCCAGGCCAAGACCGTCCTGGCAGAGGTCGTCGCCACCGGCACCTCGCCAGCCGAGGTCGCCACCGCGCGCGGTTTCGAAGCGCTCGACGCCGGCGCCCTCGAGTTGATCGTCGATGCCGTCATCGCTGAGAACCCCGACGAGTGGGCGCAGCTCGGTGCCGGCGACGAGAAGGCCCAGGGCAAGCTCATCGGGTTCTTCATGGGCAAGGTCATGAAGGCCTCCGAGGGTCAGGCCGATGGCAAGGCGGCCACCGCCGTCCTGCGGTCCCGAGCCGGTCTCTGACCCGGCCCCAACCCGGCCCCTGCGTCGTTTGACGGACGGTGAGCGTCGGCGTGTGACACGGGCTCGGGGATCGGCCGATGACATCCTCGTGCCATCCGGCGCGCATAGGGCGAGCGGTAGGGGCATGCGTGTCCGGCCAGCGCCGATCTCGTCGGTCTGCCAGACTGCCGGGACTCATCCGACAGCAGGGGGCGGCCGAAATGGGCGAGGCAACGGTGGAGAGGTCTGGGCGACGCGGCTGGAGGCTCGTCGCGTTCGCCTTCGTGGGCATCGGTGTCACGGTGGGAACGGGGTGGGGTGTCATCCAGGTGGTCAACGCCCTCGAGACCGAGCGATGTGGCCCCTACGGCGGCGGGTACTGCGGGCCCGACCCCACGATCGCCGTCGAACCGTCCACCGATCTGGTGGACGGCCAGACCGTCCAGGTCACCGGTCGGGGCTTCTTGCCCTCCACCAGCTTCGGCGCCGCTCAGTGCGACCCCTCTGTGCCGGGCATCGACGGCTGTGACCTGAGCAACGTCGAGCTCACCACTACGAACGGCAACGGCCACGTGCGGTTCTCGATGACGGTGCGCCGCGTCATCACCATCCAGGGCCGCAGGGTCGACTGCGCGCTCAGCGCGTGCACGCTCGGCGCCGCGACGCTCGACGGCACGACGCCGATCGAGGCGGTCAGTGCACCGCTCACCTTCGACCCGGCCGTACCCCCGATCCCGGCGCTCCGCGTCCAGGTGACCGTGGACCGTGCCACCACAGCGAGCCTGACCGGGACGGTGACCTGCACTCGCGAGGCCCAGGCGTTCGTGGACGCGTCAGTCGAGCAGCACCTGAACGGCCGGGGTGCCTTCGCCTACGGCTTCACCGAGCAGCCCGTCCGCTGCGGGCCCACCCCTCGGACCTGGACCATCGGGTTCGCTGAGGGCTCCGACAGGCTCACGGCCGGACGAGCCGCCTACGCCGCGTTCGCCTCTGCATCCGATGACCTGGGTAGCGCGTTCGCCGAGCAGTCGGGTGAGATCCGCATCGTGCGTGCTCCCAGCGGCGACGTGGTGGAGGCAGCCGCAACCGGGTGACGAAGACCCGCAGGGCGTTCACCGCGGCGGCGGCGATCGTCGCGCTGGCCGCCGCGCTGTGGGCGGTCGTCGGCTCGGCGTGGATCCTCCCGGAGCTGAGCGCCAACTCGGATGAGGGCCTGTACCTGCTGCAGGCGGACGCGCTGGCGGAGGGTCGGCTCGCGCCGGTGGCTCCCGAGCACGACGCCGAGGCCCACCTGCCCTGGTTCTCCGTCGCGCGGGACGGCCGCTACGTCCTCAAGTACGCCCCCGTGCACGCCTCCGTGCTGGCGGCCGCGGAGGTCGTGTCCAGATCCACCCGCGCCGCGCTGGGCGCCATCGCCGCCGCCCAGGTGCTGCTGGTCATCGCCCTGGCACGGGAGCTCGGGGCATCCCGGAGGGCGGCCCTCGTCGCCGGGGGGCTCTTCGCGACGGCGCCACTCGTGCTGCAGCTCGACATCACGTACCTGCCGTACGGCACGAGCGTGTCGTTGCTGCTCGCTGCCGCCACCGCCGGCTGGCGGGCGCACCGCCGGTCGTCCCGGCCGTGGGCGATCGTCGCGGGAGCGTGCTGGGGGCTCGCGGCGTTCGCCCGCCCCTACGACGCGGTGCTGTTCGGCGCCGCCCTCGCCGGGGCCCTCCTGCTCCGGCACCATCGGCTTCCGAGTGACGACCGCCCTCCGCTCGGGCGCCTGACCGATGCCGCCGCCCTCGGCGCCGTCGTGCCGTTGGCCGGCCTGCTCGCGTTCAACCACACCATGACCGGCGATGCGCTGCAGCTGCCCTTCCACCTGATGGAGCCTCGTGACGCGCCCGGCCTCGGCCTGCGGCGGTCCCTGCCGTCGGACGGCTACCTCGACTACACCCTCGCCCGGGCCGCCTCGTCACTCGGGCGCAACCTCCTCCTCGTGGCGGTGTGGAGCGCGGGCGGCTTGCTCGGGGGCGGCTTGGCGGCGGCGACCTTGGTCCGCCGTCGCCTGGACGGTGCCGTCCTCCTGCTCGCCGTGCTTGTCGTGTGGCCGATCGGCTACGCCCTGTTCTGGGGGTCGTACGTGGCTGCGTACCTGTGGGACGGCGCCCTCTTCCTCGGGCCCTTCTACTACCTGCCGATGGTGGCGGTGCTGGCCGTCGCGGCCGGCGTCGGGCTCGACGACCTGTGGCGCTGGCGGCCTTCGGTTGGTGCCGTCGCCGCACTCGGCGCGGTGGTCCTGTCCGCCGGCGTCGCCGTCCCGCGGCTGGCCGCGCAGCAGGGGCGCACCGAGCCGCGCGAGGCAGTGGCGGACGCGATGCAGACGATCGACGGGCCATCGCTCGTGTTCGTCCCCCCGCTCTACGGCCCCTACTTGCAGAACCCGCTCTCCTTCCTTCGCAACGACGCGGATCTGGGCGGCTCCATCGTCTACGCGCTCGACCGCGGCGACGCGGCCAACGACCGGGTGCGGGCCGCCTACCCCGGGCGCGCTGTGTACCGGCTGGAGCTCCCGAACGGCTGGAACGACCAACCCGGGTTCGAACCCGGGGTGCACCTCGAGCGACTGCCTGACGAAGGGGCGCGGTAGCCGACCCACCGATCGCCGCTCCCCACTCGTCGCTAGTGCTTGGGGCCGGCCTGACCGTCGCCGGTAGCCTGCCGGCCATGGCCGCAGAGCAGGGTGAGACGCCCGTCGACATCAAGCCTCGGAGCCGTGACGTCACCGACGGGCCCAGCAAGGCGCCGGCGCGGGCGATGCTGCGGGCGATCGGGATGACCGATGACGACTGGGGCAAGCCGCAGGTGGCGGTGGCGTCGTCCTGGAACGAGGTCACGCCGTGCAACATGCCGCTCGACCGGCTGGCCAAGCGCTCGAAGGTGGGCGTGCGCGACGCGGGTGGCTTCCCGATCGAGTTCACCACGATCGCCGTGTCCGACGGCATCTCCATGGGCCACGAGGGCATGCGCGCGTCCCTCGTGAGCCGGGAGATCATCGCCGACTCCGTCGAGACCATGATGCACGCCGAGCGCTTCGACGGGATGGTCACCTTTGCGGGCTGCGACAAGAGCCTGCCTGGAATGCTGATGGCGGCGGCTCGCATCAACCTGCCGTCGGTCTTCCTGTACGGCGGGTCGATCCTGCCGGGGCAGCACAAGGGCCAGGCCACCGACATCGTCTCAGTGTTCGAGGCCGTCGGCGCGCACGCCGCCGGCACCATCGACGACGCCGAGCTCGACGCCATCGAGCGCGGCGCCTGCCCCAGCGAGGGCAGCTGCGCCGGCATGTTCACGGCCAACACGATGGCGTCGGTGGCCGAGGCCATCGGGATGTCGCTGCCGGGCTCGTCGTCGCCGCCCGCGCCTGACAGCCGCCGCGACGACTTCGCCTACGCCTCGGGCCAGGCCGTCGTCCACCTGCTCGAGAAGGGCATCCGACCGCGCCAGATCATGACCAAGGAGGCGTTCGAGAACGCCATCGCCGTCGTCATGGCGCTCGGGGGCTCCACCAACGCGGTGCTGCACCTGCTCGCCATCGCCACCGAGGCGCGCGTCGAGCTGGTGCTGGAGGACTTCAACAAGGTCGCCGCTCGGGTGCCGCACATCGCCGACACCAAGCCGCACGGCAGGTACCACATGGTCGACATCGACCGCATCGGCGGCATCCCCGTCGTCATGCGGCACCTCCTCGACGCGGGTCTCCTGCACGGTGACTGCCTCACCGTCACAGGCAAGACGATCGCCGAGAACCTCGCCGATCTCGACCCGCCCGCCCCCGACGGCGACGTCATCCACCCGCTGTCCGCACCAATCCACGCCGTCGGCGGGATCGCCGTGCTGAAGGGCTCGCTGGCGCCGAAGGGTGCGGTGGTGAAGGTGGCCGGCATCGACCACCTCCAGTTCGAGGGCCCGGCCCGCGTGTTCGACGGCGAGGACGCGGCGATGGCGGCGGTGCTGGGCGAGCAGATCGAGGCGGGCGACATCGTGGTCATCCGCTACGAGGGCCCGAAGGGCGGGCCCGGCATGCGGGAGATGCTCGCCATCACCGGCGCCATGAAGGGGGTCGGGCGCGGTGGCGACTCGGCCCTGGTCACCGACGGCCGCTTCTCGGGTGGCACCCACGGCTTCTGCATCGGCCACGTCGCCCCCGAGGCCGTCGACGGCGGTCCGATCGCCTTCGTCGAGGAGGGCGACACGATCCGCATCGACGTGGTCGAGCACACCATCGACCTGCTCGTCGACGACGCCATCCTCGAGGCCCGCAAGGCCGTGTGGAAGCTGCCCGAGCCCCGCTACACGAGCGGCGTGCTGGCCAAGTACGCCCGGCTCGCGTCCGGGGCCGAGCGGGGCGCCATCACCGAGGCCTGAGCAGGGACTCGAGGACCTCGGGGTTGCCTGCGAACGGGCCCGCGTGGAACACTGCCGCCGTGGCCACCTCGATCATCCTGGTACTCACGTAGCGCACCCGCGACCATCACTCGCGCGTGCGCTTCACGACCTCCCAGCCGGGAGGTCGTTCTCGTTTTGCAGGAAAGGCAACCCAGGACATGCAGCTCACCGGATCACAAGCCCTGATCAAGGCCCTCGAGATGGAGGGTGTCGACACGATCTTCGGTCTGCCCGGCGGCTGCATCCTGCCGGTGTACGACCCGCTGCTCGACAGCCCCATCCGGCACATCCTCGTGCGCCACGAGCAGGGAGCCGGCCACATGGCGGAGGGCTACGCCCACGTCACCGGTCGGCCAGGCGTGGCGATGGTCACGAGCGGGCCGGCGGCGACGAACATCGTCACCCCGCTGTGCGACGCGTACATGGACTCGATCCCGATGGTGGTCATCACCGGCCAGGTGCCGGTCGGCGCCATCGGCACCGATGCGTTCCAGGAGTGCGACACGATCGGCATCACCCGCTCGGTCACGAAGCACAACGAGCTGGTCACGTCGGCCGCTGACATCCCCCGCGCGGTGCGCGAGGCGTTCCACATCGCAACGACCGGCCGCCCCGGGCCGGTCCTGCTCGACATCCCGAAGGACATCGTCGATCCGAAGAACCCGAACTCGGCCATGGAGTGGCACTGGCCCGACGATGCCGAGGTGCGCGACGGGTTGCCCGGCTACAAGCCCACGACCACCGGCCACCCGCGGAAGATCCGTGAGGCGGCGGAGCTGATCCTGCGCTCGGAGCGGCCGGTGATCTACGCCGGCGGCGGCATCCTCAAGGCCCGCGCGGCCGACGCGCTGCGCGAGCTGGCGGAGCTCTGCGACATCCACGTCGTCACGACGCTGATGGCCCGTGGCGCCTTCCCCGACTCGCACCAGCTCTGCCTCGGCATGCCGGGCATGCACGGCAACTACACCGCGGTCACCGCCATGCAGCGCTCTGACCTGCTCATCGCGCTCGGGAGCCGGTTCGACGATCGGATCACCGGCAAGGTGAGCTCCTTCGCGCCCGACGCCAAGATCATCCACGTCGACATCGACCCCGCCGAGCTCGGCAAGGTCCGCCGCCCCGACGTGCCGATCGTCGGTGACTGCCGGCTCGTGATCGAGGAGCTCGTGTCTGTGCTGAAGGGCTTGCTCGCGAGCGGCTCGGCCTTCCCGGAGCGCTCGCCGTGGAAGCGCACGATCTCCGGCTGGCAGGAGACGCACCCGCTCACCTACATCCAGTCCGAGCCGGGCGACGCCCTCAAGCCGCAGTTCGTCCTCGAGCAGCTGCGGGACAACACCCCGGAGGACTGCATCGTCGCCTCGGGCGTCGGCCAGCACCAGATGTGGACATCGCAGTACTGGAAGTTCGACCACCCCTACACCTGGGTGAACTCCGGTGGCCTCGGCACGATGGGGTTCGCCGTCCCGGCCGCCATCGGCGCCAAGGTCGGCCGACCCGACGCCATGGTGTGGGCCGTCGACGGCGACGGCTGCTTCCAGATGACCGCGCAAGAGCTCGTCACCGCCGCCGCCGAGCGGATCCCGGTGAAGATCGCCATCCTCAACAACGCCTACCTCGGCATGGTGCGCCAGTGGCAGGAGATGTTCTACGAGGAGCGCTACTCGGAGGTGTACCTGTCACCCGACCTGCCTGACTACAAGCTCTGGGCCGAGGCCATGGGCTGCGTCGGGATGCGCGTCGACTCGCCCGAGGAGGTCGAGTCGGCGATCCAGAAGGCCAACGAGATCGACGACCGCCCGGTCGTCATCGACTTCCGCACCGACTCGTCGGAGAAGGTGTTCCCCATGGTCGCCGCCGGCGCCAGCAACGATGACATCATCACCGACCCCGCCCTCGGGAAGGACATCGTCCAGTGAGCACCAGCACCAGCAACGACGACATCCAGCACCACATCCTCTCGGTGCTCGTGGAGAACAAGGCTGGTGTGCTGGCGCGCGTGGCGGGGCTGTTCGCCCGTCGCGGCTTCAACATCATCAGCCTGGCGGTGGCGCCCACCGAGGACGAGCGCTTCAGCCGCATCACGATCGCCGTCGACGTGGCCTCCGCCCCGCTCGAGCAGGTCACCAAGCAGCTCTTCAAGCTCATCAGCGTGGTGAAGATCACCGAGCTCGACCCGCGCGACGCCGTCGAGCGCGAGCTCATGCTCGTCACCGTGGACGCGCCGGCCACCACCCGGAGCCAGATCATCGAGCTGGTGGACGTGTTCGAGGGTCGGATCCTCAACGTCGGCCACGATCGCTTGACGCTCTCGCTCGACGGGCACCCGGACAAGCTGGACGACTTCGCCGAGCTCCTGCGCCCCTACGGCATCGCCGAGCTCCAGCGGACCGGTCGCGTCGCCTTGCCGAAGCTCGACAACGCCACGGCCCGGCGGCTCCGCAGCGCCTGACCCGATGGACCGCGCCGACTTCCTGCCTCCGCTGATCCGCTCGCTGCCGCCGTTCGAGGGGCCGTTCGACGCCTTCCGGCTGGGGGCCGCGGGCTGCGACGTGCTGTTCGCCACCTACCCGGGCGGCATGGTGATCGACCCGCACGAGCACGTGACGGAGAACGTGGGCGTGATCACGGCCGGCGAGCTGTTCCTGACCATGGGCGGCGTCGAGTCGCGGTACGGACCCGGCGATTGGTACCACGTGCCCCGCCTCACCGAACATGGTGCCCGCTTCGAGCAGGACACTGCCGAGATCGAGTTCTGGTTCACCCACGACGGAAGTGACGACTGATGGCCAACGTGTACTACGACAAGGACGCCGACCTCTCCCTCATCGCCGGCCGCAAGGTGGCGGTGATCGGGTACGGCTCGCAGGGGCACGCCCATGCCCTCAACCTGCAGGAGTCGGGTGTCGACGTGCGTGTCGGCCTGCGCGAGGGATCGTCGTCTATCGCCAAGGCCGAGGGAGCGGGCCTGCCCGTGCTCTCGGTCGCCGATGCCACCGCCGAGGCCGACCTGATCATGCTCCTGGGCCCGGACACCGAGCACAAGGCGATCTTCAACGAGCACATCGCCCCGAACCTCGCCGCCGGTGATGCGCTGTTCGTCGGACACGGCTTCTCGGTCCGCTTCCAGCAGGTCGTGCCACCGGCCGACGTGGACGTGGCGCTGGTGGCGCCCAAGGGGCCGGGCCACCTCGTGCGCCGTACCTACACGGAGGGCGGCGGCGTGCCGTGCCTCATCGCGGTTTCCCAGGACGCGACCGGGAAGGCCCGCGATCTCGCGCTGTCCTACGCGGCGGCGATCGGCGGCGCCCGCGCGGGCGTCCTCGAGACAACGTTCGAGGAGGAGACCGAGACGGACCTCTTCGGCGAGCAGGTGGTGCTCTGCGGCGGGCTCACCGCCCTGGTGCAGGCGGGGTTCGAGACGCTCGTCGAGGCGGGCTACCAGCCTGAGTCGGCCTACTTCGAGTGCCTCCACGAGCTGAAGCTCATCATCGACCTGATGTACGAGCAGGGCATCGCCGGCATGCGCTACTCGATCTCCGACACCGCCGAGTACGGCGACCTCACCCGAGGCCCGCGCATCATCACCGACTCAGTCAAGGCGGAGATGAGGAAGATCCTGGGTGAGATCCAGGACGGCTCGTTCGCCCAGGAGTGGGTCGCCGAGAGCGAGGGTGGTCGCAAGCGGTACAAGGAGCTCCAGGCCCGCGGCCAGGAGCACCAGATCGAGCGCGTCGGTGAGCAGCTCCGCGGCATGATGCCGTGGATCTCGGCCGGCAAGCAGCGGGTCCAGGACATCAGCGGCGGCTGAGCTGATGCTTGCTTCGGGCCTCGCCTTGCTCGGGGCGCCGCCCTCCGCAAGTGCCTCCCGGCGACCGGCGAAGCCGGCTCGCCTGCGGCCTGGCTGGACCGTCGGCGCTACATCGTCTCCGCGAAGCTGACGTCACCCTCCCCGCGGAGCACGTTCTTGAGCAGCTTGCCGCTGGCGTTGCGGGGAAGCTTCTCGAACCTGAGGTCCACGTAGGCGGGGACCTTGAACGCCGCCAGCCCCTCGGCGACCCACTGCTTCACGTCGGCCTCGGTGAGCCTGGAGCCCTCCTCGAGCTGGAGGGTCGCCTTGACCTCCTCGCCCAGCTCCGGGTGGGGGACACCGTAGATGGCCGCATCAGCGATCTCCGGGTGGCACACGAGCCGCTGCTCGATCTCCACGCTGTAGATGTTCTCGCCGCCCCGGATGATCATGTCCTTCTTGCGGTCCGTGATGAACAGGAACCCCTCGTCGTCCAGGTGGCCGACGTCACCGGTGTGGAGCCAGCCGTCGGGATCGATCGCCTCGGCCGTGGCCTCGGGCTTGTTCCAGTAGCCCGCCATGAGGATCGGGCCCGCGATGCACACCTCGCCCGTCTCGCCCGGGCTCAGCTGCGTGCCGTCGATGGCGACGATCTTCACGGTCACGGTCGGCACCGGCGGGCCGACGGAGGTGGGCTTGTCGATGGCGTCCTGCCCGGAGATGACCGTGGCCACGGACGACGTCTCGGTGAGACCGTACGCGTTCGACGTGCTCGAGACGTTCGGGAACGTGTCATGGATCATGCGCTGCAGCTCGTCGGCGGAGGGTGAGCCGCCGAACGCGACGCTGCGGACGGAGGACGTGTCGTAGTCGTGCCGGTCCGGATGCTCGCACACGCGCCACACCATCGTCGGCACGGTCGCCCAGATCGTCACGCCGTGTTCCTGGATGAGCTGCAGCGCGGTCTCCGGGGTGAAGCGGCCCTCCGGCATGACGAGCTTGAGCCCCGCGAGCAGGCCGACGACGAGCGTCGAGTGGCAGCCGGAGACGTGGAAGAGCGGTGAGGTGAAGAGGGACACGTTCTGCCCCGCGCCCGCGTCGGGGAGCGCGCCGCCGCCCGCCATCGAGCCGGCGACGGCGTTGTACATCGTGTTCTGGAGGTTGGCGACCATGCTCCGGTGGGTGGAGATGGCGCCCTTCGGTCGACCGGTCGTGCCCGACGTGTAGAAGATCACGGCGTAGTCGTCCTCGGCGATGTCCTCGTCGACGAACGAGGCAGTGGGGGAGCCGGTCAGCTCGGTGAACTCGTGGAGGCGGGGGTCGTCGGCCATGCCCACGTCGGCCGGAGTGCAGTCGATCAGGAACACGTGCTCGAGCGCGGGTGCCTGGTCGAGCGAGCCGGCGATGCGCTCGAAGCGCTTCTGGTCGGCGACGAGCACCTTGGCGCCCGAGTCCTGCAGGCCGTACTCGATCTCGTCGGTGGTCCACCACCCGTTGAGCCCGACGAGGATTGCACCCTGCGACACCGTCGCCCAGAACGAGAGGCACCACTCGGGGTTGTTCTGCGCCAGCACGGCAACCCGGTCACCCTTGGCCAGTCCGAAGCGCTCGCGGAGCGCGCGGGCCACCCCGTTGGCCGTCTGCACGAAGGAGCCGAAGCAGTAGGTGCGGTCGCCGTAGACGATGAACGTCTGGTCGTCCCCGCGCAGCAGCCCGACCTCCGCGACCGAGCGCAGCGACGGCATCCGGCTCGCGTACACGAGCGTCGGGCGACCGAGTACGTCCTCGGTGACGACCTCGAACATCCCTCCAGGACCGGTGAGCTGCGCTTGGACCTCGGCGTTCGTGGGCATGGGGCCGGACGGTAGCGGTCCGTATCCTGGACAATCTCTATCGTGGATTGCTACTGTCCGAGATATGCGCATGAGCGACACCGTCGAGTGGGCGCTGCACTGCTGCACCGTGCTCGGCACGTTGCCGCAGGGGCAGGCGCTGCCGGCCGCTCGCCTGGCCGAGTTCCACGACGTGCCGCCGTCGTACCTCGCGAAGGCGCTCCAGGCGACGACCGCGGCAGGGATCACCGAGTCGCGCTCGGGGCCCCTTGGTGGCTATCGCCTGGCGCGCCCGCCCGCCGAGATCACGCTGCTCGAGGTGGTGCTGGCGGTCGACGGCGCCGACACGGCGTTCCAGTGCCGCGAGATCCGCCGGCGTGGCCCGACCGCCACGGACGCGCCGGGCGCCTACCGCCGGCCGTGCGGCATCGCGCGCGCGATGTGGCGAGCCGACGATGCGTGGCGGGCCGCGCTTTCCGCCACCACCGTCGGTGATCTGATCACCGAGCTCGTCGCGACAGTCCCCACGGCGCAGCTCCTGCGCGGCGCCGAGTGGATCCAGCAGGTCGAGATCACGAGGAGGAGCCGACCATGAAGATCTTCCTGGCGGGGGGCACGGGTGTCGTCGGCACTCGAGCCCTCCCCGCACTGGTGGCGGCGGGCCACGATGTCACCGCCGTCGCCCGCACCGATGCCAAGGCCGACCTGGTCCGGTCGCTCGGCGGCGAACCGGTGACGGTGGACCTGTTCGACGCCGGCGCCGTGGCGGGCGCGGTCGTCGGTCACGAGGTCGTGGTCAACCTCGCCACCAGCATCCCGCCGCTCACCAGGGCGGCCCGCGGCTCCGCCTGGACGACGAACGAGCGGCTGCGCAGCGAGGCCTCGAACCACCTCGTGGACGCTGCGCTCCAAGCGGGTGCGTCGAGGTACATCCAGGAGTCGATCGCGTTCCCCTACATCGACAACGCCGACCGCTGGATCGACGAGGACCACCCCGTCGACCAGGTGGGGCCGTTCACCGGGGCCCGGGACGCAGAGGCCGCCGCCGCCCGCTTCGCCGACCGCGGCGGCGCGGGGGTCGTGCTCAGGTACGCGCAGTTCTACGCTCCTGACAGCACCCACACGAAGGCCTTCAACGCCACCATCCGTCGTCGGGTCAACCCGTTCGTCGGCTCCCCCGACGACTACACGTCCTTCATCCACGCCCAGGACGCTGGGTCGGCGGTGGTGGCCGCGCTGCGGGCGCCGAGCGGCATCTACAACGTGGCCGACGACGAGCCGGTCACACGCGCCGAAGCCGGGCGGATCGTGGCGGAGGCGCTCGGCGTCAAGCCGCCTCACGCCCTGCCGAAGGTCGTGCGGGCGGCGAGCCCCGCCTCCGCCAAGCTCCTGATGCGGTCGCTGCGGATCTCGAACCGGCGCTTCACGGAGGCCACGGGCTGGCAGCCCTCCCACCCGTCGATCCGAGGGTCGTGGCCGGCATGAGCACCCTCCGAAGGCTCGCGCTGGTGGTCATCGCCGGGGGCAGCGTCGTCGTGGGTGTGTGGGCGCAGGGCTTCCCGCGCTCGTTCTACGACGACTTCCCCGGCATGGGTCGGGTGTGGGTCGCCGTCGACGGGCCGTTCAACGAGCACCTCGTCCGTGACGTCGGCGGGCTCAACCTGGCGCTGGCCTTCGTAGCGATCATGGCCCTCGTCACAGGGAGCGTGCTGCTCGCGCGAGTCGCTGGCGGTGCCGCCCTCCTCTACGGCGTGCCCCACCTCCTGTACCACGCCACCCACCTCGGTCCCTACGACACCGGCGACGCCATCGCCCTCGTCGGCTCGCTCGGCGTCGTCGTCCTCGCGGCCGCGCTCGTTGCGACCGCCCCTGCCTAGCCCCCAACCCGATCTGTGGACGCTCAGGTCCGCATACCGACCGTCAGCGTCCACAGATCGGGTGGATCAGCGGAAGGTGGGGGCGACCTGCTCGATGATGGCGTCCATCCGCTCGAGCTTGCGGGCGCCGCGGCCGAGGGTGAAGTCGGGGACGATGACCTCGTCGAGGCCGACCTCGACCCACGCGGCGACGGCCTCAGCCACGTCGTCGGCGGTGCCGGCGATGGCGGCTCGACCCGCCTCCTCGCGGAACGCGGCCGCCTTGGCAGGCTCATCCGTCAGGAGCACGAGGGCCTGCGCGGACCGCTTGATCTCGCTCGGGTCGCGGCCGATCGACTCGCACCGCTGATCGAGCACCGCGGACCGCTCGGCGATGTCGTCCGCCAGGCCCCACATGTTCCACTCGTCGGCGTGGCGGGCGACGACGCCCATCATGCGGTCGCCCTTGCCGCCGATGAGGAGCGGGAGCGGTGACTGCACGGGCTTCGGCTCGCAGATGGCGTCTGTGAGCTCGTAATGCCTGCCCGCGAACGTCGTGGTCGGCTCCCGGAGGAGGCCCTTCCACACGTGGCAGGCCTCCTCGAACCGCTCGATGCGCTCACCCGGTGGCGGCAGGCGGATGCCGTACTGCTCGTGCTCGTTCTCCTGCCATCCCGCTCCCACGCCGAGCAGGACGCGGCCGCCGCTGAGCTGGTCAACTGTCGCCGCCCAGCTCGCGAGCACAGCCGGGTGGCGGTACGTGTTGCCGAGCACGAGGGTGCCGAGCCGGAGGCGCCCCGTGGCGACGGCCAACCCCGCCAGCGCGGCGGTGGCCTCCAGCGTCGGCACGTCGACGGCCCCGAAGCCTCCGCCGGCGTCGCCCATGAAGTGGTCGGCCACGTAGACGCCGTCCCATCCGGTCGCTTCGGCGTGGCGGGTGACCTCGAGGACATCGGCCCACGGCTGCGTCAGCGACGGCCAGATCGAGAAGCGCACTAGGCCATCGCCTGCACGACGTGGTCGATGCAGTGCGTGAGTGCGGCGACATCGTCGGGCTCGATGGCGGGGAAGAGGGCGATCCGTAGCTGGTTGCGGCCCAGCTTCCGGTAGCTCTCGGTGTCGACGATGCCGTTGGCGCGCAGCACTGCGGCGACCACGTTGGCGTCGACCACGGCGGCCTCGAGGTCGATGGTGGCAACAACATGACTGCGCTGCGACGCCTCCGTCACGAACGGCGCGGCGTAGCTGGACGCCTCGGCCCAGCCGTAGATCGTCGTGGCCGACTGGTCGCAGCGGGCCGCCGCCCACTCGAGCCCGCCGTTCTGGTTGATCCAATCGACCTGCTGGCCGGCGAGGAAGATCGTGGCCAGCGCGGGGGTGTTGTAGGTCTGGTCCTTGCGGCTGTTCTCCAGGGCGATGTGCAGGTCGAGCGATGCCGGCACCCAGCGGCCCGACGCGGCGATCCGCTCGATCCGCTCGATCGCCGCCGGCGACACCGCCGCCAGCCAGAGCCCACCGTCGGACGCGAGGCACTTCTGCGGGGCGAAGTAGTAGACGTCGACCTCGGCCGGGTCGAAGCGCAGCCCACCGGCGGCTGAGGTGGCGTCGACGAGGACGAGGCCGTCGGCCCCCGATGGCCGCTCGAGCGGCATCGCCACTCCCGTCGAGGTCTCGTTGTGGGTGAGGCAGTAGGCGTCGATCTCAGGGTCGGCGACGGGCAGGGGGTGGGTGCCCGGGTCGGCGAACAGGTTCGCGGGTTCGCCGAGGTGCGGCGCGGCCCCGGCGGCCTCGGCGAACTTGGACGAGAACTCGCCGAAGCGAAGGTGCTGGCTGCGCTGATCAATGAGACCGAAGGTCGCCGCGTCCCAGAAGCAGGTGGTGCCGCCGTTGCCGAGGAGCACCTCGTACCCGTCGGGCAGGGCGAGAAGCTCGGCCAGCCCGTTGCGGAGCGCACCTACCTCGAACTGCACCCTCGCCTGGCGATGGGAGGTGCCGAGGTACTCGCGCCCGGCCTTGGCCAGCGCGTCGACCGCCTCCGGACGGATCTTGGAGGGCCCACAGCCGAAGCGGCCGTCCTCCGGCAGCAGGTCGACGGGGATCTTGACGTCGGGGGTGGGGGCCGGGGTCACCGGGCCATGATCGCGGATCGGTCGCCGCCCGGGCGACTGCGATCCCACGGGTGCGGCGCGCGTGCCACGTGCCACGATGGCCGCAGTCCGATCCCGAAGGAGCACCGAGTTGGCCACCCCCCGCACCGACGCCCGCGTCTCGCGTCGCGTCGCCGCCATCACCGAGTCGGCGACCCTGGCCGTCGATGCCAAGGCCAAGGCCCTCCAGGCCGCTGGCGAGCCGGTCATCGGCTTCGGCGCGGGCGAGCCCGACTTCCCCACGCCGGCGGCCATCGTCGAGGCCGCCGTCGAGGCATGCCGCGATCCGAAGAACCACAAGTACACGCCCGCGGGCGGCCTGCCGGAGCTCAAGGAGGCCATCGCCGCCAAGACGCTCCGCGACTCCAGGCTCCCCGTCACCGCGAGCCAGGTGCTCGTCACCAACGGCGGCAAGCACGCCGTCTACAACACCTTCGCCGCCCTCCTCGACCCGGGCGATGAGGTCCTCCTCCCCGCGCCCTACTGGACCACGTATCCGGAGCCCATCGCGCTGGCCGGCGGCGTGTCCGTGGTGCTGCCGACGGACGAGACCACCGGCTTCCGGGTCACGGTCGAGCAGCTCGACGCGGCCGTCACCGACCGCACCAAGGCGCTGCTCTTCGTGTCGCCGTCGAACCCGACCGGAGCCGTCTACCCCGCGGACGAGGTCGAGGCGATCGGCCGGTGGGCCGTCGAGCGCGGCATCTGGGTGGTCACCGACGAGATCTACGAGCACCTCACCTACGGCGCGCACCGGTTCAGCTCGATGCCCACCCTCGTCCCCGAGCTGCGCGACCGGTGCGTCGTGCTCAACGGCGTCGCCAAGACGTACGCCATGACGGGCTGGCGGGTCGGGTGGATGATCGGGCCCGACGACATCATCAAGGCCGCCACCAACCTGCAGTCGCATTCGACCTCGAACGTCGCCAACGTCAGCCAGCGGGCCGCGCTGGCCGCGGTGTCGGGCGACCTCAGCGCGGTCGCCGAGATGCGGGCCGCCTTCGAGCGGCGCGGGCACACGATGCACAAGCTGCTCACCGGCATCGAGGGCGTCACGGCGCTCGAGCCGCAGGGCGCGTTCTACGCCTTCCCCAACCTCTCCCACTACCTCGGGCGCTCGATCCGCGGGCGCACCTCGAGCACCACCGTCGAGCTGTGCAGCGTGCTGCTCGACGAGGCCAAGGTCGCCATCGTGCCCGGGGAGGCCTTCGATGCGCCGGGGTACGCGCGCCTCAGCTACGCCCTCGGCGACGACGACTTGGGGGAGGGGTGCCGCCGGATCGCCGACCTCCTCGAGGAGGCCGAGTAGGTGACCGTCCGGCCGTTCGGCTCCTGGCCGACGCCGATCACCAGCGAGCTGGTCGTGCGCTCCGCCCGGCTGCCGAACGGGCTCCGCGTGGACGGCGACGACATCTGGTGGTCCGAGGGGCGCCCCGAGGAGGCCGGTCGCATGGCAGTGCTCCGGCGAGCGGGCGACGGTGAGGTCACCGAGGTCGTCACGGCGCCGTGGAGCGCGCGCTCCGGCGTGCACGAGTACGGCGGGGGCGCCTGGTGGGTGCGCGACGGCGTGCTGTGGTTCGTCGACTGGGCATCGCAGCGCCTGCACCGCGTCGAGCCCGGCGGGGAGCCGATCGCGCTCAGCCCGGAGCCGACGGTGCCACGCGGCCTTCGCTTCGCCGACGGCGACGTGAGCCCCGACGGCGCGACCCTGCTCTGCGTCCAGGAGGAGCACCACGCCGACGGTCGGGAGGCGACGAACACGATCGTGCGGCTCGCCGCGCACGAGCCCGGACGGCCAGAGGTGGTCGTCGAGGGGGCCGACTTCGTGTCCGACCCCCGGTGGGGTCCGGACGGCTCGACGTTCTGCTGGCTCGAGTGGGACCACCCGGACATGCCGTGGGACGCCACCCGCCTGGTGGTGGACGCCGCCGGCGTGCGAACCGTCGTGGCCGGCGGCGACCAGCGCGAGGCGGTGGGCCAGCCCACCTGGGCGCCGGACGGCTCGCTCTGGTTCTTCGGCGACCGCACGGGCTTCTGGAGCCTCTACCGGTGGACGCCCGAGCGCGGGGTCGAGCCCATGGTCGACCTCGAGCGCGACATCGGCTTCCCCCAGTGGGTGTTCGGGCAGTCGTGCTACGCGCTCCTCGACGACGGTCGGGTCGCGCTCAGCTACAGCGACGGCGGGCTCGAGCGCCTCGCCGTCTGGGAGCCGCACTTCGGCCGCGTCGTCACGCTCGATGTCCCGCACACGATGATCGACTCGCTCCGCGGCGGCGTCGGCGACCGCGTCGTCTACATCGCCGCCAGCCCGACCGACGAGGTGCACGTGGCCGCGGTGTCCGTGGACTCGGGGGCCGTCGAGGTCGTCGTGGCGCCGCGCGACCTCGGGCTCGACGCGTCCTGGTTCTCGGCACCCGTGCCCATCGACTTCCCGACCGCCGCCGGCGTCACCGCCCACGCGCTGCTGTACCCGCCGACGAACCCCGAGGTCACGGCGCCCGTCGGCGAGCGCCCGCCGCTCCTCGTCATGATCCACGGCGGACCCACCGCCGCGGCCCGACCGATGCTGCAGCTCTCGCGCCAGTACTGGACGAGCCGTGGCTTCGCGGTGGTCGACGTCAACTACCGCGGCTCCACCGGCTACGGGCGCGCGTACCGCGACCTGCTGCGCGGCGAGTGGGGCGTGGCCGACGTGGATGACTGCGCCGCCGTGTGCAACTTCCTCGTCGACCGGGGCGACGCCGACCCCGACCGCCTCTGCATCCGGGGCGGCTCGGCGGGCGGGTTCACCACCCTGGCCGCCATCACGTTCCACGAGGTGTTCGCCGCGGGCGCGAGTCACTACGGCGTCGCCGACCTCGGCGTGCTCGCCGAGGAGACGCACAAGTTCGAGAGCCGCTACCTGGACGGGCTCGTGGGGCCATGGCCCGAGGCCCGGGCCACCTACGAGGCGCGGTCCCCGATCTTCCACACCGACCAGATCGACCGGCCGTTGGCCGTGTTCCAGGGTCTCGAGGATCCGATCGTCCCGCCCAACCAGGCCGAGATGATCGTCGACGCGCTCCGGACAAAGGGCGTGCCGGTGGCGTACCTGGCCTTCGAGGGCGAGCAGCACGGGTTCCGTCAGTCGCAGAACATCCGGGCCGCCCTCGACGGTGAGCTCAGCTTCTACGCCCAGGTCCTCGGCTTCGACCGCCCCGAGGCCGAGGGCATCGAGCCCATCCAGGTCGACAACCTGTAGCCCGCCCTCGATCGGGTTGGCGGGCGCGCGAGGAGGGCGACCAGACTTCGCGGCCATGGCCCGCATCCTGGTGACCGAGAAGATCGCCGACCGGGGGATCGGGCGTCTCCGGGCCGCCGGCCACGAGGTCGACGTGCAGCTCGACCTGACCCCCGAGCAGGTCGTGCAGGCGGTGGTCGGCGCGCACGCGCTGATCATCCGCTCGGCGACGACCGTGACGGCGGACGTGCTGGCCGCGGGGTCGGACCTCGTGGTGGTCGGCCGGGCCGGCATCGGCCTCGACAACGTCGACACCGATGCCGCCACGAAGCAGGGCGTCATGGTGGTGAACGCGCCGCAGTCGAACATCCTCACCACCGCCGAGCACACGATGGCGATGCTCCTCGCCCAGGCGCGCAACATCCCGCAGGCCCATGCCGCGCTCATCGCGGGTCGCTGGGAGCGGTCGCGGTGGGAGGGCGTGGAGCTGGCGGACAAGACCCTCGGCATCGTCGGCCTCGGTCGGATCGGCAAGCTCGTGGCCCAGCGAGCGTCCGCGTTCGGGATGAAGGTGGTCGCGCACGACCCGTTCGTCGCGCCAGAGCGCGCTCGGCAGATCAACGTCGAGCTCCTCAGCCTGGAGGACCTCGTCCGCGCCGCCGACTTCCTCACGCTGCACGTCGTGAAGACCCCGGAGACGCTCGGCATGATCAGCAAGGAGCTGCTGGCCCAGGCCAAGCCGAGCTTGCGGATCGTCAACGTCTCGCGGGGCGGCGTGATCGACGAGGAGGCGCTGGCCGAGGCGATCCGCGAAGGGCGCATCGGCGGCGCGGCCATCGACGTGTTCACGACGGAGCCCACCACCAGCTCGCCGCTGTTCGAGCTCCCGCAGGTCGTGGTCACCCCGCACCTCGGTGCGAGCACCGCGGAGGCGCAGGACAAGGCGGGAGAGACCATCGCCGAGCAGGTCGCGCTGGCCCTGGCGGGCGAGTTCGTGCCGTTCGCGGTCAACGTGAGCGCCGCGGAGGCGTCGTCCATCGTGCGGCCCTTCCTCCCGCTCGCGGAGCGGTTGGGGCAGCTCTACGCCGCGCTTGCCGCGGGCGTGCCCGACGTTCTGGAGGTGGCGTACGAGGGCCAGCTCGCGGACTCCGACACGCGCATCCTCACCCTCTCGGTGCTCAAGGGCGTGTTCGGCAAGGTGAGCGAGGAGCCTGTCAGCTACGTCAACGCGCCCCGCCTCGCGGAGGAGCGGGGCATCGAGGTGCGCGAGTCGTCGAGCTCGACCTCGCACGACTACGTGAACCTCGTCACCATCCGAGGTGGTGACCACGCCATCGGCGGCACCCTCGTGGGCCTGCGGAGCGAGGCGCGCATCGTGATGGTGGACGAGCACTCGGTCGACGTGCCGCCGGCTGATCACATGCTGGTGGTGCGCAACGACGACGTCCCCGGGATGATCGCAGCGGTAACCGGCGTCGTCGGCTCGGCGGGGATCAACATCGACGACATGCACCTCGGCCGTTCCGCGGAGGGTCGCGCCGCGCTCATGATCCTGGCCACCGACGTGGCGGTCCCCGACGACGTGCAGAGCGCGATCCGCACGCTGCCCGGGGTCGTCACCGTTGCCGCGCTGTGACCGGCCCCTACCGCTTGGCGGGGCGGAGGCCGTCGGCCTCGGCTTGAGAGGCCTCTGCGTAGCACCGGTCGGCGTTGGTGCGCTCGTAGCTTGCCGTGCCCGGCAGGTGGAAGATCTTCGACGAGAGCTTGGCCTTGATCGGGTGGCTGGTGGGGCACACCCCGCCGGTCGGCTCGACCCACGCCGCCCGGGCCGCCGGCCGTTCGTCAGGGAGCGGCGGCCACCCGGCCGGGTCGGCGCCGTCCGAGGTGCCAGCCGAGTGCTCGCGGCTCCCCAGCACCTTGCTGAGCGCGACCGCGGTCGCGGCCGCCAGACCCAGCCAGACACCGATGCGGATGAAGCGCCGGATCACGCCGGGGACCCTATCCGCCTTGACGTGGTGCAGGCCCAGCGGGATGATGCCGGGGACATGACCAGGACCTTCACCTCCGACCTCCTCCTGCTTATGTAGGCGAGCGCCCCCTTCTCGGCGCTCGCCCTGACGACCTCCTGCCGCTGGCAGGAGGTTTTTCTTTGCCCCGACACCTGACCTGCCCCGACCCCTGAACAGAGGAACCCCGATGGCCCCGGAACCCGTGACCCCGAAGCGCATGCCCTTCGACAAGTATCGGCCGTTCCTCCCGCTCACGCTGCCGGACCGGACGTGGCCCGATCAGCGCATCACGGAGGCGCCGCTGTGGTGCTCGGTGGACCTACGCGACGGGAACCAGGCCCTCATCGACCCGATGGACCCCGCGCGCAAGCGGCGGATGTTCGACACGGTCGTGCAGATGGGCTTCAAGGAGATCGAGGTGGGCTTCCCCTCTGCCAGCCAGCCCGACTTCGACTTCATCCGCCAGCTCATCGAGGAGGACCTCGTCCCCGACGATGTCACGATCCAGGTGCTCACGCAGTGCCGGCCCGAGCTCATCGAGCGCACCTACGAGTGCATCCACGGCGCCAACGACGCAATCGTGCACTTCTACAACTCGACGTCTGTGCTGCAGCGGCGCGTGGTGTTCGGCCTCGACAAGGACGGCATCACGCAGATCGCCACGGACGCCGCCAAGCTCTGCAAGAAGCTGGAGCCGACGCTCGTGGGCACGAACGTCCGCTACGAGTACAGCCCGGAGAGCTTCACCGGCACCGAGGTCGACTACGCCATCGAGATCTGCGCCGCGGTGAGCGACGTCATCGAACCTGACACCGACCGTCAGCTGATCCTGAACCTGCCGGCCACCGTCGAGATGTACACGCCGAACCTCTACGGCGATGTCATCGAGTACTTCCACCGGAACGTGCCGAACCGCGACCGCATCTGCTTGTCGCTCCACCCGCACAACGATCAGGGGACCGGTGTCGCCGCCGCCCAGTTCGGAGTCATGGCCGGCGCCGATCGCGTGGAGGGCACTCTGTTCGGCAACGGCGAGCGCACGGGCAACGTCGACGTCATCAACATCGCGATGAACCTCTTCAGCCAGGGTGTCGATCCCGAGCTCGACATCTCCGACATCGACGCGCTGCGCCGAGTGGCCGAGTACTGCAACCGCCTCCCCGTCCACCCTCGGCACCCCTACGTGGGCGACCTCGTGTACACGTCGTTCTCGGGCAGCCACCAGGACGCCATCAAGAAGGGCTTCGAGGCGCTCGGCTACGGCGACTACGAGGAGTGGGGCGTGCCGTACCTCCCGATCGACCCGAAGCACGTCGGCCGGACGTACGAGGCCGTCATCCGGGTCAACAGCCAGAGCGGCAAGGGCGGCGTGGCCTACCTGATGAAGGCTGAGCACGGCCTCGACCTGCCGAGGCGGCTACAGATCGAGTTCTCGAAGACGATCCAGACCATCACCGAGGACACGGGCACCGAGATCCCCGCCGCCGAGGTGTGGCTCGCGTTCGAGGACACCTACCTCGCCGCCCACGCGCCGGTGCAGCTCCTGTCGCACGAGACGACGACGGGCGAGAAGGGCTCGACCGTGACGGCGCAGATGGCCGTGGACGGCGAGCACCGCACGCTCCACGGCTCCGGCACGGGTCCGCTCGCCGCCTTCGTCGCCGCGCTCCAGGCCGACCTCGGCATCGACCTCGAGGTCGTCGACTACAGCGAGCACGCCGTGAGCGCGGGCACCGACGCGACCGCGGCTGCCTACGTCGAGACGCAGTCAGCGGACGGCGAGGTGCGCTGGGGCGTCGGGCTCGACGAGAGCATTCTCACCGCGTCCCTGCGGGCGGTCGTCAGCGCGATCAACCGCCACCGCGACCACGTTCGTCTGGTGGAGCGACACGAGCCCTGACGTCGCCTGCCCATAGCGCTGATCCGTCCGGCGTCGGGCGTAGTGTCACCGGATGCGATTCACGCGCTCTGCCGTCCTCCCGATCGTGTCCTCGATCGTCGTAGCGCTCGTCGCGGCCGGGTGCTCGTCGGAGAGCGGTGGCCTGAGCGACGACGAGCAGCAGTTCGCCGACGCCTGGGCCTCCACGATCGAAGATGACGAGCACGGCTTTGGGGCCGAACCCGACGATGCAGCTTGCATGGGCGACGCAATCATGGCCGAGCTGGGTGCAGGGCCCTTCGAAGACGCGGGGGTGTCACCCGATGACATCGGCGACTCCGATGACACGGACAGCCCCGGAAAGGTCCTCGGCGGCGGCGTGGTGTCGGATGACCAGACGGACGCGATCCTCGATACGTGGGAGGAGTGCGTCGACCTTCCCGCACTGCTCGCGGCCGCTTCGGCCAGCGACTTCGACCTCGACGAGGACGCTGAGGCCTGCGTCGCCGATGGTCTGGCCGAGGATGATCTGGGCCGCGAGCTCTTGAGGCCGTCCTTCACGGAAGACGACGACACCCCAGAAGAGGACCTCCTCGTGGGCTTCGTCGACCTCGTCGACACCTGCGGTGGCGGTGCCGATGGGTCCGGTGCCGATGGTGGCGGGGTCCTGGTTGACGAGATCGCCGCCTCGCTGGTCGGGGGCGAGATCAGCGAGGACGAGGCCCGGTGCCTGGCCGAGGCGGTGATCGACGACGTCGGCCTGGCCCGGTTGGTCGAGATCACGGCGGGCGGAGACTTCAACAACGCGGCGCCGGAGGACCAGCAGGAGCTGGCCCAGGCCCTGCTCGCAGCCGCGGGCGCATGCGACGTCCCGTTGTCAGCTCTCGGGGGCTGAGCGAGCTCTACCCGGCCGCGCCACCTGCGAGGCTGCTCCCATGCGACGTCGCGTTCTGCTGGCCGCGGGCTCCCTAGGAGCGTCGGTCCTCGTCGCGCTTGCTGTCATCCAGCCATGGTCAGGTGACGACGGCGGATCCGCCGCCGACGCGACCACCACCAGCACCAGCACATCCGCCTCCACGACCACGACCACCGAGCCGCCCTTGCACGGGGAACCCGGGGCCACCGGCATCGGTGATCCGTACTTCCCGGGCCTCGGGAACGGTGGCTACGACGTCGACCACTACACGCTGGACCTCTCCTGGCGAGCCGACGAGGGTGCGCTCGACGGCGTCACGACGATCGAGGCAATCGCCACGCAGGATCTGAGCTCCTTCACGCTCGATCTGTCGGGCATGGACGTGCGGGCCGTCACGGTTGGGGGCGCGGCGGCATCGTTCGAGCATGTGGACCGCGAGCTCGAGATCGAACCGCGCGCCGCCATCGCGTACGGGGATGACTTCACGACGGTGGTCACCTACAGCGGGAAGCCGGTGCCGGTCACTGACGGCACTGACGTCTCCGACGTCGGGTGGCAGACCGACGGGCGGGAGGCCTTCGTCGCGTCGGAGCCGACCGGCGCGTCGACCTTCTTCCCCGTGAACGACCACCCGACAGACAAGGCGACCTACACCTTCCGCGTCACTGCCCCGGCGGACCAGACGGTGGCCGCCAACGGCCTGCTCGTCGCCGACAACGACACCGGCCACGGCACCCGGTCGTGGACCTACGAGGCGAGCGACCCGATCGCCAGCTACCTCGTGCAGATCGCGATCGGCGACTACGAGCTCGTCGATGCCGGTGAGGTGGACGGGGTGGTGCTGCGCCACGTGCTCCACCGCAACCTGGCCGACCCGGCGAGCGTGACGGTGGAACGCACGGCCGAGATGATCCGCGTCCTCGACGACGTGTACGGGCCCTACCCGTTCGAGGTCTACGGCGTCCTGGTCGTCGATCAGGACCTGGGCTTCGCCCTCGAGACCCAGACGCTCACCATCGTCGGGTCCGACATCGTGAGCAGGGGGCACGCCGCGGATCTCATCCTGCTGCACGAGCTCTCCCACCAGTGGGTGGGCAACGCCGTGAGTCCGGCGACCTGGCAGGACATCTGGCTCAACGAGGGCTTCGCGACGTATGCGGAGTGGCTGTTCACCGAGCGCACCGGCGGCCCGCCGGCGGCCGACAGCGCGCGTCTCTACCAGGGCCGTCGCGAGCTCGACCCGCCCCCGGGCGACCCCGGGTCGACCGAGCTCTTCAACGAGTCCGTCTACCTCCGCGGCGGGATGACCCTCCAGGCGCTGCGAGAGCGCGTCGGCGACGACGACTTCTTCACCATTCTGCGGACCTGGATCGACGAGCACCGCGGCGACGCCGCGTCCACCGCCGACTTCGTCGCGCTGGCGGAGCGCGTGTCAGGCGAAGAGCTGAGCGCGCTCTTCGACGACTGGCTCTACAGCTACCGGCTGCCGGCCCTCTAGGACGTAGGGCCAGATCCCGATGTTGCGCCTCGACGCCGTCGAACGGACTACGCGGTCGGGAGCCAGGCGGGCCGATGGGTCTCGAAGCTGGTGATGGCCGTTTCGGTGCGCAGCGTGATGCCGATGTCGTCCAGGCCCTCGAGGAAGCGCTCGCGCACGGAGTCCTCCAGCGGGAAGTCGACCTCGAGGCCGATGGCGGGCGCCGAGAGGGTGCGGCGGTCGACGTCGACGACGAGCTCGAGCGTCGGGTCCGCTTCGACGGCCGCCAGGAGCTGCTCTCCGACCTCCGCGGACACTTGTACCGGAACGAGGCCGTTCTTCGTGCAGTTGTTGCGGAAGATGTCGGCGAAGCGGGGGCTGATCACGGCCTCGAAGCCGTAGTCCATGATCGCCCACACGGCGTGCTCGCGACTCGAACCCGTGCCGAAGTTCGGCCCGCCGATGAGGATGTTGGCCCCCGCGAACCGCTCGTCGTTGAGCACGAAGCTGCGGTCGTCCCGCCACGACGAGAAGAGGCCCTTCCCGAAGCCGGTGCGCTCCACGCGCTTCAACCACTCCGCGGGAATGATCTGGTCGGTGTCGACGTCGGAGCGGTCGAGCGGCACCGCGGTTCCCTGCACGATCTGTACGGCTTGCATCGGGCTCCTATGCGATGTCTGACGGGAGGGCGAAGTGCCCGGCGATGGCGGTGGCGGCGGCAACGGCGGGAGACACGAGGTGGGTGCGCCCGCCGCGGCCCTGGCGCCCCTCGAAGTTGCGGTTGCTGGTGGACGCCGAGCGCTCGCCGACGGCGAGCTTGTCGGGGTTCATGGCCAGGCACATCGAGCAGCCGGGCTCCCGCCAGTCGAAGCCGGCGGCCGTGAACACCTTGTCGAGTCCCTCGGCCTCGGCCTGGCGCTTCACGGCGAAGGACCCCGGCACGACGAGCGTGCGCACGCCGGACTTCACCTGCCGGCCCTCGGCCACCTTGGCGGCGGCCCGGAGGTCCTCGATGCGCGAGTTCGTGCAGCTCCCGATGAAGACCGTGTCGACGGTGACGTTGCGCACCGGCGTGCCTGCGGTCAGGCCCATGTACTCCAGGGCGCGGGCCGCGCTCTCGCGCTCGTTCGGGTCGGCGAAGTCGTCGGGCGACGGGATCGACCCCTCCAGCGGTACCACCTGGGCGGGGTTGGTGCCCCAGGACACGTGGGGGACGATGCCGGCCGCGTCGAGGTGAACCTCCTTGTCGAAGGCGGCGGCGGACTCGGTGGGGAGCGCGCGCCAGTCGTCGAGCGCGGCCTCCCAGGCGGCGCCCTTCGGGGCGTGGGCACGGCCCTCCAGGTAGGCGAAGGTGACGTCGTCGGGCGCGATGAGTCCCGCCTTGGCCCCGGCTTCGATCGACATGTTGCAGACGGTCATCCGACCCTCCATCGAGAGGCCGCTGACGGTGTCGCCTCGGTACTCGATGACGGACCCGATGCCGCCCCCTGTGCCGATGCGCCCGATGATGGCGAGGATCACGTCCTTGGCCGTGGCGCCGTCGGGCAGCTGGCCCGTGACCGTGACGGCCATCGTGCCGGGGCGGACCTGCGGGAGCGTCTGCGTCGCGAGCACGTGCTCGACCTCGCTCGTGCCGATGCCGAAGGCCAGCGCTCCGAACGCGCCGTGGGTGGACGTGTGACTGTCGCCGCACACGATCGTCATGCCCGGCAGCGTGCGGCCCTGCTCTGGACCGATCACGTGCACGATGCCTTGGTTCGGATCGCCCATCCCATAGTGGGTGATGCCGAACTCCGCTGTGTTGGCGGCGAGGACCTCGAGCTGCTTGGCCGAGATCGGGTCCTCCACCGGCTTGTCGATGTCAGCGGTGGGGACGTTGTGGTCCGCCGTGGCCACCGTGAGGTCGGGCCGGCGCACCCGCCGACCGGCAAGGCGGATGCCGTCGAACGCCTGCGGGCTGGTGACCTCGTGGACGAGGTGGAGATCGATGTAGAGCAGGTCGGGCTCGCCGGGTGCACTGCGCACCACGTGGCTGTCCCACACCTTCTCCGAGAGCGTCTTGGCCATGCGGTCCTCTTGACTGTCTTACATGTTGAGACTGTAGTCTCGACTTGTGGACAGCATAAGTGGCGTCGGCGTGCTGGACAAGACGATGACGGTCGTCGCCGCGCTCGAGGTCGCGCCATGCTCCTTGGCGGAGCTGGTGACAGCGACCGGCCTCAGCCGCCCGACGGCGCACCGCCTCGCGGTCGCCCTCGAGGCCCACGGGGTCGTGCGACGAGACGATGACGGTCGGTTCTGCCTCGGGCTCCGACTCATCGGCCTCGGTCACGCCGCAGCCGAGGCAGTCCCGGTGTGGGCGGCCGCCCGGCCCGCGCTCGGCTGGCTGCACGAGCAGACCGGTGAGTCGGTGCAGCTGTTCGTTCGTGATGGCGACGCCAGGGTCTGCGTCGAATCGATCGAGTCGCCACGCGAGCTCCGAACGATCGTCCCGGTCGGTGCCCGGCTGCCGCTCGCCGTCGGCAGTGCCGGCCGGGTGCTCGACGGCGCCGCCGGCGCGTGGGTCGCCAGCGTGGAGGAGCGCGAGGCGGGCGTGGCCTCGGTTTCAGCGCCGGTGCACGATCAACATCGCCGGGTGGTGGCTGCGGTGTCGGTGAGCGGTCCCCTCCAGCGGCTCACCCGCAAGCCCGGCCAGAAGTACGGCGCCCTGGTCGCGGATGCGGCCGCCCGAGCGGAGCACGCCACCGTTCGATCCGGTTGACTGGCGGGCATGGCAGAAGGATCGATGACCAAGGCCGAGCGCGAGGCGTTCCTCGCCGACGTGCACGTGGGCGTGCTGGCGGTGGACGAGCCGGGACGGGGGCCGCTGAGCCTGCCGATCTGGTACCTCGTCGACGGCGACGAGATCGTGATCAGCATGTCCGCCGACTCGCTGAAGGCTCGACTGCTCGGGGCGGCGGGCCGCGCGACCATGACGATCCAGACCGAGGAGCCCCCGTACAAGTACGCGAGCATCGAGGGTCCCGTGAGGATCGTGCCCACCGCTCACGACCCGCTCGAGATGGCGTCCCGCTACCTCGGCCCCGAGCTCGGCCAGTGGTACGTGGACAACGCGCCCCAAGGCGATGTCAACGCTCGCCTGCGGCCGGAGCGCTGGCGCACCCACGACTTCGCCAAGGCGCTCTAGGACTCGAGCGGAGAGGCGGAGCCGCGTCGCCTACCCTCGCAAGTCCTTCCTCGGGTCGGCTGGGCTCACCACGTGCGGGGGACCCGCGCACGAGCATCGTTGGGGGCGCTGGTTCGCGATCTCACGACACAAGCGCGGCAGCGGCTCGGAGGCGATCGGCCACGTCGGCCGGTGTCGGATCACCGGCGGTGTTCAGCACCAGGCGGTGGACGCCGACGTCAGCGAAGGCAGCGAGCGACTCGGCGTCGAGGCGGCGCCGGGGCGTGACGCTGAGCTCCAGGGCGCCGAGCTCGGCAGGACGATCGACCTGCTCCGCGGCCTCGCGCAGGCCCGCGACGCATGCCGATGCGATCTCCGGGGTGAGCGCGAAGCCGTACCACCCGTGTCCGTGCGCGACGGCCCGGCGGAAGGCGGCGGGTGAGTGGCCGCCCACCACGATGCGCGGACCGCCACGCGTTACAGGGCGGGGGTGGGCATCCACGCCCGCGAAGTCGATGTAGGGGCCGTGATGCTCGACTGGCCCAGGTTGGGTCCACAGCGCACGCATCGCGGCGAGGTGGTCGTCGGTGCGGGCGCCGCGGTCCTCCATCGACACACCGATCGCCGTCATCTCCGGCTCGAGGTAGCCGGCTCCGATGCCGAGGAGCAGCCGGCCGCCGGACAGGACGTCGAGCGTCGCGGCCTGCTTGGCGAGGACCAGCGGGTTGCGCTGCGGGAGGATGATGATGCCTGTGGCGAGGAGCAGTCGCTCGGTGGCGGCGGCCACGAAGCCCAGGTGCACCAGCGGATCGAGGATCGGGTCCTCCGGCTCCATCGGCGACGGCGCTGCCCGGGGGCTCGGGACGACGACGTGCTCCCCAGCCCACACCGAGTCGTATCCGAGCTCCTCCGCCAGTCGAACAATGGCGAGGGTGTCCGACGGGCGGAACGTGGACCCTGAGTTGATGCCGAAGGCGCCGAGCAGCATTCCGGGAACGTACCCGTGTTCACGCGGGATCGGGCAGTGCCGACCAGCCGGTGATCGAGTCGATGGTCATGACGATCAGGCTTGTCACCGAGTCAGCTGCCCTGTACATGGGGAAGGCCCTGCCGAGCGCCGCGAGGGCGTCGGGAGACGGATGTGACTCGATGGCGTGGCCATGGGCGCGCACCCACCAGAGCTCGGACCAGTCGTCGGCGTAGTGGTCGACCAGCAGCACGCAGCGAGCGTCCGCCGCCAGGTTCGAGAGTCGCTGGAGGCGCCGACCGGACTTCGGCTTCACCGCGTCGATCGGGATGATGATCTGATCGCGATCGATCACGTAGACGACGGGCACGACATCGAGGCCCCGGTCAGGGTGAAGCGTGCCGAGCGTCCCGTGACCGAAGGGGCCGATCCGTGCCCAGCACGTGGTTGCGTCGAGCCGCATCCGTCGACCTTCGCAGATCCAGACCGTCGCTCGCGTCCGAGGCAGCCACGCTGCTGACTGCTTTGGGCGAGCATGGAGGGATGGACCGCGCAGCGCAGGAGTACGTCGACGCCATCCCGGACGAGCACCGACCCCTGTTCGATCGGGTGCACGGCCTCGTCCTCGAGGTGCACCCTGCGGCCGGCGTGGTGATCTCGTACCAGATGCCCACCTACGTGGTCGGCCGCCACCGCCTCCACGTCGCCGTCTGGAAGCACGGGGTGTCGATCTACGGGTCGGACCGTAGCGGGTTCACAGAGCGGCACCCAGACCTCTCGTCTGGCAACGGCACGATCCGGCTCACCCCCGAGGCCGCCGCGGAGATCCCCGACGACGAGCTGCGGGCGCTCCTGCGAGCCGCCCTCAGCGACTGACGTCGGCGAGGGCGTCCAGCAGGGCGGGGACGAAGATGGCGGGGCGGGTGACGCAGCCGGTGTGGTCGATGGCGGCCTCGTGCACCGATGCGCTCGGGAGCGCCGCGGCCAGGCGACGCTGGCGGGCGGGTGCGACGGCGGCGTCGCGGGTGGTGACGACCACCGCGTGGGGCACGTCGACCCGGCCGATCCAGGTGGATGAGTCGAAGCGCGCGAGCGAGAAGCCGGCCTGCATGGCGCGGCGACGATCGGTGAGCGCCAGCTCGCCGGCCAGCCACCGGCGCAACCCCGGGTCGAGGCGGGCCCGCCGGCTCGCAGGGGTCGTGGTGGAGCGCAGGCGGCGAAGCGTGGACGGCCCCATGTCGCGCATCGGCTCCAGGCCGCGGAAGCGGTGAGACGTGGCGCAGAGCACGAGCCCCGCCACGCGGGGGTGGTGGCGGTGCCACATGAGCTGGGCGATCGGGCCACCCATCGAGTAGCCGACGACGATGGCCCGCTCGATGCCCAGCATGTCGAGGGCGGCGATGGCGTCGTCGGCACAGTCGGCCAGCCGCACGGGTTCGGGCGAGCGGATGCCGCGGCCGTGGCCACGGTGATCGATGGCCACGACGCCGTAGCGCTCGGCCAGCGGCGGGTAGGCCGGGAACCAGTTCGCGTCGGCGGTGACGCCCAGGCCGTGGAGCAGGAGCACCGTCGGCGCGCCCGCCTCCGCGCGCTGGAGCCGCACGAAGGTCGTCCCCCGCCCCGGGAGCTCGAGCGGTCCGCCGGGCAGCAGCCACGGCGCGTGCCCTGCCTCGTTCTGGCCCGGAGAACCGGGGGCGGCGGAGGCAGCGCTTCCCGGGCCAGAAGCCGTCACTGGATGGCGACGACCTCGACCCTCAGCGTGGCGCCGGTGGGAGAGGTGAAGTCGACCTTCTCGCCGACCTTCTTGCCGAGCAGTGCCTGCCCGAGCGGCGATCCTGGGCTGATGATGTCGTGCTCGACGCCGCGCTCCTCGACCGACCCGTAGAAGTACGTGTCGGTGTTGTCGTCGCCCTCGTAACGGAGCTCGACGACGGACCCAGGCGCCACCTCGTCACCGTCAGTGCCCTCGACGATCTCGCAGTTCTCGATCATCGATGCGAGCTGCCGGATCCGGGCTTCCATGTGGCCCTGGTGGTCCTTGGCGGCGTGGTAGTCGCCGTTCTCCTTCAGGTCGCCAAGCTCGCGGGCCGCCTCGATCTTTCGCGCGATGTCGACGCGGCCGACCGTGGTGAGCTCGTCGTGCTCGGCCTTGAGCCGGTCGTATGCCTTCTGCGAGAGGTGGTGCGTCTGCGCCATAGCCGCCCGATTCTAGGTGGTCAGTTCACCTGGCGGTCACGGCCCTCCCAGTAGGGGGCGCGGAGCTTGAACTTCTGGAGCTTGCCGGTGGCCGTGCGGGCGAGCTCGTCGCGGATCTCGATCGACGTGGGGCACTTGTACCCGGCGAGGCGCTCCTTGCACCACGCCCGCAGCTCCTCCTCGGTCGCGGATGCGTCGGGCGCCAGGACGACGAGCCCCTTGACCGTCTCGCCCCACTTCTCGTCGGGCACGCCGATCACCGCCACCTCGGCGACCGCCGGGTGCGAGAACAGCGCATCCTCGACCTCTATCGAGCTGACGTTCTCGCCGCCGGAGATGATCACGTCCTTCTTGCGGTCGCTGATCGTGAGGTAGCCGCCCTCGTCGATGTCGCCCCCGTCGCCCGTGTGGAACCACCCGCCCTCGAGGGCGTCCGCGGTGGCCTCGGGCTGGTTCCAGTAGCTCTTGAGGATGTGGTTGCCGCGCGCGAGCACCTCGCCCTGTCCGTCGACCGTGAGGTCGATCCCGACCGCCGGGACACCGGCGCGAGAGAGCTTCGACGCCCGCTCGGCGGGGGTCAGGTCGTCCCACTCGGGGCGCCCACGGTTGATGGTCAGGAGCGGCGCCGTCTCCGTGAGGCCGTAGATCTGGATCATCTCCCACCCGAGCTCCGTCTCGATCCGCTCGACGGTACGGGTGGGCGGCGGGGCGCCGGCCACCACGATCCGAGTGCGGCCGTGCCCAGGGACGGGCCCGTCCCATGTCGCGGCCGCGTCGAGCACCATCGCGACGACCGCCGGCGCGCCGCAGAGCAGCGTGACGCCGTGCTCGTCGACGCGGCGGAGGATGTCGGCACCGTCCACCTTGCGAAGCACCACCTGGGGAACGCCCATCGCGGTGAGCGCGTACGGCATCCCCCAGCCGTTGCAGTGGAACATCGGCAGCGTGTGGAGGTAGGTGTCGCGGTCGCACACGCCCGTGTGCCAACCGAAGATCGCCGAGTTGCTCCAGAGGTTGCGGTGCGTCATCTCGACGCCCTTGGGACGGGCCGTGGTGCCGCTCGTGTAGTTGATCGTGGCCGTGGCGTCCTCGTCCTGCTCTGCCCACGGCTCGGGCTCGCGGCCCTCCAGGAAGACCTCGCCGTCCGTGTCGGTGCCGAGCACCACCCGGTGCTTCACGGGCAGGTGGGCGACCGACTCGGCCAGCTCCGGGTCGACGAGCAGCATCGACGCGCCGGAGTGCTCGAGGATGTACTCGATCTCCACGGGCGACAGGCGGAAGTTGATGGGGACGAGCACGCGCCCGAAGCCGCTCACGCCGAAGAAGGACGTGAGCAGTCGGCCGGCGTTCTGCGACAGCACGGCCACGCGCTCGCCGCGCCCGATGCCCCGCTCGTCGAGGTTGGCAGCCTGCGCCCGGGCCAGCTCCTGGGCGCGCCGGTACGTGATGGGCCCCAGCCCACCGCCGGGCGCGCCGGGCTCGTCGATGATCCCGACGCGGTCGCCGTAGACGAGCGCCGCCCGGTCGAGGTGCCCGCCGATGGTCATGGGAGTGCGCATGCCGCGGACCGTACCTGCTTGACTCCGCCTCGGCCCGGGGGGGACACTTCCCGGGATGTCGATGACCGCCCAGGCCGTAATCATCATCGTGTAGCGCACGCTCTGGCAGCGTGCGCTCTTCAACCGTCCACCTCGGTGGGCGGTTTTTCCGTTCTAGAGCAGGGAGCAGGTCGTGGGTCACAAGGTCGGGGTCATCGGAGGGGACGGCATCGGTCCCGAGGTCATCGCCGAGGCGCTCAAGGTCGTGCGCGCCACCGGCGTGGTCCTCGACACCACCGACTACGACCTCGGCGGTGCCCGCTACCTGCGTGACGGCACGATCCTCCCGGACGAGGTGCTCGACGAGTGGCGGGGCCTCGATGCTCTCCTGCTCGGCGCCGTCGGCACGCCGGGGGTGCCGCCGGGTGTGATCGAGCGCGGCCTCCTGCTCAAGATGCGCTTCCAGCTCGACCTCTACATCAACCAGCGGCCGTTCTCCTACCCGGAGAACGACATCGACATGGTCGTGATCCGGGAGAACACCGAGGGCCCCTACGTCGGCGAGGGCGGGGTGCTCCGCCGGGGCACGCCCCACGAGGTCGCGACCCAGGGCTCCGTCAACACCCGCCACGGCGTCGAGCGCTGCGTCCGCTACGCCTTCGAGCTGGCCGAGAGCCGTCCGCGCAAGCACCTCACGCTCGTGCACAAGACGAACGTCCTCACCTTCGCTGGCGACCTCTGGGAGCGCACGTTCAACGAGGTCGCGGCCGAGCACCCGGACGTCGTCACCGCCTACAACCACGTCGATGCCGCGTGCATCTACTTCGTGCAGTCACCCCAGCAGTACGACGTCGTGGTCACCGACAACCTCTTCGGCGACATCCTCACGGACCTCGGTGGGGCGGTATCCGGGGGGATCGGGTTCGCCTCGAGCGGCAACCTGAACCCCGCCCGCACGGGGCCGTCGATGTTCGAGCCGGTCCACGGATCAGCGCCCGACATCGCCGGCCTGGCCAAGGCCAACCCCATCGCGGCGATCCTCTCTGCCGCCCTCATGCTCGACCACCTCGGCGAAGGCGACGCGGCCGACCGCGTCCGCAAGGCCTGCGCCGAGGCCACCAACCTCGGTGGCTCCACGACCGAGATCGGCGACCAGGTCGCCGCCCGCCTCTAGGCACGAGAACGAGAAGGAACCAGGACCATGCCCATCACCCCCACCGAGAAGATCTGGATGAACGGCGAGCTCGTCCCGTGGGACGACGCCCGCATCCACATCCTCACCCACACGCTCCACTACGGCATGGGCGTGTTCGAGGGGATCCGCGCCTACGAGACCGACAACGGTCCCGGGGTGTTCCGCCTCACCGACCACATCGAGCGGCTGTTCCGCTCCGCCCAGATCCTGGGCATGGAGCTCCCGTACACGGCCGAGGAGCTCGTGCAGGCCACCAAGGACACGGTGGCGAGCACGGGCCTGTCCGGCTGCTACATCCGCCCGATCGCGTACTTCGGCTACGGGGAGATGGGCCTCAACACGTTGCCGTGCTCGGTCGACGTGTCGATCGCCTGCTGGCCCTGGGGCGCCTACCTCGGCGACGATGCCCTCACCAAGGGCGTGCGCATGAAGATCAGCAGCTGGACGCGCCACGACCACAACACGATGCCGCCGGCGTCGAAGACCACCGGCAACTACGTCAACTCCAGCCTGGCCAAGGTCGAGGCCCTCAAGGCCGGCTACGACGAGGCGCTGCTCCTGAACCCGCAGGGCTTCGTGGCGGAGTGCACGGGCGAGAACATCTTCGTGGCCCGCCACGGCCGTCTCATCACCCCGCCGCTCTCGGCCGGCGCCCTCGAGGGCATCACGCAGGACACCGTGATCCAGCTGGCCAAGGACATGGGCTTCGAGGTCGTGTTCGGCGACCTGACCCGGAGCGACCTGTATGTGGCCGACGAGATGTTCGTGGTCGGCACGGCGGCCGAGGTGAGCGCCGTGAACTCCGTCGACGACCGCGCCATCCCGAGCCCGGGTCCGATGACCAAGGCCATCGGTGAGGAGTACGGGCGCGTCGTGCGCGGCCAGAACGACAAGTACAAGGACTGGGTGGAGATGTGTCGGTAGACGACGTACTCCCGCAGAGCATCGAGGTCTTCGACACGACCCTGCGCGACGGGGCCCAGTTCGAGGGCATCTCGCTCACCGTGGAGGACAAGCTGAAGGTGGCCGAGCAGCTCGACTGGCTCGGCGTGGCCTGGATCGAGGGCGGCTTCCCGCAGGCCAACCCCAAGGACGAGGAGTTCTTCCGGCGCGCGGTCACGGAGCTGCACCTCGAGACGGCGACACTCGTGGCGTTCGGCTCGACGCGGCGACCGGCTGGCAAGGTCGACGTCGACCCCACCCTCGAGGCGCTCGTCAACGCCGGCACCTCCACCACCTGCATCGTCGGCAAGAGCTGGGACTTCCACGTGCTGAACGCCCTGGGCACCACCCTTGACGAGGGCGTGGCGATGGTCGCGGAGAGCGTCGCGTTCCTGAAGGCGGCGGGCCTACGCGTGTTCTTCGACGCCGAGCACTTCTTCGACGGCTACAAGGCCAACGCCGAGTACGCCCTCCGCGTGATGGAGGCGGCGGCCACGAACGGTGCCGACTGCCTGGTCATGTGCGACACCAACGGCGGCTCGCTCCCGCACGAGGTGCAGCGCATCGCCGGCGAGGTGCACGCCTACTTCGGCGCCGACCAGCAGCTCGGGATCCACACCCAGAACGACTCCGGCTGCGCGGTTGCCAACTCGGTGGCGGCGGTGCTGGGCGGGGCCACGCAGCTCCAGGGCACCGTCAACGGGTACGGCGAGCGCACCGGCAACGCCAACCTCATGACCTGCATCCCGAACCTTGAGCTGAAGATGGGGGTGCGCTGCCTCCCGGAGGGGCGGCTCGAGCGGCTGACCGCGGTGAGCCGGCACGTGGCCGAGCTGGTCAACCTCCCCCCGCACGCCGCCGACCCCTACGTGGGCATGTCCGCGTTCGCCCACAAGGGTGGCCTGCACACGTCCGCCCTCGGCAAGGCCGGCGGCGCCACCTACGAGCACATCGAGCCCGAGCTCGTCGGCAACGGCACTCGGGTGCTGGTGAGCGACCTCGGCGGGCGCGCCGGCATGGTGATGAAGGCGAAGGAGCTCGGCGTCGACCTCGACGACCGCGCTGCCGGCCTCCTCTCCGACGACCTCAAGCAGCTCGAGTCCGAGGGCTATGTGTTCGAAGCCGCCGACGCCAGCCTCGAGCTCCTCATGCGCCGCGCCACCGGCTGGGAGTCCACGTACTTCCGCGTCGAGGGCTACCGCGCGACCACCTACCACCGGGCGCCCGTCGGGGATGGCAACCAGCCGACCATCGACACCGAGGCCACCGTCAAGCTCTGGGTGGGTGACGAGCGCCTCATCGCGGTGGGGGAGGGCAACGGCCCGGTCAACGCCCTCGACCAGGCCCTGCGGCGCGTGCTCGTCGGCGCGTACCCGCAGCTCGCCCACATCCACCTCACCGACTACCGCGTCCGGATCCTCGACGGCGTCGCCGACACCGGCGCCGTCGTGCGTGTGCTCATCGACTCCACCGACGGGGACCTCGCGTGGACCACCATCGGCGTGTCCACCAACATCATCGAAGCGTCCTGGCAGGCCCTCACCGACGCCCTCGTGTGGGGTCTGCTCCACTCCGCCCAATAGGAGCACGAGCGGAAAGGCGAAGCCTTCCCACTCGGCGATGAGGCGCCGGCCTACGGCCGGCACTGACTGCATCGCCGACCCGCGCAAGCCATAGGGTCGGCGCCATGGCCGCTCCCGAGTACGTCCCGGTCGACGAGAACAAGCCCGTGCGGAGCTACCAGTCCCCGCCGCGGCGGGCCGGTTCGTGGCGGTCGGACCGACCGGGCGAGGTCATCAGCGACGGTCAGCCGCGGGGTGAACGCCTCGGCAACCAGGGCCCCGACCAGGGCTACATGCTCTCGCTGGCCCGTCGCTTCGAGGGCAAGCTGACCCTCGCCCCGGGTGAGCACGAGCGGGACGCGCTGGCGGGGGCCGTTGGCGTCGCCCTCAAGCGGGCCTCCCTGTTCGGCCGGGCGCCCGTCGTGCACGATCTCACCATCGGCCTCACGATCTGGGGCTTCCTCGGCGAGGCGCCGAAGGACCTCGTGGACCTCCGCACCCACCTCTTCGAGGAGGTGTGGCACCCGCATCACTACGCCGCGCTCGGCCGCATCGTCGACCTGGTCTCCGAGGACGCCCTGCGCCGCACGCCGGCGCAGGTCACCGAGGAGCACCGGGCAGATTGGCGGTCGCTGCTGGGCGACCTGCCCGCCACCACGCACTGATCTCGGCCGCTCGCCGGTCCACCGCTACCCTCGGACGGTGACCTTGCCCGCGCCCCGTCTGCGCTTCGCGCCCTCGCCGACGGGGTACCTGCACGTCGGGAACGCCCGTGCCGCGCTGTTCAACTGGCTGGTGGCCCGCCGCACCGGCGGTGAGATGCTCCTGCGGGTCGAGGACACGGATCGCGAGCGCTCGAGCTCCGAGCTCGTGGAGAACATCCTCGCCTCGCTGCGCTGGCTGGGTCTCGACTGGGACGGTGACATCGTGTTCCAGGCCGACAACCTCGACGTCCACCGCGAGGCGGCCCACTCCCTGCTGGCCGACGGCCGCGCCTACTGGTGCGACTGCACCACCGAGCAGGTGCAGGTGCGGGCCAAGGAGCGCGGCGGGCCCCCCGGGTACGACGGCTTCTGCCGCGACCGCGACCTCGCGCAGGGCGCCGCCACGGCCCTGCGCTTCCGGGCGCCCGACGATGGCACCACCAGCTTCACGGACCTGGTGCGCGGCGAGGTCAGCTTCGAGAACAAGTCCATCGAGGACTTCGTGCTCTTGCGCTCCACGGGCATGCCGATGTTCCTGCTGTCCAACGCCTACGACGACGCCGCCATGGGGATCACCCACGTTGTGCGCGGTGAGGACCACGTGCCCGGCACGCCCAAGTACCTCCTGCTGCGCGACGCGCTCGACCTGGGTCGCCCCGAGGTGTTCGCGCACCTGCCGATGCTCGTGAACGAGGGTCGCCAGAAGCTGTCCAAGCGCAAGGACGCGGTGTCGGTCGCCGACTTCGCCGCGCAGGGCTACCTGTCCGAGGCGATGGTCAACTACCTCGCGCTGCTGGGGTGGGGGCCGAAGGACGGCGTGGAGATCCGGCCGCTGCCGGAGATCGTCGAGCAGTTCCGCCTGGACGACGTCACGCCCTCGCCGGCGTTCTTCGACGTCAAGAAGCTCCAGCACATCAACGCCGAGTACGTCCGCGCGCTGACCACCGACGACTTCGTCGAGCGCGCCACGCCGTTCCTCACCCGCCCGGACGTCGCCGTGCCGGCGCTCACGCCGCTCGCCGCGCTCGTGCAGGAGCGCGTGCGCGTGCTCACCGAGGTGGAGCCGATGATCGCGTTTCTGCTCGATGACCCCGTGCAGGTCGACGACGACTCGTGGACCAAGGCGATGGTCAAGGGCAAGGCGGCTCCCGAGATGCTCGACGGGGCGATTGCGGGCCTCGAGCCTCTCGCGCCGTGGGCGGCGGAGGGCATCCGGGCCGCGATCGAGGCGGCCGCAGTCAGCGCGGGCCTCGTCAACGCCGAAGGTCAGGCGCAGCTCAGCAAGGCCCAGGGCCCGGTCCGGGTGGCGGTCACGGGCCGCTCGGTCGGCCCACCGCTCTTCGAGTCCCTCGAGGCGCTCGGCAAGGAGCGCACGCTCGAGCGACTGCGCGTGGCGAGGGAGCGTCTGTGAGCGCGGGTGCCGGCCGGGGGCTGGCCCGGAGCCGATGAGCCTGGTGACCGAGCCGGAGGTGATCGGCCCGGTCCGGCCGCGGGGACGGTGGCGGCGCCGCGTGGTCCGCACGATCCTCGCTGCGCTCGGCCTGCTCGTGACGTATGTCGCGATCACGTTCGTCCAGGTTTACCGAGCCAGCCAGCACGACGGCGCCCGCAGCGCCGATGCCATCATCGTGCTGGGCGCCGCGCAGTACGACGGGCGGCCCTCGCCCGTGCTGCAGGACCGCCTCGACCACGCGCTGGAGCTGTACGACGGGGGCCTGGCCGAGCACATCGTTCTCACCGGCGGCCGCCAGGAGGGCGATCGGTTCACCGAGGCCACGGCCGGCTACAACTACCTGCGCGACCGGGGTGTGCCCGACGAGGCGCTCCTCAAGGAGGTCGACGGCACGAGCACGTGGGAGTCGTTACGGGCCTCCGCCCGCTTCCTGCTGGCGCGCGACCTGACCACGGTCGTGCTCGTCACCGATGACTACCACGCCTATCGCGTCGAGGCGATCGCCGAGGACATCGGCCTCGATGCCACGGTCTCCCCGACGGACTCGCGCCTCTCGGGCACCGACCAGCTCCGCCAGCTCCTGCGGGAGACTGCCGCCGTCGCGGTCGGTCGCGTGATCGGCTACGACCGCCTCTTCCGCATCGACCACGCCGTGAACGACTGACGGTGGATCCGGGTGTGCGACCCGCCTGGGCGGTTCGGTAGGGTTGCGGCCCGCCCATTCGGGGGTGGTGTAATCGGTAACACAGCTGGTTCTGGTCCAGTCGTTGGGGGTTCGAGTCCTCCCCCCCGAGCTCGTGTGATTGCGTGAAGGCCCGGGTCAGCCGCCTGGGCCTTCTGCGTGAAAGGGCACGACATTCTGCTCGTGGTCACGACTTGGTCACAGGTGAGTCGCCATCGTCAACCAGTTGCCAGGACTTCCGTCCGTAGCAGCCGGTCCGTGAGGCTTCTCCCGTTCGCACCAGCGGCTATCCCCTCGGCGATCGCGATGGGTGCAAGGATGATCGTGAAACCGGCGGCAACCTCGAGTGTGACGATGATGCCGCGAGCGAGAAGTCGGGGCAACGCCACCTGGCCTCCGGTCGCGGCATCGACAACGGCGAGCCCGAGCAGGGATTGACCGAGGGTTCCTCCCCGCCACGCCATGAGAACTGCCTGGTAGGTCGCCGCTACCCCGAGTCCGATGACAGCCGCTGCGACTTCCTGCTTGGCGTGGCTCATCGCGGTCAGGGGAGCCACTAGAGCAGCGCCCAGGATGATCGCGTCGATCGTGAGCGCGGCGAGCCGCTCTGACAATCCCGCAGGCGAGGTGGATTCCGTCTCGCGAGGACGGGCCATGGCGGTTCGGCGCGCGGCGACGGCCTCTCCGATCCAGAGCACGCCGGCCAACGGGACGGCGACGTACGGCACCAACAGGACTGCAAGTCCGGCCTGCGCATCATCCGTTGTTGCGACGAGGATGCCTGCGGCGGCAGCGACCGCAGTCATGACGATGACAACCGAGATCCACATCAACCGGCGGCGCGCCACCGCGAGGGCCAGCAGCGAGGGCAGGGCAACGAAGGCGAGACAGAGCGGAGCGGCCGCAATGAGTCCGCCGAGGGACGTGGACTTGTCCTCGACCGACAGATCGGCGACGACGATCGCGCCAAGGAACCCAGCCCAAGGGAAGAGCGACGCAAGAGCCGAGGTCCGCAGGCGCGCGTGGCGTGGGTGGCGTGGGGTTGTCGTCATCGCGGCCATGCTGATGGGCCGCCGACGTCGCGCCAATGGTGGGTTGCCCTCATTGCGGCCTGGGAATCCCCAGCGAGCTACTGCGCGGGCGCGGCGTCGCGGCGCTGGTAGTCCTCGTGCGCCGATTCTCGGACATGCACCAAGCCGTCGTCGCCCTTGCCTGCTGCCAGCTCGCCCGTGGCGATCAGGTCGTAAACGACGGGGCCGTCGAGCCCCAGGCGGCGAGCAACTTCGGGGACTCGGAGTGGCCGATCGGTCATCTCCATCAGGGTACGCCCTTCCCCTACGAGCGCGAGCCTCGCCCAGATGTGGCCGAGGTCGTGCAGTCGAATCCGCGGGAGGTCAGCAAAACGCGGCCTGGCGGAGCTTGCGGTCGAACGACTTCGAGAACGCCTCCGGATGGTACGGCTCACCGACGTGCAGAGTCGCTACCCGAGGATGGACATGACGCCCCGTTCAGGTGGCGCCCGCCTGTAGGACCCTCACCGAGACGGCGCCCAACTCGGCGGAATGAAGACCGACAGCCTGAGGCCGGCTCCTCGATGGGCCCGCGGGGCCTGTACCAGCGCGGGTCGGACGCGACGCCGACGCGCTGGCTCCCGCCGGCATCGAGAACCCCGTCCAACGCGTCCTTAATCGACAGCGTCTGCCGACGAAGGCCAGCGTCCCGAGCCTTCACTATGCGGACGCGCGCCCCGCCGGCGTAGCGGGGGCAGACCCGCCCGGATCGACGGGTCCGGTGCGGCGCAGGCGCGACAGAACGCGCGCTCAATATCCCGAGGGACGAAGTCGTAACCGACCACAAGAGAACGGCGCGTACCGAGCGCGTTCGCAAGGAATACCTCGGGCGGTGCCGGTTGTCTGCCGCGATGATGGCCGACGTGGAAAGGATCGAGGTTGTCGTTGCCCATGACGATCGCGCAACCCTGCGCGTCGGCGACGTGTTCCTGAAGATCGACGCTGATCAGGCACGCACCGACGTCGAGGTCAACGCGATGGCGATGGCTCCGGTCCCGACGCCGCGGATCCTGTGGCGGAAACCGCCCGTGCTCGCGCTCGCCGCCGTCCCGGGGACAGCACTCGGCCGCCTCCAGGAGCAGTCGACCGCGTCGCCGGCGGCGTGGGCCGCGGCGGGGGCCGCGCTCCGGGCGGTGCACGACGCGCCGCTGCCGCCATGGCCCGGCCGGAGCGTCGACGAGCTCGCAATGCAGCTCGACGGCGAGTGCGAGTGGCTCATCGTCAACGACGTCCTGCCCGCCGAGGTGGTCACGCGCAACCGCCGGCTCGCCGAGACCGTGTTCCGCCCGTGGACGCCGGTGTTCATCCACGGCGACCTGCAGATCACACACGTCTTCGTCGACGGTGACGAGGTCACCGGCATCATCGACTGGTCCGAGGCGTCCCAGGGCGACGCGCTGTTCGACCTCGCCACCGTCACGCTCGCACACGAGGAACACCTCGACGACGTCGTCGCGGGCTACGGCACCGATGTCGATCGCGACCTCATCCGCGCATGGTGGTCGTTGCGGTGCCTGCTTGTGGTCCGCTGGCTGGCCGAGCACGGCTACGGCTCGCCGGAGGAGTTCCCTGAGGTAGGCGTGCTCAGATCAAGAACCTGACGCAGCACGACAGAAGCCACGCCGAACGCGCGCACCGAGTAACGGTGCCGACGCAACAATGAGCCGAGCCGATCGGCGCTTCGCAGGCGAGCCCGGTTCGGTGTACGGCCAGAAAAGGTGTGTGAGCCCGGCTCGCGGTCGGCCAAGATCGCGCATGTGGGACCGACGCTCTACCTGACGTGCGGGCTTCCCGGATCCGGCAAGACCACCCGGGCACTCCAGCTCGAAGCTGCCAGTGGTGTCATCCGGCTCAACGCCGATGACTGGATCTACGACCTCTATCCCGATGACGCCGAAGCCGCAGCAAGGGATCAGCGCCGCGCACATGTCGAGAAGGTGCAGTGGCAGCTCGTCGAGCGGCTCCTCCTCGTCGGCATCTCCGTCGTGCTGGACTGGGGTCTCTGGACACGCGAGGAACGCTCTCTCTACCGACAACGGGGAGAAGCGCTTGGAGCACGAGTGAAGGTCGAGTATGTCGACGCACCGCTGGACGACCTCCAACGCCGCGTGGTCGACCGCAACGAGAATCTCCCACCTGGCACCTTCCACATTTCTGCCGACGAGATGACAAGGTTCGCGGCCCTCTTCGAGCGCCCCACCGCAGACGAGCTTTGACAGCCGCACAGATCATCCGCCCCGAATCGCCCTACCTCATCAACCCGCAGAAGATCGAGGCCAAGCTCGGGCGGTGCCAAATCGCACGGGCGGATTTCTGCTGGGCTGCGAGGATGGCCCGTGGACTCCGAAGCCCGACTTCGGCTCGTGGCCGAGGCAGCGAAGCTGTCGATCGACGCCCCGCCGATCCCGCTGCCGAGCGACCCTCAACCCGCTCCCGGTCGACCGTGCACTGCGACTCGTCGAGCCGGCGACGCACCTCGAGAACGTCGACCAGCAGCTCGTCGTGCAGCTCGGCGAGGAGATCGAACGCCTTCGGCCGATCGACCCGTTGAGGAACCCGAGCGACGGCGTCGTGGTCCACGGCGACGCCCATCTCAACAACGTCATCTGGGACGGCATGCGGCTCGTCGCGCTCCTCGACTACGAGTGGGGGCGGCTCGGCCCTCCGGATCTCGAGCTCCAACCGCTGCTTCGCTTCGACGACGCCACCGCCGTGATCCGGTCGGTCGTCGACGCCTATCCCGGCATCGCCGCTCACCCACGGTTCGTCGAGCGGCTCTGGCTGTACGACCTGAGCGCGACGCTGCGAGACCTGCTCGTCAAGGCACCGCTGACGGCAACTGGCGACCTCCCACCGTGGCATCCGAAGCGGCGGCTGCCGATGGTCCTCGCGGGACCCGGCTACATCGAGGCGCTGCTCAGCGAAACCTGACGGACCAGCGGCCATTGCTGCGACGCCCCTAACGGGCACTCGCGAACACCAACGACATCACGCGACCACGCGAGCCGAACGGCTTCTTGCGCGCCACTTCCGGGCGCGAATCGGTCGCGCTCCGACATGAACCGGACTATGAAGAACGCGATGACGTCTCGGCTCGACGCCCTTTGCATTGATGCGAATGACGCCGTCCGTCTTGCCCATTTCTGGGCCGCGGCGCTGCGTTGGGAGGTCCACGAGAGTCGTGGTGAGATCGGTCTCGTCCCGACGGATGGCACCAGGTTCCGGATCCTCTTCGAGCCGGTCCCGGAGAAGAAGACGGATAGGAACCGTATCCATCTCGACCTGACAACCACATCCACCGACGACCAGGTGGAAACGGTCGCGAGATTGGTCGAGCTCGGCGCGTGCCACGCGGACGTTGGGCAGCGCGGGGACGAAGGTCACGTCGTGCTCGCGGATCCCGAAGGCAACGAGTTCTGCATCATCGAGCCAGAGAACTCGTTCCTCGCCGACTGCGGACGGCTGGGGTCGATCACGTGCGATGGTTCGCGGGAAGTCGGGTACTTCTGGAGCGAAGCGCTCGGGTGGCCGTTGGTCTGGGATCAGGACGAGGAAACTGCGGTCCGCGTACCGGACGGTACCGGGCCGTTCATCACCTGGGGTCCGCCGGTTCTTCCGAAGATCACGAAGAACCGGCTTCATCTCGACATCGCGCCGGCCCACGGTGATCAGCGGGCGGAGGTTGACCGCTTGGTCTCCCTTGGTGCGACTCGGATCGACATCGGCCAAGGCGATGTCGATTGGGTCGTCATGGTCGATCCCGATGGCAACGAGTTCTGTGTGTTGAGCTTTGCGATAGCCGCTGCGGACGCGCGGGTGAAGAAGTCCCGAACCACGGTTCCGGCGGCTGTGGACCGCCCGGGTCCCGCACAGAACGCGCACCCCAGAACCCGGCTCCCGTGACGTCGAGAAGCGAGCAGATCGGCGCGTATCGGACGTCCCTGCCACGCGGACTTCGGGTGGGTGGTGAGAATCGGGCTCTCGACTACAGCGTCGCGAGCCGGAGTGCGAGTGTCACGCTGGCGATGAGCGTGAGGGCGAGCGGTGTCGCCGCGTTCGCGGTGTCGTGGGCTCGGACGTGCGCCGCGATCGCAGCGAGGAAGTAGCAGAGCAGGCCGATGGGGCGGCTACGCCGAGCGGTGCCCACCGGAGTCCGAGGAGCAGCCCGCTGGCGGCTGCGAGGAGGATGGCGGCCAGGAGGTCGAGTCTGTTCTCGGGCACGCCCGCTCGCCGATAGCTGTCGACGACGTCGGGTCGATGGGAGAGCTTCCTGGTGGCCGCGAACACCAACGCGCCAGCGAGAAGGGTGGTGCTGATCACGGTGGCGATGAACACGGGGGAGCTCCACAGGTGTTGATGGGCGCCCAGCCGTCCCACCGGGTGATCCGGATCGGGAGGCTGCGCACGTGGGTGTTGTTGGATCGTTCGATGGTTGCGTCACCGGCCGGGGCCAGCGTGCCCCAGCGCTTTGCGATCGCTGTGAGGACAGCGTCGATCTCGGTGAGCAGCTAGTCGACGAGCTGTTCGACTTGGGTCCGGCGACGGCGGACGCGGGCTGGGGTGAACCACGGTGAGATGGTGTGACGCAACGCGGTGTGCTCGACGCCGTCGATCCACGGCAGAAACCGGCTCGTGCCGCCCAGCGCCGCGGGGTCGAGGCCGGCTCGACGGCTCAGCTCGCGTACCCCAGGCACCAAATGACGGGTTCCTGTACGCGTCGCGACAGCCGACGTGCCTCAGCACGACCAGCCTGCCGGGCGTGCGCGCGATCGGACCAGCGGGTCGCAGGGCCTCGATGGCCTGCGCCGAGTGCATTGAGCCCGCCGACCTGTACCCGACATCCGCTTGAGGGCGCGTTCCGCACCGCGTGTGTTTCACTGCACGATGCGATCGAGGATGGATTGGTCGCCGGCGTAGGGCTCTGCCGCCCGAGGCCAGTGGACGACGAGGTCCGTCGTGCCGACCGCGGAGTACGCGTCCTTCACTTCATTGAAGGCTTGCGGTGACTGCAGGCCCGCAGCGAGTCGCGGTCCCGTCAGGACCAGCCGATCGATCGTCGATGGATCTCGCTGCTCGACACCGCATGCTTCCTCGAAGAGCAAGCTCTGACGTCTGACGACTGCTGCGCCCTCGTCTGGTCCAAGCGGCGGCCCGGTGTGGGAGCGATCACCGTTGGTGACCCACACCGAGGCGTGACGCGCCGCCAGGCGCATTGACCGCGGACCCGTTGCCGCCACCGCGAAGGGGATCCGCGGCCGTTGCGTGCAACCCGGGTACGTCCGGGCCTCCACCGCCTTGAAGTAGCGGCCCTCGACGCTCACCTCGGGCTCACGCAGCAAGCGGTCGAGAACGTCGACGAACTCAGCGAAGCGTTCGGTGCGTTCGGCCGGACTCCAAGGCTCGTGGCCCAACATCGTGGTGTCCCAGCCCTCGGCGCCTGATCCGATCCCGAGGGTGAGACGGCCGGCCGAGATGTCATCGAGGCTGATCAGCTCACGCGCGAAGGGAACCGGATGCCGGAAGGTCGGCGACGCCACCAGGGTTCCGAGCCGAATGTGGTCGGTGACGACGGCGGCTGCGGTCAACGTCGGTACCGCACCGAACCACGGTGAGTCCCGGAGGCTCCGCCACGCAAGGTGGTCATACGTCCAGGCATGGTCGAAGCCCAGACGCTCAGCCCTCCGCCACTTCTCCCGCGCTACCGGCCAGGGGTCCTCCGGAAGGATCAGCACACCCACACGCACGCTCGCACGCTACGAGACCGACGGTGCTGGTCTCGTAGCGTTCTGCCCCCGAGACCGGGGGGCCGATCACGGACACCAGATATCGCCCCCGCCGAACGTCCTGCGCCTTCGTCGCACGAGCCCTATAGAACGGCGCTTCGCGTGGGCACGTTCTGGTGAGATCCGGATGTCCCGGAGAGCTGTTGTCGTCGGTGGGCGGTCTTGTTGCTCCGTCGTCGCTCAGTCGTTGATCGCCTCGACGCCGAGCCGCTTGAGCTCCTCAACGTGGTTCCGCATGGCTTGCAGCACCTCGGGGGGATGCGGCTCCCAGTCCAACAGCTCGCCGACCACTCGCAGCGGCCGCTGCGTCCGGTAAGACCTCGTCGGGTTGCCCGGAAACCTCTTGTCCGTCAGGTTGGGGTCATCCTCGATCGGGCCCGTCGGTTCCACTCGGTAGATCCGGCCTGGCCCCTCGCCTACCGCCAGTTCTGCTCCCCACGTGGCTGCATCCAAGGTTGCGGACACGTAGACGTAGTTCGCCATTCTTTGCTCGCCGAAGTTGGAGCGGTAGCCGGGTTCCAACAAGGCGCCCGGCCTCAGGTCAGCCTTCGTGCCGTGGAAGAAGGGCCCGGGGTCCTGGACCGCCGACGGCGTGGATTCGTTCTCCATCACACTCTCCATGAAGTTGGGCTTGTGGCCCATCGTGGCGATGACCGCGGTCACCCGGCTGGTCTTATCGGCTCTTCGGAAATGAGCCGGGTCGGGGCGCAAGCGGCCAGGTCTCCGCTCGCGTTACTTGCCGGTTGACGAGCAGTCCGCATTGGGACCGAGTGGCGTCGTCGGCGCGCATTCTGGGCGTCGCGTTCTGCCCGGTTCGGCGTGTCTGCGGCGAGCGCGGAACAGCTATGGCGCGGTACGTCCCTATTCAGACTCCGATCACATGCAGGATTCATCGCGGCGCCTGCCATCGCTGACGCGTACAGGTTGCCCGGTCGGAGCGCATTGCGCCACCAGCCGGAGCCGCACGGAACGCCGTCGGCACAGTCGGCAGCCAACGCCGTCCGTATCCCGCGACCCCGCTTAGATCCGAAGAGCCGTCTTATCGCGGGCGCCGATCGTGCGCGCCGAATGTCCACCACGAGAGTCTGTCGTTGCGCGCATATCGGCGCGTATGGGCCCGAAGAATCCCCCCACGCGAGCGTCAGCGCGGTCGGTTCCCGCCCTTCCTGTCCAGTGAGGTCCTCTTGGTCTTGGCCTTCCTGGCTGCGGCTGCGGACGCCTCGTTCGGCGCCCCCGTCTCCTTCGGGCTGGGCTTCGGCTCGGGCCGCTTCTTGGCCAATGGGCTCGTCGAGGTGGGCGTCGTCGCCGTCGTCGGCTTTGTTGCCCGGGCCGTAGTGGAAGCCCGTCGAGCTTTCTTCGTTGTGGCAGCGGCCTTCGCCAGACGTTTGCCTCGTGCCTTGCCGACGACGGTCAGCGTCCCCGGACCTGGGACGATGCTGCTCTCCTCCCCGGTCTCCCAGTGGACCCGAAGCATCGAGCCGCTGGAGGCTGTGACGACCCCCAGGCGCGGGCCTGCCTTGGAGTGCACGGACACGTTGTCGCCTACCTCGGGCATGGCCGTCACCTACCGTCTCGACGATAACCCGAGTATCGATCGGCAGACCTCCACCCACAACACCTGTCGGCCTTTGCCGTGATCAGCTTGGTCGGCATACGGGCAGGGGCCACGGTCGTGGGTGAACAGGCAGTCCTCAGGACCCGGTCAGGGTGTGGGTGCCGGAAACGCGGTCGTGGGGTGTGATCAGGCGACAAGGGGGACGGATGCTGGGTCGTGCATCGTGTCTTCTACCGGCTGCTTGTCGGGCTCGTTGGTCTGGCGGTGCGTTCTGACCGCTCGAGGGATCTTGAGATCATCGAGGTCTCCTGGGCGGGATCACCGCCCATCCCACCGGTGCGTGGACCACCCAGGCGGCCGCAACCCGCACCTAGTCAACTCAGGATGCCAGCGATCAAGCCTTTCGCTTGCGAGTCGTGCGGCGTGGGTGACCAAGCGCGGCGATGGCTTGCCGCATGAAGACGATCGCCGCGGCGAAGGCGTCGTCGTCGACCGCGTCGGGATCGATCGCCTGTTGCTGCCAGAGTCCAGTGAACAGGGCGCTGTAGATGCACGCGATGAGGTCGGGGCTGATCGGCGGCTCCACACCGTCGTCGCGGCATTGCCGCTTCACGAGGTCGACGACCATGTCGTGAGCCGAGCGGCTGGACTCGGCCAACTTCGTTCGAGCCTTTGGTTTGCGCATCGCGAACAGCGTGAACTCCATCCACAGCGCCCACTCCTCGTCACGGTCGCGACTCGCCGCATACACGTCACGCAGGGCGCTGAAGAGGTCCGACGGATCGCTCACGTCTTGACCGGCTGACCCGAAAGCCCCGATCAAGCCCTCCTCGCGTTCCCGTTGCAACGCAAGGAACAGATCCTCCTTGCTGGAGAAGTTCGAATACACCGCACCCTTTGAGAAGCCGGCGACCTCGGCGACTTCGTCGAGCGTCGCGGAGTGATAGCCGCGCTGCGCGAACACCTCGGCCGCCGCGGCCAGGAGATGCCCTCGCGTCTGCGCACGCCGACGTTCCGGTGTCAACCGCTCAAGACTCACATTGCAATACTAGAGAGTCGCGCAGATACTCACGAGTATGCAACTCCCGATGCCGATCCAGACGCTGCTTTACGGCCTGCGACCCATCGAGTTCTTGTCCTGGTGTCAGCGCCGGTACGGCAACGTGTTCACCGTCCGGCTCCCGCTGGGCTCAATGACCTTCCTTGCAGACCCTGCGGCGATCCGGGAGGTGTTCGCGCTGCATGCGGATGATTTTCAGGCATCGAGCGCCGCCCCACTCCTCGAGCCCTTCGTCGGCAAACGCTCACTCTTGCTGCTCGACGGCGAACAACATCGCCAGGAGCGAAAGCTCATCGTGCAGAGCTTCCACGGCGACTCGATGGCGGAATACGAGAAGGCGATGATCGAGGCGACACGGCGCGATATGGCGACCTGGCCGGTCGGTCCGCCGTTCGCGCTCCACCCTCACACCCGGGCGATCACGCTGGACGTCATCCTTCGGCTCGTCTTTGGCGCCGATGATCAGGAGCGCCTCGCCGAGCTCAAAGACGTATTGCGACCGTGGCTCGTCCAGGCTGGATCGCTGCTCGTGCTCGCTCCCTTCTTGCGTCATGAGCTCGGCGGCCGCACGCCGTGGGGACGTTTCGTTCGCCAGCGGCGCGCGTTCGATGCACTAGTCGACGTCCACATTCGGGAGCGGCGCGCTGATCCCGACCTCGGGTCGCGCACCGACGTGTTGTCGTTGCTCCTGCCTCACCTCGACGACGCATCGTTGCACGACGAGCTGCTGACGATGCTCGCCGCCGGCCACGACACCTCCGCAACCACGCTGGCATGGGCCTTCGATCTCCTTCTCCACCACCCCGAGGCGCTTGACCAAGCTCGCGGCGACGACGGCTACCTCGATGCCGTGGTGAAGGAAACTCTCCGGCTCCGTCCGGTCATCCTGGAGGTCGGCCGCACGATGACGCACGACACCGTGATCGCAGGAGTGGCCATGCCCGCTGGCTTCGCCGCCTCACCCAGCATCCTGCTGGCCCAACGCGATCCGTTCGTCTATCCCGATCCACTGGCGTTCAAACCTGAACGGTTCATCGACCGCCCCGCGGATCCGAGCACCTGGCTGCCGTTCGGCGGCGGGATCCGTCGCTGCATCGGCGCAGCCTTCGCCACCATGGAGATCAAGACCGTGCTCCGCACCGTGCTGTCGGAGGTCGAGCTGGAACCGGCGAGCCCCAAGCTCGAGCGGGCGAAGCGACGGGCAGTGACGATGATCCCGGCGCGCGGCGTGCGCGTGACTGCCGGTCAGTCGCGGCCATCCGGTCCTCCGGCCGACACCCGAACCGACAGCTCATTTCGCCAGACCGCTCCGAGCTGCTGAGGACCGAGGTGATCGCAGGGTCACGGTTGATCGCCCGAGAGTCGATGACGCAACGTGTCGTCCAGACAGGCGGATGAGCGAGACTGGCGGTGTGGGAAGGCCAGTGAGGCTGCGACCGATTGAGGAGGCGGAACTGGCCAACCTCGTCCGCCGGTTGTGGGCGGGACGACGGCCCGACTACATCGAGCGTCGCACCAAGGAAGGGCTCACCAAGAAGGAAGCCTTCCGCTGCCTCAAGCGCTACATCGACCGCGAGGTCTACAACTCCCTACCCCAACCCCACCTCGCCCTTGACAGCCCCTAGGAGCATCGTTGAGGGACACCCTCGCACTCCCTCATTGGGTGCCTATGACAGAGGGTGGCTCAACGGGGGTCGATCCTGATCAGGTAGTCGTTTCGGGTCTCGGATTCGCGGGCGAGTTCCTGGTGGCGGCAGCAGGTCACTTCTGCGTTGTGGCCTCGGCACCAGCGTTCGAGTTCCTCGCGGGGCACGTGCTGGTTCTGGGCGGGGTAGAGGAGGAGGGGCTCGCCGCGGACGATTGGCCGGAGGTAGACGTGGTAGAGGAGTCGACTGAGGTTGCGGAGCCCGTACTCGCGTCTGTGGCGGGCAAGGTGGCGGGCGATGCCGCGGTCTAACTCGGGTCGAAACGGTAGTTCTCCGACCCAGACGTGTCCGCCAGGTCGACAGACCCGGATCGCTTCGGTGAACCCGTTCCGCACGTCGGCGATCGATGGGAGCATGTGCAGGACCGAATTCACGACGACGATGTCGAACTCACCGTCGGGGAACGGCAGGTCGAGCACGGTCCCTCTCGAGAACCGCACGTTGGGGATGTCGGCGAGCAGTTCGGTGAGGCGTTCGATCGCTGCGGCGCTGGGGTCGACCCCGGTGCAGGTGGCCACGCGCGGGGCGAGGAGCCGAAGGAGAGTGCCGTCGCCTGGTCCGATGTCGAGCACGTCCGTCGTGTTGGTGACCGGCAGGAGGTCGGCGACTCGACCGAGCTTGCGTTGGTTGGTCTTCGCGTCGCGATTGGCCATGAGCGCCGGATCGGAGAAGTGGGAGGCGATCATGTCGTAGGCCTGCTCGTGGTCTCGGGCGACAAGCTTGGTCAGCCTGAGGCGACCCGACATATCGGTCTCCGTTCCAGGAGCGATCGACAAGGACTGTAGGGAACGCTACAGTCAGTCCATGGGTCAGTCAAGACCGGACAGGATGCTGGTCTCAGGTGGTACGCGCTCCGGCACGAACGCTCGAGGGGAAGCGAGCCGAGCGCGGATCCTGGATGCGTCGGCGCAGGTCCTGCATGAGCACGGCTACGCCGGCCTCTCGATTGCTGCTGTATGCGACCGTGCCCAGGTAGCCCCGACGTCGGTGTACTGGCACTTCGGCAGCAAGGGCGGTCTGATGGAAGCCGTCTTGACCCATGTGGGCGGTCAACATGCCGCCAGAATCCAGTTGGTCGCGATCAGCGGCAAGACCAGAGAAGAGCAGCTCGCCGCGTTGCTCGAAGAGATCCGACGGCTGGTGAAGTCCCGACCACTCGGCTCACTCACGGGAGTCGCCGTGGTCGCCGAGGGACGCCATGTCACGCCCGAGCTGCTCGCAGGCCTCCGCTCCGCACGCGACCACGAACGGGCTGACATCGCGAACGCGTTCCGATCCGCGCTCGGAGCAAGTTCACGCCGGGCCCAGGCGCTGGCCATCGTCAGCACGGCAATCGCCAACTATGCGGCGATCTGCCACCGGCTCGGCGAAGACGACACCGAGTTAGACGAGATCCTCGCAGCGCTCGCCGAGATACTCCGACTCGCCGACCAATCGCGTAACCAGAGCTGATCGTCCGCGAGCATCTGGCCCCTAAGGCGCGCGAGTCACCGCCTTGCCGCGGCCATCCTGCCCGCGGGTGGGGAGCAAGACGTCAGCGGGTTCCTCGAGGCAGCGCTCAAGCCATTGACGAGGCGCACCGGTGACCCCAAGCATCATCGCCAGAGCACCGAACAGTCGCGCCGAGCGGCAGTTGGAAGCACGGCCAGACGAACGATCCGAGCCGCACACTCGCCCTGAACGCGCGGTGCCGGGAACCGCGAGGGTGCCCGCAATGTGCGTTGGAGGACGCCCCTATCAGGCGCTCATGAATCCTCCCGCCGTCCTCATCGGCAACGAACAGATCGGCGCGTGCGTGACCGTCCGCTGGCGTTGTGGGTCACGTGCTCGACATCACAGGAGAGGGTGAAGCTGCGGCGCGAAGGAACTCGCTGGCCAGCGGCGAGGGACGATGCAAGCGTCCGGGCGTGCCCCAGGACCACTTCGGCGAGGGAGTCGCCGCGCGCTACGACGAGAGCTCTGGCTCGATGTTCGATCCCGACGTGCTCGATCCGACAGTCGACCTGCTCGCGGGGCTCGCCGGCGACGGCGCTGCGCTCGAGTTCGCCGTCGGCACCGGCAGGGTCGCATTGCCACTCGCGGCTCGCGGCGTGCCCGTCTTCGGGATCGAGCTCTCGACTGCCATGGCCGAACAGCTCCTGGCCAAGGATGAGGCGCGGCACATCGAGGTGACCATCGGCGACATGGCAACCACCCGGGTCGGCGGAAGCTTCCGGCTCGTGTACCTCGTGTACAACACGATCGGGAACCTGACCACCCAGGAACAACAGGTGGCGTGCTTCGCCAACGCCGCCGCCCACCTCGAGCCCGGAGGCTGCTTCGTGATCGAGGTCGTCGTTCCCGACCTTCGCCGTCTGCCACCCGGCGAGGACGCCCGCGTGTTCTCCCACGCGCCGGGCTACGTCGGCTACGACCGCTACACCAACCTCGTCGCCCAGCAGGCCACGTCGCACCACTTCGTTGCTGACGGGTCCGGCGTGCGCGAGCTCAGAACGCCGTTCCGGTATGTGTGGCCATCGGAGCTCGACCTGATGGCCCGGCTTGCCGGCCTGTCGCTACTCGACCGGTGGGCCGGCTGGGACCGATCGCCGTTCACCGGCGAGAGCACGTCCCACGTCTCGGTCTGGGAGAAGACCGACCAGTAGAACCCAACCGGCCCGGCACGAGCCGCGATCGCGAGCGGCGGCTATAGTCCGTCTGCGGCTGATGGGGAGAGCGGGATGAAGCAGGCCCAGGCGGTTGACGACCTCGTGCGCGACTTCGTCATCGAGACCTTCGTGTTCACGGACGCCGATCGCGCCGTCCTCACGGACACGAGCGACCTCGTCGAGCTCGGCCTGCTCGACTCGATGAACGTCCTCCAGCTCGTCGACTTCATAGAGGAGACGTTCGACTTCATGCTCGAGCCGGAGGATCTCTTCCTCCTCACGACGCTGAACGGCATCGCCGCGCTGATCCGCGAGCGGCTGGAAGCCTGATCGGGGCGCCGCGACCGTGTCGGCTGCGCTGCGCCGAGGGGCGTCGAGGTTGTGACCGCGGCGGGGTCAGTCGGCATCCTCGCGACCGCCTGCAGCTTCCCCACGGAGACGCGCAGCGTCGCCGATGTCTTCGCTGCCGAGGGGGTCGAGCTGTCCGACGTCACGACCGCGCGCCTCGGCATCGACTCCGTGACCGTGGGCGATGCCGAGGCGGGCTCCGAACTGGCCTTGGACGCGGCGAGGCGAGCGCTCGCCGACGCCGGCCTCGTCGGCAAGGACGTCCACCTCATCGTCGACTACACCGTGCTGCCGCAGCACTTCCTCGTCCCGGTGTGGAACCTGGGGAACAAGCTGCAACACGAGCTGGAGGCGACCAACGCGTTCACGCTCGGCTTCAGCGGCGGCGGGACCAGCAGCTTCCATGTTGCGCTGCGCTTCGCCGCCGACATGATCGCGGCGAACGACCGACTTCGGACGGCGCTGCTGTTCGGGGCTGATACGGCCATCCCCGGCAACCGCGTCATCAACCCGGACGACCCGGTCACCGTGCTCGGAGACGGTGCCAGCGCGATGGTCCTCTCGGCAGAGGCCGAGCGGGACGTCATCCTCGGCACCGAGCTCATCTCGGACGGCGCGTTCCACGACGTCTGCACCATCCCCGGCGGCGCGCTCGCCCACCTCGGTCAGGATGATCGCGCCGACCTCTACCGACTCCGCATCGACACGGCCAAGCTGTCCGCCGCGCCGACGGCGGCGACGCTCGAGCGGCTGGGTGACGCCGTGGCGGCTCGAACGGGTAGCGAGCTCAGCGTGGTCAAGCACTTCGTGTTCCCCAACCTGTCGGCCGCGGACGATGCGATGTGTCGGGCGGTCTGGGATGCAGCGGCGTCACCGGCCATCGAGGCCAACCGCCGGCTTCGAGGGCACGTGCAGGCGACGGATCTCGTGGCCAACCTGGAGAGCGTGAGCGCCGACGGCGCGTGCGCCGAAGGCGACCTGTTGCTCGTCGGATCGCACGGGATGGGGTTCACGGCGGGCGTCACGTTGCTGCGACACTGATGCGAGAGGGGGCGGACACCTGATGGACGGTCAGATCGGCATCCTGGCGGAGGCGTACTACCTGCCGCCCACGCGCGCGAGCATCGACGAGGTCTTCGGCGTGGAGGACGTTCCCACCGATGCGCTCGCAGGTGGTCTCGACTTCCGGCGGGACATCGGCATCGAGTCGATCCACGTCGCCGGGGAGGAGACGGCCAGCGGCTTGAGCGTGAAGGCCGCCAAGCTGGCGGTCGAGCGCGCTGCCATCGATCCCAGCGAGATCGACCTCATCGTGGGGTTCACCAGCATCGCGGAGGACTTCGTGGCGCCCACGTGGTCGGCGGCCGGGGTGGTCCAACATGAGCTCGGGGCCTCTCGGGCCTTCGTGACCTCGAACAACACCGGCGGGTGTGCCAGCTACCACGCCACGCTGAGCGCCGTCTGTGCGGTCATGGCGAGCAGCGACTCGATCAACACGGCGCTGCTCTTCGCCGGAGACAAGGCTCCACCGCTGAACCACGCGTACTACCCCGTGACGGTGGTCTGCGATGGGGGGAGCGCCCTCATCCTCCGCAAGGGCCATCCTCGACGAGTGATCCTGGCCGTGGAAGCGGCCACGGTCGGGAAGCTGCACGATGTGCTCTACGCCCCGGGCTACCCGCACCGGGACCCGACCGACCCCTGCGCGAACCGGTGGCTGCACATGACGGGCGACTACCAGCGCTTCAACGAAGAGGTGATCCCGGTCAACCTCTTCATGTTCCGCAAGGTCATGCGGGCGGCGATGAAGCGGGCTGGCGTGCAGCCTGACGAGATCGACCACTACATCTACCCGACGTTCTCTTCGTGGGATCAGCGGGCGTTCTGTGAGGGGATGAAGATCGACCCGGACAAGGTGTACACGCGCGGGCTCGGCCCGCACGGCCACCTCCAGGAGACGGACATGGTGCTCAACCACGTCGATGCGGAGGCGGACGGCACCATTGGCGACGGGGACCTCGTGATGCTGACGACCAACGGTGCCGGGTTCGCCTGGGGCGCCACCATCCTCCGGCAATGACAGGAGCGATCGATGCACCTTGACTCGGAGTCGTCCTTCGACGTCGCAGTGCTCGGCTCGGGCGTGAGCGGCGCGGTGCTCGGCTTGATCCTCGCGAGCCAAGGCGTTCGCGTCGTGATGATCGAGTCGGGTGTCCACCCGCGCTTCGCCGTCGGGGAGTCCACCATCCCGCACACCTCGATGCTCAGCTCGATGCTCGCGGAGCAGTACGGGCTGCCGGAGCTCGAGATCATCGCCTATCCCGAGCGCATCGCGCAGGAGGTGTGCTCCACCTGCGGCATCAAGCGCGCGTTCGGCTTCGCGTACCACCGCGCCGGTCAGGAGTACGACCCGGCGGAGGGTCTGCTCGTCGGCACGAGCTCGAAGGACGAGACCCACCTCTTCCGCCAGGACGTCGACTCGTGGCTCACCTACGCGGCCGTCCAGCGGGGGGCGGAGCTCCGGCAGGGGACCGTCGTCGAGTCGGTCGAGATCGACGACGCCGGCGTGACACTGGGGACCAACACCGGCGTGATCAACGCGCGCTACCTGGTCGACGGGTCGGGGTTCCGCAGCGTGCTTGCCGATCGGAACCAGCTCCGGGAGGAGCCCACCCGCTTCGCGCACCACTCCCGCTCCCTGTTCACCCACATGGTGGACGTCGGTGTGTTCGATGAGGGCAACCCGATGCAGATCCCGTGGGAGCAGAGCACGATGCACCACATCTTCGACCGGGGATGGTTCTGGGTGATCCCGTTCAACAACTGGGAGGGGTCCACGAACCCGCTCGTGAGCGTCGGGCTCACCGTCGACCCCCGCGTGCACCCGAAGCCCGTCGGGGTGTCCCCCCAGGAGGAGTTCCAGCAGTTCCTCGACCTCTTCCCGGCGGTGGCGCGGCAGTTTGCCAACGCGAGGGCGGTGCGGCCTTGGGTCTCGACCGATCGGCTGCAGTACTCCGCGCGACGTGGCGTTGGCTATCGCTGGTGCCTCATGTCCCACGCGAACGGCGCCGTCGACCCGCTCTTCTCGCGCGGGATGGTCAACACGCTGGAGGTGACCGCCGCCCTCGTGGGCCCGCTGCTCGAGGCGCTCGAGGAGGACGACTTCCGGGAGGAGCGGTTCGAGCACATCGAGGAGCTGCACCGGCGCGTGCTCGACTACAACGACGCCCTCGTCAGCAACGCGTTCGTCTCGTGGGCCGACTTCGATCTCTGGAACGCGTGGCTCCGCGTGTGGGGGCTCGGCACGATCCCACTCGAGTTCCGGCTCATGAACTCGCTGGCCGACTACACCAGCACTCGCGACCCGAAGCATCTGAGCGGCGACGTCGCCAAGCCCAAGTTCTCCGACTTCGAGGACCCGGACTATGCCGAGTTCTTCGACCGGGCGGTGCTCCTCATGGACGGGTTCCGGTGTGGGGAGCGGACCGCCGCGGAGACCGCGAGCAACCTCTTCGAGCTGACCGGGGCCTACGAGTTCCCGATCGTGATGCGGGCGGACGCCATGCAGCGGGCTGGCTGGCTGTCCGACCAGGCGACGATGAGCCAGCGGAACATGGAGTTCGCCCGCAGCGGGTTCAGGTGGGCCCTCACCAACCCAGACACCCACGATCTGTTCGGCAACGCGGAGACCTTCTACCGCTGGCGGGCGCGGCGATCGGACCCGCACCTGGTCTGATCTGTGGTGTGGTGAACGCAACCGCTCGGGCGCGGGTTCAGATGCCGCTGCGCTCCAGGCAGTCGTTGAGCTCGCTGGCAAGCCTGGACACCTGTGGCTCGTGCAGCACGCTCTCGTGATGACCCGCGATCTCGTGCAGCTCGATGCCGCCCGTCGCGAACTGGTCCCAGCCGAGGTTGGGGATGTCGTCGTCATCTCGCTCCCCGCGGAACACCACGAGCTCGCTCGGCAGCGGGGGCGGCGAGTAGGCGAGCAGGGCCCGGATGCGAGAACGTTGCACGTCGCGCATGGCGTGCGTGAGGCGCTGGTCGGCCACCTCGGGGGCCTGATCCTTGTCGAGGTGGCGAACCCGGCTCGCGGCCGAGAGGACAGCCCCGCCGGCGCGTGAGCGCTCGAGCTTGGCCAACGTGCGCGTCACCTGCCTTCGGGTCCCGGTGCGTCGGTTGAAGAACACCCACGCGAAGACGCGCCCTCGCCAGTGGCGCGGAGCGAAGCCCATGATGCCCGGCGCGTAGCTCTCCACCACGATCGTCCTGGCCACCACCTCACCCTCCGCCATGAGCTGGCGAGCCATCTCGAAGGCCACCTGTCCGCCCATGCACGCGCCGCCGAGCAGGTACGGCCCGTGGGGCTGCACGGCGCGGATCTCACGCAGGTAGCCAGCCGCCATCTCCTCGATGCGAACCTCTGCCGCGTCGTCGGCGAAGCCACGCGGGTGGATCGTGTAGAAGGGCCGCTCGGGATCGAGGTGGTCGGACAGGCGCCGCCCCGAGGCCGTCGCCACGAAGTACAGGGGCGTCTTGGAGCCGCTCGCTCGGATCGGTACCAGCGTTCGCCGGGAGGGGATCCAGTCCGCGTCGCCAAGGAGCGACGACAGCTCGGCGATCGTGGGGGCCTCGAACAGCGTGGCCAGTGGCAGCCGTCGGTCGACGAGGTCCTCGACCTCCTGGACCACCTCCAACGCGAGCAGCGAGTCGCCGCCGAGCTCGAAGAAGTCGTCGTCCAGCCCCACCCGGTCGACACGCAGGGCCAGCTGCCAGATGTCGGCGAGCTCGCGCTCGAGGCCGCGGCGCGGCGCGGTGTAGGCGGCGTCGAGCTCGGGTCGCCCGGCGTCGGGCCTCGGGAGCGCGCGTCGATCCAGCTTGCCGCTCGGCGTCCTCGGCAGCGCATCGAGCCGTACGAAGGCCGCCGGGACCATGTAGGGGGCAAGCCGATCGCGGAGCCATCGATGGACCTCGGGCACGGCGCTGTCGCTCCAGCCCGGCGCCGGCACGAGGTAGGCGACGAGCCGCCGGCTGCCCGGGTCGTCCTCACGGAGCACGACGGCCGCCTCGTCGACGAGCGGGTGGTCGCGCAGCGCGGCTTCCACCTCGCCCGGTTCGATGCGGAACCCGCGCAGCTTGAGCTGGTCGTCCGCCCGGCCCAGGAACATCAGGTCACCGCTCGGGAGCACCCGCGCCCGGTCGCCCGTCCGGAACAACCGCGCGCTCGGATCGTCGCTGAAGGGATCCGGTACGAAGCGCTCCGCCGTCAGCTCGTCGTGGTGGAGGTACCCGAGCGACACCTGGGCACCTCCCACGCAGATCTCCCCTGGCACACCGAGCGGCACCGGGTGCAGGCGCTCGTCGAGGACGCACACTCGAGTGTTGGGGAGCGGGCGGCCGATGGGCGGCACCGTGGGCCACTCGCTCACCGGGCCGGTCATCGTGTACGAGGTGACGATCAGGTCCTCGGAGGACCCGTACTGGTTCTGGAAGGTGCACCCCGGCAGCCGCTCGAAGAAGCGGACGAGCGGCGGGCTGAGGGTGACCGGCTCGCCGCAGGTGAAGACCTCCCGGAGGCTGGTCGGCACCACGTCGAACCGGTCGACGGCCTCCGCGAGCCGCTGGAGCGGCGTGAGGATGGCGTAGAGCTGCTCGATCCGGGCGTCCCGCAGCAGGTGCACCAGCGCCTCAGGGTCGCGTCGCACGTCGCAGGTCGGCAGCACGAGCGTTCCCCCTGCGCACCACGTCGCGAACAGCTCCTGGAGCGACACGTCGAAGCTCAAGGGCGAGAACTGCAGCGTGCGGGGGTGCGCGAGCGCGCTGGCGGTGTGCACCTGCCAGTCGATCACGTTCACGAGCGCGCGCTGGGGCACTGCGGCGCCCTTGGGTCGACCGCTGGACCCGGACGTGTAGATCACGTAGGCGAGGTCATCGCCGGTCGCCTCGTTCGCGGGGGCGGTGACCGGGCACGCCGCGAGCGTGTCAGGCAGGTCGTCGAGGTGGACGACGGTGCCGACGGTCTCGCACGCCAGGCTCGGCATGCTGCGCTCGGTGAGCAGCACCGATGCCCGGGAGTCCTCGAGGATGAAGGTCAGGCGATCTGCCGGATAGGTGGTGTCCAGGGGGAGGTAGCCGGCCCCGGACTTGAAGATGGCCAGCACGGCCACCATCAGCGCGAGCGAGCGCTCGGCGTAGACGCCCACCATCACGCCGGGCCCGGCGCCCACGGTCTGCAGGTGGTGCGCGAGCTGGTTCGCCCTCGTCTCGAGCTCGAGATAGGTGATCGACCGCTTTCCCCACTCGGCGGCCATCGAGCCCGGCGTGCGCGCCGCCTGCGCCGCGACGAGGTGATCGATCGTCGCGACCTCAGGCGACTCGTCGGCGCCGTTGGCCTCCACGATCAGGTGGTGGCGCTCCCGCGGGGTGAGCACGTCGATCGCCGCGAGCTCCATCGTCGGGTCGGCGATGAACTGGTCGACCACGTTCAGGAAGTGGTGAGCGGCAGCGAGGGACCCCTCGGCGCCGTACACACCGGTGTTGCAGATCAGGTCGACACGCAGGGCACCGGTGGCGTTGAGGTCGTGAACCTGGACCATCAGGCAGTGGCTGCCATCCGCGGCCGCCTTGGGCACGAACTCGGTGTGCGTCGGGATCTCGTCGAAGTCGGGGAACGACAGGGGCAGGTAGTTCAACATCACGTCGTTCGCGGCGCGATGGGTGAGGTTGCCGCTCCCCTCCGGCGCGTGGCGGCGGATGTCCAGGAGGCCCCGCAGGACCTTGGCGGTCAGCGTCGCGAAGGACTCATCGGCGCTCACCTCGACCTGCAGCGGGTACACCTGCTGGATCATGCCGATGGTGTCGAGCGTGGCGCGCCCGCGGTTGTGGAACGGCATGCCGATCGAGAGCGAGCGGCGCCCTCCTGTCACCTTGTGGAGGTAGGCGAGCACCAGCGTCGAGAAGATGCCCAGCAGCGACAGATCGACGTTGAGCGAGCGGAAGCCGTCGGCCGTCGCCCACGCGCGCAGCGCCGTGGTGCGGTCCGTTCCCAGCTCGACGGTCGCCCACTCCTCGTCGTGGCTCCGGCACGCCGAGCTCGCGCCGTAGAGCTCGAGCGGCTCGTCCGTTCGCTCGAGCGCCCGCCGCCAGAACGCGTCGGCCTCGCGCCACGTGCCAGACCGCCTCGCGTCGCGCTCGAGGGCCACGTAGGTGCTGAAGCTGGGCGGCTCGGGGGCCTCGTCGACCGTTCCTTCGAGGGTCCGCCGGTAGAGGTCCGACGTGCGCTCGTAGATCAGCTGACAGGAGCGACCGTCGTGCAGGAGGTGGTGGGCGTTCAGGTACCAGGCCGTGCGGTCGGGACCAAGGTCGATCAGCGCAGCGTCGAACAACCGCTCCGACAGCGGGTGCGGTTGGCTGATCCGATGGCGGGCCCACGCGCGCGCCGCGGCATCTGGATCGGCTTGGTCGGCGAGGCTGATCACGGGCAGCCGATAGCGGAGCTCCGGCAGCACCTGCTGCACGGGAACGCCCTCGACCTCCGTGATCACGGTGCGCAGCGCGTCGCTTCGATCGATCACCGCGTCGAAGGCATCAGCGAAGCGATCGGTGTCGAGTCGACCCTCGATCAGGCAGAGGACGCCGTTCGCGTAGCAGGGGTGGGGGGGCACGAGGTGCTGGCCCATCCAGATCACGAGCTGACCGTTCGTGAGGTTGCACCGATCGCGCACGGGAAGGCGTTCGGCGCCATCGACTGGTCGATCGGACAGCTCCATGTCGCCCCCCCGCCTGAGTGCGCCAGCTCGGCCAGCGCGCGAAGGTAGCAGCCGGGTCGTCAGCGAACGCCGAAGGAGGGCTCGCTCGGTTGGTCGGGACGGAGCACGCACATCGGGTCGCGGGCATCGTCGATGTACCCGAGCGCGTAGCCGCCCATCGCGTATCCCATCAGCCGTTGCGCCCGCTCCGGCAACGCAGCGGCGATCTCTCGGGGCACGGAGAGGTACTGGTTCTCCTCCTGGCGGAGCCAGCCGAGCGAGTAGTCGACGTTGATCCCGACCCTCACCTCGTCGCTGGCGTTGCCGCCGCCGCCGTGGACGCTCGAGCCGACGTAGAGAACGACCGAACCCCGCGGCATGACGGCCGCCTCCGTGTCGACGTCGGTGTAGGGCATGCCCTCGGTGCGATGGCTGTCAGGGACGATGCGGGTGGCCCCGTTCTCCGTCGTGAAGTCGGTGAGGGCCCACATGGTCGCGACCTCGACGTCGAGACCGACGGGGAACGGGTGGAAGTCGAAGCACCAGTGGTCGCGGTGCAGCTGCTGGGCGGGTGAGCCAGGCCCGATCGAGATGGCTTGGGTGAGGTGGAGCTGGAACGCGGACTTCTCGCTCCCGAACACGTCGTCCACGACGTCGAGCACCGTCGGGTGCGCGATCAGCTCCACGGCGCTCGTCGAACGGGCGAGCAGTGCGCCGGTGCGGCGGGTGCTGCGGCCGGCGAAGTCGTCACGGCCGAGCGGAGTCTGCTCGATCCAGGGCTGGAGCTCCGCGTCGACGCGATCGCACAGGTCCGCATCCGCGAGCCGCTCGATGATCGCGCTGCCGTGCTCCTTGATCGCGGTGGCCACGTCGGCCGCGGGGGCATCCGCCGGGAATCGAGGTATGGGTGCACCCGGGGAGGCGTCGATCCCGGGATCTTTGCATGACGACGCCGACGTGTCCTCGTGCAGTCCGGTTGCACCTACGCTGTTCGCGGGCTCCGCAGGACGCGACGAGCCACCCGGCTCAGCACGTCGACGAGGAGCGAACGGCATGCAGGTGCGACCCCCCGATCGAGCGGTTCCGCGTGGCCACGCGGCCGTCCGCCCCAGCGGGCCCGTCCGTCGAGTGGCGATCGGGGCGTGCGTCGTCCTCGTCCTGATCGCCTCGGCCTGCTCGGGGAGTGACGACGGCGCAGCGTCCGGTGCGACCGACACGACGTCCGGCGCGGGCTCCTCGTCGACCACCGAGCCAGGGCGCCCCCAGGGGCCGTCCGCCGACCTGTCGGAGGAGCTCACCGGTGGGGATGGTCCCTTCATCGGCGCCGCGACGTCGCTCGAGGTGCCCGACGGTGTCGTCCAACACGAGTACGTGGCGTCCGGGACGGCCACGTCGTACACGGCGAGCGGCCCGCTCTCCGAGGACGGTCGCTGGACGTTCGTGCCCGACACCACGGCGGCGTACCGCACGCGGGTCCTCGTCCGGCGTCCGGCGAAGGCCGGCGACTTCAGCGGCTCGGTCGTCGTCGAGTGGCTGAACGTCAGCGGAGGGCTCGACGCGAACCCCGACTACGCCAGCACCGCGGAGGAGATCACGCGGCAAGGTCACATGTGGGTCGGCGTCTCGGCGCAGCTCATCGGCGTGCAGGGTGGCCCGGTGCTCGTGACGACGCCGGGCTACGAGGACATCCTCGGGAAGGGCCTGAAGGCGATCGACCCGGCCCGCTACGGCTCGCTCGCACATCCGGGCGACGGCTACTCGTTCGACATCTTCACCCAGGTCGCGAGGGCCCTGTGGCAGGGGGGCCCGGCGATGGGCGGCATGGAGCCGCAGCGCCTCCTCGCCGCGGGCGAGTCCCAGTCGGCGCTCGCCCTCACGACGTACTACAACGGCGTCCAGCCGCTCACCCGCGCCTTCGACGGCTTCCTGGTGCACAGCCGTGCGTCGGTGGGGCTCCCACTGGTCGCCCCTGGCGCGTACGCCGACCTGGCCGGTGCGCTGGGCAGCGCCACAGCGACGATCCTCCGGACCGACGGTGACGTGCCCGTCGTCGAGCTCCAGGCCGAGTCCGACGTCACCGGGGTGTTGCGGTCCGTCGGCGCACGCCAACCCGACAGCGACCGGTTCCGGCTCTGGGAGGTCGCGGGCACCGCCCACGCCGACGCCCACCTGCTGGGCGCGATCGCAGGGGAGCTCGACTGTGGTGCGCCCATCAACGACGGGCCGATGCACCTGGTCGCCAAGGCGGCACTGCGGAGCCTCGACACGTGGGTGCGCACGGGCGAAGCGCCCCCGGTGGCCCCGCGCCTCGAGGTCTCCGACGGACCCGCGGCTGAGATGCGCCGTGATGACGACGGGATCGCTCGCGGCGGCATCCGCACGCCACCCGTCGACGTGCCCGTCGACGTCCTCTCAGGCGTGGCCGGTCCGAACGCCGCCCTGATCTGCATCCTGCTGGGTTCGACGAAGCCCCTGCCCGACGCACGCGTCGCCGCGCTCTACCCAACGCGAGCCGAGTACGAGCAGCAGTACGACGCCGCGGTCGACCAGGCGATCGAGTCGGGATGGGTCCTCGAGGACGACCGCGACCCTCTGCTCGCGTACGCCCAGCCGTCGCGGATCAGCGGCTGAGCGTCGCTGATCCGCCGCTCGGAGCTCAGCCGTCGAGCCGGGTGAGGAGCGCGGTGGCCCTCGTGCGAGTGTCCACCAGCTCGGTGTCCGCCACCAGGTCGAGGGCCTCCTGAGCGAGCCGTCGGGCGTCGTCCGTGCGGCCTTGATCTAGGCACAGCATGGCGTGGTCGACGCGCTCGCGGGCCCGGTGAGCGGTGGCGCCGAAGGCATCGCAGGCCTCGATGCCATGTTGGAACAGCGCCTCTGCGCGATCCGGGTCGCCCATGGCGACCGCCAGCCGGGCCATCCACGAAGCGACCGAACCCGCGGCGTACCCGCCGGTGACGACCAGCCGCGCTCCACCGCGGTCCAGTGCCTCGAAGAGCGGGAAGATCTCGCTTGCCGCCTGGGCGTGGCCGAGGACGGACGCGGCCTCGGCGAAGCCGCACACCGTGACCGGGTACCCCGGATCGTCGGCCACGTCGTCGAAGGGCCGAGCCGCCTCGAGCTCGGCCAGGGCGAGCTCTGCGGCGCCGCCCAGGGCCAGCCCCGAGGCGCGCAGGGCGGCGGTGGGGCCGGCGGAGATGGGGGAGTGGAGCGCCTCCAACACCGCTCGGAGCTCCCCGAGGGTGCCCCGCTCGCGGGCGGTCATGAAGCCGGCGAGCGCCTGGTAGTTGGCCGCGCTGTCGTCGTCCTGGGCCGTGGACACGTCGACGAGCCGAGCTGCCGCGGTGTCGACGGCGTCGAGCCGGCCCACCATCTGGCCGTCGAGGATCTCCTGCATCAGGAGCATGCTCTCGATCGCAGGGGACAAGGCCTCGGGTCGTCGATCGGCGAAGCGCGCAAGGGCCTTGTCGTAGGCGGCGCGGTCGCCGAGTCGGGCGGCGCCGAACCACTGGCTGAAGCAGCTTCGTAGCTTCTGGACGGTGGTCCCCCACTCGTCCAGCTCTGCCCACGTCCGCTCGTTGAGGCGGGTGAGGTCGTCGCGCCCGTGGGCGGTCACCGGGACCAGCATGGCGAGGAACCCGACGGTCTCGACGAGCATGTCGGGCGGCACATCGTCGGCGGACAGGAGCTCGATGGCCTCGTCGATGAGCGCCATCCGGCCCTCCCGGTCGCCGAGGAACAGGAGCTGCTCGGCATGGCTCAGGAGGAGCCGGAGCCTCGTCAACCGGTCGTCGGGCAGGACGAGCGCCTGCGCAGCCTCGATGACCGCCATGCGTTCGGGGTCGCTCGGGACGCCGCGCGTCCAGGCTGTGCGCGGGTTCACCATGAGGGCCGACGCGGCGAGCGCGGCGTCGCCCACCTCGAGGGCGGCCCGGGCGCCGTCCATCACCGACTCGCGAAAGCGCGGGTCCCCGAGGTACATCTTCGCCGTGCCGACCAGCACGAGGAGCTGGGCCCGCTGCGTCGGGTCCGGGTGATCGGGATCGAGCAGCTCGACGCCGGACTCGAACCACCGCAGCGCGTCGTCCGGTGCGGCGCGGTCGAGGTTCTGCTGGCCGGCGATGATCGTCCAGCGGATGGCCGTCGAGGGATCCGGATCCGCGGTCTCGGCCCAGTGGTGGGCGAGCTGAGGCGCGATCTCCTCGAGGAGGCCGGCATGGAGCTCCTCGAGGGCCAGCGCGGTGCGACGGTGCAGCCGTGCCCTTCGGGTGGTGGAGAGCTCCTCCTCGAGGGTCGCTTGGACGAGGGCATGAGCGAAGCGGTACTGACCGATGCCGTCGTCGATCACGAGGTTGGCGGCCGCCGCCTCGTCGAGCGCGTCGAGCAGGTCGTCCTCGCCGAGGTCGGCCACGCGCGACACCACGTCGACCTCGAACTGGTGGCCAACGATCGCGGCCGCCGACAGCGCCCGCCCGCTCGTGTCGGACAACCGCGTGAGACGACGCCCCACGACCTCGCGGATCCCCTCGGGGATGCCGAGGTCGTGGAGATCGAGATCGCTGGTCCACGCGCCGTCGCGCTGCACGAGGGCCCCGCTCTCCGCGAGGTGGCGCAGCACCTCTCCGATGAAGAACGGGTTGCCGGCCGTCTCGCGGTACACGGCTTCGGCCAGCGCGGTGCCGGCGGCGTCGAGCTCGTGTCCCGCGGCCGTCTCGAGGAACTCCGCCACACCGTCGGCGGTCAGGCCGACGAGGTCGACGCGCACCACCGCGTCCCTCCGCCGGAAGTCGGCCAGCATCTCGGCGAGCGGGTGGGTGCGGTCGAGGTCGGTGTCGCGGTAGGTGCCGACGATCAGCAGGCGGGCATCCCCGACCTCGTCGACCACGTGACGGAGGGCGGTCAGGGTGGGCCCGTCCGCCCAGTGCAGATCGTCGAGCACGAGGAGCACCGGTGCCCCGGTGGCGACGGTGCGCAGCCACTCGGCGATGGCATCGAGGAGCTGGAACCGCTCGAGCTCGCGGTCGCCACCGAGCAGCTCGGGAAGATCGCGCACGTGCTCGTCGAGGTCCGGGATGAGTCGGCGCAGCTCGCCGGCCTTGGCACCGAGTGCCTCGGTCGCGGGGCGGTCGGCGACCTGCTGCACGTGGAGGCGCAGGGCCTCCACGAAGGGCCGGTAGGCGACGCTGACCTGCTCGTCACAGCGCCCCGCCAGCACCACCGCCTCGTCGTCGAGCGAGCGGCGCGCGAGCTCCGACACAAGCCGCGTCTTGCCGATGCCCGGCTCGCCGGAGAGCAGGACGACACCGAGCGTGCCGGCGACGGCGTGCTTCCACGCATCGACGAGGGCCGCCAGCTCGCGGGCGCGCCCGGCGAACCCGAAGGCCCCCTGCGTCGACAGCAGTCGTGGCACCTGCGCGGTGGCACGACCGGCGTCGATCGGCGTCCACGCCACCTCGAGCACCGTGACCAGCCCGTCGATCCCCTTGAGCTCGAGATCGCCGACCGGGACGAACACCTGGCCGCCGCGCCCGCGGGACATGAGCTGCACCGCCTGGCAGCAGAGGATCTGCCCCGGCGCGGCCGCGGCTTCGAGCCGCTGCGCCTCCACGACGGGCAGCCCGAAGCAGTCGTCGCCCTCGACCGTGACGTCGCCGATCGACAGCCCGATCCGCACCTCGAGGCGCTCGTTGGCCGCCCGTCGGTTGTGCTGGTCGATCGCCTGCTGGATGGCGACCGCGCCGGCCAGGCCGTCGGCAGCCCCGGGGAACGTCGCCATGACCCCGTCGCCAAGCTGCTTCACGACCGTGCCGCGGTGCGATCGGATGGCCGACCCGATCAGGCGGTCGTGGACGTGACGGACCTCGTCCGCCGCCTCTTCGCCGACGCGGGAGCGGAGCTCGGTCGAGCCCACGAGATCCGTGAACAGCACGGTCGCGGTGTCCGCTCGCCCCCCGGCCCCCTCCTGCACGGACGGAGACTACCCAAGTTCGAGGTGTGCGATCGGCGTCCCCGCGGCTATCGTCGCACCCTCGCGACGCAGACAGGCCCCCATCGTCTAGCGGCCTAGGACACCACCCTCTCAAGGTGGCGGCACGGGTTCGAATCCCGTTGGGGGTGCCACGAGGTTCATATTCGAACTCCGTCGAGACAAAGCCGGAGCGAACAAGGTAGGAGCGCAGCGCCGTAGGTACTGCGCTCTTTGTTGTTCCGGCGTGTCGGAGACTTGGCCCAGCGCGTAGCGGTACAGCGCCTTGGCTGGCCGGCTGAACTCGACCTGGATCTCCTCCCGCCCGACTAGCACCTTCTCGAAGAAGAACTGGTTGAGTAGGCGCCGCACTTGAGGGTCTCCCTGGCGGTAGGCCTCGTAAAGGTTGGTCGCCAACTCCAGGGCTTCGGTGATGGTGTGCTCGACGTCGACGGATGCTGTTTGAGCTTGCTGGAGTAGCCGTTCGGCATCGCGTGTCTCCCGGCTGATCCGGTCTTGCTCCTCCTTGAGCAGGTCGAGCGGGACGGCGTCGGCGTAGTGGGCTTGCAGCAGTTTCCGTCGCTCATCATCCAGGCGAGCGAGTCGCTTCTCCTGTCTCTTGGCTACCCGTTGGCTCTGGTGATGCTGCTCGGCGAGTTCACTGGCCAAGGCTTGTCGAGCCTGTTCGGCCAGAGCTGGCTCGAGGCTGACGAACTTGTAGTGGTTCTCGATCACCGCCTCGACGGCATCGACCCGCAGGTAGGGCTGTTGGCATCCCCGCTTCTTCTGACGGCCGACGCAGAAGAAGTAGAGGTAGCGACCCTTGGCCTTGGTGATGCACAGGCGGGAGCCACAACCGAGGCAGTAGATGCTGCTCTTGAGGTAGTGGTGGTGCACCCGCCGCTTCTCACCGGAGCCTTGGCGGGTGGCGAGGACGGCCTGGACCTTGTCGTAGAGCTCCTTCTCGATCAGCGGTTCGTGGCGTCCGGCGTATTCCACGCCACGGAAGGTCACGATGCCGATGTAGTAGCGGTTGCTCAGCATGAAGGCGACCTTGGAGTAGTGGATCGGTGCAGCCGGTCGCTTGCCCACCGGCAGGCACGTGACGCCCCGTCGCTCCAACTCATCGGTGAGGTTGCGGATCGTCCACTCCCCGGTGGCGTACATCTCGTATACCCACCGGACGGCAGTGGCTCGCTCTTCGTCGACCTCGACGAGCTTGACCAGTCGGCCGTCGATGTCACGAGTGATGTTGCGGTAGCCGATGGGGGCTCGTCCGGGAGTGCCACCGACCTTGGCCTTCTGGGTCATGCCTCGGATGGCTCCGAAGGCGGAGTTGTCGGAGTGGTACTGGTTCATAGCGCCCATGACGTTGAGCATGAACTTGCCAGCCGGCGTCTCGTCGATGTGCTCGGTAGCGCTGACCAGTTCGACACCCCGACTGCGCAGAAAGCGCATGACCTCGATCTGATCGCCGACATTGCGAGCGAGCCGAGACAAATTGAACACGACGAAGTAGTCGATCCGAGCCAACAGTTCCTCGTCGTGCAGCAGACGCTGCAACTCCGGTCGATCGAGCACCTTGGCCGTCTCGGCGAGCTCCATACCCTCATGCTCCACTGTGGCGTGGAGTTCGCTGACTCGCCGCACACAGGCGTTCCGCTGATCGGGCACTGACAGTCCTTGGGGATCGATCTCCCGCTTGACCTGCTTCTCGGTCGAGACCCGCAGGTAGATGACCGCCAACTTGGCAGTTCCGACGGCCTTGCCCGCCTTCGTCTTGCCCCTCGTTCGATACCGGCGCTGAGCCGGTGTTGCTTCCTCCATGATCGTTTCCTCGTTTACATACCTATTGACGCGCCGAAGGCGCGTTTGTTCAACCCACTAGGCCGCTAGTCCAAGCGGCAAGGCCGGTGCTGACCGGAGGTAGATGTCGGAGATGGTGTTGTCGATTCCACGGCAACGGCCGAGGCGATCGACCAGGCCGAGCTGCAGCAGGCGGACCTGCATGGCTTGCGGTGACACCTCGAAGCGTTCGGCAAGAGCAACGACATCCTGCACCCCAGAGCCGTAGGCCTGCTTGACCCACGTTCGGGGCATCAGCAGGCAGGCAGCGAAGTAGTCGCAGAGGCGTTCGTTGGCCAGGCGCTTGGTCGGCGTGTCGAGAACCTGCACCTTTCGATGCTGGTGGTCGAGTACGTGCTTGAACTCGTGCGCCAGCGAGAACCGTTGCCGTGAGGGTGACTCCAGGCCGTTGAGCAGGATCACCCAGCGAGGCTTGACCCAGCGGGTGGCACCAGAGGCTGGGAGTAGGCGACGGGTAGCCACTCGGACGAAGGGCAGTTCAGCAATGACCTCTGTTGGCACAGGCCCGGAGGTGATGCCAGATCGGCTCAGGAGCCTGGTGGCTTGTCGCTCAGCGACGCTGTAGGCCTCGGTGGCTGTCAGTCGCCGCTGGGGGCTCAGACTGCGTAGGTCGGCGAGCAGGTTCACTTCTTGCTTCCACGCCCACGCTTGGGCTTGGCGTGCTGCTTGGTGACGGCGGCGAAGTGACCTTCGAGTTCGGCGATGGCCTCAGGGGACAGATCGAACTTGGCTCGCAGGTAGGGAGCGAAGTTCGGAAGTTTGGCGCCGGCCATGGCCTCGAGCTCCTCGGCGTTCATGCCATAGAGCTTGGCAATGACACGAGCGTGCTTGCCGACCGGGTTCTGCCCGCTCTCGATCTTGCTGTAGTAGCCGGGATCGATCTTCAGCTTCGTGGCAGCGGTGCGTAGTCCGAGACCTTGGCTCTCTCGAGCCTCTCTGATGCGGTTGCCAAGTTGCTTGCGGGTCGGTGTCATGCGGATCTCCTTATGCCTCCCATTGTCCGCTTGTTGATACTGTCTGTCAACGGCGTTGTGCATTCCACGACGCCCGTCCTGAGGTGGCCGGCTCATCCCATGTTCCCTTCGAAGACGTGGATGCCGTGGACGTCCTCGATGGCCACGATCTCTCCACCCAGGACGAGGTCTCGGGCGAAGCCCTCGATGTCCAGCGCCAGGTAGGGCTGGATCCACGTTGGGATCTGCTCGGCGATCGTGACGGCCCCGATGTCGTCGAGGTACTGCTCGGCGAAGTCCTCGACGGTGCCCCAGGTGCCGAGGTAGCCCTCTTGGAACTGCTCCCGCAGTTCGACTTCATCACTGGACAGCGGGTTCACGTAGGACCACCAGGCGGCGAAACTCATGCCGTGCTCCTTCATGCCGAGCGCCAGAGCGTGGACACGATCGAGTGGCGTGTACTCCCCCATCTCGACGTGGCGGCCGAAGCCGCTGAAGTCGTGGATGGCGTACTCCTCAGCGCCGGGCGTGCGGCTACGGCTGAGCATCTCCGTGACGGCATGGTGGACGTCGTGGAGGTCTTGGGCTGGATCAACCCAGACGCCGTGCAGTCGGCCGGCGTTGTAGTCCGAGAGCGAAGCGACGTACACACTGGG